>Ga0209305_1000001_pt1 | contig 442718 bp, 385 predicted proteins | sample COGITO_mtgs_1103_FD_184792 | JGI IMG/M metagenome (GOLD analysis project Ga0209305, IMG submission 184792) | Pelagic marine microbial communities from North Sea - COGITO_mtgs_110321 (SPAdes) (version 2) | ecosystem: Environmental > Aquatic > Marine > Epipelagic ...
TTGGATTGTTAGTATGCAACATGAGAGTTACCTTTGGTTGTTTTGATTAAAAGATTCGACACCTTTATCAAAACGGGTAACTCTCTCTTTTGCAAGAGATATGTCAGATTAAGTCGAGACTAATACACTTCAGTAGTCACTCATTTAGCCCTTCAACTGATCTAATAGCGCTTGCGCTTCTACTTTTTGCTCAGCAGTGCCTTTTTGCAAAACCTCTTCTAGCGCTTCTATCGCAGCCTCATTATCTTCCATATCAATGTATACCTGAGCTAAGTCTAAATTGCTCGCTTGATCCGCATCTAAATCTACATCTATTTCGGCTTCGTCATTCAGAAAGTTATCAAGCGACATGTCCAAACCTAATCCCAATTCTTCATCCGTAGCAGGTGTTAAATTTTCACTTTCCTGCAGCAAGCTGTCCACATCAATAAAATCTTTTGAGTCTTCTACTTCTGATTCATCAAACAACGCAGTTAAATCTAGATCTGGGTTGTCCAACGTTTCCGGAGTAATATCCTCTATATCTCCTTCGACTTCAAAGTCGTCCAAATCGTCAGTCGCCAGCTTGTCAATTTCCGCGGCTGTTTGTTCGTCAGACAGAGCTCCCATTTCCTCTAACAAGGAATCAAAATCCGCTTCTTCAATTTCACGTAAAACGTCATCTTCTGAATCTGTTTCACTATACTCATCTAAGGCTTGCGCAAGCTCACTATCACGCTTAGAGGAACTTAGATCTGTATCTTCGTCATCATCTAACCAATCGTCTAATCCTGGCAGATCCAATAAATCATCGTCTGAGCTAGTATCAGTTTTGCTACTTTCCACATCCGCTTCGTCTTCGTCGATGCTTATATCTTCTTCTGCAGGCCCTGCTGGCACGCCATTCGACTTGTTTTCACGTTCATCACTGGCAAAGCTAGGAATATCATCCAACGCGAGTTTAGGCTCATCAGCTTCTTGCTCATCTTGCTCTTCATCCGAAGATGTATTTTCAAAATCCAATTCAGAGAGTTCATTCAAATCCAGAATGTCTGACTCAATGTCGTCAAGCTCAATCTCGTCAAACGCCTCAGTCGAGTCCAATGCTTTAAGCAAAGCATCATCTACTTCTAGGTTTGCATTTTCATTAGCATCGGCATCGGCATCGGCATCGGCATCGGCAGCAAGAATATCAAGTTCACTATTATCCTCGATGGAACTCGCTGATTCTAATTCAGTGTTGTTGCCACTCTCAGCATCAAAATCATCTGCTTCAAGATTGTTTTGCAGCAAATCGTTTAAACTATCATCCAATACCGAATCAATATCGATATTATCTAACTCTTCGAGTTCATCGGCAACTTCTTCATGCTGCTCAAAATCAATTGTACCGGTTTGTAGGTCGTTCAAGCTATCTTCTAATGTTGAGTTGACCTCTTCTTCAACATCCTCTTCTTCTAAGGGTTGAGTCAATAACTCTTCAATATCTGCATCTATATCTTCTTCAGGCTGTTCAGCACCTAGTTCACTCAACAGCTCATCAGTCAGCGGATCATCAATTTCTTGGTCTTCTAGACCATGAGATGCGTCCTCCTCTTCTGCATTTGCAATGGCATCTGCAATATCATCCTCAAGGCCTTTCGTCAGCTCATCTAGCGGACGAATAGATTTTTGCTGGTCTGAAGAAGCAAAATTGGCTTCCGGATCGTCCAGAGTAGTATCATCATCAGCGTTATCGTCATCAACGAAGTTATTGTTTGCTAGCTCTTCCTCAAAAGATTCTGTTAACGATTTAATTTCACTATTTTTTTCTGAAATTTCAGATTGAATCTGTTCAATAATATTTTCGTCAATGTCTCCGGAACGATTTAGCGAAATGCCCTCAGGCAAATCGCCGTTTGATACATTTTGTTCCAGCAAATCATCAATATCTATTTCAAGCTGCTCATCATCAGACCCAGACGCGGCCTCCGCTTCAGCAAAACTCTCAGCGAATGAACTATCGTCGTCGGCGTCCTCGTCGCCTTCGCGCAGCTGCTTGCTCGCATCAGCTTCAACTTGTCTAATATCAACACCTTGCTCGTCAAGTATGCTGTCAATATCGACTTCTTCAAGCTCTGCGTCTGCATCACCTAGACCATCTAAATCGAAGCTATCGTCGTCATCAAGAGCGATATCTTCGCCATCTAAATCAATACTATCAGAGTCTAAATCAAGCAAATCATCGTCCAGACTGATGTCGTCGTTATCGAGATCTGCCAACGCATCACTTAGGTCATCCTCCGAGTTTTTATCTCTCTGATCGGGCACCAACATTTCATCGTCAATATCACCAAAATCATCAGTATCTAACGCAACTTCGTCGATAGACTCTTCGAGTTCATCGGATAAGATATCGTCCAATAAGTCGTCATCTGATACATCACCGCTTTCCAATATCGCCAATAACTCATCAGCGTCGTGAGAAACAGGATCGTCTAATGTGATATCTTCGGTATTTTCAGCACTCGCTTCGCTTTTTTCCTTATCGTTGGTCGGCTTGCGCAAAATCACGAGAGCAACTAATACAAAAATAAGAAAGAAAGCTACTGTGGCAGCAATAATAATGAAGAGTGGTTGCCTAATAAGATTGCCAAATGAGCTCTCTTCTTTTGCTTCTTCCTTCATTTTTGTTAGCGCTACAAATTCACGTAGTTCCTGAATTTGCGCCGCTTGATCGTCCAGTTTTGCTTGAAAGTCTTCCGATAATTCAGTTCTGAGCGCAACAATTTCTTCGTCTTTCTTCGCTAACTCATCAAGCACAACTTTATTTTCATCGATGATAATTTGAGTTGATTGTATAGACTGCTCTAGCTGCTTTTTAAAATCGTTGACGATGCCTGCTTGTTGACGTTTTAGGGAGTTTATTTGCTGTTGAAACTGATTCTGTGCGGCGTCTAGTTCTTCTTTATTTACCAGAGGGACATCCGGTTTTAAATTCTCAATGTCAGGCGGTGTGCTAAGTTCTTGATTGGTACTCGCACCACGACGGCCTGTTGACTCAGTGAACGCACGATCATCCTGTTCGGCTTTAGCTCTTGCTCTTGCTGGGTCAATTCTCGCGATATAACGGTCTGTGGGAAGCTTTAACATTGAGCCATTGACCATCGTGTTAAAGTTACGATTTACAAAAGCACGAGGATTGAGTTCGTAAATTGCAAGCATCACCTGATAAACGGTGAATTGCTGATTTTTTCTATATTGCCCAGAAATAGCCCATAAGGTATCCGACTGATCAATGGGGCCATATACAACCCCTGAATATACATCAGCGGCGTCGCGAGGACCTTGAATTTGCGTGCCTTGTGCAACTGCATTTGAGGCCGCTGAAAAACATAAAACAGCAACAAATATTGTACGAGTGAGTAATAGAGACCACTGCATAGTAATTTTTTCGACTCTCCAATTAAGGGTTGGGTATACCAATTGCATCAAGTTAATAAACACTACTCAGTAACTGACAAAGACAATACTTATACCGATAACGCTTTTAACTTTTACCACCGCGTTAAAAGCTTATCGGCACCTAATCACTTAAATTTACAGATAATCCTTTATTAAGGTCTCTGCTATCTGCACGCTGTTTGTCGCAGCACCCTTTCTAATGTTGTCTGAAACAACCCAAAGGTTTATTCCATGCGAATGCGAAATATCATTTCTAACTCGACCTACGTGCACGCTGTCGTTACCGCTCGCCGACGAAACTTGCGTTGGAAAATCTTCTGACTTTTCATATAAGGTAATACCAGGCGCGTTACGCAGCAAATCTTTTACAGCTTCAGCATCTATTTGCTGACGAGTCTCAATGTGAATAGCTTCTCCATGCCCGAAGAAAACAGGCACTCTTACTGCCGTCGCGTTTACCAAAATACTTTCGTCACCCATTATTTTTTGGGTTTCCCACACCATTTTCATTTCTTCTTTGGTGTAATCATTATCTAAAAACACGTCAATTTGTGGGATAACGTTGAACGCTATTTGACGAGAAAACTCTTCACCTGTCACCGCCTTTGCATTTAACAGCTCTGCTGTTTGTCTCGCCAAGGCCTCCATTGCGCTTTTTCCTGCGCCAGAAACAGACTGATATGTACACACGTTTATTCTCTCTATCCCAACAGCATCATGGATAGGCTTCAACGCCACTAGCATTTGAATAGTAGAGCAATTAGGGTTAGCAATGATATTGCGGTTTCTAAAGTCTGCTAGGGCATGCGCATTTACTTCTGGTACAACAAGGGGAATATCTGCGTCATAACGGAAGTGAGAGGTATTGTCTATGACGACGCAACCCGCTTCGGCCGCTATTGGGGCATATTTTGCTGACACACTACCACCGGCAGAAAAGAAACCAAACTGTACTTTCGACCAATCGAACTCATCGGCATTCAAGACCGTTATTTTCTCACCTTTAAACGTTATCTTGCCTCCCGCTGAGCGCTCGCTCGCAAGTGGGTATAATTTGTTAATTGGAAAATCTCGTTCTTCCAATAGATCCATCATGGTTTGGCCAACTAAGCCAGTGGCGCCTAAAACAGCAACGTCGAAAGATTGCGACATGAATATATATCTCCAAAATAAAATTATGATAAGGGTGAAACGAGTATCGTTAGTTGGCTATTTTAAACCCTATTGACGCAGCTATTTTTGCCACATTCTTTTTATTAGTTTCGTCTGCTTCTTCAGCACAAAATGTCACTTCCGCAGCGCTGAACTCTCGCCTTATCGGGTAGTGTTTTCTAATTGCAGCAAACGCCTCTGATTTTGCCATGCGAGCACGAAAAATACCATCATCCTTTTTAATGTCGTACATATACTTAACCAATTGAAATAACTGATTAAAAGTGGAATTAGATGAATTTACCATTGGGTTATTTTCAAAACGAGGGAGGAATTGCTCTAATTTCAGCTGACTTTGCAAATTTAAATGCTGACAAAAGGCATCGTAGACCATCGACGTTCCTCTCGCCTTGCCTTCCAAAGTATGCCCAGCAATATGCGCCGTTGCTAGACGAACGTAAGGAATTAACTGGTGATTGATGAATGGTTCATTTTCCCAAACATCTAACACAACGTTTAAATGCTGACCCAAGCTGTAGCAGTCGAGTAAAGCACTATTGTCGATGACTTCACCACGGCATGCATTGATGACGTACTGATGCGCAGATAAGGTTAATAATTGCTCCTTACCCAGCATGTGCAATGTAGGATGCTTACCTTTCGATATAAGAGGCGTGTGTAGGCAAATTATGTCAGCTTGCAAAGCATCCTTGAGGTCCACGAATGGTCTTCGGTCACCTGCTTCTTGCAGCGGTGGATCGCACAAGACATAGTCTAATTGCAAACCATCTAAAATGTGAGAAAGTGCTGTGCCGACATTTCCGGCTCCAACTATCGCGACTTTCTTATCGATAGGATTAAAATTATCTTCATGCGCAAGTTGGAGAATAGCGCTTATAACATATTCAGCAACGGCTACTGCGTTACAACCACCCGCCGCATACCAACTTATACCGCGACGCTCAAGATAATCGACATCAATGTGGTTAAAGCCCGCCGTTGCCGTTGCAACAAACTGTAACTTATTCGCTTTTTGCAGTAATTCTGCTGTTACTTTAGTTGTCGAACGAACAAACAATGCGTCAACATCAACAAGCGCTTCGCTGCTTAAACTGCCTAACTCAAAGGCATTTGCATCACCTAAACCAGAAAAGAAGGCGTCGGCGTATGGCATTGCAGCGTCATACAAAATTTTCAAAGAATAATCCCCATACGTAACTGATAAATAGAGTCACAAACTTCAGCAAGGGTAAGCTGCCTGTTTGCGTTGAAATAAAAAAACCACTCAACATTGAATGGTTTTTCTTTATTTTTTCACTTATCTATCAGCATGGTAACAACGAACAAGACGACATAGATACGAGCGTTTTCTAGCTGCGAATCTAAGCGTGATATTTTTTTAACACCAGCGTAGCGTTAGTACCACCAAAACCAAAACTGTTTGACATAACAAGGTCTAGTTTCGCTTCCCTGGTTTTCGTAACAATATCTAAACCTGACGCTGCTTCATCAAGGTTATCAACGTTAATTGACGGTGCAATGAAATCGTTCTCCATCATCAGAATACTGTAAATAGCTTCGTTCACACCTGCAGCACCTAGTGCATGGCCGGTCATTGATTTTGTCGCGCTCATAGGCGGACTGTTCTTGCCAAACAGAGTTTGAATGGCTTCCAATTCTTTGACGTCACCTACGGGAGTTGATGTGCCGTGAGTATTCAAATAATCGACCGGTTGGTCAATTCCTTGTAGCGCTTGTTTCATACAACGAACAGCGCCCTCACCCGATGGAGCAACCATGTCATAGCCGTCAGATGTAGCACCGTAGCCTACCACTTCCGCATATATCTTCGCGCCGCGAGCTAGTGCATGCTCTAACTCTTCAACTACGACCATGCCGCCGCCACCAGAACTGACGAATCCATCTCGATCCGCGTCATAGGTGCGGGATGCTTTTGTTGGATCATCATTATATTTCGTTGATAAGGCGCCCATTGCGTCGAACTGGCTTGATAGAGCCCAATGCAATTCTTCACCGCCACCGGCGAATACCATATCTTGCTTACCAAGTTGAATCATTTCCAATGCGTTACCGATGCAGTGCGCACTGGTCGCGCAGGCCGAAGAAATGCTGTAATTTACGCCCTTAATCTTAAACGGTGTTGCCAAACATGCAGAAACGGTGCTGCCCATGCAGCGAGTAACCATATATGGGCCAATGCGTTTAACGCTTTTTTCACGCAAAGTATCGGCTGATATCACTTGGTTTTCAGAGGAAGCTCCGCCAGAACCTGCAATAATACCAACTCGTTCGTTCGAATATTGCTCTTCCGTTAAACCCGCATCTTCTATCGCTTGCTGCATGGCAACAAATGCATAGCCTGCAGCATCACCCATAAAGCGCATTGCTTTGCGATCAATATGCTCGGAAAGTTCTATTTTGAGATCTCCCCAAACTTGGCTGCGAAGCCCCATGTCAGCAAACTGTTGTGAAAAGGTAATACCCGAGCGACCCGCTCTTAATGAATCGGTCACTTCTTCTTTGTTATTGCCTATGCTCGATACGATGCCAAGGCCAGTAATCACTGCTCTTCTCATTTTTCACCTAATATATTGTTGCGAATTTATTATTATTATTGCTCTGCGCGTTATAGTAACGGTTTTAATGACTAAAGTGGTCTGATATTTACAATTTTTAACAAAAAGTTGAACTAACACTGCCAAATCACTCTGTTATCGTGCTCACACCAATTTTTACAAAACTACCAGCATTAAGCTTATTAACTAAGCACACGCGATTTAGACTAGAAAGCTTTTTTAGTGAGCTTTTATAAAGAGCTGTAACTAGAGAACGTTGCATTTGATTAGTCCCGATATCTGCTGTGTCGGCTGATTTCCACATGATATACTAATGCGCTATGCGGCAGGCTGAATCGCCGAAGCAACGCCGAAAATGGATACATAGTAGTTTTGCTGGTTAAGAACGACGCCACTTCAATACGATGTTAGTGAATGCCATTTTTCCCTTTTATATATTATCAAGTGAGCAGTGTTTTTGAAGATTTCTAATGCGAGCATTAATTTTAATGAAAGCGGCACTCCCGTTGCTAGCGCCTTTGACGACGTCTACTTCTCTAATGAAAGCGGCATCCATGAAACTCAGTTTGTCTTTATTGACAGCAATCGTCTGAATGAGCGCTGGTTAAAGGCCACTCAATCGAGTTTCCATATCGGTGAAACAGGCTTTGGTACTGGACTCAATTTCCTCGTCGCAGCACAGCAATTCATGTCCTTTAGAAAAAACAATCCTACATCACCATTGAACCAACTCTATTTTTTAAGTACCGAGAAGTTTCCACTGACCGCGCTTGATTTACGCAAAGCCTTAACGTTATGGCCTGAGCTGAGCGTACTAAGTGATGCGTTAATTAAGCAGTATCCTATGGCTCTGCCAGGTCTGCATCGTATTCACTTATTTGATAACCAAGTAATTTTAGATTTGTGGTTAGGCGATGCTACAGAAGGATTCAGCCATGCGCACGCCCACAACGAAGGTCGAATTGATGCTTGGTTTTTGGATGGTTTTGCGCCTAGTAAAAATGATTCAATGTGGCAACCTGCTCTGTTTAATCAAATTAAGCGTTTGAGTAAAAATCACGCCACATTTGCAACATTCACCGCCGCTGGCGCAGTAAAGCGAGGGCTCCGAGATACTGGTTTTACTGTTGACAAACAAAAGGGCTTTGGAAAAAAGCGAGAGATGTTGATTGGTAATTTAACGCTAACAGAAGACGAAAAAATTAGCCCAAGACAAGCACCTATAAATCATCGCCACACATCAATAAGCATCCCTCACACATCAACAAAACAGCACGTTGCTATTGTCGGCGGTGGCATAGCGGCTGCAATTTGCGCATTAAAACTAATTAGAGCGGGTAAAAAAGTAAGCCTCTATTGTGCAGACGATAGCTTAGCACAAGGCGCCTCAGGCAATGAGCAAGGTGGCTTTTACCCGCAGTTGAATGCCGAAGCAGGCATTGCAAGTCAGATCCATGCGCATAGTTTTTTATATGCACGTCAATTTTATGAGCAATTATTAAGTGAAGGGCATTTCTTCGAGCACCAATGGTGTGGAGTACTGCAGTTATGCTTTAACGAAAATGTGACCAGCAGATATCAAAATATGATGCGCAATCAAACTTGGCCACAGGCCCTAGTTGATTGGCTTGAACCTGAACAGGCCTCGACGATTGCAAACATCCAAATTCCTACTCCTAGTCTGCATTTGCCATTAGGAGGATGGTTATCGCCGCCTAGCTTAGTAGAAGCATGTATTAACGCTGCTGGCGGAGATGACCTCAGTATTTATGTGAACCACCGACTCCAACGTATTGTGACTGCTGAAAATAAAGCTCAACTCATATTTAGTTGTGCAAAAAACAGCGCGATTAATCCAGCATCGGAAAATATTAAAAGAGAAGCAGATGTTGTGGTACTCGCCTGTGGTTCCGAATCACACCTATTACAGGACCTCGATTTGCCCTTTCGCATGACTCGTGGTCAGGTTGAGCGTATTCAAAGTAATTCGAGTATTTCACCTCTCAGTACGGTTTTGTGTCATAAGGGATACATGACGCCCGCGCATCAAAATCATCATGCAATGGGTTCAACGTATGTTAAGAACGACTTAAATACTGAATATAGAGAAAGTGAAGCTGAATTAAATTTGAATATGCATCAACAGGCTCTCGACGGCGCTTCTTGGTCGCATGATCTCGTTCTCAATAAATCGCTTAGTGAAAGTAATTCAAATCATACTGCGGTTGATAATGATTCACGAGGAAGGGCAGCCATACGCTGCAGTCTGCCAGATCACTTACCAGTGGTTGGGGCTTTTCCGCTAGTAGAAACGCAAAAGGTTGAATTGAATGAACTCTACAAAGCGAAAGCGGATAATTACTATCCCACCCCTTCAGTACAACCCAATGTTTACTTGCTAACGGGGTTGGGTTCTAGGGGCTTAACCACTGCTCCATTGATGGCTGAAATACTTGTCAGCCAGCTATGTTCAGCGCCGTTGCCATTGGATAAGCGTTTATTGAATGCGCTGAATCCAAACCGCTTTTTGATCCGTGATCTAATCCGACGTCGATAATCTTGTTACATAGTCAGGACGCAAGCTCTGCACAATAAAGTGTGGAATAAGCACTGATGCGCTAGCAACCACTCGATTATTTGCTACTGCAATAATTCGAGCATTAATTTGAACACCTTGTGGTTTATCAATCATCGTACCCGACAACATATGGTCCATTTTCATATCTTGGGCAAGTTCAATCGAGTCTCTCGAAAACGCGAAATCACCGCGCGACGTAACGTTTACCGCTTTAGTCATCTTAAAATCGACCACCGCTAAACCAAATTGCTGAATTTCTGATATAAAATATTCTGCAAGTTGATTACCCAAAATATTGGTCTGCTGTAAGCTTCTATCCAAACGCACAAATGACGCTACGCCAATGAGATCGTCTTTTTTCATACCTGCACTATTGCGCAACAACTGCATCGACAATTGACCCGCGTAATCCTCTAGGGATTTGTGTGAAAAGCTAGGGCGAAATAATGTAGAAGAAGCCTGTCCTGGCAGCATGTACTCAGCTTCCTCCATATTAGCGATGGCGTTCGAATCGTTCAATAAATCACCGACACCCCCCTTATAATTTTCGAGTGAAATACCCGAACGTCCATTACCTTGGCCATCAGCATTTGACAATAATCCCTCGCCTTCTTGCTCACGCAATAAGTCGGCGATAGTTGCCGGCGGCGTATAACCAGCCATTAGCATTTTACTTACTGCACAACCATTTAACAAAATAACGCTGGCTGTTGCTACGATTAATTTTGTATTCATACCCATGAAAGTCCTCATGTTACTCACCTTTTATCAATCTGACGCCATCTACTATTTCTGCCGCCTTACTAGATTCACTCGGTATTAAAGCGTCGACTACATAAAACGGAACAAACATCTGTGAACTCGCCACTATCACATTAGATTCCATACCAAGCATTCTGGCATTAATAATGTAGCCACCTTGGTGCTTGGTCATTGTGCCAGTTAACACATATTGAATAGGGGTTGTGCTGGTGAGATCAAGAAAGTCACGCGACATGACGAAGTCGCCCGAATCGGTAACCCTAATGAACTGTGTCGCTTTAAACTCCACTACTGGCATTCTAAACTTATGGAACTCGTGGGCGAAAGATTCTGCAATTTGATAACCCAATAGATTAGTTTCTTTTAGATCGCTATCGATCAGTGAAAAGTGAGTTACCGCTACCGGCGTACGTTCTGTTACATATTCCATATTTGAAACAAGGTCTTGCGCCATATTACGAACATAGTCCCCAATATTTTTAGCTAGCGGTCGACTTTTATAGGCCCCATTTACGCTAGAGTATACGGTGGGTTTTACTATCGCACCGAACTCATCGATGTCTCGTTCTCGTTCATCACTTGCTGACTCCTGACCCGCTTGTGCAAATGAGGTATTTTCTATCTCTTCAATATTAATAACACCGCTCTGCTCTTCAGTCATAGTCGAGCCGTCATTCGTATTATCGCCAAATAAACTTAGATCTGGCAGCACTGAGCAGCCTGACAGTGTTACAAGTGCAAGGGTCGTAATTAAAAGCTTCATAGAGCTGCTCCAGTAGATTGATTTTCGATTCTGTATAATTTTCCGCCACGGGTGGTAACTTGTTCTGTTTCCCAAAAAATGTCTCCAGGAAAAAATTTTGTTGCAGCAGCAACGACATCTTTAGTTCTCGCGTTTATAATTCTGGCATTAACTACAGCACCTTGTTGTTGCTCAGTTATTGTCCCAGTAATAAAGAAATCGACTCGCTGAACTGCGGTTAATTGATCAACGTCACGTGACAAAATGCGGTCAGAATTTTCCGTAATGGTGATACTATTTGCCGCTTTATAATCCTGTGCAACAAAACCGCGTTTTACTGCTTCAGTCATAAGGCCTTGCTCTAACTGCTGCCCCAATAACATCAGTGGAGCTTGGTGTTGATGGTTCGCTTTGAACGTGTCCACAGGAACAAATCCTGCAACAGCAAAACGATAGTTTCGGTCAGGTCTCAAGGAGGCAAATAGTTCGTTAGCCAACTGATTGGTATGGTACTCAGCGTTACCAAGGGCTCTTGGTGTAGGGCTTCTAGTCTCCGCAACTGTTGGGCTGACCATGGAACAGCCTGACAGGCTTAGTAGCAAAAGCAGACTCAATACGCTGACGATCAAGACGGCATAAGGTGTAAGTGAATTTTTCAAATTAATTTCTCGCTTAATTTCTCGCATAATCCAAACCCAATAAAAAAGCGCCAAAAAAGGCAACAGCTCTTATATTTGCGTGGCTAATTACACGAGGGTTTGCAAGAAGAGTTCCACTTTGCGGAAATTTATGGTCTTACTGAAAAAAAACTACATTTGGAATAAAAAATGAAATAACTCGCTAACTTGCTGAGCATCTTGGTCACTGAGCTCATTATTCTCAAATGCGCTTTTCAATTGAACTTGGAGTTTACTGTGTAGCGTTGAGATTGGATTCTCCTCGCCTTTTTCAATCAATTTCTCAACGTTCGCAACTGCCACATCAAAATGACCGTGTAAATAACTTGCGATGAACAGTTCATGGTCACTCCCATCTGCGATAAATGAATCTAAATGCGCCTGCATCTTGTCGGTTTGTTCGATGAATCTACAGTCTTGACTCAAAACTTCCTCCACTTTTGGTTTAAACGCTAAACTGAGCCGATTGAATACAAAACTAAGTCGTGAAACCCCGTGATAACAGGAATAGGCCCAACTAACATTTCATCTAATGCTGCGTCGCCTGAATCTGATACCAAAGGTCGGCCGTGTAAACTTTGTAATTTCGACTTAGTAGCCACTACTAAGATATTTTGCTTGCCCACTAAATTCACTAATTCAGGGGATAATTGTTGATTTCCCCTACCTAAAACATGTCCTTGTCCACCAATTAAAGTGAGGACTATTTTGGTGGGCTTATTTGCACAATGTTGCAGTAAAGAGGCCGCAGTAAGGTCACTTGCTACTAACTTCTGGTCACTGACTAAATCAACGCCAAGCAGCGTGTTTTTAATCTCCATTTCTTGCATTATGCTATCTACTGTCGAGCCAGAACCCATAACAAATAGTGTGTCTGGTTCGTCGCTCATTAATTCAATAACGTGCGCTGCGATGTCTGATAAAACCAGTTCGTCGGATTCTTTACCCCCCATTTTTACCGCTTGAATATAACTTAACTCTTCGGGCACTAGCATTTCACCATAGTGTTTAGCGAGTACTCGACCTGCCCTGAATTCAGTTTCATCAATATCCTTTACCTCACCCGCCATTAGACTCACCAGCTCGCCTTTAACCACCTGTGCGACTACTTTACCCGCAGCTTTGGGCGTTATTGCATAAACACCGCTATGGATTTTGCAGCCTGCCGGTACGCCAACTACTGGGCATCGGTTTTCCACAACCTCGCAAATGTTTCTAGCGGTTCCATCGCCGCCGGCAAATAAAATCAAATCCACTTTTTGTGCCATTAACGCCAGCGCCGCGGCTTGAGTGTCTGCTGATTCAGTTTGCGATGCAGGGTGTTGATAGGCGACATCGTATTTAAAACCCAGCTCCGAGACGACATCTTCACCCATTTCGCCCGATGCCGTAAAAATACTAAGTTGATCTTTTAGAGGCAGCAACGCTTGCAGCGCGACCGTCATTTTTTTCCCTGACAACTTTTCAGCGCCACTGACTAAAGCCTGCTGGCGTATCTCCGAGCCATCACTGCCTTTTAACGCAAGCGCACCACCGATGCCAGAATAAGGATTAATTAGTAGACCTAGCTTAAATCGTCTTTTCAACCTTGCTCTCCAGAGTCACTGTATGGTTCTTTAGGGGATTAGATGCCTGCTGCAAACGGGCTGTACCGTAAAATTGATGAAGCGCATCCAAAAACTGTTGCGCCCTTGCGTTGAAGCCAAACTGAATAAAGTGCTTCAGTTGGTTTTCAACGGCATTTTCGAATTGTTTACTGCAGGTCTCTTCACCCTGCAGATTATCAATGCTGACTCGGAACTTAACATCTGCAGCGAGGGAAAACGCATATTCTAAAGCTTGTGGTTTCACTTCGGCAGCTTCGAATCTAGCCTGCTGTTCAGCGTCTCGACCATCTGGGAGATACCAGTAACCATAGTCAACAAGCGTTCTGCGTTCTTTTCCAGCAATGCACCAATGTGCTATTTCATGCAGCGCGCTCGAAAAATAGTCTCGCGTAAATACCACCAGACTATACTGACCGTCTCCATTGGAGGGTTGGTAAATAGGCTCGTCAGCATTACCTACCAATTGGGTATTTTCAGTGCTCGCAAAACATGCATTAAAAAGCGTAATCAAGTCTTCAGCTTTCTTATTAACGCCATGCTTATTTGAAAAAGGCAAATGATTCAAAAATACAAACTCATTTAATTAACAGCATATTCAAAAATGGATTCATATTATACTGTAAATCAAGGTAGTCTGGGCACTGCTTTGAAACTTTTTATCCAACAGCAGGAAGCAATATTGAACAAACAAACAAAACGCATACTCAACGTTAGTGACGAAGTCCTATCTAAACTAGCGTGGCAACGGGATTTACCGTTCGTAGATATATGGCATATTGAACAAAAACACATCGATCATTATGAACACGTCAATAACGTCGCCTATGTCTCGCAGCTCGAAAATCTGGCTTGGCAGCATTCCAATTATTTGGGATTAAGTATGCAAGAATATAGGAAGCTAGACCGTGGCATGGTAATTCAGCAACATGTATTGAATTATCAACGAGCCGCTCATCTTCACGATAAAATTGCATGTGCTACTTGGATAGTCGCTTGTGACCAAAAATTTAGATTGAGCCGAGAATTTCAGTTTATTTCGCTGCGGACTCAAAAGACAGTCTTCACGGCACAAACTCACTTTGTTTGCGTATCACTGTCCACTGGCTCACCGAAAAGAATGCCAGCTGAATTTGTGGAAGTTTATGGTAATGCGGCGTCAAAACATATTGAGACACACGATTCAATCACAGCAATAAAATGAACTTGCATAGGGAACAGGACATTTAATCATGCAAAAACTGCTTGCGGTCATATTACTGCTGTCTTTAGGCTTAAATGCTTATTTGTTATTTGACTTAAAAACTAATAGGCCAGAGCTTAAGCCTGCAACAGAGAATAGAGTTACGCTAGATGACCAAAAGAGCCTCAGTCAATCTAACGACGCCAGAACCAATACTGCATTCAGTGGTGACAGAAGTGATAAAGCAAACAACAACGCCGAAAATGCAGCGCTTCAGCAGCAGATAACAGAGGCTTACCAAGCTCCCCAAGCAATGTCAGGCGATGAAATATTCGAGTTGCTCCAAATACTGCAGGCTCAAAAGAAATATGACGATTTAGAACTCCTTTTACGTGAATACTTGAAGCTATATCCCAGTGATCACAAAGCATGGCTCATAGAAGCCGATCTTATCTTTCATACAGAACCACTAAACGCTGCGATTGTCTTCTATTATAATTTACTGGAAAAAAACCTACCCGCTGAAGAAGAAAACAAAATTAGCAGTTTTATTGAAGTCAATACCTCGAAGGTAATTCAACAGCTGAGTGCTGATACAGCTTGGGACTTGTTGGCAACCTTCATTGAACCCTTGTTACAAATTGACCCGCTGAACCGTGACTATATTATGGGCTTAGCAAGAGCATACGGCGAACAACAACAAGTCGTTTTAATGGAGAATGCGCTTGCAGCACTTCCCTATGATGATGCAAAAGCGCAGCAATTACGTAAGTCTATTTATTCACCAAGCGCAGCCGATACGGACGATGAAGTTAGAAGTGATATAACTGATACGGCTACTTTATCGAAGCGGACAGTCACCGTTTTGGGCAATGGTCAACAATTCTTTGTAAGAACCAGCATAGGCAGAAACAGCCAGCTGTTGCTGCTTGATACTGGCGCTTCTACCACGGCAATTAGCCAAAAAGTGTTTGCTAACGTGCCACAAAGCGATACAGAATTTGTAGGCCGATTTAGTGTACAAACCGCAGGGGGAGGTATTGAAGCCCCTTTATTTAAATTGAATACGCTAACGCTTGGCGACATTAACATTAATAATGTCAGCGTTATCGTGTTGCCTAACGAAACGTTCACAAGCTCATTTGAAGGCTTACTGGGTATGAATGTATTAAGAAACTTCGACTTTAGATTTGACCCTGAAAAACAAAAAATGACGCTTTTTGAACGCTAAATGATCGCCTACACCGATACATTCTAAAAATACAATGAAAATAAAAAAGGCAGATTATTAAAACAATCTGCCTTTTCATTGATTTCATTTAAGAACTATTTACAAACTAGCAGCTAATCGAGTTCCTTGATCTATAGCTCGTTTAGCGTCCAATTCGGCAGCAAAATCAGCGCCGCCAATGAAGTGATGAGGTGTACTCAAGCCTTCAGCTAGTGCTTTCAAAGGCTCTTGTCCTGCGCATACAATAACGTTATCAACGGGTAAAATTTGCACTTGCTCGTTCACTCTAATGTGTAGCCCTGCATCATCGATTTTCAAATACTCAACTCCAGCGATCATCTTGACGCCTTTCATCATAAGACCAGCGCGATGTGCCCACCCAGTAGTTTTACCTAAGCCCGCACCAACCTTGGTAGACTTTCGCTGTAGTAAAAATATCTCTCTCGGAGAAGCCTCTGGTTGCGGCTTCATGCCTTCAACACCGCCCCTCGCTGTCATTGTCATATCAATACCCCATTCCTTCATAAAGGCTGGAATGTCGGTGCTAGTGGACTGCTTACCGTGGGACAAAAACTCTGAAGTATCAAACCCGATACCACCCGCGCCCATTACGGCTACACATTTGCCAACGTGTTTCTTATGTTTTATTACATCTATATAGCTGAGCACCATAGGATGGTCGATACCTTCGATATCAGGTGTTCTAGGCACAATACCCGTTGCTAAGATTACCTCATCGAAGCCCATTTTATTCAGCTCCGAGGCATCGACTCGGGTATTTAACCTCACATCAACACCATGCAACGCAAGCATCACACCAAAATAGCGAAGCGTTTCGTAAAACTCTTCTTTGCCTGGAATTTGTTTTGCAATATTAAACTGACCGCCAATTTCTGAATCCGCGTCAAACAAAGTCACTTTATGACCACGCTGCGCTGCGGTAGTCGCCGCAGCCAGACCAGCAGGACCGGCACCAACAACGGCAATATTTTTTATGACTGTTGCGGGCTCAATTGCATACTCTGTTTCATGACACGCTCGAGGGTTGACAAGACAACTCGTCATTTTGCCTTCGAAGGCATGATCTAGACACGCTTGATTGCAGCCAATGCATGTATTAATTTGACTGGCTTTGTTTTGCTCCGCTTTTATAACAAACTCTGGGTCCGCCAAAAATGGGCGAGCCATCGACACCATATCTGCATCACCGCGCGCTAGCACCGCTTCGGCAATTTCAGGCGTGTTGATTCGGTTAGAAGTTATCACCGGAATATTGAGCGCTTTCTTAAACTTTGCTGTGACCCAAGTAAATGCTGCTCTGGGTACCTTGGTTGCGATAGTAGGTATTCTTGCTTCATGCCAACCAATACCGGTGTTGATGATGGTTGCACCCGCTTTTTCTATTTCCAGACCAAGTTCTACAACTTCGTCGTAAGTCGAACCACCTTCCACTAAATCAAGCATTGATAAGCGATAAATAATGATAAAATGTTCACCAACTGCCTCGCGCACTCTGCGCACAACTTCAATTGGCAGTTTAATTCTATTTTGATACTCGCCGCCCCACCCGTCAGAACGAAAATTAGTGCGCGCAGCAATAAATTGATTCAAGAAATAACCTTCAGAACCCATTATTTCAACGCCATCGTAACCAGCGCGTTTAGCTTGTTGAGCAGTATAAACGAAGTCATCAATTTGCTTTTGTATGCCATCTTCATCCAATTCTTTGGGCGTGAACGGATTAATTGGCGCCTGCACGGCTGAAGGAGCTACTAAGTTTTTGTTATATGCATAGCGCCCCGTATGTAAAATTTGCATACAAATTTTAGCGCCGTGAGCGTGCACTGCTGCCGTTACTTCTTTATGATGTTCTACCGCTTTATCAGAATCTAAGCGTTTTGTGACCGCATGTGTTGCACCTTCGTCATTTGGTCCTATTCCACCGGTAACAATTAGACCCACGCCGCCTTTAGCACGTTCTGCGAAAAACGCCGCCATGCGTTTATGGCCGTTTGGCGCTTCTTCTAAACCGGTATGCATAGAACCCATGATTACGCGATTTTTCAGTGTGGTAAAACCTAAATCGAGAGGACGAAATAAATGAGGATATGGAGTATCAACTGCTGTTGTCATGCTGTGCCCTTTTAACTAGTCGTTGTTTTTATGAAGCCAGTAAGCTGTTTTATTATCTGTAAAAGTTGTGTTTGTAGATCATGACGCTCTAACTTCTCGCAGCCATAATAAGGGTGTCGTTTGATCTTGAGTTCACTACTAAGTAAGTTGTCATTGAAAAATTGAAGTGAATACTGCTAATCAACGATATTGTTTGGCAGATCCTTTCTGACCTGTTGCCAAATTTTACCACTTTCAATACCGTATTTTCTGACGACGGAAATAACACGGTCAGCCTCGTCTTGGGCCAATACCTCGAGCAATTGCTGATAGTATTGAGTCGCGACATCTCGTGCTGGTTGATGTGAGAAAAAGTAGCCACCAATACGAGCATAAATACTTCTGAAACCATTCATCATCAGCACGTAAACGGGATTATTAGAGGCAAACGCTAGGTCGTGGTGCATCTGGTAGTCGAATTGAGCAAACGATTTTCCGTCCTGTTCAACCTCTGAGTAGCGGGCAATAATTTCCTTGCACTTTTCTGCATTTTGCTTGAAGGCAGCTCGCATGAAGACAGCACTTAAATTAGTTCGGGCTGACAGCAGGTTATCAACCAACTGCGGACGACCATCTTCATCTAATCGTGCGAGTGTTTCTAAAATATTCAGTCCGCACGTTTCCCAAAAGTTGTTTACTTTTGTTGGCTTGCCGTGCTGAATCGTCAACCATCCATCTCTCGCCAAGCGCTGCAATACTTCACGCAATGTTGTTCGAGTGACGCCAATCAGTTCAGAAAGCTCTCGCTCCGCAGGTAGAATAGTTCCTGGAGAGAAACGACCGCTCCATATAGACTCGACAATATACTCTTCAGCAAAACCGGCTGGACTTTGAGATTTATAGATCATGTTTTCACAAACAACATTTAATTAACAATTAACTGATTGTACCAGATGCTTATAACAAGGGAAGTATTAATCTTCAGTGCTATATTGTGGTTAATTGAACAAGGAATATAAAAATGACCATAAAGTACATCGCTATACTGCTGCTATTTATTTCTTTTAATGCAAGATCAACTTCAGATTTTAATCAATTAGAAACTCTCTTTACGCAGTGGCGTGCCTTCGAAGTTGCTCCTCTGCATGAAAATGCGCCTGACTATCGCAAGCAAACTTTCGAAAACCGTCACAAGCAATGGGCAAAATTTAAAACTCAGTTGTTAGCGTTTAACAAATCTGAATGGACTGTTGAGCAACAAGTAGATTGGTTTGTAATGTTAGCCGAGCTCAATGGTTATGAATTCAACGAAAAGATATTACAACCTTGGCAGAGAGACCCGGCATTTTACAAGCAAGTATGGACATATAAAAGTGATGTCCCAGCTCATGAAGGTCCAACACCTCATTATCTCACTGAGTTGTGGAGCTACTCATTTCCTATCAGTGCAAGCGAACAGGTTCGCCTAAACAATGATTTATCGCGAATAAAGCCTTTGCAAATGCAAGCTAGAGAAAACTTAACGGGAAATGCAAAAGAACTTTGGGTAGCCGGCATACGTGACATCCAGACGCAGCACAAAGATTTGTTAGACATTACACCGCAAATTCAAGCAACTAAAAATGCAGCACTGATTGAGACACACCAACAGGCTATGCGCTCCACGCAGCAGTTTGTTTTGTGGTTACAAAAACAAAGCGCTAAGAAAACGGGCCCTTCAGGGCTCGGCATTGAGCAATATAGTTGGTATCAAAAAAACGTGCATTTGCTCCCCCTAAGCTGGGAAGATGAAGAACGGTTATTGCGTCGAGAACTTAACAGGGCTTGGTCGTCATTAAAATTAGAGGAACACAGGAATAGTGGATTACCGGAGTTAGTGTCGGTAAAAAACGCAGAAGAATATGATCGCCTAGCTAATCGCTCTGCAGCGTTTTTCCTTCAGTTTTTGGATGAAAAAAATATCGTAACTGTCAAAGATTACTTTAAACCCGCGCTGTACGAAAGATTGGGGAATTTCGTACCAGAAGCCACTCGCAACTTCTTTTATATCGGTACTCATTTCGATCCAACCCCATTATATTCGCATTTTTATCACTGGTTCGAACTCGCTATAATGGAAAATGACCCGAATCCAAGAAGCATCCGAAGAAACGCACTTCTGTATAATATTTTCGATAGCCGCAACGAAGGCACCGCTACCGCCGTAGAAGAAATTTTTATGCACGCAGGTTTATACGATAATAATCCTCGCGCTAGAGAGATAGTGTGGATTATGTTAGCCCAGAGAGCAGCCCGTGGTCTTGGCTCGCTATACGCTCACGCCAATCAAATGACGATGGAGCAAGCAGGCGAAATCCATATGAACTATACCCCCAGAGGTTGGATGAAAACAGAACCTGATTTACTTATCTTTGAACAACATCTTTATCTGCGTCAACCTGGTTACGGAACCAGTTATGTCACAGGTAAAGCTTTACTAGATAAGGCGATAGCACAAAAAGCAAAACTAGACGAAGAACAGGGACGAAATTTTGCATTGCGAGCGTTCTTTGACGAACTAAATAGCATAGGAGGCATACCTATTTCGTTAGGTACGTGGGAAATGACAGGCATTAAACCTCCTTTCCTAAACGAAGTGGAGGCGCTTGCAAAAGCGCAGTAGCGGCGTAGCCTCAGTAGCATATTTTTGAAAGAAAATGCGACGCGCATCAGTCAAAAATCGCAACTTTTTAAATAGTTACTATGCACTTATTATCATTCACTGTATCATTGCGCTCAAGATGTCTGGTTAATTTGATATTTCCCAACGAAATCGATGCTAATACATCGCTGAAATTTTAAGAGTTAAGTACGTTAATGAAACCATATGAAAACACTGCTGAACTAATTGAAACATTAGAGTTGGAAATAAAGTCAATTACAGATACAATCAACACATTGAAGCAAGAACCAAAGAGCTTCAATGAAGAGATTATCTTCAAGTATATTGACACGGCCAGTACTGGTAAAACCAAAGATTTCGTAAGGTCCTTCGACGTTAAATCTGAGCGTGGTTCACTATTCTCGTCTGGTGACGTGAGTAAGTTGATAAAAGATGGCGCTGATGATATTTCACCTGAATTACTTGCGATTGCGAGAAAAGTGGTAAATATCAAAAAGAAAAACAGCAAAAGTCGATAAATAGTAATATACTCTATTTTTGCCATGCTAAATGGTAGATCAAAATTTAAAGTCTGATTTCGTGATGGTGATAGCAAATCAGAATTATATTTTTCACTTAAGACAAAGAGAGCAATATGAGTAAAGGTACAGTTAAGTGGTTCAATGCAGATAAAGGTTTCGGTTTTATTACTCCAGAAGACGGCAGTAAAGACTTATTCGTTCATCATTCAGAAATTCAATCTGGCGGCGATTACGCTACATTGAACGACGGTCAAGCAGTTGAGTTTGAAGTTGGACAAGGTCAAAAAGGCCCATGTGCAAATAAAGTTGTTGCTATCTAATCGATAGTTCACAATTGGGTAGCCGGAAGTAACACTTCCAGCTACCAAATTTCCTTCCCTCTTTACACTAAATATCTCAAATACCCCTTCAAAATCAATAATTTTCTCGATAACCATCAAGAAATAAGTCTCAAGTTTTATCCTTTTTTTACCGAAAACCTTATGAGTATTGAGCTTTGTATTCCTTAGTCTCTAAAAACTGGTACACTGCTGCGCAAATTTTGCGATCGCAAATAAAGGTAACTAAATGAAAACCACCATTATCGAAGCTGTTTATAAAAACTTTCTTGGTCCAGCGCCGGATTGGTATAAAAAAACAATCATCGCTTTTTTGATCGTCAACCCAGCAATTTTCATGCTAGACCCCTATATTGCGGGTTGGACTCTCATCGTACAGTTTATTTTCACACTTGCCATGGCGCTGAAGTGCTATCCGCTGCAACCCGGTGGTTTGTTATTGATACAAGCCTTATTCATTGGCATGACAACGCCTGAGCACATGATGCACGAGATAACGGCGAATATAGAGGTCGTTTTGTTACTTGTGTTTATGGTTGCGGGTATTTATTTTATGAAAGACCTGCTGATGTTTTTGTTCACTAAACTCGTCATCAAAGTTCAAAATAAAACCACCCTTTCTATCGCTTTCATCACTGCTTCAGCCTTTTTATCAGCCTTCCTTGATGCCCTAACTGTGGTTGCAGTTATTATTAGTGTTGGCTTAGGGTTTTATACTATTTACCATCGCATTGCCTCTGGCAAAGACTTTCATCACGAGCATGACCATACTGCCGACGATGACGTCGATCAGCCTAGCAAAAATGATTTGGACGATTTTCGTGCATTTCTGCGCAACTTAATGATGCACTCGGCAGTAGGTACAGCACTCGGTGGTGTGATGACCATGGTCGGCGAACCGCAGAACTTAATAATCGCAGACAAAGCGTCATGGGACTTCGGTGAATTCTTTATTCGCATGGCACCCATCACTATTCCTGTATTTTTTATGGGGCTGCTGACTACCTATCTGTTGGAGAAGACAAGAACCTTCAGCTACGGCGCACAAATGCCGAACGTAGTACGTGGTATTTTAGTTGATTACGACCAGCATATGGATCAAGAAAGAACTACTCGAGACAAAGCAAGACTTGCTGTTCAAGCGCTGATCGGCGTTTGGCTTATCGTTGGTCTTGCAGGGCATTTTGCGTCAGTGGGCTTAATCGGTTTGTCGGTAATAATACTAGCGACATCGATGAGCGGAGTCATTGAAGAACACGCTTTGGGTAAAGCATTCGAAGAAGCATTACCTTTTACCGCGCTGCTTTGTGTCTTTTTTGGCATTGTTGCCGTGATCATTGACCAAGGTTTATTCCAACCCGTTATAGAGTGGGTGTTGAGCTACGAGGGAAAAACTCAACTCGTCTTATTTTATCTAGCCAACGGCGTGCTTTCTATGGTCAGCGACAATGTGTTTGTTGGTTCTGTCTATATTACCGAAGTAGCAGCCGCACTGAAAGAAGGCGCAATTACTCGCGACCAGTTTGACATGTTAGCAGTTGCCATAAATACAGGCACAAATTTACCAAGTGTCGCTACGCCAAACGGCCAAGCTGCGTTTTTATTCATGTTAACCTCTGCCATTGCGCCTCTTTTGCGTTTATCATATGGTCGGATGGTTTACATGGCTTTACCGTACACAGTAGTATTAACGATTGTGGGCTTAGCTGCTGTTTATTTTGGACTTTTAGAAAGCACTGAATGGTTGTATCAACAACACTTAATTGAACACCACAGTGCTGTTGAACTCTTAGATAAAGGCAACAGTGCAACTCACTGATTTAATTAAGCGATGTATCGCTCGTAAATAAAATGAAAAAAAGGAAGGTTTCAATGTTGTATGATCTTCAACAATGGTCACACTCTCGTTCTGCTTGGCAGGTACTGTTTTTATCCGCTGCTGTGCTTGTCGGCGCAGCTCTCTATTTTCAGCATGTTCAAGGTCTACAACCCTGCATCATGTGTATTTATCAACGTACTGCAGTGATCGCCATATTATTTGCAGCCTTCGTTCCATTAATGCATAACTCATTTTTTATGCGTTTGATTGCTTTTGCAATTTGGGGCACCGCTGCGGTTAAGGGCTTCTTACTTTCGACTGAACACAAAGACATTTTATTTGGCGAAAACTCATTTTTAGTGCCTTGTGGAATCGAGCCCAATTTCCCAGGCTTTATGCCGCTGCACGAGTGGTTTCCTAATTTATTTGGGGCTCCCGGGGATTGTTATGAGAACTCTTGGCAGCTTTTTGGACTGGGCATGGCTGAATGGATGCAGATAGTATTCGCTATTTATATTGCAGTATTTGTTTTTATGTTCGTGCTTCAGTTTATCTCATTTTCTAATAATAAGACGATTAGACAAAAGAAGCTCTAATCAAGGTCTGCCAATGGCCACGTCACGATATAGTCTTCAAAAGACTGCATATCGACATCGTTTTCATTGACCGTGCGTCCGCGTATCGACACGCCTAGTTCATGCATTTTGGCTTTCTTTCCTTTATTTAACAAAGGATGCCAAGATGCTAGCCCACGTCCCTCATGCATTCTGCGGTAGCTGCAAGATTTAGGCATATAAAATATGTCTTTTAAATTTTCTTTAGTTAGCGTAACGCAATGCGGCACTAATTCGCTTCTTCGCTCGTATTGAGTGCACTCGCAATTTTTTGTGTGCAATAGATGACAAACAATGTTTGTAAAGAACACTTCCTCACCATCGCTGCCGAATGCAGTAGGCATCGCTTCTTTTTCAGCAATATCGCCAGCTTCTTCGTCATCCATAAACTTGTGCAGGCAACACTTCGCACAACCGTCGCATATGGCTTCCCATTGGGCTTTGTCCATCTCTTCAAGCTGTGTTGTTAACCAAAACTCAGAGTCCATAAGCGCTTTCGTATAAGGTGTTTTTCTCATTGACTGATTACTCTTGTTGTTACGCTTAAATGTCCTTCCAAGACAGCAGTGATCTCATCACCAACATGCAAAGGACCAACGCCTTTTGGTGTACCCGTTAAAATAACGTCGCCAGGGAGTAGAGTGAAATATTGTGAAATTTCGACAATTAACTGCAACATTGACGTTAGCATCAACTTTGTATCGCCGTTTTGAGTTAAGTTCTGATTAATCTGCAATTGGAACGCAAAATGATCTCCCTCTGAAAGTGAATCGACCATGACAAACGGTGATAAGGGGCAGCTAGCGTCAAACGACTTTGCTCGCTCCCAAGGCTGCCCTGCCTGCTTTAAACGCTGTTGCTCATCTCTCAACGTAAGGTCAAGGCCCAAGCCAATTCCACAGACTGCTTCTGAAGCTTCCGCTATGCTAGCCTTAGTAATTTTCGCGCCTATTAACAAAGCGACTTCGAGTTCATTGTGACACTCGCCCTGCTTAGTTGGAATTGCAATAGCTTCGCGCATGTCAACCATGGCGGTTGACGGCTTCATAAACAGCAGAGGCACCTCGCTTACTTGATTGCTCATTTCTTCAATATGATCCATGTAATTTCGCCCCACACAGACCACCTTCCCCACTGGCAAGTTTATGACATCATCTTGTTTTACGCTCTCAAGCGCCAAGGGCCTTATCGACGCATGTCGATAAGGCGTTACCTGCTGAAATTGATTTGAAGACATGTTAGCTTCCTTTACGGATCCTATCGGCTAGATAACCTACTGAAACACCAAAATAGAGAGATCGGTTCCAACGCATAAGTGTGTGAAAATTGTTGTATGCAAGGTAAATTCGGCCGTCAGCTTCGTCTGGCAGTATCAACGAAGCCTTAACATTGACTGCAGGTAGTTCGCTACCATCAAACTTAGTCACCCCAAAAATTGTCCAAGCAGACATTTTGAGCATCTTGTCTTTGGCCAGCCCTGAATATTTATTTAGAGTGCTCTTATCAAAATCGTCGCCTAGTTTAACCTGGCGTCCCCAGGTTTGCGTACTATCCCAGCCTTCAGTAGACAAGAAGTTCGCAATGGAGGCAAATACATCCTCCGGTGTTGTCCAAATGTCTTTTTTACCGTCTCCGTTACCATCAACTGCATACGCAAGAAATGAAGTTGGCATAAATTGACTCTGCCCCATTGCCCCAGCCCAAGAGCCGTTGAAACCATCAATAGACACATGGCCTTCAGACAATATAGTTAGCGCCGCAAAAAACTGTTTCTTAAATAAAGCCTCACGGCGGCCATCAAACGCTAAAGAAGCCAGTGATGAGAGGACGGGGTGATTACCTTGAATACGTCCAAAGTTGCTTTCATTACCCCATAGCGCAACGATAAACCGTTTCTGCACGCCATATTGCTTCTCCACTTTATCAAGCAGTTCAGAGTGCTCATGCATTTTCTCAACCGCTTGCTTTACTTTCCAATCCGGTACCCTGGTGCTTAGGTATTTATCTAACGTGAGCTTGCTTTCTGGTTGATTTTTATCAGCAGTAACTACTTTTTCACGCATTTTAATAGTTGCAAAAACAGGGGCGAGGAACTCAGCGGAAAACCCTTTCATTTCGGCTTCAGCCTTTAGTTGTGTTAGGTAATCTGAAAACTGAGGGTCGATGCCGACTGCTTCCGTATTTTCATTATTCTGCGCAAGCAGTTCGAATGATAAAAATATGGCTGTAGAAAACATGAGAAGCTTGAACATTTTGTGTGCTTCAACTTTGCAAATAACACCAATATACTGCAACATAATCAATACCTTTAGAATTTCTTATCCGGTTGCTCACTGAGACCTTTCGAGCGGCGGTGTTGAGAAAGTAAGCTCTCTTCTGTTGGCGGAAGTTGCAGATAAAAACCTTTCTCTTTGAGATTTTTATTCAGCTTTTCAATACCAATATTGCCAATATTACGTGGCTTATTTAGAGGGACAAGCATCACAAACTGCGGGGTTCCAAAGGTCTCGAGAAGCACTTTAGGTACTTCTGAAAAATCGTCGCGTTTGTTGATATACAGATAAGTGTCTGCTTTCTTACGAGATTTATAAACTGCGCAAAGCATAAAACTCTCCACCGTCAGCTTTGAATAGACGTGTTAGTTCTTCGGCGAAAATCGCTCTGCGCCAGCCACTTACAATATCCGGCTGTAGCTGTATCGAATCTAATTCGTCAATTTCAAACCAGCACCATTTAAGCCATTGATTCAACTGTTTTTTAGAAGCAAGAACCTCTACTCTTGTGTCATGCTTTTGTGCTAATTTTTCGCAAACGTCTTTCAGTGAAGCTAAGGCTTTTTTGTAATCATTAAAATCAGTCAGACGTTGAATTCGCGGCGGACAATCTTCAGGTTTAGTATTCAATGCTTTTTGCACTAACTCCAATAATATATCAGAGTGAATGCGCGCTTCTTTGGGTGTGATTGTCTGCAGTTGAAATAATTTCGCCTTATTTTCAGGAAGCTTCATTGCTACTTCAAGCATTCCTTGCTCGCGCAGCACGAAGTTAATAGCCATGTCGCTTTTTTTCGCTTGCTGTAAGCGCCAGCTGGCAATTTCTTTTAGAGCTTGGCGCGACTGAGGCCCAATTTTCCAATTATTTTTTATCGATAAGTAAGTCAAATCAACAGGTATTTCTGCTCGCTTCTTCAACGACAAAAACTCTGATTCAGCAAAAACCCATTCTGTTTGCCCTAATTCTTCAACCTGCTCGGCAATTTGTCGATAAACAGGCAATAAGTGAAATACATCTGCAGCCGCATATACGAGTTGTTCAGCAGAAAGCGGCCGAGCTATCCAATCAGTTCTGGACTCACCTTTATCAACGTGAATATCCAATATTTTCTCAACCAAATTAGCATAGCCGAGCGTTTGCCCCATATCTAACAAGTTGGCGGCAAACTGAGAATCAAAAAGGGGCGACGGTATCACTTTCAAGTTAAACCACAGTGCATCTAAGTCTTCGGAGCACGAGTGCAACACCTTTATAATTGAAGGGTTGAGCAATATTTCGCTAAAAGGTGATAAATCATCTAGCGCAACAGGATCAATCAAGCCCAAATGCTCGCCATCGTAAACCTGAATTAAGCCAAGTTGCGGCACCAATGTTCTTGTGCGTACAAACTCAGTGTCAATTGCTAAAGCGTCGGCTCTGGAAATACGCTCACAGAAATCAGACAGTGCCTCGGGCGTATCTATGTATTCAAAGTTCATTTAGTCTCGCAGTTCTCTACGTAAAATTTTACCGACATTCGATTTTGGTAATTCGTCCCTAAATTCAATGATTTTAGGTACTTTGTAGCCTGTCAGCAACGACTTACAATGGTCAATAATTTGCTGCTCTGTAACGTCATCATTTTTCTTAACCACAAACAACTTCACTACTTCGCCCGACACTTCATGCGGAATACCAACTGCTGCAGCCTCTAATACTCCATCGTGCATCGCGGCGACTTCTTCGATTTCATTTGGGAAAACGTTAAAGCCAGATACCAATATCATGTCTTTCTTTCGATCGACAATATAGAAGAAACCCTCGGCGTCCATCTTTGCAATGTCGCCGGTTGACAACCAACCATCGTTTAAAATTTCTTCGGTTGCCTCTGGACGATTCAAATAGCCCAACATAACCTGAGGGCCCTTCACAAGCATCTCACCGGCTTCACCGTCTGCAACCTCATTCCCATCGTCATCAACGAGTTTTATGTCTGTAGATGGCACTGGCAGGCCAATAGAGCCTTTATATGATTTGATGTTGGTTGGATTTACAGTAACCACAGGCGAACACTCGGTTAACCCATATCCTTCTAACAGAACCGTTCCTGTTACCTTTTCCCATTTTTCAGCGACGGGCCGCTGCACCGCCATGCCGCCGCCCAGTCCAAATTTAAACTTTGAAAAATCCAGATCGGCGAAACCAGGTGTATTTAGCAAACCATTGAAAAGCGTGTTTACACCAGTGATAACTGCGAATGAGTATTTATTTAGCTCATTAACAAAGCCTTTCATATCGCGCGGATTTGTTATTAACAAGTTTGGGCAGCCATACTTCAAAAAAGTCAGGCAATTACTGGTGAGTGCAAAAATATGATAAAGCGGCAGTGCCGTAACGACTAAATCTTTACCTATCGCAATAGAAGCTTCAAGCGTACCCGATACCTGCTCTAAATTAGCTACCATGTTCTGGTGAGTCAGCATCGCGCCCTTGGACACACCAGTCGTACCGCCGGTATATTGCAAAAATGCAATATCAGAGGGCAAAACTTTAGGCCGTGAATAAGTTTGATTTTCACCAATTGCCATGGCATGAGTAAAGCGCTTGGCCTGTGGTAAGTTAAATTCAGGCACCATCTTTTTAATATATTTTACTGCAAAATTAACCAACCATCGCTTTGGTGCTGGCAACATGTCGGCAATACTGGTGATTAATACTTCTTGTACAGATGTTTTATCAATCACTGCAGCTAAAGTGTGAGCAAAATTTTCCACAATAACAATAGTTTTGACATTCGCATCAATGAGTTGATGCTGCAATTCGCGTGCGGTGTACAGAGGATTAACGTTTACCACTGTCATGCCGGCTCTTAGCACACCAAATAAGGCAATAGGATATTGCAATAAATTGGGCATCATTATCGCTATCGCATCACCTTTTTGCAGGCCCTGGCTTTGCAAATATGCGGCAAACTGCATCGACAACACATCTAAATCTTCAAAGGTGATCTCATGCCCCATATTGATAAAGGCTGTTTGATTTGCATATTCAGCCACTGAAGATTCAAAAATTTCTAAGATTGTTGACAAATTATCAACGTTTATCTCAGGCTGCATGGTTTTGTCGTAATGCTTTAACCAGACTTTTTCCACGATTTTGTCCTTTAAAATAGTTGTTATATTTGCCACGCTCATGCGCAGTCTTATTTTTTATTTTTATTCAGAAAAATGCCCCGACTTATCACAAAAACTCAAATTGAGCAGTGGCCGAGTTCGCATAATCTGCGCTGTGTAACCCTTAATACTAAAGGATGATTGCCAAAAGATAAACTTGAACAGTCATTCATCTGCTGAATAAAAGCAATTAGTCTAATTAATCGACATCCACTGCTAATATTAACGACAATGTTCCAGTATGATCTGTGAAATGACGACTTCAGCCTCCATGTGGACGTGATGTCCGCCCTCCACCGTTGTCACCTGAGCGTTTTTAAATAACGATTTTCTCTTATCCATTAGATCTTTTACTTTACTGAAGCCATTGCTGCCCAATACAAAATGAATAGGACATTGAATTCCTTTTAGCAAATTCTCTACTTGTGAGTTAGTTAATCGAAGTGAAGATACCGTTCGCAAACGTTTATCTGTAGACCATCGAAGCGTATCTGTTTGCTTGTCATATATGGTATTTCTCTGCAATATCATCCTTGCATTTTCTGCCGTCAAGTCGCTAACTTTCTGACGCGCATGCACGATGGATTTTAGATCTTTTGGCTGTTTAATCTGCTTTTCGTTAGCTTCTATTCTACTTTGAATTGCTTTTCTTAATTGTTCTACACTTGTTGATTCAGGTTCCGTCAATGGCCCTGCAGATTCTATACAGACAAACTTATCCACTAGCTCAGGGAAAACAGCGCAATACATACTTGATATTATTCCCCCAAGAGAATGTCCGACGATGGAAAAATCTTTCCACCCTTGCGCATGCACGAGGCACTGCAAGTCATGCACATAATCCAATAAATGATAATGGGCGTCTGGGCTTCGATGCGACGACTTACCGTGGCCGGGTAAATCAATCGCAATAACATGAAAGTCATGAAGTAAAGGGATCAGCCTGCTGAAACTCGCGGCATTATCAAGCCAACCATGCACCATTAATAACAAAGGTTTTTCTGTTTGTCCGTTCGTTAATGCAGCTATTGTGCGATTTGGGGTAGTAAACGTCAGTTCTGTACTACTCATTTAAAGACTTTTCCTTAGTGCTCATCATTAATATTTACAAATAAAACAAAAGCGGCAATAGCCGCTTTTGTGACGAAGACAATATTTTTCATGATAATTAAGTCATAGATTGACTTATTTAGACTGCTGGGAAGTTTTGTTTGTGGAACCTTTAACACCTGAAGACACACCACTTTTCGAACCAGTTAGCCCCGACTTACTGCTGTTTGTTTGGACTCGAATGGTCGCTCGACTGTGATAAAAACCATATGGTCTCCAATAGTCTCTTCTGAGTCCAAAGCCCCAATATGGCGATAAATCAGAATAAAAGATCCCTGACACTCGATAATCCTCTGTCTCTTTCCACATATAGTAACCGCTAGCAAGTAGTACAGGGTAAACATAAGTTTGCTCTCCAATAATACCTTCGGTAGGCTCGCCTAATTCGCCCTTAAATGTGATTAAGCGACCAGCCTCAAAGACTAATGGATCGAGGAAACCGGCAACTCTAACTTTAAAACGTCCAGCGCTATCGAGGTTACTTCGAGGCTTTCCATAGTGGTTGTTGGGATACTGCAGAATTTCAATTTCTGAATACTCTTTCTTATTTTCAACGGTAACGATCTCACCGCCCCAACGCGCTTGCGTGCCTTGGCCAGTTTCGCTACCGTTAATAATACTTTCAAAGGAGACCAGATTCTCATTGTCCGATACCTCAATTTGCTCTGGAACAATGGCGCAGCCCCCTACTAATATAGCAAGTGCGACGACAGATGTTTTAAAAAATGATTGCATTGCGTTACTCCAAAATTATCGTTTACTTACGATTGAGCGGGTACTATCTAATGATATGAAATTCATATCATTGTTAATCAAGGTTTTATATAGGGTAATTGATTATACCTTGATGTTGACTTATACGACACTGAGAGAAAATGGATTGTTGAATCATACCACCTTTAGTGACTGACGCCTGAGTAACTCACTCATATCGACAATATTTAACTCATTTCCTTTTCAAACAATCAAGTTTAGATAAAAACTATGCGTAAATATCAACACCTAATAACTGTGCGATGTCGTCTCGTTTTTCTTGCGTATCTATAGATTTGTAAAGCGCTAATTCTTGACGAGTCCGCAAGTTAGGATTGTCATCAAAGCTGATTGATTGCTTGAAGGACGCAGCTTTTTGGAATACTTCCTCATTTCCGGCTACAAGCTTTTGTTGCTCAAGCTTTTCGCCTACCCGTTGCTCTTCATCTGGTGTTTGTTCCAGCAGAGCGCGCCTAATAGTGGGTGTTTGAGTCGCATTGTCAACAGAGTCTTTTGCAATGAAAATTGCATTGCTACTTTTGATATTTGCTGTATCCACTGACTCTCCATTAACTCAATAAAAGTAGTATAAACGCCGTTTTACTCTCTACCTGGTAGCTTTTTCCAGGTTACTTTGTCGCGCAGATAAATAGGTGAAATATCGTCAACGCTAATTGTATGTCCATCCTTAAATGCTTTTTGAGCGATTGGCAACATATACTCAGCGGACGGATACAGCACACTAACCGGCTCAGCATTTTGTAATGTAGCCAAGCCATCGGCATAAGCCTCCCAACCTGTACCGGCTCTACCTACCAGTCGCCCATCATCGCTAATTTCTGCGAATTTTGCAACGGCCTCTTCTGGTGATAGCACAGCTTCAGTTTGTCGCTCGACTACCACCGCATCTACCGCGTTTTGCTGCACTTTAAAATGACCAAAATAAACCTCCTGCATTCTAGCATCAATCAACACTTTGGAGACGAGGTAACCATGCTGCATATAGTTCTGTTGAGCCATCGCGGCAAGCGTAGAAACTTCGATAACGGGCAAATCTGCCCCCAACGCTAAACCCTGAACAATGCCTGTTGCAATGCGCACACCCGTAAAACTTCCTGGGCCTCTACCATAAGCTAAGGCGTCTAAATCAGCTATTTTTATAGCATGCTTTGACAACAGCTCGTCAATCATCGGCAATATTCGTTGGCTGTGCTGCTGCGGGCAAATATCAAAAATGACGTCAGTTTCATTGCCATTGAGCAGTGCTACTGAGCAAGCCTCGGTGGCGGTATCTATCGCTAATATTTTCATTATTCTATCTTATGTAAAAAAGCGGCAACCGCATCTAAACTGCGGGTTCGTTTCATATTTGGCAAACTTGCAATAAAAGTCTGCCCGTATTGTTTTGTCACTAATCGGTTATCGCAAATAACTAAAACGCCTTTATCGGTTTCATCGCGTATCAGTCGTCCGGCTCCTTGCTTCAAAGTAATAACAGCTTGAGGTATTTGTATTTGTGCAAAGGCGTTTCCCCCCTGCTTCTTACAATCTTCTATGCGAGCCTGAAGCAAAGGATCATCTGGCGATGCAAAAGGAAGTTTATCAATCATAACACACAGCAAATCATTGCCTTTGACGTCTACTCCTTCCCAAAATGCCCCTGTTCCAAATAACACGGCATCTTGATTTTTAAGGTACTCATCTAAAAGCGCTTGTTTTGTTGTGCTACCTTGCACCAGTATCGGATTATCGATTTTCTCTTCAACTAGAGCGGCAACTTCACGCATCATTGCGTGGCTGGTGAACAATATGAACGCCCTGCCTTTACTTGCATCAATTAAACGACAGGCAATGTCCACTAAATTGTGTTTAATTGCCCTATCTGTGGGTTCTGGCAAAAATCGAGGAATACATAGCATCGCTTGGTTTTGATAGTCAAAAGGACTGTCCAATGCTAATGTTTTTGCATCATGCAAACCCATGTGATTCCGATAATGATCGAAGTTATCGTCCACCATCAAGGTTGCAGATGTAAATATCCACGCTGCATTTTGAGCCTGCATGATAGCCGAAAACTTGTCAGCAATGCTCAAGGGCGTAAGGTGAAGAATAATCTGCCGAGGCGTTGTTTCATACCACAAACTCACACCATTTCGCTGCACGTCTGTTACGTGCTCCAAACGCTGACTGAATTCAAATACTCGCTCAATCATTAAGTCGAGATCTTTATCTCGGCCGTGTTGGACACTCGCTATTTCATAAAGCTGGTCTAGGCTCTGCTTAATAATATCAACTTGATTTCGAATATCTGTTTGAGCGAGCTTGTCAGCCCAATTGCCTCGGCTTGGGTTATGTGGAAACAATAAACGTAAGTCAGCCATGTGCATCTGGCACTTTTCCGCAATCTTCGCCAACTGATCAGCATCTTTGAGCACTGATCGCGTTATTGCGATGATATCCTTTGTTAAATCTTGAACTTGCCGACTCGATAAATTTTCACCAAAATATTCACTGGCAATGTCGGGCACTTGATGTGCTTCATCGAAAATAACCACATCAACATCTGGGATGAGTTCACCAAAACCGGTATCTTTGAGTGCCAAATCAGCAAAAAACAAATGATGATTCACAACGATGACATCCGCTTCCATCGCCTTCCTGCGAGCCTTTACTAGGTAACAATCTTCATAGCTTGGACAGTCTTTGCCCAAACAATTGTCTACGGTAGAAGTAACGATAGGCAGCACCTTAGCATCTTCTTTGATGGTCTTTAGTTCGCCAATATCGCCTGTTGATGTTGTGCTCGCCCATTTTCTAACGAGACTAAATTCGTTAAGTACTTCCTTTTCAAGAAGCACATTGCCTCCACCATGCTGTGATAGCCGATGTAGACAGAGGTAGTTAGCGCGCCCCTTTAGCAGTGCTGTTTTTTTTGTTTTATCGATCGCTTTCTTAACCATCGGTAAGTCACGATGAAAGAGTTGTTCTTGCAGGTTTTTGGTGCCCGTTGACACAATAAACTTTTTCTTAGAAAGCAGTGCTGGGGCTAAATAAGCAAATGTTTTGCCGGTTCCTGTGCCCGCTTCAACAATTAAAGAACCCCGTTCTTTGATTGCAGTAGCGACAGCTTTCGCCATGGTTGTTTGCGCATCTCTTGGCGTAAACCCTGCGATAACCTCAGCCAATGGACCAGGATTCGAGAAAAAAGACTCAATTTCAGACATTACTTTTTATTTTATCCGGTGTGGAGATGATTTAGGCGTAATTGGCACATTATGCCAAATAAGCGCTTCAAGGTTTTAATTATTTTGCTGCAATTTTTGTCTTGCGGAAAAATAAATCAACTCAGTTGAAGCACTCACAAGTAAAGTAGGCTATTTACTGCGCTGTGAATACTGAACGCAGATACTGTTTTACTTACCTACTGCGATAACCCCCCTGATTTAAATTCAACCGCCCACTAAAAAGCCTCGCAATGTGGCCCATTGCGAGGCTTTTTTAACAAAACAAACGCTTTCGTCTAATCGGAAACGAAACACTCAAAAAAGTTTGATTATCTAAACAACACTTTCTCTTGTTTGAACCAATAGATACAAAATGCGAGTAAGCCTCCGGCAATAACCGCCGTCGAGCCAAAAATAGCAAACAGCTGCACGTAGTCCATCGTACCTTTAATCAATTCTTTAATAGCGAGTGCAACATTGGTTAGCGGCACCCAAGCCCAGATCCCTTTTAATTCAACGCCCGGAAGCATCGCAAATATGACTGGAATAATCGTAACGAAAACTAACGGCGTCATATAGCCTTGAGCTTCCTTGAACGAACGTGCATAAATGGATAATGTCAGCAATACTGCGGCAAAAATAGCCACAACTGGTACGAGCATAAAAAACACGAGTAAAAAGTCGATAGCATCAATTGATGACATAAATTTCACCAATACTTCGCCAGCCTCGCCCTTGCTGAGTATCGCTGTCCATAGCGCAATACTCAAGACCGTCACGAGCGCTGAAGTCACCCCTGCAAATGCGATAGTAAAGAATTTACCAAGCACAATTTTTGTGCGTTCAATTGGCGTGATAAGTAAGGTTTCGAGTGTACCCCGCTCCTTTTCACCTGCACCTAAATCACTTGCCGGCAGCATAGCTCCTTGTAAACAAAGCATAAAAATTAAGTAGGGAATAAAGCCACCGACTGACTCTCCCTGCGTTTCACGTGCGTCCGCAACATTAATTTCTTCCACTTCGATAGGTGTAACTACGCTTATTTGTTGTGATTCAGATAAACCCAGCGAGGAAAAAGCGCTGGTTTGGTAGAGCTTCGAAAGTTCGTCAACGATTTTGTTTAATTCGTTTTCGACCACTTTTAAGCCCGCTTGGTTACGGTAGAGTTTGAGCACGATTTTCCCTGAGTCTAGTACCTTCGTGCTGTAATTGCTTGGGATCTCGATAATAAAATCAATATTACCTTCTTTTACATAGGCGATTATCTGCTCTTCTGTTTGCACTTGGGAAGGCAATGGCTGAAGTGAAAATTGCTCAACGTCATTAAGCTTACTCACTAACTCGTCACTAAACTCCTCACCAATGATAGCGTAAGTACGCGTTTTTTCCTGAGCACCTTTGACTACATTTGTGCCAACGTAAAGCGTGCCGCCAATAATCAGTGGAAATAACAGTATTGGCAATGCAATCATGAAAAACAGGGTTTTCCTATCGCGCAATAGTTCTTTAATCTCTTTTTGAAAAACCAACCACATAATAATGCTCCCTATTGTTCTGTCGTTTGTTGTTTAGATTTGCCGATAGAGCGCAAAAACGCTTCATGTAGTGACTCTTCATCCAATGCTTTAAAAGCATCGAAGGTATCATTGAACATGGTGATCCCTTTATCGATTACGGTCACTCTGTCGCAAAGCTCCGATACTTCATCTAAATGGTGAGTCGAAAATATCACGGGAACATTGTCACGTTTTAAGTCGCGGATAAAATTCAACACAGTTTGGGTGGCCATGATATCTAAACCAGTGGTCGGTTCGTCCAAAATCACGACTTTAGGGGAATGAATAACTGAACGTGCGATTGATGCTTTCTGCTTCATTCCTGTGGAATACGTTTCGCTGCGTCTGTCTAAGAACGAATCCATGTCTAACCTTTCAGACAATTCTGCGGTGCGCTTAATAATTGCGTCATTACTCATTCCGTTCAAACGTCCAAAGTAGGCAATATTTTCACGTCCGCTTAAGCGTCCATAGAGGCCTGTGCCGCCAGATAAAAAGCCGATTTGCTTTCTGGCTTCTACCGGATTCTTAAGAATATCAGCACCACCAATGTTGATACTCCCCCCATCCGGCTGCAATGCCGTTGAGAGCATTCTTAATGTTGTCGTTTTACCCGCTCCGTTTGGGCCTAACAAACCCAACACTTCGCCATTTTGACAGGTGAAGCTAACTTCCCTTACTGAGTGAAAAAAGCGCCCTTGTAATCTTGGATCCTTTTTATCCTGCTCACTTAACTTCTTAGGATTCTCCACTTTAAATTTTTTAGCGAGTTTATGTATCTCAATCACATCAATATCCCTATATTTTTCAATTTATTTTTGTAATTTTAGAACACTAGGTTAAGACATATCGCACTGAATTACTAAAGCAATTTCTTATCAAAACACATTAAAATGTTTCAAATTAATTCAATATCGAATTTGCACTTGTTTTACTTCTCGATAAACTGAATAATTTACGCTGAATATCAATTCAATCAAACGCCAACACAGGAAGTAAAATGAGCGAAAATAAACATGACGTAAGCAATCCGTTGCAAGCCTGCAATGATGTATTTATCCGGCCATCTGAGGTTTTCAAAGCACTGTCCTTGAAAGACAATTGGTCTTGGGTTCCTTTTATTCTTGTGGCTATCATAAGCGCACTGCCCGGCTATCTTTATTTTGGTGTTGTTGATTACAGTTGGTATGTCGACGGACAGTTGGCAATGGCCATGCCCGATGCGAGCCCTGCGGAATTAGAAAATATGCGCCCAGCTTACGGTTCAGGTGAAAGTGCCGCGTTATTTGCGCTTTTTGGCGCCCCGTTGTCGCTTATTATAATGTCAGCGGTGATGGGCTTGTACTACACATTAGTCACGAGAAACGATGATAAGAGTATTCATAGTTTCTTTGATTGGTATGGCGCACAGTGGTGGTTTATGATGCCGACCTTAATAGCATCCGTCATATCACTAGGACTTATTTTATTGATAGAGCCGGGTTCACAAGTATCGCAGTCAGTTTTATCGCCAACATCTGTAGGCTATATTCTCTCTATTGAGCAAAGCAGCGAATGGTTTAACTTCATGTCTTCGCTAAGAATTGACTCTATATGGGTCATTTATCTTGGCGCTATTTGTTTGCAGCAGTGGACCAACTTTAGTCGTAAAAAGTCCATCATCATTGCAGCGCTCCCAACAGTCATTATTTTAAGCGTTACGCTTTTATGGACCATCAGCCAGCTAGATTAATCAAACTTGATGATAGAGCTTAATCTGCGCCAGCTTTATGCTGGCGTTTTGGCATAAAATAACCCGTATTAGCATAAAAGTCAGCATCCTGCTTTTCGAAATGCCAATCAGGCACACCCAACAGTGGCAGTGGATAAAATGGTTTCAAGGCAAAGAAAGTTTGATTTTGCTCAATGTGTTGCAGAAGTAAAGCGTCTAATACTTGTGGCTCAAATAAAGTAGCTTTTGACTGGTTTGCATCACTTGGCTCACTAGCTTGCGTAATATCGTGTAAAGTTGGCACGTCTTCGATTTGAATAAGCAGCACTTTACCGGTTAAACCAATAAACGGATTCAGCATCATTTCTAAGTTTGCATGGCCAAATACGACTGGAAAAATATTGTTATTCCATTTATCTCGCAATTCGCAAAAAAGTGTTGTCCAAGCCTGCGCTTCGAACAAACTCTCTAGCTGCGCGAACAATAACTCTCCTTTAATGAACAATACCACACCACACTCATCAAAATGGGTAATGTGGTTACGAACCTTCGTTCTTGGATTCAAGCCCTTGGCTTTTATTTCAGCTATGTGCAAACAATTCAGATATGTTTTTGTTCGTGGAAACTGCAGCCATATAATACCGTTAAAAAAGTCATGCCAGCTACCTTTGCGAGTTGGAATAATATCTTCTTCAAATATAATCTGTTCGTAGTAGCGCGAGTCTGCTGGCATAGAATCTTGGCAGACAAATGTTTTACGACTAAGCGATGGTGTTGCATTATTTTCAGTGCTAATCGCTATTTTTTCGAGTAAATTAGCGTCTAGTTCATCAGCATCTAATGTATTAAAATCTTGCGCTGGAAACAGTAACGATAATACTGAGAGTGGCGGTCGCCAAAATGGTGAAATGTTTGGGGCTTTCAATTGAGTAATCTTAATATTTGGAGATTGTATGCTAAACAATAGCGATATTGTGCCACATATCTGCATTATGTTAAGCGACAAATCTTGATTATCTTAAGCCACAGTACTATCGTTTGTGTCGCTCAAATTGCAAAAAACACTAAAACACTAATAATAACAAGGAACATACATGAAACTTCAGAAACGGGCCGTTACTTTGGCGTTGTCTGCCGGTATTTTCGCACTCGCCGCAACTGGTTGTTCAGAGCCAAAATCCGAAGCGCCAAAAGTTGAAAATAACTTTGAGGCGGTATACAACTCAATCAGCTCCGATACGCTTAAGCAGCATACTAAAATACTCTCATCCGACGAATTTGAAGGCCGCTTGCCAACCACCGCAGGTGAGAAAAAGACTTTAGATTATTTGACGGAAGAATTAAGCAAAGTGGGCTTTGAGCCCGGCAATGGAGATAGCTTCTTTCAAGAAGTCAGTTTAATGCAAATTACCGCTGCGCCGGACATGACGCTCAAAATGGGTGAAAATACATTTTCGTACAAAGAGAATATGGTCGCAGGTTCAAAGCGTGAAGTTTCTGAGGTTAATTTGGCTGATTCAGATATCGTCTTCCTTGGTTATGGTGTAAACGCGCCAGAATACGAGTGGAATGATTATCAGGACATCGATGTCAAAGGCAAAACGGTTATTGTTTTAGTTAACGACCCAGGTTATGCAAGCCCCGAGGGCGAGCTTTTTCAAGGTTCAACAATGACTTATTATGGTCGCTGGACTTATAAATACGAAGAAGCAAGCCGTCAAGGTGCTGAAGCTGTGTTTATAGTGCACGAAACAGCGCCAGCATCTTATGGTTGGTCAGTGGTTGCAAATAGTTGGAGTGGGCCACAATACAGCTTAGTTACGCCTGATGCAGGCGCGAGTCGTGTTGCCGTTGAAGGATGGATTTCGCGCGAAGCCGCAGTGAAAATATTTGCTGACGCAGGACTCAATTTTGACGAGCAGAAAGACTATGCTGCTCAAGGTTCATATTCTGTGCCGCTCAATATGAAAGCTTCTGTGACAGTCAAAAACGACATCGAAAAATCCACCAGTAACAATGTGTTTGCGACGCTGCCTGGTAGCGAGAGACCTGATGAACACATTATTTACACCGCTCATTGGGATCATTTAGGTAAAGATGAAAGCAAAGAAGGCGATCAAATATACAATGGCGCTCATGACAATGCGACAGGGACAGCGGCTATTCTTGCGATGGCTGAAGCGTTTACCGACTTAAACAACAAACCGAAGCGCTCGGTCAGTATGTTAATCGTCACAGCAGAAGAACAAGGCCTTCTCGGTTCAAAATACTATGCTGAGAACCCAATTATTCCTCTTGATAAAACGGTAGCAAATATCAACATGGATGCGATGAACATTCTAGGTAAAACCAAAGATGTTGCCGTAGTCGGCATGGGAAAATCGGACCTTGAAAGTAACCTGGCGAAAGCAGTGAAACGCCAGGGCCGTGTGTTAACACAAGAGGACTCTCCGGGTGCAGGCATTTACTATCGCTCAGATCACTTTAGTTTTGCAAAATTTGGTGTTCCAGCCTTATATGCAAAAGGCGGCAGCGACCCCATTGATGAAGCAACAGCAGACTACCGCAAAAGAACAAACTTAGTTGTTCGCGGCTGTTACCATCAAGTTTGCGATCAATTTCGTGAAAACTGGGATTTTGGTGGCGTTAAAGAAGACACTCAAATGCTATTTGAAGTGGGTTATGACATAGCGAACTCAGACGAGTGGCCACAGTGGTCTGCATCGAGTGAATTCCAACGCAAACGGAAGTAAGAAATAATATGACTTTAGAATTAAACCCCCTGCACTCACTTAGCGACTATTCAAGTCAATATTTAGTAGACAAGCGGCTCCGTATTTTTGATGTTTTTAGCGTAAAAACTGCAGGTGATATTGCCACTCATATTCACCAGGATCTGATTTATAAAAATGCCTTTATTGAAGATGGCAACTTTAAACTGCTCAGTAATGATGAATTAAAAGCACTTGGCACGCAAAAACAAGAGGCTCTGACTCAAAAAATCTACAAACAAGCATCTGAGGGGGTTGGCTTTTTATACGCAAAGGCCGACATACTTTCAAATCCAAATGATAACGCTTTATCGCAAGAAGTTTTAAAGTGGCTAAATTCTGACGACTTACTAGCAGAGATACGAAGTATGACTGGACACTCAGAAATAAATGGTGCGACCGCTCAAGCAACTCGTTACTATCCGGGACATTTTCTGACGAGGCACAATGATGTCAATCCCGAAGAAAACCGAAAAGTAGCTTATGTGCTTAACTTTACGCCCACGTGGCATCCAGATTGGGGCGGCTTGTTGCATTTCTATCATCAAACAGGCAGCCCAAAAGATACATGGGTGCCTACTTTTAACTCGCTAGCATTATTCGACGTTACCCATCCGCACTCTGTAAGTTATGTAGCACCTTTTGCTCGTAACCCAAGAATAGCCATTACGGGCTGGTTTACGGCAAGTCGATAAACCATCGTCTCAAGTTATTAAACGCGAGGAAAAAAAGGGACAACTCATCAAAGGTAATTGAGTTGTCTCACTTTTCATCGCTTTTAATTAAGTGCCACTTATCGTCCAATTTTTACAATAAAACAAATATAATCATACAGTTACGATTTAAACCACTCTTTCATGTAAAACACAATTGCAAAACAGTCGTCAACCCAGCAAGGTCAGAACAGCACAGTATTGACGCCACCCCACAGGGCCAAGTAACTTGCAACTGCTCAGCTTATTATTTAAAAAAATGTTTTTTATTCCTAAAGCGTGTTGACCAAGCGTTGCAGTAACATATATAGTGGCTGAAATGGAACTAAATCCATTATATAAAAACAATAAATAAACAAATAAAAACAATATATCTAGGGAGATATTCATGTTCACAAGCACAAAATTAGCGAGAGCGGTAAAGATTGCGTTTGCAGTCGGTGCGGCATCTACAATAGGTCTCACAGGATCTGCGCTAGCTCAAGAAGACGCAGCGGCCGAACAGGTTGTTGAAAAAATTCAGGTTACTGGTTCAAGAATCAAGAAAGCAGACTTTTCTTCGAATGCTCCAGTAGCAAGCGTTGGTGAAGAGCAATTTTCACTTACCGGTACAATCAACACCGAATCATTACTTAACACCTTACCACAGGTAGTTCCTGGCCTAGACAGAACGTCTAACAACCCAGGCAACGGCACAGCTTCTGTTGATTTACGTGGTTTAGGCACAAACCGTACTTTGGTGCTAATTAATGGAACGCGCGCAGTTCCTACTACTGCAGGTGGTCAAGTTGACATCAACAGTATACCAACAGCATTAATTAAATCAGTTGAAGTTCTCACCGGTGGTGCTTCAGCAATATACGGTTCTGACGCAATCTCAGGTGTTGTTAACTTTATACTGAAAGATGACTTTGAAGGCGTTCAAGTCAGCAGTGGATATGAGGCTACGGAAGAAGGCGATGCTTCTTTATTCAACTTCGATTTTACTGTCGGCGGAAATTTTGCAGATGGTAAAGGTAACGCAGTAATCAATATGTCTTACACGGACCGCGAAGAATTGTTCCAAGGTGATAGAGACTTCTCTACCTTTGCTCAGTTTGACGATGGTGCTGGCGGCTTGTTTAACGGTGGTTCTTCACTAGTACCTGGTACACGAGTGAATGCAGCATTATTTGACGGCGGACCTGGTATTTTTAATCCAGACGGAACGCTTCGTGCATTTACAGGCGACGATTTTTACAACTACGCGCCAGTTAACTACATTCAACTTCCACAAGAACGTCATCAATTTACTGGTTTGGCAAGATATGAAATCAGTGATAGCGCTGAACTTTATGGCCGCGCGATGTTCACAGAAAGTAGTGTACCTTCTCAACTTGCAGCAACACCAATACTGCAAACAGAAAACTTCACACTTGACGGTAACCCATTTATTTCTCCAGAAGCACAGCAGCTACTATCCGATGTTACGGGTTTAGGCGTTGACACTGATGGTGACGGTATTGATGACCAAGGTCGCACCCAGTTCAGACGTCGTATGTTAGAAGTCGGTCCACGTATCTCAGATGATTCTTTTACATCTTATCAATTCCAAGCTGGTATTCGTGGCGATATTGGCCAAAGCAACTGGTCATATGACGTATACTATCAGACGGGTAAAGTAACAAATACTTCTGCGCAGCAAGGTAACGTTAACCGTGGTCGATTCGCTCAAGCACTATTGCTAAATACGCTTGATGCCGACGGCAACGAAACAGGTAATGCTGTACTAGATGCAAATGGTAACCCAACGTGTGCCGATACTTCTTCAAACGGTGGTTTGGGTGCATGTGCTCCGATGAACCTTTACGGTGAAGGTAATATTTCACCTGAAGCTGCAATATTTGTGGGAACGCGAGTAAACTCTAGCAGTACCTTTGATCAGAAAGTGTTCGGTGCTTCTATTGCCGGCGACTCATCAGATTTCTTCGAACTTCCAGGTGGCGCAGTTGGCGTGGCTGCTGGTTACGAGCATAGAGATGAATCATTTGACTTTTCACCATCACAAGATTTGGCTGCTGGTACTATAGCGGGCTTTAACGGAGCTCCTCCTTTAGCGGGTGGATTCTCAGTCGCTGAAGCATTCGTAGAATTGTACTTACCGATCTTAAACGGCGCAGAGTTTGCTGATGTATTAGACATTGAACTAGCATACCGTTCGTCTGATTACAGCACTATCGGAAGCGTAGAAAGTTATAAAATTGGCGGTACTTGGGCACCTATCGAAGAACTACGTTTCAGAGTAGGTTTCAACACCGCAAACAGAGCGCCTAATATCGGCGAGCTTTTCTCTCCTCGTAACCAAGGTTTCCCTGGCGCATCTGATCCATGTTCAGCATCAGGTTCAACAGGTGCTGGTGACCAAAGCGAAGCAATTCGTGCACTTTGCGTTGCAACTGGTGTTCCAGCTGCGAATGTATTTACAAGTTTGATTGATCCTGCATCAGGCCAGGTTGAAACGTTCAGTGGTGGTAACCCTAACCTTCAAGAAGAAGAAGCTGAAACGTTGACTGTTGGTTTCGTAGCAGAACCCTTTGAAAACTTCACGTTTAGTTTAGACTATTTTGATATTGACATTCAAAATGCTGTTGGCGCATTTGGTGGTGGTACTAACAACATACTAGCTGTTTGTTATAACCCTTCTGATGCTCGTGGTGGTGTTAATAGTCAGTACTGTAACTCTATTAGTCGCCGTAGCGATGGTTCAATTGCCTTTGTTGAAGGCGCAGCACAAAACGTTGCGGCTGTAACGCTTAAGGGTTATGACTTGATTGCTAGCTACGACGTTGAAATGTTCGGTGGTGATATCGGTGTTGATTATTTAGGTACTTACCTAGACGAGTCTAACTTCTTCCCTGGGCCAGGCGAAGATCCAATTAAATGTGCCGGTAACTTCGGTCTAGATTGCGGTGAGCCGAATCCAGAATATAAGCATAGAATGACGTTTAGCTATGGAACTGACGACTTTACTGCTCAGTTACTATGGCGCTACGTTGGTGAAGCAAATGATGATGACGATACAACAGATTATGCTGTAGAGAAATTAGATGGTGTGAGCTATTTCGATGCGTCTGGTACGTATTTCATCACTGACGAATACCGCGTAACAGCGGGTATAGATAACTTGTTTAACAAGAAGCCACCAATCATTGGTGACAACCAAGAACAAGCTAACACCTACCCTGCAACATATGATGTGTTCGGTCGTACATTCTTTATTAACTTGACTGCAACTTTCTAAAAGATATTACGATGTAAAAAGGTGAGCTTATGCTCACCTTTTTTATAGCTAAAAATATATTCTGATAATTACTGCAAAATTGATTCAACTTTTATTATTTCCCTTTTACAACGACATACTGAGTTGAAACAAGCAACTATTACTGTTATTTTTTGTTTCATAGCGGTTGGTAGGCCAGCTAACGTAAGTAAATACCCTACTTATGCGTTTTTTACTCTAAGGTTTTAACTGGAGTGTACAAGCGAATTATGATGATTTATCTTTGTTAAAATATTAATGTATTAAACGGAAAGGATCCTATGGACAAGTGGCTCGAGTATTGGCAACAAGAAGATCTTCAGCCAGACGTTTTTACCGATAAAACAGGCAAAAAACATAAAGCATTGCAAGACTTTTGGCAGCAGCATATTTCGTCATTGTCAAAGCAATCAAGTATCCTTGATATAGCTAGCGGTGCGGGTGCAATATACCGATGTGTCCCAGAAATACACCTTTACGACGCGCACGCATTGGATATATCGAATGCAGCTTTAGAGCGTCTTAAAAAGGATATTCCAAGTGCTCACACGTATGCGCAAAGACTAACCAAAAAGAGTTTTAAGCATCAAAAATTTGACGCCATTGTAAGTCAATTTGGTATCGAATACCTCGGCAAGACGGGGTTTGCTCAATTGTCACGCTTGCTCAAAGATGAAGCGAAGTTTGCGTTTTTAAGCCATATTAAAGACGGCGCCATAGACAATGTGACCCAACGAAGTCTAAAAGGATTGGCTTTGATAAAGCGAACTGAATTTTTGACGTTAGCTGAAAATGTGGCAGAGGCATTTCGGCAGGATAAAACGGAGCACGTAAAGGACTGTGTTGAGTTATTTATGAAAATTGAACCCTCTGTAATGCGCTATACCGAAAAAGTTCCTGAAGGGCATCACACTCATTTGTATCACGGCGTGAAGCATCTTTTATCAAATTATAATAATTATGCACATGACACTGTCGTAAAGTGGATTGAAACAGCGCGTAAACAAGCGGCAGAAAATACTCAGCGCTTGCGATCAATGCATAGGGCGGCGTTGGATCAGCAAAATATCGACGAACTGTCTGAGACACTTTTACAGCAAGGTCTGAAAATCACCAGCGCTAAGCCTTTTTATTTAAAAGCGAGCGAACCGCCGGTAGCATGGGAAATAGTGGGTGTTAAAAAAAACTAGTACATCTTGGATGCAGCAAGGCCTGTATTACCACAAAAACGCTCAATTTATAGAAGCGGAAACATGCTATAAAAAAAGCTTACAAGCGCAACCCGATAATCATGAGACATTGCAGCTTTTAGGTGCATTAATGCATAAATTAGGGAAGAGTAAACACGCTATTCCCTATTTAAAAAAATCGCTTTCTATTTCACCGAAACAGGCACATGTTCTCAATACCTTAGGCAATGTTTACAAAGTAACTGAACAATATAAGTTAGCTACCAAACAATATCGACTTTCAATAGAAATGAAGCCGGACTATGTCGACCCCTACTTAAATTTCGGCAACATGCTACTACAGCAACAGCGGATAAAAGAGTTACAAGCACTTCTTATAAAAGGCCAGCCATACCTCAATGATAATTGGCGATTTGAGCGTCTGAAGGCTTCACTAGCAAAATACCAAGACAAGTTCTCCGATGCTATTCAGATACTTATTCACGCCAATCACCTAGCACCTAATCAAGTGCCTGTACTGCATGACTTGGGATTAGTTTATCGATTAAACGGGCAAACAAAATTGGCAGTTGAATGCTACAAACAAGTTGAACAACTTGGTCACCAATCAGAAGCTTTTTTCCACAATTATGCAAATGCATTAAGTGATTCTTCGGCTTCAAGTAACGCCTTAGAATACTACTCGAAAGCATTGAACATTAACCTTTTTGCGAGAGAAACTTTGCTTAATTGGTGTGATTTAATGTGGGAAAGTGGACAGCCTGAATTTATGTTTTCAGCCTACGAGAAGGCGACTTCAAGCGCTGACGCGCCAGTTGAAATATACATGGACTATATTGGTAAACTGTTGAGAATAAAACACGTTGAGCAGGCACAAGGCGTGCTGCAGAATATGCAGAGCTTGCATTCACAAAGTCCTTACTTTCATGCGGCCGATATCCTTATAAAAAGAGCATTAAAGAATTATAGCGTTAATGAATTAGACCTTAGTTCTATTTTTAAAGATAGTCAGCTCGAATTAAAATATAAGCTCGATATTATTGAGTATTTGTTAGAAGCGGGAACAATAGAATTTGCGTATCAGGAGCTAATGGCGCTGTTACCCAAGCATCCCAAAGATCAGCTGCTACTCGCACTTTTGCAAACTTGCTCAAGGTTACTGCCTCAACGTAAATACCCATTTGAACAAGTAGAGCGGTATTTGTTTGAATATCAAATAGCACCACCAGAGGGGCTGTCGCTGCAGCAGTATTTAAGTGATCTAAAGGAAGTTCTTTTAACATTACATACATCAAAAGAACAACCATTAGAGCAAACCTTGCACAAAGGTACGCAAACACGGGGAAAGCTTTTTGGTTCAATGGAGCCTTTGCTTATTCACATGGAATCGCAATATAGGCTCGCCGTTAAGGAATACATAAAACAACGACGTCATTTACCTCCTTTGTATCCCGACTTTTGGCAGCAGCAAAGCGCCATTAAATTTGGTGGTTCTTGGTCCGTAGCGTTAAAACAAAGTGGCTATCATAATCATCATGTCCATCCTATGGGATGGCTAAGCTCTGTTTGTTACATCTCTCTGCCCACAATAAGCGATGATAATAACCAAGGCTACCTCCAGGTGGGCGTGCCAAATTTAGCGAACGCTGGCTTAGCTCTAACGCCATTAAAAGAGGTAAAACCAACACTCGGGAAACTGGTCCTTTTTCCATCTATGTTATGGCACGGAACGGTCCCATTTGAGGATGACAATATGCGTTTATCTATTGCATGTGACATTGTCTATGCTGATAGTCCAGACCCCACATAAAGGTCTTATCAGCATATACTTAACAATAGTCTCTCAATCAATGTATACCCGAACGTAACATGTTATAGATATAGCTCTGATACGTCTCTGTAATTGCCTAGCTTACCTTTAATAAAACAATTAAAAGCGATCGCCCGTCTTGGTTCAGTTGAGCCATTGGGCTCAATTGCATGATTAATATCGGATGGAAATAGCAATACCTCTTTTGACTTCGGAGTAATAACATTGGTAGGCGTGTTATATAAGTTTGCTTTGTCAACATCAGGAGCAAGTTCAAGTCGTTGATACATCACATGTCTATCAAAAATAACGCGTGATACGGGCTCGGGTAAGTCGGTGTAATAAAGAGAGCCAGATACTAAAGAGTTAGAGTGAGCGTGTGAATGCATTCCTACATTAGATTGGTTCATTAATGACCAAGACTGAGTAACATAAATTTTCTGAGGAATACCTAGCACCTTGCTAGCATATGTATCTAACACTTCTTGAACTACATCAGCGATGCTCTTTAGTATAGGTTCTTCGAAAATATATAGATTTTCAGATATGTAGTTATCTCTATTTTTTACCATTTTCAAATTGTTGATGAATTCAATTTGCTCGTTGCTAATTGCATGACCAACATCTGCTCTCAAATAAGGTGTCGCAAATAATGGTTGTATGTCGTACTTTATTATCGTCATATTCAAAAGCTTCCTACTATGTGTTGTTATATCTCTTGGAGTAGTTTACTGCCAATGGTGACACAAATAAAGTCTATGTTAGTCGACTCAATGCGTGTAAGTGCTGAAAATAAATATGGTAAATTTTAACCTACGGGTGTTCTTAAACTGCCTATTAATAGACTTAAAACCTGAATGTTTGCTACGATGTTCCCTAATTCGAATACGTAAAAATAGAAGAAGCACGAAACAGACAGTATCAAGGTACTTTGGTTTTTCGAAACAGCATTCAAAATGAACAACTAGGAAGTCAATTAATGAAAATCATAATCGCGCTAACAATCGCTTTAACAAGCCAATTGAGTTTTGCAATGTCTCTTGATACGGAAGCATTAGTGGCTTGCACTAAAATCAAGTCTAGTGACCCAAGGCTTATTTGTTTTGACCAAGCCATGTCAAATATTTCACTTAACGAGACTAAAAAAAGCGACACAAATTTATCCGCCGCGATATCGACCGCGAGTCAACCTGACAAAAATGCCCCTCTGATTTTGAAGACCCCTCCACCGCAAAATGCTGATGCAAATTTTGGTTTGGAGAAGCAAAAATTACGAGAAAGTAAAACGCAATTAGAAAGTATTAGCGCTTCAGTGATCTTGATTCAGGAGTTGGCCTCAGCTCGAAAGATATTAGCCTTGGATAACCAACAACGTTGGCAGCAAATTAGCTCAGGCACATTTCGTATAAAAGTTGGCGATACCGTAGTGCTTACTCGCGGTGCATTTGGCTCATTTAAGTTGAAAAAGCAAGGTAGCAATAGGGCAATAAAAGTAAAGCGATTAGATTAGTATCTATACAGCTTAAATTTAGTGAGTGCAGGGCAAGATATCAGCAAATTGAAAATAAGAGCACAAGATCTTGCCCAATGTTAGCCAAGCTAAAATTTCGTTGAACCAAATAACTAATTTGGCCCTTAAACTAGAAAACCCTTGCATTTTACACTCAAAATGGCACATTCAGCACGAAGGTAATTAAAATAATAATAATCGCGAACTTAAGTTCCACATACCTACCTTTTTATCGGCAGAAAACGATAACCCTATCCAATAACCAAGCAAGAAAAGGCGAAACAACCTATGTGTGGTATTTTCGGTATCCTTGATATCAAAACTGATGTGTCAGAGTTGCGCACGCAAGCACTCGAATTATCAAAACTATTACGTCATCGTGGCCCAGACTGGTCAGGCATTTGGCACAATGATAATACAATTTTATGTCATGAAAGACTGGCAATTGTTGACGTCGACACAGGCGCTCAGCCATTAATCAGTGACAATGGTAATCAGGTATTAGCCGTTAATGGCGAAATTTATAATCATAAAGATCTGGAATCAAAGCTAGCGACTCCTTACAACTTTGCAACAAAATCAGATTGCGAAGTTATTCTTCCGCTATATCAACAAGAAGGCGTTAATTTCATAGACAAACTGGAAGGTATGTTTGCCTTTGTTCTTTACGACCAAGAAAGCAATACTTATTTAATTGCACGAGACCACATCGGCATTATTCCGTTATACACCGGCTTCGATGAATTCGGTAACTTCTATGTTGCCTCAGAAATGAAAGCACTGGTGCCTGTTTGCAAAACAGTACAAGAGTTCCCACCAGGACATTACCTCAGCAGCACTGATGGCAAGCTAGTCAAATACTATCAGCGCGACTGGATGTCTTACGAGAACGTAAAAGACAACGAAACCAATTTGGACGACTTGAAAGCTGCATTTGAAAAAGCGGTAAAATCACATCTTATGTCGGATGTTCCTTACGCTGTGTTGCTCTCTGGCGGTCTGGATTCATCATTAGTATCCGCTGTAGCGGCAAGATATGTTGCTAAGCGTGTGGAAGACGAAGATAAAAGCGATGCTTGGTGGCCTCGCTTGCACTCATTCGCCGTTGGACTTGAAGGCGCACCAGACTTGATTGCGGCAAAGAAAGTTGCAGATATGATTGGCACTGTACATCACGAAATTCACTTTACCATTCAAGAAGGTTTAGATGCGATCCGTGACGTTATTTACCACTTAGAAACATTCGATACTACGACGATCCGTGCAGCAACCCCAATGTATTTAATGACCAGAAAAATCAAAGCAATGGGCATTAAAATGGTCTTATCTGGCGAAGGCGCAGATGAAATATTTGGTGGATATTTATATTTCCATAAAGCACCAAACGCAAAAGAGCTGCATGAAGAAACGGTGCGTAAGCTCGACCGTCTGCACATGTTTGACTGCGCTCGCGCTAACAAGTCAACGTCGGCTTGGGGCGTCGAAGCTCGTGTACCTTTCCTCGATAAAAACTTCTTAGATGTGGCTATGCGCTTAAATCCAAAAGACAAGATGTGTATTGATGGGCGCATGGAAAAGTGGATATTAAGAAAAGCATTTGATGACGAAACTTATCTTCCCGCCGAAGTGTTATGGCGTCAAAAAGAACAGTTTGGAGATGGTGTTGGCTATTCTTGGATTGACTCGATTCGTGAGTTTGTTGCGCAAGAAGTCTCAGATCAACAAATGGCAACTGCAGAGTTCCGCTTTCCAATTAATACACCGGACACCAAGGAAGGCTACTATTACAGAACCATTTTTGAAGATTACTTCCCTCAAGAAAGTGCTGCTAAGTGTGTTCCAGGTGGTAAGTCAATTGCTTGTAGCACCGTCGAAGCGCTTGAGTGGGATGCGAGCTTTAAAGAGTCTGCAGATCCCTCTGGTCGCTCAATGAAGTCCATCCACAGCGGTGAATTTAAAGCGTAAAGACAATTCATTGCGGTATCTTTTAAAAGCGGCTCAATATATTTATTTAGCCGCTTTTTTTAATGCCTCAAATTGTCCAGGAACATACCAATACTTTAATTCATCTATTGGCGTTTTCAACGGTAAAAGTGGATTGTCTAAATTGAAGTGGGTAATTTTTTCCAACGCTAGTTTTTTTAGCATCGGGCCGTGATATTGATAGAATAATGCATCAAAACTACCGTCTTCAATTGCTCTTTCCAAACCAACTTCTAATAAGCGAGCTAACGTGACGTTGCGCTTATTCACGAAAAAGTACATGGCCGCTTTGTATTGCAGCGCCAGCCCCTCTTTTAATCTTATATCAGGGTCAGCGCCCTCCTGCTGCAATTCCGATAATGCTTCAATGACAGAACGAGGGTAAAAATCAGCTTGCTGACGTGACAATAATGTTGCCGCCTCGGAATGATTCTGAGCGCCTATTACGTTAAAACCATTGGCCTGGAGAATTTTTGTGTCAGGCCAATCAATCCCTTGAACAGGAGAATAAGCCAGTAGATCGGCTAAACTGCTTACATTTTTGGTGTAAAAAGGTTTGTTCTTATGCGTTAACATCACCCTCCAACCAATCAAGCCTTTGGCAATTGGTATTCGAATAGGCAGCAAATCGTCCTCGCGCTGACGATCTGTCATACTCCAAACAACATTAACCTCTATGTTCTCGCGCAGCTGACGAAGCGCTTTTGATTGGTACTTGATGCGTTTAGAGGGAACCATATTAAAGCGCACCCCAGTCTTCTCTAGCGCTAGCTTTAACAAAGCCTCAGGGTACTCATGTCGTTTGTCTCCGTCATAGAGCGGCCCAGGATAAGTAACAATCCAAGTAGCAGCATGAGTGCCTGTACAAAAAAATGAGAGGCTTATTGCAAAAATGACCACGGCAAAACGTTGCCCTTTCACCCTTGCTATGCTTCGTAGTATTGCTTTTCTATAAATCATCTAGCACCAGCACCATAATTTTTGAAGTTTCACCAACGTCATAAGCTATTATTGTATTACACATCACATTTAGAAACAGATACTCACTTGTACGTTTATCCATTAATACCCCAGTTGAGTGCAAACCCCAAACTTGACAATAAAATGACTATTCTAAACCGATATATTTGTGCATTTGTAATGAAAGTCGCCAGTTTCGCTGAATACAAGTTTTGACGGCTAAATCCGTTGCTCTTTTCTGCTGGCTAATCGGTTGCAAATAAATTAGCGGGAGCGCACTTTGATCCATAGATGCTAATAGTAAATCTAGTTCATCTATGTGTTTTTGCATAGCAACCGGGTGTTTTATTTCGTTGGCTCTCGCCAATGCATCATTGCGCATTTTATAGCCGCCCTGCATATTAATTTTTGGCGATACCGTAACCCAAGTGTCTTCACTCGTCAGAATTTCAAATGTACCACTAGTTTCTATTTGCGTAGAGTAGCCTTTGCTATGCGCCAGAAGGGTAAATTCGGTAAGGTCGTACATGCAAGGCTCGCCGCCAGTTAACACAATATGTTTTGCGACGTACCCTTGTGTGTCAAAAAGCGCAAACAACGATTCTGTTGTCGCAGAAAACCACTCAGACGATTCATACTTCTGCTGCATTACGTTAGCAACCGTTGTTTCTTCTTCTAAGCTGATTTCCCAAGTATGTTTTGTGTCGCACCACGAGCACCCGACCGGGCAACCCTGCAGTCTGACGAAAATCGATGGCACTCCAGTAAACGAGCCTTCACCTTGTAGAGACTCAAACACTTCGTTTACTTTTAAGTTTTGCACAATAACAACCTACTTCTTATTCGAATACAGTTGGGATTTTAACAGGGATCGCTTAGAATCAGCACCGTTTTTTTAAAGGAGAATGCCAAATGTCAGCGAAAGTTGTCGTCATCTACTCAGGCGGTATGGATTCATATACTGTGCTAAACAAAGCCATGCAGCAGGGATATGATGTGCATGCAGTATCTTTCAACTATGGACAAAGACATAGCAAAGAACTACTTTTTGCAAAAAAGGTCTGTGAGCAACATAAAATCGAGCATAAAATTGTAGATATTAGCTCAATAAATCAACTCATCGGCGGTTCTGCATTGACTGACGATATTGACGTACCTGAGGGACATTACGAAGAAGAAAGTATGAAAACAACCGTAGTGCCAAATCGCAACATGATTATGCTGTCAATGGCCGTAGGTTATGCAGTTTCTATCGAAGCCGAAGCAGTGTATTTTGGCGCTCACTCTGGTGATCATGCGATATATCCAGATTGCAGAACCGAATTTGTTGATGCGATGAATAATGTATGTAAAATCGCGAACTATCAAGCGGTTGAAGTAAGAGCACCCTATTTGGCTGCAAGTAAAATTGATATTCTTAGGGATGGCTTGGCAATGAACTTAGACTATGCAGACACATGGACCTGCTACAATGGCCAAGAGAAAGCCTGCGGACGCTGCGGTGCATGCCAGGAAAGGCTGGAAGCATTTGCTGAAAACAACACCGTTGATCCAATTGCATATCAGGACTAAAACTAAAAAACCTCCGTTAGCATGTAGCACTAGCGAAGGTTTTTTTCATTCTATAGCTGCCATCTTAAATGACTAATGTTTACTTCTGGCTTTCAGAAATAAAGTACTCTAATTCTTTGATGCAGTGACGCAGCACAGGATTAAGTCTGGTATTTTTTCCATTCATTACAAACAGCTCGTGACTGAACGGGAACAATGTTCCTTTACATATTGGCACTAAGCCTGTGGCAGCACCCTGCTCTTTTGCTATATAATCTGGCAGTAGGCCAACGTACTCACCAGTCATAACTGCAGCCATGCAAACATCATATGAATCTGAGAATGTTTGAATCGCGAGTCTTCTCTCACCACTGATATAGTTTACCGATGACAATCCCGACATACCAATAGCTGGAAAGTCTTCAATCCTAACGTTATCCGGAAGCGCATCAGCTTCTCGATACTTCGCTAATGGATGCGTTGGAGAGCAGTAAAGGCGACCTTTACAGTGCACTCCGGTGGAGTGAAATGTCACTGACTCAGGTTTAACCATGTCGTACGTAGAGAGTACTAAGTGGCACTCACCCGATAACGCAACATGCTCAACTTCGTTATATAAACGCGTTTGGATATTAACGTGAATGTCGTCAAACTTTTTCATTGTGCTCTTGACGGCTTTACTCACCGCTAATTGCATCGATGTAGCCAGCCCCGCCATCAGCACCAAGGTGATGTGACCGCTGTAGTCGTCATGTAAGCTTTTTAAGTTGAATACGAAGTTATCGAAGGCGTTGAAGATACGTTTAGTTTCTTGAAAAACGACTTCCCCTTCTTTTGTCATTTGAAAACCGCCGCGCCCGCGATGACACAAAACCAGGTCTAATCTTTCTTCCAGTTTCTTAATTGCTGCACTAATATTTGGACGCTGCATTCTTAGCACCGGCTCCGCTGCCGTAAAACCATTGCAGGAAGCAACAGCGTAAAAAACGCGCAACAATTTAATATCAGATTCTTGTAAACGATTTAACATATATCCACCGCATTAGGTATAGTTGCTCATACTACTTCTCGACATACTATGCAAAGTCTGTCAGTTTTACAATCAATTTGTTATTGATTTGTATAACTTTACAACTATTGATTGTATCTGTCCGTGTAACTAACGCATAAATATGAGTAAAACCAGCGTATGAGCGACATTCCAATCTGCTCATATTTATCCGTAAATTAGCAGTTTATGCCAAAACTGCTCAACATCCTTGCTAGCGCCGATGCACCTGCAATGTTGCTACTTGCTAATTATTAGCAAACAAAGGTCTTTATTATCGACGTTTCAGGCAAATATACTTTTATACTAAAGTATATATTCGTCTAAATTACTTTGTTAGTAGAAAAGTATAATACATTAAACGCCTTAGTTTTCAAGACACTTAAACGCTAGTTTAGCGTGGCTTGTTGGTTTCAGCGGTCATTATATTTATTGTTGTATCTCAGCTAATGTCACAAACGACGCATACAGCAATAGGCGTCGATGTGTCATAACCGCGCTTTATTGAAGTCTGAGTCGTACTAATCGAGAAACCTTAATAAAAATCAGCACTTATTACGAGAGTTTTAATATTTCAGCGCGAAGCGTTTCAACCTCATCGCGTAATGACGCTGCTTTTTCAAACTCAAGGTCCCTTGCCGCTTCAAACATTTGTTTCTCTATTTCTGCGACTTTGCCCATTAGCTGAGTCGCATTCATCGCTTTATAAGTTTTTTCTTTTTCCGCAATTTTACGCAGTCTGACTTTACCCGATGCAGGATGGTTGGTATCACCAAGATCCATAATATCAGTAATTGGCTTGTTCAATGCATGCGGAGTGATCCCATGCTTTTCGTTGTAAGCAACTTGCTTGGCACGCCTGCGGTCAGTTTCATCCATGGCTCGCTGCATTGACCCAGTTATCCTGTCAGCGTACAAAATTGCTTTCCCGTTAATATGGCGCGCAGCTCTTCCCATTGTTTGGATTAGCGATTTTTCAGCTCTCAAAAAGCCCTCTTTATCCGCATCTAATATGGCAACTAAAGAGACTTCCGGCATATCCAAGCCCTCACGCAACAGGTTAATACCCACCAACACATCAAACTTACCAATACGTAGGTCACGAATAATCTCTATTCTTTCTACTGTATCGATGTCTGAATGAAGATATCGTACTTTCACACCATGCTCGTTCAAATACTCACTTAAGTCTTCAGCCATCCTCTTCGTTAACGTTGTAATAAGAACCCTTTCATTTACCGCAACGCGTTTACCAATCTCAGAGAGAACGTCATCTACCTGCGTAGCCACCGGACGGATCTCTATAGGCGGATCAATTAAGCCCGTTGGACGAACAACTTGTTCTACAATGTCGCCGTCGCACTTTTCTAGCTCATAATTACCCGGTGTAGCTGAAACATAAATGGTTTGTGGCGAAATATGTTCAAACTCTTCAAATTTCAGAGGTCGATTGTCCATCGCTGACGGCAATCTAAATCCGAACTCTACTAGCGTTTCTTTCCTAGAACGATCCCCTTTGTACATTGCTCCAATTTGCGACACTGTGACGTGAGACTCATCGATAAAAATCAATCCATCAGATGGGAAATAATCTAACAGCGTTGGTGGTGGCTCGCCCGGCGCTCTTCCGGACAAATAGCGACTATAATTCTCAATACCAGAACAATAGCCAAGCTCCAGCATCATTTCTATATCAAATTGAGTTCGCTGACTAATACGCTGTTCTTCAATAAGCTTATGATTTGCTTTAAGGTTTTCGCGTCGTTCTTTTAGCTCTTCCTTAATTCTATCGATTGCAGCAACAATCTTTTCACGTGGCGTTACATAGTGCGTTTTTGGGAACACAGTGGTGCGCACCACCTTTTTATCAACCGCACCGGTTAACGGGTCAAATAAACTAATTGATTCAATCTCTTCGTCGAAGAGCTCAACTCTGACAGCTTGTTTCTCAGAATCAGCCGGAAAGATATCGATGACATCACCGCGCACTCGGAAACTGCCTCGTTCAAAAGCAATATCGTTTCGCTTATATTGAAGTTCAGCGAGACGTCTAAGAATATCGCGCTGATCCATAATATCGCCCTGGCGCAAATGCAATAGCATTTTCATATAACTTTTGGGATCACCCAAGCCATATATAGCAGAAACCGAGGCAATGATAATTACATCGCGACGCTCCATCAGTGCTTTTGTTGCAGATAAACGCATTTGTTCTATATGATCATTAATCGACGCGTCCTTCTCTATGAAGGTATCTGTGCTGGGTACGTATGCTTCTGGTTGATAATAGTCGTAATAGGAAACAAAATATTCTACCGCATTATTTGGGAAAAACTCTTTCATTTCACCGTATAGCTGTGCCGCCAATGTTTTGTTATGCGCCATTATCAATGTGGGTCGCTGAACCTGAGAAATTACGTTGGCCATGGTGAATGTTTTACCTGAACCGGTAACTCCCAAAAGTACTTGTTTTGCTAAACCAGACTCCAGCCCCTCCACAAGAGATGCTATTGCGGTAGGTTGATCACCGGCTGGCTTATAATTCGACTTTAGGGTAAAACCTTTACTCATTTTTCACTTCCAAGCACTGGCGAAACAATTTGCAGCGCCATTTCATTCTTTAAATTTCGATTGAACCATATATACGCCAAAACCGAAGTAACAACGTTAGCAATAACACAACCCCAAAATAACCCTATTAAGCCATACAAATAACTGCCCAATGATGCTATTGGTACATAAAATACAAATAATCTTAATATACTTAACGCTAATGCTGACATCGGCTTATGCATCGCGTTAAAAGACGAATTAACCAAAATAATAATACCCTGTAGGCCATAGCCTAGAGGCACAATACAGAGAAACAAAGTGATATCACGCTTAACGCTCGCTTCTTCAGCAAATACCTGTGCGATGTAGCCAGAAAATATAACCAAAATAACGAAAACCATAAGCTGCCATAGCATGACAAACTTTGCAGCCATATCAAATGCTGTCTTGATTCGAGCTAATTTATTTGCTCCATAGTTTTGACTGATAAATGGAGGGAGTGACATAGAAAGCGCTAGAACAATAATGCTTGCCATAGATTCCAGTCGATTCCCAACTCCCCATGCAGCAACAGCCTCTGCACCATAAGTGGCCACGACAGCAGTCATTACACCACCAGCGATAGGCGTTAGCATATTTGCTCCTGCAGCCGGCAGTCCAATTTTCAAAACACCCTTTGACGCGACAATAAACTCCTGCAGACTCAGTAAACGAGATTCGATCAACTGTCGCTTCACCGCCAATAGATAGAGTATCCATACAACACATACAGCCCACGCAATTGCTGTTGCAATGGCCGCACCTTGAATACCCAACGCGGGAATAGGTCCCCAGCCAAAAATTAAGATAGGGTCTAATACGGCATTAATTGCTCCGCCTGCAGCCATGATAATACTCGGCGTTTTCGTGTCGCCAAACGCTCTCAAGACTGAATTTCCTACCATGGGTATGGCTAAGAATATCCCTGCCAAATACCACGGTACCATATAAGCCTTGATGAAAGGCATGAGGGTTTCGTCAGCCCCCATTAGCGAAAAAATGAATTCAATACTAAACACGCCAAAGACTGCCAATATTCCCACCAACAGCGCAGAGAGCATCAAAGCGCCAGTTGCGATTGTTTTTGCATGGATAGTATCACCAGAGCCAATATACTTACCGATAATCGCTGACGTACCAATGCCTAAGCCAATATTTAGACTGATAACGGTAAACGTCACGGGAAACGTAAAACTTATGGCGGCCAGTTGTTCTGTGCCCAACATACTAACAAAAAAGGTATCTACTATGCTGAATGTCATCAGCATAATCATGCCAACGATCATCGGAATGGTCATACTTTTTATCGTTTTCGCAATATCGCCGTTAAGCATATCTCGATGATTGTAATTATTAGTCACTGCATGCCGTCATTTTGTTCTCATTGGATTTAGTATGATAAGAGATTTCGAACCTTTTTACTCTTAATTAGCATTTTTAGTTTGCTTTTTTATGGTCTGTCTTTTTATCAACACGAAACTTATAGATTTCGTTGCCGCCAGTAAATAATCCCAAGCCATTGATTATTGCCCTAAAAAACGTCAATAAACTGTCACAAAGCGCCTTTTATTTATAAAACAATGAAGTAATACACAGGCCTTGAGAAAAATAGTCGCTGTCAACAATTAAAAATAGCGACTGACGACTATGAATATATCTATTTGTTTTTATTAACTTTTTTTATTTTTACATTTTTCAGGTGATTTCTATTGACAAAATTTGATTAAGCTAGGCTTTTAGTTTAAGCCTTTCATCCACATACTTATCCACAGATCTAGTGGATAACTAACTGCGCCCTAATAGTGACGGTCGCTGACGGCTTTTTGTCAAAAATTTATGTAAGTTACCACTAACCTTTGGAGCATTTTAGCTGCGCTACGACCTTATAAACAACTGGCTATATTAACAGTAGTCAAAGTAATTTTAATAACCTTTTGACCTAACAAAATAGAAAAATCAATAAATTGGAAATAAAAAATAAAGTTATCATTTACTCGACAAAAAAGACGGATAGTTATTTCCAGCATTATCATTAATTTAGTACACGAAGTGCCGAACCAAACGTAGAACTACATCAACAAATCGCAACAGCCTAACTGCTCACTTTATAAGCAAACGAAAATTAAACGGTAAAAAAGCTGAGAACATTGTTGACACAGCAGCCTTACGTCATTAATATCCGCATCCGTTAAAAGCAGGTCCCCCTTAGCTCAGTTGGTTAGAGCGACGGACTGTTAATCCGCAGGTCCCCCGTTCGAGTCGGGGAGGGGGAGCCACTTTTAACGATACAACACCTGTTCCCCCTTAGCTCAGTTGGTTAGAGCGACGGACTGTTAATCCGCAGGTCCCCCGTTCGAGTCGGGGAGGGGGAGCCAATTACTCCTGGTGTTGTTCACATAATCACAATACTTAGTAGCACCTTTCGCTTCGTTTCAGTTTATATACACACATCCAACACAAACCTGTTATACAAGTTGTTAATCGCGCTGGAAAAAGCGATAATATTGGCAATTTTCAGGGAAGCTTTTATTTCGCGATGCAAATAGTCAATTAGCGTTATAAAGCCAAGCAATTCTCTTTGATAAAACAATTTAAAACTTCATTATTATCAACATTATAAGCCAAAAGAATGATAGGTAAATGACCGAAATAATACTTTTATTAATTGGAACTGTGCTAGTCAATAACTTTGTTCTTGTACAATTTCTAGGCTTGTGCCCATTTATGGGAGTTTCAGGGAAGCTCGAAACGGCCATAGGCATGTCGATGGCGACAACATTTGTGTTAACAATTGCCTCCATGTCCAGCTATCTTGTCGAGGCCTATATTTTGACCCCATTAGGAATCGAGTATCTACGTACCCTCAGTTTTATTCTTGTGATCGCCGTTGTCGTCCAATTTACCGAAATGGTGGTGCATAAAACGAGCCCTACTCTCTATCGACTTCTTGGTATTTTCCTGCCACTCATCACCACCAATTGTGCTGTTTTAGGTGTCGCTTTATTGAATATTACTGAACAACACAATTTTATTGAGTCCATCATGTATGGGTTTGGTGCTGCGCTCGGCTTCTCTTTGGCCCTTGTACTATTTTCCGCAATGCGCGAGAGGCTGGCGGCGGCGGATGTACCTACCCCATTCAAGGGAGCATCCATAGCAATGATAACGGCCGGTTTAATGTCTTTAGCATTCATGGGCTTCACAGGGTTAGTGAAATGATGCTTACTCTACTGGCGCTTGCTGCCATTGTATTTTTGGCGCTTGTTTTTGGCGCTTTGCTTGGGTTTGCCTCAATTCGCTTTAAAGTTGAGGGCGATCCACTTGTCGAGCAAATCGATGCGATATTACCGCAAACCCAATGCGGCCAATGTGGTTACCCTGGCTGCAAGCCATACGCTGAGGCCATCGCAAATGGTGATGATATCAACAAGTGCCCGCCAGGAGGCGAAGCAACGATAAAAGAGTTAGCAACTTTAATGGGCGTTGATGCAAAACCACTTGATGCCGCTCATGGTGTCGAGGACGTTAAAAAAGTTGCCTATATTAGAGAAGACGAATGCATAGGCTGCACAAAATGCATTCAAGCCTGTCCCGTTGACGCCATTATCGGTGCCGCAAAACAAATGCACACCGTGATTATTGATGAGTGCACAGGTTGTGATTTATGCGTGGACCCCTGTCCGGTAGATTGTATCGATATGGTACCTGTAGCAGTAGACTCTAGTCACTGGGAATGGAAGTTTAATAAAGTACCTGTGGGTGATATACCTATCAGGCATATGTCTTAGGGGTATGACCGTGTTTGCCGATTACGACGAAATTATAGAACGCATTAGTGTAAACCAACTTTGGGATTTTCCAGGCGGGGTTCATCCTCCTCAGCAAAAAGCCTTATCTAATCAGTCGAATATTGAAACTTTACCTTTAGATAAAACCTTCTACGTTCCCATTAAGCAGCATATTGGTGTCGACGGGAGAATAATAGTATCTGAAGGCGATAGTGTATTGAAAGGACAAGCGCTTACAGCGAGCGAAGCGCCATTTTCTGTTCCAGTGCACGCCCCAACGTCCGGCATAGTTAAAAAAGTCACTGAGCACGTTTCTGCCCACCCATCAGGCATACCTGAACTAAGCATCATTATCGACGCTGATGGGCAAGATACATGGATCCCATTGAAGCCTGTTGCTGATTATGCGAAAACAGGTAAGTCAGAATTAATTGAGCGTATTTGCGATGCTGGCATAAGCGGCATGGGCGGCGCAGGATTTCCAACCCACATTAAATCAAACAATACTAAGCCGCTCGAATTCCTAATCATCAATGGTATTGAATGTGAGCCCTACATTTCATCTGACGATAGACTCATGCGTGAGCACGCTTGGCAAATACGACAAGGCATTGATATTTTAGTGCATATTTTGCAGCCTCGGCAGGTCATTATTGCGGTTGAAGACAATAAGCCAGAAGCACTTGAAACAATGTCGATAGCTTGCCAGCAAAAGACAAATTATCAGGTAGTGAGTGTGCCAACAAAATATCCAGCCGGCGGCGAGAAGCAACTCGTTCAAGTGCTGACATCACGAGAAGTACCATCGGATGGCCTACCCATCGATGTTGGTTGCATTATGTATAACGTCGGAACCTGCTATGCCATTGCTGATGCAATCGTAGAAGGAAAACCATTAATAGAGCGAGTGGTAACTCTGACAGGTAAGAGTTTCAAGTCTCCAAAGAATGTATGGGCTCGTTTGGGAACGCCAATTCAAACTTTATTGAAACACGGCGATTACGACGACAGTACGCAGTCGTCACCAAGGTTTATTATGGGTGGCCCGATGATGGGGTTTACTGTGACATCGCTGCTAACACCTATCGTGAAAATATCCAACTGCATACTGGTGCCAGCGGACAATGAACTGCCGCACCCAGATGATGAAAGAGCCTGTATTCGCTGTTCAGCTTGCTCTGATGCCTGCCCTGCATCGCTATTACCACAACAGTTATTTTGGTATAGCAAATCCAAGGAGCTTGAAAAAGCTGAAGAGTATAATCTCTTCGATTGTATTGAATGCGGTGCCTGCGCTTATGTTTGTCCAAGTGAAATACCACTTGTGCATTATTATCGCCAAGCAAAAGCGGATATTCGAAACCAAAGAGAAGAAAAAGAAAAGTCAGACAAAGCGAAGATACGCTTTGAGGCACGCAAAGCCAGATTACAGAAAGAAAAAGAAGAGCGCGAAGAAAAGCATAGAATTGCTGCCGAAGCACGCAAAGCCTCACTGAACAAAGATGGCGGCGCCGCTAAAGACAAAATTGCAGCAGCACTGGCAAGAGCTAAAGCGAAAAAAGAAGCCTTAGCTAAAAAACAGACCCAAAACGAAGCACCAGGGGCGACGGCTCCAGAGTCTGATAAGACGGAAGTAGTTTCTAAAGACGAAGTATCTGCAGAGTCTGCATCATCACAAACAGCGGTGAGCACGGCGAATGAAACTGAACAAGCTGAGCAGGTGCTTAGCTCGACCGCAAACGAAAGCTCAGATATCACTGCAGAAGAAGATGCAGAAGAAAGTGCCAAAGCAACCGCTGCAGCAAAGAAAAAACGAGTTGCCGCAGCGGTTGCAAAAGCAAAAGCGAAAAAACTAGCAGCGAAGCAAATCAAAAAAGAGAATAACGAATCATGACAATGTTGAGTTTATCTAGCTCACCTCACCACCATAATCGACGTGACACCGGTCAGGTGATGCGCCTCGTTTGCTATGCAGCTATTCCCGGTATCCTTACTAATGTGTGGTTTTTCGGGTTTGGTATTCTTGTACAAGCAGCCTTAGCAATTGTGACCGCCGTAGTAACAGAAGGCGTCATTATGGAGCTCAGAAAGAAAAAGACTGAGCGCATATTAAAAGACTACAGCGCAGTTTTAGCGGCACTTCTTTTGGCTATTTCAATTCCACCACTGGCACCGTGGTGGGTCATTGTTATCGGAACATTTTTTGCAATTGCAATTGTTAAGCAACTTTATGGTGGTCTGGGTTACAACATGTTTAACCCCGCTATGGCGGCTTACGTCATGCTGTTGATTTCTTTTCCTGTACAAATGACATCGTGGTTACCTCCCCTATCAATCGCAGAACAATCTCACACTTTGTGGGATGCGGTACACACTATTTTCACAGGCTTCACAAGTACCGGTTTTAGTGTAGAACAGCTGAAAGTAGGCGTTGATGGCGCAACGATGGCTACACCACTTGATGCCGTAAAAACTGCGCTGCTGCAAGGTTATACCGTGACTGAAGCTCAGGAACACATAATTTTCGACGGTCAGTATGGCAAAGGCTGGTTTTGGGTTGCAATGGCGTATTTAGCCGGCGGTTTATTTTTAATCAAGACAAAAGTGATTAATTGGCATATTCCCGGCAGTATGTTGGCCGCCGCAGCACTGTTGAGCCTGGTTTTGTTTTTGCTTGATGGAGACCAATACGCTTCACCATTGTTTCACATCTTTAACGGAAGCTTAGTACTTGGTGCCTTTTTTATCGCGACTGATCCTGTTTCCGCATCTACGACAATAAGAGGCCGTCTTATTTTCGGCGCAGCTATTGGCTTTTGGGTGATTATCATTCGAAACTGGGGAGGATATCCTGACGCCATCGCTTTTGCAGTTCTGATTATGAACATGGCTGTTCCGCTAATTGATTACTATACGCAGCCTAGAACCTATGGCCATAAAAGCAAAGCGAGAAAAAGCTCATGATAATGAATTACATGGGGAAAAACGGCGCTATTTTAGCAGGCTTTGCGCTGGTAACTACGGGGCTCATCGCTGTCACTTTTGCGGGTACAAAAGATCGAATTCAGCGTGCACAAGAAAAACAGCTTTTATCGGTCTTAAATGAATTAATTCCCGAAAATTCGCACACTAATGAACTAAATTTAGACTGCATAATAGTGAACGCGCCTGAACAATTGGGCACCACGCAAGACAAACGCATTTTTAGAGCCCGTAATGGTAGTGAAAACGTAGCCGCAGTGATAGAGACTAGTGCGCCTAATGGCTACAGCGGCGAAATTAAGATGGTTGTAGCGGTCAGTTTAAATGGAACATCGATTGGCACGCGAGTCATTGAACACAAAGAAACACCGGGCTTAGGTGACAAAGTTGACCTGCGCGTTAGCGACTGGGTATTGTCCTTTGCAGATGTACCGTTCAGTGGAAAAGACGATAAACGCTGGCAAGTGAAAAAGGACGGCGGCCAATTTGATCAATTTACTGGGGCCACAATTACGCCTAGAGCAGTTGTGCAAGCGGTTAAGAGCACTCTCGTATACTACAACGCAAATCGCGACATGATTTTTAATACAGCAAGTAATTGTGCAAGTACTGATATCGATGGGTCCTCTAGGGAAGCTTTCGCAGACGATACTATAGCGAAAGAAGCCGTAGCTATTGATGTACTTGCCCAAATAAAGGCACCTGCGAATGAATGAATATCAAAATTTAACCGTCCAGGGGATTTGGAAAAACAACCCAGCCCTAGTTCAATTATTGGGACTATGTCCGTTACTCGCAGTAACGGCAACCGTGATTAATGGCTTAGGCTTAGGAATTGCAACAACGCTTGTTCTATTGGGCTCTAATATCACAGTCTCGCTCGTACGAAATTTTGTTCCAAACGAAATTCGGATCCCCATCTTTGTAATGGTCATCGCCGCATTCGTTACGATTGTGCAGTTGCTAATGAACGCATTCACCTTTGAGCTATATCAAGCACTTGGTATCTTCATTCCATTAATTGTGACTAACTGCGCCATTATCGGGCGGGCAGAAGCATACGCATCAAAGAACCCTGTCCAGTTTGCCGCTTTTGACGGGCTAATGATGGGCCTCGGCTTCACACTTATTTTAGTGGTCCTTGGCGCGATGCGCGAACTGCTTGGCTACGGAACACTATTAACAGGTGCCGATTTATTATTAGGCGCTTGGGCAAAAGACCTCACCATTGTCGTTTTTACCACTGACAGCCCTTTCTTGTTAGCGATATTACCACCGGGCGCATTCTTAGGAATGGGCTTGTTGATTGCATTTAAGAACATGCTAGACAAGCTAGCAGAAAAGCGTTTAGAGAGCGCCAAACAGGCTAAAGTTGTGCAGCGAGCAAGAGTCACCGGAACGGACATATGAACAAAGAAAAACGTTATGAAATGCTCTCTCGCTTGCGCGCTAATAATCCCCACCCAACCACTGAGCTAAATTTTTCAAGTCCATTCGAATTGCTTATCGCGGTAATTTTGTCAGCACAGGCCACTGACGTTAGCGTTAACAAAGCGACAGACAAACTTTACCCTGTGGCGAATACGCCCGAAGCAATCTATGCACTCGGTATCGAAGGTTTAAAGGAATACATAAAAACCATAGGGTTATTTAATTCAAAAACTAAAAATGTCATTGAAACATGCCGTATTTTGATTGAAGACCATGGTTCAGTTGTGCCAGAAGACAGAGCGGCTTTAGAAGCACTGCCCGGCGTTGGCAGAAAGACAGCGAACGTTGTCTTGAACACTGCGTTTGGTTGGCCAACAATTGCTGTTGATACCCATATCTATCGGGTTAGTAATCGAACCAAGTTGGCGATGGGAAAAAATGTCGACAAAGTCGAGGAAAAACTACTTAAAGTGGTGCCAAAAGAGTTCAAAGTTGATGTTCACCATTGGCTAATATTGCACGGCAGATACACCTGTATCGCCCGTAAACCTCGGTGTGGTTCATGTATTATTGAAGACTTGTGTGAATTTAAAGATAAAGTTGATTAATCCATTGTTGGATTGCGTTTAAAAGGAGATAAAATGAGATTATTACATACCATGTTGCGCGTTGGTGACTTACAAAAGTCCATCGCTTTTTACACCGAAACCTTGGGCATGAAGCTATTACGCCAAAGTGAAAATAAAGAGTATGAGTATACCTTGGCGTTTTTAGGTTACGGCAATGAAGATAATAATACTGTCATAGAGTTGACTTATAATTGGGGTAAAACAGAGTATGAGCACGGAGAGGCCTTCGGTCACCTTGCTATCGGGGTAGACGACATTTACGCTGTCTGTGATGATATCACAGCGAAAGGCGGTGATGTTTACAGAGCACCAGGACCAGTAAAAGGCGGCAAAACCGTGATTGCTTTCGTCAGAGACCCAAGTGGTTATGCCATCGAACTCATTCAAGAGAGCTAGCGCGACATTAAAACAAGTAGGGTTGATATGAGCTTATTAAGTGTAAAATCAAAAACTGTCATTTCAATCCTAATAGCTATATTTTCACTACCGATAGAGGCATTTCAAAGAAGTTACACTAAAAACTTGAATGAAAATGCCCCATTCGTCACGATTGCACATCGGGGTGCTTCTGGTTATTTGCCAGAACACACGGTAGACGCTGCCACTCTAGCTTTTATGCAAGGTGCAAACTACATAGAACAAGACATAGTGGTAACAGCAGATAACGTGCTCATTGTTTTGCATGATATTCATATCGACACCGTCACTAACGTTGAATCTATTTTCCCCGATCGCCATCGCGATGATAGCCGATATTATGCGATTGATTTCACTTGGGCTGAAATTCAGCAATTGCATGTGCATGAACGTGAGGACGAGTTTGGAATTCAAGTCTATCCTACGCGCTATGCAGGGCAAGAAGCATTTAAGGTTGCTTCTTTTGAGCAGCATATAAACCACATAAAAAATCTAAATAAAATCTTTAGTAAACACGTGGGCTATTATCCTGAAATTAAAGCGCCTGAGTGGCATTTGTCTGAGGGAAAAGATATCACCAAAATGGTGGTTCAATTGCTAGAGAAGCATGGATTAACAGACCCCAAAGCTAATATTTTTATCCAATGCTTTAATCCTGAAAGCCTTAAACGGCTAAAGTACGAATTTAAGCTCAATGTTAAGCTTGTGCAGCTCATTGCTGATAACAGCTGGAATGAATCCAGCGCTGACTATAAGTTTATGCAATCAAGGAAAGGGCTTGAGATAGTCGCTAATTATGCCAGCGGAATAGGTCCGTGGTTGCCGCAGATTTATAATCCTGAGTCTGAGACGGGAACTGAGCTACTACAAAATGCTAAAGCCTTAGGACTAAGCGTGCACCCATATACATTCAGAGCCGACGATTTAGCCTTCGATATGAGCGCTGACGCGCTTATAGAATTACTACACGACGAGCTAAAAGTTGACGGCATTTTCACCGATCATCCTGACATCGTGATCAAAATTGTCGATAAAATATCGATTGCCGAATAACGCAAGAGCGATGTAAAGCATATTAACTGCGCTTCTTGCCATTTGTATCTGCTGCTATAATTTCGCCAACTGAATAATAACACGTCGGTTTTTTGCTCTCGATATTTCATTATCGTTAGGAGACACATGACGTTTTTCACCGTGCCCCGTTACTTCAATTCGTGTTGTGTCGACACCTTGTGCTGCAAAAAAATCCCGGATCTCATTAGCCCGACGAATAGAAAGTTGTTCATTGTTCCACGACCCGCCGTAGCTGTCTGTATAGCCATCTAGTAGCACCAACTCTAAAGCAATATCCTCTTTTAAGTACTCTCCAATCATATCCAAACGACGCTTTGAGTAATTCGTCAGCTCAACGCTGTTCTTTTTATAACTCAAAACAGTGTATGCAATATCCTCAAAACTATAAGGCAATAAGTTTGCAACACATTGCGAAAAGGCGAAGTAGGATTGGTCAAAATTACTTGAATTTAATGCCACAGCGACAGAATCATAGCGATTGTTCCAATCTTGGTAATAAATGGTCGGGTAATAACCTTTTTCTAACTCAGTCAACATTTCCCACGCAGAATCGGAAGGTAAATCGCCATCATATTGTTTACGTAAACTCATGGTTCCAATGGTTTTTTGAAGTTCACCAGGCATCCATTTAGGCGGCACCGAGTAAACAGTTGCCGTGCCGTAACGATTAGGCAAGCGCAACATGTCCAGCACAAATTCCAAATTAAGCTGTTTAGATGCTTCCGTTACAAACGACGCCATTCCGTATCCTGGGATGGGATGTTTCAGTTCACAAATTAAGCGAGTCTGATCGCCAAGAGACCATTCGGAGTTTTCTACGGATGCGCTGTACTCCCTTAAATTTGCTGCTGCAGCAATAGGTAGTAAACAAAACAGGCCGATTAGGTATTTTTTCATAGTAGATTCAATCTCCGAGAACTTAGATAAGGTATCGACAATTTTGATAAAATGTTTAGAATTGCTATGACATTTACGGCAATGACTTTTGCATCAACAATTGTCTTAAGCATTTCAAACAATTGCTTTTTGATAGTGCTTTTACGCATCGTTTTTTCTTCTTCATCTGCATTAATTTCAACGATGCTTTAATTTAGGATTTTTAACTACTTCATGACAATAACTAAACCGGCACTAAAAGACAGATTCCGCGGTTATTTCCCTGTTATCATTGACGTCGAAACAGCTGGCTTTAATGCAAGTACCGATGCGCTTTTAGAAATCGCAGCTGTTACCCTTAAGCTTGACGAAAACGGAGACCTGGTCCCTGGCACAACGTTTCATGAGCATGTGCAGCCGTTTGAAGGCGCGAACATTGAACAAGCAGCGATAGACTTCAATGGCATCGACCCGTTTTGTGCTTTGCGAGGTGCTTTGGATGAGAGTACCGTATTCAAAAACCTTTGTCAGCATATCAGAAAACATCAGAAAGAGGCTGATTGTCAGCGTTCTGTGATAGTGGCTCATAATGCATCTTTTGATCAGGGTTTCGTAAATGCAGCGCTCGACAGGCACAACATTAAGCGGACCCCATTCCACCCATTCGTATCATTTGACACCACATCCCTAGCAGCACTAGCTTTGGGACAAACGGTTCTGATAAAAGCATGTCAAGCTGCAGGTATCCCCTTCGATCAGTCTGAAGCTCATTCGGCATTGTATGATACGCAGCGTACTGCAGATTTGTTTTGCTTCATCGTTAATCGCTACAAAAATTTAGGTGGTTGGCCACTTCCAAATCTAATTGAGAATTAATCGCAAAAAGCTTGCAATCAATCTAAATAACAACTATTATCATTTGCATATTGATAAATAGGTGATTGTTGATGTTCGTTTGTATGTGTTATGGCATTACTGATAAGCAAATAAAAAGCGCTGTGGAAACACATGGCGTTGGCAATATGCGCGAATTAAAGCAAGTGATGACGCTTGGTAGCCAGTGCGGAAAGTGCGTTGAGTTGGCCCAAGAAATTATTGATAACACAATAATGGACGATAGTTTGTTCATGGAAGTTGGTTAAGCTCTCCTCTACCAACAATAAAAAATAGACACAAAAAAAGCCTCAATTTTGAGGCTTTTTTTATTGATACTACAGATAGCGCTTTAGACACGCTAACGGTGATTAGTCTTCTGACTTAACAGCCGCTTCTTTTAGCAATGGCTGCAATTCACCTTGTTGGAACATTTCTAAAATAATGTCGCAGCCACCAATCAACTCGCCTTTCACCCAAAGTTGTGGGAAAGTTGGCCAATCAGCAAATTTTGGTAGCTCACTGCGAATGTCTGGGTTTTGCAAAATATCAACATAGGCGAATTGTTCACCACAATTCATCAATGCTTGAACTGTCTGAGCAGAAAAACCACAGCTCGGAAGCTTTGGTGAACCCTTCATGTAAAGTAACACTGGGTTTTCGGCAATTTGTTCTTTAATTTTATCTATCGTTTCCATTAAATGACCTTAATCTGAAAAATGCTTAAATCGTATCTCGACTACTCTCACATATGCGGCTTATCTTTAAAAAAACAACCCCTAGTTCCCAATAGCGACGTATTAAGACTATTAGAACGAAAAAACAGTAAAAAATGATCTTCTTTTGTTTTTCTTTCGAACTAATTATAACTGATTAAATAAATTTTTTAGCGATTTTTCTTGGGTTTACTATAATAGTCCCAATAATAAATGTAGCATTAAAAGAATCATTAAACGAAAACACTGTAAGAACACTAGGTTAATAGAAAACGAATTGTTTGGTTTTGACGAGCAGTACGGTTAATCCCAGCCGCTGGTTAATACTTGCTACAATTTCGGACCTAAAAATAGACCAAAAACGGAGATAAACATGGCTTTTGAATTACCTGCACTACCTTATGAAAAAAATGCACTTGAACCACACATTTCTGCAGAAACATTAGAATTTCATTATGGTAAGCATCACGCGACATACGTTACCAAGTTAAACGGTCTGGTTGAAGGGACTGATTTAGCAACAAAGTCACTTGAAGAAATAGTGAAAAATTCAGATGGCGGTGTTTTCAATAATGCTGCACAAATTTGGAATCATACATTTTATTGGAATAGCCTAAGTCCTAATGGCGGCGGCGAACCTACTGGTGCACTTGCCGACGCGATCAACGCAAAGTGGGGTTCATTTGCCGACTTTAAAGCTGCTTTTAACGACAAAGCGGTAAATAACTTCGGTTCAAGCTGGACTTGGTTGGTAAAAACTGCTGACGGTAAATTGGATATCGTAAACACAAGCAACGCGGGTACGCCAATCACTGAAGAAGGTGTCACACCTCTACTAACTTGTGATTTGTGGGAACACGCTTACTACATCGATTATCGCAATGTGCGTCCAAATTACTTGGAAGCATATTGGGCACTTGCTAACTGGGATTTTGCTGCAAGCAACTTCGCATAAGTAGTTGCTTATAGGAACGTATTTCAGATACTTTTATAAAGCATAAGAAATTAAAAACCACCATACTTGATGATCAAGATGGTGGTTTTTTTATGCGAAACTTATACTTCGACGTAAAACTCAAAGCTTGCCCCACTCTCTACTGAGTACTCTCTACTGAATCTACTGAGTACTCTCTACTGAATCGCCTATTTTATAAGGCAGCAGGACGATTACACACTAACGCAATCTTATTCCCTTGCTGTGAAAAGCTGAGTCGGCTAATACCCGCAGAACATACGCTACTCACGTCGGCAAATTCAGTCCATTTGGTGGCACCACTTGCGTATTGCCATTGATACAGTTTATTTTCCACTGCGGTGACGGCATAACCTTCTGGTGACCATGCGTAATAGTAACTACCAGTAGGCATGTTAACTAATGCTGCAGTCGTTTTCTTCTTAGTATCAACCGATCTTAACTGCCATGTAGTGTCATCGACTTGCTTGCTGTAACTAAACAAACTAGAACCTGGTATTGCCCACAAACTTGGCCCTATTCTGGTATCAAGTACTCTACCCTGCTCCGTTTGCTGATTTATCTTCGCTATGCGCAATGTATGTGGTTCTCCCAGAACGAATAAGAGGACTTCAGACAGGCCATCCCAAACATGATATCCAACAGGCTCAACCGCTGGTAAAAGGTTTTGCTTAGCAACACCGTTATCTAGTTGTAAATACCAAAGCTCTTGCTTGCCTTCAGAATTTACTCTTATCACGGACAGCCCCTTACCATCAGGAGTCGGAGTTGGACTGTATTCACTCGTTAATGAACTACTTAAATTACTTGAAGTGCTAGTAGCAAAGTCGTAAAGGAATATATCAGTTTGACTACTGCTATTTGCAGTTACCATTTGAGTGTAAGCTAACGCACTGTCACTATTGATGAAATAAGGCTGATTAGTATAAGAGGCGGTGTCCGTTATCTTTCTGAAACCGTTTAACTTGATATTCACTGCTGATGCTGTTCTGGCATTCTCTTCAGACTGGCTACTTGTAGGCTCAGCGAGTTCATAGCTAACTGAAGCAATTACGATATCGGACCCCGAATCTGTCTGAGCAGATGCAACAGATGCAAGCGAGTAAAGCAACGCGGTTGCTAATAGTGAACTTGCTGACCGTGACCTTGATAATAGTGGCGTTAATTTACCGATTTGCCTTAGTTTAAACACGTAACCGTTCTCCTCTTGTTTTTTATTATTTTCTTAATGTTTTTTGTCATGCTGTTTTTTTGTCAAAGAATTTTTTGCTACTTACCAAGAGTAATGCGAAAGCGCCAACAAAAGCAAAGCTTGCAGATATTATAAAACTTTTTTCGGCGCCCGCGCCCTGCATCCATATATTGCCCGCAATAAAACTGCCCAAAGCGCCACCGATACCAAATGCAATACTAACGTATAGCGCTTGGGCCCTGCTCTGGAAGCCACTTGCAAAGTAGGTATATAAAAAATGCACTGACGTGGCGTGCGTCATGCCAAAACTAAATGCATGCAGTGTTTGACTGAAAATAATCGCGCTTGCAGATTCCGGTATCAGCGCAAGAGTCAGCCACCTTACAGAGGTTAACAGCATAGAAATAATCAACATCCACTTTACGCCAAACTTTGCAATAAATCGTGACGCAATGATAAAGATGCCAATTTCAGACAGCACGCCAACGGCAATAAATAAGCCAGTTTGTTTGCCCGAGTAATCTAGATCTGCCATATAAAGCGCAAAAAAGCTGTAGTAGGAACCAAAGCTAATTTGTAAAAATATAGCGGAGATAATAAAGACGATAAAAACTAGACTGCGTACTTTATGCCACTCGTTAACGACAACTCGCTTGTGCTTTGGTACTGCTTGAGGAGATGCAATGAAGAGTGAACTGATATATAGCGCTAGCAAACAGAAACTGGAAGTGTAAATAATGACTTCGGTTGAGAAAAAATCGAGCAGAAAACCAATGAGTAAACTCAATACTATGAAGCCGATACTTCCCCATAAACGCACAGCGCCATATCCGCCCTTACTGTCTTTGCTAGCACTTACCGTAATCACTTCGAGTTGAGGAAGGACGGCCGTCCAAAACATCATCATCATCCCGAAACTTAACGTCAAAGCCCAGAAACTGTAAGAGAAGTAGACCGCAGTAAAGGTAACAAAAGCGAGTAAACAACCAAAACGGACTATATCCGCACCACGCCCAGTTTTGTCGGCAATCGCCGCCCATAAATTAGGCCCAAGTACTCGAGTTAATGTAATGATAGCAAGTAAGCTACCAATCTCTTGTGAACTGAAACCTCGCCCATCAAGGAAAACACCTGCGTAAGGTGTGATAACGCCTAGCTGTCCGAAATAAAAAAAGTAGGTAAGTGAAATAAGCCCCAAATTAGTGGGGCTAGAAATAGCCGCCTTACTTTTCGTCGTGAACAATGTTGACAATAGCAAGGCCTAATCCTTTTCATGTATAGTGGTGCGTAGTGAACCAAAAAGCATAGCAAATAGTGCTTCTATTAATCATCGAGATTGTGAAGCTTACACTGAAGCCTAACGTTGCGCTGGTATCACCGGTGTGATCGATTGAACCAGACTGTTTTGCGCACGATGCCTGAGCAAATGATCCATCAAAACAATCGCCAACATCGCTTCAGCGATAGGTACAGCGCGAATACCAACGCAAGGATCATGACGACCTTTAGTGATGACGTCCGCAGGTTGACCGTTAACATCGACAGATTCACCTGAAATGCTAATGCTTGACGTCGGTTTTAAAGCCATGTGTACTATAATTTCTTGTCCACTGGAAATGCCGCCTAATATGCCACCCGCATGGTTCGTATGAAAACCTTCAGGAGACATTTCATCGCGATGTTCCGTCCCTTTTTGATTAACAACGTCAAAGCCATCGCCAATCTCAACGCCTTTGACAGCATTGATGCCCATCATGGCGTGAGCAATATCTGCATCAAGTCGGTCGAACACAGGTTCGCCTAATCCTACAGGCACGTTAGTTGCGCTCACACTAACCTGTGCTCCAATTGAGTTGCCTTCTTTCTTTAGGTCGCGCATGTAGGCATCTAGTGCCTCTAGCTTTGTGTCATCAGGACAGAAAAAGGGATTCGTGTTAGTCACACTATGATCCACTTTATCTACTTTGATTGGGCCTAGCTGACTTATGTAACCGCGTACTTCTATGCCGTACTGTTGTTTAAGGTATTTTTTAGCAATACCACCTGCAGCAACGCGCACAGCAGTTTCTCTCGCAGAAGAGCGTCCGCCACCACGATAGTCTCTAAAACCAAATTTTTGCTGATAAGTATAATCGGCATGACCGGGGCGAAAAGAATCTTTGATTTTAGAATAATCCTGGCTTCGCTGGTCTTTGTTGTTTATCAGTAAACCAATACTCGTGCCGGTCGATTTACCTTCAAATACACCGCTCAGTATTTTAACCTCGTCATCTTCTCGGCGTGCAGTTGTGTATTTTGAAGTACCGGGCTTACGCCGATCCAAATCACCCTGCAAGTCTTCTTCGGTGAGTTCTAGTCCCGGAGGGCATCCATCAACCACACCACCGATGGCAATACCATGACTTTCTCCAAAGGTTGTCACGGTAAATAATTTACCTATTGTGTTCCCAGACATGCTGTTCTTTCCTTACATTTAATTGATGTTTGACCAATACTTCATCAGTGTTTCTTTTTGCACGGCAAAAATTCCGCTACCACCCTGAGATAACTCGCACCAGTCAACTTCGAGGCCTGGAAAGCGAGCAGCAACGTGCAGCTCACTATTGCCTACTTCAACAAATAACCATGCGCCGTCATTCATATAATCGGGAGCCTGCTGCAGCATGATTTCAACAAGGTCTAAACCATCTTCTCCAGCAGCCAAAGCGTGCTCAGGCTCATGATGGAACTCATCAGGAAGATCAGCCATATCATTTGCATCAACATAGGGTGGATTTGACACGATAAGATCGTATTGCAAACCTTCTAAGCCCTTGAATAAATCAGACGCTAAGGGAATAACCTGCTCTTCCAATTGGTATTCGTGAATATTCATCGAGGCAACATCAAGCGCATCGGTGTCTATATCCGCAGCATCAACCATAGCTTCAGGAAATTGAGTTGCTAGAGCGATTGCAATACAACCACCACCAGTACACAAATCGAGTATTTTTGTCGGTTCAGTGTTTAAGTATGGCTTGAAATTTTGCAATATTAATTCAGCAAATGGAGAGCGTGGAATTAATACACGTTCATCAACGTAGAACGGCATACCGGCAAACCAAGCTTGATGGGTTATGTACGGCAATGGTTTTTGTAATTCAACGCGCTGCTGCAGCCAATCTGCCATCAACTGTTTTTCTGCTTCTGTTACACGTGCCTGATATAGAGCCTGTTGACGAACTACAGGCATATCCAGGGGTAAATTTAATGCTTGGAAGACTAAGCTGGATGCTTCATCCCATTCATTATCGGTGCCATGACCGAAAAAAACGCCCGCTTGATAGAATGCAGAAATGGAATAGCGTATCCAGTCGAGTATGGTAACTAGTTCTGGCGGATGGGATGGTTGTTGTATATTCACGGGATCCTTAGATGAGAAAGTGATATTACTGACTCAATATCAAGCCAATCCTGATATAATACGCAAAAATTCAATCAAATTCGCTTGTTATCTGCCTTTATGAAGAAAAAAACTTCAAATTTAACCAACCTTGACAGCTCGGATGAAGACATTTCCTTTGCAAGTCTTTTTGATGGTGTAAAACCCGTCAAACATGATCGCCATGAATTGTCTCGCAAAGATAGATTGCTTAAATTAAAGCAGCGTCAATATTCGAGCAATGCAACCGAAAAAAAAGCTAACGCAATGTTTGAGTTTTCGGATGGATTTGAAGCAAGTTTTTCAAACAACGGTCCATTAAAGTATGTTGCCGAAGGAGAACGTACCGATCGAGTCAAGCAGCTTAGAAATGGTGAAATTGCGCCTGAACTGCTTTTAGACCTGCACGGAATGACAGCGGAAGCTGCAAAAAATGAAATTGCGGCATTATTATTTGTAGCGCATCGAAAACACTACCCTTGTGTTTGTATCATGCACGGTATTGGCACCGGCACACTTAAACGCAAAGTACCTAGTTGGTTAGTACAACACCCCTTTGTGGTTGGATTCCACCAAGCCACCTTGGAATGGGGGGGGAATAGCGCAGTGCTTGTGCTGATAAAACAAAATGAAGAACACAAAAAATACGATTAAACCTACTACTTGTGTTCATCTGGTGAACTATTGTGTATGAACATATACGCAAAATATGCGCTCATGACTATCATCACTAAAATGCCAAGAAGTGAACCCCAAACTACTGCGTCGCCGAATATCATAGAAAACATAGATAACCTCACAAGTTAATATTTATAGCAGTGTATTTATAGATATGAGTCTATAAACCAGTATTTATGAGCGAATAATAGTCTAGGATTGGCAGAGTACATCTGATCGAGATCAATGATTGAACCTCGTTTTTAACAGTTTGGGAGAATTGATTGCGTTAGATCAAGTTTTCACGTTATCAGTCGCATAAACCAGTTTTTATTTAGATCGGCTTCACAAGTTTTTAATTGCGCTGCATAGCGTAATGAGCGTGAGTTTACTTTTTGCGCTACTCCAACTAGCCATTTTTTTTTGCGGTAAGATTTACGTTTATAACCTCCCCACCCTTCGTGGTAATTGAGGTACTGGGCATTTGCGTCCCATTTTGAAACTTTATTTATTTGATGTGTTTTGGTAATAAACCAAGCCATAAAATCGATGGCATCGTCGAAGTCTTCTCTGCTGGCAAACATCCTCCCTGTTTCTCTTTTGTAGTCATCCCAAGTCATGGTTTTGGCTTGCGAATAACCATATGCTGAGCTAACTCGTCCCCAAGGTATGAGGCCGAATAGAATATAGTCACGAGGAGGAAGCGCGTCGTGGCGAAACGAGCTTTCTTGATACATCATTGCCATAGGAACGTGAATAGGAACACCCCACTTTTCACGTGCATCTGCTGCAGCGTCAAACCAGTCACGTTTTTCATAGAAAATGTCGCAAATATTTTCTTTTTCAGTGGGCGGCTGGGTCGCACAAGCACTCGAAAGTAGCACAAAAATAGCCACTAACAACGATTTTAATAATTTGACTTTAAAAAAAATGAACTTTCGCATGTCAGCCTACTCTTACTGGTACATGTATATTAACCAGTTTTCCTGCTGGATCCCTATTAACCCGAACTTCTTTTCGAATGTTCGGGTTTTTTTTGTCTAAAAATAAGTCTGCTGGCATCATTAATTTGTTAACACGCTATCGGGCAAAGTAGTCCTGTATAAATACAGCAAACGATTTAGTATCTGCCTGCTCGACTTTAATGCGAGATTCAATAGACTCTTTGGCTTGCTGACGAAACATATCTTCAGTCATATGCAAATAATTCAAACCAGAAGCATGAGTCTTATATTCAAACGCCAATTCTAAACCCAATGTACTATTGTCAATATCATGCTCTAGTAATGTGTTTAACCACTTTGCAGAAGGCGTGTTATTGGGATCTTTGACCTTATCAAACTCTCGCTCGACTGCCTCTGAATACTTTGTGTTTGAATTCGCTTGATCAAGTATTTTGGCAACTTCTTTGAATTCAGCAAACAATTCAGTCGACCAATCCTGCAATGAAATAGCTTTGCCTTTATGCTTTAAAATTAGCCCAGGCTTGCGTCCTTCAATAACGACGGCATCTAAATTATCGTCACTTTCATCATAGCCAGGTTGTGTAAATTTAGGCGATTCTTTGAGTAAACAATAGAGCAAAAATACATCTAAGAAATAAAACTGGTTTTCATGTATGCCTAGTTGAGAAAACGGATTGACGTCTAACGCGCGAACCTCTATGTAACTCACACCTCGACTCTCTAACGCATCACTCGGCTTTTCCAGGGATTTTGCGACTTGTTTTGGGCGAATAGGTGAATACAGCTCATTTTCAATCTGTAAAACATTACTATTTAACTGCTCCCATCCCTCTTTTTCGTTTGATGAAAAAACACTGTAATGCTCAGAAGGTGTGTGAATGGCTTCGCGCACCGAGTTAACATAGGATTGCAAATCGTTGTAATCTATATTTAAAGATGATTGCTCAGAGTTTGTGTAGCCTAAATCACTCATTCTTAACGATGTCGCATAAGGTAAATACAGCGTACCTCTTCCTAGCTTTTTAAACGGAAATTTATTTTCTTTGCCTTCTAAAAATGACTGACAGAGCGCTGGCGAAGCACCATATAAGTAGGGTACCAACCAAGCTAACGTACGAAAATTACGAATTAAATCAAAGTAGTATGACGAACGATTGTCTACGGTATTTTCAACTTTGTGCAAATCACACCAAGCCTGCCAAAATTCATCCGAAAAAGAGAAGTTGAAATGCACACCAGCAATCACTTGCATCATGCTTCCGTAACGGTTGTGTAAACCTTTACGATATACTTCTTTCATTTTCGCTACATTAGAGCTTCCATATTGCGCTATTGGAATATTTGTTTCTTTATTCACGAAGCAAGGCATGCTCATCGGCCACAGTCTTTCTTCACCAATATTTTCATAAACAAATTTATGAATATCTGCAAGTTGAGCCAAGGTTGTTTTCGGCTCTTTTTCTGGAGGCGTAATGAACTCCATTAAACTTTCAGAAAAATCAGTGGTGATAGTATCGTGTGTGAGTGTCGCACCCAGCGCTTCAGGATGCCCTGTGGTCGCTAAGCCGCCTGTTGGATTAACTCTAAGCGCTTCCCTCTCTATTCCATGCTTGATATTCGGCAAGGAGGTTTGAAACTGAGATTGAGAAAGTGACGTTAAGCGCTCTGCAAAGGTAAGTGAATGAATAGCCAAATTATAATTCCGTTACTGGTTTGAAAAACCCCTGTAGATAAATGCCACAGGGGTATTAACGTAAGTTGCCGCCTAGTATAGTGTGTAAATTATAAATTCACACCAAAGATTTACCTACTTTGGTACTTCTAAATCGATAATTTGTCTATCGAGTACCGATAGTTTTTCGCGCAATGTCGCCGCATCTCCGACAACAATAATGTCCATAGAGTCGGTGTCTAACCATTTAGCTGCTAATGCATTAAGTTCTTCAGTCGTGGCATTATTAATGATTTCTTTTTGACGCTTACGGTAATCTTTATCTAAGTCATAACCCAACATTCTAATTAAGATGCCTGCTTTTCTCGTCGGTGTTTCTGAACTTAGTGCATCTCGTTGTGTGTAAGCCTTTTTCATAAGCTCAAGTTCGTCTTGGGTCATGCCCGATGCTTGATACTTATCCATTTCCTTTAAAAACTCTTGAATACTTGCCACCGTATGCTGTCCAGCAACATCGGCACTCGCGCTAAACGTCCCCGTCATTTTGCCGCCATTGAAGCCGCTGCGTGCACCGTATGTGTAGCCTTTATCTTCACGCAAGTTGAGATTAATTCTGCTATTGAACATGCCCCCTAACGGGAAGTTCATCAGGCCTGACTTAAAGTATTCGCCTTCAGCATCAAATACCAAAGCATGCTTTAATATTGAAATCACTGACTGTACGCCACCAGGGTTGTCAACAAGATATATTTTTCCTTTTCCAGCATTGGCAAATTCACCAAAGCTTGGCAGGGTATATTCTTTACCCTCCCACTCAGAAAGGAACGATATTGTTTCAATAGCCTCGGCTTTTGGTATATCCCCTACTATTACCACATCTGCGAAATTAGGACGATAGTAGTTGTCGTAAAATGCCTTTAGATCTTCCAAAGTGATGGCCTGGACACTCTGAGTTGTTCCTTCCTCTGGCATACCAAGAATATTGTTCTCACCGAACAACACAACGCTACTAGCTCTGCTGGCTAGAGTCGATGGGTTTTTTAAAGCTTGCTGTAAACCTTGCAGCGTATTTTGTTTCAAGCGCGCAAAGTCTGCTTCTTTGAAACCGGGTGAAAACAACATTTCTTGCAAAATAGTCATGGTTTCAGACAAGTTTTTTGTCAATGAAGATACATACACGTTTGTGTAGCGACCAGATGCACTAAATGAAATACTGCTGCCAAGTAATGCGAGACGGTTGGCTACTTCCACGTTGCTAGACAGCGCCGTGCTCTCGTTCATCATTTGTGCTGTCATTACTGCAATACCGGGTTTATCAGCAGAATCTAGCAGCGGGCCGCCTTCAATCGCAATGTTCATAAAAACCGTGGGAGTTTCATTAGTATCCACACCAAGAATTTCGATACTTTGGCCACCGGTGTTCTGAACACCAGCGCCCTCGCCGACAACGTCGCGGTCAAACGTGTGACTCCAAAATTCAGGAATGCCAACAATAGGATTAACTCCAGCAGCAGGTTGTAGGCTTCGATCAAAGTTATCCGCTATTTTTGTTTGCTCAATAGCGTCAGCCAACTCAGTCTGAGCGTCATATTCACGCACTGGTAAACTAAAGTTTTGCGCTGCCACAGCAAGTTGCGCTTGTCCCTCTGGCACAATACTGAGTACCACCGCAGGCTTGTTTTTCACGTATTTATCGAAGACACGCATAACATCGTCTTTGGTCACGGCGTTGTAGCGCTCTATATCGGCTTGAATGCCATCAGGTTCGTTATCGAATATTTGGCCGCTGGCTAACTGACGTACCTTGCCAGCAACGCTCTGTAGACCAAAAATAGTACCACTTTCAATTCCTGCTTTTGTGCGCTGTAAGTCATCATCCTGAACGCCTCTTTGCTCAAACTCAGCGAGTGTTTCATTAATGATCGTTTGCATCTGCTGTAAACCTTGCACTTTTTCAGGATTAACCAATGCCAGTAACTGGAATTCACAGGCTAATTCACGACAAGGATGACCTGCGAAAGCTTGCAACGCTAAACCATTCTGTACCATGTTCTTGTACAGTAATGAGGTTTTGCCTCCGCCCAAAATATCGGCTAGTACGTCCAGTGCAGGTTCGTCCGGATGCTTTGCATAAACTGTCGGCAGGGTAATTTGCAGTAAAGGCAAATGCACTTTATCTTCCAATGTAATGAAACGGGTTTCAGCTAGTTTGGCGGGTGCTTTTTCTGCCTTAGTCACTTCTGGTCCACGCGGAATGGTAGCAAAATACTTTTCAATCCATGCTTTAGTTTGCGCTTTATCAATGGCCCCACCAATAGTTAATACTGCGTTGTTAGGGCCGTACCATTTTTGGAAGAACTTTTTGAGATCGTTAACGTTAACTCTATCAAGGTCTTCAACGTAACCAATGGTAGACCAAGAATATGGGTGTCCCTCAGGATAAAGCGCTTCTCCGGTTCGTTCAAAACGTAAGCCATAAGGTTGATTATCAACGCGTTGTCCTCGCTCGTTTTTAACTGTTTCGCGCTGGTTTTCAAATTTTTCTTGCGTCACTGCATCCAGTAAAAACCCCATGCGGTCAGCTTCCAACCAAAGCACTTTTTCAAGTTGATTGATTGGAACCGTTTGATAATAATTGGTGATGTCAGTATTGGTAGAGCCATTCATACTACCACCCGCTTCAGTCACAATTTTAAAATGCTCTTCATCGGCTACATTTTCTGAGCCTTGAAACATCATATGTTCAAAGAAGTGTGCAAAACCTGAACGACCCAACTCTTCTCTAGCAGAACCAACGTGGTAAGTAATGTTAACCTCCACAAGCGGATCCGACTGATCTTCATGCAGGATTACCGTCAGTCCATTAGCGAGCTGGTATTTTTCATATTTTATGACTGACCCAGATAACTGTTCTGATTTTGTTTCTATACTGTTGTTGTTCGCTGGTTGGCATGCGCCAAGCGCAAATAAAAAAACCGCCAACATACAGAATACGACCTTTCTTGAGAGCCTTGTAATCATCTTTTACCTTTGTTGTTTATCGTTGTAAGGTGGGAGACTCAAGCTTCGAGCCGGATATTTTCTATCTTTCTAGCGCGATTACCAAAATTGTACCTGTAATGCATGCTGGTAATTTCGTTTTATAAGCAATATATTGTACGATAGTTTACGGTAAACCGTACATTGGACTATTATGCATGATGCCAACGCAATGTGCATATTCATTCGCTAAAAACTGGACCAAAACATGTCAACTAATTTACCCATTCTTAACTATGACTTCGCTTTAAATCAACTTGGTGGAAACGAAGCGCTCTTGAGCAAAATGCTGGGTAAATTTGTTACAGAATTTGCACGAGTCCCCTCTGAAGTAAGCAGCTCTTTACAAAATAACGATGTTAACAGTGCAAAAATTAAAGTACACACAGTTAAAGGAATTTCTGGCAACTTAGGGCTGCAGGCTTTATTCGATTGTGCAACACGATTTGAAACAGAGCTACGAGAAGGCCATTGGAACCAGTCTACCTTGCTAGAGTTCACGCAAATTACCAGCGAAAGCTGCGCTGAAATTCAGCAAATGGATCAAAAAGAAGCTTCATTACATGAGAATGGCGGCACGACTCTAGCCCCAGAGACAAGCAAAACGGAACTCATAAAACGTTTAAAAAGAAACGAATTTATTGACGATGACACTTTGTTTGATATGGTCTCAAGCCTGCAGTTATCAGAGTCAAGCTCCAGAAATCTTATCAGCTTAATTGAGGATCTTCAGTATCCAGAAGCGATCGCGATAATAGAAAAGAGTTGTTAAGCAAGCTCCCACCTGTGCTAAAACTTGTTTTAGATAATCCAGACTTTTTGGTCCTCAATAAACCTAGTGGCATGCCTATGCATGACTCTGCCGAGGCAATCGTCCCCATGGCCGAAGCGTTATTCAACGTAGCCAAGCTGTGGTTAGTCCATCGCTTAGATTCTGATACATCGGGCTGCATCCTGCTCGCCAAAAACAAGGATGCCGCGGCGGAATTCGGTAAACAATTCGCTGAAAAGACGATACAAAAATACTACCTTGCACTTATTGATAGTAAGCCTAAAAAAAAGCAAGGAACGATCAAAGGCGATATGAAAAAATCGCGCAATGGTGACTGGAAATTAAGCACGGATAACGATAATCCTGCTGTTACTCAATTCTTTAGTTTCGTACTGAAAGATCCTTTACAAGCGCCAGATACACAGACTGAAGCTACAATGCGTCCTGCGCTTAGACTATGCGTGGTCAAGCCTATCAGTGGCAAAACACACCAAATAAGAGTTGCACTAAAATCGCTCGGGTCGCCAATTATCGGAGATAAACGCTACAAAGGTACGCCGTCAGACCGCTTATATTTGCATAGCTATGTGCTCCAGTTCACTCATAATAATGAATTTTTTAATGCTTCTTGCTTACCTCAAACAGGCGAACTGTTCGCTAAGCACATAGATAGCTTTTTCACTCAACACGATAAACCATGGTTAATGAAATGGCCGACATTCAAAGCATAAAGAACATCGGTATTATCGGGCGCGGCGCTATTGGCGTTAACATTGCGTTTAACCTGCAGTTAGCAGTAAACATAAAGACAACGCTCTTGGTTCGAGATAACAATGATCTTAACCAACAGCTTACTCTATTAGATGCAGACGGCAACACGCACCAGATAAACACACCACAGCAGTTTCTCTCCCAGCACGCGCTTAAACAACTAGATATTTTAGTGATACCAGTGAAACAATATCAAATTGAAGCTCTTCTGCAGGAACTTGCGCCGATACTCAGTTCACAAACGGCAATATTGCTTTTGCACAATGGTATGGGTGGTATCGAATTAGCACAAAAATATCTACCAAATAATCCCCTACTTGTCGCCACAACAACCGACGGGGTTTATAAAAGCGCTCCTACTTGTTTTAGCCAAACCGCTGTCGGTCAGTTTGACATTGGTATTGTTGACGAAGAAGGTCGGTCGGATGAGGGCGAGCACTCGGACTGGGAATATCTCGGATACCTGCATCCCAACCTTCGCTGGCGCAATGACATTGTGTTCGCTCTATATCAAAAAGTAGCGGTAAATGCAGCGATAAACCCACTAACAGCATTGAAAAACTGCAAAAATGGTGAACTTCATAATTATCATGATGATATAAAAAAAATAAAGGAAGAGATATTCGATTTATACGAATTTATGAATCTACCTTTGGACAATCATGCGCTTTCTCAACACATTGACGCAGTCATTCTGCTCACAAAAGATAATTATTCATCGATGCATCAAGACTTTCGCAATGGTCGCGAAACCGAAGTTGAAGGGATCTTAGGGTTTTTGTTAGATAAGGCCAAAGAAACGGGCATGAAAATGCCGCTTATTCAAACCTTGTATGAACAAATAAAAGCGGGACTAAAGTAAGTTTCAACTATCTGCGCAAACGGTATAGTTTTTTCTTTATTTTTAAAAAGAGTTCGTCATAAATAAACAAGCTAGCAATGAAAAAGCCTAACGCGAAATACTCACGTTAGGCTTTCAAATTGAATATAAAGACAAGCTTGTGCTGTCAATTTTCTCTTCGCTGCAACTAGTCTTGTGACAATGGCTTCATGTGTGGAAACAGAATCACATCTTTGATGGTCGGACTGTCCGTAAACAACATCACCAATCTATCAATGCCTATGCCCTCTCCTGCGGTTGGTGGTAAACCATATTCCAAGGCAGTAATGTAGTCTTCGTCGAAATGCATTGCTTCATCATCACCGGCATCTTTTTCTTGTACTTGCTTTTTAAAGCGACTCGCTTGGTCCTCAGAATCATTCAGCTCCGAGAAACCGTTCGCTAACTCCCTACCACCAACAAAAAATTCAAACCGGTCAGTTACAAATGGATTGTCATCATTGCGGCGTGCTAATGGAGAAACTTCCCAAGGGTATTGTGTGATAAATGTCGGTTGATCAAGTTGTTCTTCGGCCGTCGCTTCAAATATTTCGCAAAGGTATTTACCTGCACCCCAGATACCGTCTACTTCTGGCTCTTTTATATGCAGTTGTTTGGCCATCGCTTTCAGCTCTGGTAAGTGATTTTCAGGATCGTTTATCGCAGCAACATTAGCGTCAGGCCAATATTTAAGAACAGCGTCGCCCATACTCAAACGCTGGAAAGGTTGAGCAAAATCGTATTCTTTTGTTTCAACAACCTCACCTTCAGCATTTTTAACGGTATTAGTAATTACCGACGTACCCATAACAGTATCAGCAAGGTAGCGCAGCATTTCTTCCGTTAAGTTCATCAAATCATTGTAGTCTGCGTAGGCTTGGTAAAACTCTAGCATCGTAAATTCAGGATTATGACGCGTTGACAAACCTTCGTTACGGAAGTTGCGGTTGATTTCAAATACACGTTCGAAACCACCAACAACCAAACGCTTTAGATACAATTCAGGCGCGATTCGCAAGTACATGCCTATATCTAAGGCATTGTGATGTGTTGTGAATGGCTTTGCCGTTGCGCCACCAGGGATAACTTGCAGCATCGGTGTTTCAACTTCCATAAACTGACGTTCTGTTAGGAAATTACGGATCCCACTGACTATTTGGCTGCGAATTTTAAATGTGTTGCGCGTGTCAGGATTAGTGATCAAATCAACATAACGTTGACGATACTTTGTCTCTTGGTCCGCTAAGCCATGAAATTTTTCAGGTAGCGGGCGCAGCGCTTTTGTTAACAATTGATAGTCAGCCATATCCACATATAAATCACCTTTACCCGATTTATGTAGATCACCGCTCACACCAATTATATCGCCAATATCTAAAGAACCATATTTAGCTTTGATGTCTTTTTGTGCATCTTTTGAAGCATATGACTGGATTTGTCCACTCATATCCTGCAGTAGCAAAAAAGGACCACGTTTGGCCATCACACGACCCGCAATACTGACCTTGTTTGCTTGCGCCGCTAAGGTCTCTTTGTCTATTTCACCAAAGGCAGTCTGCAAGTCTTGTGCATAATGTTTACGGTTAAATTGATTCGGGAAGCCGTTCGAAGCACAGTTTTCGCGTATCTGCGCTAACTTGCCACGACGCTCGGCAATCAATTTATTTTCATCTTGCTGATGGTCACTCATGAGTAGTCCTGTTAATTACTGTATTGCTAAAGGCCAGACTTTAAGCTGGCTTCAATGAATTTGTCTAAATCACCGTCTAGTACGGCTTGTGTATTTCTAGTTTCAACGCCAGTGCGCAGGTCCTTGATGCGAGAGTCATCCAATACGTAGGAGCGTATTTGACTGCCCCAGCCAATATCTGACTTTCCGTCTTCTAAAGCTTGTTTCTCTGCGTTTTGTTTTTGCAGTTCATATTCATAAAGTTTGGCTTTCAACTGTTTAAATGCCTGATCTTTATTCTTATGCTGCGACCGATCATTTTGACACTGCACAACAATATTCGTTGGTAAATGGGTTATTCGCACGGCAGAATCGGTTCTGTTAACGTGCTGTCCACCAGCGCCTGATGCGCGATACGTATCAATACGAAGGTCAGCAGGATTAATTTCAATCTCAATGTCGTCACTGACTTCCGGATAGGCGAATGCCGATGCGAAAGATGTGTGCCGGCGACTGCCGGAGTCGAACGGCGACTTGCGAACCAAACGATGAACGCCGGTTTCGGTGCGCAACCAGCCAAAGGCGTATTCCCCTCCGAAACGTATTGTTGCGCTTTTGATACCTGCAACATCGCCATCGGACAACTCAATAAGCTCCGTTTTAAAGCCGTGTGCCTCGCCCCAGCGCAAGTACATGCGCAGTAGCATATTCGCCCAATCTTGGGCTTCTGTGCCGCCTGAACCTGACTGTATATCTAAATACCCGTCGTTTGCGTCATTTGGGCCAGAAAACATTCTTCTGAACTCAAGCTTTTCAAGTGCTAGCGTTAAGTCTTTTAATTCGGCTTCAGCGTCGTTTAGAGTGTCTTCATCTTCTGCTTCAACCGCAAGTTCAAGAAGCCCTTCAACGTCTTCTGTTCCTTGCGTCAGTTTCTGAATGGTAAGGACGACTTCTTCTAATGATACTTTTTCTTTACCCAAGGCTTGTGCTTGTTCTGGATTGTTCCAGATATCTGGATTTTCAAGCTCTCTTGAGACTTCTTCTAAACGCTCTACTTTGACATCGAGGTCAAAGATACCCCCGAAGCGATTCAGTTCTTTCACGAACATCCGCAATAGCGGTTTGAATTGGATTAATTTCGAACATATTTGAATATTTTAACTAAAAAATTAAGAGGCTGGATCTTACAGAATTTATGATGAATTTAATAGATGGAACGAGGTGCAAATAGCCAGAAAACCTAGATTTTTATGGTCAACGCTATTTGCAGCTCGATATATTACGGAAATTGACTTATTTTGCAGCTTGCAAAAGCGTTTCCGCCAAGCTGCGACCAATTCCATGTAGATTCTTTTGTGTTTTTTCATCAACCACATTGTGGTTCTCATCAACCAATTTCGCAACACCGCTTACCGCCAATTGATTTGGCAATACATGCATTCCAATGTTACCAAGCAGCATGCGCAATGGTACTAATCCTCTTATTCCGCCAAGACCACCTGGTGAAGCTGCGATAATCGCCGCATACTTGCCCTTGAATGCTTGCAACGGCTTCTCGCCATCTTCCATGCGTGACGCCCAGTCAATCGCATTTTTTATCAATGCGCTGTAGCCGCTATTGTATTCTGGATTGCCAATAATGAAACCATCGTGCGACATAAGCAATTGCTTAAACTTTTTGGCATTTACTGGCATGCCTTTTTCAGCTTCGAGATCCTCATTGAAAATAGGCATATCGAACTCTGACATATCAATAACGGTAACCTCAACGCCATCTACATTAGCGCCTTCAGCTGCACATTTTGCAATACTAAAGTTATATGAGTTTTTGCGGCCACTGCCGGCAAATGCGAGTATTTTTGGCATTTTGTTCCCTTTTGACTAATTCTTAAAGACTTTATTTACATGCAGAAGCATTTCTTTATTTGCTCCGAACTCCAGCGCCAGCTAGTTTATAGAGGCTGTATTCTTATATTCTTGTACGTCATTTTACGTTTATTGTTCAGTCTGCGATTACGCTTCGTTGTTACAACAGCAACAAATACACAATTGGCTCTATACAACGTTATACTTTTTTATTGAGTAGGCTTGAGGATAGCTGCCTACATAGCTTCTAAGGTATCGATCCCCAAAATTTCCAAACCTACTTTGAGCGTTTTTGCCGTTAGTGCACATAAGCCTAAGCGACTGCTCCTATCTTCTTCACTGACCTGTGGTTTCAACACAGGATTAGCCTCGTAGAAGCGCATAAACAAGCTTGCTACTTCGTATAAGTAGGTACACATAATATGCGGTGTCGCTTCCTTACAAACGGCTTCAAGTACTTCATCAAATTGCATAAGTTTAACCACTAAATCATGCTCTTGAACTGAAGCGACTGAAACAGAGGCTTGGTAAGTGTCCATATCTTGCTTTGCGTTTCTAAAGATACTTTTTACACGCGTATAAGCATACTGCAAATAAGGTGCTGTGTTACCTTCGAAGCTGAGCATCGTGTCCCAGTCAAAGATATAATCCGTTGTGCGGTTTTTACTTAAGTCGGCGTATTTCACTGCGCCAATGCCAACAGTAGCGGCGACTTGCCTCTTGGCGTCTGCACTTAAACTTGACTCGCGCTGGCTAATCAGCACCTCTGCTCGCTCAATTGCCTCATCGAGTAAGTCAGACAGCTTTATAGTCTCGCCTGAGCGAGTTTTGAAAGGTTTGTTGTCTTTTCCAAGCATCATGCCAAATGGACAATGCTCATAGCTGTCGCTTTCAGCTAAATAACCAGCCTTGCGCGCTACAATTTCAGTTTGTTTAAAGTGTAGTGCCTGTCTATTGTCAGTAAATATCAATGTTCGTTGCGCATGTAGTTGATTTGCACGATAGCGAATGGCGGCTAAATCGGTAGTAGCGTAAAGGTAACCACCGCCTGACTTTTGTACAATATACACCGCAGGGTCGCCATCTTTATTCGACATTTCAGGAATAAATACGACTTTTGCACCTTGGTCTTCAACCACAATACCTTTTTCACTTAAGTCTGCTAACACATTCACTAAGTCTGGGTTGTAACTACTCTCCCCCATAATATGCTCACGCGTAAGACTCACATTTAGCTTTTTATACACTTCTTCGCTGTGCTGAATTGAAATATCAATAAACTGCTGCCAAAGCTTCAGACAAGCTGCATCACCGCCTTGCAGTTGAACCACATAATCGCGAGCGCGATCGGCAAAACCCGCTTCGTTATCAAACCTGACTTTCGCTTCACGGTAAAAATCTTCTAAATCAGAAAGTGCGGTTTCAGCAACCGAGGAACTTTTTAACTTATCATTTAAGTGAGCGAGCAACATGCCAAACTGTGTTCCCCAATCACCCATGTGATTCTGACGGATCACGTTGTGTCCTAAATACTCTAGAACATTAACTACAGCATCACCGATGATCGTGCTTCTTAGATGACCGACATGCATTTCTTTTGCTAGATTTGGTGAAGAGTAATCAACCACAATGGTTTTGCTCTCGTGTGGTTCTATCGTAAGCTTGCTATCTTGAAGTGCGCGTTCACACCACGCTGACAACCATTCATTCTTTAAATGAATATTGATAAAACCTGGACCAGCAATGTCAAGTTTACTCGCTACGTCGTCCAATTTTACGTTGGCAAGAATTTGTTCAGCAATATCACGCGGCTTTTGCTTTAATTGCTTTGCTAGCGCCATTGCACCGTTAAATTGGTATTCCCCAAAGTCGGGTCTTGTGCTTCTACTCAATGGAATAGGAGCATCTTGGATACCCATTGCCTGAATAGCTTGAGCGAATCTAGCGCTGAGTAAATGATGAATATTCATGTTTTAGTAAACCTAATGTTCTCTGGTGGTTTTAAATTCAATGTCTGGATGACGCTCTTGCGCTAGAGACAAGTTGACCATCGTTGGCGCAATGTAAGCCAAATTATCGCCGCCATCTAAGGCTAAGTTCACTTCTGCTTTGCGCCTAAATTCATCTAACTTGCGTGCGTCATCGCAATATACCCAGCGGGCTGTGGCAACGGCGACACCTTCATATATTGCATCTACGTTGTATTCAGCCTTGAGTCTGGCAACCACCACGTCAAACTGCAGCACACCGACGGCGCCAACAATTAAATCGTTATTCTGCAATGGCCTAAATACCTGCACTGCCCCTTCCTCTGAAAGTTGTATCAAACCTTTCTGCAATTGCTTTTGCTTAAGGGGGTCGCGTAATCGAATACGCTTAAATAATTCTGGAGCAAAATTAGGGATACCGGTAAAGCGATACTTTTCACCCGAAGTGAATGTGTCACCAATTTTGATAGAACCATGATTATGTAAACCGATGATGTCGCCAGCATACGCATCTATAAGCAGGCTTCTGTCACCAGCGAAAAAGGTGACCGCATCCGCAACACGAACATCTTTGCCAATGCGGCTATGATGCATTTTCATGCCTTTTTCATACTTGCCTGAGACAACACGGCAGAACGCAATTCTATCACGATGCTTAGGGTCCATATTTGCTTGGATTTTAAACACAAAACCACTAAAACTCTTATCGGTACTGTCAACACGACCCAAATCATGCTCTCTACCCTGAGGCTTCGGTGCCCATTTAATGAGGCCGTCGAGCATATGGTCAACGCCGAAATTACCGAGTGCTGTGCCAAAGAAAACCGGCGTTAGTTCGCCAGCTAAAAAAGCCTCATGATCGTATTCATGAGAAGCTCCTCGCACGAGTTCCAACATATCTCGTAGTTCTTCAGCGTAGACACCTATCGCAGCATCAAGATCCGGGTTGTGTAGCCCTTTAATGCTTCTTGCCGCTTGAATAGTATGGCCTTGACCCGACTTGTATAGAATTGTTTCGTCACGCAATAGGTGATAAACGCCCTTGAACTCTTTACCCATGCCGATTGGCCAAGTAATAGGGGCACATTTGATTTTCAGGATATCTTCTACTTCATCTAACAAGTCGATTGGATCTCTTGTATCGCGATCCAGTTTGTTGATAAACGTGATGATTGGCGTATCGCGTAAACGAGTAACCTCCATGAGCTTTATGGTTCGAGCCTCAACGCCTTTTGCCGCATCAATAACCATTAAACAACTATCTACCGCAGTTAACGTCCGGTATGTATCTTCAGAAAAGTCTTCGTGCCCTGGAGTATCAAGTAAGTTCACCAAGTGATCTTTATATGGAAACTGCATAACCGATGTAGTTACCGAGATGCCCCGCTCTTTCTCCATTTCCATCCAATCCGATTTCGCATGTTGTCCAGACTTTTTACCTTTGATCGTACCCGCAATCTGTAAGGCATTTCCAAACAATAATACTTTTTCTGTAATAGTGGTTTTACCCGCATCGGGGTGAGAAATAATCGCGAAAGTACGACGTTTCTCTATCTCACTTTGGTAACTCATAATGTCTCGTTAGGTTTGTGCAAATCAAAAGGTTCAGGTTAAAAGGCGCAGGTTAAAGGGCGCAAAATAACGGGTGCATATTCAAAGGCGCGAATTGTACCCTCTTCGAACGCATTTTTGAATGTTAAATACAGATAAAGCTTACAAGACTTTCTTCATAACGTAAGCATTTTCTCTAGGAGCGGCGGGCGCGTTTTTCTGGGTAGCTTGCGTGGTGCTGTCGAGGGCCACTGCAGTGTCGTAATAATTTTTACGTTCACCGATGATTTCAAAGCCCACTGAGCGATAAAGATTAATAGCAGCGTTGTTGCTGAATCGGACCTCGAGAAATATCGACTGCTGCTGCATCTTGCCGGCCAAATCAAAACTAGCTTCCATTAACTTTCTGGCTATTCCCTTATTTCGATGCTGAGTGTCTACCGTAATATCTTCAATAGTGCTCTCGTCTAGCACGCTTGATAACAACACATAAGCAACAATATTATTATTTTCTTTAGCGACTAAGGAAAAGTCATTTAGCGCACTTTTCTCGAACGTGCTGTATGTCCATGGATTTAGCCTGCCGGTTTTAAAAATGCGGTAAGCGTCCGCGATATCTGTCTCATCGAACGCAGATATTACGACCATTCCTGCGCCTTGAAGTGATATTCTAGTGTATTCCATAACTGTTTTTTGCTTGCCGCAGTAATCAATGCTTCAGCGTGAGGCGTTATCAATAGATTATCTTTTAAGGAAATCGTTTCGCTGTCATGAACTTGCCAAATCAGACCTAATTCTGCTGTATTGCTAACTGCAAACACGCTCAAAACTTGTTTGATAAAGTCATTCGCTTCGTCTATCAGCTCGGGGCTTTTTTGTGCCTCCTGTTGTTCCTTTTGTTCGCTGTGTTCAAGCCTGTCAGTGACACTTTCTTCTGCTACGTGCTCGGCACTTTGCTCTACATCAGGCAATGAATTCGCATCTTTTCCCTGTGCGCTTGAGTCCACTGATGGTTCATTAGGCAGACTGAGGCAATCAAACAGACTGATGCCTGCGCGGCGCTCATACAATGGAATGCCCATTATTTGCAGCGTTGCCTTTTGATAGTCGCTTAATTGATTATCGCTCAACTGATTATCGCTCAACTGATTATCGCTCAACTGATTATCGCTCAAGGCTGTGTTCCTAGATTGAAGTGGACTCGATTTAGACGAATGCAATTTGGCTGCCCTTTACGTTATCGATAAGTGTTTTACTGATTGTTTTGTATTGACAAGGATAGTCAAAATTTGAACCTGATAAAAGGGTTTTATGACAAATTTGATGAGTGAAATAATTTATTCGCTATGAATATGGATCACGTGAAATTGGCAGGGGTGGAGGGACTCGAACCCCCAGCCATCGGTTTTGGAGACCGCTGTTCTACCAATTGGAACTACACCCCTGAAGTGCTTCGCATTATACGTTGACGAAAATAAAAAGAAAGAATTTTATAACAACAATTGAATGACAGCCTAAATATTAGGCGTTAAACCAAGCGCTTGGTGCCATAACTGATAGGTCAATTCGAGAAAGCCGGCCTGTTTTGAGCAGCCTTCATAAACTTCGTTGATTGGAATGTTGTTTTGCTTCGCGTAAGCCGCTAGCAATAAGTCATGCTGTTGAGTGTCGAAAACATTAACTTTGGCGCACGATAGCAGGTCAAAATAACGATTCCCAATGCCTGCATATTCCCAATCAAGAATGATTTTTGTCGGAATGCATAGGTGGGCCCAAACAAGGTCATTATGACAAAAAACCTGTTCTTGTGGAGCCGACTCCATGTTCTGTATCCACTTTTCCGTTGCTCTAGTGACCTCATCAACTAAGAAGCTCGGTGGATTTGCTAGTGACGTCAAATACTGATGCCACTGTCTGGGTAAATCAACGACGTTCGCTTTCACTTTGCTGTTGTGGACACGTGTTAATGCTGTCGCTAGTGAGTTTATGTGCAGCTCATCAAAAAACAACAACATTTGGCTTCTATGCTGTTTTATCCATTGCTCAACGTAGATACCGGTTTCTATTGATAGGTAAATTGGCTTTGGCGCCAAGCCCTTCTTTGAAAGACTTAATTGAAGATCAAAGCGTTCTTGGCGATCGATGCAAAGAGAATCCTCACCTTGAAACTCTTTTACCAAAAACTCTTTAGAATCATCACTTAGGTGATAAGTATGATTTATCGCGCCGCCCGACAATGGATACATAATTGCATCGTCACTTAAGCCAAGAGGCGATTTTAAAAGCCCCATAAGTTCATCGCTTTGCACTAAAACCACCTATCTCATCTTAAATCTTTGCGCCAATTTAAAAAACCGTAAACTGACATCGCAGTATAAAAGAACATTAATAAGCAAGTTAAATAAAGCCCACTCTGGTACATAAGGTAAGCACTTGCAGGATTAACAATTAACCAATAAATCCAATTGTCGATTTTTTTACGCGCCGTCATTACCGTTGCTATCACGGAAAACACCGCCGTAGCTGCATCTAACCAGACCCAATCACCCGTAAACCACTGATTGCCAATCTTAGTTAGCAGTATTGTAGTAGCACAGCCAAAAATGACTAACAAAAGATGTATTTTGAGGTTCATGCGAGTGACAGGCAGTGACGATTTATCTTTGCCTTCCTTCCAACTCAAAAAGCCAACTACTGCCATCACAATATAGTAGAAATTTAGCAGCATTTGAAAAACTAAGGTAACTTCCCAAAATAAATATACGTAAATCCCTGTACCGATAAATGCGCAGGGCCAACACCATATATTTTGTCTAGCCGCTAAAATAACGTATAAAATAGCCAGCACAACGGCGAGCAGTTCCAGCAGACTCTGCTGCTGGAACTGCTGAACTGCTACATTAAAAAACTCAGTCACACACCTGAGCCCATTTTATCTCCGTTTAAAAATTTACAAACAAACACTGCTTGACCTGTTTCCATGTAAGTGCGCTTCATCTCCTTGCCCAATACCGACATGACGTGTTCGTAATCACCGCTAATAATCGTGCTAGCGGCAGATGTGCTGGTTTCAAGCCCTTTATCTTCATTCAATCTATCGATAAAGGCTTTAATAGGTGCAATATATTTTTCATTGAGTGGGTACAATGAGATATCAACAACGAGCTTCATCCATATTCTCCTTAAAAACGATAAGTAGCGGTAACACCGAGTTGACGCTCTTGGCCGAACTGATAGTACGGTTCAGCCGGGAAGTAGCCATCTCTGGGATCATTATTGAAGCCACCAAAACCTCTCGTCGGCAGCTCTCTATCAAATATGTTCTTAGCCCACAGTTGAATCTGCACGTCGTCCAATTGCCAATTAATTTCTGTATTAAATACGGCCGTGAATGGCGCTCGTTCGTCGTGACCCACTGAAAAACGATGGCGGTCCTTGCCCTCAAACTCAACAGCCCATGCGACATCATCAGTAAAGTTATACTGGCTAGAAACATAAAACGTAATTTTCGGTGATTGGGCCTGCTTCTGTTTATCCACAAAGCTACCGTCAACGAGTTGATAATTACCAAAAGTTGCATCCAGGTATCCAACGTTGACAATGGCACTCAGGTTGTCGCTCAACTGCCAGTTACTCGAAATCTCCATGCCCTTATTAATACCCGTATCAGCATTACCGATAACATCGATAAATTCAACTGCGCCGCTGCCATCTTCTCTATTCAACACAGCAAAGTCACTTACCTGTGCATCTTCGCGCTGCATATAGAAAAATGTTAGAGATATGTTTCCTGTAATGCCGTCTTCGCTGTCTACCTTGCCTTTGATGCCAAGCTCATAGTTCCAATTATATTCAGGCGAAAAGAGACGATCGTTTTGTGAAACACGTTCGTCTGCGTTAAAGCCGCCTGCTTTGTATGACCGCGAGATACTGGAATGAAAGGTTGTTTGCTGGACCATATAGCTGACGCTTAACTTGGCTGCTAGTAGGCTATCATCTAAAACTTCAGAAAATCCGTTGCTATCAATGTAGTCCGCATCGAATTTCTCTGCGCGAGCACCCGCCGTGATGGAGAGAGGCTCAGATAATTGCCAACTGCGCTCACCGTATAATGCTATTGAATTCGGCTCATATAGGCTTGTGAAGTCGTCACTTGCATAGGTATAAAAGCGAGTAAGGTCTTGTTCACTTTGCTGATAATACAGCCCAATAACCCAGGGTGAACTTGCATCTACAGATCCATAACGAGCGTCAATTGTCTGATTGCTGACGCCTCTTTCGTATTGGTCAAACGAACTATACTCGTCGGGATGAAAACCAACAAATGTCCAGTCTTCGTCGTAGCCATAATCAAGATCTGCATTAAGCGTTGTGAGCGAGAGTGAAAACGAATGTTCACCCAAGTCTTGTATATACTTGATGCTTGCAGCTTGGGTGTCGGTGCGATCAAAGCCTGGCTCATCAGATCGTGTTTTATTGTCGTTGTCTAAAGAAAACGCATCGTAGCCGTTATCAACATCGAAATGGTATAGTTTTAACTCTACATCAGCGGTTTCTGAAATCGCATAATCGAAGGCGAGCTTGGCATTAAACTCGTCAATATTATTTGTATCATCTCGGTTAAGAAAAATATTTTCTACAAAGCCATCGCTGTTCACTTTCTGTAAGGCGATACGTGCATTCAATCCGTCCGCTAATTGGTCTGAATAAGCAGCACTGAATCGCTGCGTATTGTATTGTGCAAAACTTCCCTGTAAGTAGCCTGACTGTGAATCAGTGGCAGCATTACTCACTATTTTGATAATACCTGCCAAACCCGTCGCGCCGAATCCAGTAGACTGCGGGCCAGATAATACTTCGACTTGTTGAACGTCAAACAGCGCCCCCAAACCGCCTAGTCCAGAAAAATTAATTTCATCAACAACAAGCGCCACAGACGCGTTGATAGGCTCAGCAAATAAACTGCGCTCACCTATGCCTCTAATTTGAATAAACTTACCTCTTGATGCGCCACTACTAAAATTCAGGTTGGGAACGATGCCGAGGATATCTTCAAGTTGCTCCGCTTGACGCAAGTCTAAAGCGCGTTGGCCAAGAACGGTAACACTGGTTGCTAAATTATCTGGGCTGCGTTGACTAAAATCGGAGGTAACAACGATACGCTCAACGGCATCCCCTTGCTCATCGCTATTATTACTTGAAGTCATTTGCGCTAAAGCGGCTGAATTGAAACTCACACCAAGTACCGCAAATGCTACTGCCGATGCAATACGGTTGATGCTATAAGATTTTTTCTGTTGGTTTTCAGGTTGTGAGTACGTGTGTTTCTTTACTGTTTTACTGTTTTTCATTTGGTTCTCTTCATGTCTTAGAAAAGAGCCGGTGTTGGAGCAGGTAATTGAAGTGTTTATACAACCATTCCTACGCCGGTACTAACCGGATCAGGTAAATAAGGGTTTTCAAATGAATCTCAGCAGCATATTGCTGCACCCCTTGGCTTAATGCGTTATTGAAAACGCTGCGGGCATGATATCAACAAAAAGTTGAAAGTAAATCAGTGAATTGACTAAATTTTACTTTTTAATCTACTATTTACAAAATCGTTACAAGAGTGGACTGGATCCACTTGTGTTGCTTAAATTAGTTGGTAACTCCCGACTCTACGTTTAACGATTTCATTTCTAGCTCTATTTGAGATTGCAAACCTGCCATTGTTTTACCATGCTCAACGGGCTGCCTTGTTACAGGATCAACTCTAACAAACACAATATCATCAGCCAAACAGATGGTTTTTTTACTCGCTTTATTGCGAACTAAGCACGTTACCGTAATTGACGTTCTGCCAACCTTTTTAGTTACCAGCCCAAATTCGACAATATCACCTTGAGTGGCTGGCGATTCAAAGCTTATTTCACCAATATGTTTCGTTACTAAACAATTTGTTTCTAACTGACAAATTGCGTAAATGGCAGCTTCTTCATCAATCCATTCCAATGCCCTGCCGCCAAAGAGCGCATTCGCATAATTTAAATCATTTGGCATTACTAAACGTCTGGATAAAAAACGCATTTTTTTCCTTATCAATGTAGAATAATCAGGTTGTAGAGACATCATTATAAAAGAGAGTACGCAGATTGACAGGCAAATCGCTCATTGATTGGTTTACAAAGCGGCAAACACAGTTAAGCCATAGGCAATTATTGCTTATTAGTGGCGATGCTAAATGGTGTCAACAACAAACTGAACGGCTACTACAAGATGCTCGCTCGCCTACTTTGCTGTTGAGTAAAACAGCATTGAACTTTGATAGTATTGCCAACCATAGTTTTATAACTGCCTGTCAAATATCGCAATATAAACAGCAACTTGGTACTGAATATGACATTGTTATCTACAATGCTTTTGATGGCCTAAAGCCGAGTGCACTATATGCAATAGAGGGAGTAATAGGAAAGTCTGGGTTACTTGTCATACTATGCCCTAACTTTGAAAACTGGGCAGAGTATGAAGCAGCGCATGCGGGCATTGCATTTAGCTTCAATACGCAACACACAACAAGTCTTTTTATTGAAAGAATGCAGCAAATCTTGCTTAAAGATAAATCTGTTGCACATATCAATCAACACGAGACTCACCTTCCCTTTGCTTGTGTAAATGAGCATTTGCAGAATGAAGCTTCCCATACTCAGCGCTTGAAATATAATAACGTGCAAAGTGAATTGAGTTCCGACCAGCAAGTTGCGTTTAACGACTCACTAAACAACATAAAAACAAGCAAGTCTATTAGTTTGCTTACCGCTAAACGCGGAAGAGGAAAGTCGACCCTATTGGGCCAGCTTGCGGCCGAAATAGTTACGAGCAGCAACGACGCTGAGGTCTATATTACAGCACCTCATATCAATAATGCGCAACGAGCTCAAGTTGAGTATAAGAAAATCGTTAAGCATCTGGTATCAAGCACTGCGCTGAATAGTAACAAAGACTGCAGAAAGCACATAAAGTCAGATCTTGAGTTTATCGCGCCAGATCAAATATATCATCTACCTAAGCAATCCATCCTAATCGTCGATGAAGCAGCTGCTATTGCGCCATCAATTTTATTATACGCGTGTAACAAATTCACCCATGTCGTTATGGCTACAACAGTTGCAGGTTATGAAGGCAGCGGTTTGGGTTTTAATCTGCGAGTTTTACCAAAACTAAAGGAGTTGAGCAGTTTATTAACTTCGTCATTTCATCATGCCGAATTACATCAACCCCTGCGCTGGTTCGAAGAGGACGCCTTAGAAGCATTATTCACAAATATCTTTGCTCCCTTTGTGACTGAATTAACGTTGCCCGCTAATCAATCACAGCTGCCTCATTCCCAATTGCATCTTCCTTGCGCTGAAAACAAAGCGATTGATTCACACTACCATCACCTCGATAAAAAATGGCTTATTACGCATGACAATATACTGACTCAAGTTGTTGGTTTGTTAACGCAAAGTCACTATCAAACAACACCGGATGACTTTATGCGGATCCTTGACGCATCAGACCAGCATGTTGCGGTCTTAGCAAATAGTGATGACTTGACCCTCCCAGACGTTCTCATAACGTCGCTTGCCGTTGTTGCGCACGAAGGGAATGTCATTTTTCCACCTAACGACCCGCTACTGGAAGGAATATTAAGCGCTCAACGCAGGGTTAATGGCCATCTTGTTGCGCAAAACTTAACAACTACTTATTGCGAGGACTGGTTCATGACAGCGAGAAGTTGGCGTATTAGCCGTATCGCTGTTGCTCCGGAATTCCGTAGATTGGGCTTAGGCAGCTGTTTACTAAAATATGTGAGGCACTCTGCTGAACAAGCCGAAGTAGAATACCTCTCAACCTCATTTGGATTAACTACCGAACTACTTTCATTTTGGTGCTCACAAAATTATAATCTAATGAAGATTGGGGCAAGAAGAGACACATCTAGCGGAGAACACAGTGGCATTATGATCGCCTCGCTAAGCAAAACCGCAGATCATAAATTTGCTTCTTATCATTCTGTAGCGGTAAACGATATAGAGTATTTTTTACAACATATTCTAACACTGCACGGAAACTCAGATTCATTTCTATTAATGCCAGACTTTATTCAGAAGCAACGCGATACAAGTGCTCAGCAGACTCACAGCAGTTCTTTAGTAAACACTCTTTATCAACTTCGAATAGAGCAATTTAATGCGCAAAAACGCAGTTTTAGCAATACTGCAGCAAGCATTTACGCTCGGTTGCAAAACAAAAATCACGAGACATCAAAACACCTGCAAACCCTATTTGAAAGGGCCCATCACAAGAATTTATCAAAAGAAGAAAAGCAAAAAGTTCTTTTTGAACTTAGGCACAAACTTCAAAATAGATAGCCTCACCATGAGCTTTATTAGCACTTATCCTACATTTTCTTATGCATCTCACATTTTACACAAATGAGCAATAAGGTCTCCAGACCGATCTTTATTTTAAACAAAAAAAAGCTCCTAAAAAGGAGCTTTTTTTGCAGTGCGAGACTGATTAAATACTAATGCCTCTGTTCGACGCTTTAGTCTTTATATACGGTTCCCACGCTAATGCATTCTTACGAATACCTGTGTCTTTTTTAGCTTCTTGCGCAGCAGCCATCGCCGCTTTGTAATCACCTAAATAGAAATAAGCTTCGATAAGCGCATAATGAACTTTACCTGCATTTTCTTCGTTATTAATGAGTGACATCTTCAACGCTTCTACAGCGCCTTTGTAATCACCAGCCGTTAACAACATTGAACCTTGTCTGCGATAGAGTTCAGGGTCAGAAGCAACCTTTGCAGCTTGGCCAAAATACGATGCCGCTTTCTTAAATTCACGAGCTTGGAAAGCAGAGTTTGCTACAGCAGATAAAGTGTCTTTATCTTTAGGTATTAAACCTGATTTCATGTGCTTTTCCATCAATGCAGTTGCACGATGTGGAATACCGTTCACGCTGAACAACTGAGCAAGCTGTCTATGTTGAGTCGCCGTAGTTAGATGACCCTGCATATATGCTAACTCAAACATCGCAAGCGCTTTCGGATAGTTCTCAGAAATCTGATAGAACAAGCCTGCGTTCTTGTACCAAGCATTTGAATCAGGAAATAATGGAAGTGCCGTCTCAATTACTTCGATAGCTTCCTTGTACTTCTTCTGTTCATAGTAAACACTCATTTTAATTGCATATGGCGTTTCTTTCGCAGGCTCTAAAAACTGGATAGCTTTGTCTGCCGGAGCGATAACCTTATCCAATTGCTTCATCTCTTTATAAGCATTAGCAATTTTAAGATAAGTCATACCGTCTTCTTTACAAGTAAACTTCATCCACTTTTCAAACCAGCCTATCGCTTCTTCATAGTCGCCGGCTTCGTACTTCAGATCGCCCATTAATTTAATAATCGGCGCATGGTCGTTATCGTTTAATATTTTAACTTTAACGGCACGTTCAAGATAATCTGCAGCTTCGGCTCTTTTACCAGGTTCTGAAACTAGTAACTGTCCCAAAAATCTGTCGACAGATGCTCTGTCAAAAGGGTCGTCTGTTTCTATCTCGTAAAGTAACTCGATGGCTTCTTTTACCAAATCTTGATTGTAAGCTTCAAAGGCTGCGTTCAGCTTTTTACCTACTTTCTGCCCTAGCAGCTGCGTTTTGGCTGGCTTATAACCAGGACATTGAATTGCTAAGTTGGCTTGCGCCATAGACAAGGTCGAGTAAGACCCCATCACTAGTGCTGAACCGATCAACAATGAAGCTTTGAGAGTTTTAAATTTCATAACTTATTCTCCTAGCTTAAAGTCTAATTGAACTTCAAGTCCAAATTGCTTTTGAGCAACGCCATCAACGATTTTTGGACGGTACTTCCACTTTCTTAGTGCCCGTTTCGCGTTGCGGTCGAAGATGCGTTTAGGATCAGCGTCAATAACTTCTACGTCTTCCACACCGCCCACTTCATTAATAGTGAACGACAAACGAACCCAACCTTCTTTACCATCGCGAGATGCTTGAGGTGGATAGTCTGGTGGAATACGTACGATTGGCGCGGCGTCACCATCACGCATTGCCCCTACACCGCCAACTGAAGTACTGATACCACCAGTATCAACAGCGGGTATTGATAAACTAAAGCCAGAAGCGTCTGGATCAGCTGCATCAGGCTCAACCAACTCAACTTTTGGTGGTTCTTGAGGTGGTGGTGGCGGTGGTGGTGGCTTTCTCACACGCGTCTGCACTTCGTCGTCAGGCTTTTGCATGACGATATCAATAACAGGAGGTGGAGGCAGTGCTTCCATTGCTTTTCCATCGTTCTCGACCAATTTAGCCATAACAATGAATAGACCAAAGGCAATTGATGCACCAAGCAAAATGGAAACTATAAATCTAACCATGTTAACTCCTCACCGCTATTGCAACGCGGTCGATACCTGCTTCCTTCACTTGATCCATCACTTTAACCACAATGCCGTGCTTGGCTTTGGAGTCTGCTTGGATGAACACAACTTCAGAAGGTTGCTCTGATAATAATTTTTCAAGATTTGCCGCGACAGCTTCCACTGACATTTCGCGTCGATCCATCCAAACATCACCATTTTCGGTAATCGCAATAAATATGTTCGCTTTCTTCAGCAAGACTGCTGTTTCGCCTTCAGGTTTATTAACATCAATACCTGCTTGCTTAACAAAAACAGTCGTTACAATGAAGAATATTAGCATTATGAAGACAACGTCCAGCATCGGCGTCATGTCGATCTGAGCGTCTTCTTCTTCAACTCTTACTTTACGACCCATGATAATCTCTCTTAATGATGTGGCAGGCTATCGACCAATGTCTCTCTTGCCATCTTAGCTTTTGCTTCAAGGCGTGAACTGAAAAACAGTCCAGAAAGAGCCGCAACCATTCCAGCCATTGTTGGAATTGTTGCCATCGAAATACCAGCAGCCATTATTCTTGGGTTACCAGTGCCTTGCGTTGCCATACTCTCGAATACACCGATCATGCCGGTTACTGTGCCTAACAATCCAATTAGTGGACACATAGCCACCAATGTGCGGATGATTAGCATTCTTGCATTCAATGAATCTGACGCCTGTGAAATCCACGTGTCACGAATTCTATGCGCATACCATGACGTAGTATCTTTTCTAGCATCCCAATCAGCGATGATTTGCTTCTTCACCCCAGGAAATACTGAACTCAAATACCAATAACGCTCTACCATCAAAACCCACATTAGGAAGAGCGCGGCAGCAACGAAATACAACACGTCACCGCCGGTAGCGATAAAGTCCCTGACAGATTCCCATAATCCGATCAGGTACAACATATTAAGCTTTCTCCGACTCTGCGCTAGTTGCAATGAAGCCAGCAGTTTGCTCATCTAATACATGAACAATTGACTTCGCTTTTGCAGCTACGATGCTGTGCACTAGAATAAGTGGAAGCGCTGCAATGATACCTTGAGCTGTTGTTACAAGTGCCATAGATATTGAACCAGCCATAATTCTTGGGTCACCAGTACCAAACAATGTGATTTGTTGGAAGGTTTCAATCATACCAAGTACCGTACCTAATAGACCAAGTAGTGGAGCGATTGCAGCGAATATCTTGATGATATTGATGCCTTTATCGATGCTTGGTAATTCACGTAAAATGGCTTCATCTAATTTAAGTTCTAAAGTCTCAACATCAGCTGCTTTGTTTTCTTGATAAACCGTTAAGATACGACCCAGTGGGTTTTTCGTGTTCGGAGAATCAATGTTTTTAAGCTGTGAACGCATTTTTGCGCCAATGGCAGAAAGTGTAAGGAACTTGTATAAACCAACAAGCAAACCAATCGCGAGCATTACGGTGATCGTATAACCTACTGAGCCACCAGCGTGGTATCTTTCCATCATCGTCGCTTTCTGCTTGAACAAGTTCAAGATTGCACCACGTGAAGGATCCACATATACCGGGATGAAACCATCTGAAGCGTTTGCTTGTAGTATATCTTGCGTTGTTGCAACTTGGTAACCATCGGGTTGACGGCCAAGCGGCTGCACTGTGTTATCAGCATCATCATATACTAAGTAACCTTGGCTACCGACTAAGTTGAATGTACCGATACGAAGAACCGTTTGCTTCTCTTTACCACCATCCAAATTAAGTACTTCTGTTTCAAATTTTTCAACTTGACCAGACGCTGTCATTTCGGTTTGAAGAGAAACCCACAGCTCTCTTAATTCTTTAATGTTTGGAAGTCCTTTCGAATCTTTAGACATTTCACCTAGAAATACGTCGCGACCCGGATATTGTGCACTAACAATAGAGGTAGAAATTCGACCGTATGCGTCAGCAGAAGCTTGACGAACAACGCCAAACATTTCACCAAGGTCGCCCTTCGCTACATCTAACTCAACTTCTTTGTCGACTAAGGCTTGCTCGTTTGCCGCAAACTGGTTAGCTAAACGGTCGCCACGGCCTTCTTCAGCTTTTAAATCAGCCTGAGCTTTACGCAAAAGTGCCTGCTTATCAGCACGCTCTTTGCGGAATTCAGCTTCACGTTGATCATTTACGCGTGATTGCGCTGAACCTTCTTGCTTCACTTTCTGTAGCAAATCTTGCAGTGTTGTTGACGACTGAGCCTGTGCAAATGACGCTACACAAACCATTGCCGCTGCAGCAACAAGTGTTTTAATTGTTGGTTTCATTATACTTACTCCGCAGCTTTAATTGGTAATTTGATAAGATCTTCAGGAACTAGACCCTGTGCCATTCGCACAGCCTGAATAATAGAATTGAGATACTCATCACCTAGCTTCTGGTAACTGCGGGAATCGTTGTCCCAAGCCCAAGCACTCTTCTGATCTTTTGACAATGCTAATAAAGCAGTACGACCTAAGTTGAAGAAATCAACAGATACCTGCTGTCCACTATCTTCGATAGTACCAGCGTAAGTTTCAATTTTAGAACCGTATTCGTTTTCTGTCTGGTACGCTTCAAGCACTACGCGGAAACGTTCTGCAACCGTAACGCTGGAATTAGACATAACGTCGCGGAGTCTTTGTACACGAGCTGTACGCTCTTCGATATTGATTGGAATATCTAGTTTGATAAACTCTTCAAGACTATCGATCATGTTAAACATTAACGGAACGATGTTTTGTCTCGTTTCATCAATTGAATCAATCTGTCGTTGCAGTGAGTCGATGCCACGCTGCTGGTCTGCGACTAGATTGGCCAAGTAATCATTATATACCTTCAAGCTTTCAGTTGAATCAATGACGTTTCTGTATTCCGCCAACATTTCTTGTGATTGCTCGAAAAGGTTATTAATTTTCTCTTGAGATTGTGCTGCTGCTTTATGGATCTTAGCTTCTTCGTTTTGTAAATCCTGAAGCTGATCTGCAGAGACGATCGAAGCATTCCCTAGTGCTAATGCACCCAGAACGCATGACGCTATTTGAGTTCTCTTGCTCATTTTGGACATATTCCCAACCATAGTTTTGATGTTCACGCCGTTAACAGTAACTGGCGTCGAAATTATAATTATAATAGTCGTGCATTCAAATAATCGATGCACTCGCCTTAGATAGTCACAGGATGTTATGTAAATGTCAAGAAAACGCACAGGGTAAGTGCCAACTTTTTGTATGATTTATTGTCTTCTTCAGCCAAAAAAAAATGCGGGGACAAAGGTAAACACATAAATGTTATGAAAACATGCAAAACGAGCTTTATTACTTGCTTTTTGCGTCGACTATCAGTACCCAAAATAATGTGAACTTTTATAAATATCTTAGTGGCTTTAGGGCAAAGGGTTTGTTGCTTGTGCTTTTGATGCAGTGGTAACTAATTAAATCTTCATACTCCACAACTTCTATGTCGTAAGCATGTCGTCAGTAATATCCGCAGGCTGCAAGGGTGCAGACACTTGTAGTGATATTATCATTTATCGCTGCTTTGGAAGTGTTACGCCTATATACGAAGTTAACTTCAATCAAACAAGCTAAATAAAGCGGCTCGATAAAATCAAATTTTGAAGGTACAAAATACAACATTACAAAAAAGTCCAAATAACGGATTTGTAAATTTATTGATTTAAATTTATACAAAAAATAACTCTCGACCGCGCTTTATAAAAAATAGAACAGTTTAAATTAATAAAAATATCGAGCAATATACGGTTTTCGCAATATTTGCCGATATGGATTAATATACAAAGCATCGATAAACAATAACGGTGAGAAGATGAAATTAGATGATGATATTCATAATTATTACGAACACTTGGTTTTAGAAAAAATTGAAGCGCTTGGCCTTAATCAGAACAGAACAGCTGATTATCTAGCAGACCTTACGTGTTTGGTATTGAATCAACTGCCTCCAAGATACATTCGCTTTGAAGTAGATATGGCGTTTTATTTGCCACAATCTGAGCGCAGACAGATGGAGATGAATGTTTCGCATGCAGTTAACAACGCCTGCAAGTACTTAGATGCTCATCCAAAAGACGAAACGACAGAATAAACAACAGGGTAAGTAGAATTGGGTGGCAAGCCCCAGCCACATCTCGGCACATGAGTCCTTTGGTACGGCTGCTCCCTTCCAGGCCTGACCGGATTTCCAAACTATCATTGCGAGAGAACCAGAGCTCACCATAGAAACCGTCTTGATTTCAAGACGGCGTGGAGTATGCCGATTTCTGCGATTACTTGCAACCGCTTCAAACTAATTTATGTAAATTTTAATTCCGCAAGTGTATTCGCAACATTCGCTGTTGCCAGTCCACTCTCGTCCGCTTCAACGAAAATCGTGCGCAAGGTTTCACCAATCTGATTTAGATGATCGCGCACCTTTTCGGCACTGCTGTCAGAGTTTTGATGATAAATATCAATAATACCGCCCGCATTGATAACGTAATCTGGCGCATACAAGATACCTTGTTTTGCTAATTTTTCGCCAATTTCATTTGATGCAAGCTGGTTATTAGCAGCGCCCGCAATTATTCGCGCTTTAATCTGATCAATATTTTGATAATTAATAGCATTACCTAAAGCACATGGTGAAAACACATCCACATCTAAGGCATCAATATCAGCGACGTTCACCTCAGTAGCACCAAACTCCGCGACTGCTTTATTAACTCCATCGGGAAATATGTCAGCAACGTAAAGCTCTGCCCCTTCTTTGTATAGGTGCTCCGCTAATCTAATGCCAACGTGGCCCACCCCTTTTATCGCAACTTTCTTGCCACGTAAATCAGACTGAAAAACGTGTTTAACGGCAGCTTTAATACCTACAAATACACCGTAGGCTGTCGCTGGAGCGGGATTCCCGTCTGCAATGCTGCCATCAAAACTGTATTTTGAAGATATGCCGCTCACATAGTCTGTATTTTCAGACATCAAAACGATATCCGACACAGCAATACCAGAATCTTCCGCTGTGATGTACTTGCCTTTTAAGGTATCAACAAAGCGGCCCATTTCACGCATCATCTCAGGCGTTTTATCCCTGCGAGCATCACCAAAAATGACTGCCTTGCCGCCGCCTTGGGGCAAACCAGCCATTGCTGCTTTATACGTCATTCCCCTTGATAAACGCAGTACATCAGTTAATGCCTCTTCTGAATTAGCATAATTGTACATTCTGCATCCGCCCAAACCAGGACCCAGATTGGTATTGTGCACGGCTATGATAGCTTTTAAGCCTGTTGCTTTGTCATGATAAAACGAAACTTGTTCGTGGTCGGCAAACTCTCGGTGGTCGAAAACTGACATAAATACCTTATTGTTGAAATTGTTATTATTAGTTGCTGCTATTTTCAATCTGAATTTTACTGACGGTGCATTATTAAAACTGCATGTCCGGTGGCACGATTGTAGCTGATGAATCAGAGGACGTATCTTGCGATTTACAGGAAAGTAGAAAAAAGTTGTTAACTAAATGTATTTATAATTTTCTTTTTCTAGGATATCTATCCTATAATGGCCAAGACTTAAGTGATACATCTCACAACGGAAAAAAAATGAAGTTAGATAAGTTTGATCGTGAAATTTTAAGAGTAATGCAAAAAGACGCCACAGTATCAATGGCTGAGCTTAGTCAATATGTTGGTTTGTCGCACACACCATGCTGGCGCAGAGTAAAACGAATGGAGGCTGACGGCGTTATTCGACAAAAGGTTACGCTATTAGACAGCAAAAAACTAAACCTCGGTGTTTCAGTTTTCATTTATGTGACCTTGAAAAACCATGATGGTGATTCGCTGGTTGATTTTGAAAAAGCCGTGCAAGAAATTGTAGAAATAGTCGAATGCCACACCACTAGTGGAGAAAAAGACTATTTGCTTAAAGTCATTGTTGAAAGTATTGAAGAATACGAGCAGCTACTCAAGAACAAGCTAACTCACTTGCCTCTAGTCGATCACTTAAGCTCTACTTTTGCGCTCAAGCAGGTTAAGAATACGACAGAGCTTCCCATTAAAAATATATAGGCTCTGTCGCAGTTGGCTTAGCCAGCGTCCGTTTGGGCTTCAGGCTTGGCTTTTTGAAAAGCCTCTAACTCATTGCAATTATCGTAAATTTTCTGAATAAGAGGGAAGCGCTGCATATCAACTTTAAAACGCAGCGCATTATACACCTGCGGAACAAGACAAACATCCGCTAAAGTTACGTCATAACCATAGCAGTATTTACCTGAACGCGTTGCTAGCCGCTTCTCTAAAGCAGTGAATCCCTGTGTTATCCACTTGCTACACCAAGCTTGGGTTTGCTCGCTGCTTGCAGAAAAGTCAGACTTGAGACCTTCCAAAATACGCAAATTCGTAACCGGTTGAATATCACAGGCAATGTCCTGAGCTAATGCTCGTACTCTTGCTTTATCTAAGGTATGAGACGGCAACAATGCAGGCGTTTTCGGATATTTTTCATCCAAATACTCCATAATTGCCAATGATTGATTAAGAACAATATCTTCATCATCATCAACGAAAGTAGGCACCAGCATAGATGGGTTCATACTGCTGTAAGCTGTACTTCTCTGTTCACCGCCGTCTTTGACCAAATGCACAGGCACATAGTCAAAATCAAGCTGCTTCAGGTGCATCGCTATTCTCACGCGATAAGAGGCTGACGATCGCCAATAACCATATAATTTAAGACTCATTATTCATCCTTTTCCACTTCTATATAACGGCGTATTTATTATACAGCAGACTTTTTGATGACTTGGTCGATGGCACCAAAAATACTCTGACCTTCACGGTCAAACATTTCAATACGAATAGAGTCCTCAAAAGCCATAAACGGAGTAGACGGCTTGCCATCACGGATTGTTTCTATCATTCGAACTTCGGCAATACATGAATAGCCGACGCCGCCTTCAGCAATAGACGAACCGTGATCGGTACCCTGTTTATTTGAGACCGTACCGGATCCAATAATTGCACCAGCGCCTAAATTGCGAGACTTAGCTGCATGCGCAACCAGCTGAGCAAAATCAAATGTCATATCCTCACCCGCTTCAGGTTTACCAAATAATGCACCGTTATAATGCGAAACCAGTGGAAGATGGACTTTGTTTCCTGACCAAGCAGTATTGAGCTCGTCAGGCGTTACCGCAACAGGCGAAAATACTGATGAAGGTTTTGATTGAAAGAATCCAAAGCCTTTAGCTAGTTCACCTGGAATTAATCCACGTAATGAAACATCGTTAACTAGCATAAGTAATTTAATATGCTGACCGGCATTTTCAGGAGCAACACCCATTGGCACGTCGTCAGTAATGACTGCCACTTCACCTTCAAAATCTATTCCCCACTCGTCTGAAGGAAGCTTTACATCGTCACGCGGCCCGATGAAGTCATCAGAACCACCTTGATACATTAATGGATCTGTCCAGAACGACGCTGGAATTTCGGCACCACGTGCTTTTCGAACAAGCTCAACATGATTGACGTAGGCACTACCATCGGCCCACTGATAAGCTCGTGGTAATGGACTTTCACAAAGGGCTTCATCAAAATTTTGAGCGTTCGCGCTATCGTTATTAAGTGCATCGTAACGCGCTTGCAATACCGGCTCAATTTCCCGCCAATTATCCAACGCCTGCTGCATTGTTGCAGCCACATCAGCAACTTCAATTGCTTTTGTTAAGTCGCGGTTCACGAGCATCAACTTGCCATCACGCGTATTGTTTTTATAAGTCGCTAATTTCATTCATTCAACCTTAAGTTTATTTCATCATTTATTGAAAAGCATGATACGAAGATACGCTAAAAGCACTGCGTGTCCGAGCTTCGTTTTCACATTGCTTACTGATTTGGGCGTATTATAACGCTGAAAGGAAAATGAGACACCTCGAAGATTGGGATAGCCTGTTGAAATGAGGACAAAAAAAAGCCCCATAACATGGGGCTGGAGGGAGTATAGTGTACCTAATACTTTACAGTTGCCTTGCTAATACCATATTCACGAAGTTTGTTCGCTATCGCTGTATGACTCAAGCCTAGTTTACGCGCTAACTGTCGCGTACTTGGATAAGAAGGATAAAGGCGTTTAAGTAAATCCTTCTCAAATTTCTTAACTTCATGTTCTAAGGTACCTTCAAAGTTTTCGTCGATATAATTCACTGTCGTACTGCAACTTGGAAGTTGAATTGCCTCTTTAGTAATTTCATTCCCGTCCATCAACGCTATCGCTCTATATAGTGCGTTTTTAAGTTGACGCACATTGCCGGGCCAAGGATAAGCTTGCAGGTAATCAACACAGGACTTACTGAGTTTCGGTGAACGGATACCCAGTTTGTTACTATGTTGGCGAACAATATTTTCCGCCAGAGGAATTACGTCGGCCTTGCGCTCACGTAACGGGGGAAGCACCAGTGCAAGCACGTTCAAGCGATAATATAAATCTTCTCTAAAGGTACCGATTTCAACTGCTTCAGAAAGATCTTTGCAGGTCGTACAAATAATTCTAAGGTCAACTTTTACAGTTTCAGTTTGACCCGCTTTTCGGTAATGACCGTCTTCAATAACCCGCAACAACTTAGACTGCAGCTGCTGAGACATTTCAGAAATTTCATCTAATACTAGCGTACCGCCGGATGACAATTCAATTAGGCCGGGCTTACTGTCCGAGCCGTTAAATTGCCCATGTTCAATACCAAACAACTCTGTTTCTGCAACATCATCAGGTAACGAGGCACAATTCAGTATCTGATATGCACCTTCGGCTCTGGGGCTGCTGTCGTGGCATGCTCTCGCAATACTTTGCTTACCAGTACCCGACTCACCGTATATCAGCATGTGCCCATCTAATTCCGACATACGCTTCGCGTCACGCACGACTTTTTTCATTGCTGCACTTGTCGCTTGAAAGCTGTCAAAACAGTTAGATGTTGTTTTGTTAAACACGTTGAGCTGTTGGCCAAGTCGAGATTCAGACTTAAGGATCACAACTGCGCCAGCCAAGACCGTTTTATCATTATCAGGCACATCTACCGGTAGAATATCCGCTATATAGTCCTGCTCTATAAATTTAACGCGATGAGTTTGAGCGTAAATTTCTTTACCTTCTAACCATTTAGTAATGTTAAAGCCGGAGAGAACTTCATCAATATTCAACTGCAGTATCTGCTCTGCTTGCAATTCCAGACCACTCGCAACCGATTCATTGAACAGAATTATTTTCCCTGATGTATCTGTTGAGAAACAAGGATCGGGGAGCGTTTGAAGTAACGCTCGTAGTTGATTCCGCTCTCGTTGAATAGGCATGAAAGGTGTGGTTTTAACGTCTGTTATACCTTCTATTCTGCGGATCTTCGGCATTAAGTGCTGGAAATTTTCAAACTCGATCGTCGGGAAGTCGAGAAATATTTTTCCCATCTCGTCTATTTCAATTCCGCGCAGGTCGATGTCATATTCAGTGAGAATATCCAGAACATCTTGCGTAATTCCAAGTCTATCTTGACAGTTTATTTCCAATCGCATGAGTTTGTCGTATCCGAAAAGTCACCACAAGGTGATTAAAGTCATATGGTTAATAGAATATACGTCTTTCTCTCGACCTAGATCATTATCGAGACTGCACGCTGAGTAGTTCTGTTACATAAAATAACAGACCGGTCTAGCGTGCAATTAAGTTCAGATTAGCTGGCTAGCTTGTTCTTTGGTGGGAATTTGGGTTCGTATAAACCCAGTTTTTTGGCTTCTTCTACCAGCGCCATAATATCCATTTGAGCGATATCGAACAAATTGTCAAAATCTTCTAGCACGTAATAAAGCGGCTGCATGATATCGATTCGATATGGTGTTCTCAAAACGTCTATAGGTTTGAGATCGTAGCGCTCTGGAGTTTCACTTTCCAACGCATAGTGAGTTTCGCCCGGAGACGATAATATTCCACCGCCATAAATACGCAAGCCTTCGTTGGTTTTGAGCAGGCCAAACTCGACGGTGAACCAGTATAATCTGGCCAGATAGCCTCTGTCCTCTTTACTTGCAGCCAAGCCTAACTTCCCATAGGTGTGCGTAAAGTGAGCAAACGCTGGGTTGGTTAATAGTGGACAGTGACCAAATATTTCGTGAAAAATATCAGGTTCTTGCAGGTAATCAAACTCTTCTTTGCTTCGAATGAAGGTTGCAACGGGAAACTGTTTATTGGCTAATAAGGTAAAAAAATCAGTAAAGTTGATGAGAGCAGGAACTTCGGCAGTTTTCCACCCAGTTTCACGCATGAGCACTTCGTCAATGTCTTTCAACTGCGGAATGCGGTCTTGCGTTAGTTTAAGAAGATCAAGTCCCTGCATATATTGTTCGCAGGCTCTACCGGGTAACAAAGCAGCCTGTCGCTCATATAGCTCTTGCCAAATCTGGTTTTCCTCAGGTGACCAGTGAATGATACCATTTTCGTCAGATTGACGAGAAACATACTGCGTTTTCTTTGGCGGTGCGCTTAACATAACAATTCATCATTTAGTTAATTTCAATGCGCTGATGTTAACTAATTTTTGACAAATAATAATGATCTCGGCTTTTACTTCGATATGATAAAAACATCATTTTGTAATTATAAGTTTACGAAAGTAGCCTTCAATCCCATTAAAAACAAAAAATGCCACACAATGTGTGGCAAAAAAGAGGGAGGGTGAACAATTTGATGTTTTTACTTTGGTTATTTTTAGATTAGAGAGTTAAAGTCGACTAATCTCACGATTCAGCTCGAACTCTTTGGAAGTAACGTAACCTTCTAATCTGCGTAGTTTAAGTTCTGCAACTCTAAATCTTTCTTGGATATCAAAAAATGCTTCTCTAGGCGGCTCTCCTGCTTGCCAAACACGCGATTTAACTTCTATTTTGCGCTCTTCGTTTGTATCAACAGAACTTTCCGCGTGATTTGATTTACGCCAAACTTTGTTGGCAAATCCAGACTTAACTGCGTTAACGTCATCGCTAAATCTATCTGCACCTGATGCATAATATTCACCTGATGGCTTTTTATCCAAAATAAACCAAGCTGCCACGTACGTAACTAAAATGAATGGACCGGCCAACAAGAAAAAGGCGGTAACGGTTAATATTCTGACAAGCCAAGTTTCTAAATTGAAATAGTCGGCAATACCAGCGCAAACACCTGCGATTTTGCCATTTTTTGGGTCGCGGTATAATGAGGTTCCAGTTTTCATGCTCTTTCCCTCCATTTCGGTGCTTCTTCATCCAAAATACTTTCTAAGGTTTGAATTCGATCTGACATTACTTCAGCCGTTTCGGCTAATTTCTTTAAAGTTGCAAATTCTTCCTCTGACAGCCCCTGACTAACTTGTTTTTTGCTGCGGTAATGCAAAATTAGCCAGATAGGTGCGACAAATAATGTGAATAAAATTAACGGAACGCCTGTAAATATAACTAATAACTCGTCCACGATAGTTCTCCTGGTGACGGCTTTGCTGGTGAGAACGTTGCGGCACTCCGTGTACCGCGACTCTGCTTTTTGATTAACTTCTATTATTAACCAAAACAGCGCTCTCTACTAATAATACTAAGGTTATACCAGAGTTAAGCTTTCTTTGCCTTGGCTGCTGGTTTCTCAGTATCGGCCTGCATTCTTTTCTTCAATGCTGCCAACTCATTATCAATTTTACCACCCGCTTCTAATTCAGCGAATTCATCTTTAAGCGTTTTCTTACCTACATCATAAGCTTCCACTTGAGATTCTAGGTCGTCAATTTTACGCTCGAACTGTTCGAATCTGCCCATGGCGTTATCAACAGTGTTGCTATCAAGACGTCTCTTTACTTCGAGTCTCGAGCTAACTGTTTTCTGGCGCATCAAAATCGTTTTTTGACGAGTTTTAGCATCAGCTAGCTTCTCTTGTAGTTGCCCTGTTTCGCTTTGTAGTTTGGCCAACTCGCTCTCAATCAAACTAAGCTCATGCTTTAATGAGTTAGCCGTTTCTAAGGTCTTTTGTTTTTCGTGCAACGCTGCTCTTGCTAGGTCTTCACGATCCTTGCTCAAAGCAAGTTCCGCTTTATCCTGCCATTCGGCAACTTCGTTACTTAAGCGATTTACTTGATTGCTTACGTCTTTCTTGTTAGCAATGGTCTTCGCTGAAGCTGAACGCACTTCTACCAAGGTGTCTTCCATTTCCTGAATAATTAAGCGAACCATTTTTTCAGGGTCTTCAGCCTTGTCTAGCAACGCATTAATGTTTGAGTTTATAATATCTGTGAAACGTGAAAAGATACCCATAATCATTTACCTCTGTGTGTTTAAACTAAAAAAATTTCCTATTGAACTTGGTATACACTATTCAATATGCTTGCCAACTTATCAAAAACCCATAAACCCATGATTTATATAAGTAATAAAATTTTTTAAAGAAATTGAGGTTTTTTATTATTTTTAAAGTAGACTACATTTTAGTGAAATTGACTAATTTTCAAGGGAATCACAATGAGTCGCTTTAAGCCGCAGGATAATTTACTCGGACAAGCCAATAGCTTTATGGAAGTATTGGAGCAAGTTTCTCAAATTGCGCCACTCAATAAGCCTGTCTTGGTTATAGGTGAGCGCGGAACAGGTAAAGAATTAATTGCAGCAAGACTCCATTTTCTCTCCCATCGTTGGGAACAAAACTACGTCAAACTAAATTGTGCAGCGTTAAATGATAGTTTGCTTGAGAGTGAGCTATTCGGTTATGAGGCCGGCGCTTTCACAGGCGCAGCAAAACGCCGAGAAGGTCGATTTGAATATGCCGACAATGGCACGATGTTTTTAGATGAGTTGGCCAATACTTCAGCGCTGGTGCAAGAGAAGCTGCTGCGCGTTATAGAATATGGCGAATTTGAACGCGTCGGCGGCACGCGAACGGTGAAAGTTGACGTTCGCTTAGTTGCGGCAACAAATGAAGATTTACCCACGCTTGCAGAACAAGGCGAGTTTCGTGCCGATTTGCTTGATCGCCTCGCTTTTGACGTCATAACAATCCCACCACTGAGACATCGCCAAGAAGACATCATGATGCTCGCTGAACATTTTGCAATCAATATGGCGCGAGAGTTAGAGATGGAGTTGTTTAGTGGCTTTACGGCTAAAGCCAAAAAAACGCTAATGGAATATGAATGGCCTGGTAACGTTCGTGAATTAAAAAACGTTGTCGAACGCGCAGTGTACCGAAACAACCCCAACCTTCCAGTACATGATATTGTGGTCAACCCATTCCTTTCAGAGTTTCGCCCGCAAACACGCACAAGAGCCCCAGCCTCTGCAGACACAATAAATGCAGCAGCGCAGCGTTCGGCTCCAATAGACAATAATAATTTAGTTGATGCAATTGGACAGAGCGGCGATGAGGCAACGACAGCGGCATTAGCGCCGTCAAAAGAGCAAGTATTTAACTTCCCTATTGATTTAAAAGAACAATCACAAGATTTTGAAATACACATGCTAAATAGTGCGTTAAAAGATGCACAATTTAATCAGAAAAAAACTGCAGAAAAGCTTTCATTGACGTATCATCAACTAAGAGGATATTTAAAGAAATACAACCTGTTAGATAAAACCGACGAATAATGAATCTGAATCAGCAGACAGCACTTATCACAAAAACGTTATTACTGAGTTTCAGTTTGATGTTGATGTTGGGCTGTTCGCAGCAAAAAACACAAATAACAAAGGCGGGCATTACCTTTTGTTCTGAAAGCAGTCCAGCCTCATTTAATCCGCAGTTAGATACCTCAAGCACGACTGCAGACGCATCTTCGCACCAAGTATACGACCGACTCCTTGAGTTCAACACCGAAAACGGTGAAATAGAACCCGGCTTAGCCAGCAGTTGGTTGGTAAGTAACGATGGTCTCAACTACACATTCCAATTGCGCAAAGGCGTCAAATTTCACGATACCGCATACTTTACGCCTACCCGTAACTTTAACGCGGATGACGTTATATTCAGCATCGATCGCTGGCGAGTAAATTCGCACCCGTATCATGATGTATCAGGCGGGAATTACCCATATTTTCAAAGCTTGGGTTTAAAGAGCACGATCAAAGACGTCACAAGAGTTAACGGTTATAGGGTAGAAATTTCTTTATACAAACCCGACAGTTCGTTTTTGGCAAATCTAGCGACTGACTTTTCGGTTATTTTGTCCGCTGAATATGCCATGAATTTACTGACTGAGGGCTCACCAAGCGAGCTCGATACGCTACCGATTGGCACAGGCCCTTATAAATTTGTTGGTTATCGCAAAGATCAATTTATCCGTTACCAGCGTCACAGCGACTATTTCTTAGACACCATAGGGCCTGAAAATCTTGTTTTCGATATTACGCCTAAAAGCTCGTTGCGCGTAGCAAAGCTAATCACCGGCGAATGCGATGCAGTAGCCTTCCCCTCGCAAAATGATCTTGAAGTTATCAGAGAACGGGAAGATTTAACATTATTGGAAAAACCCGGATTGAATATTGGTTTCTGGGCTTTTAATACCAGTAAACCACCGTTTGATAATCCGAAAGTACGCAGAGCGTTGGCACTTGCTATCGACAAAACATCCCTGCTAGAAACCGTCTATTTAGGTCAAGCAACCAGAGCAAAAAGTTTGGTTCCCTCCGCGTCTTGGGCACATCAGTCTAACATGCAGGATATTGGCTATAATCCAGTGACTGCTAGAAAGCTATTAGATGAAGCCGGCATTCCGTATAACTTCACTATGAATATTTGGGCGATGCCTGTGCAGCGCGCATACAACCCTAACGCAATGAAAATGGCGCAGCTAATGAGTACCTATTTAGCAGAAGTTGGCGTTACCGTTAACATCGTTAGCTATGACTGGACTCGATTTAGAGAAAACCTAACGGCTGGTATGCATGATTCAGTGCTTATCGGTTGGGCCGCTGACAACGGCGACCCTGATAACTTTTATCGTCCACTGTTAACCTGCGCGGCAATTCCCTCTGGAACAAACAGAGCGCGCTGGTGCAACCCCGAGTACGATGTACTCATTGAGAACGCGTTGAAAACAGAAGATTCGAACGAACGCCGTATTTTTTATCATCGCGCCAACCAAATTATATTTAATGAGGTGCCATTGGTGCCTATCGCCCATGCGTTTCAATATCAGGCCGTCAATAGTCAAATTGAAGGGATGACCATCAACCCGTTTGGTGGCATACGCTTTGATAATGTGGTGCGCAAGGAATGATTAGTTTACTGCTGCGTTATTTTAATCTGATGGTATTAACCATTGCCGTTTTAGTCGTTATCTCCTTTTCTTTGGCTTATATGTTTCCCGGCGATACGCTAACAAACATATCAGGGATTGTGCCGCAATCAGACGAACAAAGAGTGGCACTTGAGGCTGCATTCAAGCTAGATCGATCTATTTTTGTGCAGTTTTGGTATTACCTACAAAATCTTGCCAACGGCGATTGGGGAGTCAGTTCCTCGTCACAACTTAGCCTATTTGATGAAATCAGTATCGCCTTCCCTGCCACCATCGAGTTAATAAGCTATGCACTATTTTTATCTATTTTCGTTGGTATTCCTTTAGGCTTCATTGGTGGCATTTGGCATCATAAGCCGTTCGACTTTGGGGTTGTCACTTTTAGTGTGGTGAGTTACTCCTTTCCTGTATTTTGGTTAGCCGTCATTTTTATCACTATATTCTGTCTGCAACTTGGTTACCTACCACTCTCCGGGCGCGTCAACTTTTTGTATGACGTACCGCATAGCAGTGGCTTCATTCTTTGGGATATCATCACATCTGATCTTCCAGACAAAAAAGACGCATTCATCGATGCACTGCGGCATCTGATACTGCCAACAGCATCCATTGCATTAGTCACCACTGCTATCTTCATTCGTTTCACTCGCCGCTCAATCATGGATGAAATGAATAAGGGCTATGTTGACGCAGCCAAATCCCGCGGGTTTACCACTAAACAAATTTTCTTTAAGCACGGCTTGCGCAACTCCTTATTACCTATTTTACCGCTAATGGCCATGCAAATATCAACGCTGTTAACGAATGCGATGGTAGTTGAAACTATTTTTTCTTGGCCTGGCATTGGCAACTGGCTTATTCAAGCCATATATCAGAGAGATTACCCTGCTATACGCATCGGCATGTTGGTTGTATCCGTATTTGTTGTGACGCTTACGATCACTATTGAATTTATCAGTCGAGCTTTCGACCCAGCTAGGGATAAGTATCAACGTGCCTCAATATAATCTCTATCAAGAGGAATTTCACCCCTCTCCAATCATGCACATTTGGCTGGAGTTTAAGCGCAGTCACTTTGCGCTTATTGGTTTCGCCATTCTTCTATTGTTCTGTGCTATCGCAATATTGGCCCCTTTATTATCACCCTATGACCCTAACGTACAAAATACTAACGCAATACTATTACCCCCGGCTTGGGAGGGAAACGGCAGTATTTCTCATATATTTGGTACCGACTCCTTAGGCCGTGATGTGTTTTCTCGAACCCTGTATGGCAGCAGAGCTACTTTTGGTTCAAGCGTGTTCCTAGTCATCATTGCGCTGACAATAGGTGTCGCACTGGGCACCTTAGCAGGGATGAACAAGGGCATTAAATCGAGCGTACTCAACCACCTGCTAGACTCTTTAATGGCGGTACCAACCTTACTGATTGCCATCATTATTGTTGCAATTTTGGGCACTGGATTATGGAATAGTATGTGGGCAATTGTGTTGGCGCTTATTCCACAATTTGTGCATCAAACGCGTACTTTTGTGCGTGAAGAAATGAAAAAAGACTACATTTTGTTAGATAAACTCGATGGTGCCAGTTCTCCTCGCATATTTTGGGCGTCGATATTACCCGGCATGTTTGAACTACTGGCCGTACAAAGCACACTCGCGTTGTCTGTAGCAATCATTGATATTTCGGCGCTAGGGTTCTTAAACCTTGGCGCGCAAAGCCCTGTCGTGGAATTAGGGGCTAGCTTATCGCTAAGCCTTGAAGTTGCCTATTCAGCTCCGTGGTTGGTGGCCTTACCGGGCTTTTGTATTTTCCTAATGGTGCTTTCTATCAACGTTGTTGGCGAAGGACTTCGCACCGCATTGCGTAATAGGTTGATTCACTAATGCCACTTCTAGAGGTTAGAAACCTAACGGTTGAAATAGATATGGGCTCTGAGTTTGTCAAAGCTTTGGACAAAGTGAGCTTGACCGTTGAAACCGGAGAAATTCGAGCGCTTGTAGGTGAATCAGGCTCCGGTAAAAGCTTGATAGTGCGCGCCATAATTGGCGCTGTGCCTGATCATTGGATTATCACCGCCGACCGCTTAACGTGGAAGGGCCAAAACCTATTAACGATGACCAACGAACAGCGACGCGTTATTATGCGGCGCGAAATTGCCGTTGTTTTTCAAGACCCTACATCTTCGTTAGATCCTTCAGCCACACTGAGAGCGCAGTTAGAAGAGAGTATTCCAGAAGAATTTCTCGACAAAGGCATGTTTTGGCAACGCAACCAACAGCGCAGAGAAATTGCGATTGGCTTGATGCATAAAGTCGGCATTAAAAACCATGAGGCCTGCATGCAGCGCTATCCGCATGAAATAGCAGCCGATATCGCACAGAAATTTATGATTGCGATGGCACTAGTCTCAGAGCCTGAATTGCTCATTGCGGATGACCCGACACGAAGCATGGAGAGCACCACTAAAAATCAAATTTTGCGCCTATTAACAGGCTTAAATGAAACCAAGAAGCTCGCCATTTTATTTGTGAGTCACGACCTACTGGCTATTTCCGGCATGGCGCACAGTATGACCGTGCTGTATTGTGGTCAAACGGTTGAATCGGGCAAGGTTAAGCACTTGCACCGCCGCCCACTGCATCCCTACACTAAAGCTTTGCTCGACAGTGCCCCTAGCTTTCAAATTAATTTACCACCGAAGTCACACTTAGTTGCACTCGAAGGCACTATCCCCACGTTAAAGCACTTGCCTATCGGCTGCCGCTTAGGCCCACGATGTCCAAATGCGCGCAGAGAATGCGTAAAAGTGCCAGAGCAACGAGTTGTGCATAATCATTCATATAGCTGTCACTTCCCTCTTCATTTGCCAATTGATGATCAAGCGGAGAACAACGAATGAACCCCGTATTGGAAGTCAAAGACTTAGTTTATACCCATCGTGTTAAACGCTCTATTTTTAAACCTATTGACGAGTTTATTTTGGGGCCTATCGATTTTGTGCTGAATGCTGGCGAAACCCTGGCAATTACGGGTCACAATGGTTCAGGGAAGACCCTGCTAGCGAAATCATTGGTGGGCGCGATAACGCCGCAACAGGGCAATATATTGCTGGAAGGAAAAGAAGCAGAGCAAAGCGATAAGAAAACCAGAAACCATGATATTCGACTGATATTGCAGCACAGTAAATACAGTTTGAATCCAGCGGTAACCGTAGGCGCTATTCTGAATCAAACCTTACTGTTAAACACTGAGCTGAATGAGCAAGATCGCAGAACTAAAATAGCGCAGACGCTCGTAAAAGTCGGGTTACTGCGTGAGCACTATTACTTTTACCGCCACATGTTGTCAGACGGCCAACAGCAGCGCGTATCGCTCGCCAGAGCCATGATACTCGACCCTAAAGTGATTGTGGCAGATGAACCCTTTGCCGCTTTAGATCCTTCTGTACGCTCACAAACGGTTAACCTTATATTAGATATACAACAAGAACTGGGCATGGCGTTTGTGTTTATTTCGCAGAATTTGGGCATTGTTCGTCATATTAGTGACAAGGTGATGATAATGGACAAAGGGAAAGTGATTGAAGCTGGGGCGACGCAGGACGTGTTTAAAGAACCGCAGCACGAACTGACTAAAAAGCTGATTGATTCACATTTTAGTTTGGTGGATAAGCATTTTGAGCAGTTCTAAAGTGACTGAGATATTCCGCGTTGATATCTTGAATATGTGACTGTTTGCTCACCAAAGCCGCCAATACTTTTTGCATATCTAAACAGGGATGATTGAGCAAACATTTACCATTGGTAATCACTTTCTTTTTTGCTAACGCCGCTTCAAATAAAACCGTAGAGTTTATGCCAAATACTTCTTCAGCACCTAAGACTAGCGACTGCGTCGGCATATCCACCGTCATGTGACCGTGATAGTCATACTTATCCCTTAAGCCATCAAGCGGGTGAGCTTTGAATATTAACTTTCTGCTGTCGTTTATATAATAATCGCAGGTGAAATCAATAAAGCCTTGAATATTGCCGCCAAAATTCGATTCCAAGGTAACGGTGCTGTCTATAGGCACCTGCAGGGGAATAAAAACGTAGGGTTCTTCACATTCAAATGGGGCTATGTTGGCAAAAAATGCTTTTCGAATTTGCGCTAACTCTGCTTCGTGCAAATCATTCACCCAATCTAGGTTATCCAACATTAAAGAATGGTCACAGTTGATGCCGACGTCATCAATATAAAAATGCTGGTTTTGCGGGAAATAACCGGATTCAACGTAGCGCACTTTGTAATTAGCTAGCAACGTTGGCATTAGGTATAAAGTAGAATTCTGCTTACCGTTCCACATCCAAATTTCTAGGGCATAGTCCAAAACTACCTTGTCGACTTTTTGCCAAGGGTGAAGCACATGAATTTGTATCCCCTGCTCGGCCAACTTGTTGGCGTATGATTTCAGGTAATGCTCAAAATTATTACTTGGGTGTAAGTCGAATAAAACAATGTATTTTGCATGTAGATCAATTTGCTCAGGTGCTTGGCAAAAAAGAGGATTAGCCGCGACGCGTTCCACGCCCAAATTTGAAAATTGCCATTCAACTAAGTTAAACACTTGCTGAAAAGGTAGAGCCAATTGTTGATTGCGAGCTATTAGCTCCCGTAAAAAAGAGTTGGCTAAACAACAAATCCAATTTTCAGCATCACAATATGTGCTTATATCGCTTTCTAAAATGCAATTTTCGTCAACGTCATCAACAATATAGCTAGTAAACAAAACACGCTTTGCGCCGAATTCATTTAGCAGTTGAGCCGCTATTTGTTTCGCTAAGCCGCCGTTGCCTAGCAACACCACATTTTTATCTTTTACTTTGTCAAAGATATTGTGTGGCTGCAGAGCGACTAATGGCGTTTGACCAATATGGTAGCTAACTGAATTTGTCGATTGCTGTTTTTGTTGATGCATTATTTTACCAAAGTAAATTGGACGCTATTGATATACCGGAAAGACTAAGCTATTTTTTCTGGCAAGTCATAATCAGAAACTTACCGTGATCACCGGCTTCAATTTGATCACTCTTTTCGTCTAATTGAGTGTGCACACTGGTGATCACGAAACCCGCGGCTTGCAGTCGTTCTGCTATTTCCGCATAGGTATAATGGCGAATATGATGCACATACTTCTCAGGATCAAAAGGAATAACGTCTTGGTTTGGTGTAGAACAAATTAATGTTCCGCCTGGTTTTAGTACCCGATGGTAATGGGTGAGTAATTCTTCAGCAAAAGGCACATGTTCGATTGTTTCAAACGATACTACCGCAGCAAAACTATCGTCTAGCGCAAGTTTACGTGCGTCCTGACACAAGTAATCAGCATTCGCGTGAGCGTAATGCTGACGTGCATAATTGATTGCAGCTTGGTCAATATCAACACCCGTTACGTCTAAGTTTGCATTGTTACTTGCTAGCACATAGCTGCCATAACCTATGCCGCAGGCGCAATCTAACACTTTACCTTTAAATTGGGAGAGTGACTCGACCGCAAATTTGTAACGAGCCATATGATCTGGGCGAATATTTTGCAGGGATGGCGTTACTTGACGCTCGCTTTTGCTCATGGTTTTAGTGCCTTGAGCAACCAGATGAATATCATTCTTTACGCTAATTTCAACGTCGGTAAAGCCCGCACGCTCTAATAGAAAACGCATTCTCTTTTCGTTATAGCCCGACTTATGCACGTCCCAATAGCTATTATTGTAGTCACCCGCTTTAGGGTTGCACTCACGTTGCCAGCCATACAAACCGGCAAAACCGTGCCGCGCATCCGACTTAGGGTCGCGCAGTGTTTCTTCAGTCCACTCGCAATTAAGCCACTGTTGAATGTGAAAATCTAAATTAGGCACCACAATGTAAACCTTGCCACCAATGTCGAGTGCTTTGAACCAGTCGTTCAAGGCGGTATCAGCTTCCATTGAAGTTAAGTGTTCAAGCATGTGGCGAGAGTAGATTTCTTTGAGTTCAGAGAAATGTTGCGACAACTCCCACGCATCACAGGCAACATCAACACCCTCAAGTGGTCTTTTATCGCAGTGATGGAAGCCTTCACGCCTGTCTTCGCCACACCCAACGTAAACTGAAACATGGCTAATTTTATTTGTCATTGGGCTGATTCCTTGAGTACATTTATTTTGTTGCGCTTAGTTTGAATTATGACCTGACCAATTCGATTTATGATTGTATTGCACAAAACCTTGCTATGCTTTGGTTTGCTGTTTTGCAAGCATATCAAATTCGAGCAAGGTTTTGATATTACTTTAGTTAACGGCAAGAAGGGGGAGATCTTAAATGAAAAAAGCTAGCGTAAGGGTATGTTTGAATGGCGTATTGAGAGTGCATTTAAAAGTTCGCATACGCCGCTTAATGATATTGATAGATAACCAGACAAACTAAATACATACTGTAAAGCGTTTATCTTATACTCGATATACAAAAAGCGCTCGGCGTGGCGTTTCTATTTATCTCACAGAACCTGTACGTTGTGCGTCATATTAGCGACAAGGTGATGATTATAAAGGAAAAATTATTGAAACAGGGGCGACTCAGGAGTGTTTAAAGAACCGCAGCATGCTTTAACTAAGAAGTTGATCGATTAGCATTTTATGCTGGTGGATAAGCATTTTGAGCAGTTTTATGTTGTAATCAAAAGTCTACCTAAGTAACCACATGCATTTTTCCAACTTGCTCCCCCTCTAAATGCAGAAAATATTTCAGATTACAAAAAAGCCAGCGTTAAGCTGGCTTTTTAATGACGTCGACCTAATGCATTTAAACGTTTAAATGCGAATTAGTATGTTACTTCTAGCGTATATGTGCCAGTAAATACGCCATCATTTGGTGACGCAGCTGCTGCAGGGTTGTATGCCAACACACCACCAAGTTGCAGACCTACAGAACCGGTACCATCTGTGCGAAGGTTATTTGCACCTGCAGACAAAGCAATACCGTCATTCGATCCACCAACGATTAGCGTGTCACTGACATCAGCATAGATAGTAAAAAATTCAGCAGCGCCGCCGCCTGCTGTAACCATTTGCGAACCATTTACTCCGTCAAGAGATGTTGCGACAGTGGCTCCCAATTGGTCAGTCCCTGTAGCGTCAAGTGTTACGCTTAAGCTAGTAAACGGAGCTGCATTAGAAATAGCATACTGTGCAATTGTGCCCTGAGTAATAGCCGTTATGCTAGCGTTGTCAGAGCCAACTGGTGTAGCTGCTACAGCCTCTACGCCAGCTGTTGGCGCCATTGCTGAGCCATCTACCGGTAATGTAATAAAGGCTGGTGTTGCTGTTGCCTGTGCTGCTGGTTGCGTAACTCTCAACGTTCCGAAGTTAAGTGGTGCTACTTCCGCTAACGTAAATGCGTTTTGTACAGTTACGGTTGCAGTTGAAGTAACTTGTTCTGCGAAAGCCGCAGAAGTGGCTAATAATGCTGTCGCCGCGATAGCGACACTGATGTGATTGCGTTTAAACATGGATATCTCCAAACCTTTTGTAAAAATACGACATAGTACGCATGTTGTTTGCGACGACTGTGCCCATTGCATGAAAAGCTAAGAATCTCTTTTTATGGTAGAAACTTGCTTACATAAATACTATCGACTATTCAAAAATATCCTTTAATAGTTTTTACAAAAAAATTCATATATGCGTTTTTCAAGTTAATTAGAATAGCGGTAAAATTTTTTCAACATAGAATAAACCAGACATCTCTTTAGTTCCCTCAAACACTACTTTTATTTCCCCAGCGGGAGTATATGGTTTTTCTGTCCAAGGTATAACGAGGGTATTCCGACTTTGTTCATGAAATATATTAACACCGTTCGTATAACCGACAGGTTCGAAAGCATCAGTCTTTGCGATACGATGAAGAAGTATCAAATTGCCATAGGCGCTGGAATTACCCTTTCTGGTTACTACAACTGTCGCATCTCCTTTCTTATTTGTAGCGTTAACTGAATCGAACTTAATACTTTCAATACCAACGTCAACGTTTGTGGGTTGAGCGCGAAGTACCACCGGAATGGTATAACTCAATAGCAAATTTAACTTCAGTTGAATACCTGAAGTTTGTTCGTCTTCCGTCGCATTGGTTAATGCTGGGGGTAACGCTGTGAATCTTAAATGGGACCTATATTCAGGCAATTTCATATCAGCTCTTCTTCGTGCTAACAATTTCACTTTTTGTGATTCACCCGGTTTTAATGTTACACGACGAGGAGAAAACCTAATATATGGAGAAGCTACAGCAAACTCCGCAATTTCGGCCTCAGTTAGATTTGAGTATTGGTTATTTTCATTTTGTTTTTTTTCAATCCATTCTAATTTGTATTGCCTAATTTCATTAGACGTATTGACTAAAGTCACCTCCGCAACTCTATCTCTAGCGTCAAACGTAATTCTTGTTGGTGTAACCAACAGAGAAGAAAACGATTGACTCACATATCCTAATAACAATATCGCAATGGTGAAGATTTTTACTGTTTTCATTTGTTCTCTCTACTAACTAGTTATTAACGGTAATACGAATATTCGACGAGTAGGTTGCTTCAGCAAAATCTAAGCCACCAGATCCCGATGTCGTTATTTTTCCACCAAAGGTTAGAATTGCTTGTCCTAGTGAATCAGACAAGACGGTGTTCTTCACCCTTATTATTTCTAAATCAAAGTACTCAAGCGCCGCAACGCCGGGGTTCATTGATACATTTATAACGTCCACATCAACGGTAAATGTTGTATTGGGCACTAATCCTGTAATTTGGTATATTGCAGGTTGGCCGCGACTAATAATGCGGAAACTAGGATCTGCTGCAACATTGTCAAACTCATCTAAGGTAATCGAAGCCGGACTTGAATTATCTGCAATTACAATAATGCCGAAATCCAATAATTGAACAGGATTAATATCTGCGCGCGCCTTGCTCGCGATGACAGCGACGAATAATATTATTAAATATTTAAATACTTCGGTTATACTCGCAATAAAACTATTACTCAAAGGACTACTCCTTCAAAGTCCGTTATTGCACAATAGCTTTGAACAGTTCGCACTGCTCTACATGCAGCCTCTGCTTCTTTTCTATTTAGATATGGTCCTAAGCGAGCACTGTGATACGTAACGTTTTTTACGATAACTTGTTTGATTACTGGGCTTTTGTTGCATGCAATATCCCTATATTGAGATTCGAATGCTGACAACGAATCCTCAGCTAATTTATGAGACTTGAATGATGCTATGTGAATAGCAATACCATCGCTTACGATCGTATCGCTTGCGGCTCTTTGACAATTTGCTGAGCCTGAATTAGCTATATTTTTTTCTGAAAAGCTACTAGGTTCAGCATTAGTTGTAAATTTGTCAGCTTCAACACCTTGTTTTATTGTTTGGTTACCCTGCTCTTCATTTGCAAATTTACTAATAGCTACTTTATCAACGTTTCCTTTATAAGTAATTGGTGCCTTTGTTATGGAAGAGATTTGATTGGCACTGCTAAACTTATCTTGTTTCATCGCTATCGTTGAGCTATCGACTGCGCTGGGCATGATCGTTGGCCGAATAGACGCCAATGAATTACTTTGCTTTAAATCGATGATAGGAGCTGCTTTGGCCAATTCAATTTCTGCAGAGGCCTCTGCTTCAAATTTTTCAGCTACAACAAATGTATCTGTTATTTCGTTATTACCAATTTCCAGCATAGGAGTTGATTTAACGTCACCTAGCTGCACTAGTAAATAAGATAAATCGTTCTCCATTTCAACAAGTCTATTAATAGACGGTTTAAGAGACTGCCATTCCGTCACTGCTGATTGCAGTTCTTTGCTTAGTTGCGATACCTTATTCGAATTATACTGCTGGCTTTGAGTATTATCCATTCCGCCTGATTCACCTTGTAGGCTAGCGACGTTGTTAGTCAAATTTTTGTCGCCAAATTTCAAATAGTCTGGCAAAGAGCTGCATGAGGTGAGCGAAAGTAGAAATCCGCAAACAATAGCGGCTGAGCCTACCTTGTTTATACTTCTCTTGAAAATTTTAATCATAACAACGCCTGAGTTTAACGATTATTCAATGTGTGAAGTCAAGAATGTTTAGACATTTGACATTGAAACCAGTGATGACATCGGTAATGCAGAGAACATGCCATTTTTACTGTAAATAAGAAACATCGACTGATTCAATGTCGCAATTCAGACGATATTGAATGAACAATAAACAGTTGTTCGTGACAATATTCTCTTTTTCAGAAAATGCACTTAGCAGAGTAAAGCTTTTGTTATCTTTCGATTTTATATAGAAAAACCGAGGGGAGTCTTGTTTTAATTTGTACTGCAGTAAACGCTTAGCAACTTCAAGCATTTTCAAATTAGAATAGCTACCATGAGTTGAAGCAAAGCCCGTCTTATAATCTTTTTGTATCAAATTAAAATCAGCACCACTGACAAGTTCCGAGCTTAGTGTTATTGATAAAGGAAGACTATTGATTGGATGTGCATCTTCAGACTCAAGCGCTGAGTTAGGTATTTCAACCCAGTAGTTCCCTGGTATGACTTTTTCAAAGACATAATAGCCATCAAACTCAGTTTCAACTGTCTTGACAATTTGACCCTTTGAATTTTTAAGTAAGATAGGAATATTTTTACCTGGGCCTCTTACATCTTTTTTAATAATATACACAGCACCCTCTATTTCTGCACTTCTAGATACGGGGTAGTCCAATTTATCTACAAGCCCTTTTCTAAAAGTTATTGAAACTCCCGGCACTAAAGGAACCATGAACGGATCGGGTAAAGTGTCTGTATTAATAATAATATCGGTTGCTTTTTGGTCAGGTATTCCATCTAACACAGCAATGCCAGTCTTGTTTGTTTTACCTCTCGAAAAAGTTTGTGACGCTAAAACCTGAACATTATCTAACAAAGGCTCACCAGCGTCATAGACGGCATTAGTATTAAGATCTTCAAACACTCTAACGCTTAGCGTCCCGCGCTGAGTTGATGACGTATCAGTACCATAAACACTATCAAACTCTGAATCTTGCCCCAATAAGGTAAACCTTGCTGAGAGCCCAATATCCCAGCCTAAATCATCAGCGTACCCTATATCAGTAGATAAGTTAAATTTGTCGTTGATCCAACCAGTTTGTAAATTGAACCTATTTAGTTTTCTGGCAACTTCATGTGTTATGTTTAGACGACTTTTTATGTTGTCAGTGAAATGCCAACTAAAATTGCCTTGATAATTGACAGGCTCATATTCACTATTGTCGTATGAGTATGACGCAACGAATCGAGCGTTGACAGGACCTAATGACGAATCAAGACTGACGGATCCTAAGTATGAGCTCGTTGTAAAACCCAAGGGATCAGTCACTTTCGATTTCTCGAAATTATGAAATAGTCTGATTTTTTTATAACTGAAGCCCAAACGGTTAATGAAACGCAAATATTCCGAATCATTCTGATTTCTGTAATCGACTAAATTTTCGTATGACAGTCCAAAGCCTTTAAATACCGGAATCCCGCCTGACATACTAAAAATTCCTCTATTGACATCTAGCTCGTCGTTAAGTCCTGATGAAGAATTTGATAGCCGCAGCGATAGGGCTTGACTAAAAAGCTGAGTTCGAGCGTCAAAACTCAAGGTCTGGCTTTCGTTGTCGTCAAATCGACCGTTTACTGCTACATAAGCTCTATCAAATAAAATAGAGTCTATGCCTAAATTTACCTCATTTAAATTGGTATCGCCTCCAAATTGAGATAATACTCCCGCATTTATTGACATAGAGTTATAAAGATTTTTTCTAATTCCGCCCGAAAAAGCAAACCCGTCTTCCTCTCCAAAATTACCAACACCGAGCAAGGACTCATTTATTTGATTAAACGAAAAATCGTAAGTTAATTTGCTACCTGATAGCAAGTTTTGATCTATCGTTTTTGTGTATTTTTCAATTATTTTTTGCCCTTGGGGCCCATACAAAACGATATCAAATTCATTAATCCCGTAAATTAAGGCAACGTCTAAAAATTCGTACTGGCCGGTTGATATATCAAATTCTCTGTCAATCAAAACACCGTTTCTATATAACTCTGCGTCCCAACCAATTTGAATAGGCCCTTGTAAAGTGATGCTTTGACTATTTATTGAATCGCGTATCTGCGCGTTAGTGATGCGTATCCCTCTTGATTCTTGTTCACTCTGCCCAAATGCTTGTCGATAAGGTCGCACATCGCCAACCTCTATAGATGTGGCTTCTAAAAATCCAAGTAGATCTCCTTCAGCAGAGCGTTTCGACAACTTAAGCCTGGCCCTGTTTAGTTCGTTGTTATCGTTTCCATCTATATAATAGTCGGCATGAACGAGTGCAATATCCCGCGAGCCCAAAAGACTGTAATTTAAGTTTGCGTCACCGGTTGACTGCCTATAATTTGAGGAAACTAGAAAGTCAAAAACTTGAGGTGATAAAAGCTCGTATCCTCTATAAAGTTCAGGGTGTTTTGGTTGATTCGAATTACCAACTCTTACATTTTTACGCTCTCGTTTAATGCGGTTCTGCAGAGGCAAAAGCTCTGTAGGTTGCAAAAACACCTCCAATGCGGAAAAGTTAATTTTGTGAGCGACGCCGAATAATTTGGTTAATGCCGCTTCATCAATAAATAGAATGTCATCTGAAAAAAGGTATTCATGTGAGTCTAATGATTGGTTTTGCCCTTTAATGCTTAAACTATTGTTCGAGCCTTGTAGCAATGAATTTATGGAGAGTTGAAAATCATAGTCTTCTTGAATGAACCAGCCGGTATAGAGTTGTTCATTTTCTTTAACGATAGGGAAATCAAGTACGTCAAGGTAATTTTCTAAATCAAACGCAATTCCATCTTTTGTCGTTTTCCCTATCAATTCACCTAAAACATATTTGTCTAACACAACTGTGAATATTAACTCCTCACCTTCTTCGTATCTCAAAAAATTGCTTTCAACGTTAGGAGGATTAGTTAAGGAATTGGCATTTTTTTCTATTGTAAATTCTGAAGTCTCTTCGTCCTGCGAGGCGAACGCTGCATTGAATATTGCGACTAATATAAAGGTGCATGCAAAAAGCACAGAGTTAACCTGCATTCTCTTTTCGCTTCTTAATAAAAACCAAATATTTTTCACTATGTTCAAATTGCCTTGCTCGCAAACATTTCAATAAATTAATATTAACTGCGCTGCAAGACTCATTCCAACATAATTATTTTAGACTATACTCGTATTACAAATTTTTATTTGCTGATATTTATTTTTGTATAAGACCTCGAGCAGTTGACTAATAGATTCCCCAACTTAACATGCCCCTGGTTTATTTATCTCTTAATCACGGCCCAACCAACGCCAACAATATCCCCGCGGCAACCGCCGACCCCAATACTCCGGCAACATTTGGCCCCATCGCATGCATAAGCAGAAAGTTATGCGGATTCGATTCAAGCCCGACTTTATTGACCACGCGCGCCGCCATTGGCACAGCAGATACTCCAGCAGCACCTATCAAAGGGTTGATATTGTCCTTACTGAATTTATTCATTAATTTAGCCATCAACACGCCCGTTGCCGTTCCTATCGAAAACGCTACAGCGCCAAGTGCCAAAATACCCAACGTTTCCGCCGTCAAAAATTTATCGGCACTAAGTTTTGAACCCACGCCTAAACCAAGGAATATGGTCACGATATTGATCAGTTCGTTTTGAGCGGTATAGCTTAAACGGTCTACCACTCCGCATTCCTTCAATAAGTTACCAAAGCAAAACATGCCCACAAGTGGCGTTGCAGCTGGCAGGAATATGAGTGTTAACAACAGAACGGCCAACGGAAATAAGATTTTTTCTTTCTTTGACACTACTCGCAACTGACCCATCGGTAGCTTGCGTTCTTCTGGCGTCGTCAACGCTTTCATAATCGGAGGTTGAATAATAGGGACTAAGGCCATGTATGAATATGCAGCTACGGCAATAGCGCCTAATAACTCAGGTGCTAGCTTTGATGCCAAAAATATGGCGGTCGGCCCATCAGCACCGCCAATAATAGCGATAGCCGATGCATCCTGCATAGTAAACTCAAACCATGGTAAACCATTCAGTAAAATGGCACCGAACAAAGTAGCAAAAATACCAAACTGCGCAGCAGCACCCAGCAATAGCATGCGCGGGTTAGCAATCAACGCGCTGAAATCTGTCATTGCGCCAACGCCCATAAAAATGAGTAGTGGAAACACGCCAGTATCTACGCCAATGTAATAGATATAGTGTAACAAGCCACCTGCTTCACTAAAGCCCGCTAAGGGGATGTTAGTTAACAGCGCGCCAAAGCCTATAGGTAGCAATAAAAGCGGCTCAAACTTGCGTACAATGGCCAGGTAGAGCAAGCCAAAGCCCACAAGCATCATAACTATTTGACCAGTTTCAAAATGCGGTATTGACGTGCTATCCCAGAGAATTAATAACTTTTCCATGAGCCTACCCGATAACCATCATTGTTTGGCCTGCCTGCACAGCATCGCCTTCTTTCGCGATAATCTGCTGTACAACACCTGAAACAGCACTGCGTACTTCTGTTTCCATTTTCATTGCTTCGAGAATTAAAATAACATCGCCTTCTTCGACCTCGTCGCCTTGGTTAACCAATATTTTGAAGATGTTGCCCGATAGAGGTGAATCAATATCGGTTCCCTCACCTACTGGCGCAGCTGGTGTTTCTGATGATGTGCTATTAGCAGAGGATGATATATGCCTTACTTCGCCGTCCTCAGACACTTCAACATGATAAACCTGACCTTCAACCCGCACTTTATAAGCAGCAGCGTCACCGGGAAGTGGCTCAGCGCTTGTTGCATCAACAACAGGTAACTCGTCGCTTGGCGCGGGTTCAAATGCACTGGGGTTGTCGCGATTTTCAATAAATTTCAAGCCAATCTGAGGAAACAATGCATAGGTAAGCACGTCGTCAATTTTATCTTTCGCAATACGTAATGATTTTTGCTCTGTTAATGCGTCCAGCTCTTCTTCCAGTTTTTCTAGCTCAGGAGCGATGACGTCAGCAGGACGACATGTAATCGCCTCACCGCCATCGAGCACGCGTTCTTGTAATTCTTTATTCACTGGAGCCGCTGTCGCGCCGTATTCACCCTTCAGCACACCTGCTGTTTCCTTGGTAATGCTTTTATAGCGCTCACCTGTGAGTACGTTTAGCACGGCCTGAGTGCCAACAATTTGAGATGTTGGTGTGACCAGCGGAATAAAACCAAGATCTTCACGAACTCTCGGTATTTCAAGCAGCACCTCGTCGAACTTGTCTTCAGCGCCCTGCTCTTTTAATTGGCCTTCCATGTTAGTTAACATGCCACCAGGCACTTGTGCGATAAGGATCCGAGCATCAACGCCTTTCAAAGAGCCTTCGAACTGAGCATATTTTTTGCGTACGTCACGGAAGTAAGCCGCAATCTCAGCCAGCTTCTGAATATCTAAACCCGTGTCACGATCGGTACCCTCAACAATTGAGACCATGGTCTCTGTCGCTGTATGACCATAAGTCATACTCATAGACGATACTGCGGTGTCGAGCATATCAATACCTGCATCAACCGCCTTTTGATACGTGGCGGTGCTTAAGCCCGTGGTTGCGTGACATTGCATCGCAATCGGTACATTGACCGTTTCTTTTAAGCCTGAAATTAACGCTTCACAATCATATGGCTTCAATAGGCCAGCCATATCTTTGATGCAAATAGAGTGAACGCCCATGTCTTCCAAACGTTTTGCCATATCCAACCAAAGCGGCAAATTATGCACAGGGCTAACCGTATAAGAAATTGTGCCTTGAGCGTGCGCGCCTACCTTAATGGCTGACTTAACCGCGGTTTCAAGATTACGAACGTCGTTCATTGCATCGAAAATACGGAAAACGTCTACGCCATTAGCGTGAGCTCGTTCAACAAACTTTTCTACAACGTCATCCGCATAGTGACGGTAACCCAGCAAATTCTGGCCGCGCAATAACATTTGCTGCTTGGTTTTCGGCATGGCAGCTTTTAATGCTCTAATGCGTTCCCAAGGATCTTCGCCCAAATAACGAATGCATGAGTCAAAAGTAGCGCCGCCCCAAGACTCAATTGACCAGTAGCCAACATCATCCAGTTTAGCAGCAATAGGGAGCATATCTTCCAAGCGCATACGAGTGGCAAGTATCGACTGATGCGCATCACGCAAAACCAGTTCAGAGAGCTTTAATGGATTAGACATAATGTGTTCCCTATGATTTTAAAGTTGTGTGTCTGTGCGTGTGCACGGCTGCCGTAATAGCTGCCGCGACTTGAGGGCTCACCGACGCAGGTAATTTGTTTTTTGCCGCTTGATTCGATGCAGCGCGCTTTTTTGGCGTGCTAGGAGAAGCTTCTTCCGATGGGTATTTACGACAAAACCAAGCAATCGCATGAATACCGCCAATCAGCAACACCAAAAAGGCAAACACGACAGACATACCAACAGCCAGTAAAACGGCTGCTTCTATCAATTGCCCGCTCATTTGTGATGACATAATGTCCCCTTAAAAAGTGCACCCAAAAATCTGGGTAGGATAAATAGCACGCTGCGAAACGAATTACAATCGAAACAGCCTTCATATGCATAATATCAGCAACATTATGCACTTTATTTCATAAATTGTTGATTTTTATTCAGTATTCACGAATTTTTAACATTTTCATATGCAGTTCGCTTTCACTGCATCAACAGCACGCGATGTGTAACTAAAAGAAACTGACTGCCTCTGTGTTCTCGCAAACTTTCACAACACAAGACCTGCAGTATGAGCAGTCAGGATGCCAAACAAGCCGTTTGCATTGCATCAACGGTGCGCACAACATAAATCATAGAGCCGAGCTGGACCCTCGTATTAGCAAACCTTCACAGCACAGGACGTGCTGTGTGAGCGGTCAGGATGACGAACAGCGCGTTTGCTAATACGAGGGTCCAGCTCGGCTCTATGATTTATGTTTATGAAAAGCAAAAAAAAACCTTAGTTAACAACACTAAGGTTTTTATAAGCCCTAAGGCCTGATATGGCGCGCATGGAAGGATTCGAACCTCCGACCGCCTGGTTCGTAGCCAGGTACTCTATCCAGCTGAGCTACATGCGCAAAAACTCATTATCATCGATGTGTGGCGCGCATGGAAGGATTCGAACCTCCGACCGCCTGGTTCGTAGCCAGGTACTCTATCCAGCTGAGCTACATGCGCGTAGTTTTGTTTCACATTTAGACCATTAAAAAATGGCGGAGAGAGAGGGATTCGAACCCTCGATAGGGCTATAAACCCTATACTCCCTTAGCAGGGGAGCTCCTTCAGCCACTCGGACACCTCTCCTAAATGTGGGGCGGAAGTTTAATGAATCGACAGTATAAGTCAATGCTTTTTTAGAAACTTCTTCGCTATTCTTAACCGATCGGCAGTTTTTTAACCAACACGCCTTCTTTTCGTACTACTAAATGCAAAAAACCCAGAATGACCTGAGTTTTTTTTTACCATTACTAAAATGGCAATTATGAAAATACCAGCATTAGTCATCGTTTCCGACAGCGGCTTGATTGCCTTTTTCTGCTTGAATTCTCATATAAATCTCTTCCCTATGAACTGAAACTTCCTTGGGTGCGTTAACACCGATTCGCACTTGATTTCCTTTGACGCCTAAAACGGTCACAGTGACATTATCACCTACCATTAAAGTTTCCCCTACGCGTCGAGTCAAGATAAGCATGTTGTCGCTCCTTTTAAGTTTAAATCCAATTAATAGCCGTCAATCTGAGTTCAGATATTAATTTGTACGACATTGACCATTAATAGTTTTAAATATACTTCAATTGTTTGATTTTAGCTAAGAAAAATCTAATTAAATTTGTTTGATTTATAACCAAGCTGGCTATTATTTACTTTAATCCTGCTTTTTTACCCAAAATATTTCTCACAAAATCTTACATGCTACTTTCAAGCCAAGCTTTCACAGAGCTCAGAGCTTGTTCAAGATTTTCAGGTTGTGTACCGCCCGCTTGAGCCATATCAGGTCTGCCGCCGCCTTTTCCACCTACTTGACCTGCCATGTGATTAACAAGTTCGCCAGCTTTAAATTTGCCAACCAAGTCTTTTGTAACGCCTGCAATTAAGTTCACCTTGCCATCACTGGCAAGACCCAAAGCAATAACACCAGACTGCATTTGGTTTTTAAGGTCATCCATGATGCTTCGCAGTGCTTTCGCCTCCACGCCCTGCATATTTGCTACTAATAGCTTAATACCCTGCACATCAATAATATTGGACATAATATCTTTGCTTTTTTGTCCAGCCATTGACTGCTTCAACTGAGTGAGTTCTTTTTCTAATTGCTTCACGTGTTGCAATGCAGATGACACTTTATCAACAACAGAGCTCTTGTCTGATTTAAGCAAGCTAGCAACAGCGTGCAGTTTGTTTGACTCATCATTGACGAAATCTTGCGCCATTTGCCCCGTGCTTGCTTCGATGCGTCTAACGCCTGACGCAATGCCGCCCTCTGAAGTAATTTTTAATAAACCAATATCACCAGTGCGAGCAACGTGAGTGCCGCCACACAATTCAGTTGAAAACTCGCCCATTTTCACAACACGCACTTTCTCATCGTACTTTTCACCAAACAAAGCCATCGCGCCCGACGCTTTCGCTTCGTCGAGATCCATTAACTGCGTGCTCAAGGCATTGTTCGAACGAATTTCAGCATTGACTAGATTTTCAATTTCAATCAACTGCTTTGCAGAAATAGATTCAAAGTGAGAAAAATCGAAACGCAGTTTTTCTGCATCAACCAACGAGCCTTTTTGCGTGACATGATCACCGAGCAGCTTACGCAAAGCTGCATGCAATAAGTGTGTAGCACTGTGATTTGCTTTAATGCGATCGCGACGCTCACCGTCAATCAGTAATTCAACCTTATCTCCGACCTTAATGAGACCGTCAATTTTTACTTTGTGAGCAAACGCCGAACCCAGTTTCACAGTATCAACGACGGTCGCTTTACCCGTGCTAGATGAAATAAGCCCAGTATCGCCTGTCTGACCGCCTGATTCTGCATAAAACGGCGTTTGATCAAGCAGTAACAATGCTTCATCGCTGGCTTCACCTACTGCTTTATTATCAACAATGATGTCCACAACAGTCGACATACCGCTAACTTCGCTATAACCGGTAAATTCAGTCTTATGCTCAACGCTTAAGACATTGGCATAGTCAGCACCAAACTTACTCGCCGACTGCGACTGCGATTTTTGCTGCGCCATGGCCGCTTCAAACCCATCTTCATCAATGGTTAGGCCTTGTTCTCGCGCAACGTCATTGGTTAAGTCAGCTGGAAAACCATAGGTATCGTACAACTTAAAGACCAGTTCGCCAGGCACTTGCTTGCCTGATAATTCGCTTAAAGCGTCGTTCAATATAAGCATTCCGCGCGCTAAGGTTTTCGAAAACTGCTCTTCTTCGGTTTTTAGTACTCTTTCAACAACGGCTTGCTGCTGTTTGAGTTCAGGGTATGCCTCACCCATTTCGTCTACTAGCGTGTTTACCAGCTTGTAAAAGAAAATATCTTCCGCGCCCAATTTATAACCGTGACGCACTGCCCGACGAATAATACGACGCAGCACATAACCGCGCCCTTCGTTAGATGGCATCACGCCATCACAAATTAAGAAACTACAGGAGCGAATGTGATCGGCAATAACGCGAAGTGATTTATCCTCTAAATCCTCTGTACCGACAATTTTTGCTGCTGAGGCAATTAAGCTCTGGAATAAATCAATTTCATAGTTACTGTGCACATTTTGCAGGATCGCAGAAATACGCTCTAAGCCCATCCCAGTATCGATAGAAGGTTTTGGCAACGGCAGCATGTCACCATTTTGCTGACGATTGAACTGCATGAAAACCAAGTTCCAAATTTCAATAAAGCGGTCGCCATCTTCCTCGGCAGAGCCTGGAGGCCCGCCCCAAATATGTTCCCCATGGTCATAAAATATTTCAGAACATGGACCACATGGGCCTGTATCACCCATTGACCAGAAGTTATCGGAAGTGGCAATCCTTATAATTCGCTCTGCCGGTATACCTATTTTATGTTCCCAAATATCAAAGGCCTCGTCGTCCTCATGATAAACGGTAACCAACAACTTTTCTTTATCCAGACCAAGCTCACCAGTTAAAAATTGCCATGCAAATTTAATCGCTTCTTCTTTGAAATAGTCACCGAAACTAAAGTTCCCCAACATTTCAAAAAACGTATGATGTCTTGCTGTGTAGCCGACATTTTCCAAATCATTGTGCTTACCGCCTGCTCGAACACATCGCTGTGACGAAACGGCACGAGTATAGCTGCGCTGCTCAGCACCTAAAAAGACGTCTTTAAACTGATTCATACCAGCGTTGGTAAACAGCAACGTTGGATCATCATGCGGAACCAGCGATGAACTGGGAACGAGTTGATGTTGGTGCTGTTGAAAATATTCAAAGAAAGTGCGTCGTAAATCGGCTGTAGAGCGTACCATTAATGTTCCTAAATCGTTCTTAATGAGGGATGAATGCGAAAATATGTGCGAAAAACAGAAGATAGCATGTAAACAGTGAGTTTGTTAAGCCTCTTGAGGCTCAATTTACGTAAAGCGTCATTCAAATGCATATTTAATTTGCTCTTGCGCAAAACCACGGTACTGCAAAAATCGCATTTGCTTTTGTTTTGCACTCCAGTCATCGGGCAAATCCTCACCAAATCGTTTTACTCTCACTCTTTTAGACGACTCAAACCAATCAAAATCATCATCATTAACAAGCTCTCGTACTAATGCAAAGTCGATATTGTGATTATTTAACTCTCGCTCTATAAAAACAGGGCCTTTACCGCGATTATAAGCGCCCCGCACAACTGCTTCAGCAAAACGAACGTCACTTTGAATGTCTTTGTCGGCAAACTTTTTGATTGTTTCATCTATAATGTCCGCGCTTATTTCTAAATCTGACAGTTTTTTACGCAGCTCAGTTTGGCTATGTTCTCGGCGCGACAGCAAACGCGTTAATTTGTGCCTAATGATCTTTGCATCGTTATCTGACATAGTGACTAACATACTTCCCAATGATTAAATTTCAAATATGGCGTTAAGCTGGAAACCCATTCTTAGTGTAGATGATATAACTCAACAACAGTGGCGACAACTGTCCGATGATAATCCTGACTATTCAACCCCGTTTTTAAGCTATGTGTTTCTCAAAGGCTTAGAAATGTCAGGATCTGTGGATGGCAAGACTGGATGGCAAAGTTACCATATTGGTATTTTTGACAGCGCTGATGAAAATCAAATAAAAAGACTCATTGGCTTCATCCCTTGCTACTTAAAAACTCACTCCTACGGCGAGTACGTTTTCGATCACGCTTGGGCGAATGCATACCAGCATCATCAAGTTCCTTATTATCCTAAACTGGTAGCCTGCATTCCTTTTACGCCAGTCACTGGCAGTCGCATGTTAGTCGATGCCGGTAGCTCATACTCGTTCGAAGAAATCACGGCATTTGTACTAGCAAGCACCGACAACATTCTGGAACACGCACACGCCTCATCTTTACATTATCTATTTTTACCCAAATACCAAAGCGATCGCTTGGCTGAACACAAACTACTACAGCGTCTAAGCGTGCAGTTTGTATGGCAAAATAAAGGCTATCAAGATTTCGATGCGTTTATGCAACAAATGACCTCTAGAAAACGCCGTTCAATCCGTAAAGAAAGAACTGGCGCCCTAACAATATCTGAAACGGAAACCGTCACCATAAAAAGGTTAACCGGAGATCTATTGACTGAAGAGGTATTGGCAGACTTCTATTTGTGTTACCAACAAACCTACTTAAAACGCAGCGGCCACACTGGCTATTTAACTAAAGCTTTTTTTGATTACCTGCAAACGCAAATGCGAGACAACATACTAATTGTCATGGCTTACAGCTCAGGAAAATGTATTGCATCGGCATTGTTTTTTTATAACGATGAGCAATTATTCGGACGCTATTGGGGCGCGCTTCAAGACGTGTCAGGCCTGCACTTTGAATGTTGTTACTATCAAGGCATCGAGTTTGCGATAGAAAAGCAGCTTCGCCAATTTAATCCCGGTACGCAAGGCGAACATAAAATACTCAGGGGCTTTGAACCTACATTTTGCTATTCAAACCATTATTTACAGCACCCCGACTTTCAGGCTGCGGTAGATGATTTTCTGCAACGCGAAAAAATTGGTGTCCAACAGTATAAGCTGCAGGGCGAGAGTGTTCTGCCCTTCAAGCAAGTAGACAAATGAACCTATTTACGAAGTTATCACTATAAGTAAACAAATTTTACGTTTCTGAAACAAAAAGTAACGATTTAGTTACGGACTTAAGCGCTCATGATCATTAAGATGTTGGCGCGAAAGTTTGGATAAGGTAATTTTACCGTTCGATACTTAATGATTATTGCCGTGAGTAACATCCAATTAGATCCCAAATAATAAAAATAATTTAAACGACAAAAAGGTAAACCATGAAAAAGTCAATTTTAGCCTTGGCTATCGTCAGCAGCTTTATGCTTGGCGCTTGTGATTCAACGAAAACAGACGAAGCAGTTGCTAAACAAGCAGCGAAAGATAGTAAAGAGCAATTAAACACCCAACCAGAGTTAGGCTCATTTGGTGTTGAATTAGCGGCTCGCAATGAAGCAATTAAGCCCGGCGATGATTTTTTCATGTACGCAAGCGGCACTTGGTATGACAATTTTGAAATGCCTTCTGATAAAACACGCTATGGCGCATTTTCTGTACTCGCCGACCGCAGCGAAGACCGTGTGAAACAAATTATCGACGATATCAGCCAAGCAAAAGATTTGTCATTTGAAGAGCAACTTATTGCTAACTTTTATAACGCATATATGGATGTTGAAACGATCAACGCAAAAGGTTTACAACCGATAAAGCCCGTTTTAGACCAAATCAACGAAATAGATTCAGTGATCGATTTGACCTCTATGTTTGGCAATTCTTGGCTCACAGGCGTTTCTAGCCCGATCAATGCAGGACTTGGTTTTAACCGTTTAGATCCGAATGAATATCAATTGTCTGTAGGCACAGGTGGTCTTGGTTTGCCCGACCGCAGCTATTACTTAACTGATACCGAGCGTTTTACGGCCATTCTTGCGGCATATAAAGAAAACATCACTAAGGTACTAACGCTTGCTGGCGTTGAAGATGCAGCAAATAAAGCCGACCAAATAATTGCATTAGAAACGAAAATAGCTGAAGCACAATGGCCTCGTGAACAACGCAGAAACCGTGACCTAACACTCAACCAAGTGAGCCGTACCGACCTTTTGAAAGACTATCCAGGCTTTGATTGGGACACTTATTTTGCGTCTTCAGGTTATAAAATCCCTGCGCTGAACATTACTCAACCAGAACCCGTTAAAGACATGATCAAATTAGTCAACGAGCAACCTTTATCGGTATGGAAAGACTATTTAACCTACCACGCTGTTAGCAACAACTCAGATATGCTTTCTGAAGAAATTTACCTCAGTAATTTCGAGTTTTATGGAACAGTGTTGAATGGCCAGAAAGAACCGAGACCACGTTGGAAGCGCGCTATATCTCAGATGTCAGGTACACAGTCACTAGGCTTCGCTATTGGTAAAGTTTACGTAGACAAATATTTCCCTGAAAGCTCTAAAGAAAAGATGGCTACCTTAGTTGAGAACTTACGCAAGGCACTTGGTGAACGCATTGACAGTCTTGATTGGATGGGTGAAGAAACTAAAATCAATGCGAAAGACAAGCTAATGGCTTTCCGCCCTAAAATTGGTTACCCAGACGAATGGCAAGGTTTTGAAGGTATATCTATCAGCGATGAAGATGTATTAAGCAATGTGCAAAACTTACGCAAATTCTTCCAAGCGCAAAGTGTTGAACGTGAATTGCTAAAAACAGATAGAGAACGTTGGGGAATGGCTCCTCAGCAGGTAAATGCTTACTATAATAGTTCATTTAATGAAATAGTATTCCCCGCGGCTATCTTACAAGCGCCGTTTTTTGATCCGAACGCTGACGATGCCGTAAATTATGGTGCGATTGGAGCGGTTATTGGACATGAAATGGGTCACGGTTTTGATGACCAAGGCTCGAAGTCAGATGCGAACGGTATTCAACGCAACTGGTGGACAGAAGAAGATCGTGCCGCTTTTGATGAGAAAGCCGACAAGCTTGCTGCCCAATATAGCGAATACGAGCCTATCCCAGGTAACTTTGTAAACGGTCGCAACAGCTTAGGCGAAAACATTGGCGATGTCGGTGGTTTGGCAATGGCTTATCATGCATACCAGTTATCACTGAATGGCAAAGAAGCACCTGTTATCGATGGTTTGACTGGCGATCAACGCTTCTTTTTAGCGTGGGCACAGGTTTGGCGTGAAAAGCGCACTGAGCAAAGTATGTTAAATCAGCTTCGCGCAGGCACTCATGCACCAGGTCGATACAGAGCGCAAGCTCCACGTAACCACGACGCATGGTACAAAGCCTTTAACGTGCAGCCGGGTGATGCGCTTTATCTTGCGCCTGAGGACAGAGTGCGTATCTGGTAGTTCTACTAAAAACAGCAGTGCTGATATTAGCCACTCTTGTTTGATAATAATGCGTATTGAGTGAGAGTACGCATTCGAAAAACAAAAGCCCCATCGTTTTAATTAAACAATGGGGCTTTTTTATTGCTCTCATGCACTTACTTCGCTTTATTTCGCTTTATTTCGCGCACCAGACCAACATCATATTATTCGCCGGCATATCAAGTTTCTCGCTCAGCGTTAACTGCGGCGCCCAAGAGGCAAGCTGCTCTATATCTCGATAGCCTCCTCGCCCGTTTGCAATCAGTTTTTCATGAAATTCTTGATTGCTTTCACTCGTAAACTTGCCATCCACAATAAATGGCCCGTATTGGCAAAATACGCCGTTATTTGGTAAATGTTGAGCAACTAGCTGCATTAACAACTTAATCTCGTGTTCAAGCATTATATGCGCTGTATTTGCGGTATATATGCCATCGAAAGGCTGTAATGTATTTGGTGCTGTACTTACCCACTCATCACGGGCGAGTTTTAAGGTGAACGGGCGATGCAAGTTTTCAGTCGGAAATTCATCAAGCCACTGATTAATACCCTCGTGATAATCTTCAACATCAGAACAATGCCACTGCAAGTGCGCCAAATGAGGGGCGAAATGCACTGCGTGCTGGCCCGTGCCCGAGCCTACTTCAAGCACATTATGAACGTTAGCAAACGCTTTTTTCAGCACCTGCAAAATCGGTTCTTTGTTATTTTCACACGCTTGGCTAAACGGCTTCGGTTCCATTTTTTATCCTAGTTATACAATTCCTAGTTATATAAAACACAATTAAGCATTCAAATTCGGCAGCAACCATTTTTCAGCCTCGGCTTGCGTCCAAGACTTGCGCTGCGCGTAGTCTTTAAGCTGGTCCTGTTGGATTTTTGCAACCGCAAAATAACGCGCTTCCGGATGCGCAAAATACCAGCCGGAAACAGATGCGCCTGGCCACATAGCGTAACTTGAGGTTAACTGCATGCCAATGCTGGCTTCAACATCGAGCAAATCCCAAATTAGCTGTTTTTCTGTGTGTTCTGGGCAAGCGGCATAGCCGGGTGCTGGGCGGATACCTTGGTACTTTTCACCAATTAGCGCTTCGTTGTCTAAGCTCTCATCTTTAGCATAACCCCATAGCTCTTTGCGCACTTGCTGATGCAGGTATTCGGCAAACGCTTCGGCGAGTCTGTCAGCAATCGCTTTACTCATGATTGAATTATAGTCATCACCGTCGTCTTCATAAGCTTTGGCTAATTCATCTTCACCGATACCGGCAGTCACCGCAAACGCGCCCATATAATCAGTGCGACGCTGGGACAAAGGCATGACAAAATCACTCAAACAGTAATTTGGACCTTTAGGCTTATGTGTTTGTTGACGCAGATGACGTGCAACGCCTATCTCTGTGCCTGTTATATTCTGAACATCAGTATTTTCTGATGATTGAGCTTCATTAGCCCCAGCATGAGAATCCGCACTAAACACCAAAACATCTTCGCCTTGGGAATTAGCAGGAAATATCCCGACTCGCCCTTTCGCTTTAAGCTTTTTATTCGCACACAAACTATCGAGCATGTCATTTGCGTCTTTGAATACGCTTTTTGCTTCCTCCCCGACAATCTCGTCATTGAGAATGCGAGGGTATTTGCCCGCAAGTGACCACGTTAAGAAAAACGGCGTCCAATCAATGTACTCTCTTAGTGTACTTAGGTCCGCTTCAACGGTCTTAACACCCAAAAAGTTTGGTTTTACTGGTTTATAGCTAGCCCAGTCACAGCTGAATTTATTGGTTTTTGCATCGCTGAAGTTAATCGCTTTTGTACGCGGTGTTTTCTTTGCGTGGGCAATGCGTACCTTTTCATACTCGGCTGAAATTTGCTCAGCATAGGCGCCGCGATGCTCTTTTGAAATGAGCTTCTGGCATACGCCAACGGCGCGACTCGCATTGGGAACATACACCACCGGATGATCGTAATTTTGTTCTATCTTCACAGCAGTATGTGCTTTTGATGTTGTCGCACCGCCAATGAGTAGCGGTAAATCCATTTTCAAGCGCTGCATTTCTTTGGCTACTTGCACCATCTCATCTAATGAAGGCGTAATTAGACCGGACAATCCAATCATGTCGGCATTTTCGTCTTTAGCTACCTGCAAAATTTTTGCTGCAGGCACCATGACGCCTAAATCGATAACCTCAAAGTTGTTACACTGCAGCACAACGCCAACAATATTTTTACCGATATCGTGTACATCGCCTTTAACGGTCGCCATGATAATTTTGCCATTAGAGCTGCGCACACCTGATTTTTCAGCTTCAATGTAGGGCTGTAAATGCGCCACAGCTTTTTTCATTACCCGTGCCGACTTCACCACCTGCGGCAAAAACATTTTGCCTTCGCCGAACAAATCACCAACAACGTTCATGCCATCCATCAAAGGACCTTCAATAACGTGCAGTGGACGCTCAGCAGCAAGACGAGCCTCTTCGGTATCATCAATAATATAGTCAGTAATGCCTTTCACTAGCGCATGTTCTAAGCGTTTACTGACCGGATACTCGCGCCAAGCTAAGTCTTCTTTCGCGGCGGCTTTGCCGTCGCCTTGGTACTTAGGCGCTAATTCAAGTAATTTATCAGTAGCATCGGGATGACGGTTGAGAATGACATCTTCAACGGCATCACGAAGCTCTGTAGGGATCTGATCGTACACTTCTAGCTGACCCGCATTCACAATTCCCATGTCCATGCCTGCACGAATGGCGTAAAACAAAAATACGCTGTGCATCGCTTCACGCACTGGGTTGTTGCCACGAAAAGAGAATGAGATATTGGACAAACCGCCCGATACATGACAATGCGGCAAGTGTTCTCGAATTTGACGGGTTGCCTCTATAAAGTCCACAGCATAATTATTGTGTTCTTCAATTCCGGTAGCGACCGCAAATATATTGGGGTCGAAAATGATGTCTTCAGGCGGAAAATTAAGCTTATCCACTAACAATTTATAGCTACGTTTACATATTTCGAACTTGCGCTCTTGCGTGTCTGCTTGGCCTTTTTCATCAAACGCCATTACCACCGTTGCTGCACCGTAGCGTTTAATCTTTTTCGCCTGTGCCAAAAACAGCGCTTCGCCCTCTTTTAAGCTAATGGAGTTAACAATTGCTTTGCCTTGAACACACTTTAATCCCGCTTCGATAATTGACCATTTAGAGGAATCAATCATGATCGGTACACGCGAAATGTCAGGCTCGGATGCAATTAAGTTCAAGAAACGCACCATCGCCGCTTCTGAATCCAACATGGCTTCATCCATGTTGATATCGATAATTTGAGCGCCGTTGGCCACTTGCTGGCGCGCAACGTCCAGAGCCGCTTCAAAGTCGTCTTCCATAATCAGACGTTTGAACATTGCCGAACCGGTTACGTTGGTTCGCTCACCTACATTAATAAAACTTGAAAAATCAGCAGTCACAACACATCCTAATGAACAAAGGGCTCTAAGCCGGATAAACGCATTTTAACTTCGATGTCAGGTATTTGACGCGGCGGCAAACCAGCAACCGCCTGGGCAACTTGTCTGATATGCTCAGGCGTGCTGCCGCAGCAACCACCTAAAATATTCACAAGGCCTGATTGTCCCCATTCTTTTAAGTGCTCGGAAAGCTCTTCTGCTTCCATGTCGTATTCGCCAAACTCGTTGGGTAAACCCGCATTCGGATGAGCAGACACATTGCACTGCGCAATACGCGCAATTTCAGCCACATATTGACGCAGTAGGTCAGGTCCCAACGCGCAATTCAAACCAACAGAAAATGGGTTAACGTGGCGCATTGAATAATAAAACGCCTCGGAAGTTTGTCCCGATAAAGTGCGTCCGGAAGCGTCTGTGATGGTCCCTGAAATCATCACTGGTAGGTTGATACCCAACTCTTCAAATACTTCTTCTACTGCATACACTGCGGCTTTTGCATTTAAGGTGTCGAAAATAGTTTCAACAAGGATTATATCAACCTTCCCCTCAATAAGAGCATGTGTTGATTCTTTGTAGGCTTCAACAAGCTCATCAAAGTGTACATTGCGCTTACCAGGGTCGTTAACGTCGGGTGAAATAGACGCGGTGCGACTAGTTGGACCGATAACCCCAGCAACGAAACGAGGCTTATCCGGCGTTTTCGCAGTATATTCATCAGCCGCTTCTCGCGCTAATTTAGCTGCGCTTAAGTTAATTTGACGAGACTCATCCTGCATATCGTAATCTGACATTGAAATGCTCGTAGCATTAAAGGTGTTGGTTTCAATGATATCAGCACCTGCAGCAAGGTATTCTCGGTGAATGTTTCTAATAATGTCTGGCTGCGTGATTGACAATAAGTCATTATTTCCTTTCACATCACAATGCCAATTTTTATATTGTTCGCCGCGATATTCAGCCTCATCCAGTTGACACTTCTGGATCATAGTACCCATGGCGCCATCCAGTATTAATATGCGCTCTCTAGCTATGCTAGTTAAGAGGTCTATGCTATTTGTGGTTTTGCTCACAATCTCTCTCTTTTCTGTTGCAATGTTTCACTGCACGTTTCTTTTGTATTTATCAAGTGTTTGCTTATCGACTTTGCAAATCGCGTTTTATTGCTCGCGTTAACGCTTTTATTTAAGTCTAGCATTCACGTCGTCTAAGTGTGCTTAAATCGTAAGGTGTATTTTGATAAACATAGTAGTTAAGCCAATTCGTTAATAGTAAGCTGCCATGTGACTTCCAGCGCACTATTGGTTCCTGACTCGGATCGTTGTTAGTAAAATAGTTGCTCGGAACAACAGGTTCTAGGCCTGCCTCTAGATCACGTTCATATTCGAGCGCTAGTGTATTTGGATCGTATTCCGGATGACCGGTCACGAAAACCAAACGACGATCATCAGTAGCGCTAATGTAGGTGCCTGCAAGGTCTGATTGCGCCAATACCTTTAAGCCAGGTACCTTTTCATAATCTTCGAGTAGGATTTCACCAACTCGACTATGCGGAGCCCAAAAGCGAGGATCAAAACCACGCATTAACTCATCGTTCGCTTGCACTACATCATGTTCAAACACTCCCGATAGCTTATTGGTTCGCAATTGACGCTGCACACCGTAAAAATGATACATTGCAGCATGGGCAGCCCAGCACAAAAAGATCGTCGACTGCACATTTTCTTGCGCCCAATCTAGCAGCTCGGTCATCTTGTCCCAGTACTTTACGTCCTCATATTCGAGTAGTCCAAGAGGCGCACCGGTTACAATCCAACCATCATAGTTTTTATCCGATACTTCGCTAAACTCATGATAAAAAGCGTCCATATGCGACTTCGGGGTATTTTTCGGCGTTGTCTCATCAATCCGGATTAAGTCGACGTTGATTTGAATCGGCGTATTTGATAATAATCGTAAAATCTGAATTTCAGTTTCAATTTTATTCGGCATTAAATTCAATATCCCAACTTCTAGCGGACGAATGTTTTGGCTAGCAGCGCGGTTACTGTCCATGGCAAAGATGTTTTCTTGCAGTAGCACATCTAAAGCTGGCAGATCGGACGGAATTTTAATGGGCATTAATACCACCTGTCTTTAAATCCATGCTCGTTTCAAAGGCATGTTTTATTATCAACGTGGTTATCATTGTGGCGATATCAAACGAAAAGTCAACATCTTTACGTCTAGACGTCTAATTAAAATAAACGTGAGTACAAGAATTTGGACGCTATTTACTAAATGAAGATTTGTGCACACATATTTAAGCAGTGCTCAGCATGCAGATCAGCGTTATGGTAAATCCCTTTGTATATTTATTTACGCGCTTTTTCCTGAAATCCCATCAACACCTCTACTTCGGCTTTCGGCAAGTCACAGGCGTCGATGATTTCATTGATGCTTGCACCAGATGCAACGAGACTGTGCGCCTTCGCATACATTTTTGCTGCAGGGTCTTGTTGTGAAAGCTCATCAATTTGTGCCATCAACTTATCAATATCAAATTTAAGCGCTTCTATTTCGGACGCATGGGTTTGCGTAATATTCGCTGTAAACGCAGAAACCGCACTATCCAACTCAATGGCAAGTCTTTGTTTGTTTTGCTCATATGAATCTTTTTGAGTTTGCTCGAAGGCATTTAGCTTGGATTGGTGAGCTTCATTGGTTTTATAGAGGCTATTGATAAGTTCGAGCGCTTTGTTCAGCCGCAGGCTAAGCTTTCTATTCGACTGAATAGCAATTATGGCAATCCCTAAGCCAACAAAAGATATACAAAGGAGCACCATGTTGATCATTGAAATTTCTTGCATTGAGACACTTTCTTATTTGTTGTTAGTACGTGCAAATGTAACGCATTCCCGCAAATAAATACAAAAATACCGTGACGAGGCACGGTATTTTTTACATTGATTGGGCTGCCCTGCTTAAAAGAAGCGCCCTGCAGTTTGCACAAAGTGTTATAAACTGCTCATTTCGTCCCATTCTTCGTCACTCAATAACTTATTGAGGTCAACCAAGATAAGAAGACTTCCGTTTCTATTGCTTACGCCTTGTATAAACTTAGCGCTTTCTTCGGTCCCTACATTTGGCGTGCTGTCAATTTCAGATGAGCGCAGATAGACAACTTCAGCGACACTATCAACAAGAATCCCAACCACTTGCTCATCCGACTCAATTATGACAATACGTGTATTGTCAGTTATGTCTGTTGGTGGCAAACCGAAGCGCGACCTGGTATCAATGACAGTAACGACATTACCGCGTAAGTTGATAATCCCAAGCACATAATCGGGGGCACCAGGAACTGGCGCTATTTCTGTGTAACGCAAGACTTCCTGAACTTGCATAACATTGATCCCATAAGTTTCCTCATCTAGGCGATAAGTCACCCATTGCAACACCTCATCATTTGGGTCGCTAGCGGCAATCTTTGTTCTATCTTGGTTCATTTAATTTACTCCGTCACACAAGGTATTTTTCTATTTGTTAAACGTCACTTGCTGCCTAAACCTGCTTTAAGCATTTCAACAAGTTCCTCAACATTAATTAAAGCACACATTCTTTCTTTTACCATGCCTGCTAACCACGGCCGTTTACCTGAATTATTTCGCCATTTCACGTCAGACTTATTCAGTTCAACGGTATTAACCAACTTTTCGCAAGCAAGGCCCCAAGGCGTTTTACCCAAGTTGATCAAGAATCGATAATTCAAATCTTCTGCCATCTTTTCGTCGTATTTCTCTGGCATCACCCATCGAGCAGAGTCTACGACGTTAAACTTATCTTCATTTTTCAACATGACCCCCATAAACCAGTCCGGTTTTCCGATTAGAGGCGCAATTTTCGTAATTTCATGTATTCCGCCTAACTCAATCAACGGAACGGCTAACGTTAAGCCGGCGACTTCAAAAAACAGCGCTTGAAAACGCTCATCGAGCGAATCTTGCAAACTTGTTGGTGCCGAAACTTCCAACCTACTTGTCTCTGTTTCGACCTGAATTTGAATTTCTTTATCATCTTGTTGAATTATCTGCTGTTGAACAGCTAAATTTGTTGTTTCTGGTTCAACTATCGCCTTTAAAAACGGCTCAGGTGACTGCTCAGATTTTATTTCCGTATTTTTTTCAAGCAGCCTATTCAGTTCTTCTTGTCGCTTTTCACTGGCCTGGTCTAATAATTTTTGCGCAGCAGCTTTATCAAAAATAGATGCAGGAACTGATTCAGTTAGCAAATCAGCGAGATAATCCTCTACCACGTTTTCTTTGGCAAATTCATTCTTATCCTTCATTTGCAATGTCCTTCAAAAACTTCTGGTAGGCAAAAACCCCTCTGCATTTTGGCGCGAAAAGAGAGGCTGGCACCTGTGCTTGACTGGCGTCTCGGAACTTAGTATCAACTGGGATGAATCCTCTCCACAGTTGCTCAGGATAATCCTCAGTCAAGGTTGTATAGGCCTGAATTGTTGCGTTTACGCGCCTATCAAACATAGTGGCGATGATACTTATAGGAATATTATCTGGCATTGTTTTGCGCATAATCTTGAGGGTACGCATCATTCTATCCAATCCTTTAAGAGCCAAGTGCTCTGTTTGCACTGGCACGATGATACGATTACTGCAAGCAAGCGCATTTACCATGGACACACCTAATATGGGAGGGCAGTCTATCACTACATAGTCAAATTGACGTTTAATAGACGCAAGTGCCTTTTTCAGTATCAAACCTTTGCCACTTTCCATGCCCATTTTACGATCCAATGTGGCTAGCGCCATGGTCGCCGGCAGGACCATCAAACCAGGTACCTTGGTTAGGCAGAGGCAGTCAAGCAATGCTTGGCCTTGGTATTTTTCTGGCTGAGCGAAAACATCATAAATACTGTTATCGAGGGTCTCTGAATCAATTCCAAAATAATAACTTAGGCTGGCGTGAGGATCTGTATCAACAAGCAAAACCCGCTCGCCCTGCTGCGCTAAAAGCCCACCAAGCGTAACGGCGGTCGTTGTTTTACCAACGCCGCCTTTTTGATTCGCGACTGTCCAAATATTCAATTGCTTACTAACTCATTATTGCTGGGTTGGTTCACAGCTTCATTTCTGTGATGATGTGTCGGGCAATGTTTTCCAATGGAATAACTCTATCACAACTTCCTGATTCCGCGACGGCTTTCGGCATGCCGTAAACAACACTCGAATTTTCATCTTGGGCCCAAATTGTTGCCCCTTTCGCTTTTAATAATTTCGAACCCTCGGCTCCATCGGCTCCCATTCCCGTCAATATGATGCTTAATACATCACCAGAGAATGCAGAAACTAGAGACTCCATCGCAAAATCGATACAGGGATGATAAACAAAAGCTCTTTCCTTCGGCGCGTCAGTTATGCTTATTTTAGCAAAAGCGCCAACGCCTGTGACTTGAATTTGCTTGCCGCCCTGAGCAAGATAAATTGTGCCTTTTTCAAGCCTATCGTTATCTTCTGCCAGCTTCACTTTTAATTCAGTATACTTGTCGAGACGCTCAGCAAAAGCAGCTGTGAAGGTGCCCGGCATGTGTTGAACGAGTATCACTGGATAAGGGAAATGATTCGGCAAATCGCTGATCACTTTTTGCAATGCGACAGGGCCTCCCGTGCTAGCACCAATGAACAAGAGTTTATAGCGTTTACCCGATGCTGGTAATGGGGACACCGACGGTTGAAGCTTCGTGAATACAGGTTGCCTTGCTGGAAAATGGCTAATATCTGGTTTGTTTCTTTGAGCTGGATCGGGTGTGATCCTATCTTTTATGTCACTATTGGGGCCGAGCCGACGACTGCGTGCTAACGCTTTTACCCGTCGTTGAATAACTAGAATCGCCTCTGGTCTCTCACTACTGATTTCGTCAAATTTTTTAGGAATAAAGTCAGCGGCACCGGCTTGTAATGCATCAAGAGTGACTTGTGCACCTGCATGTGTGAGTGAAGAAAACATTAAAATTGCGGTGGGCGCCGCCTGCATTATTTGGGCAACAGCAGTGATACCATCCATCACCGGCATTTCAACATCCATTGTAATCACGTCAGGCTTGAACTCAATGGCTTTTTTTACTGCTTCTGCACCATTAACGGCATGCCCGATAACTTGAATACTTGGGTCTTGCTCTAACACGGATGTTAAGCGCCTTCGATAAAACGCTGAATCATCAACTATCAACACTCGATATGGCATCGTTTTTTTGAGGACCTTTTCCCTGATTTGAAATAGCGGCTTAGCTGATCAGATTGCTCAACTAAGCGTACTTCTTCAATAAATTTGCAATGTCTAAAATTAGCGCAATGCCACCGTCCGAGGTAATCGTTGCGCCTGCCATGCCAGGAGTACCTTGCAATAAGGCATCTAATGGCTTGATAACAACTTCTTCTTGACCAATCAGTGAATCAACTACAAAACCGACTTGCTTAGTGCCTATTTGCATCACAACCACGTGCCCTTTCGAACGATCAACTTTCTGTGGTATGCGATTCAACCAATCACCAAGATAAAACAAAGGAATAGCTTTCGACCTAACAATCATTGTTAACTGGCCGTCTACTTTGTGTGTTTTACTAATATCCATATTAATAATTTCACTAACTGCACCTAGCGGTAAGGCAAACGTTTGCTCGCCCACTACAATCATAAGGGTTGGCAGTATTGCTAGGGTAAGCGGAACTTTGATAGCAAGTCTGGTGCCCTTTCCAAGCTCCGAATCAATGTTAACTGAACCGTTAAGTTGGTTGATTTTAGTTTTCACCACGTCCATACCAACACCACGGCCAGAAATATCACTAATTTCCACTTTAGTAGAAAAACCTGGAGCAAAAATAAGGTTAAATGCCTCAACGTCTGACATTCTAGCTGCTGCATCAGCATCTAATACGCCACGATTAATCGCAATCTCTTTCAACTTTTCTGGATCCATTCCCTTACCATCATCGTCGATCGTAAGGAGGATATGATCACCTTCTTGAGAAGCAGACAGTTTCACCGTACCCATTCTTGGTTTGCCTTGAGCCTCTCGCTCATCTGGCATTTCAATACCATGGTCAACCGAGTTTCTCACTAAATGCACTAAGGGATCAGCAAGTGCTTCAACTAAGTTTTTATCTAAATCAGTTTCTTCACCAACCAGCTCAAGGGTAATTTCTTTCTTTAATGTTCTGGCTAAGTCGCGAACAACGCGCGGAAAACGACCAAACACTTTCTTGATAGGCTGCATGCGGGTTTTCATCACAGCACCCTGCAAATCACCCGTCACTACGTCTAGGTTAGCGATGGCCTTCGCCATGCTTTCATCAGCATTATTAATGCTCAAGCTTAATAAGCGATTGCGCACTAATACAAGCTCACCTACCATATTCATTATTTGATCGAGTCTCTTAGTATCAACTCGAACTGTGGTTTCAGCTTGAGGTGCAGCACTTGCTTTCTTATCTTCTTTTTTCGCTGGTGCAGCTGGCGCTTTTGCTGCTGGCGCTGGCTGCGTCTTAGCAGGAGCTTTAACAACAGGCTTTGCATCATCTTTTGGCGCGCTCGGCGCTTCAGTTTTTGGCGCTTCTGGTGCTTTCGCTGCCGTCTCATTAGCCACAGATGCAATAGGCGACTTACCTTCCCCATGCAGCTGGTCAAGTAAGGCTTCGAACTCATCGTCGGTTATTTCATCAGGATTACTGCTTGCGCTTTCATTCGCGTTTTTGTCAGTGCTACTGGCCGCGCTCTGGGCTTCTTTCTTCTCTTCAGCCTTGAATTGTCCCTTACCATGCAAATCATCTAGTAGGGCTTCAAATTCGTCGTCTGTGATGTCGTCAGCGCCTGAGTTCGTTGCTGCCGGGGGGGGTGTTGGGGCTTTAGCGCTGTCAGATTTGGAAGGCCCTGAGCTACCGTGGAGCTCATCTAATAAAGCTTCAAACTCGTCGTCAGTAATCTCATCAATATTAGCGTCAGCAGGCGCTTCGCTATTATCAATTGACTCATTATTTGTTTCATTGATTTCATCTTCACTGTCATCAGCCGGAAGTTCAGCAACGTCAGTGGCAAAGATATTTTCATCGGCAGTTTCTGGCTTACTTAGTTTGTGTAAAACGGCGATAAGTTCGTCAGGAGCCGCTTCGAGAGCTTCCCGCTGCTTAACTTTTTCGAACATTTCAACAACAACGTCGGTTGCTTGAAGAATGACATCCATTAACTCTGGGGTCAGTGTTCGTTGACCATTGCGCATAACGTCAAACACGTTTTCTGCGCCATGGCAGATATTAACGAGTTCTGTTAACGCTAAAAACCCAGCACCGCCTTTGACCGTGTGATAGCCCCGGAAGATTGCATTAAGTAAATCTGCATCATCCGGCTTATTCTCAAGATCAACAAGCTGTTCTTGGAGTTGTTCAAGTATTTCCCCGGCTTCCACCAAGAAATCTTGCATTATTTCCTCGTCAACTTCAAACGACATTCGTCGGCTCCCCTAAAACCCTAAACTTGACAGCAAATCGTCAACGTCGTCTTGTCCACTTACTACGTCGTCTCGTGTATCTGCATCGATAATTGGCCCTTCGGCTTTTACTGTATCGGTCTGTTTCTTAGAAGTTTGAGGATTATCTTCCTCTAGCTGCAATTCTCCGACATCACCAAATGCCGTCAGCATTGAAACAAGGCTATCTTCGACTTCTTTAACCAGCTCTATAACGCGACGAATAACTTGCCCCGTGAGATCTTGATAGCCTTGAGCCATCAATACTTCGGTAAGCAAGGAATTTAACGTTGAAGAGTCTCGGCTTGCATCTGTTATTAGCTTATCAAGTTCTAAGCACAGGTGCTTAAATTCGCCTAACTCAATTTGGCGATTCATTAATTTTTGCCATTCAGGCATGATGTTATTTAAACGCTGATTCAAACCTTCCGCAAGTGGCATGCACTTTTCAACAGCATCCATCGTGGTGTTTGCCGCTTTTTCGGTCTCTTCAATAACATAAATTAAACGAGATCGTGCGTCGGGAATTTCGTCCTGCATCAAATTCGCGATGCGTTCATCTATTTGGAAGTTATTCAGTGAGTCATGCAGTTGGCGAGTCAATTTTCCTACTTCAGAAAAAAGCTCGGTTGACTCACGCATGGTAATTACATCTATCAGTGCGTTCGCTTTATCGCGATCACCTTTTTCAAGATACTCAACTAGTAGTTTCGCTTCTTCTAGCGAAACTAAGTCTCTGTCGGTCGTTGTCATTCAACGTTACCCCATTAAGAAATATCGCTGTTAACCTAGACGTTCAAAAATCTTTTCTAGCTTTTCTTTAAGCGTCGCAGCTGTGAACGGTTTTACAACGTAACCATTTACACCCGCTTGCGCTGCGGCAACAATCTGTTCTTTCTTCGCTTCTGCAGTGACCATTAAAACAGGTAAATGCTTTAAATTATCGTCAGCGCGGATTGCGCGAAGAAGATCGATCCCCTGCATACCTGGCATATTCCAATCCGTTACAACAAAATCGAAATCACCTTGCACAAGCATAGGCAATGCCGTATTTCCGTCATCTGCTTCTTGAATGCTAGTAAAGCCAAGATCTTTTAACAAATTCTTAATGATACGCCTCATTGTTGAGAAATCATCAACAACTAAGATTTTCATATTCTTATTCAAAACTGCCTCCGCTGAGGTACAAATTAACTACAAAAATAAAACGGAGAAAACTTAGTCGGCTGTACGCCAAGACTGCATTTTCGACTTTAACTTTAACATTGCTTGACTATGAATTTGACTCACTCGTGATTCACTCACCTCGAGCACTTCGCCAATTTCACGCAAGTTTAATTCTTCGTCGTAATAAAGTGAGAGCACGATCGCTTCTCGCTCTGGTAATGTTGTTATCGCCCGAGCCAGCGCTTTCTGAAATGATCCTTGCACCATATCTTCAAAAGGACTGTCTGCACCTTTCGTTGCGTCGGTGGTAAGAACGTCTTCACTTACGCCCAGATCTTCGATTCCAACAAGTTTACCCGCGTTAACTTCATTCAACATTTGATGATATTCCTGCACCGACACTTGCAGCCTTTCAGCTACGTCAATGTCGCGTGCGTCGCGGCCGGTCGCTTTTTCCACATCAGAAATAGCTTGCGTTATTGCTCGACTATTCTTGTGAACCGAACGTGGAGTCCAGTCACCTTTTCGAATTTCGTCAAGCATCGAACCGCGAATGCGAATACCAGCAAAGGTCTCAAAACTTGCACCTTTGGAGCCATCAAAGTTTCTTGCTGCTTCCAGCAAGCCAATCATCCCTGCTTGAATCAAGTCGTCCACGAGAACACTTGCTGGCAACCTTGCCATTAGATGATGAGCAATTCTTTTCACCAAAGGCGCATGCCGCTCGACCAGTTGGTTTTTATCAATTTGTTGTTGATAGACTGCCACTTTGTTACTCACTGATTAGTTACCTACTCGTTTCTCGATACTAACTGCTCAATAAAAAATTCCAAATGCCCGCCGGGTTGCGCCGGTATGGGCCAAGTCATGGACTTTTGAGCTAGGTTAGTTATCGCCAATGCCGCAGGCGATGATGGATATGCATCAACAATAGCAGCTTGTTTACGTACTGATTTACGAATATTTTCGTCGAATGGAATTACGCCCACCAACTCTAATGCAACATCCAAAAATCGCCCTGTCACCTTGGAAAGCTTACTAAACAGTTCTTTCCCTTCCCTTTCACTTCGAACCATGTTCGCAACGATTTTAAATTTAAAAACGCCGTGTTCACGGTTCAGTATTTTTATCAATGCATAGGCATCGGTCAGTGAAGTAGGCTCGTCACACACAACGACAAGAACATCTTGCGCCGCCCGAGAAAAGCTCATGACCATGTCAGAAATGCCGGCTGCAGTATCGATTATCAACACATCTATTTCGGTACGTAACTCACTGAAGGCTCTAATAAGACCAGCATGCTCTGTAGGACCCAACTCAGCCATCGACTTTGAGCCTGAAGTGGCAGGCGCAATTTTAACGCCGTGAGGACCTGTTACTAAAATGTCGTCTAAGGTGCATTCGCCTCTGAGTACATGTGATAAATTTTTATCAACACGCAGTCCAAGTAAAACGTCAACGTTGGCCAGACCTAAATCGGCATCAAGCACAAGAACACGCTTGCCTTGCTTGGCTAATGAGATGGCTAAATTCAAAGACACGTTGGTTTTACCCACACCACCTTTACCACCTGTGACCGCCATGACTTTAATTAATTTGGACTTATTCATTTTTCTTAAGCTACTCGCTTGATCTTCTATCATCCTGCTCTGACACCCTCATCAGAATTCAATAGGCTAGTATGCGCCAAAGCATACTTTTTATAAAGTTTTGACGCTACCATTATTAAATTTTTTGCATCGGCAAGTTTTATATCTTCTGGCACTCTCTGTCCATCCGTTACGTAGCTTAGTCTAAGGTCGTTTTCGATGACCACACTTAGGGCCTCTCCAAGACTATAGCACTCGTCTAATTTACTGAAAATGCAGCCTGTAAGGTTTATGTTCTTATACGCTTGTATGGTTTGATGTAACACCTGATACTGCGCGCCTGCAGGCAATACTAAGTATTTTTTAATGTTTGCCGTCGTTTCTTTTTCATAATCATTTAACTGTGTCACTAAACGAGCGTCACGTTGACTAAAACCGGCGGTATCAATAAGGACTAATTTTTTGTGCCTTAGTTGATAAAGTATATGGGCTAACTCTTCGGATGTCTGTGCTTTTTTCACCGTACAGCCAATAATTTTACCGTATGTCGCTAATTGCTCAAAAGCCGCAATTCGATATGTATCCACAGTAATCATGGCGACTTCATTAGCACCATACTTCTGTGCAAATTTTGCGGCTAATTTTGCAACTGTTGTCGTTTTACCTGTGCCTGTTGGTCCGACCAAAGCAACAATACCTGACTGCTGTAATATGTCGTTACCGCCTATATGTAGCCGATTGGAAATGAGATTCAATAAGTAATCCCAGCCTTCTGTTTCAGTCGCTTGGGGTGGCAGAAAACTCACTAATTGCTCAACGAGTCTTTCACTGATCCCCATGCCTAATAACTTGTTACCAAGAAAATAGTGTGTTGGGTTTTTACGTTTGCTCTTTTCATCACTCAATCCGTTCACTTGATATTGTAAAACATTACGAATAGAAGCCAGTTCTGATTTGATAAAATCAAGCCCATCATTTGAAGAGAAACTTTTGTCTTGGCTGAATAAATCTGACGCTTGGCTGTCGGCAAAGTCATGTTCCATTGAAAAATCATCCATCGGTTTGGTTACTGGAGTTCTTGCATATTCATGGGTGAGTTCTGCCTCGCGGCGACGCTTTTCAGCTTGCTGTGAGTCTGCATAAGCTTGACTAACGCGAGGTTGATTTTGATTCACTGCTTGTGTTGGCTGCGTTGATTGAGCGCTACGCTGTTGTGAATACTGTTTGCTGTTTTCTTTATCAGTGTATTGCTCATTTTTGCGCCCATAGGCCGCATTGGCATGCGCTACACTTTCAAATCCATCGCTATTTTCGTCAACTAACTGACCTGCATGCTGTTTTTCCAGCAGTGCTTTGAGGCTATCAGGTCCATCATCACCAATTATTTCGCTCAGGGTTGGCGTATTTTTTGACCTTCTGCCTAAGCTTATTGTGGGAGCTGGTTTTGTCATTTCAGTCTCTTTATCCACTGCAGCAACAAGCTCTACGCCATCTGCTACCTTTTTATTAGACATAATAACTGCATCGCCGCCAAGTTCGTCTTTCACTTGCTTGAGCGCTTCACGCATATCTTTGCCAAAAAAACGTCTAATTTTCATGATGTCCTCGTTAGTGTTTGTAATGCGTCAGTTTATTGACCGACTGATGACACTATTTTTATTTGTTTGTCGTCGGGTATCTCTTGATACGACAACACATGTAATCCTACAACAGCGTGTTTCAAAAACCTTGATAGCACCGGACGTAGCATGCCTGATGTCAATAGCACCGAAGGTTCGCCTGCGAGTTCTTGTTGCTGACTGGCTTCAGTTAACGATTGCTGAATTTTCTCTGCAAGGCCTGGCTCTATACCAGCACCATCTTCACCACCTGCTTGTAATGACTGATGCAACATCTGTTCCAAGTCTGGCGCTAAAGTAATAACCGGTATTTCATTACCGCCTGCCGTAATGTCTTGCACAATCAAACGCTTCAGTGCAATTCGCAATGCAGACACCAGTACGTCTGGATCTTGGCTTTTAGGGCCGTACTCACACAGTGTTTGACAAATTGTACGCATATCTCTGATTGGCACGCCTTCATATAATAGGGTTTGCAGTACTTTAACAATGGTGCTTAGCGACAAAATATCAGGTACTAGTCCTTCAACTAGTTTCGGATTGGTTTTCTCAAGCATATCAAGCAACTGCTGAACTTCTTCATGTCCCAATAATTGATAGGCATTCGTTGTTAGCAACTGACTCAGGTGTGTGGCGACCACTGTGGCTGAATCAACAACCGTATACCCAAGAGTTTGTGCGTGTTCACGTTGGTTAGCTTTGATCCAGACAGCATCTAAACCAAATGCAGGGTCCTTGGTTTTGGTTCCCGATAGCTCACCGAATACCTGACCAGGATTAATAGCTAGCTCGTTGTCATGACTGATTTCCGCATCACCGATTGACACTCCCATCATCGAAATGGAGTAAGCATTAGGTGAAAAATCCAAATTGTCGCGAATGTGCACAGGCGGAATAAGGAAACCCAGCTCTTGCGACAGTTTTTTACGTACGCCTTTGATTCGCGTCAATAATTCACCGCCCTGCGATTTATCTACAAGCGGAATAAGACGGTAACCCACTTCAAGTCCAATGGTATCGACGTGTTGAACATCGTCCCAACCCAGTTCTTTGATTTCACTAGGGCCTTTGCTTGAATCCGGCATTGTTTCTACTAGCGCTTTATCTTTTGCTTCCTTCGCTTTCATCTTGTCTCTGAAGAAAGCATAAGCAAACACGGCAGCAGAGAAGCCAAGGAAAGCAACATGCGGCATGCCCGGAACAATGCCCATGACAAATAGAATGCCCGAGGTAATGTATAGGGCTTTGCGGTTGGCTAACTGCTCTCTAATTTCATGCCCCATTTCTTGCGAGTCATTCTCTCGAGTAACAATAATCGCGGTTGCAACAGAAAGTAGCAAAGACGGGATTTGTGCGACGAGACCGTCACCAATCGTCAGAATGGTATAAACTTCCATCGCCGTGGAAAAATTTAAATCATGTTGAAACATGCCCACAAACAAACCGCCGACAATATTGATTAACATAATGAAGAGGCCAGCGATTGCGTCACCTTTTACAAATTTTGACGCACCGTCCATCGAACCGTAAAAATCAGCTTCAGAGGTGATTTCTTCTCGTCTCTTTCTCGCTTGATCTTGATCGATATAACCCGCGTTCAAGTCGGCATCAATTGCCATTTGTTTGCCCGGCATAGCGTCCAAGGTAAATCGAGCGCTAACTTCAGAAATACGTCCAGCACCCGCCGTTACTACTTTAAAATTGATAATCAACAAGATTGCAAAGACGACGACACCTACCACATAGTTGCCGCCAATAACCACTTCACCAAACGCTTGTATGACCTTCCCAGCCGCGTCTCCACCCTCATGTCCTTCCAATAACACAATTCGCGTAGAGGCAACGTTTAGGGCCAAACGCAAAACAGTAGCAACCAATAGAACAAGGGGGAATATGCCAAAATCGACAGGACGTTTAGTTAATACAGAAACCAAAATAATGACGAGAGATAGAGCAATATTGAAGCTAAAAAGCACATCTAAAAGAATAGCCGGCATCGGCAAAATGACCATGCCCATAATGGCTAAAACGACAATTGGCGCGCCCATACCAGCAGCGATACCTTTTAATTGCGTTCTATCTACACGTTGAAAAGCGGAAGTTAATTGCATACAACAGAATTTTGACATCTAAGTAATAATACTGGTTGTATTACAACTACCGTGCCAACACGCTGAAGTTTATGAAAAAAATTAAAGCATAGGCAATACTTGGTCTCTGCCTAAGTTTTTACCTTCGTATAAGAGGTCGTCTGCGCGCTTGATGCATTGGTCAACAGAGGTGTAGCCTTCAATGTCAGCAGCGCCTGCAGTTAATGAGACTCGAAGCGTGGTGTCAGCCACAGAAAAGACTTCATTGCGGATCCTTTCACGATATTTATTCGCAATATTAATGGCGTCTTTGAGTTCAGTATTGGGCAATAAGACGATGAACTCCTCTCCACCCCAGCGCGCTAAAATATCGTAATCGCGCATACATTGTGCAAGAACATTAGCGAACTTGATCAACACTTGGTCGCCAGCTTCATGACCATATTCATCGTTAATACGTTTAAAAAAATCAATATCTATCAGAATAATAGAGAACAACTCCTTACTTCTTTTATACTTTGAGAACTCTTTTCCAACAGCGTCGGTAAAGCCCCGTCGATTATAGACTTGAGTAAGAGGGTCTAGGGTCGTTAGCAAGGTCAGCTTTTCATTGGCCATTTGCAGCTCAATGGTCTTCTCTTGCACGTTTTGATAAAGCGTCACTGAGCGCTTGTGTAATGCGTAAGTGCGCCATCTGAATATGACAAATACTAAGACGATTGCAAGGGTACCGAAAGTGATAGTAGCCCAAACGGTCTGCCACCAAGGAGGCAATACTTGAATAGTCATTCTCTGTGGCTTGTCATTCCAAACGCCATATCTATTGGTTGATTTGGCCTCGAGAATATAAGTGCCAGGGCTTAAATTGGTGTAAGTAGCGGTGCGATTTTTACTATCGACATACTGCCAGCGATCGTCGAAGCCAATTAATCGATAGGCATACTCAATGCTATCAGGGCTACCAAACTCTATTGCGGCAAACTCGATGCTAACCAAAATGTCGTCGGGTGATAAGGATATCCTCGTAACCGCCGCTTCTTCATTTGGCACAATATCGAATTTTTCATTAATACCTCGGCTGTCGTTTCCATTTAAAATCGCCACCCGTGTAAAATGAATACCAGGCAAGTCGACGGGCTTTTCAACGAGCTCTGGGGAAAAGTAAGTAACGCCCTGATCACCAACAAAAACGATAGTTCCGTCATTCTTTTTAGCGTAAGCACCAATGTAGTATCCAGTTGTATTTACACCGTCATTATCATCAAATGCATCGACTCTACCCGATGCTATATTGGCACGAAATATTTTACTCTCGGTTGCTATCCAAAGGTGGCCGCGTTCGTCATTCACTACTGCGGCGATGGAAGAGGTAGAAAGCCCTGTGTTTAAAAATAATCGACTAAATTTTGCTTCACCGTTGAAGTCGCTCAGCTCTAATAACAATAGGCCATGTCCTTGAGTGCCAACATAGTAGCTAGTTTCATCACGCGCTGATACCCAAGTTACGACATCATGAACTAAGCTATTTTTATCTTCTGGATCATTATTTAATTTTCTAATTTCATCCGTTTGCGGATTAATTAGTATCAGCCCGTTGGCTGTCGAAACTACAACTAAATCATCCGATACTGGCAATATTCTTGTTGCCATCGGCAAATCAAAGTTTTTGACAATGCGGTTAGCAACGGGATCAAAAACATATAAACCTTCTGTCCATGTACCGACCCATATGTTTTCGTCTAAGCCAACCGTTATCGAATAAACAGAGGCATTTTTAATGCCAATGTCTCGTATATATGTGTCACCTGAGACAAGTTTACCCAAGCCTAAGCGCGACCCAATCCAAAGCGTATTCGTCTTGTCTTGAAAGGCTAAGGTTTTCACTTGATTAATCGACTCTTTTTCAGACTTTCCTATCCAAGGGCCCACAACCCTATTGTCAGCGTTAACTTTGTAAACGCCTTCTTTGGTAGCCACCCACAAGCTATCGTCAGCTTCCTTAGCGACGAAATAGCTTACTTGATTTGGATATAAGAAAAAGCGACTGAACATAGTTGAATTCAAATCCAATACATTGAAGCCAGAACTGTAGGTGCCGAAAAATATTAACCCACTATCAGTTTTAAAGAGCTTACTGACGTGTTCCTCTACTTTTGTTTCACCGCCATTCGCGCGGTTAACTAAGTTAACAAACGAAGTATCATTTGGATCGGGAAAGATGAAAATTCCTCTGGTCGTTGCAACCCAAATAGAATCATCATTCATTTGTTGAATATCGTTTATGATGCTGTCCGAGAAACCTACTTTAGAGACAACGCTTGTTATCGCAGAAAAAGTGTCCTCGCCAATTTTAGCTCTAAATAGACCTTGAGCTTTGGTGCCAGCCCACAAGTAGCCTTGGTTATCTGTTTCCAGTGCAGTAACTTCGAGCATTGGCAGAATTTCATCACGCCAAACCTCTGTCTTTTTGTTATAGCTGATTACACCATTGCTGGTAGCAACCAACAGTTTATCTTTGTTTAACGAGATCACATCAATAATAACGGTCGCCTGATTTGGCATTGAAACGATTTTAAATCCGTTTTCATCCGCTCTTTTTCTATATAAGCCTTTGTCTGTGCCGACATAGATGTTCTGGTCTGAATCGATAAAAATTAACTTAATCGACTTGTCCGACTTGCCTTGGTGGTCATAGAGCTCAAACGATTCAAACAGCTGGGATTCTGAACGCAAAACGTTCAAACCGTTCACCGTCGCAATCCAAATATCCCCTGAGATAGGATGAATTTCTAAATTGTATATCAATGAACCTGAAGGCCCTTTTCCTGGAGTATCGCTTTGACCATAATTAGTGAAGTTGTAGCCGTCAAACTTGTCGATTCCCGATTGGGTAGCAAGCCATATATAACCGTTTTTGTCTAAAGCAATATCATACACAGACGTTTGCTTGAGTCCGTCACTGACACCGTAATTTTTAATGCGGGAAGTTTGGTATTGAGATGCGTCCGAGCACATAACTAGAGAGCTATAACCCAGCGATAAGACAGCCAAGCCCAGCAGGCAACAATACAAGAACTTATCTATTAGTGGCTTCAAATGCTTACCTGTTTCACGTAATAAATGTAATATGTCGTTAGTAAGCTCATATCAAAAGTCGTTTGAGATAATAGTCCTAAACGTGATTACTTAGTTAAACTATGCTTTTATAATCTTGATTATATTGTCTTTCACTTTTTAAGCAAGTTGTCGATTTAGTCTACTGAAAGCATCTAGTTGCTAATTAACATGCTTGCGGTTTTGGGAGCCCCTAAATAAGCAGGCAGCGTGTTGCGTTCAGCGAAAAGAGAGACTGTATATCAAGGTTAACGTCTCAGCTCTGGCGGTATCGGTAGATTCTTTTTGAGTGCTTTCGGACGGCTTGCTTTGCCTTTTTTATAGGCTTTCAACTGATAGACGTAAGCCAGAACTTGCGCCACAGCCATAAATAGTTTGGAAGGAATTTCCTGGTCGGGCTCTGTACTATAGTAGATAGCACGCGCTAGCATTGGAGATTGAATTATAGGTACTTCATGTGCGTTAGCTATTTTACGAATATGCATTGCTAGTTCATCTGCACCTTTCGCAACCATTATCGGTGCTCGGTCGCCGTCTTGTTCATATTTAATAGCGACCGAATAATGTGTCGGGTTAGTAACAATAACGTCAGCCTCTGGCACGGCTTGCATCATACGATTAGCTGAGGCTTGATATTGTAACCTTCGGATCCTGCCTTTGACTTGCGGATCACCCTCGGAATTTTTACGTTCGTCTTTTACCTCTTGTAGCGTCATTTTCATTTCTTTATTGTGCTTGAAGCTCTGATAAGGCACGTCAATCAAAGCAATTGGTATCATCCCGCAGCATAAGAGTAAAAATGCCCATTCAACCATATTTAACGCATGAAATAGGTTCAAGGGATAAAGCTCCATGTCTAAATACAACGCTTCATCTCTAAAAATATACAACGCTAAATAAGCCATGAAGCCAATCACCAAAACTTTAGCAATGCCTTTGATTAACTCAACTAAGGCATTCATCCCAAACATTCTCTTAAAACCTTCAAGCGGACTCAAACGATTGCCTTTGGGCGCTGCCGATTTCCATGTGAAATTATAACCACCAAGCGCAATGCTGCCGTAAACACCTCCAATTAATGAAATAATCATAAACATCATGACTGGTAAGCTAGATTCGGTGACTGCCATTTCCAGTATTTGAAACATGTGGATTTTATCGTAAGTTTCATCACGCGACAGCGTAAAAGAGCGCTTCATGACTGCAAACATTGCTTTCGCTATGATACTGCCGACAAAAAAGAATGCGATAGCGCTGAAAACAAGTACCAGCGCGGTGGATAATTCACGAGATCGCGCAATCTGCCCTTTATTTCGGGCATCTTCGAGTTTTTTGGGTGTGGGTTCCTCGGTCTTTTCGTACGAGTCATCAGCCATTTTTATCGTCCTAAATAGCGTTAACAGGTCAACAATAGCTTGCACATAAATTCTTGTGCTCGTTGCCATTGTTGCTCAAAGTGATAAACCTGGTTACTCAATGTAATGTAGATAATAACCAACCCGGTGATTTGAGCGATTGAAAAACCCAAACTAAAAATGTTTAATTGTGGAGCTGCTTTGGTCATAACGCCAAATGCTAAGTTTACAATTAACAGTGAAACAATCGGTGCTAGAGACATAGTGACGGCTGAAATAAACATCCATCCCCCCCAATGCGCAACCAAGCGAAACTGTTCGCCAGTCCACCATGGTGAATCAATGGGAAAAGCTTTAAAACTCATCACTATCATCTGGATCATGGCTAGGTGGCCGTCAAAAGTCCAAAACAACAGTGTTGCCAAAATAAGATAAAACTGACCTACAGCAGGCACACTAATGCCATTCACAGGGTCAACAATAGAAGCGAAGCCTAAACCTGTTTGCATTGCAATAATTTGGCCAGCGAGCACAAAGGTGTTCAATACCATCATCGAAATAAAACCAATAACAATACCGATAATTAATTGCTTAATACCCAGTAAAAAGGTTCCTAGGTTCACCAAGTCATCAACTGGGACGGGGGGAACATTGGGTACGATCATAAAGGTCAACAATACGGCCAATAACGTCCTAATCGGCGTTGGTATAGTTTTGGCACTAATACCGACCATTGCCGCAAACAAACCCGATATGCGCATAAACGGCAACAGGTAGTCTGATAGAAAATTAATGATTGTTGATTCTAGTATTTCCATCTATTTAGCCAACCACCGACGGAATGCGGTAAACCATTTCAAAAGTGAAATCCATCATCTTTTGCACCAACCAACTGCCCCCCCAACTCAATGCCAATAAAGTGACGATTAAGCGTGGAAGAAAACTCATGGTTTGTTCGTTAATTGAAGTCGCGGCTTGGAAAACTGCCACTATCAAACCAATAATTAAGCTGGGTACAATGACCGCAGACACTAGCACAATGACCACCAGCATCGCTTCGCGCAATATTTCGACGAATACCTCAGGACTCATAGGGTCAGACTCCCATACCGAAACTAGTGGCTAAGGTACCAAATATAAGGTTCCAACCATCAACCAGAACAAACAGCATTAGCTTAAAAGGCAATGACACAATCATGGGCGATAGCATCATCATCCCCATTGCCATCAGTATCGATGCCACCACTAAGTCCAATATCAAAAACGGAATAAACAACATAAAGCCAATTTGGAAAGCGGTTTTTAGTTCACTGGTAACAAATGCTGGGATTAATACGGTCAAAGGCACATCAGCAGGATCGTCATATAAATCCTCATATCCACCAATTTGCACAAACGTTTCTAAATCTTTGACTCGAGTTTGCGACAGCATAAAGGCACGCATCGGTTCCTTTGCGATGTTGAACGCTTCTATTGACGTCATCTCTTCGCTTAAATAAGGCTGCAGTGCTTTTTCATTAATTTCTTCAAACACAGGCGCCATAATAAACATGGACAAAAATAAACTAACGCCAATGAGTATTTGATTTGATGGCGATTGTTGTAGGCCAATCGCCTGACGTAAAATTGACAATACAACGATAATACGCGTGAATGATGTCATCATCATGATAAACGCAGGAATTAAACTGAGCGCCGTCATAATGAACAGCGCTTGCAGCGTCATTGAATACTCTTGATTACCGTCATCGGTTGTTGTGACCGTAATCGCTTGAATTCCCTGCTCTGCGATGGCGCTTCCACTAAAAAGAATGGTCAGTGCGATTAACAACGCAAGTTTGGCAATAAAGCCACGTGTCAACATGTGGCTAATCATGGGCTTCCCCCTTTTTCGCGCCAATCATCGTTTCAGCCATCGCTTTTACCAACTTATCTTTGAATGCGAGATTAGTGGGTTGTGCGCCGCTTTTATTAGTAGAGGTAGTTTCTATCGGATTCTCAAGCTTGCCCAACTGGTTGATGTTGTGCGCTGTAATACCGATTAGAAATTGTTCACCACCAACATCGATAACCATGATTTTTTCTTTGGCGCCCGCAGCCATCGATGCAACCACTTTTAATTGACCGTTTCCTGCTTGAGTGACATTAAACCGGCGCGCGATGAAAGCGAGCGCAAAAATAATGGCGACTACGAGCAAAAGGCTAAGAAAAATTGACAGTATTGATGAGGGGTTCTGTAGGGTCTGGGGTGTGGAGGCCGAAGCCTCCGCGCTGACCACGCTACAAAATAGAAATAAGAATAGAAGGTAAGCCCCTATTTTATAAAGGCTTTTACCTGAGTTTTTTGATTCTCTCGACTTGACTAATAACATCCGTTAACCGAATCCCAAATTTATCGTTGATGACTACTACCTCTCCATGAGCAATCAACGTGCCATTTACTAAAACATCTAGAGGTTCGCCTGCAACTCTGTCTAATTCGACCACTGAACCTTGGTTCAATTGCAGTAAATTTCGGATACTTATTTCACTGCGACCGACTTCCATCGAGATCGTCACAGGGATGTCTAATATAGTGTCGAGCTTCTTCTTTTCCGCTACCGTGATTGGTGCATCTTCTTGCAGCTCGTCAAATTCTGCAGGCTTTGCGCCACCACCAGCGGCTTGCTCATTCATAATGGCATCAATGTCATCCTGTGGATCACCGCCCTTACCTTCGCCCGCTTCTGCCTCTGCTTGCTCAGCCATTGCTGCTTCCCAATCATCTAAGCCTTCGCCATCTTCACTCATAATTTTTTCCTGTCTTATAAACCGTTTTACTTTGTATGATATAAATACTGTGTCAATGCGTGATCAGTATTTTATAAATCTTCTTCTAGAACCTGTAGTTCAGCGTCGTTATCTATTACTTTGCCATTTCGGGTCAATAACTGCAGTTCGGATTTCACCGATGTTGGCCTAGGAATTTTTTCTGTAATTTTCAGTGCTATATTCTCACGCGATTTACCTAACTTAGCTCTGAATGTCGGTAAGTCCTCAATCAACACCGTCACCGTATCGGGCATATCAATTGGAATAATGTCACCTTTTTCAAAATTCATAAGACGTTCTAGCGTCACGGTGATATCGAGCAAATGAGTGGTTAAGCCCACCTTTACATCCATAATTTCATCACGCAGCGCTTTGCTCCATCTGAAATCAGTATCTTCTTTGTCGTTTTGCACACCGGCGTCAAGCAACTCGCGTATTGGCTCCAACATCGAATAAGGTAACGAAATATGGAAATCACCGCCGCCGCCGTCAAGTTCAATATGAAAAGAACTGATCACGACAACCTCTGTAGGGCTTACAATATTCGCCATTGCAGGGTTTACTTCAGAATCCAAATACTCAAAAGACACGTCCATGACGGGTCCCCAAGCTTCTTTATAATCCTCAAAAATGAGCTTTAGCAACATCTGTATGATTCTGCGCTCGGTTGGCGTGAATTCACGCCCTTCAATTTTTGCATGGTAACGGCCGTCACCGCCGAAGAAGTTATCTACCATGATAAAGACCAGTCTGGCTTCCATAGTAATCAGTCCCGTTCCTTTAAGTGGACGGAAACGCACCATGTTTAAGCTGGTAGGGACAAATAATGTGTGAATATATTCACCGAACTTAATCATTTGAATGCCATTAATAGACACTTCCGCCGAACGGCGCATCATATTAAATAGACTCACTCGCATATGCCGAGCAAACCGTTCATTCACGATTTCCAGCGTTGGCATACGTCCGCGAACAATCCGATCTTGAGAAGAAAAATCGTACTCCATAGCCGAGCCGTCATTCTCGACCTCCTCGATTTCTTCTTCTTCAACATCGTCAACGCCGTGGAGTAGCGCGTCAATCTCGTCTTGTGATAATAAATCGCTCACATTAATTCTCGTTTTTGCTTACTCAATCATGAGTAACTTAATTAACTAACCGTAAATATAGCGGCTTTTGCAGATTGCTCTATTCTTACTGAATAACAAAACCTGTAAACAGCACTTGCTCAACAACCGTCGATTTTTCGAGCTCTCTCATTACTTGACGCACCTGAGAGGTCGCTCGTTCTTTTAATTCAACTTTGCCAACGTCGGTCACTAGATCATCGGCATTCGACGCACTAAACACTTGCAGCAGAGTACCTTCGATCATAGGAATATGCCGCTTTGCCAACTCTTCATTGGCTATACCACGCACCATCAACTGCACTTCAATTTGGACAATCCGCTCACGAGCCACGCCGGGCGCATTAAACGTAAAGGGTCTAGGCATAGCAACATACAAAGCTTGCCCCTCTGCTGGCGCAGCACTTTCAACAGCGTCATTTTGCATAGCACCCGCTTCGCCTTCTACTACCGTAACTTCGTCACCCATGAACAAGAAGAAATATGCGCCAGCACCACCGGCTAATAAGACGACAACAATAATAATAATCAGCATTAACTTGCTTTTCTTTTTACCGCCTTCTTCAATTTTTAACTCTTCATCTGCCATGTGACTTTTCTCTCATATTGGTATTTAGATGCCTATACATAGAAGGCGCTTCTACAACTCGGTAACCGCTGCTGTCAGAATTGTGACAACGCATCGTCAATAAACTTACGGCTAATTATACGCCTTTTCTTTGACAGTGTTTTTGTCTTTTTTGCGCCGTTTTTACGTCATTTTCGCATCTGCCATTAAGCGTAGTAATCAATCCCGCCTATTCTGCCGCCGTTGATACGTTGCTCAATAACGTCACCATTGTCACTTAAGCCGTCATCGCCTATCTGTTGATCTGCATGTTGCCCATCGTTTTGTAAACCATCTTGCGATTGTTGTGCCAAATTGCTCGAAGCGTTTGAATTATTTGCAAGACTCCCTTGTTCGGCTTGTCCATCACGTCCGCGACTCTCTTGCTCAACGGAGGATTGGCCTAGTTCAATGCCTTGCTCTTCAAGCATTTCACGTAATCTTGGAGTCGCTTGATCAAGCGCTTCACGAGCTTGCTGCGACTGCACAACAAAACTTACTGAGGCGGAATCACCCGACAAGTTAACCTTGATGTTCATACCGCCAAGATCGGGTGGATCTAACCTAATTTCGGCACTGATATTTCGACTATTCACCATCCAGCGAACTTTTTCAGTTAGCTGTTGCTGGCCTTCAGGCTTAAAAATATTGACACCTTTATCGCTCGCTGTCGTTTGCTGGGCTAATCGCGTGCTTTCAATTTGCTGTTGTGCGACCTCTTTTATACCCTGAACTTCATTCAGGCCCGTATTTAAATAATTCTGTTGTTGATTGCTCTGATTTAATGACGTCGCAGCCGCCAAAATATTGCTGACTTGATTCAGCTGTTTTTCCAGAGCAGTGTCAGCATTTCCCGTTACTTTCACATCAGCGGCAGCGAGTGCATCAGTAACTAAACTTTTTAAATCGATACCAGGCTCTCTACCTAGTTTTAATTGCTCTTTCATTTCTTTAACACCTGCCTGCAATGCGGCAATAAATTCAGTCGATTTACCTTCTGTTTTTAATTCAGATATGACTGATTCAACACGCGCAGCAATATTATCAATCGCGCTGCTTTCAGCTTCAGGCGGTAATTTTGCTAGCAGTTCAGTTTGCTTTTTAGTTGATGCTTTATCGACTGGCACAAACAGAGGAGATTCATTGGTTTTTTCAGTTTTCTCTGGTATTACCTTTGCCTGTTGAGGCAAAGTGACGTTAAGCTGCTCAGTTTCGAGATCGCTCAAATCCGCAGCTTTAGTCTCTGCTGATCCTAGTGGCTTGGGAACTAAATTTTCATCCGTTTTCATGTTGCTTAAATCAAGAGCAGACGTTTTATTTGTGCTCATTTGTGCATCAACAAGATCGTCGGTCAGTTCGATAGATTGATCAAGCGCAAGCTCACTCTCAATACTTAACTCGTCGCTCGCCGTTTCAAGGGAAATTGGAACAACATATTCATCATTCGGTATCTTCGTTGATGCTTGCAAGAAATCTTTTAGTAAATCGGCGTCTTTGAGCGGCGCTGCGGATCCATCTTGCACCTTAAGACTAGTGTCTTTCTCTTCTTTCAGCATTAACTGGTTCAGAAGTTTTGCAATTGCGGTATCGAGTTCTGCCATCGCTTCGCTGTTTAAGCCTAACGATTCGTCTGCATTGCCGCCTGCCGCGTTAATTAAAGTGGCTAACTCTTCTTCTGTTAGATTTATTTCTAAAAACTCAGGATCGGCTCCGGTATTTATGGCGTCAACTCCAGCTGTATTTCCGCTATCTTGCGTTTTATTTTCCGACGTTAACGATGCGATTGTTTGTGCAAAGATATCAAGCTTTGATTCTTTCTCCTCAACATACAAATCATTAGGAATGACATCTTTGGATTCTGATAAATCTCTAACTTGATTCACATAAGAAACCCAATCAAAGTCATCTGTAATATTGTCAGCTTTTAGACTTGGATCTGTTGATTCTTTCTTTGCCTTGGCGCTAAGCTCCTTATCATTGATAAGAGCAACTGCAGCATGCTGTTGTTCAAACGCTTCGCCATGTTCTCCTGCATCCCCGATATTCTGTCCTTCTTCCTGCTCAGCTGCGTCCCCGGTATTCAGTTCATTTTTTGCAATGGCAATATATTGATTTTTATCAGTATTGTCGGTTTGCTGACGCTCTTTATTTTCAGCTTTCGTTGCTGCTATTTCTTTATTACGCTGAATGATGACTTGCTCTTCCTTCGCATCATCTATGCTGTTTTCGCGAACTTCGTTAGCACTATCCTGCGCGTCGTTTTGTTTGCTGCGATCAGATTTCGCGGATGCTCGGTCTGCATCATGACGCGCATTGTTACCTGAAGATCGACTGGATTGCTCTTGTTTAGCGAGCGCTTCTTCAAAGGCACTTTTCTGAGCGCTGTTTTCGAATGATGAACTGCTTGCGTCGCGAGATACCGGTGAAGATAGCTTAACATCTTCAAATGGTAGTTTGTTAGCGGCAATACTTGTTTGAGTAGTGGCAAATTGTTGCATAATACTAATTTCATCCTGACCGTTTAATTCGGGTTTGTTTAAATTTAATCAATAATTACAATAACTTGAAATATTTTAAACAAGTGCTTATAGGATGTTTTGCAAGTGCTGTACCAACTAGCGCAGAAGCGGACCTCTGCGAACGAATTTTTGAATCGCAATTTCGTCAAACATCTGTTGTTCTGCGCGAGATTCGACGGCAATCGCGTCTTTTGTTTTAGATGCAATCAACATTTCAATGGCTTTGCGGCGCTTTTGCTGGTCAAGCCACTGACGTTTGCGCTGATCAGCAACTAAAACGGCTTGACTGACAAACTGAATTTGTTGTTCACAGGCTCGGTCGAGTTTTGCGACAAATGATAGGTGCTGATGCAGCTGCTTTGCTTCAACGCCAAGTTTGCCTTTTTGTTGGATGAGCTTAAGGTAATCGAGACGATATTGCTCAAGGCCGCTTAGCTTCTGCTGGTTATCCTGCAGGTTCTTTGCAGCAAATTGGTAATTTTGCGCCAGCTTCTGTTCTTTTTTGATTTCAAGTTCAGCAACCATTTGTAACTGTTTTAAATTACTCATTGCGATTGCTTATGTTGATTTTTCATTGGCTGGTGCTATCCACTACAGTATTCATTTGCTTTACTACCTGGGCTGTTGGGCTTTCTGCCCATGTGCTGACGCTGCATTGAGTCCACCGTTTAATGTGCCCATTGACTCAACACATTTCTCAAACGAAATTACTTGTCCCATCGTTTGCTGTAAAAACGCATTGATGGCAGGCTCGGCCGCAATCGATAAATCAATTCTATTATCAGTACCGCGCGCATAAGCACCAATACTGATGAGATCTTTATTTTGCTGGTAGGTTGAATAGACTTGTTTAATGTTGCGCGCTTGGAGCACGTGCTCTTCATTCACTACCTGCGGCATAACACGGCTGATGGATGATTCGATATCAATGGCCGGATAGTGTCCCGACTCGGCTAAACGACGCGAAAGAACAATGTGACCATCTAAAATTGCGCGTGCTGAATCAGCGATAGGATCTTGTAAATCGTCACCCTCGGTCAATACCGTATAAAAAGCGGTAATAGACCCCTGAAGCTCTGTACCGTTACCTGCTCGTTCGACCAAGGCAGGTAGTTTTGCAAATACTGACGGTGGGTATCCTTTGGTAGCAGGCGGTTCCCCAATGGCTAGGGCTATTTCTCTCTGCGCCATTGCGTATCTTGTTAAAGAATCAACTAGCAACAATACATCTTTACCTTGATCTCTGAAGTACTCAGCAATGGTCACAGCGGCTTCACAGCCTTTTAAGCGCATCAATGGCGAGGTATCTGCAGGAGCAGCAACAACAACAGCCTTTTCTCGCTCTTCCGCAGTCAAAATATCTTGGATAAATTCTTTTACTTCTCGGCCACGTTCACCAATCAGGCCAACCACAACAACATCCGCGGTGGTTCCGCGCGTCATCATGCCCATCAATACACTTTTACCTACACCACTGCCTGCAAATAATCCCATTCGCTGGCCTTTGCCCACAGTTAACACCGTATTAATAGCACGCACACCAACATCAAGCGGTTGATTAACAGGTTTGCGAGTTAAAGGATTAATCGGAGGAGGCGTTAATGAAGCTGTTTGTTTGCATTTTATCGGCCCTTTGCCATCGAGGGGTTCACCATTGGCATCAATCACCCGACCTAATAGCTCATCACCCACAGCGAGTCCGTTTTCATGCGATAAAGGCTGAACACGTGAACCAGGAACAATGCCCTTGACTGATTCAGTTGGCATTAAATAGGTAACATCGCCAGAAAAGCCCACAACTTCAGCTTCAATTTGGCCTCGGCTTGTTTGCACTAAACAACGTCCACCCACGGGCACTTGGCAACCTACAGCTTCTAGGGTCAAGCCTACGCCTCTAATCAATTTACCAGAAGAAATCGCCACAGCTTTCGGAACCTGTTCTTGCAATTGCTTTATTTTATCAGCTATTGCGAGGGTCATGATGCAATCCTTGGGCGTTTAGAAATTGGGTAAATACGTCGGTTGTTCTGCGTTCAATTGACATATCAACGGCGTTGTTTTGCGTACTAAGCTCACAACCACCGCGCTCAATAGCTGGATTCTCAATCAGCTTCCAATTATTTTCGGCAATTGCTTCGTCGCCAAAATGTCCTTTGACCATGGCAACATCAACCGGGTGCATTTGAAATTGATACTGACTTTCTTGGATAGGAAGCACTTTAATGCCTTCGCTTATGGCACTTAATAGCACGTCATTTTGCGTGGTAACTTCAACACTAATAACCGCTTTTGCTAATTTTACAGCAAGGATAACGAGTTCTTTTTCCAGCTCTTGATTCACTTGCGCCAATGGATTAGCAGCTTGTTCGATAATAGATTGCCAACTTCTTGCTAACTCGTCCATTTGCTCTTGACCCGCCAACATGCCGTCGGCTAGACCTTGCTCCTTACCCTCAATACTGCCTTTTTCAAGTCCTTCTTGATTGCCTTCTGCAAAACCGGTGTCGAAGCCTTGCTGCTTGCCCAAAGCAAAGCCTTCGTCATAAGCCGCAGCTCTGATTGCTTCAATGTCTTTGGCTGTAAGCGGCTTAATTTCTTCTTCTACTTCTGGCGGTTCATACTTCCACGTGCGCGCTTTGTTCAAGGCATTTGTCGTATTACTTTGCACATCAGAATTTACGCTTGGCAAATCCCACGTTTTGGCGTCATTAAAAGACTCATTTGAGCTCACTTTAAGTGATTGTACTTGTGGCTTGCTGCTTGAAGTACTCATTAGACGAATTCTTCACCGCCGCCACCGCCTAGCATGACTTCACCGGCATCAGCTAATCGACGAGCAATAGACAGAATTTCTTTTTGTGCCGCTTCAACTTCACTCAAGCGCACAGGTCCCATGGCCTCCAAATCATCAAGCAGCATTTCAGCGGCCCGTTTGGACATATTGCCAGTAATTTTGTTACGCAACTCTTCATCAGCGCCTTTAATGGCTTTCATTAAGCTTTCTTGCTGAGTTTCACGCAGTATCGCTTGAATACCTCTATCGTCAACGTCAATCAAATTATCGAATACAAACATGAGATCCTGAATCTGCTGGCTCATCTCCTCATCAGTTTCACGGATTGCATCCATTAACTGGCCTTCGATATTGGTATCAAGGTAATTCATTATGTTCGCGGCAGATTTCAATCCGCCCATCTTCGCAGCTTGCGCGCCGGCTTGACCAGCAAACTGTTTCTCCATGATTTCGTTGAGTTCCTGCAGTGCTGCTGGCTGCACTTCTTCAAGATTGGCAACACGCATCAATAAGTCTAAGCGTACTTTTTCAGGAAACTGCGCCAAAATTTCGGCAGATTGCTCTGGCTCAAGATAAGACATAACAATCGTTTGTATTTGCGGGTGTTCGTTACGAATAATGGTGGCTACTTGCTTCGAGTCCATCCACTTCAGTGACTCTAGCCCTTTGGCGCCGCTACCTGTGAGTATTTGATCGAGCAGGTGAGCAGCCTTGTCTTCGCCAAGCGCTGAAATTAATGCTCTGCGCACGAAGTCTTGGCTCTTAAAGCCAATGGTCGAATAATTTTGAATTTCGTCTATAAAATGGGTATGCACAGAGGTGATTTTATCTTGTGTCATATCATCCATGGCGGCCATTGCAGCGCCTAACACTTGTACCTGCTTCGGCTCCATGAATTTTAAAATTTGTGCAGCATCATCTTCCGATAAGCTCAATAATAAAATAGAGGCTTTTTCTACACCATCTAATTTATTAACGTCGTACTTTGGTGCTGCTTCTTTTGCAATAACATCTTCAGCCATAAATTTTACTCCTTATTCGTCCTGTAATAGCCAGCCACGAACCACTTGTGCTGATAATTCAGGCTCATTGGCAACGAGAGCACGTACGGCTTTTAACACATCTTCGTCTTTGCGTAAATTAGGTAACATTAATGAACCATCGGCGGCAAAACCAACCTGTGACTCATCAAATTCATCGTTTAGGATGGCTAAAGGATCTTCACCTAAATCTAGATCCGATTCATCAAACTCATTATCTGCAATGTTGTTCTCAGGGAAGATAAGTTTCATGAGCATTGGTCGAACCACAAAGAAAATCAGAATAATAATGACCAGTGCGCCTAACACTAACTTGAGTATAGGCATAAAACGGTCTTGTTCCCAGAAAGGTGTTTCTTTTATTTCGCCCATATCAATTCTGTTAAACGGAATGCTCACCACTTCAAGTGAATCTCCTCGAGTCACATCAAAACCAATGCCTCCCTGCAGCAAGCGACGAATATTCAGTACTTGCTCCTGACTCATTGGCGTACTTGTAACGGTGCCATCAGCTGCTGTGACAGATGAATGGTCAACTGCGACTGATACACTCAAGCGTCGGATAACGCCGGTTTGCTGCTTTGTATGACTGATCGTTGTATCTAATTCGTAGTTGCGAGTTTGTTCTTTGCTGTTACTGCCTGGAAGTGGAGAACCGTTGCCACCTCCGACCGCATTTTCAGGGATATTAGCGTCCATTGGCGGTTGATTTGATAAGGCGCCAGGAATACCAGCAATAACGTTACCTACATTACTTTGTTCCGAAATCATTTCGCTTCGAACAGCAGGCAAATCTGGGTTGTAGCGACGCTGGGTCTGCTCTGTTGCTGTAAAATCCATGGTTACATCAGCTTGTGCTGTGTAGTTTCCTAGCCCTAAAACAGGAATTAAGATGGAATCAATTTTTTCCATATATTCCGTTTCGCGTCTTTTTTCTAACTCGTATTCTTTGCGAGCAGCTGAAGCACCGGCATCTTGAGATCCTGAGTTAAGTAAGCGACCATTGTTGTCTGTTACCGTTACTTTGCTAGGTTCCATGCCCTGCACAGCTGAAGCGACGATATCTACAATAGAATCTACTTCTTGAGCGCTAACAACATTGCCACGACTAGCTGTTACTACTACCGTTGCACTGCCTTTTTTCTCTCTGCGAGCAAACACATTCTCTTTAGGTAAAGCTAGCAAAACGCGTGCTTTCCCTATGCCGTTCATATCTTCAATTGTGCGCGCAATTTGTTGTTCTCGAGCATGTTTCAATCGCTCCATCTCAACCCGTTGGCTGACTCCAAAACCCATATCTTGCATAATAATATCGGTGCCTTGCGAGGCTTCATTGCTAATCCCTTGGCGCGCCATGCCAAATTTTGCGTCATTGAATTGTTCTTCAACGACGTAAACCGTATTTCCTTCAAGCTTATATTGGATTTCGCTTTGATCAAGAAAGTCTAAAGTTTCAATGAGCTCTTGAGTAGGCATTTGTGCTAATGGACGATACGTCGGCTCTTTTGACCAAAGGAAGACAAAAATGGCAATAACGATACAAATAACCAAGGTGACTACTAAGGTAATTTGACGCACCATTTCAGTCGTACCTAACTGGTCCATGAGAGTCGGTTTGCTATCAACCGAATCATCCATACCGTCAAGACTGTTGGAGAGTGTTAATTCTGTGCTTGTTGCTTCAGCCACGAGTTACTTCCTTAAACTGGCATGTTCATTATAGTTTTGTAGGCTTCAAGTACTTTATTGCGTACTTGCATCGTTGCTTCAAAAGCAATGCCTGACTTCTCTTTAGCAATCATCACGTCAGCTAGGCTTAAATTTGGGTCGCCCATATCGAAAGATTTTTGCATATCTCGCGACTCTTTTTGCAGACCATTAACGTTGTTTAGCGCTTGGCTGAGCATGTCAGAAAATTCGCTTGCAGATCCATTGCCTTGAATTGCTGGCATATCCATCTTGAGCGGCTTGATATCGCCAACCATTGCTTGCATTTCTTGGTAGATAGCATTTGCTTTAATGTCCATCACACAACCCCTAGTGTCATAATTTTGAAGAAATCACTTCATCTAAGGTCGATTTAGCAATTACAATGCCAATTTATTTAATTCAATTAATTCAATCAGTTGGGTTTTTATATTTAAGAAGGCTTATTGGGTGACAAAAAAATGCCGCTAAAGGTTAGCGGCAAATAGGGATTGACATCCTGTCTGTAGTGCTCACAAAAAAGCATGTTGGGAAAGGGCTTAGTTAGGAACTTCAATACCTGAATCACGCATACGAGCAAGTTTGTAACGCAGCGTTCTTGGGCTTATTCCAAGTTTTTCAGCTACATCTTTGCGTTTGCCATTATAGGCCTGCAGCGCATCCAAAATAATCTGATGTTCTTGAAATCGAAGTTCCGATCCTAATAAATTCTTATCGACTGCATCGTCGGAGTCTAAAGTATCATTTGCTATATCAGGGGATACAGAACTAAACATAGTGGATGTTGTTCTTTCAACATTATGCGCAGCCTCAATCATCAAGTCTTCATTATCGATTTTGCCATTGTCGGTTAAAATCAACGCCCGCTGGATCACATTCTCTAACTCTCTGACGTTGCCAGGCCACGTGTGTTGCATCAGCTTATGCTGCGCAGCCATTGTTATATCTGGTACCTGAATACCTTGAGCAATCGCATGACGTTGAACCATATGCTTGGCCAACGGAATAATGTCGCCAATGCGATGCGCCAGTGGTTGCCAAGTAATAGGAAAAACGTTGAGTCTATAGTATAAATCTTCTCTAAATTTGCCATCATCCACCGCTAACTTTAAATCACGGTTGCTTGTCGCAATTACCCGAACGTTTAAGGAAATGGTTTTACGCCCACCCAATCGCTCAACTTCTCTTTCTTGCAATACGCGCAAAATTTTAGCTTGCAGCGCAAGATCCATTTCAGTAATTTCATCAAGTAATAAAGTCCCGCCCTGCGCTTGTTCAAATTTACCAGGACAAGCTTGAACTGCGCCAGTAAACGCACCTTTTTCATAACCAAATAAGGTGGCCTCCAGCATGTTTTCAGGAATGGCAGCACAGTTAATCGCAACAAAGGTAGACTGACTTCGAGGACTCTGGTCGTGAATGTAACGAGACAACACTTCTTTACCGGACCCACTCGGCCCCAAGACCATGACAGTTGCTTCTGATTTCGCCACCTTTCTGGCTAGCTCAAGCATCCGAATACTAGAAGGATCAGCAACAATCGGTGTTTTTGACTCCACTTTTTGCGCCGGCGCATAGCGTCCGACTAAGTTGAGTAATACCTCTGGAGCAAAGGGTTTAGATAAATAGTCGGTTGCACCGTCGCGCATTGCTTGAATGGCATCATCGATATTAGCGAATGCCGTCATCAGCAATACAGGGAGCTTTGGATATTTAGCTTTCACACTTTTAAGGAGTGATAGTCCGCTCATTGCGCCCATTTGAATGTCGCTAACGACCAAATCAAACTGATTGTTGTCGGCAAGTTTGAGCATTGCGTTCTCAGCGCAATCAACCGGAGTGACTTGATAGCCACCCAATAGCAGTGTGTCGACTAAAGCTTCTCTAAGCCCGTGATCGTCTTCGACTATTAGTATTTTGGTTTTACTCATATTGCGACTCCTTGGTGTACGTCATTTGAGTATGTTTGGAATTCATTTTTAGACTGAATGCAGGGCAGCAGTAAGGTAAAGCAAGCGCCTTTGCCTTCAATATTATTAGCGGCTTTTACAAAGCCGTGATGTGATTTCGCTACCGACTTAACAACAGCCAATCCTAGGCCTGTACCCTGTGTTTTTGTTGTAAAAAAGGGTTCAAAAATACTGTCAATTTGATGCTCTGATAAACCACAGCCTTGATCTTTTATTTGGATACTAATATAGGGCGCACCATTTTCTTCTACGATGTCGGTAATTACTTCAATAACATCGCCTTCCTGCGACACTTCAATTGCGTTGTGAAGTAAATTACTAATAGCACCCGTCAATGCCGTTTCATTGCCCATTAACTGGTGCAGCGATGGCTTTTTGTCTAGTTTTAATTGAATAGACTTGGTCGCCAATAAAGCGTCAACCGCCTCAGCACCGTTAACCATCACCTGCGATACGGTCAGTGGCGCCACAATTTGCTGTTCACCACTTTTAGCAAACAGCAGCATGTCATTCACTTGGCTCTCCAGATCTTTCAGACGGTTCTGCAGATTAGTTGTAAAGCGGTCAGCCATCGGGTTTTTTAAATTCAGAGAACGCAGATTAGCGGCATAAAGCATCGCTGAGGATAGTGGTGTTCTGACTTGGTGCGCCAAAGATGCAACCATTTTTCCTAAAGAAGATAAACGCTGTAAATGGCTTATACGACTCTGCAGTTCGCGAGTTTCAGTAAGGTCGGTTAATACAATAAGCTGACCCTTTTCTTCAACTAAAGGCGTGATCGATATTTTTACTTTGCGGCCATCGCGCAAAGAAACTTCATGTCCATCGTCTGCTTGAGGCTTGAATGAGCGTAAGATAATCTCTCGCCAAAGCTCTTTTTCCAAAGGCTCGCCCAGTAATTCAGCCGCTTGCTGATTTGCTTGTTTTATGCGGCCTTTTTGATCTAAAACGATAACTCCGGCTGGCATAACCTCTAACAAATGATTAAGTCGCTTCGCTTTGTTGTTAAGTTCTTCGACCGTATCGTCGCTTTGCGCCATTTGAGGTTTTGCAATCGCTTCAGCACTGACGCTAACAATTGATACCGGCTTTTCTAAACTGACAGGTTTAAAAACCGTACTTTGGCGAGCGCCGAATAAAAATTGATCTTTTGAATCAATGACGAAAAAATTATTGGTTAACTGCGACATAATCCTATGACTACCTCAACGACTGGATGTGCTGAGATAATGCATGAGACATGCCAAAAATTATCTGTATGATTTATATGGAGTTTTAATGGTTTATAGCACCTTAGTCACTGTCAATAAAATGACTAAGGTGATAAATACTGAAGTGTTATTGACGACTTATTTCATATTTACGCATTTTTTCAACCAAGGTGGTTCTGCGCATACCCAGCTGATCGGCTGCTCTTGCGACAATCCAATCCTGCTGTTCCAATGCTTGTGAAATCAAATTAATTTCGAGATCAGACAAGTATTCTTTTAAATTTACGCCATCAGACGGTAGCGCGGTATTCAGCACCCCCACCTGACTAGTTTCTGATGTATCCTCAGCGTCGCTCAAGAAAAGCTCATTCAGCGCTTCACGCTCTTGCTGTGCTTCGGATAAGGTGCTCACAGGAGCAAGAGGTGTATCGCCGTATTGATACTTTATCGGAAGCTCGGTGATACCAACTAATTTTTTAGGATATAAGATAGCTAAACGCTCAACTAAATTTGATAGTTCTCTCACATTACCTGGCCAAGGGTGCGACATTAAAGAACGCATTGCGTCATCGTTAAACTTAACGATATTTTCATTGTTGTTTTCTAAGCGATGGGCAAGTTCTTGCAATAGCAAAGGAATGTCTGCAGATCGTTCACGCAGTGCAGGACTTTCAATAGGAAAAACATTGATGCGATAATAAAGGTCTTCTCTAAACGTATTTTCGCTGATCATCTCTTCTAAATTACGGTGCGTTGCTGCAACGATGCGCACATCGCAGTTAATGGTTTTAGTACCACCCACTCTTTCAAAAATACGCTCTTGCAGCACGCGAAGCAGTTTTACTTGCATTTGCAGCGGCATATCACCAATTTCGTCTAAAAAGAGTGTGCCGCCTTCTGCTAATTCAAAACGTCCTTTACGGGAGCCGATAGCGCCAGTAAACGCGCCTTTCTCATGACCAAACAATTCACTTTCCAATAGCTCGCCCGGAATAGCGCCACAGTTTACTGGAATAAACGGGCCTTTTTGGCGATTCGACATGTAGTGAATATTACGTGCAATAACTTCTTTACCCGTGCCTGATTCACCAAGAATAAGCACGTTGGCTTCAGATGGCGCAACTTGTTCTATGAGAGAGCGTACCTCTTTAATACCATTACTATTGCCGACTAAGCTTCTAAATAATCGTGTTTTGCCGGTAGTTGTGCCAAGAGATGGCGTATTCAGACGATGAAAGTCTTGGCACTTGTTTAGCAACTCGACCATGATAGGTTGTGTTATAGGCTCGAACAGCGACCCCATCATATTTTTATAATTAACTTCAGCGCTTAATTGAAAGCCAATATTCACAAAAGGGATTGCTGGAAATTTTTCAATGACATCTTCTGTCAACTCAGGAACTTCACCATCAATGAGAATAGCAACCAAGTCGTGTTTACTCTCAATAGTCTTAATGCAGTGACTATAATCGCTATGGCTACAAGCCTCACCCATAAAAGTCAGTATTACATTCAGATTATTTTTACGAACTTCATTGTCGCTGATAATCAGAATTTCCTTCATTGCTACCTCAGTTGAGTTTCTTTCTTAGTCGGTGTACAGGCAGTAGATTAATTTTGAACTTCTACTCTTTTTTGTACATGTTATCTGATAACTAAAGGAATGCCATCAAAAAAAGCGGCTAAGCCGCTTTTTTATGGTGATATATCGCTGAAAACTAAATCTTAGACCTAATCAAATGTGAAGCTTACCGATCAACTTTCAAGAAAGTTAGCTTAACAACGCCAAAACTTGCCCCTGCTGCTGATTGGCTTGAGCCTGAACGCTTAAGGACGCTTGCCCTTGCACTTGAGCGGCAGCCATGTCGCTGGTTGCTTGCGCATAGTCTAAGTCCTGAATACGACTTCTAGCCGATTCAGAATTGATGCTCGATTCCGTTAATACTCGTGCTGCACTCGCAAACTGATTTTGCGTTGCGCCGAGGTCACCACGAAAGCCACCAATGGATTCTAAAGACGCATCAGCGATATCGAGTGCTTGTTGGCGTGATTCTGCACTTGTAACATCAATACTAAGTAAGTCACTGATAGAATCGGTGACATTATTTGTTTCAACGTCGATGTTACTGCCTGAGGAACTGCCAACGAGAAAGCTAATGTCTTGTCCACCCGACAGCAGTGGCTTGCCGGCAAAGTTGGTTTGCTCAACCGTTAAGCTGATGTTTTCTTGTAGCGCACTTATTTCGCTCTGAAGCGCTTGACGATCCGAATCATTCAGCGCGCCGTTACCAGCCTGCACGGTAAGTTCTCGAATCCGATTGGCGTCATCAGTAATATTCGCTAAGCCCGATTCCGCAACTTGAGCAAGCGATATACCATCATAAGCGTTAGAGATGGCTTGACGACTACCTTCTGTTTGCGACGTTAAACGGTCAATTATAAGCTGCGCGGCTGGACCATCTGCTGCACTGTTCACTTGTTTACCCGAGGCTAACTTTTCCATTAAACTGGATTGTTTTTGTTGAACTTGCTGTAACAAGCTACCCGCATTGTTGTTATCAAACTTTATCATCACTACCTCCATTGCTGCTTATTAAGAGCATTTGGATCGTTTTTAGCTCTTCCTCTCATTGAGAGACAAAAACGACATATGGCCATCAACTTTATCGAAGACTACAATGTTTATCCAAAATACAGCACTCCGTATCATATTATCGGCAGTAAATTAAGGATCTTTAATTTTTTTTCAATTTAATTGCTTTAATTATTAATTAACAGCAAACACGTAATTTTTAATGGACGCTGATCTTATTCATTGAGGCTGTAAATTTTAGCTTGATAGCGTCTTTCATCATCGGCTACATATGCAAGTTCTTTTGCTTTTTCCAATGCGTTTCTAGCGGCTTTAAAGCGATTTTGTTTTACATAAATTTTAGCCAAATTATAGAGAGGCTCATGCAAATATGGGCCATAGCTACTGCTTTTTAATAGATAGCTTTCAGCCAGTTTGTACTCACCTTTTTCAAACTGGGCGATACCACGAGATAGCCAAGTGTATGGGTTATCATCAATAATGTGCTGAATTTTACTTCTTAGTAACGCGGCCCGTTTTGTGTCTCCTGAATTGACTAACATTGTGGCAAAATTATCAATGGCGGAAAATGACACTAGGTTATTTTTATCCATGAAATCGTAAACGGTATAGGCGTATTCTGCATGCCCTTTTCGATTGTATAAAATAGCCAGTAAATTTAGGGTTTCAGGATAAAGTGGATCAATCGCATTTGCCTGCAAAGCATATGCAAAGGCAATATCTAACTTACCGCCAATAATAGCCTCACTTGCTAGGTTATTCCAATACATGACCATCAACTCATCTGGCGAGACAACTTTCGAAATATAGGAGTCTTTGGTTCTAAAGTAGTCAATAGTAATCGCATTGCTTAACCAAATGTCGCCGGTTGTTTGCTGAACGTCGATTATCGTTAAATTGACATGTGTAGACACCAGTTGAACGTTCTCATATTCTTGATACGTAGGCGCGCTGTTGATTCTATTGTATTGGAACCGTAAACCGGCTTCTTTTACAAATGCCGTTGATAAAATAGCCAATGACAAACAGTTACCAGTCCGTTGTTCAAATGCCTCCTTCGCAGTCAGTGTGTCCCCCTGAAAATTGAACCCTGTGCTGAATTCTTGTATGTACTTAGCCACTCTGACATGAGGCCGAACTGATTGATTTTGATGAGCGTTGAAGTAGCTTAAGAAACGTTTGCGTTGCGACGAGGTCAAGGCAAAAATATCATCGGTATTGATGACTTCTTTTTTAAATAAAGTGTGTTGAATTTCAGGTGGAGTTGGCAACTCCGCGGAATCTGGCGCTTGTTCTCTCTCACTTAGCTTGTGATAGTCATTGCTAACACAGGCGCTCGTTAAAGCGCTCATTACTGATATAAAGAAAATGATGCGAAAAATTTTCATGAGATACTCTCCAAGCGAGCTGCTGTTGAAAGAGTAGTCAAATGTGCCGAAAGAGTAAAGTCATTCACGCCGTTTACTCACAGATAATCACTCAAAAATTAAGAAAAAGTAGATAATTTCTAAAATGAAAAAGGCAGGTCGTTTGAAAATCAACGCCTGCCATATAAGCAACGATTCAAGTAAATGCCTTATTGCTACTATGCAGCTATAGGCTTTTTCTACTTAGTTTCCAACGTTCTCGTCTAAGTGCTTTAAAAGCGCGCCATAAAGCTCAAGTCTACCCTCAGGATCTTGCACACCGTGACCACTTTTCCTGAAGTTCAAGTAAGGCACGTCTTGACCCGCGCGTTGCAGTTTCTCTACCATTTTCTCAGCATTAATGACCGGCACGCGCGCGTCTTTGTCGCCGTGTATGAGCATTACTTTTGCTTTGATCTTATCAGCGTGGTTTACGGGTGAAAATTCATCTAGATTAGCCTGATCTGTCCCGAGCACTCTTTTCAAATATGCTTCTCCCCCCAATAAACGAGTGGTGTTACTCTCAGTAAAAGCATAATTTAAGTCATAAATGCCGACATAACCAATGGTACATCTGTATAAGTCGGGCGCCCGGACGGTGGCCATTAGAGCAGCGTAGCCGCCGTAGCTTGCACCATATGTGCACATACGATTACTGTCAATATTGAAATTACTCGTGACATAATGTGTCGCGTCAATGATATCTTGTATCATCTTACCGCCCCATTCTTTGTACCCTGCACGTCTGAACTTCTTACCGTATCCATCGCTTCCTCTGAAGTTAACTTGCATGACCGCGTAGCCGCGATTAGCGAGCAATTGAACCTCTCCATCAAACTGGGGGTAGTCCCTTCTGATAGGACCGCCGTGTATCATTACAACTAACGGTGCTTTTTTATCTTTGTCGAGATTACTAGGAAGCGTTACGTATCCATGTAACTCTGTGTCGTCTTCGGTTGTAAAAGCGAACGGCTTGGCGCTAGCCATTTGACGTGGGTCCAACCAAGAACGATTCGCCCAGAGAAACTGCGCTTTTTTAGTATTCGCATCAAACAAGTAATATTCACCAGGGTTAACGTCACTGTCCACTCGCACTAAAATTTTCGAACCATCTTCGCTTGTGCTGGCAAAAGTAGTCGTTTGTCCTGGAAAAGAAGCGACCAGCGACTTATGCAGACTAGCAAGCTTGCTTGATTCTTTTGTGTAGTGATAACTTGCCTTTGCGGGGTATGTTGTGGCCACAATCGGAGCTCTGGTCACCGGGTCAATAGTGTAATTAGTAATGTCGCTCGTCATGCCGTCAAACAACTGAGTGTATTCAGCCGTTTTCAGGTTTAATTCAAAAATAGTAAAAAATTCTTTATCTTCAACCGTGCCCCATACGTAAGCTTTATCACCAGCATAATTGATACTTTCTACTACTAAATTTTGGCGACTCTGTTCGGACAACGGTAGCTCTTTCCATTCACTATCTTCATTTTCGCGATAAGCTGAACGAGAGTACGCATCTTCGTCTTCCCATGTCATAAACTTAATATCGCCTTTTGGTGTTGCGAATGCATGGGCGCCGCCATAAGGTAAAACTTCTACTCGAGATTTTTTACCAGAGTAAACATTAAGTTTTGAGACAATCGGGTTTTTTATACGGTCATCATAGTATCTATTTCCATCTACAGACCATGGGTGTTCTATTATTAGTATATTTCTGTCGTCGTTTTCGAGTACGCTGATAATTTCTGGCGTTGCATACGTCTCTTCTCTTTTACTCAGACGAGTTCCAACGGTTATTTCCGCAGCTCTATAGCCATATAAAAACTTATTGCTGCTACCATCTATATTAATTGCAAATAATTCACCCGTTGCGATGGGCTGATCATAATAAATTGAGCTTTCTTGAAATTGATAAACCACTCTATCGTTGCTGATCCAAACAGCGGAATGTATTTCATCATTTTCATTTGGTTTCACACCACCGACGATTTTCATCGTGCTCGTTTGCAAGAAAATAAGATTCACCTTTCCATCGACACGAACTCGCGCAGAAATGTGTTTACCGTCAGGAGACATCTTCATGTTGAGGTAATCGCCATGTTTGACGAAACTTTCAATCGGTAACTCTTGTGACAAAACTAGCGTGGGTAAAATGAATAAAATGATACAGAGTATTTTACGCATATTATTTCCTTAAAATAGATAACAAAAACTGTATTTTTCAATGAAATTTTGCGCGAATACCAAGATAGATAAACTAATGAACATTAGTTGGCAGTTGGGTACCGAAACTCCATTTTCGATGTCTGTTTGCTTAAATTTTACTCAGGCAGCGCTCTATATGACGCTGCTACCAAAGTTTATTAATGAACTTAAGTGTCTTTACAATTGTATGACAGCGCTTAAACGTCGCCACCAATATCTTTCGTAACCGACAGACGATAGGATAATAGCACACCTATTTGAGACGTAAACCAAACTCTAATCAAAACTTTATTAGATGTAGATTGTAGAGCTTATGCGGCATTAAGGGCCTCGACATTGTCGACGCCCTTAATGCAAAAGCGAATCACGCTTTGGTTTTTAATCACTTTACATTTTACTTAGTGCTCAAACATTTCAGGATAAACATGCGCTACGTCAGCACGACTTACCGCTAATCTTATCGCAGGATTAGTGCCTGTCGCCGTTATCCTATGTACTTTGTTCTTGGGCATAAATACAAAATCCCCTTGTTTAACCACAGTTTCTTTACCTTCAATTTCCCATATCCATTCGCCAGATATGATATACCACCACTCATTCCAATCAGGATGATAATGTTTACGATTGCCTTGCCCGGGAAGTTGAGATATTAGGGTTGCACTATTACTTTCGGTATTCACCAAACGGTGACACCATGACAATTCACTATTTTTGTTCGCTATCAGATCGGGAATGTGGACTAGAGACAAGTTTTCATGAGCAAAATCCGATTGTTCAATACCGTCTATTTTCAGAATCGAGGGTACATCGGCTTCACTATGGTGATTTTTTGCTCCCGATTGTCGCTGATAATATTTAGGTTGCTGTGTTGATGCCTTAGATTTAATGTACTGCAACGCAATCTCGGCTAATTTAAAGTCTTCTTCATTATCAATATCAATGGTGGAAAACCCCTTCAAGGTGAAATAGCCTGTGTTGCCATCAGGACCATGATAACCGAAACCATTGCGTTGCATATTTTGCAAAAAGCTATCTTTATTCCACCCCATCAGCACTGTTGCATAGGAAGAGACTGGCTGCATATCTTGGGAAGAAATATGCGGCTCTTTTGGACTGAAATTCACTCCTTTCCCGTTGAACATGCAGGCTATCTGATGGTCAACCGTTGAGACAAGAGTATTATACTTTTGCTCTATCATGGTGCTTACAAATCCTACAATTTCATTCTCAGTAATGAAGGGGGAAGTTGGTAAAATTTGAATAACAATGTCGGCGCTAACGTTTTTACAAAAATCGAGTAAAAAAGCATCGTTATTAGTTTCATCTGTTGCAAATTCAACTGGACGCTGATAAAAACTCGCGCCGTATTCACTCGCAATCTCAGAAAATATATCATCTTCTGAGTTAATATAAACAGCGTCAAACACACCGGAATTAACGGCAGTTTCAACCACGTATGAAATCAAAGGTTTTTCACCTAGTAAACGTAAATTCTTTTTTGGAATACGCTTACTGCCCATTCTCGCGGGGATCATTGCTACAACTTTCATCAATTAATTACCTATGTACTCGTGAATCCGCCATCAACAATAATGTTTTGAGCGGTAATATACGTGTTGAGATCTGAACATAAAAAAAGCACTACATTGGCTATATCGTCAACACAAGCTAATCGCTTTAATGGAATAGTGCGCGCTATTTCTTTTTGTTTCTCATCACTTACCCATCTTTCAATCATCTCGGTGTTCGTTGGCCCTGGAGAAATAGAGTTAACCAAGATGCCATACTCTGCAAGTTCTACAGCAAGTGATCGCAAAGCCCCAACAAATCCGCTTTTGCTTGAACTGTAGACCACGGAATTAGGTTTTGACACAACGGAAGCAATAGAAGCTATGCCGACAATTTTTCCGTGTTTTCGACTTTTCATCTGACCGGCTACCGCTGAAAGAATCTTTAGCGGTGAAATTAAATTGACGTCGCAGACCGTTTTTATCGCATCAGCGCTGAGCATGTCTGCGGGTTCAGGTAAAATTATTCCCGCATTGTGAATAAGGTAATCAAAAGTAAAGTCTTGCTCAATGCACTGTATGAAAGCGTCAACGCTCTCTGCATTGCTCAAATCCAGAGGCAAAACCGATGGGTCATCTGTTGTCGTTCTCGACGTACCAACTACATCGCAGCCTGCATTCAATAGTTGATGTTTTACAGCGGCCCCAATACCTTTCTCACTGCCTATCACCAAAGCGCGTTTATCTGAAAAATCCAAGCGAATGTTAGCGCTCATTTGCAGCACCCAGCAGGCTATCGACTAAATGAGATATTGCAGAGCGGCCCATCGCTAATGTTGCTTCCGCGGAGTTACCGCCAATGTGCGGCGTACAAACTAAGTTAGGCATGCTTAGTAGTTCTTTGTGCGTTGGTGGTTCAACATCATAGACGTCTATTGCTGCGCCATATAACTGGCCGTTGAGTAAAGCGTCATGCAGGTCTTGCAAATTGACTAGTTCGCCACGTGCAGTGTTAATAAATATCGGTTTTTTTGTCATTTTATGAAAGGCAGTAGCATCGATAAACTGCAGCGTAGAGGCATTCAACGGGGTGTGCAGACTGATAATGTCAGCTTCTGCATAAATCGTTTCCTTGTCTACTGAAACGACACCATTTTTTTCACAAAACTCATTGATATCAACAACATCATTTGCCAGTATTCTACAAGCAAAGGGCTTTAGTAAGTGAGTAAGCTCCTTCCCTATATGGCCCATGCCAATAATACCAATTGTTTTCCCATAAAGACTCTGTCCACCTGACTTATTCCACTCACCTTTTTTTAGTTGATTAGACGTTGTATATAAATTCCTAATCAGCATTAGCATAAACCCTAGGGCCATTTCAGCAACCGATTGTCTGTTTACGCCGGCAGTCCATTTTACCGGAATGCCATTTTTCTGGCAGTAGCTTAGATCTATATTATTCAAGCCGACGCCAAATTTTGCGATCACTTTTAGCAAGTTTACATCATCCAGCACAGGTGCTTGAATCTGTTCCATCGCGATTATAGCGCCATCACAATCGCTCAAAAACGCAATCAGCTCGCTTTCATTTAGCAGACGGCCGCTGGTATTAAATCGACAATCTGGGAAGAATGATTGTAATTCCGATTTGAGTGTTTCATTCTTAGCAAATGCCTTTGACGTAACAGCTATTTTCATACGAACCTTAACTCATCAATAATTAATAACATAGCAGCTGACACTTCCTGTGGCTTGATATCGTCGGCTTTTATCGCTTCAATCTTGTCGCTACTAGGTATGATCATCGTTAAGTCTTTACCAACTCGCTTTTTATCGTTCATCAAGCCTTTGATTATTTCACTTTCGTCAAAATAGGCGGCTTTAAATTCAATAGGCAAGGTCGGCACAAATAACAAGGCATTTAATCGCGAATAACATGCTCTGGACATTAAGCCTCGACCAAGTGCTACCGCATTCGCGACCATCATACCAACTATCACCGCAAGACCATGAGGGACTTCATATTGACTCGTCGCTTCCAGCGCATGCCCAAAGCAATGCCCGTAATTAAACAGATTTCGTTTACCTTGGTCGAATTCGTCTTCTGCGATAAAACTTTGTTTTACCGAAAGTGAGGCTCTAATTGCCTGCATTCGACTTTCTCGTTTATATAATTGAGCGACCAATGCCGCTATTTGCTCAAAATCGGGTTCCCTCCTATCATCTAACAATAGAAATTTGATGACTTCGCCAATGCCGCTGTAATAGTCGCGGTCGTTTAAGGTGTCCAGAAAGTCGGGACAAAGATAAATGATATTGGGTGGATAGAAGCCACCCAATATATTCTTGAATGACTCAAAATTTAACGAAGTTTTACTGCCAACACAGCTATCTGCTTGCGCCAAAAATGTGGTTGGGACAAAGGTCCAAGGAATGCCTCTATACAGAGTCTGGGCAACAAACCCGGTGACGTCTTGAACAATGCCACCACCGATTGAAATTAGCTGCATTTTTTTCTTTTCTGGAATAGGCGTCAAAAATCGGTAAACGTCTTGAACATAATCCAAGGTTTTATTACTTTCAAGCGCATCAATTAGAAAGACCCGTTGTTTATCGACATCACGCAATATGTCCGGATAGAGTCTGTTGATGTTGCTATCGCAGACAAACACAGCGTTACTTTTGCTTTTGAGTTCCTGAAAAAAATCCAAACTCTCAACAAATTCAACCTGATAGTCGTGTATGTTTGATTTGATAATCATTAACTTGTGAACCCTCCATCTATTACTATAGATTGACCTGTAAGATAAGAATTTGATGGGTCGATAAGGAAAGCCACCGTGCGCGCTATTTCTTCGGGCTTAGCCAAACGCTGACAGGGAATGTCCATAAGAATAGCGGCAAGTTCTTCGCTTGATAGCGATTGTTTAGTTAATTCAGTTTCGGTAAATCCAGGACAAACCGTATTTATCATCACATTATCCGCAGCGAATTCTCTTGCAAAGCCCTTGGTAAGACCTATCAAGCCGAACTTAGTCCCACTATAAAGTGCTCTCTTTGCTTTTGAGCGAACTCCCCAAATTGAGCTTATATTCACTACTCTACCAAATTTGCGCTGCGCCATTTTAGGCAGTAATAACTGCATTAATTGAAGAGGCGCGGCATAGTTTACTTGATTGATGAGATTCATATCATCGACTGAGACTTCTGCTAGTGGCTTAATAATATTGATACCAGCATTGTTTATTAGGGCATCAACTCTCCCCAGCTTCGAACAGTACTCAACGATACTCTCCGGTGAGCTCAAATCGAGTTCAGAACGAGATGGCGAGAGCACCGTGTGCTCTGTCTCGAGTTTTGTTTTAATAGCAGCGCCAATACCACGGCTAGCGCCAGTTAATAAAATAATCATAAATTATTTTCCATAGAAGCCACTCACCGAATATATTTCTTCAATTAAGGAGAGGACTTCCATCGCATCGTCACTGCTTCCGTTTGGCACTTTTTGCTTTTCTGTGATCGCCTTAACAAATTCCTCTAGCTCGAGTTTCCAGCTGTCATCATTCTCAAACCAAATAGTCTGCTCGGCAGGTTTTCCCATTGCAAAAGTGATGTCTTCGAACTCCCTTTTGCCTGTAACGAGTTTTTCAGGCGCGTAACTGCGTGATTCAGACAAAATACCGTCTAAATTTATAAAACCGTTTTCAAAACACATTTCAAGCAGAAATTTATGCTTCCATTGAGTCGCACTCGAATGCAGTGAAGCAATAACGCCACCTGATTGTAAGGTCACAAATGCATTGTCTTCCACTTCAATATCCCAAAAGCTATTTGATAACTGGCTTGCAACGACGTTGAATGAAAGACCACTAAGATGATGAAAAAGATCTAACATGTGAATGCCTTGATCCATCAATATTCCACCACCAGAATAATTTCGAAAATTACGCCAATTGGTATGGTAGTCGATGCTCCCTGCCTTTCCATATACTCCCCGCATCCAGAGTAAATTACCAAGCTCTTTGCTTTGAATGAGTTCTCTCGCTTTTATTACACTATAATGTAAGCGATGGTTAAAACCATATTTCAAAACGCCTGTTGAGGCTTTTTCGGCTGCGATAACGAAAGACAGTTCAGCGCAGGTTTTCGCAGGCGGTTTCTCACAGAAAACATGCATCCCTTGCGATAATGCTTTTATGGCGTATTCCGCAGCAACATTATTAAAGGCACATATAAATACTGCATCAATGCCTGAGCTCAGCAGTTCGTCAATAGATTTGCTGAGTGTCAAACCACTCGGTATTTCAGCAGTTAAATCTGAGTTAGTCTCAAACACTGAACACAATTGAGTATGTGGATTGCGCAATATTTCGCGAGCACGAATTTGTCCCATCTTACCAAAACCGGCAATCCCACAACGTATTACCTTCATGCCCTAGCCTGCATCCGCAAGTTCAGAACTTGACTTTAATTGTTGATAGTATGAAAAGATCACGTGATCGACCATCATATGTAAATCTTCGACGACGCCATAATCACCCTTTTCCGTCGCAACGTGGAACGTGTGATCTGCTTTTTGTTTTAATTGACCACCATCAAAACCAGTCAGACCGACAACCGTGACACCCAATGAATTTGCATAATCTACCGCTTTGACTATGTTGGGCGAGTTGCCGCTGCAAGATATGCCAATTAGTAGGTCTTTCTTTTTTAAGCGCCCTTCTAATTGGAGACTGAAAATATTTTCATAGCCGGTGTCATTTGCGATGGCAGTGCAAACCGCAACGTTATCGCCTAAACTCTCTACATCAAACTGCCGAATTCCTCTCAATTTAAGACCAACAGCCAAGTCATTTGCCATATGCGAAGCCGTTGCTGCACTGCCGCCGTTACCCATAACAAAGATACGACCACCTCTCTCATGGCACTTTTCTAATGCGCCAATAATCTCTACAATTTCCTGCGGATTAATGCGTGACAATACCTGCTTAATGTTTTCAATGTAACTTTGCACAAAGCTCAACATAACTATTTCCTCAATTACCCTACGACACAGAAAACGAATATTACCCTATCGTTGCTCATGCCCAATTTTTCTATAAAAAGTCAGTGCGTTTTAAAACACAAACTTCCTGCTTTTAATCACGTACTACTGCAAGTACCTACCACCAAATTGATACTAAATAAGTTACTTTTTCACGCAAATCATCATTTGAGTTGCTTGATGGTAATTCGTCACACGATGATCAATGACCTTAAAGAAAGTACTGACATAGTCAGCAAATTCAGAAAATGACCATTCCCTTTGATGCGCAAAATTACGCGGCGGCCCAGCTTGGAATACTGATGTTTTCGGGTATACCAAGTCTCGGTCTGGAGTAGATAACACTAAATATTTAAAGTCTTGGGCATTTAAAAATATCAATAAATCATCAGGGTCAACCAGATGCTCGATAATATCAGAACAAATCACTACATCTGCACTGAATACTCGTTCTGAAGTAAAGTCCGAGACTTTCCAGCGTTTATCTGGGTACTTTTGCATCAACAAATCAACGTTAACAGGCAACTCCAAGCCGAGCGTGTTGTATTGACTAAAATATTTCATGAATTTGTAGCCCGAACCTGTGCCTACATCCACTATATTTGAGAAACTATTAGTGGTCATTAATCCAAGTGCATGCAGGTAAACTTCCAATTGCCATTCATCTTCGCAGTCACTATCGTCGTAGTGATGGTACTTATTTCTTGAAATATATTGTGCGGGGAGAGCGAAATGCTTATCGGGTGAAAATGCAATATGCTCCCTCTCTTCCAATAAGTTTTTGATTCTGTAAGCAGCTAAATCTGAGGGCGGCACGGTAGACGGCAAATTACACTTTCGAAGTAAAAATTCTTGTGCGCCAGATCTAACATCACTAGATGTTTGCGTGATTTTTGATATTACTGACGCTAGTTCTGTTGCGTTTGTAACGGTTTCAAAAGCACCTTCAGGTTCATTATATAAAGGTACTTTTTCGCCATGGGGATTAAAGTAAATGACGGGTTTTCCCAACACTAAGGCTTCGAGCAAGACCGTACTGTAACGAGTGATAACAAGCGACGACTCACGAATGGTCTGATAGACAGTTTTTGAACTCACTACTTTATTACTGAAATCACCATTGTCAGCAGGATGCTGAGAAATAATATAATCCACCTCTGCTTCCTGACAAGCGTTCAAGACTTGTTCAACCCAATTATCACGAGCCTCTTCAAATGAACCATAGGTAAAGTTAACGTTAATCATTACTGTCGTCTTTGCGGGATATTGCACCGTTTCATTATACAATGAATGTAACTTAGGAAGACCCACTACCGTACATTTCTCTGATTTATGCGATAACGCAGTTAAATCATCCGTGCCCATTGTTAACACATATTCAACGGTCTCATAAGCCTTGCGATCATAGGAATAATCGGTATCGTTGAAATCTTCGATACCATCAACCACTCCAATTGTTAACATGCCCTTATCCTTTTCCGCCTGGATAAATGAGCGACCAAAGCTTGGTTCCCAATCAATTGATGCAACAACGCACTGACGCTTTATATTATGCAGTCCATCTCGTCTAATTCGCGGTATGTCTGCATTCTCAGTGTATCCTTTAGTGATATCTGAATTCGGTCCACCGCCAATATCTATAATCGCAGAGCTTATGCCAAATTTGTTTAAGGATCGACTGATCAAGGACATATCGGAAACGTTCGAACGATTGAACGGTAGCAGAAGAACATCAAATTCATCAGAGTTTTTAAGCAACGATTCAAAATTTTCAAACTCAATAAAACTTAATGATGCAGTATCAAAAACATATTTTAAGCTGTTAAAATTTGCGCCAATTTCTCTCCAATAATTGGGGCTATTTATAATGATGCAGTCATACCTTGATGCCTCAGTAGCCTTCACAAAATCGGAGGGCTTTTTATAGCTGTCGTAAAATCCGACAACATTTGCACCGATCGCGCTTAGTTCTTTTTGCATCCGCCTTGTAAGGTCATTATCTGGCGCCAACACAATTGACTTTCCAACAAAGGCGTCAATTGTTTTGAACTGATCACTCATCTTTTTCCCCTAACTTAACTATTCTTCAACATCTGCTTTAATAAAATTTTGCTGACGAAACCATTGATAATGATGATTTTTTTAAATAATTTCAATCCATTAGCCTCGCATTAGCTTGTACAAAACAAAATGAGGAAGCTGTCAGCGGTTCACTAGTAGATTTCAATGCAATATGTAAACCAATATTTTTATTTACTCTTTATATTCATTCATCAAACACTTGCGTATTAGTGAGATCTTGTAAACTCCAATCGGGATTCGGTGTTTCCCAATCCCCGTAGTGCTGCTGCAGGTAATCAGCTGTCCTTGCAGGAATAGGCCAGCTGTAGTTGCAGCATAGATAAGATTGGATTGTTGCGCTTAATTCGGCCGGCATTCGAATGCCTCGAGAAGCAAGGCTGTAGTCACTATATTTATCATCAACATACTTAACGAAGAAATCAACGGCAGGTAATTCGGATGCATCCTCGCACACAATTTTAAACGCACGAATAGCATTCTCTGGCACATTACCGAAAGAACCGACCGTAAATAACGTTTGAGCATGCCACTTAGCCTGCGTTTTTAACCAAAGCTGTTGCTCCAGTTGTGGCAGTGCTTTTTGCACAACTGGAGCGAAACTTGCGTCAATAGCGATGTCTAAATCATCGTCCCAAGGGATCAATTGTTTATCCCGATATAAGCCCAGCAGTGTGCCCGCATCAATATGATGCTTGACCGAAAATGCTTTTAAAAATTCACAACAACAAGCAAGTACTTCAAGGGCTCTAGCAGTAGACTTGTGTTCGTGTTCGAATCGATTTGCAGCCAATAGACGAGAAGATAAAGGTTTTATGTTGCCCGCTGATAAGAATCGAAGTGATAACAGCTGATCCCTAATTTGTTCGAAAAACTCACTGGCAATAAATAAGGTGGCATGGGCATGTTGACTTAATATCGATGGAGGGAATATCGAGATACCGTCTATATTGGATTGATATTTTGCTTTGTCATTATCAATAAAACCCAATATGCGGTAATTCAATTTGAGGTTTTCGTACGCATTTTGACCCGCAGTGCCTGCTCCAAATATAAATGCATCTTGTTGCTGTGTGTTGACGTTATTTTTCATAGCGTTCCCATCGGCGCATTAACTCTGTTTCAAAGTTTGGATATTGCTCTGAGTATCGTTGCAACATCACCTTAAACGCTTCTTGTAAAATTGTTTTATCTGATGCTGATTGCATGGGTTCGTCGTAAACAAAAGCCATATAGGCTTGAATTTGCTCTTCTGTCAATTGATTGGCGTGCTGCCTTAAGAAAACTGCAAATCGTTTTTTATACTCATTAATGCGATAACTGACATTTTGATAAATGATTGAGTCAGGGTGTTGCCGATAGCTGTATAGAACTTGCTGCACATTATACAAAGAGAAAGTTGAGTCTTGCGTAAGGCGCAGTAAGAAATCTAAATCTTCTAGGTGAGTGAAGCTAGGATTAAAAGAATGTTTCTCAAAAACACGACGGTCTGCTAACAAAGAAGCATGGATTAAAGGGCAGCGACCAAAGAGCATTAACATTCGGATGTCAGGATCCGTTTCCCGGTAATGCCAATCTGCTTGTTTCGCGCCAAAAAGTGACACCCAGCAAGCGACCACACCCGGCCTATCCAAGCGCTCTAATGCCGCTAATTGCTTCTCTAATCTTTCAGGGTGGCTAATATCATCCGCATCCATACGCGCAACAATGGGGGATGTAGACCATTCCGTTAGTTCGTTCAATGTTGCTACCAAACCTTTGTTTTGCCGAGTTCTAATGCATATTCTATTGTCTTTAACTTGCCATTCTTTAAGTTTGTCCAACGATTGATCAGTAGAGCCATCATCAATAGCCAATAGCTCCCAAAAAGCATGAGTTTGAGCCTGCAGTGATGCGATAGCTTCATCAATATATTTTTCTGCGTTATATACCGGCATCAGTATCTGTATGGCTTGAATGGACATTAAAAACTCCCAACGTATTTGATATCAATTGACCGTCATTTGCCTCATTTGGCAAAGCTCGAGTAGAAGTTGATAGCCATCCCATGTAAAGCTGAAGTCAAGCGCTTGCCCTAGTGGCTGGATTCGATAATTTTGATGGTATAGTGAATCAGATGCACACTTCGCTACATCGTCGGCAGCGAGCCCTTGAATAGCGATTGTTTGCAATTTCTCAGGCAAACAATTAGCTAATTCTTTTAGCACCTGTTGCACTGAGTCGCAGTGTCGAACGTAAAAAAAACCGTTACCTGCATGTCGTTCAATGGAGCTTGCTGTTAACTTAGGTAAATTGACTGCACTGATACTTCTCAGTTGTATAAGTGCATTTTCAGCCTCGCATTCTTTTGCTATCGCTAAGTTCTGCAGTGCCACAAGGTGTTCATTCACTCTGCTGATTTGATCCCAAGGCTCGGATGATTGTTGTGCAAGCTCGTTGATATGACCAAACAATATTTTTAACTGTGCATGAATCAGTGTCCTCTCGGTCTTGTTCTCATCAATAACGAACAGTACACGTGGTGACGAACATGCTTGCTGTTGAAACGCTTCAGTGTCCCGCCATAACTTTTGAGCGGCCAGCAAAGGTTCTGAGCACAGTTCGGATGCTGCTAGCATTGCCACAGAATATTTATCGGCAAATGCAAAATCTCGACATTGTGATTTGCTAGGGTAAGCCTTAATTTGCTCAACGCTAGCGTCACCGCCCCACATCATTCTGGCATCCGCTATCTGGCAAAGATATGCGGTCATCGCTGACGTTTTTTCGTAGCTTATGAAAATATTCCGCCGCGCAATTTCCGCAAATTCAGCTTGTTGAAAGAGCTCATCAAGTAAGCGCAACAATACTATTTTGCTATCAGAGTCTTGACTAGCGACTCTCACAATATTTTTGTTACCCATTAATAATGACGCCACCCAACTGTACACAAACATGGTGTCGACATTCGCTGGAGTAAAATGCACAACGCAGCCCAAAGGTTGGTAATCATCGTGATATTGTTGAGCACTTTGAACAGTGTGAAATGACTCGAAAATCGGCGCACTACTTGCGATTTTTTGTTGCAAGTTAGAGCGCCGCAGCCAAAACCCTAAAGCAACGAGTTCGGATGAATTTCTAAACTCTGTGCCCTTTAATAATCTTGAAGACAACGCTTGGATGAAGCTCAGCGTTATAGGGGCGAATAATGCTTCATTAGTTTGTGCAGCAAACTCATCTAACCAAAGCAATGGTGCCACATTTTCATGTTTGCCATTAGCCAAACTAGTGATCGAGGTCTTGTCAAAATACGTTAAAAAAGTAGTGTTATCCATGAGTATCGCTGCACCCTCTAACTTCAACTTTTGGGAGCCGACCGATAACCTCAAAATACTTTCCTTTACGCAAGCACCGGCAATTATCTTCACCTAAAATACGACCTAAGTCTTCAGTTAAAATAGTGTGCCCAGGATAGCTAGTAGGCAATGCTGATAATACTTGAATTAAGCCAATATCACCTATGCTTGCCACTGCCAAATCGTGTGGGCGTCGAATAATGACATCGGCCATATTCGGTGCGTGCAAATGCCCATGTTCGCATTCAATAAAAATACTGCCAACCTGCTCAGCCATGCCATAAAAGTTATGTACCTGACTGCCTTGAACAACTTCATCGCAGGCCATCTTAAAAGTGGCATTGTCTACTCGCTTTGATTCTAGCTTTTTCCAGCCACCGCTATGAATAACAAACGCTTTTTGTGCTTTAAAGTATTTCGCCGAATCTCGAGCAGGACTGATTAAATACTCCCATAGCATAAAGGTAAAACCGAAAATCAATATAGGACCGCTGCCATGCTCATCAAAGAACGCGTCTATTGCTTCCCAATTAGGTGACATATCATCCCGCAATGCATACACATGTTTACGCCCAAAGAATGATAAGCCTTGAATACCGGCAGTGCGCGCACTAAAACCACTTCGCCCTTTTGCAACAGCTTCAGAGTCAATAATTAGCATCGGCAAGCGCTGTTTCCCAATGACTGACTGCAATATAGTCACCAAGGTTTTGGACTGTCGAGCACTGGTCTCTTTATCCAATAAAATTCGCGCTGGCGCTTGCCCTGTCGTGCCCGAAGAACTTAACACTTTGAAAATTTCCTGCGCTGAGATACTCGACAACTCATGCTGCTTAAATAATCGAACGGCGATAAAAGGAAAGGCTTCTATCGTGGGAAATGAATAGCCTGCCTGCGCGGTAATGCGCTTGTATTCAGGGCAGTTTGCGACATGCAACTCATGCAGGCTATTAAGCACGGGAACGAGCAGGTTTTGTTTCTGCTTTTTATCAAGAGCAAAAGCATCCGCTTGCATCAGCAATTCAAAGTTTTGCTTGTACTCATCTAAAGTTACGCCCATAAACTTTGCTTTCAAGCTCCGATAGTCGGTTTTACCATTAATTGATATAGGTATCGACCCAATACTTATCACCTTTAACGCACTTGGATGGATACCCGTAGTACTTTGTAACGATTTCTTTAAATCCTGCTGTAATTTAGTAATCGCGTTCTGAACATTGAGGTTTTCGCTGCTATCTGCAATAGCATCAAGTTCAAGGACGATAATTATTTTCTTATCATTCCCGATTACTGCAACCTTGCTCACTGCAGGATAAAGTTCGCCATCGTTGTTAACTAGTTTTTCCTGATCTGACGAAAAATTTTCAAGCAAGGTGGTTTGTGTTACCGAGGTGACTTTTTGTATACTTCGTTGCACTAGCTCCTCAAGTTGATCAAGACTAACGCGTTCACCAAATAGTTTAACTATGCGCTTTATTCTGCCGGTGATAAAAAAGTCACCGTCATCGTCTTTATAACCGATATCTCCTGTTGCGAGCGCAACGATTGGCTCAAAATTGGCAAGTTCCGAGCGCTGCTCAACGTAAGCTAACATCACGTTTCGACCTTGGAAAACAAGTTGACCTTGTTGCTGGCTTTGCGTAATTTCATTGCCCAACTCATCTATGAGCATCAAATGACAGTCTGGTATAGCTTGACCGATTGTATTTGGCTTTTGCAGCAACTTATTAGGGCTCACAAAGCTCATTCTTGCGGTCGCCTCCGTTTGCCCGTACATCACATAAAATTCGAGATTGTTGCGCTTAGCAAACTCGGCCAATGTAACTATATTGCTCTCACTAAGCTTGCCTCCAGCCTGCGTAAAATAGCGCAGATGAGGCATATTCTTGTGTGTAAACTTTAGCCTAATGAGCATGTCATAACTATGCGGAACACCCGCAAAACTAGTTACCTGATGCCGTTCAAAACAATCCCAAAACTCCCGTTGCATAATGCTAAGCTCGGTCAGCACAATGGATGCACCACAGGCTAGGTGGGTATTGATAACCGACAATCCATAGGAGTACTGAAAAGGCAATGTGGTGATGGTCACATCTGAGGCTTGTACCGGCAAATAGGCACAAATAGACTGGCAGTTGGCGATTAAATTATCATATGACAAAACCACTTGTTTGCTTTCGCCGGTTGAGCCGGATGTGCTTAACAATAAGGCGACATCATCTCGAATACTTGGCTGCTCAAGTTCGTTGTTAACAAAAGACGGTATTATCTGCTCATTTTGTAGAATTAATTCAGGCTTAAACTGAGCCAACAAGTCGCTTTTTTCAGTGGCTTTATCATCGGTATTTGTAAGAAAGATAATTGCTTGCTTTAATTGCAGCGCAGCGAGATAGTTAAGCATCGTGCTGATGTTATTTTTGGCTACAATAGCAAGCAAATTTTTACCTGCATTTTCACCATCTTTGGCCGCAACAAGAATATTCCTTAACTGAATTTTCTTTTCTTCGACCTTAGTACCCAGCTGCGCGTAAGTGAGAACAGTGTCGCCTTCAATGCAAGCAACATTATCTTTAAATCGTTCAAGCTGTTCGAAGAAAATAGTCATTGTTGTTAGTTAAGCTTCATCATACCGTCAACTTTAATTGTTTGCCCCGTAATATAAGCCGCTTCAGTGCTTAACAAATGCAAAACTAATGCCGAAACATCACTCGGCTTACCTTCATGGCCAAGTGCAATTTGGGCTAACACCTTTTCACGTTTTTGATCTTGATAAGTGGCTGTCATCTTGGTGTCAATAAAACCTGGCGCAACCGCATTCACGCTAATACCTAGGGGGGCTAGCTCTTTTGCTGCCGATTTCGTCATCCCAAGTAGTGCTGCTTTACTTGTAGCGTAAGCAACTTGCCCTGCCGAACCATCGAGCGCCACAATTGAACTAATATTAACAATGCTGCCGCTTTTTTGGCGCGTCATTAAACGCGCTGCAAGCTGCATGTGCTGAAAAGAGGCGGTGACATTCACCGTCATTTGCTGGGTAAAGTCGCTCAATGATGTCATCCCAAGGGCTGAGTCTTGCATCACGCCCGCATTGTTGACTAATCCCTGCAGTTGCTTTCCTGATTTTCGGATTTCATTGAACGCGCCTTTGACTTTTTCTGGTTCGCTTACATCGTAAACAAGTGGCTGACAATATTGACTGCTGTCAGAGCATTGTTTTTCTAATGCCGATTGTAGGCTTGCCCAGCTCGCTTGATTGCGAACGTTGGCGAACACATACCATCCATGTTGCAAACACGCCGAAACCAAAGCGAGCCCTATTCCACCGGCTGCACCGGTGATAAGGACAGCTTTGCTTCTTGCATTCAAATTAGAATGACACGTCATATTTGCTCATGATTTTTTTCGCTTGCGCGACAGAACTCATATCAATGATATCGTCAGTGTCTAACATGACGTCAAACTGGTCTTCAAGTTCTGCAATAAGGATCATATGTGCCGTTGAATCCCATTCGGAGATTTCATTATAAGTTAACGTATCAGTTACTTGATCCGCTTCGATATTCAGTGCAGTAACGAAGGACTGCACCAGCTTTTCTGTATTATTCAATGTCACTTCCAACCTTCTTGGCTTAACTAATTACGTTCACTTTATTGTTAACACTATGTCATTTTGTTTATCTACTTTTGCGGCGGGACAATAGATTCCGAACTTGTTTTGTCGCTTCAATGTAGTCTTTGCGCTGCAAAGTAAAACTTATCCACTCTTGTCTTCTCGTCTTAATGTCGCTACTTGATGTTTGTTCAGCAACTTCGGTAAAAAATCGGGATACTTCTTTATAACCTAGTTTTTCGTTATACGATAACGCTTGTTTGTTGCTGCTATTGACCGTGGCAACAAGTTGCTCAACTTGTAATTCATCAAAACAGTAATCGCAAGTAAGTAAACTTGGCGCAAAAGCCAAGATATTATTGCGGTAGCTTTCATGTCCTATGTATAAACCGGTCTCGATTTCTCTCGCATTTTCTAAATCGTCGGTAAAGCCGGATACAAAGCTAGTTCCTGTTAGCGTAGCGCTGCCCACCGCTTGTTCCTTGTAGCTAATAAGAAAATGACGTACATGAGTAGCATCTTCTAGACTGTCAAACCATACCTGCTGTTGTTCTTTAGTAATATAACTCGTTGATTTCATCATACTGCGAATATGATCTTTGTTACGCCACTGCCTGAGCATTTCGATGTCGCTTTTAATAACCGAACGCAATTCAACACCATATCCTGAAAGTTTATATTGCATAGAAAAACCCAATTACGTTTAACTTATTGGTAAGCTTAAACATATTCTTCCTATTGCGCCAACTCATTGAGTGCATTAAGGATATTTTTGCCACCATTGAATGTCAGTTTTCTGTGTTGCTGCAGCGCTTTATCAAATTTGCACTGAATTTCTGGCTGGTTTTGCCAATCAGCAACAATTTTCGAAGCCAGTGCGCTAATATCGACCTGTTGTTGCCATTCGATAATGTCACACCAACCTTGCTGTGCAGCATGTTTGCTAGCTGGCAGCTGATTATCAGCAACAACTACTAATATACTGGGCGTAGCACAAGCCAACAACTCAAACTGAGTGCCACCTGCGGCGCAAATAGCAAGACGGGCATTTTGCATGAGTATCGCCATTTGTTGCGCGTCGTGGATGTGCTCTATCTGCATAGGCGATGTGCTCAAATCATCCTGCAAACACCTGTTTAAGGTTTCCTGATGCTGAAACGCGGCGCCTGTCACCACTTTTACTGGTGCTGAAAAACCCTGTTTCTCAAGCTCAATTAACAATTGCGTTGAATAGTTATGAATATCAGCGCCGCCAAAATTGATAAGCAAAGAATCACGTTCGCTTATCGCAGTAGGATGAAGATTATGAAATTCTTGGCGAAGCAATAAATATTCGCTTCCTAAACACAGTTTAGAATGTGTAGCGTTAAGCTCATATTTCAAGCTCAGCGCTGAGTCAGCGCCATTGATAATAATATCTGCACAATGTTTTAAACCACTTTGGTAGAACGAGTTGGTATCATCGAAATAGGCAAACTTAATGCCGGCATGCTTAATCGCTTGCTGATAAATATGGTCAAATTGATAGCCGTCTAATAGCAACACAGCGTCACGCGTGAGCGCTGCTGTAAGTTCATCTAAATCTGGGCTAGTTGTTTTATTACTGTCAGTTTGCTGGGTATTCTCAAGCCTGATAATGGCACTATTGAAGCCCTTTCTCGACTTCAGGAAATCACTCGTTTGTTGTGAACACAAAAAGCTAACTGGAATATTCAAGAGCTGACACGCTTCGGCTAAGGCATAGCAACGCATAATATGCCCAAGTCCGATATTTGGGTTACCTTCAGCTCGGATAAATAATTTCATAATGACGAATATGGTTACCTTGCTAAGCGCGTTTAATACTCAGTGTGTAGTCACTGTGTGCTTGTTGGAGGCTAATCCTTCAGAACCAGTTTAGACCAATTTAGAGCGGTACCTTTGGGCATATCAACTTTAGCTGTTGAGCCAAGGACGGTCTCAAGATGTTTAGGTGCCAAGCCAAAGGCAGGCCGCACCACTTTCACATGAGAGCGAGACACTATCTCACCTGCTTTAATATCTTGGCAAATATAAATTGAACGACGATATTGCTTAGATTTTTCTTCCGCCGCGCTGCCACCATAGGTTACGCATCCCAGCGCTTGCCAGGCGCGTTCAGTTTCTACGACTAAACTAGACAATTCATGCGGTTCTAATGAAAATGCCGCATCGACGCCGCCAGCATCACGAGACAATACAAAATGTTTTTCAATCACACTAGCCTTGAACGCTACGCTAGCCACCGACACCCCAATGCCAGCTGTATGGTCTGACAAACCAACCTGACAATTAAAGGCCTCGCGCATGTGATTAATGGTCAGCAAATTTGTGTTAATCGGCTGTGCCGGATAAGTACTCGTGCACTTAAGTAAAATAATATTCTCACAACCCGCGTTCTTGGCTGTAATAACGGCCTCTTCTATTTCAGAAATAGTCGCCATGCCCGTTGACATAATCATCGGTTTATTTTGTTCAGCGACTTTTTTTATGAGCGGCAAATCGGTGAGTTCAAACGAGGCTATTTTGTAGCAAGGCACATCTAAATTTGCTAAAAAATCTACCGCATCCTCATCAAAGGGAGAACTAAACGCAAGCATTCCTAGACTATTCGCCAGTGAAAAAAGTTTTGCATGCCATTCGTAAGGCGTTGCAGCTTTCTTATACAGTGTGAATAATTGCTCTCCTGCCCACAGACTGTCAGCTTCGTTAATAACGAAATCACCCGAATCAACATCGAGTGTCATACTCTCAGCCGTATAGGTTTGCAGTTTGATAGCGTGCGCACCCGCTTTAGCTGCTTCACGTACCATTTGTTCGGCTAAAGCATAATCTTGGCTATGATTACCACTTAACTCGGCAATAATAAATGGAGGCGATGCTTCACCAATATCGAAGAAAAGATTATCACAACCGATCCTAATTGTTTTATTACTCATTGTTATTCCGAATTAGGTGTTTATTTATAATAATGTAGATAAGTTACTGAAACACACTTAGTAAACATTGTCTTCAAGTTGATCCGCACTGCCGTCAAATATTCCTACGACACCTTCAACTAAAGACTCTACCGTAGCCGGTTGAGCAGACATATCCGTCGCATAATCTGGCATCAATGTTCTTGGGTCTACCATCCCGCTAATAATGAGTGTGGGGCAAGCTACCGCTGTCGCCATCCATTGCGGTGCCGAGGGCACCGAAATAAGCAAGTCACTAGTTTTCAGCATGCTCAAGGTTTCGCGCAGCGACTGACTGCCATCAAATTTCGACCACACTTCAAAGCCCGCTTTTTGTAGAGCCTCCTTGAGCTCATCAACATAAGGATAATTACGCTCTGCCGTTCTTGCTTCTGTCGCCAGCGCGATCACTTTTTTATGCTTTCTTATTTTTGCCAATTTCGTATTTTGTTTTACGTCAATATGCATGTCGAATTCAATATTTTGCCAGCCACAACAAGTTCGTAAGAAGAACTCGGGATAGCCTTTTTCAGGCAGATATTCAGACTCCCACCAAGTGGTGTGCCAGCGCATCATAGAAAACCAAGTGCTTTGCATGTAGTGACTAGAGTCATTCACAAAACTGGGCTGCAATGTTTGGTTTTGAAACTGGTCGATAAGATCGGCAATTGACATTCCGATATAATTGCCTTCGACAGGTTCACCTGCATCGCGCAAAAATCGTGTCAAAAAACATGGCATAAACCAAGTATCTAAGTTAATGATTTTTGTGTAAGCCTCACCAATAATAGTTTCCGCCAGACCAATAAAAGTCTCCATGGCTTGAAGGATATCCTGCGGCCATTCTCCCTGTCGTAAACCATATGTTTTCACATCAGGCTGGGCAAGTGCCATGACTTCTAATCCTGCCGCGTAGGTCAACATGTGGACTTCTGCGTGTGGATATTTTTTCTTTATATGGCGCACAGCGGGAACGCCAATGCAAGTAACGTCGCCCAAGCCTAACATTCGAATGACTAATATCTTATCCGAGTGCTCAGGCGATTTGTTGGTTTTGGTCAACTTACTCAATGTGAGCCTCGCTGCTGCAATGAGTATGCTTTATACATCAACTCAGCCCTATCCCAGTCCTCTTGAGTGTCGATATCTTGAACTAGGTGCCTTGGTAATATAACTGGTATTCCATGCTCTGAAAATATGGGCTTTGATGATAAGTAAGCATCAACTGTTCCCCAATAAAATTGGCCCGCATCATGGAATGCCTCGGGTAGATCCTGCGAACGCTTGTAAATATCTTTCTCAAATGCAGGATAAGCGTAATTTTCTTTTAGAAGCAAAGCTCGTTGAATTGGAAATGCAAAACTAGTGACCGAATAAGCAAATCCTTTATCTGGGCTGTCTTTCAAGGCTTGTAAACCCTGTTGCAGATATTGAGTTTGTAAAAACGGTGCTGTCGCGTATATACAGCAGGCAAAATCAAGGGAGCCCAAATTCAGTTGCGCCCATTCGATAGCATGATTTGTTACTGGTCTGGTACCTGTCATATCATCTGACAGCGACTCTGGGCGCACAAACGGCACAAGTGCCCCGCATTCTTTTGCATAAGCAGCAATTTCGGCATCATCGGTTGAGACTATAATCTCATCAAAAACACCCGATTGTTTGGCTACATCAATAGAATAACCTATCAATGGCTTACCAAAAAAACGTCGAATATTTTTTTTTGGTATGCGTTTACTACCGCCTCTAGCGGGTATTATTGCGATGTTCACTTGAGCACCTCGAATAAAGCATCAACGACAGCTTGTTGGTCGTCCTCTGTCAATCCTGGGTATAAAGGCAATGTAATGGCGTTTTCATAAAAATGTTCCGCGTGCGGAAAGTCACCCTGTTTAAATCCAATTTGCTGGTAGTAAGGCTGCAAATGGATTGGTATGTAGTGGACATTAACTCCGATGCCTTTTTCCTGAAGCGCTTCGAACACCTTTTTTCTATTCTTTAACTGAGGATGCTTTACCTGAGCAGTCAGCACCTGCGGATTTAGCTCAATCATGAATAAATGCCAGCCGCTTTGATTGTTACTCTCACACTGCTGCGGCAGAACCAGCGGCAAGGATGCAAGAGCCGTCAGATAAAAATCCGCCTTTGTTTGGCGAGCGGCAATAAAACCATCTAATTTTTTCAATTGAGATATGCCTAGAGCAGCTTGAAGGTCACTCAGGCGATAATTATATCCCAACGATAATTGTTGATAATACCAAGGCCCTTGTTGAGATAAATCAACGGCGTTTGGGTCAAATAATCTGCTGTCTCGGGTAATGCCATGCTTGGCAAACTGCATGATTTTTTCGTTTAGAAGGGCTGAATTCGTCATCACTGCGCCACCTTCGGCGGTGGTGATTGACTTAACTGGATGAAAGCTCAGAACCGCCATATCAGAAAATTGACAAGAACCTACTTTGTGCCCTTCATAACTGCCGCCTAAGGCATGTGCAGCATCTTCGATTAGGACAATATCGAGCCCTTCAATCAATTTAGCTATTTTGCGCATATCGCAGCTGAAACCGGCAAAATGAACAACAACGATCGCCTTTGGCAACCTATCTAGCTTTTGTGCATGCGCTAGTTTTTGCGCTAACAGTGAAACATCAAGATTTCGCGTCAGCGGATCCATGTCAACAAAATCGACCGTCGCATTACAATATAATGCACAATTTGCTGAGGCTACAAATGAATTTGGTGTAGTCCAAACGATATCGCCCTGACCGACACCTGCAGCTAAGCATGCCACATGCAAGCCAGAGGTTGCGCTATTAACCGCCGTGCAATATTGTGCTCCAGTGTAGTCGCAAAGCGCTTGTTCAAACTCTGGAACCTTGCTCCCTTGTGTGAGAAAGTGATTTTCCAGAACGTCTACAACAGCTTCAATATCCTGACTGTCTATATGATGTTTCCCATATGGAATCATAGCGTATTTTTGTCCAACTCTTTTAGTTCCTCAACGCTAAGAAAATGATGGTTAGTCCCAGAATGATACTCAAATTTTTCATCTACATTTTTGCCGACTTCACCCAGTTTATTTTTCGAATAATCAATTGTTTTATCGAAAAACTTAATGGCAGGGGTGATCACAAAGTGATCATCAAACTCTAGCGAGTGATGGGCCATTTCTTCAGGCACCATTATTTCGTGTAATTTCTCACCTGGACGTATACCAACCAATTCATGCTCTCGATGTCCACTCATTGCTTCAACGAGGTCCAAAATCCTGATTGAGGGGATTTTAGGGATAAATATTTCACCGCCTTGCATACGCTCGAAATTGGTCAACACAAATTGAACGCCCTCATCTAGCGTAATCCAAAAGCGTGTCATTTCAGCATGAGTTACTGGTAAAACCGTTTTACCCTGCGCTAATAGTTGTCGATAAAATGGCACAACAGAACCTCGTGAACCAACAACATTGCCATATCTAACGACAGCAAATCGAGGACCATCCGCACCAGCAATATTGTTTGCGGCTACAAACAGTTTATCGGAGGCAAGCTTTGTTGCACCATATAGATTAACTGGGTTCGCCGCTTTGTCTGTCGACAATGCGATTACGCGATGCACTTTGGCTTCAATACAGGCTTCAATGACGTTTTGTGCACCATAGATGTTGGTCTTTATGCATTCGTTTGGATTGTATTCTGCTGCTGGAACTTGTTTAAGTGCGGCGGCATGGATCACATAGTCAACGCCCCGCATTGCCGTAATAAGGCGACTTCCATCGCGCACGTCGCCGATAAAGTAACGCATGCAAGGGTCTGAGAATTGCTGTTGCATTTCAAACTGTTTGAGCTCATCGCGGCTGTAAATAATCACTTTTTTCGGTTTGTAGTTCGCTAATATATGAGCTACATAGCGCTTACCGAAAGAGCCTGTGCCGCCGGTGATTAAAATGGTTTTATTATCAAACATAGTTATCTTGCCTTCATATAGACATTCATAATTTTCTCTACATCACGTTGACCTTGCCAACGCAGAAGTAACTCAACAGCAGTAAACTGTCTATTAACTCGCAAACCTCGAGAACCTGCAGAGTCAAGACTGGTTGCTGAAACATCAGCTAGCATTGGATTTCGCGGTATTGCAAGGTACGTTTTGTAATCGACGAAATTCGGCGCTTTTATTTTAGAAACAATATTTGTTTCAATATAATTGAACGAACATGAATCAGTTTCAGATACAAATGCGTCTGAACTCTCGTCGATATCAGTATTCATTTCAACGCCTTTATTTTGACGATGCTTTTGCGAACTTTGATCAATCAGAACGGAAGATGCATTTTTTAAGCCAACATCTGAAAAAAGCAACTTTTCTATAAAAATATGGTATTTGTGAATGTCTCTCAAGTGCTTAAGCGCCCACTCGATATGAATAGCTAATGGAGAATATGGAATCAATCCTTGTTTATAATCTGCTATTTCACTTGTCTCTAAAAGTTGCGGCAAAATTTGGAAGGCAATGCAAAGATTCGAATATTGTGAACTAATATTAAACCAAGATGCTTCGTAAACACCCATAATACAAATTAATACTCTACCCTTCACATTGTTTGCAGCCGCGTCTTGATTGCATTTATCTAGCTGAGCTAATAATTGTCGCCATTCATCTCCATTCTGAATTAACACCAGTGCAGCATGGCTCTCACGTTCCAACAAAGGGAGAGTTCTGGCTCCCTGAATTGTGATGCTGTGGGCATGGATTTCATGATGTTCAGATAATGACGTTACAACTTCTTCAGCTAACATCGACAGGTTTGAGTCAAAACTAATAAGGTTAAAGCGGTGTTCACCCTCCCTAGCCAATATTAATCTTTCACGAGAACCAGTGAAGCTGCTTGATGTATCAAATAGTTGGTCTGAGGTCCCTAGCAGCAACTTTATATCAGTTAACGTAGCCGACCATAGCTCAATTGCCTTATTTGCAATTTCAACAGAAACGCCAGTTTGTTGATGCATTGCAGCCTTGCTGAGCACTGAGTTTATATAGTTCATTGAACCGTATAAATAATAGAAAAACAGAGAGTTTCCTCGTTTGTATGACAAGAACAAAAACTGCTTTTGTTTTTCAATAATAGCAAATACATCGTCTTGATCCGTAATTTCTGTTTTCAGTATTTTTTGCAGCTTAGTGATTTCACCCAGCAACTTTTTTTGATCATATTTTTCAGAAAAATCATGAATAAATTGATTTTCGGGTAAATATTGAAAACAAGTTTTCATGGCATTTATCGTATCTTCCTTTTGCTCTGGGGAACTCATTAGCAAGATATGATCTATTGGTAAGGCTGTTGTTCCCTCAATTTTGGCACCATCACTGGTATTATAACAATCCACTTTAGTCGCAGCTAATGCATCCTCAATGATGGTCTTTGCCAATTTAAATTCGTGTTTGGTGTTCACTAACGAGCGAAAGTTTCCAGGCACCACTAAACCTGTATTGTTTGCCTCACTGTACTTATAAAATTCTTTACCTTGCGCATCATAATAGCCAGATTGCGATGAATGATGCTGTGAACTATCAACAAAGCCCATATCAATGCCAAACAAGTAGAATTGATGAAAGCCTAATTTCAAGAATAAGTTGATAGCGAAATTACTAACGGTAGGAAACGAAAACGAAAGGGCTTCGGCTTTGTCTGTTCCGATGACATTTAGCGCAGAAACAGTCGCTGATTCTCCTTCCTTGAACGCAAACATCACGTTTTTGTACAAATCACATGTATCAGGGTGGATCCCGTTACAACTTAATAAGGTTATTTGCTTTAAATACTCAGGATCATTTACGCGGCAAGCCCAATCATAGGTCGCTCTGTTAAGTTCTATTTCTGCGTGAAAATCTGGCACAATATTATTGCGCTGTAATACTTGGAGTGAGGTGCCACAAGATATCAGTATCGCTTGAGACTGCAGTTCGCGAATGGTATCTAAACTATAATCAAGAGATGGGCCGTTACCAATAAATAAAATAGGAAGTTCTTTTTGTTCTTGATTTAAAAATTGACTGGGAGCAGAGCGTAAAAATGGGATACCTCTTCGCAAAGCTTCTTTTGTATGCTCTATAGCGTAACAAGCATGATCGAAGTATTCGCCCATCGAAACTACAATTTGCAATTGCTCACGAAGTTGCACTGTGGCAGCGTTCAACGCACTGTTATAGTAGCCTTGATAGAAGAAGGTTTGGCTGAGTACATAAGGCCCAATATTATAAAACTGCCCGAGCAAATCGCGAAACAGGTGTGTACCATCATCGCCAATGTTAATGTATAAATTAGCGCCTTCTTCATCAATTTTAGTTAAGATTGCAGACCAATCAATCGCGAACAGTGATGCATAGAAAAAGTCCCTATTGGGCTCACAAATAAATAATTTTTCAACCTTACGATTAGCTAACAAGCTCTCTAACTGATATCCAGCGCCTAAACCAAACATGATTAACGACTTCACGGTATCCGGCAGAAAACCAATTTCTTCCTCTGCTTGCTTCAATAAAAACTCAGTTTTCTTGACCAATCGGTAATGCAAATAGTGCTTTAGTTTTTCGCCATTGTAGCCCAATATCAAGCCATCTTTATTCGGATATTGCTCAAAATTTTTGTAGCTATCGTGACCATCCTGTAAAGGGTTTGCCCCATACCAGCAGGCCCCATTATTACGATTAAATAAGTTAATCTCATCATTTTCATTTTTGACTACAAACCAAGTTTGAGGCTGATAATCGACAAATTCCGCATAAATATTTGGATAATACTTTTTAAACGCCTGCAGGTTAGATTGAAACATCGGGTATTCAGCATTAACAGCTTCGAGTTGCTCAACTTTCTGACATCCAAGCCAAGGCGGTGTATATTCTGTAAATTTGTTTTGTATCGAAAACGAAGTGTTGTTTGCGAGTAATTGTGCCCAAGTGGAAGTGCGTACCGCATGCATGACGGCATCGAATGATGGATGATAGTAGTGTTGAAATAAAGTCGCTTGGCCTATTTCAAAGTGCGTTGCAAGTTCCGCTAAGTCTTTTACTAAATTAGATGCATCTTTACCTATTTGAAAATATAAACCAATACCCCGCTGGCCAACTTTTGCTAATACATCACTCCAGTCTTTAACCATACAAGCACTTTTGAAATACTGTCTTTCTGGCTCATAAATAATAATGTGTTTCGCTGAGCTGTTGTCCAACAACCAGTCAATATGGATACCTAAACCAAGTCCTAATACCACAAGAACATCTGATTTACTCATATCTTGTTTGACTTGCATCGCGCTTTGTTGAAACTCAGACAGAAGTTTATCGGCTTCTTTCATTTCTGAATGCATCTTATATTGAGCAGCTTGTTCGCTAGCCTCAAAGTTAATGCAAGCCGAAAACTGGTGCATTTGCTCACATTGCTCAGCAACTTCCTGTATCGGCTGCTCTCCGTATAAGGTTCGGCCTAGGCCAAAATCAACAATATTGTACTGTTCATCTTTATTCAAAAATATTGAAATATTGCTGCTTTTAATATTATTTAGCTCGTCGACTAAATTAGGAATTTGAGAGGCAAAGGTTGCTCTATTTTGCTTATAGGTTTTTTCGATATGTGGAGCAGAGCGGGCTTCAATTGCTTCCTGCACAGCTTCGTTTGAGTGAATATGAACACGGATATCATTCAACATAATTAGGCGTAATCACTTATATTTTTTTACTGCTTTGAGTCCACGTACCAGCCCACTTAATTCAGAGAGCGATTCAGTGAAAAGTGCCTTTACAGCACTTTGAAGTCGATTATTTATAGGTATTTCAGATTCTGCGAATAGCTTACGATCATTTGCAGATAAGGTAGCGAGGTGAGATTGAATGAATTCATCTCGCTGAGTCACAAGCCTACGGAGTGCTTCGTCGTCGACCGTGTTGGCCTCAAGCACTGCGTAAATTGATTGGTTTATTGCGCCAAGCTCGTCAGGAGTCAGCGCATGGGATAAATAGTCTTCTTTACTCACACAGATTGGCGTTTTTGACGTTGAACTTCATATGCCTCTTGTTTTGCATCTTCTGGAATACTTGCCCAAGCCGTCTTTATTGGTAGTAGCAGGTTAATCACTTCGTCCATTATCTGCAAGCTGTTTTGCATGTTAGCATCCAATAAACGCTGAACCATAAACTCATATAGAGCATAAAGATTTTGTCCAACTTCACCGCCAATATCCAAGTCCAGCGTGTCTCGTAAATTAAGTAAAATAGCGCTCACTCTGGACAAATGTTCAGACTTCCCAGCAAAATCTTTTCGTTCCATACAGCCCTTAGCGTAAGCCATACGGTCGAGAGCCCCCTGCATTAACATCAATGTTAAACGGTGAGGATCGGCAGTTGCGATATCTTGTTTTAGATTACCCTTTTTATATGCGTTTATACCTTTAAGCGCCATATGGTGTTGCCTCCGAAGAAAATAGAAAAGCTGTTATTTGTGATAACCCAGCTAAGAAAAACATGTTTGTTACATTAAAAGTGTTAGTTTTAACGCTAAAATAAGCTTGCTAGCAGCGCCGAGCTTGACTGCTGTAATCTTGCTACCGTCTGATCCAGGTTTAGATAACGTCCACGCAGTGTCTGTTCAAAACTAACTAAGCGTAATTCAAATGCCGCACGATCATCTAATAGGCGGTCTCGCTGGTCTTTCGCTGCTGTCTCTCTATCGGCTAAAATCCCACTAGATTTAGTGTATTGGTCGATAAAGTCATACAATTTTTTAGCAATACCATCATCGGCCGTGAACAACTTTGATACTTCATCAAAATTATCTTCTAAGGCATCGCTTAATCTACTTATACCAGTTCCGAGACCGAAGTCACTGCTGCCAATTTCGAGTTTGCCTTCGCTAGTCAGTTCGATACCAATTTGGAATAAACCACCCAACGTCGATGCTGATACTGTGCCGCTAAGAATATTGCCAAGCCCAGCTTGAATGCCACGAATGGTGAAGTCACCGGCCAGCGCCCCATCCTCTTCTAAGTCCGACTCTCCGTACTTGGTTAAGGACCTAATTTCTTCATTGAGCGCATTATAGCTTTCCACAAAGCCTTTAATTTTCTCATCGAGAGCTTCCTGGTCGAAACCGATAACCAACGTAGAGGATTGAAATTCATCAAGAGAATTTTTCTCAGACACCGCTTTTGCTGTGAACGTGACGTTTTGAATCGTATTTTCAAATTCATTGGTATCACTTTGTACCGTAATTCCGTCAATAATAGCTTGAGCATTTTGTGCTGTTTTGGTTGGTACTAGATAAGAGGCCGTTTCCGCAGAATCTGTGGTAGCTATACGATTGAGACCAGCAAGGTTATTATCATTTACGATCGAAAGGTCGTTTCCTTCGCCGGTGACTTTGGAGCTAATTACAAGCTTGGCACCACCATCAGCAGTACCAGTATTAATAATGTTGGCCGTAATACCAAAATTGCCCTCGGCTTTGTTTATTTGTTCACGCAGTTGAGCCAGTGTCGCTCCAGCGGCAACATTAATTGAAAACGTGTCGCCAGTGCCACCAATTTTAAATGTGAGTGAACCCGCTGTATCTGTTACTTCGTCGGTAGATGAAGTAAAACCGCCATTAGCAGCTGTCGCCGATTCAATGCGGCTGCCGCTTGCTAAACGCTCCACAGTAATTGCATACTCGCCGGTGAGGGCACTGTTCGATGCCTCAGCAGTGAATGGTTCGGATTCTTCAGATGGATTGCGTATCGTCGGTTCGCGACCGGTTAATGATTGATCTTTGCGAAGCTCGTCAACGGAGTCTTTAAATTCGGAGAGTTTTGATTTGAGTTGTCCGAGACTTGATATCTCGGATTCAATTCTTTCGTCTTGAGCATCTAGACGAGCCGCTTTTGGTGCGCGCTCTGCCTCTAGTAATTGCGATACTAGCCCTTCAAGGTCTAAACCTGATCCGACCCCTAACGATGAAATGCCCATATATTACCTCATTAATTAAGCCTGCCCTCTCAGTAGAATACCTGCGCTACTGCCAAATTCAGACTGTAATTCGTTTATTCGCTCTGCAAATTTAAGCACTTCCTCGGAAGGAATTTGCCGTATTACATCTCCGGATGCCGCATCTTTGACCGTCACTACTGATCTATCCGTTGCTTCATCCACTGAGAATGCAAGTTTGGTATTTCTATTTTGCAAAAACTCACTAATGTCTATAAGCGCTGACGTAAGTTCAGCCGCGCTCTCCTCTCGTTTAAGAGTATCGGCCTCAATTGCAATTGCTTGAGGGCTTTGCGCATTTTTTACAGCGGAGTTTTGCTCAGCAGTATTGGTATTAGCAGACGCATTCTGAGACTTTGCGCCGTCAGACGGTTCAACCTTGTCAATCCGTTCAAATACCGGCAATTTTGACGGTTTCAAGAACTCACTTGCAACATTGTTGCCAGCTTGCGGGATTATTGTGTCCATTTTCAATTCCTCCTACCAAAAGAGAGTAGCGGTTGCACCCATATTGGGGCGAATCCGCCGTCCAGCGTTATACTATAAAAGCCTTGTCGGTTTCAGCGTTAAGCCAATAAAGACAGTGCAGCTTGCGGTCTTTGATTTGCCTGACTCAATACCGAAATTGAAGCCTGCTGAATAATCTGATTTCGCGTTAGGTCTGCGGTTTCAGCTGCAAAATCAGTGTCACGGATTTGGCTTCTTGCACCGGCTAAATTCTCAGCAATATTGGTTAAGTTTCGAATAGTCGACTGAAAGCGGTTTTGCAAAGCGCCCAAGTCAGCTCTTACGTTACCAATAGCAGAAATAGCGGTGTCGATACTTGCCAAGGCTGCAGATGCCTCACCAAAAGTTTCAACAGATAGCGTACCAATACCTAAGCCAGTGGCACTAAATCCTGTACCCCCAACTATTTTCGACGCTGATAAATTCACACTGATTGTTTGACCACTGTTTGCACCTACCAAGAACGCTGCAGAATACGATGCGTCCAAGATATTCAGGTTGTTGAATTTAGTGTCCGTTGCAATTCGAGAAATCTCAGTTTTTAACGCAGCCACTTCTTTTTGCAGGGCAACACGATCAGCTGATGAATTTATACCGTTTTGTGATTGCACCGCCAGTTGACGGATACGCTGTAGAGAGTTAGTGGTTTCTGCCAGTGCTCCCTCTGCGGTTTGCGTTATCGAAATTGCATCATTAGAGTTTCGTACTGCTTGATTCAATCCTTGCAGTTGACTCGTAAGGCGATCTGAAATTTGCAGGCCAGCGGCATCGTCCGACGCACTGTTAATTCTAAAACCCGAAGACAAGCGCTCAAATGACTTATTCAGTGCCTGGCTTGATTCCGAAAGTTGTCTTTGCGCATTTAACGCAGATGAATTGGTGTTTACAAATAATGACATAATACCTCCAATCAAAAAAATCGTATGTGCAAAGCTTTTTATTAAAATTTCTATTCAAAATTCATCTTCAAAGCGCTTGATCAAACTCATTTTTTAAATCTATTTTTATGCTAACTTGGTTCACTAGGCCAAGTTAGCAACCTCATCGTCTAGCTGGTTCGACATCAAACCAAAAAAACGTTAAATTACCCCTCGACTAACTTTATCGGCGAAAACTATAGAACCTTTAGTCATTATTTTAAAAAAAATTAAATTAAATGATTAGTTATTGAAAAATAAGTTTTTTTTGAATAAAAAAAGCCGGTATTTGTTGACATAAACCGCTGCATTAAGGAATAAAAATTCTTTGGAATACCTCATCTCACTCAGTATCTTTGGTTATTTTTGTCTGTGTTTGTATTCTTATTACGTGCTGAAAAGTGAGACGGTCACACACCAAAAGCACTTTCGCATGGCTGTCACTTGGGGAGTAGTATTAACGCTGTTCGGAATATTCAGCGCTATTTTTATAATGGTGGCTTTATTTAGCATGATTACGAAGGAATGGGATAGCGGCTTTTTGCTGACAAAAATTCCGGTATTTCTAGGTACTTATATCTCATTTTATATATTCAGAAAATATAAGAAACGATACAAAGAGAGCGCATAACATCGTAGTCATTAATGCTAATGAAAAAATCATCTATCATTTAGTTGGCACGGTCCATGCTTAGTAACGAGTGTCGAAGTGAAAACTAATATGTTGTTAAGATAACGTATTGGGAAGGAAAAAAGGTCGAGCCATAGGGCGGCCCGACCAACTTGCTCACGTTAGGAGTTGGAGCAAAGCAGTTTCGTCGGCTTGCAGGATTGTAGAACAAGTTACTGGCCTCTCAACCTAAACTTCTATACTCTCAGTCTTGTAAGTCGACATTTTACTTGGTACATGTCGCTATTTTGAATCCGATTCAATCGTGTAGTATAGCCCTTTTGGCGTATACATGCGTTATATTATTATATTCCTAGCTTGCCTTTCGGCTGCCATCCTTGGCAATATAAGCCTCTCAACGCTTTCCAATTAACTAAATACTTTTAATATTTTGGTTTATCAATGTTCATCCGCTATTCAAATTTTTTGTTCGATAGCCTCAACGTTGTGCTTTACGTTAAGGGCCCAGCGAGCAATTTAATTTGACGGTATTATTATATTAGTCACTTTTCGGTGACAATAAATTGCCGTTTCGGAAATTCATTGCCGCCGTGCATTATATTACCGCTGCTCGCACTGCGAATCTGACTAAGAATCGACTTACCATCAGTAAACAAAGTAATTCAAACATCAATATCACCTCTTAGTCTTCGCTGCTAATTAGCCCTGAAGAAGGCTCAATGCCGCTTGTGGGCGCTGGTTAGCCTGAGATAATATCGTTGTGCTTGCCTGCTGAATAATCTGTGCACGAGTCAATTCGGATGTTTCTTTAGCAAAATCTGTATCTCGAATTTGCGATCTAGCTGCTGATACGTTTTCAGAAATATTAGCTAAGTTACGAATTGTTGACTGAAAGCGGTTTTGAATCGCACCCAAGTCTGCTCGCTTGTCATCAACAACCTCTATAGCTAAATCTATTTGCGCTAGCGCTCTAGATGCATCGGCTGGTGTTGCTACACTTAGTGTCGCACTGCCAAATAAACCTAAAGTACCGAATCCACCTGGACGAGAAACATTGACGTTAATCGTCTGACCTGCGTTTGCACCCACAAGGAAAGCAGATGAAAAATTCCCTGATAGCACGTTAACACCGGCAAACTGCGTTGTAGTAGTAACTCGACTCATTTCTAATTTCAACGCAGACACTTCTTTTTGCAGCGCTAGGCGGTCAGAGGTGTCGTTAATACCGTTTTGAGACTGAATAGCCAGCACTCGTATACGTTGCAATGCGTTCGTTGTTTCTTGCAGGGCGCCCTCAATGGTTTGCGCTAGTGAAATCCCGTCATTGGCATTTCTAACAGCCTGGTCGAGACCTTGAATTTGCGATGTCATTCTGTCTACGATTTGCAGGCCTGCAGCATCGTCTTTCGCACTATTGATTCGAAAGCCCGAAGACAGTCTCTCAAAAGAGGTATTTAAACTAGATGAAGTATTAAGTAATTGTCTTTGTGCATTTAATGCAGACACATTGGTATTTACGAATAAACTCATGATAATCTCCTAACGATTTTCAAATTTTCAGTTTTTAATAATTAAGCGTATTTATTATTATTTTTTACGCATTTTTCATTTTTGGCACACTTGGTGCATAGTTTAAGTCGAGTCATGGACTGACTTATTTTCATCAAGCAATCACTCGCCTGATGATGCAATTGCTGTAACAGAGCGAAAGCTCTTGCTGACGGACAGGTATGGTGGCCCAGACCTCTATACCTCTCACTACCTCCTGGCATCATTCCTGTCAGTCAGCAGTTCCCAATTGCTTAGGAAAATCGGTATTTCAGTATTTTTCACCCACACTCGTTCCTCACAAATGTGCCTATCCATCTTTTATAATCTTTTCGTTTACCGTCTACTAAGCGCTTAATGGCTATGGTAAAAGCTTACTGTAATAGCTGCAGTGCCTGCTGTGCTCTCTGATTAGCTTGGCCAAGCACAGTTACACTGGCTTCTTGGCTAATCTGCAAACGCGTTAACACAGCGGTTTCTTCTGCGAAATCAGTATCTTTGATACGTGACCTAGCTTGTGATGCGTTTTCAGCAACTTCGGCCAAATTGCGCACACTTGATTGAAACCGGTTTTGCAATGCTCCTAACTCGGCACGCTTTGAATCAATCATCGAAATTGCTGTATCCATAAAGCTTACGGCAGCGGAAGCAAGTCCTGCGTTTGCTACTGAGATCTCATCGTTACCAAAAAGACCTTTAGTACTAAACCCGCCCTGGCGAGACAAATTGATGGCAATGAATTGCCCAGAATTCGCGCCGACCAAAAATATGGACGAAAAATTGCCGCTAAGAATGTCAACACCTGCAAATTGCGTCGTCGACGAAACACGGTCGATTTCAGATTTCAATGCGGACACTTCTTTTTGTAATGAAATTCTATCGTTGACGGAGTTGATTCCGTTTTGGGATTGGATCGCCAGTACTCGAATACGTTGTAATGCGTTGGTAATTTCCTGCATCGCGCCTTCGGCGGTTTGTGCAAGTGAAATACCATCATTTGCGTTACGTACAGCTTGATTCAATCCGTTCACTTGAGTTGAGATGAGGTCGCTAATTTGTTGACCTGCAGCATCATCTTTTGAACTGTTGATTCTAAAACCAGATGATAAACGTTCATACGCCGTATCGAGGCGGGTTGAACTTGTAAAAATCTGGCGCTGTGCTTGCAATGAAGACACATTCGTACTAACGAATAGACTCACGATTTTCTCCTAACGATTTATTTTTGTTGAATGGCCAACCTCTTTGGGTCATTGCTCATTCAGCATTTCGTTTTTTCAGCCTCAATGATTATTATTTTTTATGTCTTTCGACTTTCATTGAATCACGTGTTTTCGCTCTTTGGCGTTTAACATCGTGTTGCTGTATGTCACTTCGCTAGATGTTGCTTAGCTCGGTAACGATAAGCGAGAGTATTTATTATTTTTATCTCCCTGCTTGAAATACTTATCGTGCAGATACGCGAAAACCTTTAGCCATTACGCTAAATAATTTAGAAAAGAATATGGGGCTGGAACCATCTAATCTTATAATTCTTATTATTATCAGTTAGTTAAACTAAAAAATGACGTTAATAATAAATTAAAAAATAAGCGGCCAGGCAATGCCTGGCCTATCGCTCTGGTATACCGAGAGTGAGCGGACTCTCTGCTGTTTGGATTGTGTCGCAAGATACTACCTCCTGGCTTCATTCCCCAAACAGTAGGGTCAGTCAGACTTAACCAAGAAGCTGAAGAGCGGCCTGAGGACGCTGATTAGCCTGTGATAATATGGTTGTACTAGCCTGTTGAATGATCTGGTTACGTGTCAATTCAGCCGTTTCAGACGCAAAGTCAGTATCACGGATCTGGGATCTTGCGCCAGACACGTTTTCAGAAATATTAGTCAAGTTACGGATTGTTGATTGGAACCGGTTGGTTAATGCACCTAGGTCAGCTCTTGCGCCACCTACAGCAGAAATCGCATTGTCAATTGCTACAAGAGCAGCTGACGCGTCGCCGAAGGTTGCTACTGATAAACTACCAATGCCTAAGCCTGTTGCAGAGAATCCATTGATACCCTGAAGGTTAGGACCTGATAAGTTAACAGAGATAGTTTGACCACTGTTTGCACCTACTAAGAACGCAGCTGAGAAGTTGTTAGTCAACAAATCAACTTTGTTAAATTGGGTGTCAGTAGAAATTCTTGAAATTTCGGTTTTAAGTGCAGCAACTTCTTTTTGAAGGGCAAGTCGGTCGGCAGAAGAGTTGATACCATTCTGTGACTGAACTGCTAACTGGCGGATTCTTTGTAAAGAATTCGTTGTTTCAGACAGCGCGCCTTCAGCAGTTTGCGTTAACGAAATCGCATCATTCGCGTTTCGAACGGCTTGGTTCAAGCCATTGATTTGCGTAGTCATACGATCCGAAATTTGCAAACCAGCAGCATCATCTGAAGCACGGTTGATACGGAAACCCGAAGATAAACGTTCGAATGAAGTATTCAAACTGTTTGATGAACTCATTAATTGACGCTGAGCATTCAACGCCGATTGGTTTGTATTTACGAACAAGGACATAAGTCTCTCCTACACTCTCAGTCCAGCGGCTTGCTGGTCGCCGGACGTGACTCCGGTGGTTTAATAACTACTTGTAGAACAATAACTATCCAAATGATAAGTTAATGTACTGGCTCTCTCGTTAATGTTTATCGACAAGCATTTCATTCCCTTTAACTAAAAAATGCTTTTTTTCTATGTTAGCGGCAAATAGTTGCCGCCTTAGTACTTAAGAATGGCCGTTGTAACGATAAATAACCTATAAAAAACAGAACACTACGAGCATTAAGAATGAGAATAAATTGGTTGAAAAAAATTTATAATAAAGATCAGCACGATGCCTTCACTGATTTAAATCGTGTAGATAATCAACTCTTAGTTTGTTTTCGCCGAGCAACTGACCACCACAGCAATGATGGTAGGATCGTTTTACAACAGCTTAACCTGCAGGGTAAATTCATTAATCAAAGTATATTTACTATATTAAACAGTGACTTGCGAGACCCTAAGATATATGTTTTGCATGACAAAAGCCTAATAATGACCGCTTACGCGCGAGAAACAGTGCGCGATGCTGACGGTAATGAAAGAACGATTAGTCAAAACACTTATTGGCGAGGCACTCATTCAAACAGCGACGACAGCATAAATTGGCAGCATCAAGGTTTTTTTGCAGAACCCTTTCACTGGTGCTGGCGCTTAAGCTGGCATAAGCAACACGTTTATAGTCTGGCGTATGAACGAAGGACGGAAAACCTGTATTTATATCACGGGGCTAATTTGAGCGAGTTCACCGCATTCGAACGCCCCGTGTTATCTAAAGTTGAACACGGCTTTGGCTACCCAAATGAAAGCGACCTCTGTTTTACTCATAAAAGTTCGTACACTCAGGCGACTGCGATAGTTCGCCGAGATGCTGATACTTTCACCACAAAACTCGGGAAGAGTGTTGCTCCGTTCGAGAAGTGGCATTGGCAAGATCTACCTATTTACCTAGCAAGCCCTCGAATTTTGGCTATTAACAACGACGAGTTTATCATTGCTGCGCGGTATGAGCACGGAGCGTTAACTCAACTCTCAGCGTTACAAAAACAAACGATTGATTACTATGCCAGCGGCAATGAGGGGCGAGACTATGTTGGTGATGAATTAAAAACGGGGTTGTTTGCACTAAACAGAGAAACCGAGCAGCTTTCATTTTTATTAGCACTGCCGAGTGCGGACGATAATGGTTACCCCGGTGTTGTTCTTGACGATGCAAAACTCAATGAAACGACGGGTCTATGGATTAGTTATTATTCAAGTCCTGAAGACGGGAAAACGCAGGTTTATCTTGCTTACGTCGATAATTTACAGCGAACGAATGTTTAAACGCTTACCAACAAGGCATTATTGAGGTTCAAGTATTCCTGAATCAGTTTGTTCGAATAAAAGGCTTGTCATTTTAATCTCGAACTACCTGCAGTTTATCTCGTCATTGCACCTTCGCCCAACGACAGTTTTTTGAAACTCGGACAGAATAATGTATTTGCTTTCAAAGCTCTCCCAAAAGTCTCAGATCATGCGGTTTTAGCAGCACTATTTTTCCATAACGAATATCTATTAGCTGCTCGTTCTTCAGCTCCTGCAACAACTTATTAATTGTTTGTCTCGATGAGTTCAGCATGCTCGCAAGTGATTCTTGAGAAATCGTAATTTCCTCGTCTTTAGACACTAAATTAGTCTCTGTTGATGCATTTAATAATGCATTTCGTTGATCGATTGACGAGTTCGCTGATTGACTATTCACTATGCCACCCCAACCTTTTGATAAGGTAAGTAAGCGCTTTGCTAATCTTTGTTTTAGCCCCAAACCAGTAGTTTCGTCTAAAAGTGAAAAAAGAGTGCGGATACGCTGGCATAGCTGTCTAATGAAGTGAGGATAAAGCTCTGGGTGTTCGACCAATAATTGCTGAAAAGCTGCAGCAGGTAACATCAGTAAACTAGAGTCTGTTTCTGCAAAAGAATCATGCGTTCTCGGCAAGCCATCAAATAAGGAAATTTCGCCAAACCACGTGCCGGGAGAAAGCCACGTAAGCACCAGTTCCTTGCCGTTTTGATTCACATTACTTACTTTTATTTTACCCGTTAATACACAGAACAATCCTTGCGCAGGTGCATTTTTAGCCAATAGCTGTTCACCTCTTTTTAGATTTTTAACTTTGCAGAGCAACACAAGCTTCTCAATATCAGCTGGCGGCAGAGCAGCAAACCAAGGATTGTTGGCCAGTTGTTCAAAATGGCTTTGCGATGGCATGATTGTTCTCCAATTGTCAAATAGACGACAGTTCAACTCGATGGCATAAGTTAACCTAGTGTTAATAAAAAAGACATTAAAATAAGAGGTAATCAGCATGAGTTCAGTAAAAGAAAACGTCAGTGCGGAAGAATGGCAAGCTCGCGTCGACTTGGCTGCAGCATATAGAATTGTGGCATATTACGGCTGGGATGATTTAGTGTTTACGCATATTTCAGCGCGCGTTCCTGGCCCTGAGCATCACTTTTTAATTAACCCATACGGCATGATGTTTGACGAAGTCACTGCTTCGAGTTTGGTAAAAGTGGATATTCATGGCGAAAAAGTCATGCAGTCTGATTATGAAGTAAATCCTGCTGGTTTTATTATTCACAGTGCCGTGCACGAGTCGCGTGATGATGCACATTGCGTGATGCACCTGCATACGATCGAGGGAATTGCTGTTTCTACACTCAAGGATGGGCTACAGCCATTTAGTCAGCAGTCACTCTTCCCTTTGTCTTCATTGTCTTACCACGACTACGAAGGCGTTGCATTAAATCCTGATGAAAAGGCAAGGCTTGTTGCCGACTTGGGTGACACTACGTCTATGATTTTGCGTAATCACGGCTTATTGACCTGCGGCGCATCGGTTGCAGAAGCCTTCACAGCGATGTTTTTATTACAACGTGCTTGTGAAATTCAATTAAAAGCACAAGCAACTGGCCTGCCTATGACATTAATACCTGCTGAGATTTTAGCGGGAATAAAAGTTCAAGCAAAACAAGTAACTCGCTCAGCTGGCGGCTCGTTAGCTTGGCCGGGTATATTACGCAAACTAGATCGTGTTAATCCTGGTTACGCTGATTAGTAGTTTGTCAGCGAAGTTTTCGTTGAAGATGTTCGCCAAGTTACCCTCACTTGGCGAACATTAAAAACTGCTTTATTGCTAGCTGATGTAATTAAACAGAGACAAATTGGCCACTCGAGGAAAAGATTGGAATGCTGCTTGAAGTGCAGTTTCTTGCTTCGCAAATTCCGTTGAGGCCTTTGCATAATCGACATCTTGAATACTAGAACGTGCAGATTGCAAAGACAGGTCACTGTCTAAATTTGATTCTTTGACCGACTCAGCGATATTTAAGCGCGCACCAATGGACGAGCTTTCAAGCGACATTTTTTCTAAACCATTGTCTAAACCTACTAAGGTATTGTCGATTGCTTTGACGAAAGCTGTTTCGGAAATGCTGTCAGAGGTTAATGCAATAAACATATCGTTTAGCGTTTCTGCCAAATTCTTCTTTTCTGGTCTCTTTAAATCGATTTCAAGCGAATCACCCACAGCCCCTGTGAAATTCAGTTCCATGCCGGCAAAGCGCACTGGTTTACCCGACTCAAAGGCTTGAGTTGAAACCACGTTTCCTGTGCCAATGTTAGTGATTGCGACTTGATCACCGGCTAAAATATCAAAACGATATTGGTTATTTGCCGCATTCACAGGATCGAAATTTTGCTTATGAAAGTTGTCAAAGCTACCCTGTTCGTCGATGCGCGCAGTGTTAACCGACACGCCCGCACTTTGTCCACTTATCTCAAAGTTTAAGCGCGCGAACACTTCCTGAAAAATAGATTTACCTGAGGATGTAGTTTGGATCTTCACGCTGTCTGAAATTTGTATTTGATTCTCGCCATCGTCACCTAGAAAAGACACTTTATTGCCACTCGCACTCGGATTGAATTCAAACGCTTGTGAGGATGACTGATAACCAGCAAAAATATATTCACCGCTAGCATTTCGGGTGTTCATCAAATCTAATACTTGATTACGAATTTGTTCTATTTCGGCACCAATGGCTTTTCTATCTTCTTTCGCTAGAATGCCGTTACCAGACTGCACAGTTAGTACTCGCGCTCTATTGACTACATCGTTAATGCTACGAAGCGCTGTTTCTTGCTGTTCAAGCGCATTAGTTGCTAAGTCATTATTGCGCTGGTATTGCGTGATTTTGTCTAGTTCTTCTGTCAAGCGAATAACTTGGGCTGCACCGACGGGATCATCACTCGGACGCAGAAGCTTTTTGCCGCTCGCCAACTGCTGCTGGATATCAACCAAATTACCCTGGTTAGTATCGATGCTTCTTAAGTTTTGACTATAAATTAAGTTTGTCGTTATACGCATAATTAGTTACCGTGATGCTGCTAAAATCGTGTCAAACAAGGTTTGAGCTGTTGTCAAAATTCTGGCTGCTGCCGCATATGTTTGTTGAAACTGTATGAGGTTTGCAGCTTCTTCATCTAAACTCACGCCAGAAGTCGATTCAAACCAATCTGAAGACTGAGTTTGCAATACTTTTGACGCAGCTAATTCAATTTGCCCATTGGCAGTTAACGCACCAATACTGCCGACAATATTTGCGTAGGCTTCGTTGAAAGTGGCCTTGTTGCCATTGCTTCCAATACTTTGTCGCACGGTATCTTCTTGCTGCAGACTGGCAAGTTCCACAGCATTTCTGTTATCCGCAATACCATTAGTGTTAAAACTAATATCAAAGGAATCACCAGCTTTCGGGATACCTTCCAAACTGAAATCGTACCCAGGATAATCATCCAGCGCCGCGAACGCTGCCGGCCAAGGAGGTGCTGCACCGTTATCCTTTGCTTGCTGGAGTAAATTTTTTAAATCAGTAACACCGGTAACCGTCGTAATGATATTAGGCGGAGACGCGTTGTCGAGTACTTGAAATTCCGAGGCACTGGTAAATAAAACAGAGGCTGGTGCACCCACGCTTGTGGGTAAATTTGATGCACTTTGAATATCACCCAGGCCATTGAAACCTGAAGCGTTGGAGTTGGTCAGGGTATTATCAATATTGGTATTACTGACCGTTACAGAACGAATAGTCGCGTCACCTAAGTTAGCCGCGTTAGTATCGACTCTCAGCGGTTTAGCGAAGGCTAAATCTTCACCTCGAGTAGTAGCAAGCTCTAGCTTATTCGCTGCCGTTCTTAGGGGTTGAAATAGAAACTGATCGCCAACGGCATAAGATGCGCCGCTAGATAACTCTATTTCAATACCGCCAATCAATTTATTGTAGGTTCCAGCTTCAGCGGTGACCGTTAGGGTTTGTGTAATCGGATTGCCCGATTCATCCAGTTGGGCAGTGCCGTCCGTGTTCAACGACGATACCTCCAAATCGAATGTCGGCGGCGAACCCGCGGGGCTACTTAACACCTCAATTCTATAGTCTGTGTTAGTAACATCGCCACCTGCGCCCGGTGTAAAGCGACCTTTAACCCCCAAGCTTAAGTCAGTGTTATCAGGATAGTTGATCCCGCGAAACTCTGGAATTGTGAAAATGTCACCTCCCAACTGTTGGTCAAGATCCATACCCTGGCGGTTTAGCGTGTTAAAGGAATCTGCGAGCGCCACGGTCAATTTACCCAAGTCTCGCTGTGAAGGCTCTAACACTTCTTCTCGATATCTAAACAAACCCGCAAGAGAGCCGCCCATCTTCTGTTCTTGCACATTGAGAGTCGTATTCGCTTTGGGCGGTGCATAGTTAGTCGACAGTTTAAGTTGAGCGTTGGTAAAGTCGGGTTCACCATCAATTGCAAGCACGTTAAACGTACCATCGGCCAATACTAGAGACTCACCTGATGTAAGATTAACCACTATACCTAGGTCACTATTTGGGCTGGGGCGTGTTTCAACTGACATGAATTCAGCTAACTTACGAATAGCTAAGTCTCGCTCGTTCATTAGCGCTGAGGGTGTATCAACGTTACTGCTGTTGCCAACAATTTGAATTGCTTTGTTTAAGTCACCAATTTGCTGAATTAAGGCATTGGCCGTTCTCACACTATCGTCAATTTGTTGCTCAACTTCTCGCTCTTTTACCGAGATAAAGTCACCCAAGGTATTCACACGATTCACTAAACCTTGTGCTTGACCAAGCACGGAATCGCGAGAAGTAATGTTTGTTGGATCATCAGCAGCGGTTTGGATTGATGCAAAAAATCGAGTAATTGCGCCAGAAACCGAATTGGCCTCACTTGCTAACACGTTATCTAAACTTTGAGCGCCATCAAAGAAGGCTTGAGCTTCGCCTACGCTGGTCGTATCTCTACGCAGTTGATTCATAGCAAATTGGCTCAATACCCGATCTGTAAACCCGCGGTCAACACCACCGTTCAACTGCGATTTAAATTCAGTACGTTCGCGTACATACCCTTCGGTATTGATATTGGCAATATTGTTACTGGTTGTATTGAGCAAGCGACTGCTCGCATTAACCCCACTTTTAGCAATTGAAAATAGGTCTGCTGTTTTGATCATGGTATTAACTCACCCAAAATATTGCCGTTAAAAACAGACATGACCTTTTCGGCATACTGTGGATCCGTTGCATAACCGGCTTCCTGCAGTGCGTTAAAATAGTCTTCTGGTGATTCGGATTTTTGAATCGCTTGTTCATATCGAGGATTTGATTTAATGAAATCAACATAGTCCTCCATAGAATGCGTGAACGAGCCATAGCTCCTGAAGGAAGCCTGCTGTTTTTCGGGTACGTTATTAACGAACTCTAAGGTATCGATTGTTGCCTTTTCGCCGTCCCAACGCTTATCTGCCTTGATACCAAATAAATTGTGACTGTTTTCACCATCTTTTTTGTGGATTAGGCTTTTACCCCAACCTGTTTCGACGGCGGCTTGTGCAATCATCGCCTTCGGATCCATATTCAGCTCTTTGGCTGCTTCAACGGCATGCGGATATAGGGCTTTTACAAATTCTTGAGGACTTGCAAAGCCCGCTTCTTTAAAGGCACTTCCTTTCGCAACATTTGCGTTATTTGTTCCGAGCACTCTATCTTGAGCGTTTTGAATAGCGGCAACATTATGCCTATTTAATACCGATAAATTTCCGTCCGAACGAACGGCGCTTGCCGGTATAACACCATTACCCGGACTCATTTGCTGCATGATCACTTCGGCAAGCCCGATGCTGCCGTTAGCACTTAAATCCGTTGCTAGCTGCTTATCGTGCATTTCACGATAAAATTTAACTTGTTCAGTACTAAAAGGACTGTCTTTATCTGCAAGCGCGTCTTGCGCTTTTCGCATCGATTTGAGCATCATCTGCACAAATATGGCTTCGAATTGTTTGGCTGCCTCTTCCAGAGCGCCTTCATCTCCAGACTGCGCAGCTTCCCGCAATTTGTTAACGCTACCCATATCATGATAGTTGCGCGACATTTCGAGTTGAGACTTGGTTGCAGAAGTTAAGTCCATTAGATGATCACCAATTCACCCTGCAGCGCACCGGCTTGACGGAGTGCTTCAAGGATTGCCATTAAGTCACCTGGTGCTGCCCCTATCTCGTTTACTGCGCGCACTAGCTCTTCCAAACTGACGCCAGGGTTAAACAAGAACATGCGACTGTCATCAAGCTCCACATCAATGATAGATTGCGGCGTAATGACCGTATTACCATTAGCAAGTGCATTCGGTTGATCTACCTGTAGGTTTTCAGAAATAGTCACGGTAAGGCCACCATGCGTTATGGCCGCAGGCAAGAGTCTTACATCTTGACCGATAACAATCGTGCCCGTTCGGCTGTTTATCACAACTCTCGCTGGCGCGCTTGCCGGTTGAAATTCAAAGTTTTCAATGGTGGCTAAAAACCCAACGCGTTGACCGCGATCCCGCGGTGCCGTAACCTTCACAGAAGCGGCATCCATTGGCACAGCAACAGCAGTGCCATTAGATGCATCAGCCCCTAAACGACTGTTAATAACGTCGGCCAAAGCTTGTGCTGTACTGAAGTCAGGCGTGTTTAAATTAAGCGTAAGATAATCATTTTGCATTAAGCCAGAGGGCACAGCTCTTTCAACGACAGCGCCATTCGCAATGCGCCCAACAGTAGGTGTATTAGATACTATTCTTGAACCATCATTGCCCTGAGCACCAAAGCCACTGACTACTAAACTGCCCTGAGCTACAGCGTAAATTTCGCCATCTAGGCCACGTAAGAAGGTACGCAATAGCGTGCCGCCATTCAAACTGGAGGCTTCACCTACTGAAGAGACAGTCACGTCAATAGTTTGACCAGGCTTTGAAAATGCTGGCAGCGTGGCATGTATTGCAACTGCCGCCACGTTTTTAATCTTAGGCTTCACGTTAGCATCCAGTGAAATGCCAAAGTTGGATAACATGGTTCTAAAACTTTGCTCAGTGAACGGACTTGTTTCGCCGGTGCCTGGGAGACCAACAACCAAACCATAGCCAACAAGTTGGTTGGCACGAACGCCCTGAATGGTTGCCAAATCTTTGATGCGCTGAGCCTGCAGTTGAAACGGTGTTAGCAGCAAACTAAAAATAACCGTAGCAGACGTTATCGTTGTGGTAAAAATAGAACGTAATTTCATCATATAATCCTAGAGTGGCCACCACGTTGAAGAGAAGAACTTACTTAACCAGCCTTTTTCTTGAGACTGAGAGAATGAGCCTTTACCGCTGTATTGAATGCGAGCGTTAGCTATTTTGGTTGATTGAATCTGATTGGCAGGCGAAATATCAGCTGGGCGAATAACGCCGGTTAAGCGAATGTATTCGTCGCCGTTATTTAGGGTTAACCATTTCTCACCACGAATAATTAAATTTTGATTGGGCAACACTTCAACCACTGTCACCGAAATATTGCCTGACAGACTGTTGCTTTGGTTTGCTTGCGCATCACCTGAAAAATCGTTGCTAGCATCAACGCCAAGCTGAATGCTCTCTTTGCCAATATTAATGACGTTGCCGCCTAAACCAATAATCGGATTTACGTCAACCGTCGATTCCTTGCTGGTGCTCGTTCCTGCGGATTTCGATGCGTTAGTATTTTCACTTAATTGCACAGTAATAATGTCACCAACACGGCGTGCTTTGACGTCTGAGTAAAGGCTATTTGCCATCGCTTTATTGAATAAACTGCCGTCTTCGACTATGTCATCTCTCGCCATGGTTGGGATTGCCGGAGCATAATAGGGATCATTAGCAGTCACAGGCTTAACGGCCGTTGACTCGCATCCCATCAGGCTGCTGATAGCAATGATAGAGAATCCGATGGATGAAATTAGTCTCATGAGTTTATTCCTAAAGTTGCTGTATAACTTGACCAAGCATTTGGTCAACTGACGAAATAACTTTCGAGTTCATTTCATATAAACGCTGACTTTCTATCAGATTGACTAGCTCTTCGGTCACATTCACGTTCGATGTTTCAAGCGTACCTTGCGCCACTGTACCGAGCCCTTCTAAACCAGGAACACCTTGAATTGGCGCACCTGAAACGGCTGTTTCAACATATAAGTTTTGGCCTATTGGCTGCAAACCTACTGGGTTGATAAAGTCGGCAAGGTTTAACTGACCTAAAACTTGTGGATCAGCTTGGCCACGCAGTTGCGCCGACACTTCGCCGTCCTGCGAGATTGTCACCTGCTGCGCGTCTTGCGGCAGCGTAATAACGGGCTGTAGCACGAAGCCTGCGCCTGGCGTGACAATGTTGCCCTGATCATTCAAAGTGAATTGACCGTTGCGCGTATACGCTAAGCTACCGTCAGGTTGCTGTATTTCAAAAAAGCCACGACCTTGAATAGAGAGATCCAAGGCATTCTCTGTGGTAAGCAAGTTACCTTGTGTATGCGCTTTTTGTGTAGCGACAACTTTTGAACCGGCACCGAGCATCAAGCCAGAGGGAAGTTCGGTGTCAGCCGACGAGCGACCACCCGGTTGATTAATGTTTTGATAAAGTAAATCTTCAAACACGGCTCGGTCTTTCTTAAAACCTACTGTACTGGCGTTAGCCAAGTTATTCGAAACCACAGATACATCAGTTTGTGCTGCATCTAATCCTGTTTTTGCTATCCATAATGCTGGGTGCATAAGAACCTCCGCGAAATATCTTCCGCATAATGACTAATTTATTAAAGTATTCTGAGCAGCGTATTAGAGCTGGTAACCATTTGGTCCGCTTTCTTCATCAGCTTGACCTGCATTTCATAGTGACGCTGCAAGCTGATCATATTGACCATTTCTTCTACCGCGTTGACGTTGGATCCCTCAAGCATCCCCGAAGCAACGCCCACTCTTAGGTCCTGTGGCGCAACGCCGCCGTCTTTAAGATCAAACAAACCATCAGTGCGTCGTTTCATTGTATCAATGGGTGGATTCACGAGCTTTAGTCGGCCCACTTCGTCAATTTGGTTTTCTGGCGCTCCCTGTAATCGAGCGGTAATACGACCGTCGTTACCTACGGTAATATTGCTTACTGGAGTCGGCAAAAACAGCGGGCCATTTTCGCCCATGACTAAATTACCTTTAGAATCTTGCAGCGCGCCATCAACCGTCATGGTTAAGCTACCACTGCGCGTATAAGCTTCTTCGCCCTGCGGGGTTTGCACTGAAAACCAGCCATCACCCTGCACGGCAACATCGAGTGAACGACCTGTCGTAATTAATGGTCCGCTCTCGTAATTGTTTGTCGGACTTTCGGTCATGCTAAACACGCGAGTCGGCAAACCATCGCCGTATGCTGGCATAGCTCGCGCTTGTTCTAACTGCGCTTTAAAACCATTGGTTTGCGCATTTGCCAAATTGTTGGCGCGCACCGCCGTAGCAAGAAGGTCTTGCTTGGCACCACTCGCAGCGATATAGAGCATTTTATCCATTGTATTCGACTCTTTTTTGACGTAAATAGATCTGAATACTGTTCTGTCTGCAAGGACAATGCCAAGGTGTGTTATTGGTTGATTTAGGTCTCTTGAGGTTGATTTGGCAACGCGAGGTTGATTTGGCAACGCGAGGTTGACTTGGGCTCCGCAAGCATAGTCCCCGTTTCCCCTCAGAAAGTCGCTGCAAGCCCATCCATGGGACGCTTGGCAATCGGCGTCCTGCCGATTGACACTTTCTGAGGGGAAACGGGGACGATGCTCGCTTCTTGGTATATCAACCTTTATTTTCTCTTTTGAATTACTTCAGAGATTATTGAGAAGAAAAGAGCAAAACATCAAACAATCGTGACATTACCGCTAAAGTGAAGAGTATTGAGTAGAGCCCTTCCTGCAAAAAACGTCATAAAACAGGAGTTTTATGAGAGCGTCACAGGGATGTGCTCGAAGCGCTTTTTTGCAGGAAGGGCTCTGCTCAATGCTCTGGATTCAGATCGCAAAAGCAAAAGCAGTAAACAATAGTGACGCTGCCCCAAAAGTGAAGAGTGTTGAGTAGAGTCCTTCCTGCAAAAAACGTCATAAAACAGGAGTTTTATGAGAGCGTCACAGGGATGTGCTCGAAGCGCTTTTTTGCAGGAAGGGCTCTGCTCAATGCTCTGGATTCAGATCGCAAAAACAAAAGCAGTAAACAATAGTGACGCTATCGCAAAAGTGAAGACTATTGAGTAGCACCCTTCCTGCAAAAAACGTCATAAAACAGGAGTTTTATGAGAGCATCACAGGGATGTGCTCGCAGCGCTTTTTTGCAGGAAGGGTGCTACTCAATGCTCTGGATTCAAATCGCAAACGTAAGAGCATAAAAAAGCCGACGAAAAGTCGGCTTAGTAATTTACTCAGCGATTATCGAATATTCAATATCGTCTGGTTAAGCTGGTTGTTAACCTCGAGTGCTCTTGAGTTAGCCTGGAAGTTACGCTGAGCGATGATCATGTCGATTAGCTCCGTAGTTAAGTTAACGTTTGCCTGTTCGAGGGCCGAGGAGTTGATGTCGCCGAAAGTCCCCGTTGTGGCCTCACCCGCTAGCGCTTCACCAGAAAGAATACTTTCTTTCCATTGTGTACCACTTTGCTGTGTCAAACCTTGCTCATTCGAAAAACGCACCAGTGCCACACGCACGATAGGTTCAGATGTGCCGTTTGAGAAAGTCGCTCTCACTAGGCCGTCGGCGCCAATGTCAATACCCGTTAGTCGGCCTACTGGCAAACCATCTTGCTCAAGCGAGGTAACTTCAAATGCAGAGGCAAATTGCGTTGGTTCGTTCGGTGTTGCGTTATTTCGGTCTAAATTAAGGTCAGTCGTTATCTGTTGAAGTGGAGAAGAGCCATTGCTTAAAATGTTAGCGCCGAGCGCTTCAGTCTGAAACTTTGAATCTAATTGCGGTAGGCCATCGGCTGATTCAATGCCTATAAAATCTCCCCCTTCGCTGAATGATATTTTCGCCGCAGACACGCCATTACCTGTATTAGTGCCTACAGAGTTTGTCGCCGTTGTGGGATCGGAATCAGAACCATCAGAATTTGTTGCATCAACTAATTGCTCATCAATCGCTGTCGCGACATACCACTCGTTTACTACACCTGGATCGTTGTCTTTAATAAAATAGTAGGTCATTACGTGGCTATCGCCCAAAGAATCGTAAATCGTAACTGACGTCGCTGCATTGTAGGTCAGTGGATCACTGGGGTCAAAGTCGGCTGCTACTTTAGCCTGGTCTCCTGCAGGCAAATTGAAGCGTAGATCCACTTCTGATGTTTGCTGTGGCGAACCCGACGAATCAGGAATTCTGACCGGTACTGTTGTACTTAACGCCACTGAAGCAGAAGTTCCATCTGTATTAACCGGAAATCCTAACAAATTATTGCCAGAGGAATTAACCACAAAATTATTGGCGTCGAGCTTAAACTGACCAGCCCGAGTAAAAGAAAAGTCACGCGACGTAATTTCTGGAATAGTGGCAAAGAAACCATTACCTGTGATCGCCAAATCCAAGGAGTTATTCGTAAAACTTAAGCTACCTTGAGAAAATTGCTGAGCAACTTCTTGAGTCAAAGCACCATCACCTACTTTGGTTTTGCCAGACGCTAACAGAGAGGCAGCATAAACGTCACCGAATTCTGCTCTTGATTCTTTAAAACCAACGGTATTGACGTTTGCAATGTTGTTGGCTGTTGTATCTAAGTCTTTTTGAGAAGCCGAGACTCCGCTGAGTGCGATATTAAATGACATGGGGGAAAACTCCTATTACCTACCGATTTGGATAACGTCATCAAGCTTGATGCTAACGTCACCATCTAAATTAAGAATGACACCGAGACCAGCACTAGCAAGGCTGACGCTGTCGACGTGTCGATTTATTGCTGTTGGCAACGATGTTGGCTCTCCAAACACCTCGCCCTGAACTTGGATGGCATAGTCACCTGGCGGCAATAGATTGCCGTTTTGGTCTGTACCGTCCCATTTAAACTCTGAGTTGCCTGCTGCAAGTGTGCCGACTTCCATCGTCCGCACTACTTCACCTTGGCTATTTTGAATGGCTATTTTGGTATTCTGTGTTGTTTGGTCGCTAATAATAACGCCCGTCACGCCTTGGCCTTGTTCAGACATGTGACCAATATTGCCGGTAACCAATACATTTTGACCAATCAAACTAGACGCTTGCAGTGCCTGGTTAGATGTCATTGACGACGCAAAGTCACCAAACTTGGTATTCAATTGAGAAATACCATCTGCCATCGTAAATGAGGTCATCTGTGCAACTAGCTGATCATTGTCAACCGGTTTTGTTGGATCCTGATTCGCCAATTGCTCGGTTAGCAGAGCGAAGAAATCCTCTTGCTTCAGACTTTGCTCCGTTCCGTCAGCGACCTTTACTTTTTCTGGTTGCCAATAGAGGTCGGTATTTAAACCTGTTTGACTGCGTTCTAATGTATTCACTTTATTATCTCCGCTATAGCTAACATCGTTAGCCTAACTCTATTGACCCTGACCTAACTGCATCACGCGTCTGAAGATACGTTTGGTTGTATCTGCAATCTGCACGTTTGTTTCGTAACCCTTTGAAGCAGACAGCATGTCCGCCATTTCTTCTACAATATTTACGTTTGGCTTATATATGTAACCATTCTCGTCAGCCAAGGGATTGCCTGGAGCATATTCAACCTGTAATGGTTTGGTACTTTCAACAACACCCAGTACTTTAACACCCGCACCTTTAGTCATGTCCGAGTTAGCCTGATCTAAGGCCGCTGCAAAAACCGGATGGCGCGCTTTATAAGTTTCTTCGTAACTACTGCTGACAGAGTTCGCATTGGCAATGTTACTGGCTGTCGTATTCAAACGAACACTTTCAGCGCCCATTCCAGTACTCGCTATTTTCATTATATTAAATAAACTCATTAGCCTTAACCTCCACTGCTTAATGCTTTTTTCATGCCTTTAATTTTCCCATCCAAAAGCATTATGCCTGCTTGATATCGCATGCCATTGTCTAGAAAGTTGTTTCTTTCGACTTGCGCATCGACGGTATTACCATCACCGGTATCCGCCTGGTCTGGAATTCTAAACTCGATTTCTGCTTGCATTTGAGAGCGGCCTGAAAGGTGCTTGTCGTGAGTCTTAACTAAACCGCCTTGGTCGTACTGGGCGCTTTTCATTGCTTTATTAAAGTCAATGTCACGTGCTTTGTATCCTGGGGTATTAGCATTTGCCAAATTACCAGAGATCACCTCCATCCTGTCACTGCGAACAGAAAGTGCTTGTTGATGAAATCCAACTAATTTGTCTAAACTGATGGCCATGTTTTATTACTCAATTACTAACTTACATGCCAGTGTTCAGCAAATCGTGTGCCAACACACAGAATAAAATGAAAAGAAGTGTTTTTATAGCGAGGGGGTATTACTAAACTTTGCGGTAATAAAGGCCTGAGGGCTGAGTTATCATTTTAAATTTACTACTAGCGCCGCCTAATGATTCTGAAGCACCTAGTATTAAACAGCCTTCAGGCTGCAAACAAGCGGAAATATCTTGCAGTATTACCGTTTTTCTTTCCGCATCGAAATAAATGAGAACATTACGGCAAAACACGACGTCAAATTGACCCAGCGTAGAAAAGGTAGACGTCAGATTAAATTGACGAAAGGAAACCCACTTTTTAATCTCTGGGCTGATTGTCATGCTGTGATCTGGGTTCAAGGTAAAGTAACGACGCTTAAGATCGTCGCTTAAACCGCGATTTAATGACAAGGTGTCATATGTGCCTTCGCTTGCGGTTTTTATGACTTGGGCCGATAAGTCAGTGCCCACGATTTCTACGCCTCGCTCAAAGCCGCCTCTGTTTGACTTTAAAAACTCAGCGATGGTCATGGCAATAGAGTAAGCCTCTTGACCGGTTGAGCTTGCCGCACTCCAAATTCTAATTCTATTTTGCTTTGCTGCCAGCTCTGGCAATATTTTGCTACGCAGTATCTCTAATGGATAGGTGTCTCTGAACCACAGCGTTTCATTGGTTGTCATCGCTTCAAGCGAAGCCTGCGTAAGCAAGGGATCACGTTGAGAGATGATTTTTTCGATAAGACTATCTAGATTGTTGCCAGCTGGATCTGCGCTGCCTGGATGAGAAGAGGCAAAGCGATACATTAATGGCAACAGCCGACTTCTCACCAAATATTGCTTTGCACCGCCAAGTAAAATACCACTTTTTGAATGCAAAAAGTGGCAAAATTTTTCATACATAACGGGAGAGAGTTCTTTATTCACGCGGCATTATTTCGCTTTGAGTTCGGTACTTAACCATTTTTGCACAGCTGAAGCGAGTTCATCGGGATGGAATTTAGCAATGAAGTCGTCGGCTCCCACTTTCTTCACCATTGCCTGGTTAAACACGCCACTTAAAGAGGTATGCAAAACAACATGCAGTCTGGCTAATTCAGGATCGTTTTTAATTTCAGCGGTCAATGTGTAACCATCCATTTCTGGCATTTCTATGTCCGACACTAGCACGCCCACTTTGTCGGTCACATCCCCCGTTTCAGCAGCGATTTGTTTTAGGCGCTTGAGTGCTTCCAGACCATTTTTGGCCACCTCAATTTCTAAGCCTAGCGCGGTAAGCGCTTTTTTAACTTGGTTTCTTGCAACAGACGAATCATCGGCAATAAAAATAATTTTCCCTGCACTAAAACTCACGTCAAGGCTTTCAGCGAGGTCTTTACTGACATCAGTATTCAACGGTGATATCTCATTTAGAATTTTCTCAACGTCGAGGATCTCAATAAGTTCATTGTCCATTTCCGTCACGGCAGTTAGGTAGCTCGCTTTGCCCGTGCCTTGTGGCGGAGGCATGATAGCATCCCAGTTAGTATTAATGATGCGTTCGACCGAGCCTACCAAGAAGCCTTGAACCGAACGATTGTATTCGGCGATGATGATAAATCCGTCTTTCAGGTTTTCGATTTTACGTCCACCTGTTGCCATGCTTAAATCAATAATTGATATAGTTTGACCTCGGATGTGAGCTACGCCGCGAACTAAAGCGTTAAGCCTAGGAATTTGAGTCAATGGAGGGCATTGTAAAACTTCTCGCACTTTAAATACGTTAATCCCAAAGCGCTGTTTACCATTAAGTCTAAACAACAAAAGTTCTAAGCGGTTTTGGCCGACGAGCTGCGTTCGTTGATTGACGGAATCCATAATACTGGACATTCATTACCTCCAAATTTTAGTTTAGGCATGATTGTTGCGTTATCTAATATACCGCATTAAAGAAGCGCATATAAGCGCTAAATGTGCCGAACTTTTGACACTCTCTACACACTGCGCGAATACGTTCACGCAGAGACGATAAAAACAGGTAAAAGACAAATGCAAAATAATTTAAGTAATTCTTTATCGACAGCTTTGGGCATTGGCTTGACCTATTTTTTAGTGATTTTCCCGACTGCTGCCAATGCGTCTATTCATCAGAGTATACAACAACAGGCAGAGCTGTATGTTCAGCAAAACGCTTTTTTTGACGATAGTGCTGATGTAAACGTACAGGCCGCCGAAGTTGACAGCCGGATTCATATCCCCGCATGCAAAGCACCGTTTGAATATGAATCTTCTGATTCCAGTTTAAGACAGTCGAACGTATCGGTGAAAGTAACCTGCCCTACGACAAACTGGTATTTATTCACTTCTGTTCAGGTAGAGCAAACTAAACCGGTGGTTGTGACATCAGAAACAATGAGCCCCGGCTCACTTTTAACTGAAAAAAATCTATATGTTGCCGATATACCAGTTAACAGGCTAAGAGGTTCGACATACAGCGACACGGTAAACCTTGTTGGTGCGCGACTTAAACGTCGCGTGAGACCCGGCCAAATTATCAATGACGGCATGCTTTGTTTCGTCTGTAAAGGTGACAAAGTGACGATAATGGCTGTGTCCAGTGGCTTAAGTTTGAAGGTATCGGGCATTGCTGAGCAGGACGGAAATTTGGGAGACACAATCAGAGTGCAAAACGCCTCATCGAAGAAAACAGTGACGGCGACAGTGTCTAGTACCAGCGAAGTGAGTATCCAAATTTAATGAAAAGTGATAAAATTTTGACGCTTTGGCGTTATCAGCTTGAATAATTAGAAGTATTTTGAGCAAATTCGGCAGAAAATGTGATTTTATTTCACTTTCTTGCTAAAGTTAGCCAATAAGAAGTCGATAACATGTTTGAGGTGTTATAGGTTCTGGAAAAAATTATGACTATTAACAATATAAACAATGCAAACAAACCGCAAATTGACGGGCAGAAGCTGGCACAACAGCAGACTCCAGGTCAAACAGCAAACGCTAACACAGCGCAAACCGCAACGCAGTCTACTGCGTCACGTCAAGACTCTGTGTCACTAACTACATCTGCGCAACAGCTTACGCAAGTGCAGAAGAAAAGCGCAGAAGCGCCAGTCAATCAAGAGAAAGTTGATAAACTGAAAAAAGCGATTGCTGATGGTGAATATAAGATAAACCCTGAAGTATTGGCGCAAAAAATTGCCAAATTGGAATCTCAGATTTTCGGAAATGGTATTTAAACGAATGGAGCTTAGAATCTAATGATGACGAGTTTATTAAGTGCAATTGATAAACAAGCGGAGCAGCTAACTGCTCTGAAAGCATTGTTGGAAAATGAGCTTCATCTGATAAGTTCGAGAGAGCCTGAGACGCTGATGGGGTTGTTGAAGGATAAAGAAGAGATGCTTTCATTTATTGAGGAGCAGGATCATTCGATATCTTTATTATTCGAAAAAGCGAAGGCAAACGGCGAAAGCACTGAAGATGCAGTGGCAGCTATGGAAGGTTGCGACGCAATCATCCATGAATGTAAGTATTTGACGCAGATAAATGCCAAGTCGGTCGAACAAGGCCAACTTCGTCTAACGCATCTTCGCAACCTCATGATGGAATTGCGTGCGCGCGAGTCAATGACTTACGATCGCAGTGGCAAGACTACTGGCGATGGTGGTTCAAAAGGATACACAGCTTAAGCAAACAGCGGTCGCTATTTACATGCAAACAAGGCTGTAGCTCAGGTAAAAAATATAGTTTCAAAAAAGCCAGCGTTTCTCGCTGGCTTTTTTATTGCTTTTTTTTACCGAGTCATCTGGACCTAATAGAAATGACTCGCGTACGCATCAAGCCCTAGTAATAGGTCACCTTTCTAATTTTCCTAGGTTTTGCCGTAGACAAGTAAATGTCGTAGACCCGAGACATATCTAGCTCCAGTTCAGTCGCATAGGTGTCCTCGCCTACAGGATAAGTCTTAACGACTCTTGCGCCGCGTATTACGCCTTCAACCGAACTCTTTAACTGGTTGTTGGTTAAGATCATATTTGCCAGCTCCTGCTCACCGTCAACTTTCTGGCCATACACCTGCTCTGCAAGCTCACGATAGGCATCCAATTTAGATGCCTTTATCGCCATCAATGTTTTGGTAGATTCATCACCACCTAATTGCGCTGCAATGGGGGCATAGCCTACTGCATTAATCACTGGGTATTGCTCAGGCTCAATGGTTTCCCACTCTACATGCTTGGTAAACAATGAACTGCATCCTGACAGACTCAAACAAGTGATCACTCCAACAGAAGCTATAATGACGCGTACTTTTTTCATCTTTGGCATATTCAACCTATTCGTATTTAATTGATTATACGGCGCACTCACGGCCCCATATAGCTGTGCGTTTATTCACTGCTTTTTGATACTGGAGTTAATGCAAAATATGAACCAAATTTATGAAAACTTAAAATGGCAGTAAAAAGTGTAGAAATCGGTGAGTTGATTATTAAAGGTGTGGCACATAACTTGTATAGGTTTATGCATAGAACTACCTAAGTGCAAATCAGTGTTGTTGATTTAACCGCCCGTGGATTACCACAAAGCCCAATAAGTGAAGTAAGTAATGAAATTTATGTTTTATATAAACTACTCAAGATTACGAAACGCCATAATACAGAGCGCCGCAGTACGAGGCCTTAAGAGGCGTAACGCAACTTTGCGAAATCTTATTATCGTAATATCATTAACATTGAGCCAAACAGCAAACGCAGCGTGGTTCTCAGCTACCGGACATGCTGCCATTTTGAATGGTGATAAAATGGCGGCAAAGCATCAAGCGACTGAGGAAGCCATTAAGCAAGCTCTGCTATTTGCTGGCGCCTCTGTCCGGAGTGTGCAACAAATGACCAATGGTCTGTTAATGAACGATCACCTAGAAATTCGTTCCAGCGGAGAAGTAAGCACGCTAGAGTTAATAGATGAGGTTTACTCGGATGGTTATGTAACCGTATCAATTCGAGCGGATATCTTTTCACAAAAATCTCAATGCTCAGCCGCTGACTATACGAAAAGATTAGCAACAACTTACTTCCCTATTCGTTACGGGGCGCAAGCAGCAGACGGTCAAGTGCATCATTTAGGCGCCGCAGCCGCTTTAAAACTGCAAGAAACATTCTCACAAATTAGCACTGGGCTAACGCTCAGTGAAGTAGAGCCTTATACGCTTAATTGGCATAACACTGACCAACAAATACAAGCCACAAAATTGGCGCAAAAGACGGATGTGCAATATGTGCTTGCCATCACCATCGACGACATTAGCGTTGAGCGAGATCACGCGAGTGCTTTTACGTTTTGGAAGGGTGAACAGGCTGTACGTAACTTCGCGTACACCTTAACTTTATTAAATGGGGCATCAGGCGAAGAATTATTAAGCAAGCAGTATCGTATATCGGAAGCTTGGGAGTTTGACATGACCCGTAAACTTGACGTCAATTCAGATGAGTTTTGGCGCAGTCGCTATGGTAGAGCTGTCCTAGAGAGCATGCAGCAGTCAGCAATAGACTTAGAAGAGTTCGCCATTTGTGAACCGACAATGGGCAGAATATTGGCGGTCAACAACAACCAACTGCAAATAAATCTAGGCAAAAATCAAAAAGTGAAAGCAGGCGACACCCTAACGCTATTTAGTGTTAAACAAATTAGGGATACTTTTGGTCAAGAGTACAAGCAGTTTGTGCTGCACCCTACTTCTCTTGTCGTCACGCAAGTATTCGCTGAAACGGCAACCGTAACTAGTCGTGATCGCAGTTTATTGGCGAATATTCAGCCAAACGACTACGTAGCGCGACAATAGGACTGTTTTTAAGGCTTTTGTTGTTGAATAATATGGATGCGTTAACGGAGTGCAGATAAATCAGCCCCCAACTGGACTAAGTTCCTCAAACTGACGTATAAACTGTTATTAGAAAGAAACAAACAACGAGGCCTTTTTATGTCGCATTTTCTCCCCGACAACTCTTCGTTTTTTGAAGAAATGAGTGACGTTAAGCCTTTAGCCCAAACGGATAAAGTTGCCTTAACAAACAAGAACACAGAAACCCTTGCACAAAGGCTAAAGCGAGAAGCCCTTATCGCAGAAGTTGAAAAAGATGACAATGGACTGACGGTTGAAAAAGTCGAGCCTATCGACCCACACGACTTTATCGAGTACAAACAAGACGGCGTGCAGCAAGGCGTTTATAAAAATTTAAGACTCGCAAAGTATCAAATCGACGTTACGTTGAATATAACGCACATGAAGTTTGACGACGCGCGCGTAACTTTATACAACACCATAAAAGACTGTCATGAAAGAGGCATTAGAACCTTACTAGTCCAGCACGGAATGGGCTTAAATAGCAAACCCTTCCCTGCTTTCTTAAAAAGTTATGTGAATCAATGGTTACGACAGATTGATATGGTGATTGCATTTCATACTGCACAAAAACAGCACGGTGGCTTAGCTTCCGTGTATGTCTTGTTAAAAAAACATCCGAATCAAAAACTGATCAACCGCGAAAAAAATCGACGAGGCGGTTAGCTGTTTTGCACTAACCGTTTATGCCACCGTCAACTTTCCAAGTAGATGTTACCCGACGAAGACGCGCGCGTTTCTAAACATACGCATCCAAGGGCCGTCTTCTTTCCATTCATCTGGGCGCCATGAGTTGCTCACTGTTCTAAAGACTCGCTCTGGGTGCGGCATCATTATAGTGCTGCGGCCATCTAAAGACGTTAACCCTGTAATGCCTTGTTCTGAACCATTCGGGTTCGCTGGGTACTCGCTTGTTACGCGTCCGTAGTTGTCAACAAAGCGCAACGCAATCTGGCTCTCATTCTTCAACATCGATATTTGGTTATCGAGCTTGAATTCAGCACGACCTTCACCGTGAGAAACGGCTATTGGCATACGAGAGCCCTGCATTCCCGTTAATAACACTGAAGGTGAGTCGGCAACTTCAACCATGGCAACGCGCGCTTCAAAACGTTCTGATTGATTAGTTACAAAATGCGGCCAGTGTTCAGCACCGGGAATTAATGACTTCAAATTAGACAGCATCTGACAACCGTTACAAACACCTAAAGAAAAGGTATCGTTGCGCTCGAAAAACGCCTTGAATGTTGCTTTGACCTGCTCATTGAATAAAATTGACTTAGCCCAACCCTCGCCGGCGCCGAGTACGTCACCGTAGCTAAAGCCACCACAGGCGACTAAACCGGCGAAGTTATCAAGGCTACGCCCTGCTAGCATATCGCTCATGTGCACATCAATCGGGGTAAAGCCTGCACTATGGAATGCCGCAGCCATTTCAACATGTGAGTTGACACCTTGTTCGCGTAATATCGCAACTTCCGGCTTACTCCCTAAATTGATAAAAGGCGCCGTAATATCTTTATTAATGTCGAAGGTCAGTAGGCTGTGTAAGCCAGGATTTGCTGGGTCACGTTTAGCGTCATGTTCTTGTTTCGCACAGGCAGGATTGTCGCGCAGCGTCTGCATTGCGAAGGTAGTGCTCGACCAAAGTGTACGGTAATGCGTGCGTGTATTTTTAACAATACATTCGCCTTCATTTGAGAAGCAAATCATATCGTCAGCGGATACCGTGCCGATTGTGTGCAGTAGCTCACTCAACTCATATTTTTTTGCTAGCGCCAAAACACTGTCTTTAGCACTTTCTGACACTTGAATAACTGCGCCGAGTTCTTCACTAAATAATACCGAAGCGACGTCCTCGCCTAATCCAGTAATGTCAATTTCGACGCCAACTTTGCCAGCAAACGCCATTTCAACGATCGTAGTAAATAAGCCGCCGTCAGAGCGATCGTGATATGCCGTAATTAATTCTTTTTCGACAAGTTCTTGCATCAGTAAGTAGAAGGCTTTTAAGTGTTTAGGAGAATCCACGTCAGGCGTGGTTTGACCTAATTTCCCGTAGACCTGCGCCAAACATGAGCCGCCCATACGGTTTTGCTTATTGCCTAAATCAATTAACATCAAACTGCCGCCATTCGCTTGACGCTCTTGTGGCTTGTTTGAAGTTGGCTCAGCTCCACAGGATAAACGTAACTGCGGCGTAATGGTTTTACGCACATCTTTAACTGCACCAAACGCAGTTATTACTAATGAAAGTGGCGATGTAACCGCCTTATCTTCACCGTTTTCTTGCCATGCCGTTTTCATCGACATTGAATCTTTGCCTACGGGAATAGTTAAGCCCAGTTCAGGACACAACTCTTCACCTATCGCTTTTACCGCTGCATAAAGCCCTGCATCTTCACCAGGATGATTTGAAGCAGACATCCAGTTTGCAGATAGCTTGATACGTTTAATATCACCAATATTTGTGCCTGCAATATTGGTCAACGATTCGGCCACTGCTAACCTTGCTGACGCAGCATGATTTAGCAGAGCGACCGGTGTACGTTCACCAATAGACATTGCTTCACCATGATAAGTATCAAATGCAGAGGTGGTAACCGCCACATCTGAAACCGGCACCTGCCACGGGCCTACCATTTGATCGCGCGACACCATGCCGGTAACCGAACGATCGCCAATCGTAATCAAAAATGTTTTATCCGCAACTGTGGGCAACTGCAGAACGCGCTTTATCGCATCTTGAATATCAACGTTAGCGGTGTCAAAAACGTCACCTTTTGCCGTTGAAGAGACAACGTCTTTACTCATTTTAGGCGGCTTGCCCAGCAATACATCTAGCGGCATATCAATAGGTTTGTTGCCGAATTTTTTGTCGCTTAGCGTTAAGTGTTGCTCGCGAGTCGCTTCACCAACGACGGCGAAAGGCGCTCTTTCTCGCTCACAAATTGCGGTGAACAGAGCAAGGTTCTCAGGTGCAACTGACATTACGTAGCGTTCTTGAGACTCATTACACCAAATTTCTAGCGGAGACATACCAGGTTCGTCATTCGGCACATTACGAAGTTCAAATACACCGCCGCGTTCGGCATCATTGACTAACTCAGGGAATGCGTTGGACAAACCTCCCGCGCCAACATCATGAATAAACTGAATTGGGTTTTCATCGCCTAACTGCCAACATTTATCAATCGCCTCTTGGCAGCGTCTTTCCATCTCTGGGTTTTCACGCTGTACTGAAGCAAAATCAAGATCCGCGTTGCTCTCACCCGAAGCTACCGATGACGCTGCGCCGCCGCCAAGACCAATGTTCATTGCCGGGCCGCCCAGCGCAATGAGTTTCGCACCAACCGTTATCTCTGCTTTTTGGATGTGGTCTTTTTTGATGTTTCCGAGACCACCGGCTAGCATGATCGGTTTATGATAACCGCGCACTTCTTCGCCATTAAAGCTATCAACTTTCTGCTCGAAGGTTCTAAAGTAGCCTAATATATTTGGGCGTCCAAATTCATTGTTGAACGCAGCACCACCTAAAGGACCTTCCAGCATAATATCAAGTGCGTTTACAATGCGCTCAGGCTTGCCATAGTGAACTTCCCAAGGTTGCGGGAGCGTCGGAATGTTTAAATTTGATACCGTGAAACCAACTAGGCCCGCTTTGGGTTTGGAGCCTCTTCCTGTTGCACCTTCATCTCGTATTTCGCCACCAGAACCGGTTGCCGCGCCCGCAAACGGCGATATTGCCGTTGGATGGTTATGCGTTTCAACCTTCATTAGGATATCAATATCTTGGTGATGATAATCATATGCTTGGGTTTTTGCATCAGGATAAAAACGCCCCGCTGCCCAGCCCTCCATTACCGCAGCGTTATCTTTATATGCGCTGTGTACGAAGTCACTGGATACTTCAAACGTATTTTTGATCATTTTAAAGAGTGACTTGGGCTGCACTTGGCCATCGATTGTCCAGTCGGCATTAAAAATTTTATGTCTGCAGTGTTCACTATTAGCTTGTGCGAACATGTAGAGTTCAATGTCGTTTGGGTTGCGGCCAAGCTTTGTAAAGCTCTCGAACAGATAATCAACTTCATCATCGGCTAGCGCAAGTCCCAGTTTCTTGTTCGCACTTTCTAACGCCGCCTTGCCTTCTTCGATAATAGGCACTGAGGAAAATGGTTTTGCGTCGGTTTGTGCGAACAACTGTTGCGCACTCTCAAGTTCAGCAAAGACAGCTTGTGTCATGCGATCATGAAGAGGTGCGGCAACTGCTGCAAAATCGGCACTTGTATCGTCTAGATCAATGTAATACGCAATGCCCCGTTCAATTCTGTGTATTTTTGCCAAACCTGAGTTTTTAGCAATATCGGTCGCCTTTGATGCCCAGGGTGAGATAGTGCCAGGACGAGGTGTCACTAAGACTAAATAACCTGAAGTGTCAATTTTTTCGCTGCTCGGTCCATAAGTCAAAAGTTGCGAAAGCACTGCTGTTTCCGCTTGGCTTAACTCGCTTTGTGCGTCAACAAAATGCACGTACTGAGCTTGCACACTCAACACACCTATTCCTTGTGCTGCGAATTGCGCTAATAGTTTATCTTGTTTAAATGAAGAGAGAGCAGATGAGCCGCGAAGCATTAACATAATATGGGTACCAATTTGAGGCCGCAATGTGAATTGTTGCGAGCAAAGACTAAGGTCAGCAATTGGCGGCAGATTATAGAGTAAAAGCAGGCGATTGATAAGTGATGATGTCTGTAGAATTTTACTTTTTTTGCAATAACTTACTGGATGCTTTGCTTAAATTTAGTCACAATGGCATTTATGAAATCAAAAACGCAGATATTATCGCTAATGAGCATGATCGGTTCGCCGTTATCTAAAGCAAAAATAACCAAGCAATTCAAAAAGGTAATTGCGGGTTCCCTTTCTGCTTGCGCATTTTTAGCGTTAAGTAGCTGTTCACAACCACAACCATCATCTTCACTAAGCTCTATCTTAGAGTCAGGTGTGTTAAAAGTTGGCTCAGTTTACGGAAGAACAACTTATTATAATGGTTCAACATCGCCCGAAGGCTTCGAGTTTGAATTAGCCCAAGGTTTTGCTGATTTCATGGGAGTAAGATTAGAAGTTTATCCGTATTATTCCTACCGCGAGTTACTACCACAATTAGATAACCACCAGGTTGATTTAATAGCGGCTAATGTGACGATGACAGAACAGCGCAAATTAAAATACCGTTTTGGTCCCGCTTACCAATCAGTTAATTTTGAGCTGGTGTATAAAAAAGGGGAAGACCGCCCGCGGGATATACAACAGTTAGAGGGCGACCTCACCATTGTAGCGAATGATCTTTATCGAGAACCCTTGGTTTCGATAATCGACGAAGATGACGCTATTTTTTGGCGTGAAACGGATGAAAAAGACATTGAAGAATTATTAGAAATGGTTTCGAAGGATGAATTGGACTATACCATTTCTGACTCCAATATCTTAGCCGTTGCTCGCAGACGCTACCCCAATCTTGGTATTGGTTTTTCCGTCACAGATACCTTACAAATTGGATGGCTACTAAATAAAGACACCGACGATTCATTGCGAGCAGCCTTGATTGAATACTTTGGCAGCATCCAAACGAGTGGCTTCTTAAGTGCACTTGAAGACAAGTACTTCGGCCATATTCAAACATTCGATTATGTTGATACTCGCGCGTTTATGCGAGCAGTCGACCGAACGCTACCAACCTATAGAGAATTATTTGAAGCTTATGCCGGTGAAAATGACTGGCGTCTGCTTGCCGCAATGAGCTATCAAGAAAGCCATTGGAAACCGAGAGCGAAGTCGCCTACAGGTGTACGTGGCATGATGATGCTAACACTAGGCACAGCGAAAGACATGAACGTCACCTCACGCATTGATGCTGAACAAAGTATCAGCGGGGGTTCAAGATACTTTAGTAGCTTGTTACGCAGAATACCCGCACGCATTCAGTATCCGGACAGAACGTGGATGGCGCTTGCCGCATACAACGTGGGTTTGGGACACTTAGAAGATGCTCGAAAAATAACCGAGGGCCAAGGTTATAACCCAGACTTATGGGTAGACGTAAAAAAGCACTTACCACTGCTAAGACAAAAGAAATTCTATAAATCAACAAGGTATGGATACGCGCGTGGAGACGAAGCAGTCAATTACGTAGACAACATTCGCCGTTATTACGACACCTTGATTTGGCTAGAAGATCAAACTGAACTTCCTTCTATTGAGGATTTACCCATCGCTCCTGAGGAACGATTGGATGAAGCTGAACTTGAGAATAGTGACGGCGATACCAACGATACTCCCCAAGAAAATAAACCTGAAAAAACAAAAGAATAAATCGTCAAATCAACTATTTTTCGTACTTCTTAAAGCCATCAAAGCATCCAACTCCGTGTTGAATATTACTTGTTGTAACCACCTTGTCACCGAGCCGTCATTTAAATGTCATCAAGTTGGTCTAATAATTGCAAAATCATTTCTTAAGGGTGCTGTTAAAGACCGTATCTGGAGATCATTGTTTGTACTAAAGAATAAGCGGAAACTATTCCTAACGGTTTGATTGTATTTATATTTACTAAAGAGTGAGACGATCGTTGTTTGCAGCCGTTAAATTGAACTTTAGTGGTAAATTGTTATCATAGTCATGTTCATTGCTTACCTGAACTTTTTAATACAACGTTTGAGATGCAGATTATGGACTAGAAATGAACAGCACGGCGCATGAAACATGTTTGCCTGCAATTTCAAACCAAATCATTGGACAATTAAAAATTAATCGAAAACATAAGAGAGATATATGAAAAGAAATAAAAGCTTCACCGCTTCTCGCCGACTGAGAGCGAATACACAACGTAGAACTATGCTGAAAAGAGCTCATCAAAAAGTGATGGCGCGTCGCAAGCAATTTGCAATTACAGAACTGCAGGAAGAGTGGAGTCAAGCAAGTTAAGTTAACTCAACTCTTCTTCTGCCTCCTTCTCTGCTTGAAAAAATCTGAAATTTGCGCACTACATTCATCTTGTAAACAACCGCCGGTGACCTCTATTTTGTGATTCAATGACTCGTGTTGAACGAGGTTCATTACAGTCCCCGTGGCTCCCGTTTTTTGATCGTAAGCACCGAATACAATACGTTTCACCCGTCCATGAACCAAAAGACCTGCACACATAGGGCACGGCTCAAGAGTTACGTATAGCGTGGCATCGACTAGCCTATAATTCTGCAGGTTTTTCGCAGCTTCTCGCATTGCGAGCATTTCGGCATGAGCTGATGGGTCGTGTGTTGTAATCGATTGGTTGTAACCTTGTCCAATGATAAGCGAATCAACGACCACAATCGCGCCCACTGGAACCTCGCCTATCGCCTGCGCATTCTCTGCTAACAGCATGGCTTGACGCATGTAAGACGCATCTACTTCATTGCTGCCATCATCAGACCAATCACGCACTTTAATAGCGGTGCTATCGTTGCTCTTGAGGCTTGATTTTTTCTGTTGATTGCTCTTCTTTGCACCTTGACCTCGAGTCTCATGTGCAGCTTGCGCACTTTTTACGAGCTGCGCTTTATCAGTATTTGCCATTCATATATCGCTTGGTTAGATAAATATTGCGTAAGATAGTTTGGTAAAAAATTCTGTGGTTCAAGTACTCTGGCCCCTTGGTTTTTTTCAAGGAACCTGGCCCTTTGGTGATGATACTAAGCTGGTTTTGTTGTGTCACGTGATAATGGTATTGGTCGGCTATATGAGCCGCTAAAAACTTAGTTGAGTGGCTTGTTAAGATTGGTCAAATTCACCTATTATTAGTCGTTTCGCTAAGAACGAAAGGTCAGCTAGGGTCTTTGAAAAAATAAATTACTGATTTTATTGGTTTTTATTTTTGGCAAAGGTTTTGCAGACGCTAGTATCGAATGCAAGGCAAATCACGACAGTGTGTTCACGAATACGGCTAGGGCGATAGTAGTTGGAATAATTATAGTAAGTAAGTTGTACTTCAACATATTTGCACTGCGGCGCAAAAATGTCTACCTTGTGCAGATAACACTTTATTAGTCGGGATGAAATACCTACTATTAGTGACAAGGATGTGCAAATGGTACCGATATTTTTGCGTAATTGAAATTATCAAAACCGTGATGAGCCATTGTAGAAAGGCAAACAGTGACGTTGCTTGTCGAAAAATATCAACAGGAGAATCAGGATGAATTTAACAGCGATTATTATTGTAGCAATTATTGTGGGCGGAATAACCAGTATCATTTCCACTTTATCAAATAAAAAAATCAAAGAATCTAATAAGTTTAATAAAGAAGAGCGTGATGATATGCAGCTGCAAATTCAAAAGATGAATGAGCGAATTGCAACACTCGAACGCATAGTAACTGATGAAAAGTACTCTTTAAATAAACAGTTTGCAGATCTAAAATAGGAAGCCAAATAATACATGACAACTCTTGACCCCGAATATCCGATTGGCACACTAGGCAAAGCTTGGGACACTGATGAGAAGCTACAGTGGCTATCAGCACAGAGTAAAAAACGAAGCTACTTTGACGACGTCGAGAAGGGGCTACTGGCACTCAATAAAAGTGACTACGAGCTAATAAAATACGGGGAACTGGGGTACGCAAATTTAGGCTTCTCTAACTACCCGCTATATTGCGTTAAAGTAGGTAAGTTCGTAAGTGAACGTCCGACCATTTTAGTAACTGGTGGTGTTCATGGCTATGAAACAAGCGGTGTTCATGGTGCTTTAGATTTTATTGAAAACGCGGCCACAAGCTATTCAGATGCAGTCAACGTATTGGTCTTACCTTGTATTAGTCCGTGGGCTTACGAAACTATCAATCGTTGGAATCCGTATGCTATTGACCCAAATCGTTCATTCTATAGTGAAGGCCCAGCAGACGAAGCGAATTTAGCGATGAAATGCGTAAGTGACTTGGGTTTAAATATCCTCATGCATATTGATTTGCATGAAACAACTGACACAGATAACTCTGAGTTTCGTCCTGCGTTAGCGGCACGAGATGCCATTGAACAAGGTCTTTGGGAAATTCCTGACGGCTTTTATACCGTCGGCGATAGTGCGCGTCCGCAGTCTGGTTTTCAAACCGCAATTATCGATGCAGTAAAGCAAGTGACTCATATTGCCGAAGCTGACAGCAGTGGTAAAATAATTGGTTCAAAGGTAGAGCAATTTGGCGTCATAAACTATGATAAAAAACCACTTTCTTTATGCGGTGGCTTTTCTGACGCAATCTATGTGAGCACAACAGAAGTCTATCCCGATAGTCCAAACGCAACGCCAGAGATTTGCATTAAAGCACAGGTTGCCGCAATCAAAGGTGCCTTGGAATATGTTATCGAGAGCAACCTACGTTAGCCGTTTTGATTAAAACGAGAGAAGGAGCGCTATTTGCGCTTCTTCATCCGTGCGCTTTGTTCCGCTCTTTTTTCTTCGCGTTTTTCTTTTCTATCTTTTTTATCTGGCGTTAAGGAACCATCCTTAAATTTCTGTTTACGCTGTTCTTTATCCGTTACTTTTTTAGCTGCCGCGTCTGCCATGTCTTTCTTCTCTTGAATCAACATTTCTGGCGTTTCCAGAGTTATCCGGCCTAGTTTTCCTGAGCGTAGCTCGTTGATAAGCACTTCACATATCTTGTGCAAGTTAACTCGCCCACCTGCCATTAAGGCGCCTCGTTTAGACGCTGCAAGTTCTAAAAACTCAATTTCAGTATTGGGTAAGTCATCAATTTTAAAGCGCTCTTTCATCAATTCTGGATAGGCTTTAATTAAGTAATCTGCCGCATAAAAACCAACATCGTCGTATTCCATTGCCGTGTCTTTAACTGCACCTGAGGCAGCCAGTCGATAACCTGTGTTTGGATTTTCAAGCTTTGGCCAAAGCACACCAGGGGTGTCGAACAAAACGATACCGCTGCCTAAATTAATGCGCTGCTGATTTTTCGTGACTGCGGGTTCGTTGCCTGTTTTGGCGATAACACGGTCGGCAAGTATATTGATTAGGGTCGACTTTCCAACATTGGGAATACCCATGATCATTGCGTTAATCGTTTTAACTGAGGCGTCTTTTTGGGCACAAGTTTTACGTATTAACTCTATGATTTGTTTGGTTTTCGCTGTGTTGTCGGTGGATGTGGTGAAGGTTTTAACACCCCGTTCCTCCTCTAGATGCGCTTGCCACTTAGCGGTGGTTTCAGGATCAGCTAAGTCGGCCTTGTTAAGAATTTTGAGGCAAGGTTTGTCGCCTCTGATTTTTGCTATTTCAGGGTTTTCACTAGAATACGGAATACGCGCATCGAGTACCTCAATCAGAATATCTACCTGACCAAGCGCTTCTTTTATTTCTTTTAGGGCTTTGTGCATATGCCCTGGGAACCAATGAACGGCCAAATCGACTATCCTAAAAATTGTGAATGCGGGTATTTTACTGTATTTAATTAAATTTACCTGATTAATTTCCCGGCCTCACTGTCTTGCTCTGTTTCCGTGCTTAACGGTAATCTGCAATTATCGTCATCAATTACCTTCTTTATTTCTTCCTCACTTGCCATACAGCAAGAAATGCTCAATACGCTCGACCCTTCTGGGCTTTCCAGAAATCACCAATACATCGTTGGCAAAGATAAGCGTGTCAGCATTTGGGTCTTCTATTTCTTTATTATTGCGCCGCAACCCGGTGACTCTGACTTTGCGACGCTCAATATCTAGTTCCTTGATAGTTTTGTTGACCGCAAAAGCACCGTTGCTAATAGAAACGGCATGAATAAATTCAAGCTTATCTTTTGTTCCGTAGCTAATCTCAGTAGTTTCACCCGGAAAAAAACCGTGCATATGCTGATAACCTTTTTTGCGCTCATTGCGCACCCGCTTCAAAATCCGCGACATAGGAACGCCAGCATAATGTAATACTTGCGAAACCAACATTAAGCTACCTTCTTGCATTTCAGGCACTACCTGCGACGCACCCGCCGAATAGAAATCATCAGATAAATAGTCTTTTCGAGTGCGAACAACCACGGGTAAACCCGGCCTTAAATCAGTAATTGCATTGACCACTCTTAGCGCTTTGTCGTGATGGTCAAAGGTGATCAAAGCTAATTGTGCATTCGCTATGCCGGCGGATTTCAGCATGTCGCGCTGTGCTACGTCGCCAAACATCACGTTTTGACCGGCTGAGCGGCTTTCGTGTACACGCACCGGATCAAAGTCGAGCGCAACATACTCTATCCCCTCAAGCTTCAGCATGCGCGCAACCGATTGTCCCACTCGTCCAAAACCCAAAATAAGTACATGATTAGCTAAGTCCTTATCTTCAGATTGAATTGTTTCAGCTGATATATCCTCAATGTCTTTATTCGGGGCAATCCATTGTGCAAATTTTCCGCTCATATTAATTAACCACGGTGTGATTGCCATACTCAACAAACCAACGCTGATTATCATTGAAGATTGCTGCGAGCTAATAAGCTGGTTCTGTGCCGCGAGGGCAGCAATAACAAAACTAAATTCACCCATTTGCGCCAGCTTCATCCCTGCCGCCCAAGCATCCTGTTTACTTTGCTGAGCGATAAAGGCGCTTAGGCTCACTACTAAGGTTTTTAGTACCACCATGACTACCAATCCCAGCAAGACCCAATGAAACTCAAAGATGAACACATTCAGCTCCAGTTTCATCCCTACCGTAATGAAAAACAAGCCCATCAGGATGTCGCGAAACGGACGAATATCGGCCTCAAGTTGATGTCGGTATTGCGATTCACTCAGCATCATTCCCGCTAAGAAAGCACCAAGTGCCATTGACAAGCCAAAGGCATAGGTAGTGCCTGCAGCTAATAAGGCAACAAGAATAGTGGTAAGGACAAATAACTCATCGGTTCTGGTACGAGCAACTTCATTGAAAATGCGCGGCAAAAGCCAACGACCAACCGACAATAATAAAACTACCACAACAACGCCTTTGAGCAGCGCCATGAGTAATGCAAAACCAACGCTCTGTTCAGAGCCTGCTGCGAGTAGAGGAATAGCAATAAGAAAAGGCACGACCGCTAAGTCTTGAAAAAGCAATATACTGACGGCCATTTGTGAGCGCGGTGTATTAAGACGACCTGCATCATCTATTTGTTTTATGACGATAGCAGTAGACGACAAGGCAAGCATGCCGCCAATAATAATGGAAGTACTAATTGATTGACCAAACAGCAATGCGATACCGGCAAAGATAGCAGTCGTTAACAGCATTTGGCCTGCGCCCACACCAAACACTAAATTGCGCATCGCAATCAATTTGGGCAGTGAAAACTCTAAGCCTAACGAAAACAGCAAAAATACAATACCCACTTCTGCCAATAGATGCATTTGCTCTGGATCGTTATACAGCGACAGAACTTCAGGACCCGCCATTACCCCGACAAACAGATACGCCAGTATCGCAGGTAAACCCGCACGTTTAAAACACCACACCAAAAATACGGACAGTGCCATTAAAGCAATGATATTGATAAAAACTTGGTCCAAAACGCCCCCCTATTTCGAAAAATAAAAAACACAAACGACTTGCTCTAAAAATGGGCACGACTATTGCTATGAGTTTATCTAAAAGATCTCTATAGAAACATAAAATTCAGATTCAATAGCAAGATCAAAGCTCCAAAACACTAAGCCACCATAAAACACGGCTTAATTGTTGTTTTATTGTTCGATTTGTTGATGTTCGCATAATTTTTGAATGCAACATACCTTTTAAATCAATGTCATCGTCAATAAAGCGACACTTTTGGAATATAAACTCGCTTAATTGAATGAAACAAGCGAATCAAATAAGTGAATAAATACATCACGCGAAGTCTATTTGGAGTTAACAATGGATATCCTTGCAGTAAACGAAGTGAATGAGTCTAAGGATGTTCCTATGCATGAGCCCATTATCGCTCCCGCATTTGAATACAACGATATGAGATTGAACACGGTGCTATCAAACAGTGAATCGTCCAACATTATGCGTCGCATGCTTCAAACCATAGAGTTAGAAGATTTGGCAAAAACGTATTTTGAATTGCTAAGTGCTAAACTCCCCTGCACGTCAATAAAAATAGCCTTTGCAGAACAAAATTTATTTTTTGGTAATTCAGTACAAAACGCTCGAAGCATGAAAATCACCTTGGATTATGGTCATCCCTTAGGTGCGCCGCAGCACGCTCAATTGTCCTATGTATTTTCTCAAGTTCTATCACCTCTTCAACGTAAATTATTGTCCGAATTGCATTCGATATATGCGATGGGATTGAAACATGCTTTGGAATATTACCGAATTCGTCAACTCGCAACCAAAGATATGCTGACGGGTTTGTGCAATCGTTCGCATTTCAATGATTCACTGCATAAATTAATCAGCATGAGTTTACGCAATGAACACTCGTTCGGCCTGCTTATCCTCGATTTAGATAATTTTAAGCAAGTAAATGACCGCCATGGTCACCAGCAAGGTGATGAAGTACTTATTGAGTTTGCAAATTTATTGACCGGTTCATTACGTGACTCTGATCACGCCTTTAGATTTGGTGGTGACGAGTTTTGTTGCTTACTAATCGACAGTGACCATGAGGCTAATGAGCAAGTTGCTAAACGCATTCAAAAGGCAACGGCTGAACACACTTTATTTACGCAGCATCAGGTATCCACTAGCGTTGGTGCCACAACCTTCCGTGAGACGGATACACAAGCAAGTTTGTTCAAACGTGCAGATATGGCCCTGTATGATGCGAAGCACGCCGGTAAAAACTTATTTAAAGCGGCCTAAACATTGCCGCTGTTTGGTTCAAAAACCGCTAATAAACGATGAACAGCGCTAAGGCAACAAGTTGCCATGGCGCTATATTTGTTCGATGAGACTCTTGATTGCAGATTGTATAAGGGCTTTGTCCTTGAATTGCTCGTTTACAACTAGTTTGTCACCCAATTGAACGGCAACAATTTGCTCATTGAGGCAAATAATGGGCATAGCCATGCGTTTCCAAGGCTTAACGCCAGCCTCTTTCATCCAGACTTTAAGCGTTTTTGTGGGACGATTAGCGAATAGGCTTACTCTTCGATGTAAATCACCGTAAGTTAATTCAATGCGCTCTATTTTTGAGTTAATTTCAATCTCAACGCACTGGTTCGGCAACGGCATTTCGACCACATCGTCTACCCCTACCCAAAATAAGTATTGATTAAAGCTTCGACATTGCCAATTCTCTACCTGAACGCGGCCTTTTTGATCCGCTTTCGCCACACACAATTTCTGGATTTCATGCAGTTGAGCAGCAGAAACCGTTAAACCAATCTGAATTGAGCTCCACAGCCTGATTACTTCGGCGGCTAATGCATTGGGAAGGATCGATAATCCGGACAATGACAGAGCGCACTCTTCATTTTGAATTTTTTGCAGCGCTTCGCCCGCCATTGTCTCAACCAGCTGATTTTGTGAGGCACAAAGCCATGCTGTTCTACTAATGGTCTTACTTATTTGTGGCCACTTTTCTTTAAGCACGGGCATAATATCGTTGCGTAAAAAGTTGCGATCAAAGGATGTATTCTGATTCGATTCATCCTCCACCCAACTTAATTTGTGCTGCTCTGCATAGCGAAGTATCTCTTGTTTGCCAATACCTGAATTAACCCAAGGCCGCGCATACTGCACCGAACTAGATTTAGTAAATCGTTCTGCCATGCCACTGAGTCCTTTAGGCCCGGCGCCTCGCTTTAGCTGCAGCAACACAGTTTCAGCTTGGTCGTCCTCATGCTGGGCCAACAACACTAACGAACCGGCAGGCGCCAATTTATCTAGTGCAGCATAACGCGCATTTCTGGCGACAGCCTCCAAGCTCTGCCGAGGCGCAACTTGAACTAGAACTTTTTGGTATTGAAATGGAATATGTAACTGCTCACAAAGCTGATGGCAGAATGCCAACCATTCATCCGCGTTAGGACTAAGCCCGTGATGTATATGAATGGCATTAACACTAAAAGGAAGGTCTGATTGCTCACGAATAGTTGCACAAGCGTGCAGCATAGCGGCAGAATCTACTCCACCGCTGAGGGCGACAGTAACGGATGAAAAATGGGGAGATACACAGCTCTGAATAGTTTTTACGAGCTGTGAATTTGTCGACATGCCAATTCCATTTAATGAAGTAAGTGAGGTCAGTGGAACTAGTTAGCTAAGTGAACGATTCCCTAGCCCATTAAATAGCTTTTCCAACGCGCCTTGAATTGCTAATGTTGATTGCTTTAAGAATATCAACACTAGCTTAACAACACCTTGGCCGCTCTACGCTATAACTAACAATAACTAAAATTAACAGTAACCAAAAGACATGAGTCGCTCGTAGCGTTCTTCCAATAAGGTATCTACTGGTAACGTTTGTAGCTGCGAGAGCTGCTGCTTTAACACCGCTTTCAAATTTGCGGCCATGCCTACATAATCTCGATGGGCTGCGCCTAAAGGCTCTTCTACGATGTTGTTAATCAAGCCAAGCGCTTTAATTTGCGGTGCAGTAACACCCATTGCTTCAGCTGCGATGGGTGCTTTTGTAGCACTCTTCCATAGGATGGATGCACAACCTTCTGGTGAAATAACCGAGTAAGTACTGTATTGCAGCATATTTACTCTGTCGCCAACACCAATGGCAAGTGCACCACCAGAACCGCCCTCACCAATCACGGTACAAATAATAGGAACAGTAAGTTCAGCCATAACCTTAAGGTTCATTGCAATTGCTTCACTTTGCCCGCGCTCTTCTGCGCCAACTCCCGGATATGCACCCGGAGTATCGATAAAGGTAATGATAGGTAGGTTAAAGCGCTCTGCCATGCGCATTAAACGCAGTGCCTTGCGGTATCCTTCTGGTTTTGGCATGCCAAAGTTACGCTTGATTTTCTCTTGCGTGTCGCGCCCTTTCTGATGCCCAATGACCATCACGGGTATACCATCTAGATTTGCGAGACCACCAATAATGGCTTTGTCGTCAGCATATGCGCGATCGCCAGCCAACTCATCAAAATCAGTCAGCATATTGTTGATGTAGTCTTGAGTATAGGGGCGCATAGGATGACGAGCAATTTGTGAAATTTGCCAAGCCCCTAAATTTGAAAACACTTTTTTGGTTTGCTCAGAGCATTTTTCTCTTAGCTTACCAATTGCTTCTTCTATACTCACGTCGAACTCGCCGCCTTGATTGACGATACGTAGTTCTTCAATTTTGGCTTCTAACTCAGCAATAGGCTGCTCGAAATCCAAAAAATGTCCACTCATGATTTATCCTAACAGATTGTAAAACCTAGATAACGCTAGGCTTTTAGTTAAATTCTAAGTTAACTTGCTCTGCGCCTAATATGTGGCGCAACTCAACTAATAATTGTTCTTCAGGCTCTACACACCATTGTGTACCCGATGCAATAGTAACCTCAACATCTTCATGCTCTACATGAATGTGCAACGGACAGGTACCATTCTTATAAACTTGCAATATCCCCTGCACTTTAGCGACTGTTGACAAAGTACACAACTTTTCCGGGATACTAATTTTTAATTGCTTAACGTATTTAGAGCGAGCTTGAACAATAGTTAACACATCTTTTGCGTTTATTGTATTGCCACCTGAAAATTCATCAAAGCTGACCTGTCCTTTTACCCACAATAAATTATCCGAAACAAGTACAGATTCGAACTGTTCGTACATATCTGGGTAAAATCTAACGTCCATTCTCGCAGACTTATCGTCTAATGTCACAATTCCCCATCGGCGACCCTTTTTATTGGTCATCACGCGAACACCAATCACGAGTCCTACAGTACTAATAAATTGATCGCGATTGGTCGGTGTTAGGTCTGCTAGGCGCCCATCTGTGTATTGCTTTATTTCTTTCAAATACTGATTAATTGGATGGCCAGTTAAATATAGCCCTAAGGTTTCTTTTTCGCCATCCAACCATACTTTTTCTGACCATTTAGGCACTTTTGCGAAAGCGCTCGTAATGTCTTCTTCAGACTCTATCTGCACACCAAATAAATCGGCTTGACCAGCAAGTTCTGCCTTTGCGTGCTGACTCGCCGCATTTAGTGCATCTTTGATGGTAGCCATTAACGCGGCTCTGTGCGGCCCTAAATTATCCATCGCGCCGCTCAGTACTAATTTCTCAAGCACCCGCTTGTTAACCCGTTTAACGTCAACCTTGGCACAAAAATCAAATAGGTCTTTAAATTTACCTTGCTGCTCTCTCGCCTCAATAATAGCTTCAACAGGTCCTTCACCGACGCCTTTAATCGCGCCAATACCGTATACAATTTGGCCGTCGCTATTCACGGTAAACTTGTATTCACCTGCATTAAGGTCCGGCGGTAGAATATCGATATTCATGTGCCCGCACTCGTCAACTAAGGTTACAATTTTGTCGGTATTATCCATATCTGCCGACATCACAGCAGCCATAAATTCAGCTGGATAATGTGTTTTTAACCATAGCGTTTGATAAGACACCAATGCGTAGGCGGCAGAGTGTGATTTGTTGAAACCATAACCTGCAAATTTTTCAACCAAGTCGAATATTTTTATCGATAGCTCGGGATCAATGTTGTTATCAGCAGCTCCTTGCTCAAATGAAGCGCGTTGTTTGGCCATTTCCGCCGCATTTTTCTTGCCCATCGCACGGCGCAACAAGTCAGCTCCGCCAAGTGAATAACCCGACATAACCTGTGCAATCTGCATAACTTGCTCTTGGTATAAGATAATGCCGTAGGTTGGTTCAAGAATTTCTTGCAAACACTCATGTTGATATTCAGCGTCTGGATATGAAATGGCTTCACGTCCGTGCTTCCTATCGATAAAGTTATCAACCATGCCTGATTGCAGCGGGCCGGGTCTGAATAATGCAACCAGAGCGATAATATCTTCAAAACAATCGGGCTTCAGACGATTAATCAAGTCTTTCATGCCGCGAGATTCTAATTGGAATACCGCCGTTGTTTCAGCCTTCTGCAGCACTCTAAAGCATTTGGGGTCTTCTAAAGGTATTTGGGTAATATCGATATCGATACCCTGTACCTCTTTAACCATATCAATTGCCCACTGAATAATGGTCAGCGTGCGCAAACCTAGGAAATCGAACTTAACTAAACCTGCTGTTTCAACGTCGTTTTTATCAAATTGAGTAACCGGATTTGAGCCAGTATCATCACAATAGAGCGGCGAAAAATCCGTAATCGTAGTGGGTGATATAACTACGCCACCCGCATGTTTACCTGCGTTTCGAGTCACCCCTTCTAAAATACGCGCCGTATCGATAAGATCTTTTACATCTTCGTCTTCTTCATAAAGCTCGGGTAAACGAGGCTCTACCGCAAATGCTTTTTCTAGGGTCATGCCCGGATCCATGGGTATTAACTTAGAAATGCGGTCTACAAAGCCATATGGATGACCTAACACTCGACCAACGTCGCGTATAACGGCCTTTGCCGCCATTGTCCCGAAAGTAATAATTTGTGATACGGCATCACGACCGTAAATGTCCGCCACATGGTCGATAACTTCGTCGCGGCGATCCATGCAAAAGTCGATGTCGAAATCGGGCATTGATACCCGTTCTGGATTCAAGAAACGCTCGAATAGTAGGTCAAATTCTAAGGGGTCAAGATCGGTAATATCTAATGCATAAGCTACGAGAGAACCTGCACCAGAACCACGTCCAGGGCCAACCGGAATGTTGTTATCCTTCGACCATTGGATAAATTCCATTACGATCAAGAAGTAACCAGGAAAACCCATTTGGTTAATGACTTTAAGTTCTATTGCCAGACGCTCGTCATACTCACCGCGTTTTTCCTTACGCTCTTCTTCATCCGAAAAGATCTTGATTAAACGACGTTCTAAGCCTTCTTCAGACACTTTCACTAAGAAATCTTCAGTGGTCATGTCGCCGGTTGGAAACTGCGGCAAGAAGTACTCGCCAAGCGTCAGTTCAGCATTGCAGCGTTTAGCAATCTCAATCGTATTTTCAATTGCTGAAGGAATATCCTTGAACAGCTCCGTCATTTCTTCAGCGCTGCGCAAATATTGTTGTTCGCTGTGTTTTTTAGGACGTCTTTTATCGTCGAGTGTGTAACCTTCACTAATGCAAACTCGCACTTCGTGTGGTTCAAAACCTATTTGGTCGATGAAGCAAACTTCATTTGTTGCAACAACAGGCAGATCATTTTGAGCCGCCCACTCAACAGCGCGATGAATGTAGTCTTCTTCACCATCACGGCCCGTGCGAACCAATTCCACATAAAAGTGATCATGAAAATATTGCTGAAAAAATGCGGTGATATTATTAGCAATGTCAGGATTATTTTTAGTTAACGCTATGCCTAAATCGCCCGCTAATGCGCCAGATAAAACAATGACGCCTTCTGCGTATTCAGCAAGCCATTCTTGGCGCACCACAACTTTATGCTGAACATGTCCTTGCCTGTAAGCTTTGGAAATGATTTCGGTGATGTTTTTATAACCTTTGATATTTTTAGCAATTAAGGTTAAACGTGTTATTTCATTCGGAAAATGCGGTGACAATAACCATATATCACAGCCGATAATGGGCTTTACACCAATATTAAAGGCTTCAGAATAGAACTTCACTAAGCCACACATATTCATGAGATCGGTGATCGCAATTGCCGGCATATTCATGGATTTTGTTTTTGCTAAAATCGGCTTTACTTTGTTCAAGCCGTCCTGCATTGAATAATCGCTATGCACTCGTAAGTGTACGAAAGTGGCTGACACTTATTTTACCTCATCCTGAAACTCGCCTTGCCAAAGCGCTAAAACGCTCTGTACAGGCTTAAAACTTTGTCGATAACATGACAGTGGGCCATGCTCTTGTAATGCTGCTAGGTGCGCTTTAGTCGGATAACCCTTGTGCGCTGCAAATCCATAGTGTGGATACTGGTTATGAAGCGTTACCATTTCATCATCCCGAGTCACTTTGGCAATAATCGAAGCTGCCGAAATTTGTGGAAACAACGCATCTCCTTTGACTACAGCATGACTACTATATGACCAATGCGGGCAACGATTACCATCAACTAACACATGCTCAGGCTGAACATTCAAGCCTTCAACTGCTCGCTGCATTGCTAGCATAGTGGCGTGTAGAATATTGAGCTGATCAATTTCCAAAACATTAGCGCGACCTATGCTCCATGATAACGCGTTTTGCTTTATCAGTACTGCTAATTCGTTGCGTTTTTTTTCTGATAATTTTTTTGAGTCAGCTAAACCCAGTATTGGTCTTTTAGGATCGAGTATCACCGCCGCAGTAACGACGTCACCAACCAATGGACCGCGACCAACTTCATCTACACCGGCAACAAGTGAAAACCGCTGTGTTGCGGCTTTGATGGCGTCTAATGAAATATTATTCATATAAACATTGGCATAAATATTTACTCATGTGCGATTAGCCAGCAAACCTTGGATCGCTTTAGCAGCCTGCTCGTCAGCGTTTAGCTGTAAGCTTTTGTGCAACTGAGTGAAACGCGATATTAATACGTGAGGTTCACTTTCTAGCATTGGTCTTAATTTATCAGCCATATTTTGTGGATTGACATCTTCTTGCAACAACTCTGGCACAAGTGCTTCATTGGCTAAAATATTGGGCAATGAAAAATAATCTGGTTTGTACAAACGCTTCATAATCATGTGCGTCATCTTCGACATTTTATAGCCCACAACCATCGGTTTTTTACACAACATAGCTTCCAGTGTCGCGGTGCCTGAAGCCAATAAAACAGCATTTGCTGCAATCATAACGTCTCGCGCTGACAATTGCGTTACCACGACTTCGACTTTAGGACTTAGGGTTTTTAACAACTGCTTTATTTGAACTTCCCTTGCATTATTTGCTGCGGGAATAATTACTTTTAATGCAGGTATACTGAGCGTCAACAATTCTGCTGTTTTAATAAAATCAGGTAGCAGTGTATCAACTTCTCGCGCTCGACTGCCAGGCAGTAAAGCCAATACCTTGTCTTCACCGTCTAATGCAAAAAGTTGTCTTTTTTCTAGCTGGTCAGGCGCTAATGAGATGCTATCTGCCATGGTGTGGCCAACATATTGATACGGCACCTTGTATTTATTATAGATATCCGCTTCAAATGGGAAAATGCCCAGCACCAAGTTAGTCGCTTTTGCAATTTTATGGATACGCGATTCGCGCCATGCCCATACCGTTGGACTAACGTAATGCACGGTTTTCACCCCTGCTTTTTTGAGCTTGGCTTCAACGGCTAGGTTAAAATCAGGTGCGTCGACACCGATGAAAATATCAGGCGGGTTATCAAGAAAGTGTTGTACTAATGTTTTGCGAATATGCAGCAAACGCGGCAGATGTTTGAGTACTTCAACCAGCCCCATCACCGACAGCTCTTCCATATCAAACAGAGAATTGAGTCCGAGGGCTGTGAGATGCTTGCCGCCGATACCCTCAAAAATGGCATTAGGGTACATGTCTTTTAAAACTGCGACAAAACCCGCAGCAAGAACGTCACCGGAAGCTTCACCTGCAACAATTCCAATGCGCAGTGCCCTGTCATCTTTCGGGTTTTTGGGCGATAAATTAATTGCAGTCATTTAGTCTATCCGTGACTGATTAGTCTGAACTCGACTTATCGGTGATGTGTTTATTTTCATTCGACTTAACGAATAATGCCACGTTTGGACGAAGCGACAAAGTCGGCTAAGATTTTAACATCAGATTCAGATTCTGCCATTTCATTCAACAAGGGCAGCGCTTGATCTGTGGTATTCCCATTCCGATAAATAACTTTATATGCGCGTTTTATTGCCATTATAGCGGATGACGTAAACCCTCGGCGCTTCAATCCTTCGCTGTTAATGCCCTGAGGAATATGTTTTATTCCGCTGACCATGACATAAGGAGGAATATCTTTTAACACAATGGCACCACCGCCAGTAAAGGAGTGCGAACCAATATGGCAAAATTGATGAACAGCGGTCATGCCACCAAGGATAACTTGATTTCCAACGTGAACGTGACCAGCCAGCGTGCAGTTGTTTGCAAATATATTGTCATTACCTAAAATGCAGTCATGCGCAACATGCGTATTCACCATAAACAAATTACCACTGCCAATTTGAGTGAGCCCTTTGTCTTGAGTCGTACCGCGATGAATGGTGCAGGATTCGCGGAACACATTGTTGTCACCAATCTCAAGATAGGTTGTTTCACCAGCATATTTTTTATCTTGACAGTCTTCACCAATAGAACAAAATTGGAAAAACACATTATTCATTCCAATTTTTGAATGCCCTTTGATGACTACGTGTGAGGTCAATACACAGTTATCACCAATATCGACGTTATCTCCAATGACACAAAATGGGCCAATTTGAACATTTTTACCAATTTTAGCTGATTCCGCTATTATCGATGAAGAATGGATCATATTACATATCTCTCATTGCACACATAAATTCTGATGTGCAAACATCTGCACCATCAACGGACGCGACGCCAGAAAACTTCCAAATACCGCGGCGCTCTTTGATCAGCTCAACTGAATATTCTAACTTATCACCCGGCACGCATGGACGCTTGAAGCGCGCTTTATCGATACCTGCATAAAGATACAGTTGATCGCTGCTGCCCATTGTTTTAAAACCGAGCACACCAGCTGCTTGAGCTAAACCCTCTAAGATAAGTACACCCGGAAAAATGGGTTGCCCCGGAAAGTGACCTGTAAAGCAAGGTTCATTAAAAGTGATATTTTTATACCCTTTAATTGACTTGCCAAGTTCGTAATCTGTTACGCGATCAATGAGTAGAAATGGATACCGGTGTGGCAGTAATTCCATGATTTCTTTGATGTCGATAGTTTTTTGTGAGTCTGCCAAAATATCTCCTTTGCGGCCTAAAGCGGGTAGATTTCGCCCTAGCCATTAACTCTATTATTCTTGCTCTGCAAATTGGGTGCATAAGATACGCTTTTGAGGAGCAAAAACAAATCAGACCAACCGATTGGTTGGCCTGATATTCGCCATAAATGCAGATGTTCCAATCGGTACTATCGACTGGCGAGCTAAATGTCGTATTACTGAGCTTTCGTTACTTGCTCTAATACTTTCTGTGAGATATCGAATTCAGGTTTTGCGAAAGGCGTAGTGCTTCTGTTCAAAACCATATCATACTTACCATCAGCAGCGATTTTCTCAACAGCTTGCATAACTAAACCAAGTATTTTTCTTTGCTCCTCTTGCTCACGGCGCTGCATGTTTTGCTGCAATGGACCTGTTTTTTCTTGAAGCACTTTTTGCAGAGCAATAATTTGATCTTCTAGTTTCGTCTTCTCAGCAGCGCTCATTGTTGCGCTTTCACGCTGTAGCTTTTGAACTAAGAAATTGTATTCTTCACTTTGCGTATTGACTTCTTGGATTTGATCCTTGAATTCTGCAGTCACAACTTGTGCAATTTCCGCAAACTGTGGCAAAGAACGTGTAATACCCTGCACATCAACAACACCGATTTTTTGTGCTGCTTGAGCGGCTGTGCTCACTAATGCAGAGCTAAGCATAGCGCCAGCGATAAGTGTTTTAGTAAATGTCTTCAATGGAAACTCCTTTAGTCTGTTCCGTTTTTTGTTGGGCGTCTTGGCACCCAACTATTTTAGTTCTAATCTGATATATGATACTACGTTAAAAAGGCTTTAGAAAGTTGAGCCAATGTTAAACGTAAAGAATTTGGGGTTATCACCGTCTCGTGAGTTAATTTCTCTAGAGAAACTAAACACCAACGGTCCCATTGGCGAAATCCATTGCACAGAAACGCCAGCTGACGTTCTAAATTGACTCCAATCACTATAGTCACCCAATGCAGAAGGTTGACCTTGGCCAGTTCTGCCAACGAAAGTGAGATCTTTGTATTCGTCATAATCGAACTCGGTATCCCATACGTTCCCTACATCGACAAAGACAGAGGTTCGCACAGAACTGTCAAATTCAGATTCAACAAACGGCGTCGGTACAATGAGCTCTAACCCACCAATCGCCATTGCATTACCACCTAAACTTCTAGGTGAAACACCGACTCTATCAGTATCTGGGCTACCAAAAATAGGCGTTCCGAAAGGCGTGGTTCCAATTTGCGACGCAATTCGCTGCACGCCGCGCGGACCTACGGTATTGTCTTCAAAGCCGCGCAAGGTGTCTGCACCGCCCGCTGTAAAGTTTTCGGTAAAGGGTAATATTTGTTCTGAGCCATTTTTACTACCATAACCATTACCGTAACCTAAACGCATTCTAGCCAGTACCGACCAGCGTTGATTTTGACTCAACGGGAAGTACCATTTTGTGTCTGCAATCATTTTGAAGTAATTAACGTCAGAATTAGGCGTTGTTATGCTAAATGATGCACGCTGCGAAGAACCATCTGTCGGGAATAAACCGCGGTTTAAAGTAGATCGTGTCCAACTCGTTGACGCCAAGAAGCTTTCATATTTAATGGATGAATCAGGGTTATCTAAACTTCTAAACTGGTCATAGAAACGAGAGGTTTGTTCGTATGATGTATTGTCGCTAGATAGCTCAACATTGGCATACGTTAAGCCAAAGCTAATTCTGTTTACTTCGTTAATTGGATAGCCAATGTTTGCGCCTATCTGATAACGCTTACTGTCATATTGAACAACACCAAAGTCACCGCCATCAAATTTGCTGTAGCCTATATTACCACCCAAGCTGATGCCATCGATGGTGAAATAAGGGTCGGTGTAATTTAACTGAATCGACTGTTGATACGATACTGTGGAGACGTTAAGACCGATACGCTTGCCTGTTCCTAAGAAGTTATCTTGTTGAATGCCTGCATTTAGACTCAATTTGGTATTATCACCGTAGCCGATGCCGGCAGTAAAAGAGCCAGAAGCCTGTTCTTTTACTTTAAATTCTACGTCCACTTTATCGTCCTGCCCCGGCACACGGATAGTTTCAAAATCAACGGTTTCCATGTACGTTAATCGAGACAGTGATGCCTTTGAGCTTTCTAACAAACTATCAGACAACCAAGTACCCTCAAGCTGGCTTAGGTTTTGGCGCAATACTTCATCAGCCGTAATTACGTTACCTTGGAAGTTAATGCGACGAACATAAATGCGCTTTCCTGGGTCAACTGATAACGATAGTTTTACTGTTTTATCTTCATCATTTATATCTGGGATAGTGGTCACTGTTGGATAAGCATAACCAAATCGACCAAGATATTTACTAATGAACTCTTCTGTGTAGGTTACGGTTGCTTGGTTGTACAACTCACCTGCAGAAAGTGGTAACACTTGATTTAAAAAACCTTCGAAACCAAGCAAGTCGCCCACTAGTTCTACTTCTGAGATAGTGTATTGCTCACCCTCTTCTACATTCATACCGACATAGATGGCGTCTTTTTCTGGTGTCATTGATACTTGCGTCGTGCTAACGGCAAAACGTAAGTAACCGCGGTCTTTGTAGTAGCTGGTGAGGTTTTCTAAGTCACCCGACAGTGTCTGCTGTTGATAACGCGTTTCGGACGTAAAGTCCCACCAAGGTGTATCAAACTTCAATTCCATCACATCGAACAATGTTTCGTCGTCAAATATTTCGTTTCCGACAATATTAATTTGTTTAATTTTAGCGGCGTCGCCTTCTTCAAATAGAAACTTTAGGTCAACACGATTTCTTGGTAAAGGCGTTACGATGGCTGACACTTCAGCATTGTATTTACCGATACTGTAAAAGAAGTCTTTCAAGCCGTTTTCAATAGAAGTAAGCACTGTTCGGTCTAACGGCTCCCCAATGCGGATATTTGAATTTTCCAAGCTATCTTGAAGCTGCTCATCCTTAATATCATCATTGCCTTCATAGACAATGTTACTGATAGTTGGACGTTCAGAAACACGAACAACCAATACATTGCCGTCGCGTAATATTTCAACTTTTTCGAAGTGAGTAGAAGAATAAAGTGAACGTATGAGCTGGCTAACCCGGAAAGGGTTTAACTCATCACCAACTTGCACTGGCAGGTACGTAAGGGCTGCACCTAATGCAACACGCTGCAAACCAATTACGCGAATATCTTCTACCACAAATTCAGATTTACTCTGTGCAAATGATAACGAGGTAAATGCCATTAAGGCGATAAGAACTAACTGTTTACACTTCATTTACTAATATTCTTCCAAAACACGTTTTTTATAAAACTATTATTATGTGATGCGATTGATGTCGTTAAATATGGCAACAGCCATTAACATGAATAACAATACGCCACCTATCCTAAATCCAATTTCCTGCACTGCTTCTGGGACAGGCTTGCCTGTTATCCATTCGGCCGTGAAATACATTAAATGACCGCCGTCAAGCATGGGTAATGGTAACAAATTTACGATGCCAAGATTAACACTGATTAATGCTAAAAACCCTAAAAATACAATAATTCCATAACTTGCACTCATTCCTGCGCCTTGAGCGATTGAAATAGGGCCACTCAAATTTTTAACCGCAACATCTCCATTGATAAATTTGCCTAACATTTCGACAGTTAAGGTCATTAATCGCCATGTTTCTTGCGTTCCTTTCACTAAAGCATCAAAAGGACCAGATTTATCATGGAAATAATAGTTTTCGGGGTAGGCTCCAACTTGCGAAGAAATACCCAGCAAACCAGCAGTACCAGTAGGTGTTTCTCTTTCACCTAACGTTACTTCGAAGACTTCAGATTGGCCGTTACGTAACACTTCAACTTCAACTGTTTCGTTTGGTCTTGCAGCCACATAGTCCACTATTTGTCCCCATTCAGCCATGAAGGTTCCATTTAGTTTCACTATTTCATCATTTTCTTGCAGACCTGCTTTGTCAGATGGCCCTCCGGGGCTAATTAACGCAATGATTTTGCTAGGCTTTGTTCTAAATGGTTCAAAACCAATTGACGAAAACATATCGTCGGATTCAGGATCAAACTGCCAATTTGGCATTTTCATATCATAGGAAACGGCTTGTCCGTTTGGTTTTTCAACGGTCAGCGGAATATTGTCAGCACCAATGAAACGCATTAACTCAATATTGACCGATTGCCACGTTTTGGTTTCCGCCCCATCAATTTCAATAATTTGATCACCGGCTTCAACGCCTGTTGCAGCAATATAGGATGCAGGTGTAACTTCTCCAACAATCGGTTTTGCTTTATCCTGACCAATCATGGCAACAATCATCAAGATCAGAATCGCAAATAGAAAATTAATTCCCGGGCCAGCCGCTACAATAGCGAATCGTTTCCAGACAGGCTGAACATTGAAAGACATAGCCTTATCTTGCTCGGCCACATCGTCTACTCTGCCGTCTAACATTCTGACATAACCACCTAAAGGTATAGCGGCTATCACAAACTCCATGCCAGTGGCTGTTATACGTTTGTAAAGAGGTTTGCCAAAACCAATGGAAAAGCGCAGCACTTTTACGCCACATTTTCTGGCAACGATAAAGTGTCCCCATTCATGCACAGCAACTAAAATGCCCAATGCCAAGACAAAAGCACCGATATTTCGAATAATTTCAAACACTAAGTTAACTTCCTCACTAATTCTCGCGCTAAGCTTCTGGCCTCTTCGTCATGTTCTAAGACTTGTACAATAGAGGTCAGTTCAATTAAATCGGTTTTTTGCAGCGCCTGCTGATTCACCTTTGCAATGTCAGTAAACTTAATCTGTCCTTTTAAAAATGCGTCAACCGCAACTTCATTTGCCGCATTAATGGCAGTGGTCGCGGCTTGTCCTTGTTTGCATGCCTCGATTGCTAGATACAAATTAGGGTAGCGGGCTTCATCCGGCTTTGAAAAGCTAAAGTCGCATAAACTAGAAAAATCAACCGCGTCGACACCAGAATCAATTCGTTCAGGAAAGCTAAGACCATAAGCAATAGGCGTGCGCATATCAGGATTACCAAGCTGAGCAATAACTGAACCATCCGTATATTGCACCATGGAATGAATAGTACTTTGTGGATGCAATACAACTTCGATATCATTTTCATGCAGGCCGAATAGCCATTTTGCTTCGATAAACTCTAGGCCTTTATTCATCATAGAGGCTGAATCAACAGAGATTTTTCTTCCCATTGTCCAAGTGGGATGAGCGCAAGCTTGATCAGGGGTAATACTATCAAAAGACTCACTCGGTAACGTTCTAAAAGGACCTCCCGAGCCCGTCAATAGGATTTTTGCAATCCCCGATTTGTCTAAGTTTCCGTATTCAAAATCATGCGGTAAACATTGAAATATCGCATTGTGTTCGCTGTCTATGGGTAATAATTCTGCTTTATACTCACGCACTGCATTCATGAATAATTCACCAGACATAACGAGTGACTCTTTGTTCGCCAAGAGTACGCGTTTACCAGCACGAACCGCTGCCAAAGTCGGCAATAAACCAGCCGCTCCAACAATCGCTGACATAACCGTGTCAACTTCTGGCGCCGAACAAACATCTTCCAATGCCTTTGCGCCGACCAGCACTTCTGAGTGACAATTCTCGGCTTTCAACAAGGAAATAAAAGTAGTGTAGGTAGTGGGATCAGACAGCACGATGTAGCGTGGAGAGCACTGCATAGCAAGCTTAACCAGTGCCTTTAAATTAGCATGGCCGGTGATAGCAAATACCCGAAATTTGTCCGGATGCCGAGAAATAACGTCTATTGTATTTTGACCAATAGAGCCGGTTGCCCCTAGGACAGTGATGGTTCTCATGATATCAACATAGTTGCCTAAGCCATCCATACAACGTAGCAGAACGCGAACACAGGAAACGCAGCCGTTAAGCTGTCGATTCTGTCCATGACTCCGCCATGACCAGGAAGTAACTTACCGCTGTCCTTAATACCGGCACAGCGTTTAAACATACTCTCATTTAAATCACCTAGCGCAGATACAGCAACTGTAATCACACCAATGAGTATATGCATACCAATACGACTAGCATCAAACTGATAATGTAATGCAGCAAATGCAATAATAGCCAGCGATGCCATAATGCCGCCAAGTAAACCCTCTATGCTTTTGCCTGGTGAAACATTTGGACGCAGCTTATGCTTGCCAAATTTCACTCCGCAAAAGAATGCGCCAATATCTGCAGCCCAAACAATACCCAGCACATAAAAAATAAGCGACGCGCCGTAAAATGGGTCTACTTCATATAAATTAGTGCGCAGGCTGATAATGGCAACCCATGTAGGAATAAGCGTGAGCACGCCAAACGCGGCTCTAATAGGTATATTTTCTTTCCAAACAGAACTGTATTTAGGATAAGTCAGGATCATCACAAGCGACACAGCCCACCAAACGGCAGCAATACTCAATATTGTTTTGTACAGGGCATTTAATTCACTTTGATACCAAACAGCTTGGCCATCGACGGCAAAAATTAATACACCGCAGATAATTAAAATGAGTGCCATGAACGTGACTTTAGCTGCACGACCATTGATACCTGACATTTTAGCCCATTCGTAGGCGCCTAATGCAACTACGCCAGCAACAGCAATTTTAAATAGCTCTACTGGTAAAAATAAAATAGCTAAAATAGCCAAAGGCGCAAGAATGACTGCTGTTATTATTCTTTGTTTTAACATTAAACTTGACCTTGCTTGACTGGACTCACTTGTTCGCCCGTTTGCCCAAATCTTCTTTGTCTTTGACAGAAATCCAAAATAGCGTCATCAAACTTCTGTTCATCGAAATCTGGCCAAAGTGTCTCACAAAAATAGAATTCTGCATATGCGCATTGCCACAATAAAAAGTTACTAACTCGATGGTCGCCACCCGTGCGGATCATTAGATCTAGTGTGGGCAGATCCGACATACAGGTATAGTTATTGAAGCTGTTTTCTGTAATTTCTTCTGGTTTTATAAGGCCTTGCTTAACATCGTCCGCTATTTTTTGTGCGGCATTAACAATATCCCAACGACCACCGTAATTAGCTGCAACGTTGAGTGTTAGTGCGGTATTATTTTCGGTAAGCGCTTCCGCTTTGCGGATTTTTTCGACTAATTTTTGGTCAAAAGCGGATAAATCACCGATGACCTTTAGGCGAATATTATTTCTATTCAGCTTTTTAACCTCGCTAGACAAAACGAGATTAAAAAGCTGCATCAAGATTTTTACTTCTTCTTTAGGCCGCTTCCAATTTTCGCTACTAAAAGCGAATAAAGTCAGTGCCTCGATGCCTTTTTTTCGAGCGTATCGAACAGATGCACGAACGGCATCCACACCCGCCTTATGACCGAATGTTCTTAACTTTCCTTGTTGTTGAGCCCAACGCCCGTTGCCATCCATGATGATGGCAACGTGCTTTGGTAAAGTCGCTTCGAACGGCGAAGTAACTTCAATCGAACTGTCGGCACTCAATCGACTATACTTCCATCAATTCTTTTTCTTTGTCGGAAAGAATGTCATCAATGTTTTTGATAAATTTATCCGTTAGCGATTGAATATTTTCTTCACCCGCTCTACTTTGATCTTCACTCACTTCTTTTTCTTTTAGCAATTCTTTAATATCGCTGTTTGCTTCACGGCGAATATTACGCACAGCTACACGGCCCAACTCAGCTTCATTGCGCACAACTTTAATTAAGTCTTTGCGGCGTTCTTCGGTCAGCGGCGGCATTGGAATACGTATCGTCGTGCCTGCACTCATTGGATTTAAGCCCAAATTTGACTGCATAATCGCTTTTTCAACGGCTTGAATGATGCTTTTGTCGAAAACGGATAACGCAAGGGTGCGGTTATCTTCCGCAACTACGTTAGCAACTTGTTTGAGCGGTGTATTAGCGCCGTAGTAAGGCACCATAATGTTATCTAACAAACTTGGGTGTGCACGACCCGTTCTGATCTTGCTTAGCTGGCTTTTCAGCGCACTAATACTTTTTTCCATACGCTGCTGAGCATCTAATTCAATTTCATCAATCACAACAAAATCCTTATTTTTTCACTTTTTCTGGATGACATATAGTGGTGCCTTCGTCGTCGCCTAATACAACTCGCTTTAAACAGCCCGGCTTATTCATATTGAATACTCGAATTGGGATGTTGTGGTCGCGAGCTAGTGTAAAGGCCGACAGGTCCATTACTTTTAACTCTTTTTCTAATACTTCTTGATAGCTAATGCGTTTTAGCAAAACGGCATCAGGGTTTTTCACAGGGTCAGCGCTATAAACACCGTCAACTTTCGTTGCTTTTAATACGGCGTCGGCTTCAATTTCGATACCGCGTAAACATGCTGCGGAGTCGGTTGTGAAGAATGGATTACCTGTACCTGCAGAGAATATCACAACTCTGCCTGATTTTAGATAACTTATGGCGTCTGCCCAGTTATAAGAATCACAAACACCATTTAGTGGAATGGCTGACATTAGACGCGCATTAACAAACGCTCTGTGCAGCGCATCGCGCATTGCTAAACCATTCATGACCGTTGCAAGCATTCCCATGTGATCGCCAACAACACGGTGCATGCCTGCTTTAGCAAGGCCTTCACCGCGGAATAAGTTACCACCACCGATAACTAAGCCAACTTCGACACCAAGTTCGACTATCTCTTTTATTTCGAGCGCCATGCGGTCTAATACTTTGGCGTCGATACCAAAGTTTTCTTCACCCATCAGGGCTTCGCCACTTAGTTTTAACAAAATGCGTCTGTACGCAGCTTTTGGAATGGTTGTCATCATTTGTCCTTCGCAGTGGGTTTATTTTAGCTTTCTTTTACTTTGTTAAACGGAACTGGTCTCTTCCTAAAATAGAAGCAGGAAGCTTTGTTAAACATAACAGGCCTCTTCCTAAAATAGATGCAGGAAGCTTTGTTAAACAGAACTGACCTCTTCCAAAAATAGATGCAGGAAGCTTTGTTAAACAGAACTGACCTCTTCCAAAAATAGAAGCCTACAGCTTTTTTATAAATAAAAGTCGCTGCAAGCCCATCCATGGGGCGCTCGGCACTCGGCGTCCTGCCGAGTGACGCTTTTATTTATAAAAAAACTTCCGGCTTCTATTTTTGGAAGAGGCCAGTTCCGTTTAATACCGTTGGCTGTTTTTGCTTTTTTATGAATACTCAATTAAAACATCCATAAAAAAGCACCTCAATTGAGGTGCTTCGTATTTTATCCGAGAATCGGTGATTGCAAAAGCAATCGAAGCACTTATTTCTTAGCAGCTTCTAATTGTGCAGCAACTTCGGCAGCAAAATCTTCCGTTTTCTTCTCTATACCTTCACCCACTTCAAAGCGGATAAAGTTAACAACATCAGCATTTTTAGACTTCAAAAGGTCTTCAACAGTCATTGAAGGATCCTTGATGAAGTTTTGGCCTGTGAGGCTTATCTCGCCAGTGAATTTCTTCATACGGCCAGCAACCATTTTTTCAGCGATTTCAGGCTTTTTACCAGACTGAATAGCGATGTCGATTTGGATTTCTTTTTCTTTCTCAACAACTTCAGGAGAAACGTCACTTGGCTTAACAAACTGCGGGCTAGCAGCAGCAACATGCATTGCGATGTCTTTCGCTAAATCTTCGTCACCGCCTTCTAAGATAACGATAACGCCAATTTTGCCGCCGTGTACATATGCACCAAGGTTTGCACCTTCAACATTCACTACACGACGTGGGCTGATGTTTTCACCAATTTTTGACACTAAGGTGTCACGCACTGTAGCAACGGTTGAACCGTCTAGTTCAGCTGCGTTAAGTGCTTCGATATCGTTGATGCCGTTTGCCGCAGCAACGTCAATCAATTTGTTACCGAAAGCAAGGAAACCTTCGTCGCGTGCAACGAAATCAGTTTCACAGTTAACTTCCATCATAGTAGCTTTGCCACCAGAGATTTTAGTTAAGATAACGCCTTCTGCTGCAATACGACCAGCTTTTTTAGCCGCTTTTGCTTGACCAGATTTGCGCATATTCTCAATTGCTAGTTCGATATCTGCATTCGCTTCAACCAACGCATTTTTACAATCTAACATACCAGCGCCAGTGCGCTCGCGTAATTCTTTAACCAGTGCTGCAGTCACTGCCATTTTCTTTTCCTCAAAATATCAATATTTAGAAAAGGGGGCGAAGGCCCCCTTTGATAACTTTTTTTACGATAACTTTTTTCGCAAAGTATACGTAAAACTTACTCTGCGGCTTCTACGAAGTCGTCTTTTTCAGCAGAAGCAACTACTACGTCTTGATTACGACCTTCGTTGATCGCATCAGCAGCAGCGCTAGTGTATAAGTTAACCGCACGGATCGCATCGTCATTACCAGGGATAATGTAATCAACGCCATCTGGATTAGAGTTAGTATCTACTACACCTACAACTGGAATACCAAGGTTGCGAGCTTCTGTTACTGCAATGTGCTCATGATCAGCATCGATAACAAAGATAACGTCTGGAAGACCACCCATGTTCTTGATACCACCTAAGCTACCTTCTAGCTTAGTCATTTCGCGCTTAAGCATTAACACTTCTTTCTTAGTGATCTTGTCGAAAGTACCATCTGTTGATTGTACTTCTAGATCTTTAAGACGCTTGATAGATTGACGCACTGTTTTCCAGTTAGTCAACATTCCACCCAACCAACGCTTGTTTACGTAGAATTGACCAGATTTTTCAGCTGCTTCTCTAACGGCTTCACTTGCTGCACGCTTAGTACCAACGAACAAAATTTTACCTTTCTTGTGAGATACACCAGAAAGATAACTTAAAGCTTCGTTGAATAAAGGAACTGTTTTTTCTAAGTTGATAATATGAACTCGGTTACGAGCGCCAAAAATGTATTGAGCCATTTTTGGGTTCCAGTAGCGAGTTTGGTGACCGAAGTGTACGCCAGCTTGTAGCATGTCACGCATTGATACGTTTGCCATTTTATATTTTCCTATTTAGGGGTTAGGCCTCCATATACCCCTTCTCTCGATCCAAAACGTTGTAATAACAACGCATTGGACACCCCGAGATCAGTGTCGGTATATGTGTGTTTTTAGTTAATTTGTACTGTCTAATTTTGAGAAGTTTTACAACATTCCCAAACAGCGCGCGCTTTATATCATTTTTGATGACTATTATCAACAAAAAACCTTATTTAAAAGTCTTGAATTCCTCATATTTGTCTCCAGATCATTGGCTCATTCAGAACGGAGAAATACTACATCTATGTCTAACCTTACTATGCATTCACCAGTAACACTTTTTGGAAGTGAACTTAAAAATCGATTCGTACTAGCACCACTCACCCGTGGACGCGCCACAGAGTCTCGCGTTCCTAATCAGATTATGGGTGACTATTACGAGCAAAGAGCAACAGCAGGTTTAGTAATAACCGAAGCGACTGTTATTTCAGAAGAGGGAATTGGCTGGATAGACTCACCTGGGATCTATACTGAAGAAATGGTAGCAGGATGGAAGTCTATCGTTGACCGCGTGCACGCACAAGGCAGCAAGATTGTACTGCAGCTGTGGCACTGTGGTCGTGCATCTCACAGTGATTTTCATAACGGCGAGCTACCGTTCAGTGCATCAGCCGTTGGTATTGAAAACGATCACATTCATACGCCCAAAGGCAAAAAGGCGTATGAGACGCCAAAAGCGATGACGAAAGAAGACATCGCTAACACCATGAACGATTTTAAACAAGCAGCACTAAATGCCAAGGCTGCTGGATTTGACGGCCTTGAAGTGCATGCTGCAAATGGTTATTTAATTAACCAATTTTTAGACGGTGTTAGCAACCAGCGAGACGACGAATACGGCGGCAGCATTGAAAATAGAATGCGCTTCTTAAAAGAAGCATTAGCAGCTGTACAAGAAGTTTTTCCTGCAGACAAAATCGGCGTTCGCTTGTCTCCTAACGGCGTTTTCAATGCAATGGGCTGCGATGACTATAAAGAGCTATACACAACAGTAGTCAAAGAGCTTAACCAACAAGGCATTGGCTATTTGCATCTTATGGACGGTTTGGCTTTCGGTTTCCATGAGCGCGGCGAACCAATGACACTAGCCGACTTTAGACCATTGTTCGACAATACTATCATCGGCAACTGCGGCTACACCATCGAAGCGGCCAACCAAGCTGTAGGTGATAAGCAAGCAGACATGATCGCGTTTGGTCGTCCATACATCACCAACCCAGACCTACCAGAACGTTATAAAAACAACTGGCCACTAACACCATTTGAAGATATGACTCACTGGTACGGCGGCGGCGCAGAAGGCTACACCGACTATCCTAACTACAAAGCAAGTTAGGAAAAGCTAGGTAAAGATACGTAAGCCAGTAAAAATACCAAGGGACCGCGGCGTTTATAAGCAAGCCACGGTCCCTTTTTTATTAGCAAACCAAAAAAATTATTTGATATACAAAAGTGACCATAGTTAAGCCGATACGAACTTGGTATACTCAAACAGTTGGAAGTACAATGCCACGCTGAAGCCGCAAGGTAGCAAAGCTGAGTATCGCTCCTTCAGCATAGTTAACGCGTACAAAATCAATCAAACGCACAAACAATGCTGGATACAAAGGAAAGGACTGGCCCAATAAAAAGCGTCACTCGGCAGGACGACGAGTGCCGAGCGCCCCACGGATGGGCTTGCAGCGACTTTTTATTGGGCCAGTCCTTTCCTTTGTATCCGTAAACCGTGACACAGTACTTATTGGTAAACCGTGACAACGTACATATCGGTTAACCGCGACACCATGCTTGTCGGTAAACCGTGACACGACACTTATCGGTAAAATGTAAAACCTTGCTCGTCAGTAAATAGTGACAACAGCAGGCGCAGCGTAGCGATGAAAAGTGACATTCGATTTACGTATAAATAAATTAATATTAGCTCAACAAAAATTCAAAGAGGTCCACCTTGGCTGGAACAATAAAAACACCAGAAGAAATGGAAAAAATGCGCGTTGCTGGCAAACTAGCGGCAGAAGTGCTGATGATGATCGGCGAGCACGTAGTAAAAGGCGTCACCACTGGCGAACTCGATAAACTTTGCCACGACTACATTGTAGACGTTCAAGACGCGATCCCAGCGCCACTAAATTACGGCAATCCTCCTTTTCCAAAATCAGTCTGCACATCCGTTAATCACGTTATTTGCCACGGTATTCCAAGCGACAAAAAGCTCAAAGACGGCGATATTGTCAACATCGACGTAACCGTAATTAAAGACGGTTATCACGGCGATACCTCAAAAATGTTCGTCGTGGGCAAGCCTTCAATTATGGCGGAACGCCTAATAAAAGTGACCCAAGAATGTTTGTACAATGCCATCAAAATTGTGAAGCCGGGCATGCGCCTAGGCGACATCGGCCATGCTTGTCAACAGCATGCTGAATCACACAATTATTCGATTGTTAGAGAGTATTGTGGTCACGGTATCGGTGCTGTGTTTCATGAAGACCCGCAAATTGTACACTATGGCAAGCCAGGCACTGGTGACTTAATAGAAGCAGGTATGTGCTTCACTATCGAACCCATGGTCAATGCAGGAAAACGCTACTCTAAAGTGTTACCCGACAACTGGACGGTCGTCACTAAAGACCGCAGTTTAAGCGCACAGTGGGAACATACGTTGTTAGTCACCGAAACCGGTGTTGAAATTCTAACATTACGTGATGAAGAAGAGATTGATCGAATAATCAATCACTAGTTAATAGCCAGCATAACGCTGGCGATAGGAGCAGTTCTCAAACTCATTAGGGCATTTATACGGTCGAGCATGACCAAGGAGTTACTTTGTCGGTCCAAGACCAAATACAGCAGCTGCACAGCATCAAAGACATAAATGATATTACTGGATTTAAGCGCGCAGTAAAATCCAACTACGAGTGGCTTCACAATAATTTCAACAAAGAATTAGTGGACAAACTCGTCGTTGCGCGCAGCGATTTTACCGATGCACTCTTATGTCATGCATGGCAACTATTAGCACTTAACAACGAGCCGGGTCTTTCCTTATGCGCCGTTGGCGGATATGGACGTGGGCAACTGCAGCCATACTCCGATATTGACTTGTTAATACTTAGCGAAAAAAAGGTAAGCAAAAGCGTTGAAGAGCGTCTTGGCAGTTTCATCACCCTACTCTGGGATGTAAAGCTCGAAATAGGCCAGTCAGTGCGCACCGTAAAAGAAACTATTAATTTAGCTAAGTCAGATATCACTATTGCCACGAACTTGGTTGAGTCGCGCATTTTATGCGGATGCGAAAATACCTTCAAACAGTTGATTGACAAAGTTAACAGCCCTAGAGTGTGGTCTAGCAAAGATTTCTTTCTTGCGAAGTTAGAAGAACAGCAAAAGCGCCATCACAAATTCAACGATACTTCATACAATCTTGAGCCTAACGTAAAAGAGAATCCGGGTTGTTTACGCGACATTCAATCAATCGGTTGGGTGGCCAAGAAGCACTTTAGAGAATACGACGGACTCACCTTAATTGGGCACGGTTACTTTTTTGAAATCGAGCACGCTGAACTCATTGAGTGCCGCTCTCACCTTTGGCAAATCCGCTTTGCGCTGCATCTTGTTTCTGGGCGCAGTGAAAACCGACTCTTGTTCGACTATCAACCCGATGTTGCAAAACTGCTGGGATATGGCGAAGGTAAAGCCGCCGTAGAACAAATGATGAAAGCCTTTTTTAGAATTGTTCGTCGCGTATCTGAATTGAACAGCATGTTACTTCTGCGTTTCAAAGACGATGTGTTAGAACAAAAAGTCAAAAAAGTGGTCACACTAAACGCTAAATTTGAGTTAAGAGACGGCTTAATTTCTCCGTCACAGCCAGAAACTTTTTACTCACCGGCTGACATACTCGACTTTCTTAGCCTCATTACCCAGCATGACACGGTACAAGGCTTAGACGCCGACTGCATTCGTCAGTTGCGCAATGCTCGCCGCCGTTTCCAGCACCAGTATTACCATGAACGCCAAGACTGCCGCGAGCGCTTTATGGCACTCATGAAGCAACCAGAGTTTTTCAACTTAGGTTGGGACATCATGTATAAATACGGCATCTTACAGTCTTATTTGCCGGAGTGGGATAAGATTGTTGGCATGATGCAGTTCGACTTATTTCATGCCTATACCGTCGATGAGCATACCCACCGTTTAGTTAAATTTGTCTACAGCTACTACCACAGTGAAAAGAAGTTTCCGCGCTGCCATCGTATTGTCAAAAATTTAGATAAGCCTGAGCTGCTATTCATTGCCGCCATTTTCCATGACATCGCCAAAGGACGTGGAGGCGATCATTCAACGCTAGGCTCTGTCGACGCACTTAAGTTTTGTGAACTTCACAATATGTCTGAAAGCGATGCAAACACAATTGCATGGTTAGTGGAGAATCACTTGCTGATGTCTGTGGTTGCGCAGCGTCGAGATATATATGATGCCGACGTGATCAACCAATTTGCCACCACGGTAAAAAGTCACGACAACCTAAATTTGCTATATGCATTAACCCTAGCCGATATTCGCGCCACTAACGACAACCTGTGGAACGATTGGAAAGCCTCTTTGCTACGCGAGCTATATTTGTTGACCCAGCAAGCCTTTGACAATGGCTTGGAATGCCAGATAACACTTGACCAAAGAATTACAGAGCACAAAGCAGAAGCAATGACCTTACTTGCTGACAAAGGCATTAGCGAGGCTCAGGCGATGCTATTTTGGCGGCAAATGCGCTCAGATTACTTTGTACGCTTCAAACCTAATCAAATCGCTTGGCACACCGAAACCATTGTCAAACCAGGCAAATTAGGCCCCGAAGAAATATTAGTGAGTGCCAGTAACAGCACTTCTAAAGCAGGCACTGAGTTGCTAATCTATTGTAGCGACCGCCCAGCCTTGTTTGCGCAAATAGCATCAGTACTAGACAGCCGAAATTGCTCCATTCATGACGCTCAAATTACGGTTACCGATGAAGGTAATGTGTTCGATAGTATGATTGTTCTTGATCAAGATGCGCAGCGTATTGATTCTGAATTTCATATCAAAAACTTGGTTGACGCAATACGTTCGCAGTTAGTCAAACCCGGACGTTCGCATGCCAATAAACGCAAAATGTCACGCCAGATGAAGCAATTAGATGTGAAGACAAAAGTGCGTTTTTACTCGTCAACTGAATACGCCACGCTAGTGGAACTCGAGGCTTTGGATGCCCCAGGCCTTTTAGCTAGAATAGGTCACCTTTTTGTGGACCTTAATTTGACCTTAAAAATGGCTAAAATTTCGACCATTGGTGAACGAGCAGAAGATGTATTTATTGTGTCAAACGAAGAAGGTAAAGCGTTGACGCAAGAACAAGAAATCACCCTTAAAAAACAAATTACGTTAAAACTAGACCAACCAGAAGTGAACCCAGCAATATGAACAATTTACAATCCATAATCGAAAATGCATTTGATACCCGTGACACTTTTACGGCCAGCACAGTCAGTGCCGAAATAAGAACAGCAGTGACCGATGCAGTGGAATTACTGAACTCTGGTAAGGCGAGAGTTGCTGAAAAAGTAGATGGTGAGTGGCAAGTAAATGAATGGCTAAAAAAAGCCGTGTTACTTTACTTTAAACTGCACGACAACAAACTTGTTGAAGGTGCTGAAACCAACTACTACGATAAGGTGCCTTTAAAATTCACCGACTACACAGCTGAACGTTTCGCTGAAGAAGGCATGCGCGTTGTGCCACCAGCTGCCGTTCGCACAGGCTCATTCATTGGTCGTAACGTGGTTGTTATGCCGTCTTACGTTAACATTGGCGCATTCGTAGACGAAGGCACCATGGTAGATACATGGGTAACCGTTGGTTCATGTGCGCAAATTGGTAAAAACGTACACCTTTCAGGTGGTGTTGGCATTGGTGGCGTATTAGAGCCGCTGCAAGCAAACCCAACAATTATTGAAGACAACTGCTTTATTGGCGCTCGCTCTGAAGTGGTTGAAGGCGTTATTGTGGAAGAAGGCTGCGTTATTTCAATGGGCGTTTATATTAGCCAGAGCACCAGAATATATGACCGTGAAACAGGCACTATCACTTATGGTCGCGTACCTGCAGGCTCAGTGGTTGTATCTGGAAGTTTGCCAAGCCCGTGCGGGACACATAGCTTATATGCAGCGATTATCGTGAAGAAAGTTGATGCGAAAACCAAGGCGAAAGTGGGTATTAACGAAATTTTGCGTGGCGCTGAGTAGTTTTTTTAACTTCCGTAAACAACAAAGGCATAGATGACTATGCCTTTTTACTTTCAATTGACTACAAAACCTAAGCTTCAGTCAACGCAGCGACTAAGCCTTCTAACCAAGGTACAATTTCCTCTTCAGCAGCCAAAGTTTCGATAGCATCGACTTCTAGCATATTGGCAACGGGCTTGCCCTGAAGTTCTTCTAACAACTCCTGAAACTGCCGACCCGCACCGCAGAAGCTTTCGCCGTAGCTACTGTCGCCAAGGGCTGCAACCGCAAAAGGCTTGCCATTCATTAACGGAAACTCATCGCGCAAATCACTGTGGAAAAGCTCTAAATTCGGCGGTATATCACCTTGCCCTGTGCTGGAAGTAATCACCACTATCGATTCAGCTTCGCTGAAATCAGATGTTTCAGGATCGGTGAATATCTCACATTCAAGCCCTTTACTTTCAAACATCGTTTTTGCTTCTTCTGCCACATGTTGGGCGTTACCATATACTGAACCAGCGAAAATACTCACACTGCGCATACTACTTTGTCTCCTATTGACTGATGAGGGCTTTTAATATCCTTTGCAAACTTGGCATCTGCGAACTTGCCATTTAAGAACATTGTGTAATTTAGTTGTGCAATAGTATACAGGTAACTTGTGTTTATAGACTACCTTGCTTATCAAAAAAGCAATAAGGCATGTCAAGGTGACGACCGTTCAGGCAATCCCTTTCGGCGCAATGAAAAAATCTGAGCGAATATAAAAAATATTTCCATATTTATGCCAGTAGCTGTTAATGTTGAACAAAAACAATAACGAGCTTGCACATTGAATTCAAACATAGATAAACAAAACCCGACAGAGCTTGCAAGCTATCAAAAAATTGGTCTGTTATTAGGCCCTGTCATCTTTTTGCTTATGATGCTATTTGGCTCGAACCAAACAGCAATGTCGACAGAAGCATGGAACGTGGCCGCCGTTGCTTTGTGGATGGCTATCTGGTGGGCGACCGAAGCCGTGCCTGTTGCTGCCACTGCTTTTATGCCAATAATTGCTTTTCCTTTTTTAGGCGTGTCAAGCATTGCAGAAACCACTGCAGCCTACGCAAACCCAATCATCTATTTGTTTCTAGGTGCCTTTATCCTTGCACTGGCGGTTGAGCGCTGGAACCTGCACAAACGCATCGCTCTGGTGATTTTAAGTTACGCGGGTACCGATGGAAAACGACTGATAGCAGGCTTCATGGTTGTGGCTGCCCTCCTCTCAATGTGGATGACCAACACCTCGACAACAATGATGTTAATGCCAATTGCGCTATCCGTTGCCAAAGTCATCGCTGAAAACAACCTGCATCTTACAGAACAACGCACAAAATCATTCCAAACGGCAATGTTACTGGGTTTGGCTTACGCGGCAACCATTGGCGGTATGGCAACCTTAGTCGGAACACCACCGAATGCCCTTCTTGCTGCATTTTTGAATGAGCAGTATGGCATTAAAATTACCTTTGCAAGTTGGATGTTAGTGGGTGTCCCGCTGATGCTTTGCATGCTGCCATTAGCTTGGTATTCACTCACACATTGGAGTTTTAAGGTAGACATTCCCGCCAATGCATCGGTTAATCAGCATTTGAGCACGCTGCGTCGAGAGTTAGGCGCCATGAGCAAGGCCGAAAAGCGCGTGGCTATGGTGTTCGCTTTGGTTGTGGTTATGTGGATCACAAGGCGTCCTATCTCGGTGCTATTTGATATCAACTTTTTAAATGACACAGGGATTGTGATGGCTGCTGCGCTGCTATTATTTATTTTGCCCAGTGGCGACAGCGAGCAGAAACAAATTATGACGTGGGACAATGTCAGTCAGCTTCCTTGGGGCGTATTGATATTGTTTGGTGGTGGTCTGAGTTTAGCCGCTGCGGTATCGTCTAGCGGGCTCGCAAGTTGGTTAGGCGGTCATTTGTCCTACATGGACGCCTTTGGTATTTTTGCTTTAGTCATTGCGTCAACTGCACTCGTCATTTTCCTAACCGAGCTAACTAGCAATGTTGCCACAACGGCCACATTCCTGCCTGTGGTGGCTGCAGTCGCGCTCGAGTTAGGTTTATCACCATTCATGCTATGCATTCCTATTACCTTAGCCGCGAGTTGCGCATTCATGCTGCCTGTTGCCACCGCACCAAACGCAATTGTGTTTGCCTCGGGTTTAATTAAAATACCGCAGATGGTAAAAGCAGGGTTATTGTTGAATATATTCGGGCTTATCATTCTCAGTTTGATAGCGATTTACTTAGCGCCTCTCATCTTTAACTAGCGTTGAATTGACTCAGTTTGCGGCAGGATAACTCATTGATAGTCCGTGCAAGCAGCAACCTTGCTATCAACACCTGAAACAAGGCTTAATCAAAGCGCTCAACCAATGTTTGAAAATCGTCTTCGAGCGTCGTTTCGCATACCATGTTTATTTCACTTATCGGGTGTTTAAAACTTAGCTTTGTTGCACAAAGCGCCAACTTGTTGAAGTGCAAATGATCACGCGCAAACTGATTTTGCTTACCATCACCATGAGTGGTGTCACCAACAATTGGGTGACTAATGTGCGCCATATGCCGGCGCAATTGGTGCTTACGTCCTGTTTTAGGCATTAATTTGACCAACGAAAAACGTGCGCCGTCATAGCGACCAACGGGAATAGGTAACGACAATTCAGCTAATTTCAGCATCTCAGTTTGCGCTTCTTGCGCTTCTTTGTCCTGCTTTGCTTTTTTGTCGGCAATAGGGTCTAGCTTCTCTTTCAGCGCATAGTCGATAAATAAGTGTTCAGGTGCAAAGCCGCGCAGCACTGCAAGGTACTCTTTCTGAATAGTGTGCAGTTCAAACTGCTGAGCAAGTAAACGAGCAACATCTGACGACAAGGCAAACAAAATAACGCCGGCCGTTGGCTTATCTAACCGGTGCACCGGATACACATATTGGCCAATCTGGTCGCGCAATATTTTCATAAGAAATTCTGTTTCATGACGATCAATCATGCTTTTGTGCACCAGCATATTCGCAGGCTTGTGAACCACAACTATGTATTCGTCTATATATAAAATGTTTAACACGTTTGCTGTTACCCGCTGTTTTGATATGGCGAGCGCAGTTTAACCAAGAGTCGGCGGCAATTAAAGGAAACAGTGAAAATGACGCTGCACAAACAGCTGACCGTGCAAAAGAATAATGGATGAAGGCCTCATGCTCTTTAGTCACTTTTGTTTGGCATTAGTTGGTACATTTTAGCTATCTTGATACAATGCGCGCCAAACCAACAAGCTATGGCGCATATGACTGCTCAAACAATTGATACCATCAGCGAATTTATGCTGCACGCTGGCACCGATTATCGTGTTTACGATATGGGCCGCGGGATTGAGTCGATGGACTCACAGCAATTTATTGATATAGAGAATAATCGACTCCCGGTTCCTTGTCCTCGTGCTGGAAGCGCTTGGTATGGCATTGTTTTTTGGAATAAAAACGTCAGTCATGAACAGTACATTTGGTTTGTGACTTTACCTATAGACGAACGTTCCCTGATTGTGCAAGCTGCGCGCAATCAATTTCTTGAAGCCGTTGTTACAGCTTTAGGTAGCCAATTAGAAAAAAATGAAGAGAAAGGCGGCAAACTGCCTGAAAATCAATTTATCTTTACGCCGTCGCAGCAGCAGCTAGCCGATTTTAATGCGATGATTCGACGCGATTTAGGCTTGTCGACACGAGAAGGCTTGAACAAAGCTATCGCCTACGTAAAAAACCCAACAGTGCTTCAATGGCAAGATTTAGCCTTACAAGATATTGCCGATTTAGCGGTCCATATTGAACAAGATGATATTGCGCAGGCGGTCAAACAGAACTTAGCCTCTTTCCCATTGCAGGTGTTAACAGCATTTTGCAGCAGTTTGGAAAATATCCATTTTAACGATAGCCTCACAGACAAGTTAATCGATTTATTTGCAACTGCGGAGCACGCTGAAATACAGCACATGGTGCTTCGTGGGCTTAAAGGCAGTCAATCCAAGGATAAAGTGTCGACCTTTATTAAAAAGCTATTGAACGAAGGCCAGCCCGACACCGAGTGTTTGGTGATAATAGCGGGTCGACACTTTCGATTATTAAATGAAGAAGCGTTACTCATTAGCTTCTTCAACAAGATTATCACTATCGATCCAAGCGGCAAGTTGTTCACTGGTATTTATGCAGATCTTGTACAAGTGCCATCAAGCAGAATTGGGCTGCTCACCTTAATGCGAAAGCCCAATTTACCAAAACCCATTGCCAATGCAATTGCAGCTTTGTATCAACAAGTGTCTGAAACTAAGAGGCCGGTATCATGACATTGGGCTCATTAGTCATACTGCTCAGCATTGCCTGGATCGCTTTTCAATTTTGGCGCCTGCGTGGCATGGCTGAATACAGTATTCAATACGCAACTCAATACTGTGAAAAACAAGATCTTCAGTTTTTATCCTTAGCTAGACGTTCAACTCGCATTGCGTCGCATAGGGGAAAGCTTGATTGGAAGATTGTGTATCAACTGGAATTCAGCAGCAGCGGCTCAGATGCTTATATTGGAACGATGACCAGTTTTGGTAATTCAGTGATTGAGATGAATTTGCCTGCCTATAAAATCGATTAGGTGTTAAAACATTTAAGTCGTCTAGACGAAAAAAGCAGAAACATCCTGTTTCTGCTTTGTTATCAATTTTGAGCATCCCTCTCAGCGTTCCCTTGCTAAAGCATCATCCTTATTAAATCCCTTACACCCCTTTCCATTTCATCCCACTAATCCTAAGCGGGCAACACTCCATGTGTCGATCCCTTTTCCTTTATTCCCTATTATTGCAAATCCTTGATGCAATATTCTTCGTCCTGAAGCTGTCCTTTGAATCTTCGTCCTGAAGCTGTCCCTTGAATCTTCGTCCTGAAGTTGTCCCTTGAATCTTCGTCCTGAAGTTGTCCCTTGAATCTTCGTCCTGAAGCTGTCCTGAGTCTTCCTTGTCCTATTCGTTTCATCCTGAAACCTTCCTTCGTCTCTGACACTTTCTTCCTGAAGGTATCTCCTTAGAACGAAAGTATATTAACAAGGTTTGTTTTTTTTAATACAAACAAAAGTTTTTTGATCTTTAACAATTCGTATACTTAGTAAACCGTAATCTATTGTAAGCCTTGTTTTTCTTGGATTTTTTTATCAGAGTGGTGCTAACGTCGTGTTAACAAAGTCACTTTTGCTCACACACTTGTACGAAATCTCGTACAAGCAAAATCACATTTTAGTTATCAATTTTTTTTCTGAACATCACTTTGCCAGTGATATGACCTACTTCTAAGTCTTTTACGAGCTCAAAGTGACCGTTGACGAAAAACGATAAGCATTTAGGCAAGGTTACAAACACGCCAACGCCTTCGGTTTTATTATCTTCTTGCAGCAAGCCGACAATGCCACGCATCAGAATATTACCTAAGCCAATATCTTGATGGTCGGGATGAACACCTATAAATGACAGCATGTGGTAGTCTTTTGCCGGTATGCATTCTCGTACTTTTTCTTCTTTTGAGATCATCTGTTTCGTGCCAAGAAAGCCAGCCGTTAGCAACATTTTCAAGCGCCAATGCCAATATCTACCAGCGCCAAAAGCAGCGTCAGGACTAATCAAACAAGCAACAGCCAACAGTCGCCCTTGTTCAAATAAACCAATCATCGGCTGTTTGGCATCCCAAAAAGCATTCAATTCTTCACGAATAGCCGAGCGCAGTCTGCTTTCGTAGCCTTCTCGGTCAATTTCAAAGATATCGTTAAACAGGGGGTCGTCAAAATAGGCGTTATACAAAATAGACGCCGCAACTTTTAGGTCATCAGCGCCCAGGTAAACGGCTCTAATGTCATCGATATTAGGTTGATATGTTGCTGCACTCATAAAGGCTTCCTTATTGCTTTATCCATACAATAAAACATTCTGGCAAATACACTAACATTTTTTTAACAACATACCGTTGATCTGAGGCAAAAAAATCGGAGTTTAGCCCTCATTTTTAGAAAAAAGCCGCTGGTTTCTGAGAGTTCCTCAGTTTCACGAGCGGCTTTTTCTACTATACATTTCTGATAACGAAGGTATTGAGTCTATCAATTCTGTTTATTACAAATATTTAGACAGAGATAATTCGCCCCAACCTTTAAGTTCATTATTCACAAAAACCAAAGGCGTACATTCATTTTTGGTGGTGATGCCATCATCATCAACTCGCTGAGTTCTGTAATACAGCACCTGCACTGCATCACCGTTGCTGCTAACCATTTCATTAAAGTCAGCAGCGCCAAGTTTATCAATGACCGACATTTTTGAAACGCCGGGGCTAAGATCAGCAATAAACTGTCGGTTCTTCGCTTCATGCTTTTGCCAATTTGCGCCACTCGATACGTCATAACCATCTTCGTAGTTATCATCAATCGAAATTACGCAACCGCTTAGCAACATTGTGCTAGCGAAAAAAGAAGTAAGAAGCAGTGCTTTTGCGCCTTTTGTTTTTATGGTTTTTGAGTTTTTTTCTGTAGTTTCTAAACGTGTCGCTTTCATTTGTGTTCCTTATTATGATTGATTGATGACATGTTATTTATTACGCGCTGTTTATTACGAGCTATTTATTATAAAAAATTACGCATTTTTCAGTGTTGTAAACAATAATCAGACCAACAATGAAATAGTTAATACTATCAATACCTTAAACATAAAAAGCTGAACTCAGGCTGAATAAGTGCTATTCATTTTCCTAAAAGATGGTCAGAATGACTAACAAGTGTGTTAATAAATTATTTAAAATCAGATGAATTCCGAATTACAACAAGTAGTGAACACCTGCATAGCACTGCGCGACGCTGGTAAAAAACCAAGCGTGGGAATGATAAAAGCGAAGTTGCTAGCACCATTGCCAATCCCAATTATTATCAAAGGCTTGAGCTATTGGAAGGAAAACAAAGCGACGGTAAAAATTGAGAACGTGGCAGAAGCCGCGCCAGCATCTGCTAAATCAAACGTAAAATTGACTGCGCGGGTAACTGAATTGGAGCAACAGGTGTTAGCTTTACGCACTGAACTTAAAACGTTACAACAACGTTTCGAGGGCGAAGGGTCCTAATAAAGGCATTCAGATCTTCCGCCAACTCTTCTTTAGGCACCTTGCCGACTTGCTCTAGCATCACCTTTCCACTGGCAACGTCAATGCTGATGATGAAGTCTTCTTGGTCGGTTGTTGCGAAAAATAAAGTTTCGGGCTGCTTTAAGCGCCGCTTCATCAATACATGTGAAATGAGGTTTTTTTGCAGTCGTTCAAAATCGTCTTGATTCCACGCTTGCAAAATATCCAAATCACCGCGCTCAGTCGAAGCCGGTAAGTCATGACTGTAATAACGGCAGAACAGCGTTTCTAACTGCGGATGAATTTCAATCTCCAAGGCCTTTGCCAAATCACCTAAATGGGTACTCGCTGGCTGTAGCTGAGGACGCCAGCTAGTTTGCTCTCCATCGGCAACATCGGCTAGCTGCGCCTCATCCAATAGCAAGCAAGGTGAAAACCAATCCGCGTCATATTCAGTTAATAATTGTCTGTCGTCATCGCCAGCAAGGTCGATATAAGCATTAACAAAGGTATCGAAGTTTTCAACAAACGGATTTGACATGAATTTATGAGCCTTTAAAGATCAATCATCGTAATATTTGAGACAATACAATGGTGCCAATATAAGTAATGATTAACGTTGTAATAGAAGTTAAGTTGTAGTCAGACAGATTAAATTGCATATTTTAAATGACTAGATGTGCCGACCGTTGAGTAAACATGATAAATTAGCGAATTAGCGAAGTATAGCGCTAATGACCAATTTTCAGGACGGCCATTCACCACTTAATCGATTAGCTTAAGATAATCGATTATTCCTATTCTGAAGACGGGTTTTAACCAACAACTCAGGTGCTGCTTTGTACCTTATTATTTTAGATGCCCTTAGGAGACATCATTGGATCATTTATCACTCGGCAAAAAAGTAGAATATGCCCAAGAATACGACAACAGTTTATTGCAAGGCGTGCCGCGTTCGCTAAGTCGCGACAGCATAAAATTACCAGCACAACTCCCCTTCCACGGCACGGACATTTGGAATGGTTATGAATTGTCTTGGCTAAACGCAAAGGGCAAGCCACAAGTGGCTATTTTGCGTTGCGAAGTTCCCATTACTTCGCCGAATTTAATTGAGTCAAAGTCATTCAAACTGTATTTGAATAGCTTAAATCAGAGTCGATTTGCCAGCATTAATGCCGTCACGCAGGTACTTGAGGAAGACCTAAGCGAGTGCGCAGGCGAACCAGTTGCATTGCATGTAATTCCGTCATCGCAGTTCGATAGTATAGAATTTGGGCAATTCAGTGGAACGTGCATTGACGAACTCGACATTGAAGTCAATGACTTTGCTATCACTCCCGAACTTCTTAAGCCAAGCACCACGGCGCGAACTGAGACTGTTTGTTCAGAGACATTGGTTAGTCACTTATTAAAATCTAACTGCTTGATTACCAATCAACCTGATTGGGGTAGCATTTTAATAAAGTACACTGGCACCCAAATATCGCATGAAGGCTTGTTGCGTTATTTAATTTCGTTTAGGCAACATAACGAGTTTCATGAGCAATGTGTTGAACGCATTTTTTATGACATTTTGCAGCAGTGTCAGCCGCAGCAACTGACCGTTTACGCAAGATATACACGCCGTGGCGGACTGGATATCAACCCATTTCGTTCAAACTTTGAAGCGCCCTATGCGGACGCACGATTAGCCAGACAATAAGGTAATAAGCAAGATGACCGAAGTTTCGCCTAAGAAGCAATTAATGGTGGCGCGCCAGTATTTAGACAAGCTCTCGATATTTATTGTGAACATGGCAAACTTTTATCAAGGAGCCAATCCCACGTTCGACCAAGAACTTGTGATGCTCAAAAAGCAGCTGTCTGGTAAACCTGACTATGACGCTGCCACCCAAATTACCGGCAAGCTCAATGCGGTGCTGACAAAAGACACGAAATTTTTTAAACAACGTAATCTGGACTCAGTCTCGCATTTACAAAATGCCCTCAAAAAGCTTTCCAATATAAAGAATGTCCCAGCAGACGTAAAAACGGAGGTTAGCGAGTTTCTCATATCACTTTCGCCGGATAAACATGCCGTTGTTGCTCCACTTGCGCAGTTTGAGAAGGCGCTTCTGTTGTACAACAAGGCGCTGCAATATGAAACGGATAACGATAAAGCAAAAACCCAAACGCCAGAACAAATTGCATTGCACAACAGCATCACGCAGGAATTAAAAGAGCTTATTGCGCCTTTTTATGTCGGCAACAAAGGGGATAAAAATCTACAAGAAATTTATCGAAAGCTAAATATTGGACTCGACCATAAAGAGCTGCTTGAATGCTGTTTGATTATGATCCGCTTTGTGATCAGAGACGTGATAAAAGAGGCGACCGCGACCAGCCGCCTGATCAGTAATCTGCATAAATCGCTGACTGCCATCAATGACGACATCAACACAAACATTGCGGATTCCGAAAAGAGATTTGAAGAGCGTCATCAATATAATACCGAAATAAAAGAGCACATGACCGACATAGAATCGGTGGTGAGCGACAGCCAACAGTTAGATGAACTCAAAGAACAAGCCAAGCAGCACCTCGATAAAATGCAGGCGTCTTTAAAAGCATCGGCTGCGGCTGAGCAAAAAGAGCAAGCTGCAACGATCAATATGATGAAAAAAATGCAGGAGCGCGTTGTTGCACTAGAGGCAGAAGCGAGTTCATACAAACAAAAACTGTTTACTCAACGCGTAGCCGCACTTTCTGATCAGCTGACTAAATTACCGAATAGAATGGCTTATGAAGAGAAAGCCCAGTTTGAGGTTCAGCGAGCACAAAAGACTGGCTCACCTCTATGCATTGCAATAATTGACATTGACCACTTCAAAAAAATCAATGATAGCTACGGACACTCTGTTGGCGATAAAACGCTGCAGGTCATTGCAAAGCATATTCGGCAATACTTGCCCAAAGAAGACTTTGTAGCGCGTTGGGGCGGCGAAGAATTTGTCATGCTGCTGCCTAACAGCAGCATACAACAAGCCTTCGCTAAAGTTGAACTGGTGCGTGAGAAAGTGTCAGCACTGCCGTTTAAATTTAAAGGTCAGCGCGTTACCGTTACTCTATCTTGCGGCCTAAGCCAAATTACGCAAAAAATAACGCTTGAAGAAGCCTTCGAAAAAGCAGATACCCTGCTCTATAAAGCAAAAGATGCAGGGCGTAATCAAACTCTATTTAAGGATATTGAATGAACACCGTTCAACTTAACCCCGTCGGTTCGATGAGTCAATTATCACAGTTAGAAGTCAATCTTTTACAGCAATCAACACAAAGCGATTTATACGGCATCTTCAGAAACTGCTGTTTAGCGGTTCTCAACAGTGGCGTTGATGAAGACGACTATCACAAACTGTTCGACCCATACTTCGATTTCGATGTGCGGCTAGTGCGCCGCGAGCGCGGAGTTAAAATAGAACTCATCAACCCACCAGAAGTCGCCTTTGTCGATGGCGAATTAATTAAGGGTGTGCACGAGCACTTGTTCGCGGTGCTCAGAGACATGCTTTACATGGGTTCGAAGCACAGCACTAATTTCGAACGGCTAATAGACACGCCAAGCAGTTTAACCACGCACATTGTTTTCGATATGCTGCGTCACGCCGACGCTATCCCACCCTACAATCCAGTTAATATGATTGTTTGTTGGGGAGGCCACTCCATTCGTGAAGAAGAGTACAAATACACCAAAACGGTTGGCTACCAGTTAGGCTTGCGTGGCTTTAATATCTGCACTGGCTGCGGGCCAGGTGCAATGAAAGGTCCGATGAAGGGGGCCACAATCGGCCATGCAAAACAGCGTAATAAAAACGGCCGTTACTTAGGAATTTCAGAGCCCAGCATTATCGCAGCCGAGCCACCGAATGCGATCGTCAACGAACTGATTATCATGCCCGATATTGAAAAACGCCTAGAAGCCTTCGTGCGTATTTCACACGGCATTGTGATATTTCCAGGCGGCGCCGGTACTGCTGAAGAGTTACTTTTCCTACTGGGTTTATTAATGGATGAAAAGAACAAAGACCAAGTTATTCCATTAATACTAACTGGACCAGAAAACAGCAAAGCATATTTTGAAGCTATCGACCAATTCATTGGCGATATATTAGGCCCTGAAGCACAAGAAAAATATACGATTATTGTTGGCGACGCACCAAGAGTCGGCGCGTTGATGGCGAAACAAAAAGCCAAAGTAGAAGATGATCGCCTGAGAACCGGCGATTCGCTGAATTTCAACTGGACACTGCATATTTCAGAAGACTTTCAAACACCGTTTATTCCAACCCACGAAAACATGAGTGCCTTAGATCTGAGGCTAGATCAGCCTAAATCAGCATTAGCAGCAACCTTACGCAAATGTTTTTCAGGCATAGTAGCCGGTAATGTCAAAGTGGAAGGTGTCGCAGAAATTAAAAAGCACGGTCCCTTTGAACTGACTGGTGACGCGGCGTTAATGCAAAAAATGGACGTGTTGCTAAAATCATTCGTAGCGCAAGGCAGAATGAAGTTACCCGGCAGCCATTATGAGCCTTGTTATAAAATTAACATGTAAGACTAAATGCCAAGAGAAAAGAGATAGCTTATATTGTAAGGTCTGTTCGGCAGATTGAAATTGCGTCTATATCAGCCCTATTCATCGTAGGGCTTGCAATATCGCCGCTGTTTCGTGATATAAGCGCCATGAATATTGGCGATAGAGGCTATACCTGACGCGGTCTTTGCGGTAGTATGCGCGCGATAAAATGATTAACTGGCAGCAACAATTTCTTCACAACGTTCTGCGAAACCCAGATTAAATAAACTCTAACGACACAAAACTGGAGTGCACTTCATGAACCCAACACAGCAAAGCATTACCGTTATACGCGGTGATGGCATCGGCCCTGATATCATTGATGCCGCAACGAAAATTCTCGATAAAGTAGGTTGTAACTTCAAATACGAATACGCCGACGCAGGCTTAATGGCATTAGAAAATCACGGTGAACTGTTACCACAAGAAACTCTCGACCTGATTGCAAAAAATAAAGTTGCGCTAAAAGGCCCGTTAACGACACCGGTAGGTGAAGGTTTTACTTCAATTAACGTGAGCTTGCGCAAGCAATTCAAACTATATGCTAACTTGCGCCCTGTTTTGTCGTTTAAAGGCACCAAAGCGCGTTACGAAGACATCGACATTATTACCGTGCGTGAAAATACCCAAGGCATGTATTCAGGCCTAGGACAGGTTGTTTCGGAAGATGGCAACGAAGCTGAAGCGATGAGTCGCATCACACGCGATGGCGCCGAAAAAATTCTCGTCTTTGCCTATGAATTAGCCCGCAGAGAAGGCCGTAAAAAGATTACTGCCGTGCATAAAGCAAACATCTTGAAGTCGACATCGGGTTTGTTCCTAAAAGTCGCCAGAGAAGTTGCTGAGCGTTATCCTGACATTAAATCAGAAGAAATGATTGTAGATAACTGCTGCATGCAGTTAGTCATGAATCCACACCAGTTCGACGTGATTGTCACCACCAACTTGTTTGGCGATATTTTATCCGACCTATGCGCCGGCTTAGTTGGCGGATTAGGCATGGCACCAGGTGCAAACATTGGCGAAGACTGCGCTATTTTTGAAGCAGTGCACGGCTCGGCCCCTGACATTGCGGGGATGAACCTAGCTAACCCTACTTCTGTTATTTTAGCGTCTATACAAATGCTAGAGTACTTGGATATGGCGGATAAAGCAGAGCGCATTCGTTCAGCACTGAAAGATGTGATTGAGTCAGGCGACCGCACTACGCGTGATCTTGGTGGTGAAAGCGGTACAACTGAGTTTACTGAGGCTGTTTTAGAGCGTTTGTAGGCTAATAGCCCTAACAACACAACTGTGTAATAAACATTGTGGAAGAGGAGAGCTGATGCTCTCCTTTTTTATGTCTGAGAGTATGATTGCCACATCATTCTTTACTGAACCGCAGCCAAGCTGCATCTCTAGCTGAATTTAACGTGTGAATGCACCGATACTTCAACCTCGCCGCAAAAGAACGGATAGCACAATAGTAGCCATTAACACTACGCAAACTAGCCATCTAGTCAGTTTCAGCTTTCACAAAATGAGCTTAAGCTTTGCTTGTGCGTTTGCGCTTTGGTTTTGTCCCTGCGACTACATTGACAAGCTGCGCTCGAGCATACGATGGGAACATCATATCTAACACTTAAAAGGAATTATCATGAAAAAATTAAACTACTTAGTACTCTGCGCAGCCTTGGTTTCAGGTTACGCTCTCATGCCAGCCCAAGCTGCTGAAAAAGCACCCAAGGCGGCAATGACTCAAGCAATTGACTCAAAATTAGACATCAACAAGGCCACCGCTGAGGAACTGACGGCGCTTCCGGGCGTTGGCATAAAAAAAGCGGAAGAAATTGTGAAGTTTCGTGAATTGAACGGCAATTTTAAAAGCGTTGATGAATTGGTAAACGTAAAAGGAATTGGTGTGAAGATGGTGGCGAAGATTAGTGATTTGGTGAAGGTTTAGAGGGTGAGTTGAGCTTTGCCTTTCATAGCCAACAACCGAGTGATGTTCGGTTGTTGGTTTTTATCTCAAATTCATACGTTTAATAGGCTATTGACTATCGTATCGCTACGCGATACGATTTCTTGATAACTTTAAGGCATTAAGATGATTAGGTCATTTAAGCACAAAGGTCTGGAGACTCTATTTAAGACGGGTAACACAAAAGGCGTAAAGCAAGACCACGTTAAGAGATTGAGAAATATATTAGCTAAGCTGGATTCTGCGTTAGAGATTGCAGACATGAGTTACCCAGATTCTAAACTGCACTCCCTACAGGGAGATTTTCAGGACCATCATGCCGTCACTGTCAGTGGTAACTGGCGAGTGACATTTAAATTTGAAAACGGTGATGCAGACGTCGTTGATTACCTCAATTACCATTAAAGGGAAATGATTATGCAAATGTTTAATCCACCACACCCAGGTGAAACTTTAAAAGAGTTGTATCTTGAGCCATTGGAATTAGGTATCAAAGGCACAGCTGAAAAGATGAGTATGACTAGAACAGCGCTGAGTGAGATTGTGAATTGCCGACGCAGTATTACGCCCAAAGTTGCCATAAAACTTGCCAAGGCATTTGGAGGTACTGCCCAGTCTTGGATAAATCAGCAGGCAAATTATGACTTGTGGCAAGCTCAGCAGAAATACACTGCTGATGATGTTGAAGAGATCTATCACGTCGCGTGAGGACTTTCTTAAATAAAAACCGAGCTTCATCGCTCGGCTTTATTATTACTATTTTAATCGATACTTCTTCTACAGCGTTTTCAAATACTCAGTAAACTCCGTACCTAACTCAGGATGACGCATTGCGTACTCCACGTTCGCTTTCATGTAACCCAGCTTGCTACCGCAGTCATGGCTTTTGCCTTTCATGTAGTATGCGTCAACCTGCTCGTGCTCCATTAATGAATCAATAGCGTCAGTTAACTGGATTTCGCCGCCCGCACCCGGAGGTGTTTTAGCAAGCAAATCCCATACTTTCTCAGACAGCACGTAACGGCCGACAACGGCTAAGTTAGAGGGTGCCTCTTCTAAATCTGGTTTTTCTACCATTCTGTGCATCTTGCAAGACTCACCAGGAGCGAGCTCTTTACCTTCTAAATCAACAATACCGAATTTAGAAACGTCTTCCTCCGCCACTTTTTCAACCATCACTTGACTAACGCGACTGGTGTTAAACTTAGCGACCATATCAGCAAGATTGTCTTTCTTAAGGTTGCTTGCTACATCGTCAATAATAACGTCAGGTAGAACAACGGCAAAAGGTGAGTCACCAATTAGCGGGTACGCACACATAATTGCGTGACCTAGGCCGCTAGCAACACCTTGGCGCACGTGCATGATTGTGACATCTTTAGGGCAAATAGCTTTCACTGCATCAAGAAGCTGACGCTTAACGCGCTTCTCTAATGTGGCTTCTAATTCGAACGATGTGTCAAAGTGATTTTCAATGCTATTCTTACTCGCATGAGTTACTAGAATAATTTGCTTAATACCAGCTTGCACACACTCATTCACCACATACTGAATAAGAGGCTTATCAACTACTGGCAGCATCTCCTTTGGTATTGCTTTTGTCGCTGGTAGCATTCTTGTTCCCAAACCAGCTACTGGTATTACCGCCTTTCTTACTTGACTCATAATTCAATTCATCCTTATTTGTTTTTTCACTCATGCTATCTAGTGGCGTAAGCTTCTGGTTTTGTAAAAGTGGCCTACTGCCCTTTTACCGATAAACCTCTGCCAATAGCATAGTAATGCAATCCGTATTCCGAAATTAGACTTGGGTCAAATAAATTACGACCATCAAAAATAACATCGTCTGCAAGTTGTGTTTTAATCATGTCAAAATCGGGTGCTCTAAACGCCTGCCATTCGGTACATATTACCAAACAGCTCGCACCAGACAATGTGCCCTCTTTGGTGCCCATCAGCTTGAGGTCTGAACGAGAACCATAAATACGCTGCGTTTCTTCCATTGCTTCTGGGTCGTAGGCCTGAACAATAGCGCCCTGTTCCCAGAGTTTCTCCATCAATACGCGAGACGACGCTTCACGCATGTCATCGGTATTTGGCTTAAACGATAAACCCCACAGTGCAATGGTCTTGCCTTTTACATCACCTTTGTAATGACTCATGATGTAATCGAATAATTTTTCTTTCTGACGATAGTTAACCGCTTCAACCGCTTCTAATATTTTGGCAGTATAACCAACACCTGTTGCACTACGAACGAGCGCCTGCACATCTTTAGGGAAACATGAACCACCGTATCCGCAACCTGGGTAAATGAATTGATAACCAATGCGCGGGTCACTGCCGATGCCTTTGCGCACGTTTTCAATATCCGCGCCCATTAGCTCGGCTAAGTTAGCCATTTCATTCATGAAGCTGATTTTAGTGGCTAGCATACAGTTAGCCGCATATTTCGTTAGCTCGGCGCTGCGCACATCCATCACAATTATTTTATCGTGATTGCGGTTGAACGGGCTGTAGAGCTCTCGCAGTTTCTTCTCGGCATATTCGCTTTCGGTGCCAAGAATAATGCGGTCTGGGCGCATACAGTCGTTAACAGCCGCACCTTCTTTTAGGAATTCAGGGTTTGAAACCACGTCAAACGTTAGATCTTTATTCAGTGCTTTGAGAGTCGCGCCCACTGTTGCAATCACTTTGTCTGCTGTACCCACTGGCACGGTTGACTTATTGATGATGATTTTGTGGTTCTGCATGTGCGTGGAAATGGTTTTGGCAACCGCTTGTACGTATTTCAAATCAGCAGAGCCGTCTTCATCTGGTGGTGTACCCACCGCAATAAAAATTACTTCGCCGTGCGTTACGCCGCGCTCAGCATCGGTGGTAAATTTGACTCTGCCCTGTTCGAAGTTTGAATTCACTAAGGGGGTTAAACCTGGCTCGTAGATTGGAATAATTCCTTTTTCCAAGTTATCTACTTTGTTTTGGTCTACATCGACGCAAACAACATCGTGGCCGACTTCTGCTAACACAGCAGCTTGCACTAGACCGACATAGCCGATGCCAAAGACTGTTACTTTCATTGGGGTTCCTTTTTCGTTTCGCGGAGAATATTACTCTATTATTGTGACAGTATATTTACAGAGGATATTTGTGCAACTTTAATACCACAACAGACAGTCTAAATTCGCTATTGAGCCAAACGCGCTATTCAGCATTCCTTAGCAGTCAATTCCCATAAAGGCAAAACTATGCTCTTGGCAAACTGATTATTTCAGCTGTAAGCGCCTTCTTTTCAATACTTTCGGGTTGTCTTGCTGCCCATACTAAATCACAAATACCGTCGGTAGGGTTAAAACCAGTGGGGGCGTTTAGCAGAATTTCTCTGATAGCTTCGTGATCAAAATCGTGACACTTCTTATCTAGATTATCGAGTACTGGTTCAAGGTCCTCCCAGCTCAACATAGCTTCACTGGCTGTCATGATGCGTTCATGAAAGGTATCTTGCACGTTGTCGCCAATCAGCAACTCTTCAAACAGCTTTTCACCTGGGCGAAGGCCTGTGCACTCAATTGCAATGTCACCGTTAGGGTTGTTTTCGTCTTTAATCTCTAGGCCAGACAGGCGCACTAGTTTTTCAGCGAGATCCTTGATTTTCACCGAGTCTCCCATATCTAGCACAAATACGTCACCGCCCTTGCCCATCGCACCAGCTTGGATAACTAGCTGCGCTGCTTCGGGAATAGTCATGAAGTAGCGAGTGATGTCTTCGTGGGTTAGGGTTATTGGGCCACCTTCTTGTATTTGTCGCCTAAATAAGGGGATCACTGAACCAGATGAACCGAGTACGTTGCCGAAGCGAACCATGCAAAAACGGGTGGATTTATTAAATGAAGCTTGAGATAGCGCTTGAAGTACAAGTTCCGCCATTCGTTTTGAAGCACCCATCACGTTAGTAGGACGAACGGCCTTGTCGGTCGACACCAATACAAAGGTTTCAACGCCAGCATTTATGGCCGCTTTTGCCGCATAGTAAGTACCAAATACGTTGTTTCTAATCCCTTCAACAACATTATGCTCAACAAGTGGAACATGTTTGTACGCAGCAGCATGATAAATGGTGTTGATGTTAAACGCCTTCATGACGTTTTCTACACGATTTATACGTTGTACAGAGCCCATTAATGGATAGAGTTTTATTTTCAAACCGTTTTTGTGGATATATTCGCTAAGCTCCTTTTCTATTTGGTAAAGCGCAAACTCTGACAATTCAAACAAAATTAACTTGTTAGGTTTAAATTTCAAAATTTGACGGCAGAGTTCAGAGCCGATAGAACCGCCGGCGCCACTGACCATGACATTTTTGCCTGTGATGTTTTGGGCCATGAGTTGGGGTAAAGGTGTTACTGGCTCTCTACCGAGTAAATCTTCAATTTCAACTTCGATAAGTTCTGAGGCGTTAAAGTTACCTTCAATGACATCTTTGATGCCTGGGATTGTTTGTACTCGAATTTGGTATTTTTCTAAAGAATTAATAATTCGGTTTCGTGCTGAGCGGCTTGCGCTGGGTAGTGCAAGAAGTACTTTGATTGCTTTGCCTGCGTCAATTAAGTCTTTTAACTCAATTAATGAAATAACTGGAATACCTTGAATAACGGAGCCGTATTTAGTTGCGTCGTCGTCAATGAAGGCGGATACGTAATACTCTTGGCCTATAGCTATTCCTGTTGCTAGTTGACGACCTGCAGAGCCAGCGCCGTAGATAACGACCGGTTGTTTGTTCGAGCCGGTGAATTGAGTGACTAGTGCGCGAATGAGAAGTCGCGCGCCGCCTACCGTGAGCAATATTAGCGCGCAGTAAATCAATGGCATTGTTCTCGGTACAGCCGTTGTGGAGAAGAATGCAATCAGCACTAATGCGGCAGTTGATAACATTGTGCCGGCGACTACAGCCCAAACGGCTTGTGAGCTCATGTATCTTAAAACAGCTCTGTATAGACCTAATTTGATGAATATTAAGATACTTATTGGCAGTAGGCCGGATAGAATTAGCCAATGGTTTGGATTTGAAAATACCGTTAACGTATCGAGGCGAATGACCAAGGCTGCCCAGAAAGAGATGGCTATAAAAAGAGCATCAACAACAAGTGTGATAACTCTTTTTGTTCTGCGCGTCGAGTTTAAAATTTTGCTTATTGCTTGTAAAAACATATCGCTCCCTAAAAAAACCAAATAAGCGTTACAAGAAATTCAATGCTTCGCTGAGTTAAGTATAATCGTTAACGATGCAAAAGTAACATTTAAAACTTCAGAATACATTCGAATTGGCGTCAGTTGTTAAAAGTAAATCACACAATTTTTGCTGCTCTATGATCTTTATCTTTTTTATTTTTACAAACAAATAAAAACTCATAAGTTCCACTTTGTAGATTTCGAAACACAACTCTTTCTCTCTCAGAATTAATATTTCGCTCAACACCATTTATAGAAACCACATTGGACTCACAGTTTATTGGGTTTAACAAAAATACATTAGCAACTTTGTTTCCCTCAAACTGAAGATTATATCGAACCCGCTCCTGATTTTGATCTTTCGATAATTCGATATAGTCAATTGTAGTTGGAATACTTATATCGTAACGTTTTAGCTCGCTGTCTCTTGGAAGTACATTAAACTCTGAGTAACCGGGCTTTATCGGCAAAATCCCTGCCAGGTAGCGAGGTATTATATTGACAGGCGCCGTACCCCAAGCATGATTCAAGTCCATGTTTTCTTTTATATCGAAGTCCCATGCTTCAGTTGTCATTGTGCTAGAATTATTGTGCTTCATTCCATACCAACTTCTCCTACCTTTTGATGTCAGCAATGTATATGCTTTTTGCGAAAAATCATTCAGATACAGTGCTTCTAAAAAATATTGGTAAAGATAGACACTTCCTTTTTTACGCGCATAAATATACTCGGCTACATTCTCTTTTGCCTCATTTGGTACAAGTCCAAATCTAAGTGCAAACACATTTGCATGCATTGAAGAATTATCAGAACCGACTGCGTCAATAAATAAGTTTGTCTTAGAATTAAATAAATGTTTCTGCATAGAACTTTTAACATTTATCGCTCTTTCATTGAAAAGACGCGCGTCATCCGTCAGATTAATTTCGCCAGCGAGGTAGGCCATTTTTTTCAAAGCATCATAATGAAACGCATTGACAACTGTATTCACTTTGCTAATTTTGGTTAAGGATGAATTTAGTCGATCTATGTCTTTAGAATAGACCTTTGCGGTATATTGCAGGTCGAACATCTCCACTATCTTTAATCTTATCTCTTTGAGCATAATTTTGAATAATAGTGGATAGTAGCTTAGCTTTTCAATTTTTTCGGTTGAGTAACCATCGCGCTCATTAATCGGCCAATCTATTATGTCGATTAACTTTTCTGCCTTTATACCTGCTTTTTCAAGTAAGTCGGATTGTTGATTCGCCGATGAAATTAAGAAGTTTTGATTCGCCAACTCAATTAAAGTTCTAGCGCGAAGTTTTGTATAGTTAGCTAAGATAAATGCTTTATCACCCGTCCTTAAATAATCTTCATAAGCCATAGAAATCGAGTGCATTGCCCACTCAGTAGGCCATGTACCGTTATTCAAAAGATAGAGTTGAGTCGTTCTAGCTAGCTCCCAATCTTGATCTATAGCATAGTGACCAATTTGATTAATGTATGCGTCAGCCTCGTATGGTTTAAGCTCTCTAAAACCATCTATATAGATTCCAGCAAAACTTGTAGCCTTTATGGTGTGTTTGGCTAATTCATAAACTTCGTTCAAAACAGCGTCTGCTGAGTTGAAGTTAGCACTACTATTGCCCATATTATAGCTAAGCGAAAGCTGAGCAACACCATTTTCAATTGCTTCCGTGCATCCTTCGGTTATTTCTACATAACGGAATGGTAAAATACCATCCAAACCAAAAGGTAATTTTTTGTTATTCGGAATATTCGATTCAGGCAATGCTACACGATAGTTTTTGGAGTGACTTGGTTCAATAACAATACTATCCCTATGAAATCCAATAGAAGCTTGTTTTGTCCGATTGCCATTTACAATATGATGATGGACAGCAGATTCACTGATCTGTATTTCAATTGCTTGAGGTTTGGCTATTTGTGTTAAGTCAAATTCCACAGTGCCAAACCACGTTTTTTTAAACTCAAAGAAACAATGACTTTCTGAATGTCTAATAATTTTAGAAGGTACATTGCGAATTAGTTGCATACTTTCTAAAGCCGGAAGATTTGATTCTCCTACAACCGCTTTGATCTTATGAGTGCCCCTAACTTGAACGTTAATCGATTTTGCTTTTTGATATTCCCTATAAGCTGCGGTTCCGCTCAATAATAATATCGTTATGAAAAGAATCTTAATCCTCATAGCCCTATTAAATCCGAAGTAGTGAACTTATAAAAACACATCACTCGCTGCCTATAAACAGCATGGCGTTTAGCACGAATTGCATTAATGGAAGTCTTGTACATCTGTTTACTGTTAGTACTTTGTTTATGCTTTACAGCGGTGCGAAATTATAATTTATAAAGTGTCAAAAACGATATTAAAACTCAAGAATCGGCTTAACTTGATTTCGTATATGTTTATTTCACTTATTTAAATAGTTAATTTTTTTTGACTCGATCACCACTGCCCTTGCCCGTTAGGGTCATTGCAATGTATTTCATATAATTTTTTATTGTCAGTTCTGCTAACATCTGCGCATCGGTTTGCGCTAATAATTCGGGCGTAGACATGTCTATTTCATTTACTTGCGCTAGACCCGTAACACCAGGCCTTGCGTCAAACACCCGGTATTTATCTCGAGCGTCAGTAAGCTCTTGTTGATTAAACAGCCCTGGTCGTGGTCCCACTAAACTCATTTCGCCTTTTAATACATTCCACAGTTGCGGCAACTCATCAAGCTTAGTTTTACGTAAGAATCCACCGAAAGGCGTTATCGAACTAGCGCTGGCTAGATGGCTGGCAACAGAAGCAGTATCAGTTTTCATAGTACGAAACTTTATTAAAACAAAGGGCTTTTTGTCTCGACCTACGCGAACTTGGCGGAATATCGGGGAGCCAGTATCAAAGTAACCTACAATGGTAATAATGATTAAAATAGGTAGCCCAAACAACAAACCAAAAAATGCAAATAAGATATCTATCGAGCGAATCAAGATTTTTCCTCTTTAATAAAACAGCGACGAATGCCTTCCTCAACGGTAATCGGCGGTTTCCAACCGAGGGTACGTTTAGTATGGCTTATATTAAGCTGTAAATTGCCACATAGCCTGTCAATTACTGCCTGTTTGCCCGTCATTTTACCTACAATTTTTAACCAACTAATGGGCATTGGGACTAACATGGGTTTTTTACCAGCAGCTTGCGTCATCATTTTTAATAGATCGGTAGTAGATATATCGTGATCGTCACTGACTAAAAATGTTTGATTGGCTGCCTTAGGGTGACTCGTGCAAGTAATGATTAAATCGACGAGGTTGTCTAATGCAACCAAACTGCGTTTGTTATTAATAGCGCCTAACGGAAGAGGGAGATTTCTTTTTGCTACATTAATCATAGTAGCAAAATTTGCTTTCACTCCTGGCCCGTATACCAAGGGTGGTCGGATGATTACAATCTCCATTTCGGTTTCAGCAGCAAGTTTTTGCAAGGCTACTTCTGCTTTCGCTTTAGAAATGCCATAAGGGTCTTCAGTTTTTAAAACGCTACTGGACGTAAACGCTTGATCAACTTCAGTTTCTTCGCCATTTACTTTAATTGAACTGATAAAAACAAAGCGTTTCACGCCAGAAGCTTCAGCTTGTCTCGCCAAGTTTAAAGTACCTGCGGTGTTCACTTCATCGTAGGCTAGCTGCGGATCTGATGTAGTATCATTCATCACATGCGCCCTTGCTGCAGCATGAATAACAACATCAACACCCTTTAAAAAAGATTTAAAGTCAACTGTGCCGTTAATCTCTGCCTGACAAAATCTATGCTCACTTAACTTAGGGTCTGTTCTACCCAGTAACCTAAGTTCCTTAGCGCACAATTTATGGGCAAGTGAACGTCCTACAAACCCAGTGGCACCAGTCAGTAGTATAATTTTATCCATTTTGATTAACCAAACTCACTATATCCTGCGCCATTTCGTTCATTATCGTTTCTCTCGCAAACTTTTTCACAAACTCTGCTCTCGGCTGAACGCCCAATGCTAGCATGTCAAATGAGTTAAAAGCATCTTCCTCATCACTAGGATAAAAAACTGCAGAGTTAGTGACTTCTTTTTGCAAAAACTCCGCTGCGTATCCAGACACACCAGCCCATATTGGTTTACCTAACGCTGCATATTCAAATATTTTTGATGGAAGGACCTTGCGAAAAGCTGCATAGTCATTCAAATGCAAAAATAATACATCTGCACGCTGATACTCACTGATCAACTCTGCTCTGCTCACTGGCGGCAAAAGCTCTACATTAGGTGCATCTTTGAGGTATTGTTCCAGCATCACTTTACGACCGCCATCACCAATTATACGAAACTTAGCGATCCCTTCCATTCGTTTCGCCAAGGCAGGTAATATAGTATGTAATCCTTGCCCTTCACCAATATTGCCAGCATAAAGCACAATAGCATCTTCACTACCTTTAGCAACCTGAGGTGACGTTGGGGCCACGGCTAAAAACTCATTATCAATCCCATTTGTAAACCAGCGGTACTCAGCTTTCGGATAACGGTTATAAAAATAATCAGCAAAACCTTTGGAAACCAAGTTTATACGCTCGGCTTTAGCAAATGCGTATGACTCAATCAATGAAAATAGTGGCTTTGCAATCCAAGTAATTTTGGTAGGCAAAACATCGTTTATGGTGTCAACAAAAATATCTCTAATATCAAGATATAAGGGTGCTTTTTTTGCATGCGAAATCCGAGCACCAAGAAAAGCTGTAAACAAGCGTGATGATGTTGCAAAAACAAGATCATAATCTTTACTATTGGAGATTTTTTTGGCTTGGCGGTAAAAAGTAGTAAAAGCTTTGATTTGATCTAACATTCCGCTTTTGTGAGAAGGTAACGCAATTCGATGTATCTCGACACCGTCTTTAACTTCATGCTCAGGTGCTTGAGCAGAAAATGAGGCATAACGATTTGGTAGTGTTGTAATGACCTCAAGTGTAACGCCGTGTTGTTTTTTCAATTGCTCAACTAGCGCTGTGCAACGAAAAGAGCCGGCACATAGATCTGGTTCATAATAAAAAGATAGAATTAAAACTTTCAAAATCATTTTCCTAGATAATAGAAAAGGTGGTGTTAACTGTAGCTTTGCTAAAGTTGGCAACAATCTTATTCGAGCTCTCTGTTTCACCAAAACCAGGATGCCAACTTGAAGGCTCTATAATTAATTTTGCATCACTCTTTACAGTTACTTGCTTGCCATTAAATAGCGTTAACTCAATTTGAAATTCAGACAACTGTTCAACTTTAACTTGCGGATGCAAATGCCAATGAGCGGTCGCATTTATAAATTCACCATCAAGCTGATCAGAAATTGTAACGGTCATATCCTCTGCCAAAACTTTACGTATATGGGTAACATTACCTTTTAGTCTGTTATATCCATCATGGGATGCAACAAGTGTCACTATATTATTTCGATTGTTGGTTTTGATTAGTTTTGAGTATGCTCGTCGCGCCACACGAAAACCGCTCCATACTTCTGATGAATCGGCATTGTCTACCTCGACGGTATTATGCGCGGCAGTTTGCCGCTGCCTTAATCTTTCTTTACTCACGCCATAAATTGACGTACCTGAGTTTACTAAAACTCGCTGGAGTCCAACAGACCATTCCAAACTCAATGTATCAGCATGAGCATGACCCGGAAGATAATCAGGGCCAACAGCTGCGTGGTCAAAGAGTAGGGTATGCTCTCGCATCGAAACTCGACTATAGCCAGAGGCGTTTAGTGTAATTAACTCAGGTAAAGCCGGTTCATCCAATTGCAATCCCAAACTTTCCGCGTAGGTAAACAATTGCGCAGGAGCAGCTGAAATTCCGAATGAACTGTCATTAAAAAAACTCACATCTCCATCTGGATGTTGCATTACATTTAACCAACTTAGTGCTTTTAGCGCAACACTTCGCCAATGTGGCAATAAAGTAAGCAATTCCTCTCGTTTGGTGATTAATGCTAGATTGATTAAGTCAAGTAAGTCCCATAGTAAAATACAGTGGTACATTGGGCTTAACTCAAAATGCCCACCATCAGCTAGAAACTGCTCTGGAATTTCTTTTTCCAATACTTTCAAGCCAATGTGCAGAAAACGTTGTGAGTCGTCGCCGTCCAAAAAGCAACCGACAAAAACTAAAGCCTTAGCATTCGCAAAAAGGTGATTGCCTAATATATGGTATTCCATCTGTCGGCTGAGCGCAGCAGCCTGTTGAGCAATGCTAATAATTATTGTAGTGTCGTTAATACCTGCGCGTCGATACCACTTGACCCAATTTACTAATCTTAACGATAGCGGGTAAGGTTCCCAACCATTTCCCGAAAAATCAGCGTTTTCAGTAATCCAACGTTTGACGAGTTGCAGTTGTGTTTCTGTTCTTAACAAATTGTCTTGTGCATTTAAATCGTCAAAATAGTGCAAATTATAAAGCCAAAGCTTTTCATACTCAGGATTATTCCAATCCTGATCTGAACCAATAGTGATGGATAAGTTCAGAAACTTAACCTTATTGGCGCCTAAAAATGTTGGCGCTGCTACTTCAGGTCCTTTCCAAGACCAAGAGGCAGAGCTAGATGCTTGTAAATTAGGAGAAACTTTGCGAAGTTTAAAAAACTTATAGTAAATTCTATATGCAATTTGTTCAAAGCGTAAGGGCTTTACTGTGTGGTAAAGCCGTTGATATTTATCGAGAAACTGCATATTTAGTTATTTTGCATCCGCAATTGTTCTGCAATTTCAAGAGAAACTCTTGCAACTTCAAACACTTCATCTACCGGAATTGGACAGTCTTCCCCCTCATTTATAGCAGCCAAAAAAGCTTTACAACAGGCCACTTGCCCTTTGTCTTGACGCCACAAATTCATTTTTGAAAACCCTGGCCAACCAAAAGCCTTCAGCTTTAAGAAATTATCTAATTGCAGCACACGTCCAGCGGTGAATACTTCAATACGTTCTTTCGGAAAGCTTGATGAACCATTCGCTAAATAGTGTATTGTACCAAAAGAACCATCAGCAAAAGCTAAGATAATGGCAGCTTTATCTTCAGTTATTGCCTGATGAGCATTATCTCCCATACGACGCGCTTGCACAGACACTATCTCAGAACCTGCCAAATATCTCATTAAGTCAACAAAGTGACAAGCTTCGCCAATTATTCGTCCTCCACCGATTAAATTATCCTGCGTCCAGTGATCAGCTGGAATAGCTCCTGCATTCATAGTCATAATGAAAGATTTCGGCTCTTTAACAGCGCTTAGCAATGACTTCATCTTTTGAATATGAGGGGAGAAGCGTCGATTAAAACCAACCATTAGATGTTGCTTACCTTCAGTATTAGCAAAAGCAGCCTCAACTTTAGCTAATTCATCTGTAGTAATGGCCAACGGTTTCTCAACGAATATATGTTTACCCTGCTGCAACGCCATTTCTGTAAAATGAGCGTGACTATTATGCTGAGTGACGATAATGACAGTGTTGATATCAGGATTGTTGATTAATGCGTGCGTATCTGTCGATGCATTAGCAAAACCAGCCTTCTCACCATGGATAACACTGTTAATACCACCCGACGTAGTAATCGTATGTAGTTGCCCACCTGCTGATTTAAAAGCAGGAATTAAAACCCTTGATGCGTAATTACCAGCCCCAATAAATCCGATAGTAGGTTTGGTAGCTATAAAAGTTTGTTCAGCTAGACTAACTGAGCGAATATGTCTTGTTTTAAACTCACTAGGGTATTGCAGTAAAATGCCAAGCGCAGATTTATCATCAGTTAAAACCGAGTACGCTTCGGAAGCATTCTCAAATACGAACCTATGCGTAATTAATGCCTCAACATCTAATGCTCCTGCCGATAACATGTCAAGTACTGCTTCAAAATTTCGTTGTTCAGTCCAGCGAACAAAAGGCAGTGGGTAATCTATGCCCTTATGTTCATAATCTGGATCATAACGTCCCGGCCCATATGAACAAGACACCTGAAAGCTCAATTCTTTTTCATAAAAATCAGCGCGATTTAACTCAAGGCCAGTTACGCCGACTAGAACAATACGCCCACGTTTGCGACTCATGCGGGCTGCTTGCGTAACAGGATCGTTAGACTTTGTCGAAGCCGTAATAATGACAGCATCCACACCATGACCGCGGCTGAAAGCCATGCCAGCTGAAACTGGGTCTTCGCCAAGTCCTGGGTTACATACCTCAGCACCGAACTGCTGAGCTAACTCCAGCTTTCGCTGATCAAAGTCGATAGCTAGCACACGACATCCCTGCGCCCTTAATAATTGGACCGTCAACAAGCCGATTAAACCAACTCCGGTTACAACAACAGCCTCACCTAATGTAGGGTTTGCCAACCGTATACCTTGTAAACCAATACTGGCAACAACAGTAAAGGAGGCAGCCTCATCACTAACGTTATCTGGTATTTTAGCGCATAAATTTTTTGGCACCCTTGCAACATCTGCATGAGGCCCATTTGAAAGCACTCTATCTCCGAGAGAAAATTTGTCGGAGCCTTCACCTACAGCTTCAATAATTCCGACGTTGCAATATCCTAGGGGAAGCGGTTGCCCTAGTTTCGAACGAACGGCATCAACAGTCGTAAACAAACCATCTGTTTGGACTTTTTCGAGCACCATTTTTACTTTTTCGGGTTGCTGCCTCGCCTTTTCAATCAAAGACGCTTTACCGAAATCAACGAGCATTCTTTCCGTACCCGCTGAAATTAAACTGCAGGTAGTATTAATAAGGACTTGTCCCTTACTAACGGATGGCGCAGGTGCAGAAACTACTTTGGTGCCACCTTTTGCTAAATCTTGTAAAATTTGTTTCATTAGATTGCTTCTATATTTTTGTTAAGTCGATTCACAAGTGAGAATAACCGTGTCTAAGTCACCATTTACAGCACCAATTTTATAGCCATAAATAGTATTTTGTTTTTTATTTCCGCCGGGAAACATTATTGTTCCGAATTGAAATGGCCTGTAAGGAAAGATATCTTTATCAACTGAGTAGACTACTCGAACGTCGAAATCACTCTTGCGACAGGTCACAATATCGGATCGATTTTCAATTATGTTGGGAGCTGGCTTATTATCGAGTAAAGAATGCATTTTGCTTTTAACCATCTCAGTCGGTTCAGTAGAGGTGGAGAATACATAGTAATCATTCAACTCGCATCCATAGATACAAGAACCATTTAAGTTATTTAAGAATACAGATTGCCAGCCATCAACGTCGTTTTTCAACATCCTTATGCTATTTGGTTCAATTTGTGAGTCTGTAGCATACAGTAGGCCTTCTTCAGTCGGGAAAGCAACACATGCTCGATATATTTGGTGACCTGCGACAATAGTTTCTACGTTGGTAAAACCGTCCTTTGCATTAAAAATAGCCGCCGCATTCCCAAAGTCCCCTGTCAGTATCCACACGGAATTTCTTAAATCATCAATAATTAATGAATGAATATGATTTATCATACCGCTTTCAAAGGTATAAATAGGACGCCATGCACTACCCCGAAAAAAAATCGAAACCGGCTTTTTATTTCGGTTGGAAATATACTCTCCAAAATACAAACCGTCTTCAAAGCCTGCTATAGATTTTACAATGGTAAAGCTAAGAGGGCCTCTTCCTTCCGGAAATGAGAAATCTACAGTTAATTTTTTAGCTTTTAAATCATAGCGATATATTTTCGATTCGAAGACCAAATAATAAGCCGAATCGTACTCGATCGAAGCACCAACTCCAAGGCGTTTTGCCCTGTAATAGAGGTTTGACTTGCTACAGAAGCTGTTAATAAGTGAGGTTGGCAAACTACATATAAGCACCTCCATATTATCAATAACTCTATAAATTTTGTTATATCTTGAGACAATCAAAGCACCTACAGCATCTATAAAAAGTACTTTTGTGCCTTGCATTGTTGTGAGATTAGACCCAGAAGTAGGGATAGCCACATGAATTCCTATTATTTAAATGAATATTCAAATCCTTAGCGTTAAGTGTTTCTATAAGAATACCATCTATTACGGTGCTCTTGAGTAAACCTGAGTCAATAAGGTCTTTAGCGAGAGTTCTTTCTCCAAAATGGAGAGCACCCCACTTTGGCGCCCTTTCTCTAAGCTGAATGTTGGTTTCATTTTCACCATTGATGATTTTAAACTTTTTGTCGATATACCAATCTTTTACGGGCCAGTCTTTATCCTGAACATCTTCTGCAATATGAATAGAGGTTAGGCTATGTGTTAAATCTGTCCCTAAGCCAATTATTAAAGCATCATTATCTAGACACTTCTTCCAAGACGAGTTTGGACCGCACGCCAAAGGCGATTCACCAACCAGGTTATCCTTCATTAATTCATTAGCCAAAGGTCCAAGTGCCACCATAGTATTAATGGGATGTTCACTTCTGACACTCTCAAATCTCTTACTCAGCATTAATGGCAGCACTCCTGTTTTTATTCCTGACTTTTGCACATCATATAAATATACTTGATCAAGCACATCCTGTTTAAGATAGTCTCTTGTATCCACAGAATTATCAAATTTTGGCATCGCGGGCATTGCTAAAGTGCCTTGGCTACCTACCAAATCAAGTAAAAAATCAACTATTTGATTTGGCGTTTTTCCGCGACCTTTAAATGGCGCATATGCGGAATGAACTAATAAAAGACGACCTGGCTTCGCTCCTTGAGCTACCAAAAAGTTCTCTATCTTTTGATAATCAACTGCAGAAACTAATGGAGTAGAAGTATTCTTTTTAATAACTCGTTTTGAAAGCCAACCAACATTAGCCCAATAAAGACGCCTAACAACCATTTCAATATGCGGAGATAAGGCCATAATCTTTTTACTTATAGAAGTATTTGCCATGACGGCTCCCTTAGTAGGTATGTTGACCGCCATTGATGGCAAGATTACTACCGGTAACGAAACCAGCATCGTCAGAAGCTAAATAACACACAGCTTTTGCGACTTCTCGTGGCTTACCTAAACGGCCAATAGGTATCTGAGTTATCATATTGCCCAGCACATCTTCTGGCATCTTTTTAGTCATCTCGGTTTCTATATAGCCTGGCGAAACACTATTCACTGTTACACCTTTCCTTGCGCCTTCAAAGGCAAGTGCTTTGGTAAATCCATAAATTCCAGATTTGGCTGCTGAATAATTAGCTTGTCCAAACTGCCCTTTTTGCCCATTTATCGAAGATATATTTATAATTCTTCCAAAACCATTGGCGTACATTTGGTCAAATACTAACTTAGTTACGTTGTACAGTGAGTTTAAATTTGTATCAATAACTGAACACCATTCTTCCTGTGTCATTTTTCTAAAACTTGCGTCTGCAGTGATGCCTGCATTGTTTACCAAGACAGATATTGGACCAATAGTTTTGCTCACGTCCAAAAACAACTGCTGACAGGAATCAAAGCATGTTACGTCTACCGGCTTAATAGAACAGTTCATATTCTCAGTTTGCATAGAATCAAGCCATTTTTCTGCAGTCTTTTTATTTTCTGGTCTGAATGTGCCAACGACGTAGAAGCCGTCTAAACACAACTGCCTAGAGATCTCTGTACCGATCCCACCTATTGCTCCTGTGACTAAAGCAATCCTCTTTGTAGTTAACATTAAAGTTCGTCCTTTCTAAATGTATTTAAATAATAATCATATGATTTTACATGCTCACGACACATAAATGATGAAGGCTGTTGACTGGTTGTACCGTGTTCGCGATCGTGAATAATAATTTGAGGTACATGTACAATTTTTAGTGATTTCGCTCTCGCCTGTTCTGCTACGAAACCTTCTTCGCCAAACAAAAAACGCGGATACTCAATGCTAGCACCAGCTAAAAAGTATTGCTTCGTAAAAATAATGAAAGATCCATGAGCACCATACATTTCATAGAAACTTTTCCCAAGCGATACTGTTGCATTATCAGACTGTTGTTGTCTTTTTGAAGCAACGTATTCTTTGATTCTCGTGAGTAAGTTATATACGTTAAACAATAACGGAAATTCGAAAAGGGAACGGGCAAACTTTATTTTTCTTACGCTCGGTCTCACCCTCATCTTAGGATTGAGATCTCTACCGTTGCTCATTGAGAGAATTGATGGTGCGATTACGCCAACATCTTTTGCGACCTGAAGTGCGTTTAAGCTTTTAAAAAAAGATCTATCAACTTGCAAATCGACGTTTGAAACTGCGATGTAATCAAACTCTTTGATATCAATATTAAGGCTACGAACACCTCTTAAAAATGCAGGAAAGTACCCAATGTTATCATTTTTTATAAAAGTATAGTTGAACTTGAATTTAGCGTTAACTAAATCGGCAGGTGGCACTGACGTGGAGTTATCACTTAAAACCACAAACAGTTCTAGCTGTTCTTTCTCATTGTCAGAAGCTAATGCTATTGATTCAAGTAAATTTTTAGCGTCGTTGTGAGCGTTATAGCAAACAGCGATTATACATACCTTGGTTTTCAAACTACCCTCACTGACGTTTGGAGCAATCTAATACAAAAGATGATAATTAGATTGACTAGAAATACAAAAGGAATTGTTATCCACATAAATGTGCTAATGATATAACTTTGATATGAGACACCAACGAAAAATATAAAAAATAAAATATAAAATATATTTGCTTTACTGCAAAGCAAACGATAGAAAAAAAGATTTGAAATAAAGCCTGCAGCTAGAGCAAAAAACAAACTACCTAAGATCGTAAAGTCTGTAATTAAACCTCTAAATACCGTGTAAATATTAGTCTTAACGTATTTACCATAAGTGTAAAACTCGTCATAAACGCCCATAGGAATCTCTCTGTCATCCCCAAACAATCTAAATAAAGACATAAAGGTATAAAAACCACCAGATAGACTTTCTTGCCTATAGTCCAAAGACCCATAGTTGAAATAACGAACACTTAACCAATCTGAAAAGGCAAATAAATGACCAGAAGAATAAGTAACAAGATAAAATCTAATTTTCTCTACAATAATTTCAACCTCAGCGCCTTGGAGCCCTCTAGATACAAATGATGAAACTAATAAAGGGAATGCAAATAGTCCAAAAATACCAAACTTCTTTAAAGTTGATATTGTAAGCAACTGATACTTCTGATTATAAATACCGGCGACGAGCACTCCGGCATAAAAAACAAAAACTGAAAAGAAAAACAATCCTTTTGCACTTTGCAATGTCATTGCTAAAATAGATGGTAGAAAGGATAAGATGATTATGAGAACATTTTTTCTAGTGTCAGTTTTTGTGGCGCCATAATACAAACCACCAAGAACAATCGTAATATAGCTTCCTTGCAAGCCTGCTTGAGAAAATATGTTTGGTTTCACTTCCGCACTATATCGCATATTTGCAAACTCACCAGCTAGAGCAACCGGGTTTAACATTTCTTGAAATGAAAAACCTTGCATGACCATGCCTATTAAGAAAAATATACTTGTGGTTACGCTAATAGTATAAAAACTAATTGAAAAAAGCCTATTGCCAAACCAAACATATGCTGGTTGTTTATCCTTATTTAACTTTAACGCCGTTTTCCAATTAAATAAGATTAAGCTCACGGAAAATAACATACAAAAAACAAATATGTACATTATTGCCAGAGGATTAATCGGAGTTTTATAGGCCAAAATCAATGGCAAAAATGTGTACAAGAACCAAAATAGATTCAAAATCGAAGATGGATTCACCCAAGTTGATGTGATTTTTTTACATAACCAAGCTGTTACTAAAAACCCCAATGAAATGATTATCGATATCAACTTGTATGCTATTAATTCAGACACGGGAGCTTATACTCTTAAATTTTATTAGGAAAAATACTAACAATAAAACTTCGGACAAAGTATAGGCAATCGCTGCTCCGAACTCATTAAACTGATAACCTAAAATTAGAGTAACAAATACAGACACAACTCCTACTAAAAATATTGCCTTGGCATAATAACTGCCAAAATTCATTAGGCTCATACCAATAGTCCCAAACATATAATTGCACACACCAAAAACAGTGGCAAAAGACATAACAAAGAAAACCAAGAACGCCTGGTCTAAATCATGTGGTAACAATTCGTAAATTTGCAATATAATACCAACGCTCAACACTAAAACCATGCCCCCAATAAGGATGAGAAGCTGTGGAGTTGTCCGCATTAGTATTATTCTAAAGACTTCGTTTAAATCTTTACTATCTTTAACATCCTTTACCACTTTTGGATAAGCAAACTGATTTAAAGGTCTCACAAGTGCTTGAGTAGTTTTAATAAATTTTTCTGCTAATGCATAAATTGCTATAGCTGCAGGTGCAGATACTAGAGATAAAAGCAGTACATTACTCCCTCTAAAAAGGGCTACAGATAAGTTTCCCAAATATATTCCAAATCCATCCTTTAACTTTACAAATAACCTTTGTAGAGAAAATTGATACCTGCTAATTTGAAAATTTTTCGCCAAAAAGGAAAAACTAAGTAATCCTGACAACAAGTAGTTACCCCCTAAAATCAGAACAACTAGATTGAAGTCATTATTATCTTTGCAAAAAATCAGCGCAAAAACGATAGCTGAAGTTCTGCAGAAAAACACAATTATTGCAAGAATCAAGTTTTTTTCTATTGCTTGATGATAATAATTACTCTGTAAAATCATTCCTAAAGGAAAGAGCATCCAAAGTAAGGTGGAAACGAGAAACTCTTGATAAAAAAACAAAACAATGATGGTGCAACCGAAACATAGAGCGATGAAAATAAACAATCTTATAAGTAATATATCGTAAAAAATATTACACTTTTCTAGTAGGTCTTTATCATTTTGCCCAACATATTTCACACCGGTAACGTCGAAGCTATAAAGGCTAAAGGCAACCACGTATAGCACGATAGACTCTATTATCACTAACTGCGAAAACACCTCTTTATCAAATATAATAAACAGATACGGGAACAAAACCAAAGGGAGAAGGGCATTAGAGCCTTGTATCATGAATAGTGAAAAGATATTCAGCAATGACTTTCGATTCATTTTCACAGAATTATTTAATACAATAGCATTTATGCGTATCGCCGTACTTTACCGGACGAACGAATCGCAAATTCAAGTTTTGAGTTAACAAAGCCTTCACAGCCAAATACCTTTCGTATCTGATATTGTCGTTTGACTGGTTTTATGTTGCTTAAATACTTTATGACTTATTGACAGGATATAAATAATACTTTCTGCTAGTGGCTGTACAAGGGTCATCAACGTGCCAAGTTTCAACTTAGATGCAAGAGTTTCGATATTAGGCTCAACGTAGACCATAGATACAACATGCATTAAATCCGAGCTTTTTGTTCGTTCTGGTTTTTTTTCAACTAAAGATAATATTTTCATTAATCAAATCCTTTTTGAAAAATGACGAACTAACACTATCAACAAGGAAAGCATACCTCCTAACATTATAGCTAATATGCAAATCAATACCCTAGATGGCTTATCTTTTCTTTCCGATACTACTGCTGGGTCGACTGTTTTAAAAACATATTCGTCTCTCACGTTCGCTAGCATCAGAGTTTTGCTTTGCTCTTCAATCAGCGAATAAAGCATCGTCCGAACATCTGCAATGTTAGTTTGCTCAATTTGTCTATTCAAATAGGCTAAGCTATCTTCAGCTTCTGTCACTTCACGATTACGCATCTCGTCGTTAATTGCCTTTACGAGCAATGTTGCCCAATCTTTAGCTAAATAAGGAGAGAAATGCGAAACTGATAGTGTGATCATTCCAGTGTTTGTGTCTTGAGAAACGCTGAATAGTTCCATAAATACTTTATATGTTTCAAGAGCGCTGGGTTTCGCAACAAATGGCAATTTTACCTCTCTAACCCACTGATTAGTTTGTACGTTAAAGACGCCCTCATCTATTACTAAACTATCGCTGCTACGATTCCACTCTTTTGCAGCCATAAGAGGAATGAATAAATCATTTTTTTGAATAAAACGACCAACGAACTCGCGTGATTTTAATATTTCTATGGCAAGGCCTGTTTTGTCGCCACCTTGACTGAGATTTACTCCAGCTAGAGCAGCTAAGCCACCTAATTGTCCAGGAAGATTCATACCTGCATCCTCAGAAACAGGCGCGAGCAAAACTTCACTTTTATAAATATTAGGCAAACTTAAAGCATAAAAGACACCTGCTAAAGTGAAAACGAAAGTGGTAATGATAATAAGCCATTTACCTTTCCAAATCGCTGAACACAGCTCACGCAAGTTAATTTCATCTTCATTATTTTGTTGTGTTGGCATATTTTCAGACATCACAAACTCCCAATTGCAGCCAACGCCACCGCACTCTGATAAAGAATCTGCGTAATCCCCTGCCACAATGAAATATTATCATAATTCGTCACATCTCTCGGCACAACAATAGTATCCCCAGGCTCTAGTATCCCTTCACTACCACCACTAAACCAAAAATCGTTTTCAGGCACAGAAACAGAACCATCTGCCTTAACGATGTAAACCTTCGACTCGTCTCCATATTCGCGAACGCCCCCAGCCAGTTCGATGTAGTCACTCACAGTCAAATCATCCTGATACATGTAAGTTGTCGTGACAAATACTTCACCTATTACGGAAACAGCTGGCGTAATATTTGGAATGGACAATACATCGCCATTTTTTACTGTAATGTCTGCTGAATTGCTACCTGCTATGATATCTTCCAAATGGATTACCATTCTGCCAAGTGGTTCAACATCACTTAAGTCGTTTAGCACATCGGTCGCATTTTGGTAGTCAATAGTCCGTGAAAACTGGTTGTTGCTCAAATTATTATTCGCTAGCTGCTCTCGCAAATCTCGCACAGCCTTTTCAATGTTCTTTCTTTCTTTCTCTTTGAGCTCCTCTCGGCTAAAAACAGCCGCCCGTAACGTTGCGTTATCAGTTAAACCCCCTGCTCTCTCTATAATGCTCGACAGCTTCTCTCCCTCTGAAATTTGATAGCGCCCAGGAAAAACAACTTCACCTTTTAGCTCTATTGTATTGCTCTCAAACCATTGAGGTATACGCACAATATTCACAACGTCTTTTGATTTCAAAGCAACTTGCTGAACAGCAGGAAGTAACAATTGTTCAATCAAGTTTATATTTGTGTGACGTACTGTCGATATTCCATCAACAAAGATTACGCTAGAAATTTCAGCTGACTCCAAGTGAGCAGCCTCAGTTAAACCACCCGCGGCACTTAACATGCTTTGTAAATTCGGTAATTGTGGCAAAGGATAGTTGCCCGGATATTTCACTTGCCCAGTAATTTCAGCAAGTTGTACAGAATCTTTATTTGTCGCTTCGCTTTTCAAACGAGCAATTAAGGGGGCAAGTAAAGCCTTTCTTGAAAAGTCATTAGTGCTAGCCTTTTCAAACGCGTCTGTAGTGAAACGCTTCGCTTCAACGCCTTGCAAATACGCTGCATCGTTACTTTTAAGGTCGTCTTGAGCAGCTTTTAAGTCGCCGTCGACCACTTCGCCAGCAACGCCTTTAACAATATTTTGACCTACACGGTTAAAAATAAGCAATTCATCGAATGCCTGAAGGATCAGGTCGAAGTCACCATTAATAACATCAATAGGCTTGAATTGAATAATGGTAGTTTGTGTGTCAAATCTGCCTTTGCGCGCTACTAGACCATATTCAAGGTCGGTGTTACTCAGCAATGTTCGCTTGGTAATAAGATCTTTTAAGGTCAAACCACTATCCGCAATAATATTCGGCAGGTTAATTGCGCCGTTAACAACAATTGCATTACTGAATTCTTGGTTTGCTTTTGGCACTCGAATGAAGTCGCCATTTTGTAAGCCTTTTTTCATTGAGGCCAGTTCATTGGCTGCTAAGTTAATAATTGACAAACCATCGCTACTTCCGCCTCTTATCAACTGCATAGAGTTTTTATCTGCGGAAGGCAGAAAACCACCAACTAATTTAAATAAATCTGCCACGGTTTCAGTGGGCAACATTTCATAAATAGCAGGTCGTCTTACTTGGCCATCTACCGACACAATGTTCTGAGCCGTTGGCACAAATAAAACATCGCCTTGCTCTAAGCGAATATCGTTTGCGGTGTCGCCGTAAACAATTAAGTCGTACAAATCAAAAGTGGACACAGTTTTGCCATTTCGCTTCAATTCTATGTTGCGCAACGAACCAATCTTGTTAACGCCACCACTGTTAATGAGCGCGGTAGTAATGGTTGATAAGCCTGTTACTACAAGCGGTCCTGGTTGATAAACTTCACCGACTAAGAATATTTGAATCGTCCGAAGCTGCCCCATTGAAATATAAGGAGTAACACCTATTTTTTGTTGTTCATATTTTTGCTTAACTAACTCTTTGAGCTCACTGAAACTGGTACCGGCAACGTTCAATGGCCCTAGATCGGGTATATCAACGTTGCCTTCGTTATTAACTTCCAACTCATAATTACCCGATTCTTTACCGAAGAGTTGTAGTTTTACTGAATCACCAGGGCCGATGACATAATTCGAGGGCACTGGGATATTAGCGCTTGGCTGAGTGGCTTGTTCTCTGCTTTCAAAAATATCATAACCAAATGGCGCCAATTTTGCTGTCGTCTTTTCTACAACACTTTGTTTGGCAAGTTCCGCAGAAACCTCTTTTGTATCGAGGTCTCTCTCTACAAAGTCTATTTCGGTCTTTTGCTTATTGCTTTTACTGCCACTTTTTGCACCTTCGAGCATCGAGATATCAAAGCCCATCTGCTGTGCTAGTTGCTCTTGCTGGGCACGGGGTAAATTTTTGAATTGCTCAATTTGCTGCTGTGACGGCACAAACGACTGCGCGAGAGCCAGAGAGGAAATAGTTGTAAACACAACTACAGCAAATACTTTTTTAATGGAACGTAAGTTAATCACAGATGTAAAACCTTTTAATTATTTCCAAATACCTTTGGTGTCAACAATAAACCCTTGTGGTTTTTTCGCTTCCTTGAATGCTTTGTGGTCGACCAACAACACGTGAACTTGCGCGGTGTTGTATGCGTCGTCGAAGCGAGTTAATTTAACACCCTTAACATCCACGCTGGCCTCAACATTCGGCTCTACGCATACTAACGAATCACCATATAGTGTTGTTAACTCTCGAGCAATATTAAGCGCAGGACTTTCTCTTAAGTCATCAATGTCAGGCTTAAACGCCAAGCCGTAGCAAGCTATCTTCATGTCTGATAATGACATCGTTGCATTCGCGGCTAAGTAGTCTGCTACCGCCAATTTTACTTTTTTAATTACCCAAGCTGGCTTGCTATCGTTCACTTCTCGCGCTGTTTTAATCAACTTTGCAGAATCTGGTGAGCGACTAACGATGAACCAAGGATCCACAGCAATGCAGTGACCGCCCACGCCGGGGCCGGGTTGCAAAATATTCACTCTAGGGTGGCGATTCGCAAGTGCAATGAGCTCCCAAACGTCAATATCTGTTTCATCACATATAATCGACAATTCGTTTGCAAACGCGATACTCACGTCCCTTGATGCATTTTCAGTCAGTTTTGCCATTTCAGCAGTACGTGCGTTAGTAATAACGCAATCACCTTTAACAAATGCTTTGTATAACTCAACCGCTTTTGCTGAACATGCCGGAGTAATGCCGCCAATTACTCGATCATTTTCAATTAACTCTCTTACTACGTGACCAGGTAGAACTCGCTCCGGGCAGTGCGCAACGTATATATCTGAATCAATCGAGTTTTCACTTGGAAAGCTTAAATCCTCCCTAGCGGCCGCTAACCATTCCACCACCTTCTCGGTAGCACCAACAGGAGATGTTGATTCAAGTATGATCAAATCACCTTTCTTAAGCACTGGTGCTATGGCTGCGCATGCGGCTTGTATATACTTTAAATCTGGTTTTGGCACCGATGCAGACGGGTCGTTTTCAAATGGCGTAGGAACGGCTATCAAGAATGCGTCTGCAGACTCTGGCTTAGTAACGGCTCTCAAACGCCCCTTAGCAACGCCTTGTGCAACCAAAGCATCAAGGTCTGGCTCAACGATATGAATTTCACCGCGATTAATCGTATCCACAGCATGCTGATTCACATCAACACCGATCACTTTTTTACCGTGTGCTGCGAACATTGCCGCCGTTGGCAAACCGATATAGCCTAAGCCAATAACCGAAATCGTTTCAAATGCCATTCTTAATTTTCCTTTACTAATTCGTCTGCAATGCGCTGGCAAGCTTTACCGTCGCCGTATGGATTGTGCGCAAAGCTCATCGCCTTATATGCGTCTTCGTTGGTCAACAGTGTGTCCAACTCCTTACAAATTCTTTCTACATTTGTACCAACTAGCTTAACTGTACCCGCCGCTACAGCCTCTGGACGTTCGGTGGTATCGCGCATCACCAGCACAGGTTTACCTAATGATGGCGCTTCTTCTTGTATGCCGCCCGAATCGGTAAGGATGATGTTTGAACGGTCCATTAAATAAACAAATTCAAGATATTGCTGCGGGTCAATTAGCTTTATATTGTCAATATTAGACAACAAACGATTCACTGGCTCTTGCACTGCTGGGTTTAAATGCACTGGGTACAATATTTCAACATTGGGATATTTTTTTGCAGTGTTGGCCAATGCTTGGCAGATATTTTCAAAACCCTGCCCGAAATTTTCACGGCGATGGCCTGTCACCAAAATGAGTTTTTTGTTTTCATCTAAATAATTAAACTTAGCTTTCATGCTTTGCATGATGTCTTTGTCGTTCTTCAGCTTATCGCGAACTAGCAACAGTGCATCAATTACGGTATTACCCGTTATCGTAATTGTTTTCTCGTCGTGGTTTTCATTTAACAAGTTTTGCGCAGATTCTTTGGTAGGAGCGAAATGATAAGTGGTGATCGCGCCTGTTAGTTTACGATTCGCTTCTTCGGGCCATGGAGAATATATATTACCAGTGCGCAACCCCGCTTCAACGTGGCCCACTGCTATTTGCTCGTAGTAAGCGGCAAGACTGGTTGCAAACGTTGTTGCCGTATCGCCATGCACCAACACCACATCAGGCTTAAATTCAGTCAATACAGGTTTCATCTGCAGCAAGATTTTGGAGGTTACGTCGTTTAATGTTTGCTTGTGTTTCATTAAATCCAGATCGTAATCTGGCTTAATTTCGAAAAGCTCTAATACTTGGTCTAGCATCTCTCTGTGCTGAGCAGTAACGCACACTTTAGCGTCAAACCTTGGGTCTGATTCTAATGCTTTAACAAGGGGAGCCATTTTTATCGCTTCGGGGCGAGTGCCGAAAACACAAAGTACTTTTTTCAATACACTATTCATTAAATTGAGTCATCCAATTCCCTGCAACCCTGCAGAATTTTCCATAAGGGCGCGATCCTACTTAAATCTAGCCCTTTTGTCACACCTATTCGTAACTTTTTGCTCCTTTTTTGTATGTTTACATCAGTACATACACCATTTAACAAACTTGCAACTTCAACGCTTAACACTGCATAATGCGGTTTGACATACAGAACAATAAAAACAAACTGTTTTCAAGGAACAAAAATGACAATAGAAACACAAAATGACCGACGTTTTGTTGGTCATCCTATGGGATTACTTACGCTAGCAGGAACTGAAATGTGGGAACGCATGAGCTATTATGGCATGCGCGCACTTCTCGTTCTTTTTATGGTGCTTGCTATAGAGGATGGAGGGCTTGGGCTAACGGTCGCAACCGCTTCCGCAATTTATGGTCTGTATACAGGTGCTGTTTACTTCTTCGGCTTACCTGGTGGTTGGATTGCCGATCGCTTAATAGGCGGGCAAAAAGCGGTATTCTATGGCGGTATTGTGATCATGATAGGTCACATCATATTAGCTATCCCTTCCGATTCAACCTTTTTCATCGGCTTAATATTTGTTGTGCTCGGTACTGGTTTACTAAAACCTAACATTGGCGCAATGGTTGGTCAGCTATACTCACCAAGCGATTCAAGACGAGATAGCGCATACACCATTTATTATATGGGCATTAACATTGGTTCATTAATTGGTTATGGCGTATGCGGTTACCTTCAGGTGAACATGGGTTATCACTGGGCATTCGGAGCTGCTGCTGTTGGTATGGGTGTCGGTCTTATTCAATATAAATTGACGCTTAAAACCATCAAAGGCATTTCAGACAAACCGGTTGTTCCATTAACGCCTAACGCTCAGAAAACGGCCTATGCGGTTATCGGGGCTGTTTTGCTAGCCTTAGCGGCATTAACATTTTTTGTTTACACTGGCATTGTTGGTTTTGACCCAGTTGTTGTTGCTCAACAGGTTGCCATTGCTATCACTTGTATATTTTTACTCTACTTCGGCTACATTTTCTTTTTTGGAAAATTAGACGGTAACGAGCAGCGCCGCATGGGTGCTTTATTCCTTATTTGTTTAGCATCAACCTGTTTCTGGGCGGGTTTTGAACAAGCGGGTTCTTCACTTAACTTATTCGGCCAAGACTACACGCAGCGTATGATCGGCACGTTCGAAATTCCACCAGCGTGGTTCCAGTCTGCTAACTCTATTTTCATTATCCTTTTATCGCCTTTCTTCGCGTATATGTGGATGGCATTGGGTAAGCGCATGATAGAGCCAAGCTACAGCGTGAAGTGTGCAGTTGGCCTAATAATCATGGCATCAGGCTTTATCGTGATGTTCTTTGCAGCGCAACTAGCGGCTAGTGGCCTAAAAGTAGCGCCATATTGGTTGGTAGCTACCTACTTCCTACACACTGTTGGTGAGCTTTGGCTCAGCCCTGTTGCATTAAGTGCGGTGAGTAAGCTGTCACCCAAGCGCTTTGCGGGTCAAATGATGGGTGTGTTTGTATTAACTTATTCTATGGGTAGTATTATTGCTGGCATTTTCGCTGGTAAGTTCGACCCAGAGCAAGTTGACCAGATGCCTGGGCTTTATCTGCAAATCACTTACTTCAGTGTAGCGATTGGTATTGTCTTGTTATTGTTGTCGCTTAAAACGCGTAAGTGGGAGAAGTTGGCTGAGAAAGAGCCTACTTAAGCTTCTATGAAATATCGGCCGCATTCGCGGCCATTTAAGATCACGAAAGGCGATTATTAATGTTAATAATCGCCTTTTTTATTTGCTTGCATCGCTTTGGATGGCTAAGTTTATGTTAATACGCTGCCTGTGCTAAGCTGGGTAAAAAGCAATTACTAGCCTGATTTGAGTTAGCCTAGTCGGCGTTTTTTAGCAGAGGCTTCCACCACGTTTCATTATTCAAATACCACTGAATGGTTTTTTCAATACCTGATTCAAATGTTTCCGTTGGCACATAGCCTAGTTCATCATTTGATTTCGAAGGATCAATTGCATAGCGTCTGTCGTGCCCCGCTCTATCGGTCACAAACTCAATCAAGTTCTCGGATGTTCCGTTTATTGCATTTTTTGCTAAGGGGAAGCGGGTATGCAAGGCCGCGTCTTGACTAAATACTTTGTTAAGCAAGTCACATAGCAACTTAACGATATTAATATTCGCCCATTCGTTATTGCCGCCAATATTATAATTTTCGCCTAAGCGACCAGACTTAAGCACTAAATCTATGCCTTTAGCGTGATCGGCAACGTACAACCAATCCCTAATTTGCATGCCGTCGCCATAAACTGGCAATGGCTTGTCATGTAAAATGTTAGTTAAAATAAGCGGAATGAGCTTTTCAGGAAAATGGAAAGGCCCGTAATTATTCGAACAATTACTTGTTGTTACATTCAAACCATAGGTGTGATGGTAGGCTCTCACTAAGTGATCACTCGCAGCTTTACTTGCAGAGTAAGGCGAATTAGGCGCGTAAGGTGTGTCTTCATTGAAGGCCGGATCATCAGCTTCTAATGTGCCATAAACCTCATCGGTGCTGACATGGTGGAAGCGATGGTCGGCTTTAACGCCGTTATCCAGCCATACCTTTTTAGCCGCTTTGAGCAATGAGTAAGTGCCGATAATATTTGTTTCGATAAACTCGTCTGGCCCCGTAATAGAACGGTCAACATGTGACTCAGCTGCAAAATGCACAATAGTGCAGATCTCGTGTTTTTCTAGTAATTCTTCAACCAGGCTTTGATCGCAAATATTGCCGTGAACAAACTCGTAATTTTGAGCATCTTTAACTATATTTAAGCTCTCAATATTGCCCGCATAGGTCAGTGCATCAAGCACGACCACTAAATCACTCGGGTACTTTTCTTTCCAATAATGGACAAAATTCGCCCCAATAAAACCGGCACCACCGGTTACAAGAAGTTTTTTCAATTTAGTTAATCCTGTTTTTTAATTTCTATTAACACTGTTTCTAATGCATCTTCCCAATAGGGTAGCTCAACAGAGGGCAATGCCGCCTTAAACGAATCTTTAGATAACACGCTATAATGTGGTCTTTTTGCTGGTGTTGGATAATCAGCAGTATTGATGGGTTTGATAGGAATGGCTTTTGACAAAATGCCATGCTGCAATCCGAGTCGTTGAATGCTTTTAGCAAAATCAAACCAGCTTGCAACGCCTTCATCCGTGACATGATGAATACCAGAAAGCTTTGCCTCCGCAGCTGCTAGGCAGGCGCGAGCTAGGGTATCAACCGAGGTTGGCGTACCGACTTGGTCGCTTATAATGGTAAGCTGCTCTTTTTCACCCATAAACCGCAGCATTGAAGCAACAAAATTACCGCCGAACTCTGAATACACCCAGCTTGTTCTTAATATACAACTGCCGTTAGCGTTGGACTCTTGCATAGCCTTTTCACCTAACATTTTAGTCTTGCCATACACATTGACAGGATCGTAATTATCGTCAGGTAGGTAAGGAGAACCTTTGTCTCCTTTAAAAACATAGTCGGTAGACACGTGGACAAAATGAATACCGCGCGTTTCGCAATAGTGATTGAGTTTTTCAACCGCATGAAAGTTGATGCTAGTTGCTTTACTTTCTTCGCTTTCTGCTAAGTCTACAGCGGTATAGGCCGACGCATTAATGATTGCAGTGGGTTTAAAGCTATCTAATATGGTCACTAAACTGTCTGATGTGATATCAATATCTTCACGTCCTAAACTAACAGCAAATTCTTTTCCAGCTAACTGCAAACATTTTTTTGCTAACTGTCCATTTTTACCAATAATGACAATCATTATTTCAGATCCAAAACAGGAGCGTCAGCAAAAGCTAAGCCGTCTATATCCTTCTGTGATAACGACGTTTCAACGCCAGCAACTAATGGCCATTGAATATTCAATTGGCTGTCATTGTGCTTGATTGAAACCTCCGACTCCGGATGATAATAATCGGTGCATTTGTAAGTAAAGTCAGCAAATTCAGACATGACGTAAAAACCGTGAGCGAAACCGGCCGGAACCCATAACTGTTTTTTATTCTCCGCGCTAAGCTCTATACCAAAGGATTGACCATAAGTACTTGAGCCTTTTCTGACATCAACAGCCACGTCATAAACTGAACCATCGGTAACTCGGACTAATTTTCCCTGAGTATGCTTGAGTTGATAATGCAATCCACGCAAGATACCTTGTTTAGAGCGGCTCTGATTGTCTTGAACGAAAGTAACATCTGCGCATTGTTCTCTGAACCAATCATCGCGGAATGTCTCCATAAAGAAACCGCGAGTGTCACCAAATACGGTGGGTTCAATAACTTTCACATCTGGGATAGTGGTATTTACTATTTTCATTCTTTATCTAACCTTCTCATCAGCTATTTTGACTAAATATTCTCCGTAACCGCTTTTGATAAGGGGTTGTGCAATATCAATTAACTGCTGCTTGCTGATAAAACCTTTACGGAAGGCAATTTCTTCTGGACAGCATATTTTTAAGCCCTGCCTTTTTTCTATCGCAGAAATATAATTGGAAGCATCTAACAAGCTATCGATTGTACCTGTGTCGAGCCAAGCGGACCCTCTTCCCATCAACTGCACATTTAATTCACCTGCTTCGAGATAAAGATTATTCAAATCCGTAATCTCTAATTCACCTCGATGACTAGGCTTTATATTTTTGGCTAGTTCGACAACTTTGTTATCATAAAAATAAAGGCCGGTAACTGCATAATTTGACTTTGCTTTTTTTGGCTTCTCTTCAATGGAAATAGCCTTCCAATCATCGTCAAAATCGACAACGCCATATCGTTCAGGATCATTAACATGATAACCAAACACAGTCGCCCCAGTTGTCTGCTTTGAAGATTCCATCAGCGATTTTTGGAGATCATGACCGTAAAATATATTGTCACCTAAAATTAAGGTAACACTGTCATCACCAATAAATTCCTCACCTAAAATAAATGCTTGAGCCAAGCCATCTGGAGATGGTTGGACAACATACTCAATCTTAATTCCCCATTTGGACCCGTCGCCTAACAATTCTTGGAATCGCAGAGATTCTTCGGGCGTGGTAATGATGAGAATTTCAGATATACCCGCAATCATTAACGTCGACAGCGGATAGTAAATCATTGGCTTGTCATAAATTGGCATTAATTGCTTGCTAACTACCTGAGTTAACGGATGTAATCTAGACCCTGCACCACCTGCAAGGATAATTCCCTTTCTAGCCATTTGTATTCTCGTTTTGCTCACTAATTTACGGTATATTGTAGCCTAAAAATTAGTACATTAGAACGCAGGTGTTGCGTTCTTTGTTTATCAATTGACTAAAAAGAGATAAATTTGAAAATATACACCTCGACTAAAAAAATTCCCGGATTAGCCGACAAACCATTAACAGAACGCATGGCAATATTAGAGAATGCAGCCAAAAAAATGACTGTGCCAGAGAAAACATTATTAAATGTGCTCAAGCTGTTCGTGATTGTTCCGGTGTTTTATTTAGTGCTACAAGTGGCTGATAATTGGTTTTCGTTGCTTTGGGCGGGGCTTATTTTGCTGCTGTACCCAATTTTAGTGAAGCCCATTCAATATTCATTGAGTGCTAAATATATAAACCTTAGCAGCTTGAACAATTCCGACTAAATTTTTCTGTTAGAACCATCATTATTTAAAACGCGGGTATTAATATTTGTATGTTAGCGACATAAATTGACTGGTATTCTCTTGCTAGATTAGAAGAACAATTGGCCGCGCTTTATCCGCTTTATTAAATAACATGGTATTAGCCAAACGTATACTAAGTACTCTATTTGTCACATTCAGAACATAAAATGGATTTTACGATATAAGGAACCCGCAATATGAAATCGATACTCGTTACCGGCGGCACAGGCTACATAGGCAGCCATACGGTGCTGCAATTGCTTGAGGCAGGTTATAAAGTTGTTATCTTAGATAATTTTTCAAACTCATCTGAGGAAAGTTTAAAAAGAGTTGAAGAAATCACAGGTAAAACAGCGGATTTATATGAAGGTGATATTCGTGACACCGAACTATTAAATGAAATATTTAGCGAACATAAAATTGATGGCGTGATTCACTTCGCCGGCCTGAAGGCCGTTGGTGAATCTGTCGAAAAGCCGCTGATGTACTACGAAAACAACGTATACGGCACGCTGAACTTGTGTAAAGCGATGCAGGCCAACGGAGTGACTAATATAGTGTTCAGTTCGTCAGCGACCGTATATGGCGACCCAACAGAACTTCCACTGCATGAGAACTTACCTACTGGCTCACCTACCAACCCTTACGGCATGTCGAAGTTGATGGTTGAGCTTATGCTAACCGACCTATACAAAGCAGAGAACAATTGGAACATTGTGTTGTTGCGCTATTTTAATCCGGCGGGGGCTCACCCTAGTGGCAGAATTGGCGAAGACCCTAATGGTATCCCGAACAACCTAATGCCATTTATAACGCAAGTCGCCACCGGCAAACGTGAGTTTTTAAGCGTATTTGGCGATGACTACGACACTGTCGACGGTACCGGAGTGCGAGACTACATTCACGTTGATGATTTAGCTAACGGACATTTGAAAGCATTGGCTAAGTTAGAAGACAAAGCGGGATTAGTCACCTACAACTTAGGCACTGGCCAAGGTTATAGCGTGCTTGAAATGGTGCACATGTTTGAGCAAGCTTCTGGTCAAAAAGTCCCTTATAAGATTACTCCTCGCCGAGGTGGTGATGTTGCTGCTTGTTTTGCTGACCCTAAGTTAGCGGCAGAGGCACTAGGCTGGATAGCAGAAAAGGGCTTGAAGGAGATGTGTGAAGATTCTTGGCGTTGGCAGTCGAATAACCCGAATGGCTATAAAAGCTAAAAAATTAAAGGGGTCAGGGTGAATTAAATCCGGTGTTACCGGATTTAATTCACCCTGACCCCTTTAATTTACCTACTCCCTTTAGTATCCGCCACCTAAGTTACACATTCCTCCCGTTTTCGTTAAAACAAAAATTCAGTTCATCCAGCCAGTTTTATTAATTCCTGCATTAAATTACTATGTAAGCCATATCACCTAGTGTTATATTGATACAGCATAAATAAGGAAAGTTGTGCAGATTTACAAATTGAAGTGGTTTGACAGGTGGGCGAAATTTGAAAAGTTAAGCGACCGATCCCTCCTTAATGCATTTAATGAAATGAACGCTGGGTTGATTGATGCCAAACTAGGCAAATATATTTATAAAAAGCGAGTGGCAATTGCGGGTAAAGGCAAAAGCAGCTCCCTACGAACCATTGTTGCGTTTAAATCAGAAAGAAGAGCCCTTTTCATATATGGTTTCTCAAAGAGTAAGCAAGAAAATATTACCGATAAAGAATTAAAAGCGTTGAAGATTTTTGCTAGTGAGGTGATTGCCTATGATCAGCAAAAAATTGAAAATGCTATAAAAATTGGCACTTTTATAGAGGTAGAAATTTAATGAAAAGTGAAATTTTAAATGTCATTCATGAAGCAGCGACAGAACTAACTGATGCTGGAATAATGAAAGTAACAACAATGCGTGAACTGGATGTCCTTTGTTTACCTGTAGTCGAAAACTTTAGTGCCCAGCACATTAAATCGTTAAGAGAAAAGGAACATGTCAGTCAAGCCGTTTTTGCAGCCTATTTAAATACAAGTGCTTCAACGGTGAAACAGTGGGAACAAGGGGGCAAGAAGCCGCGCGGAACTTCTCTAAAGCTTCTTAATTTAGTTGCTCATAAGGGATTGAGTGGGTTGTGTTATTGAGTTCAAAATTAATGGGGTCAGGTGAGAAATTAAAGGGGTCAGGGTGAATTAAATCCGGTAACGCCGGATTTAATTCACCCTGACCCCTTTAATTTCCCTAACCCTTTTTAATTTCCTACATATCCTTCAACAAATCCTCAAAATCAGAAAAATCATCCTGCTCTTCTTCCAACTCTTCTTCCGTCTTCACGCCAACCTTACCATCGCTCACTTTAAACGCTAAACGCTGAAAATAAGCATCGCGAACAAACAAATAACGGTCAAGTGAACGGTTCAACGTTTCTTCTTGATCTAGTAGCGACGCTCTTACTTCGACAATTTTTACCACATTCGCCGCAATAACGTATGGGTCATTGATGACAGTCGTTGGCCAATAAACGTTATCGACCACTCTGCCAGTGAAGCTTCTAAAATCACTTGGTCCTAAGGCCGGTAGCATTAGGTACGGGCCCGTTCCGACACCCCATACGCCTAACACTTCGCCGAAGTCTTCTTCTTTCTCTTCTAAGCCCATTTTTGTTGCCACATCAAACAGGCCAACAATACCAATGGTACTGTTCACTAAAAAACGTCCAACGCTGGTCAGTGATTCAACAGGCTTACCCTGCAGCAAGTTGTTCACCGCGCTCGCAGGCTCACTCAAGTTTTCTGAAGCGTTAAGTAAACCGGTTCTGACGAACTGAGGAGTGACCGTAATATAAGCAACCGTAACTGGCTTTACCAAAAATCGGTCTAATATTTCATAGTTGAAATCCCAAAAAACACGGTTGATTGGCTCGAATGGGTCAACATTGCCGTCTTTCTCTGCCGCGCTATTACTTTCAACATTTGCGGCCGCTTGATTATTATCTATCTGCGCTTGCTCGCTAGCCGACTGACTTGCGCATCCACCTAATCCTAAGGCGAAAACTAACGCAATTATTTTAAACTGATTGATCACTGTACTTCCTTATTTATGGTTAAAGCGACAGGCTGCATGCTGTCGTTGACCTTCACACTGACTAGGCTTCCCTGTAACTCGCCAGGTCTGGTCATCACATCTTCATCTACTGATATACGCGCAGTTATAGTGACTTGTTCAGCATTTTTCAATGACATATTTGTAATCATTGCGTCTGCTGCACTCAAAGTCACGGAAATCGGGAACTGCGGTAAGCTTATTTTCTTTACCGCTAAAGGCACTCTGCTGCCAGAAACAGCGTCTTGTGCAAACACAATCAAGAAACCACTGGCAGGTATTTTATTCACTAAGTCATTTGCTACCGACACAGTCACTTCAAATCCTCGTTCGCCTGACTGTGGGCCAGAATCATTGATTGCTGCGTCAACAGACGCATTAGACCCAGCTAATGAAGAATTGCTTTCGTTTGCAACGCCGGTATTTGATTCCCTGCCATCCAGCGACAATAAGGCTTCAGACGCCCCCATAGAACGAAGTTGAGCAACTAAAGATTGATACAAAGTACTATTCGCCGAAAGCTCATCTTTAATCAGCGCAAAGTTGGCAAACGCCACTTCGCTATCATTTAGCTGCGCAGCTACTACCGTAAGCAGCAAACGATAATTGCGATTTTCAGGCGCCACTTGCACCAAATAACTCACCTGTCGTTTCGCATTCTGCAAGTTCTCGTCATCGCCAACCATCATCATGGCTTGGGCATACTTCATGCGGATATCTTGAGAGTCGGGGCTTATTTTCAACGCCTTGTCGAATGCAGCCACCGCCTCTTCAGTCTGACCTAAGGACATGCGCAGTCTGCCAAGCCACTGCCAACCCGTTGCGTCGTCTGGGTCTTTGCGCAACTGTTGGCGTATAACTAGCGCATATTTCTGGAACTCTTCAGGCTGAACGTCATTGGCAGGCTGCACTAAAATGCGCTGACTGAGTTCATCTATGTTCTCTGATGCATCTACTAAGTCCTTCAAGCCCGAAAGCTGATTGGCATCCACATATACCCAAACTGCTGCGATGATGGCCGGAATAGCGCCAATGATAAGCGGGATCTTCGCCGATTTCGCCGACAAACTGGTGCTTTTAGCTATTTCTTCCTGAGCTTCGTGGAATGCAGACTCATCAGCAAGCGCTACTTTCATCTCATTTATGGCAGTTTGCATCTCATCAGGGTCAATTAATCCCTCGGCTGCCTCTCGCTCAATTTCTTGAATACGCTGTTTAATAACATTGGTGTTGGACACTTCAAAACGTTTCTTCGCGTTTCGATCTTTGAGCCATGGATAAACGATAAAACCAGCAGCAATAAGCGCAAAAAATACGGCAAACAAATAAAAACTAGTCACTTATCATCCTTTAACAATTTATTAGCCGCAGCTAATTTATCTTCAACATCTTCGACTGGGGACACTTTGCGGCGTTTTATAAATACGCCCATCATGATAAAAGCAAACAATACAGGTAAAGCCCAAAGCCATATTGTCACGGGCGTTACTGGAGGTTGGTAATATACGAAGTCGCCGTAGCGCTCTTTCATGTAATCAATAACCTGCTGCTCTGAACTGCCCAGCTGCATTAGCTGATAAACTTTTCGACGCATGTCGTGGGCTATCATTGCGTCAGAGTCGGCGATGTTTTGATTTTGACACATAGGGCATCGCAGTTCGGCGGTTAGCTTTAAAAACGTTTTTCTATCATTTGGGTCTTCAAAAGAATAATTTTCGCCCATTTTCTCGGCTTCAGATACTTTTGCTAATGCTTCGCTGGTACTTAAATCTTGGGCGAATGCTGACGATGTAGCAAAACCGAATAGCAGTAATAACGTCAATAACCCTCGAAACAAGGTTATAATTTTCATTGCCCTGCTCCCGTGTCATTGTCTGCTAATTCATCTTGGGATAATTCACTCTTTGGCAGTGTATAGTCGATGCCGCTAGCCTCTAATTCAGTTTCGATATCAGCAAGTAATGGCGCAAATTTATTTCGCCAAACTCGCTCGTTTAAATCACCTAAGTGATGCACACGAATAACGCCATTTTGGTCAACTAAGAAGGTTTCAGGAGCGCCAGTTACGCCTAAATCCAGCGACGTATCGCGATAGACATCGAAAATATTAAACGCGTAGGGATCGCCGAACTTACCCAAAGTTGCGATAACTTCAGTGCGCACTCGTTCAATTGTTTTGGTCCCAAAGTTTGGGTCTAGGTCTTGATCGTAATACAAACCTACAATGTGGTAGCCTTTGTCCTTTAGGCTTTCCAAGTAAGGAAGCTCTATTGCACAAGTGACGCACCACACACCCCAGACGTTTATTAGCGTAACTTGCCCGTCAAAAACAGAGTTATCGTAGATTATCGATTCGTCCATCAAATCTGGTAATCGAAACTCTGGAAAGGCCTTTGTAACCGCCGTTGAATCTCGTTCGCGCGGGTCTGAATACAGCCCCTGGAACAAGAAAATCGTTAAGCCTAAAAACAATAGCAACGGCAGCAGAAACCACGTAATACGTTTCATGATCTCTGGCCCCTTGATAACTCAGACCAAGTTGTGCGTTTCATCGTCTCTGACCCCTTGATAATTTTCATCAAACCTGGCCCCTTGATAGCTTGGGTTTCAAGGTCTCTGGCCCCTTGATATTTGATTCGGTGACTACGTCGCGCCACTTGGCCATTTTCTTGATGCGGTAGCGTTTGTCGCTGATTGAGAAGATGCCGCCGATGCACATGATTATGGCGCCGCCCCAAATCCAAACGACGAAGGGTTTGTAGTAGATTCGGATGGCCCAAGCGTCGTTTGAGAGTGGTTCACCTAAAGCAACGAACAGGTCGCGGCTTAAGGTGGTGTGTATTCCGGCCTCAGTCATCGATGTGCGCTGAACTGGGTAGAAGCGTTTTTCTGGCTCGAGGTGATTCACAAATTCGCCGTTTTTGTACACGTCAAAAATACCGCGATCGGCACTGTAGTTGGGTCCTTCAATTTGCTTAACGCCTGTGAAAGAAACCGTATAATCTGCTATTTTGACGGTATCTCCTGTGTTCATGCGCACATCACGCTCTAATTCGTAGTTACTAACCAAGGTAATACCAATGAGCGTCACCGCAAAACCGACGTGACCTAAGACCATGCCCCAGTGACTTGGTGTTAGCTTGCGCAACGATGCTAGCACTGGCTCTGAACGTGTGTTTGATACAACGCGCTGACGCACTTCCAAGATAATCGCGATTAATATCCAGAAGCTCATCACCATGCCGAGCATGCCCATATAGGTGGGTTCGTCATACGTAAAGTTAATCAACAATCCGGCGGATAGCGCCAAAATCATTCCAAACACCAACTGATTTCTCAGTGCTGCCGGCGCCTGCTTTTTCCATCGTGATAGTGGACCAACGGCCATAAACAGAACGAAAGGCACAATCAGCAACGTAAACATTTCATTAAAGAACGGCGCACCAATCGATATCGTACCCAAACCGATTTCTTTGTGAACTAAAGGTAACAGCGTTCCTAGGAGAACGACGATAGTCGCTGCAACTAGCAGCACGTTATTGCCCATTAGCATCATTTCGCGTGAGAACATTTCATAACGCCCAACGCTTTTCAGCTGCGATGCACGTAATGCATAAAGCAATAGTGAGCCACCGATAACAACCACTAGTAAGCCTAAGATGAACAGACCACGGGATGGATCGCTGGCGAACGAATGCACCGACACCAGTACGCCCGAGCGAACTAGGAATGTACCAAGCAAGCTCAGTGAGAATGCCGCTATCGCTAGAAGCACGGTCCAAGACTTAAAGACTTTACGTTTTTCAGTAACCGCTAAGCTGTGCATTAGCGCTGTGCCGACTAACCAAGGCATAAACGATGCGTTCTCGACAGGATCCCAGAACCACCAGCCGCCCCAACCGAGTTCGTAGTAAGCCCACCAACTGCCCAATGCGATACCTACAGTGAGGAAACTCCACGCAGCAATTGTCCAAGGACGTGACCATCTAGCCCACGTTGAATCGAGTTGCCCACCAATTAACGCGGCTATAGCGAACGCGAACGCGACTGAGAAACCCACATAGCCCATATACAGCATAGGCGGGTGAATAATCATGCCGAAATCTTGCAGCAGTGGGTTCAAATCTCGCCCATCTACTGGGAAAAACGGCAATAAGCTATCGAACGGGTTTGATGTTAGCAACATAAACAAATAGAAACCTATGCTAACCATACCTAATACTGACAGCACGCGAGCAATCATTGCCTGCGGAATACCTTTCGAAAATGCAGCCACGGCGCAGGTCCATACGGCAAAAATTAAGCACCACAAAAGGAAACTGCCCTCATGTCCGCCCCAAACTGCTGTTATCTTGTAATAGATAGGCAGCGCACTGTTTGAGTTTTGCGCTACGTATTGAACACTAAAGTCGTCAACCGCGAATGAATAAGTTAAGCAACCATAGGCAAAAGCAGTAAATAAGAACAAACCGAAACTAAGAGGACGGCCCATTCTCATCATGGTTTGATTGTGAATTTGTGCGCCCCAAAGTGGATACACAGCAAGCAAAATAGACAGTGCTAACGCAATAATAAGCGCGATATTTCCTAACTCTGGGATCATTAGTAGCCCGCCTGTTCTGGTTTAACGTGCTTTATGCCTTTGAGCTGCTCTGCCAATTCTGGCGGCATGTACTCTTCATCGTGTTTAGCTAACACTTCATGCGCAACGATTAGATTATTGGGTTTTAAAATACCGGTAGCGACAATACCTTGCCCTTCACGAAACAAATCTGGCAGGCTACCGTTGAACTGAACAGTCACGATTGGACCCACGTCCATCAGGTCAAAGCTAACCGCCAACGTTTCTTCATCACGCGATACCGAACCCGGTACAACCAAGCCACCAATGCGCAATCGCTGCCCTACAACGGGCTTAATTCCCGTTTTGGTTTTTCCTTCAATCACTTCAGTGGGCGTATAAAACACATCAATTGAATCTTGCAAGGCATATAGCATGAAGCCTATTGCCGCAACAAGTAATACACCAACGCTTGTAACTGCGACGAGTCGCTGTTTACGTCTTGGGTTCATCGATTACCTCGGTATGTTCTAAATTATTGGAAATTTGTGCTTTCGGTTTAGCTTGCTGCTTAAGCTTGCGTGCAGCGCGAGCAGCCATGATACGCTCAGCTCTTGCTCTCTCTTTTTGTACACCCTGTTTGATTTTTTTGCTCACAATGACACTGTGAAATAACACGCCCGCCATACACAAAAATGTACAGATGAAAGAGGTCCATACGAAAAACGCATAGCCGCCCATGTTGAAAAAGTCGCTCATACTGTCGAATTGAAATTCCATTAATCATTTCCTCCCGACTTTAGGCTCTGTTTGTCATTGTTTTCGGCATCGCTCAATTTAGCGCCACCGACATCGACACTCGCAAACTCAGCACCACCAAAGCGCTTGGCAACCCATGGACGATGAAGGTCTCGCAATATAATTTCGTTCTTCATGCGAATAATAGTGACCCAGCCGATAAACGCGGCGAAGCCTAAAATGCAAACCAGCAGAGGAACGTACATTTCAAGCGCAATAGAGGGCTTGCCAATTTTGGTAATAGACGCGCCCTGATGCAGCGTGTTCCACCACTCCACGGAAAAGTGAATAATAGGAATATTGATAACGCCGACCATCGCCATAACCCCAGCGGCTTTACCCGCCTGCTGTTTGTCTTCAAACGCGGTATATAGCGATATAACGCCTAGGTACAAAAATAGCAAAATGAGCTGGGAGGTGAGTCGTGCATCCCAAAACCACCAAGTTCCCCACATGGGTTTACCCCAAAGCGAACCGGTAAATAAAGAAATTAGCGTCATTACCGCACCAACCGGTGCAATGGCTACCATAAACATATACGCCGTGCGCCATTGCCAAACAATGCCGACCAATGCAGCAATCGCCATAGCAACATAAGCGCCCATGGCGAGTATCGCGCTCGGCACATGGATATAGATAATACGGTAAGAGTCGCCCTGTTGATAATCTGAAGGTGCAAAGCCTAAACCCCAAACCAGCCCAACCGACAGACTCGCGATGGCGACAACAGCAAACCAGTTTTGCAAAACGTCGCACAGCCAGTAGGCTTTCTCAGGTTTCGCGAATGAATTTATCCACTTCCACATTAGTTCTGACTCACTTTTAATGAATACGCAATTGCCATTGGAGACAACGCAACTGAAAACAGGAGCAACGCCGCAATAATAGCAAGTTGCGGGTGATAAGGTAATAACATCGATGCCGATTCGATGGCCGACGTGGCAAAAATAAGCAACGGTATAAATATCGGAATTAATAGCAGCGCTAATAGCACCCCACCGCGATGTAAACCCACGGTCAGAGCAACGCCAATGGCACCCACAAAGCTAATCAGCGGCGTACCCAATAATAAGGTGAGCATCAACGCCACATACATATCCATCGTGAGATTCAAAAACACCGCAAGCAAGGGCGAAATCAAAAACAAAGGCACGATATGCATCAACCAGTGCGTAAAAACCTTCACCACGACAATCATGTATAAAGGCGTGGGTGACAAAATATATTGTTCTAAACTGCCGTCAGCGAAATCGTCTCGAAACATTCTCTCCATGCCCAGCAATAATGACAAGATAGCGGCAACCCAAATTACGCCACCACCTATACGCTGCAGCGTTTCAAGGTTCGGTCCAACCGCGAGCGGAAACAAGGTGATCACCAATACGAAAAACATCAGCGGCTGCATCAACTCGGCGCGTTGACGATAGGCAAGCGCCAAATCCTTCAAAAAAACGGCTTTCAACGCTACCATGAATACTCCAAGTGCAAATTGGACATCGGGTAATCGATATTTAAAACCTGATGCGATGTCATCACAATCGCACCGCCAGCGTTAAGGAAGACCTTCATTTTGCTTTCAAGTTCCGCTATTAAGTGAACGTCTAATGCAGTAAAAGGTTCATCTAATACCCAAATATTAGCGTCAGTCTTGAGCCAAAGCTTAGCCAAGGCAACACGACGCTGCTGCCCCGCCGACAAATTCTTTACCGCAATATCTTCTAAGCCGGTCAAGCCTAACTCTGCCAATTTGGCGTGAATAGCCTCATCATTTGTATCAATCGCGTGCTGTTGACACCAAAACCTCAGATTTTCAGTCGCCGTTAATAACTGACTGATGCCTTGTTTGTGGCCAAAATAAAGTAAGCGTTCGCTAGCGCCATGCACTACTTTGTGGCAGTCATGTCCGTTTATTTCGACGTATCCTGCTGCAGGCTGACTTAAGCCAACCAAAATGCGCAGCAAACTGGTTTTTCCAGCGCCGTTCTCACCCGTTACGTAAAGTAATTGGCCAGAATGAAGCTCGATATTGATATCCGAAAACAACTGGCGGTCACTTTTTTCACAGGCCACTTGTTGTGCTAGCAAAACACGCAAATAGAGATACTCGAATTAAGTTGATTATCTGCGGGATATTAGCACAATATTTCGATGTTTTGTGTGCTTAATCGTCAATGAATGTATGGAATATTCGATGCTATTGCGCAATATCAAACGATGAATTCTGATGATCGTTTTATGAACCTTGATTTGCGCAATAAAAATGCACATCAAATCGAGTTCTAAAAAAGACTAAACACTAAATTAAGATCAAACCATTGCTTTTTGGAGGTCTCGGCCGATAATCTAGGATATGGCTGAAATAACAACCGTCACACTAAACCAATTAAATGCGCTGACTCGTGGCTCAGAGACGTCCGCTGTCCGCAGTAACGTCAGCGCAAACAACCCACAAACGCTTAATGACGTTGCCGCAAAAGTCGTCATTAGCCAAGTATCTCCCAATACAGTGACCCTAACGAATCCACAAACTAGACAGTCGGTTCAATTGCCAGCGGCGGCCCTTGCGAACTTGGGCAACATTAAAACAGGCCAAGCACTCGAACTCGTCAACGTTGCTAATAAACCCAACACCTACGCCCTAATTCCTGCCGCAGTTACTAACCGACAAAGCGCCAATGTTGCTCAGCAATCTCAGTTATTGGCGAGCACTAGCATTAACGTAAACGACAATCAGCTAACTGCGCTGGTAGCAAAAGCATCCGCAGCTGGCGACATTAGCTTTGCGGGCAAACCAATTATCAATATTTCAGGTCGGATCACCGCAATTTCGGCTAATCAGGTTACCGTTAACTTTACGGTACCTGGTTCAAATCTGCCGGCGCAACTGGCGCAAATAACCTTGAGTCAAGCCCAAGTGAGTAACTTGAGTGTGAACAGTAATGTGAAGATTACGCTGGATGTTAGCGGCAAGCAGCCAAATATCATTTCTTTGAGCAGTGTTAATGTGGCAAGTGCTCAAAATTCTCAAAATGCACAAAGCGTAAACACCATTCTCAATTTAAGCTCGCAACTGGCGAAACTAAACAACGCAGTGCTGCCCAATAAATTAGTCAGTGCATCGATATTACAGCAGTTGGTAAGCTCTTTACGGCCAGGTAGTGCATCGCAGGGCACTTTACAGCAAAGCAGTTTACCGCCAAATTCTCTATCGCCTGGCAATTCAGCAGCGAATAATGTGCAAAACAACGCGTCTTCAGGCTTATCACAAGTGACTATTCCGCTAACTGATGCAAAGTTGGGCGACCTGCCTAAATCACTGTTATCCTCACTACAAAATGCGATTACTAGAGTAAACACTGCCGCGGCCACACAAGTCTCTCTTCTTATTGAAGGTACTGGTAACGCAAATTCTTTAAAACTCTCTGTTTTAGGTAACCTGAGTAAATCCTCTGGAGAACTTAATACGAGTCAAATTCGCACATTATTGGCAACAGCTGAAGGTAAAGCCTTAGGGAATGCAAGAAACGATAGTGTTGTTGATGCAGCAAAGCCTACCTTGACGAATAAGCAATTGGCGTCAAGTTCCGGCACAAACCCAGCGATAACCAAACCAAGCACAGAATCAGTCGCTGGGGCACTTTCTAATACGATAGCGAAGCAAGGTTTTATTGCAAGTAGAGCCGAGCTGGGTGTTAATCAAGCGGGCAATCCTTCTGTAAGTAATCCACAATCAGCATTGACGGATGCAGCCGCAGCAAGAAACCCAGCGGCAGCCCTTCCTAACTTCAAAACCGATTTGCTGTTAGAGCAACTCACTAAATTCATTAATACACCCGCCCAAACTTCTCAGCCTGCGGCGCAGCAAAATCCAACGATACTGACGCAGCTTTTGAGTCAATTACCGAATACAAAAATAACCTCGATTATTGAACAGCTGAGTAATTTGGCCGCGACACAAAAAGTGAACCCAGCAACCACCATTGATTCACTAAAAACACAAGTTCAAGCACTCAGCCAATCAACCTTAGCTCAATCCGCTAGCCAGAGCCAAACTCTCTCATTAGCCAACATTGTAAGCGCGTTGAATGCCGATGCAGATATCGCCGAGCTAAGCCCTGAAACGCAGGCACTATTAAGATATGTAAGAGAGCAACTGCCTAACACATCAGCAGCACAGCAAACAGCTATCGATGCTAAAACTATACAACAGCTAGTTGCTGCACCGCTGAATAATGCCCCTGTTAATGCATTATCTCCGACCGCTGTTAGTGGTTTTTTGTCTGGCTTAGTGACATTGCTACAGGTGAGCTTAGCCTCGAAACTGCAGCGTCAGTCGAATAAACAAGCGAGTAAAATGCAGGATCAAATTCCCGACGTGATAAAAAGTATAGTGCCTAACGTCACGAGTGCGCAAAGTGCGAAGTTATTGAATGACTTTAGACAGTTTGATGCCAAACACACCCTGAGTGCTGAAGTCGCAAAAATGCTATTTAGCCACCAAAATCACAAGCTCAAGAGCATCGAGTCGTCACTGCAGGGCCAAGATCAGCTCTACTATGCACTACCCAATATGTTTGATAAAAATGCGGACGATATTGAATTATTGGTTAAGCGAGAAACCCGTGATAATAAAAATTCCGAGAGTAATGAAGGCAGCTCGTCATGGTATCTAACGATGAAGTTAGATGTTGGCCCACTGGGGCAGATGTTGGCAAAAACACAGTTGAAAGATGATGAAATCAAGCTACAGCTCTACACATCTACAACAGAGTTAAAAAATAAGGCTTACGATATGCTGCCTTTCCTACAACGTCGACTTTCGGCACTAGGCATTAATTTAACCGAGAAATCGTGTCAACTGGGCAAAATCCCAAAGCAGCTCAAAACCGAGCATTATCAAGTATTTGAGACGCAAGTATAGTGATAAATTAACATGAAAGACGACACTAAAAAGGCCATTGGCCTAAAGTACAACACCGAGGAGAATAATTCTCCGACTGTTATAGCGAAAGGCTTTGGCGACTTAGCCGACGACATTATCAAGTTGGCAAAGCAAAGTGGCGTGTTGATCCACGAAGACCCATATTTAAGTGATTTACTCGCGCGGATGGATTTGGGTCAGGAAATACCAGAAAACCTCTACCATGTTATCGCAGAGTTAATTGCGTTTTCGTACGTACTGCAGGGTAAGTTCCCTGAGTCTTGGTCGAATGTGCATGGTAACGTGGATTTTAAAGAATAAGTGCCTTATTGCTTCTTTATGAATTGTGGCTAACTCTCGAGGTGCTCGCAGAGGCGGCAAAAAGAGAAGTAATTAACGACTGTACAATAAGCCCGATTTGGCGTTATAAATAATCGATTTATAACGTTATTATTCCTACATTAAAGTGAACTTCGGAGCTAAGTAAAGAAAATGAAAACTGAACACAAATACCGCGATATCATAATGGGGAGTGCAAGAGCGATCGTTAGTTATATCCCTGTAAATAAGGCATCGTAAGCTGCTAGAATATCTTCTCTTTGCACAGATATATTTTCAACAAACTCTTCTAATTTATGATTTTCGAGTGTCGCAACGACGTTAAGGCAAACGAAATAATCTCGTTCCGCAATTCTTATTGGCACACTTATTTTGTCGAATGCAATGGATTCATCAGTACATACAAATGCCACTACTCTAGACGATAAATCATTGAGTAATCTGTTTTGCAAAGAGCAAACAAAGGGATAAGTTGTCCTACCTTTTTTTATTGGGTTTACGTAAACATCGAACTGATTCAATTATATTTCCTTGAAATTAGATACATAAATCATCATCATCAAATGGCAAGCCGTCAGAAGCAACATATTGATTATACGAAACTATTTTCTCACGATTCCTTTCTTTCCACTTTTCAGCCAATTCTAACTTTAAGGCACACTCCAAGCTATTGCTCAAGTTTATGCCTAATCGCTTAGCATCACGAGTGAGTGTTTTATCTAAATATACATTAACTCTAACTTTCTCTTTCACTGTTCCCATGTTCAAATCCATGCGCACAAAACTGTGCGTATATTACAGTACGTGTAAGATCAGATCAACAGGAGAGAGAGCGGGTGTTCATCATCGCCAGAATATGCGAAAAGTCTCTCAACATGAAGGTTCCTAATAAAACTAGCCTATTTAAAGCTAACATGCTTGTCACATTTATTTGTTCTAAGCTTCCAAGCTATTCCCTTCCAACAGATACCTTCCAAATTTCGGTATTACTTTATTTCTTCACCCCATACCGATAAACAGGCAAGTCTGAATAACCATAAGCACAGCTCTCTTTCTTAGCGGAAACAGGCAACAGCATCCAATGCCTTCTGTGCGCAAGTCCTAAATCAATGGCTTGTGTATTATCAAAACACGCTGCATCAATCTCTTTATCCTCAATCAACAGATATTGGTTCTCTTGCTGCTGCCACTGATATGCCGCCATGAGTTGTTTTTCAAGAACGGTATGGTAACCAAAATGCACGATAGGGTATGGAGAGAATAAAATGAATTGTTCCGAAAAATTAATCAGCGCTATTTCTGCTCCCTCATCAATATGCAATTGGGCTTCAGCATAAATATTTAAAGGCGTACTCACATCGTTGCGTAAGTAGTAACCATAGGTGCTGTAACCTATCCACAATACACTGAAAAATACAGGCCAAGCTACCCATCGAGAAAAGCCTTTTAACGCGAAGGTTCCCACTAAACTAAACACGCCAATGCCCAAAAACAAAAACCATGGTTCAATATCAATCTTGTCCGTGAGCTTGGTAACGGCAGTCACATCCAACAAGCCTAGTATAGAGATTAGAAGCAATACACTGCCTAGCATTAAGCTAAGCCCAAACAAGCTATTTTTCACCACTTTTGAGTTCAATAACACCGAATAAAAAGGTGCGATAGACAAAGCCAACATAGGTAAGGCAGGCAAAATATACACGCCTCGTTTACCGGGGCTGATGCTGAAGAAAACCACCACTAGCAATACCCAGCCAATCGGCAGAATAATACGTGCATCTAGCTGTTTGAAAGCCTTATACCAAGGCTTTACCAACCACGGCAACATCACGCTTAGCGGCAACCAAAACAAAGGAATAACAGAGGTCACATAATACCAAGCCGGTTTTATGTGATGCCAAGAATCTGTATAGCGCGTTACCGTTTGCTTAAATAAAATATTATCTCGGTAGAGTTCGAGCGCCGCATTATCCGACACAGCCACGATTAATAACATTGGAATAAACCAAAGGCCAATAGCGCCAAGCATGATGAATGGCCCTGCTGACCATGCCCACCATGGGCTGGTTGCAACGGGTGCCTTATCTCGTGTTTTATATCGATAAAACGCATAAGGAATGAGCATCAACAAAGGCAAAAAACCGACGCCTTTCGTGATCACGCCAATACCCATGAAAAACCACGCCATGGCGTACCATCTATATTTGCCGTCAACTAAACAGAAGCGCAATAAGCCATAGCAGCCTATCGTGATAAAAGTGCAAACAGTAGCGTCTATTTGGGCAGTTTTGCTTTGCAATAAAAATTGAATGGTAAATAACAACAACCAGCCAGCAATGAGACCCGTTTTTTTGTCCCAAAGACGCTTACCGATATCAAAAACAAGAAAAATCGTAAGCAAGCCTGAAAGCGCTGAAGGTAGCAAAAATGAGAGCCTCAACGAGCCCGTAATCCAATAGAACAGAGCGATAGACCACATAAAAATGGGCGGCTTGTCTGGGTAAAATTCTTGGGCTCTTGCTGGGAAAAACCACTGCCCCGTTTCCACCATTTCTTTAGCCACGAGTGCAAAACGGGGTTCATCGGCAGGCCAAGGATCCCTTAGCCCAATACCGATAAATATCAGCAGTACTGTAGCTATAAATAAAAACGTGAATGATGTTGATAAGCGATCAATTGTTCTCATCGCGCTGGGGCTGAGTTGCAAAAATTGTGAATTCATTTAACGGGACTCGAATCTGCAAGCGTGCTTTGTTCAAGCGAACGTCTGTGTTTTTTATATAACAAAAAGCTTAAATAACTCGACACAAAAAACAGCAATACACTCACTATAATTTTCCATTCAGAGCCTATCAGCATGCCTTTTCCTAACAATGAAAATATAAACATTTGTGGAATATAGCCAATACCAGAGCCAATAAAGAATGCACGAGGACTCACGTTTGTGCTACCTGCAATTAAATTTGTCAGTACATTGCTGCCCAAAGGCAATAATCGAATAATAATTGTTTTTCGGGTTGGCTCTTTCGCCAAGAATGCGTTCACCCGCTCCGATTGCTTGTGAAATTTCTTTCGAATTAACGGTTTTATGGCTACTTTAGATAAATAGAAAGTAAGGATGCAGCCACCCAAAGTAGCGACGGTGGCGAGTATCACACCTGATATAGCGCCAAAAGCATAGCCTCCTAAAAAAGCCACAACTTGTCGTGGTGCGCCACAAGCAGTAAGAAGAACGCTAATACCAAAGAAGTACAATGCTCCCATAGTACCATTATCTCTAATGTCCCTATCAATCCACGTTTGGTTGAAGTTGGACGCTATGTCCATATAGGTAAAGACATATCCAATAACGACACACAGAACGACTGTCCCTAAACCTTGTTTATACCACTTTAGTGACGACTCCTTACTCATCAGGAAATAACTCTCTTACAACAGGTAATTTATTCCGGCGCTGCAGCCAAATTACACCGAGCATGTCTACTAGCCCAGCAAACAACCTGCCCCACATGCCGTATTTTGATTCCCCATGCTGGCGATCCCGATGGCCAACTTCGACAACCACTATTCTGCCACCCAATCGTTTTATCAACGCAGGCAGGTAACGGTGCATATGGTTGAAGTAAGGGAGTCGCAGGAAGGTTCTTCGCGGTATTACTTTCAATCCGCAGCCGGTATCAGGAGTATCGTCACCTAAGAGTTTCGCACGAACGTTATTTGCGATGCGAGATTGAAAACGTTTCCAAGCTGTGTCTTTCCTTTGTTTTCGATAACCGGCAACACAGAAATCTGAGCCTTTAGGGAAGGTTTCGGCAGTTTTAATGAGATTGATAATATCCGCTGGATTATTTTGTCCATCGGCATCAATTGTAACAATCAGCTCTCCACATGCCTGTTTTACACCTGTATAAATGGCAGTGCTCTGACCTACAGAACTGTCATGCTGAATTAACCTAACTTGGTCGGGGTAGCGTCGCATCAATCCCAATACTTTTTCTGCAGTGGAGTCACTACTCCCATCATCTATATAGATGATCTCGAACTGATACAAGGAACCTAAATGCGTAATTATTTCATCAACCAGAAATTCAATATTCCCAGCCTCGTTTTTTGCCGGTACAACAATGCTGATATATTTAGACGACACGTCCATATCCTTCGCTTTTCAATAATAATGAATTCAGATAACTGCAAAGCCTACAATCTGAAACTTAAGTATTCCTTAAGGCAGCCTGAAATTTTAACAATGTTGATAATATTGAAAATAAATATTCTGTTTTAGCATAGACCATGTAAATAATAACGGTAGATTACTTCAAGAATATTATTAAGAAATAAATTGTAGGAATGCATAAATATGGCGGTAAAAAAGGTAAATACGAAGATAAAAAAATGGCTGAACAAGTCAGCCATTAAAAACCACCACTAGAGGGCAGCGCTAAATTTGTGCTAAGCCTCTAGTTTTTGTGAAAGAAAACCTAGAGGCTCAGCAATCTCGGGAGAGTATCGAGCAGTGTATTATTACTATTGCTTATTCTTTCTCTTCAGCTTCAAGATCGGCCGTTTCGGCTTCAACAGCTTCTTCTACTTTCTTGGTCTTAGGCATTAATAATTCGGCACGAATGAGCGCTTCAATTTCTTCTGCCATTCCGACATGTTCTTTTAGATACTTAACAACGTTAGCTTTACCTTGACCAATTCGTTCGCCATTGTAGCTATACCAAGCACCTGCTTTTTCGACGAGCTTTTGTTTCACGCCTAAGTCGATTAGCTCAGCTTCTTTTGAGATACCTTCGCCATACATAATTTGGAATTCAGCTTGTTTAAACGGAGGGGCTACCTTGTTTTTCACAACCTTAACTCGCGTTTCGTTTCCGACCACCTCATCACCGTCTTTTATTGCGCCGATACGACGAATGTCTAAACGAACTGACGCGTAGAATTTAAGCGCATTACCACCAGTCGTGGTTTCTGGGTTACCGAACATCACACCAATTTTCATACGAATTTGGTTAATGAAAATAACCAGTGTGTTTGAGCGTTTGATGTTAGCCGTTAATTTACGTAAAGCTTGAGACATCAAGCGGGCTTGCAAGCCAACGTGCGAATCACCCATATCGCCTTCGATTTCAGCGCGAGGCGTTAACGCTGCCACGGAATCAACAACCACTACGTCAACGGCGTTTGAACGCACAAGCATGTCACAAATTTCTAGCGCTTGCTCACCGGTGTCGGGCTGGGATACCAACAAGTCATTAATGTTCACGCCTAGCTTTTCAGCATAAATAGGGTCAAGAGCATGCTCGGCATCAACGAAGGCACACGTTTTGCCTTTCTTCTGCGCTTCAGCAATAACTTGCAGCGTTAAGGTTGTTTTACCTGAAGACTCAGGACCATATATTTCGACAACACGACCGCAAGGCAAACCGCCTATACCTAAAGCAATATCGATTGAAAGTGAACCTGTTGATATTGCTTCAATATCTAAAGCTTGGTTATCACCCAAACGCATAATAGCGCCTTTACCAAATTGCTTTTCTATTTGACCTAGAGCTGCGTCGAGCGCGCGACTTTTATTTTCACTCATGCCTTTGTCCTCTTTACCTGTTCTTCTTTCTGGTGCTGTCTTTTTTGTTTTTTCAGCTGATTTTTTTAACATGGCCGTAGCTCCTAGGTGTATTCGATGTTGTTTTGGTAAGCTTGCAGGCTATGTCAATAGCGCTAACAGTGCTTTTTTTGTTTAGCAAATAACGCACTTACCAAACCGTTTATCATTAGTTGCATTTGCCGTTGGGCCATTTTTATTATGGGGGTAAACCAACACACCTAATCATTTATATCGCAAGTATACTGTATAACCATACAGTTTCAATACTGAATTTCAAAAAAAACTTATCTTTATGTATTTATTGGTATTTTTGTTTATTGCACTGTTTAACGCGGGTAATTGATGTCATGAATGACACACAAAACTCAGTTTCATACAGTACTTATTGTTAATAATATCTAAACAAAGCTTACGTGTTAACTAGGCTGACGATCAGTTCTTTTAGCGCAAGATTCACAGCTTGTTCTCGAACTTGCTGTCGATCGCCACTAAAACACCTTGAGAAACAGCGTGTTTGTACCAGATTATTCGAATTACTGAGGGAGTTTTTCGAGTGAAGATTATCGACTTTGTTTTTCTGTTCTGCTGTTAAAGCATTGGCTCTCAGTATACCGGAACTGCCGTTATTCGCTCTGCGATCATCTACAGTTTTCGCAATAGCAAACCACACCAAACCCACCGGCTTGGAGGCTGTGCCGCCGCCAGGACCAGCAATACCACTGATAGCAACGCACAAATTAGCACCACTTTTACGCAGTCCGCCTTCCGCCATCTCCTGCACCACCTCTGACGAAACAGCGCCGAACTTATCCAGAGTCGCTAAGCTCACCCCCACTTCTTCATGTTTAGCCTGGTTAGAATAAGTAACCCACGACTTTTCAAACCACTGTGAAGACCCCGCCACTTCGGTGATAGCGTAGGCTACACCGCCACCTGTGCATGACTCAACCGACGCCACTTTTTTGTTAGCAGCAAGCAGGCTTTCACCAAGGCTACGAGCGAGTGCTTCAACACTTTTTGTTGTTAAGTTTTGCAATGTCTATTTATATCCCTGTGGTTTTCATTACAATGGCGACACATATTAAAGACAAGCTGAAGTTGTCACAACAGAAACCTGTTTAAAAAGCATGCCAAATAAAAAATCCGATAAAGTTAACGCAAGCGCGACCGCCAATACTCCTATGATGACGCAATATCTGAAGATAAAGGCGGAGCATCCGGATATTTTGCTTTTTTATCGCATGGGCGACTTTTATGAGCTGTTTTTTGACGATGCTAAAAAAGCATCCAACCTACTCAACATATCCCTCACCGCTCGCGGCAAATCGGGTGGCGAGCCCATTCCAATGGCCGGCGTGCCTTACCATGCTGCTGAAAACTATTTAGCGAAACTGGTCAAAATGGGCGAGTCGGTTGCAATATGTGAACAAATTGGCGACCCGGCCACCAGCAAAGGTCCTGTAGAGCGCGCAGTTCAACGTATTGTAACGCCGGGCACGGTCACAGACGAGGCCTTACTGGAAGAATCAAAAGACTCTGTTTTACTGGCTATCACCAAAGTAAAAGACGTTTACGGACTTGCTTCGATCGATATAACAAGCGGCCAGTTCATGATATTTGATGCGCAAAGTGATGAAGCGTTTCAAGCCGAACTTCAGCGTATTCAGCCTGCAGAAATTCTGTATCCAGAGCAATGTGCCTTTTTTCACTTAATCGAAAAATGCAAAGGCCTGAGACGACGCCCACAGTGGGAATTTGACACCGACACAGCAAACTTAAAGCTCAATACCCAGTTTGGCACGAAAGAACTTGATGGTTTTGGCATTAACAACCAAGCCGTTGCGATAGGTGCCGCAGGATGCGTATTGCAATATGTGCAAGAAACCCAGCGCACAGCCCTTCCGCATTTAAGGAAAATAAGTCAGTACCGAGCAGATGAATCGGTGCTCATGGATGCAGCGACACAACAAAACCTCGAGCTAACCAGAACCCTTTCGGGCAGTTCAGAAAATACCTTATTTGCTGTTCTGAATAATACATCGACGGCAATGGGAAGCCGCTTGCTGCAGCGTTGGTTGCACCGTCCTATCACTGACAAGAACAAACTGCTATTCAGGCAGAACACCATTGCTGACGTGCAAAGTCACAACTATTCGGTGCTGCAAGACTTCTTAAAACAAATAGGTGACGTTGAACGCATATTAGCGCGTATGGCCTTGCGTTCAGCACGCCCCAGAGATTTTTCAAGGCTCAAAGAAGCGTTAAATATGCTGCCCGATTTACAGCAGTGGTTACGTGACTGCATTCCATCGTCGCAGCACGACACCTTCAGCATGTTTAGCGCTGATATTGGCGAATACCCGAAGGTTGCCGAATTATTAAACAGCGCTATTATTGACAACCCACCCGTTGTCTTGCGCGACGGCGGTGTCATCGCCGCAGGCTACTCTGCGGAACTTGACGAACTGCGCGCGCTGTCAAAAGGCGCAACAGATTTTCTTGACCGCCTTGAAGTCAAAGAGCGCGAACGCACGGGCATTCCAACACTCAAAGTAAATTACAATAGAGTGCATGGCTTCTTCATTGAAGTAAGCCGTGCTAACAGCGATAAAATTCCGCCTGAATACGTTAGACGTCAAACGCTTAAAAACAACGAACGCTACATTATTCCAGAGCTCAAAGCACACGAAGACAAAGTGCTAACAAGCCAAAGCAAAGCACTCGCACTTGAGAAAAAACTCTACGAGGCCTTGTTTGATGATATCGCTCCTGAGCTGCCAAACTTAATGCAAAGCGCCGTGGCTTTAGCCACCTTAGACGTGCTCACCAACTTCGCCGAGCGCGCAGACACCTTGAATTTGCATCGTCCAGAGTTGGTCGAAGAAAACATCATCAACTATAGTGAAGGTCGCCACTTGGTGGTTGAAGAAGTCATGAACTCTCCGTTCATCGCAAACCCCTTATTCATGGATGACAATACGCGTATGTTGATGATCACCGGCCCGAACATGGGCGGTAAGTCTACTTATATGCGTCAAACAGCACTCATCGTATTACTCGCTTACGTTGGCTGTTATGTACCCGCACAAGAGGTGAAAATTGGCCCTATTGACCGTATTTTCACGCGTATCGGTGCGGCTGATGATCTCGCCTCCGGGCGCTCAACTTTTATGGTAGAAATGACAGAAACCGCCAACATTCTTAATAATGCGACCGCAAATAGCCTGGTTCTCATGGATGAAATTGGCAGAGGAACCAGCACCTACGATGGGTTGAGCTTAGCGTGGTCTTGCGCTCAATGGCTCTCTGAAAAATTGCATGCATTCACCCTGTTTGCGACTCACTATTTTGAGTTAACTAGTTTATCGGACAGTATCTCAACAATTACAAACGTGCATTTAAGTGCGGTTGAACATAATGATGAAATACGTTTTATGCATCAGGTACAGCAAGGCGCAGCAAGTAAAAGTTATGGCCTGCAGGTAGCCAAACTAGCCGGTGTGCCAAAAGCGGTTATCGATTCAGCAAAGCGCAAATTAGCAGAGTTAGAGCGACTTGATGTGGTGAATGCCAACAATGAAAGATCAAACGCTGACGCAGATAGGCAATCGAGCAAGCCTGCTGATAAGGCCTTGACGTCTAAAAAACATCAGCTTACTTCAAACGCAACAAACGAAACCCAGCTAAGCATGGCGTTTGACCACCAAGAGCATTGGCTTGAACAAAAAATCAAACTAATAGACATTGACGATCTCTCGCCAAGAGAGGCGCTAGCCTTGCTTTATCAATGGCGCAAGGAAGTTAAGTAGTTTTCTCGCGCTTATCATCGATAATCCAAGAGAATGACAGATAATCACACATTTTTCATTTACTCCGCGGGTAGTTTTTTAGTATACTATCCGCCCATCAAAGCACGCCTTCAATGTGCTCAAGGATCCACGATTCGGCCTTAAAAACACGCTTATTTTTAATTCACATTAATTCTAGTAAGCCTTTACGCCGCCTCGTTTGTGTTCCGAAAAACAGCTTATACAAAATGGATTTTACATAGATTCCGTTCAACTCAAGTATCTTAGGTTTTGCATGACAAATTATATTTTCGTCACCGGTGGTGTTGTTTCATCACTAGGAAAAGGAATTGCGGCAGCTTCCTTAGCCGCCATTCTTGAAGCACGCGGCCTAAAGGTCACTATGCTCAAACTCGACCCTTACATAAACGTTGACCCAGGCACAATGAGCCCAATTCAACACGGTGAGGTATTTGTTACCGACGATGGTGCAGAAACCGATTTGGATTTAGGTCACTACGAGCGTTTTATTCGCACCCGTATGACCAAACGTAACAACTTCACCACGGGTCGTGTATATGAAGAAGTAATCAAACGCGAACGACGCGGTGACTACTTAGGCGCAACCATTCAGGTTATTCCACATATTACGAACGAAATTAAGCGTCGCATTATTGCCGGTGCTGAAGGTAACGACGTCGCGATTGTCGAAATTGGTGGCACGGTGGGTGATATTGAATCACAGCCTTTCATTGAAGCTATTCGTCAGTTAGGTACCGAAGTGGGCCGCGAACACTCAATGTTCATGCACCTCACGCTAGTACCCTACCTTGCTGCATCAGGCGAAACAAAAACTAAACCCACTCAGCATTCTGTCAAAGAATTACGCTCTGTTGGTATCATGCCTGACATATTGGTGTGCCGTTCTGAAGTGCCATTGCCCAGCAACGAGCGTGCAAAAATTGCCTTATTTACTAACGTAAACGAGAAAGCCGTTATTTCACTGCGCGATGCTAGTAGCATTTATAAGATCCCAGCAGCACTTAAAGCGCAAGGCATGGACGAATTAGTTGTGAAGCGTTTCGGATACGACTGCCCAGAAGCTGATTTAGCAGAATGGGAACAAGTACTTTATGCAGAATCAAACCCGACGGGTGAAGTGACTATCGGTATGGTCGGCAAATACGTTGAGTTACCTGATGCCTATAAATCGGTCAACGAAGCATTAAAACATGCGGGATTAAAAAACCGCCTCACGGTTAATATAAAGCATATCGATTCACAAGATGTTGAAAGCAAAGGCATTCATATTTTGCATGATCTCGACGCAATCTTAGTCCCAGGTGGCTTTGGCGAGCGCGGAATCGAAGGCAAAATTGCCGCAGCAAAATATGCTCGTGAAAACGATGTACCTTACTTAGGCATTTGTTTAGGTATGCAGATTGCCTACATTGAATTTGCTCGAAACGTTGCCGGTATGGAAAACGCTAACAGCACAGAATTCGATCCTGACACGCCCTTCCCTGTTGTCGGCCTTATTACCGAATGGTTAGACGCCGATGGCGGCAAAGAGATCCGAGATGTTTCCACCGATTTAGGTGGTACTATGCGTTTGGGTAGTCAACTTTGCCACTTAGAACCAGGCAGTAAAGTTGAAAAGATGTATGGCAGCACTGAAATTTTTGAGCGCCATCGTCACCGTTATGAAATCAACAACAACTTGCGCAGTGAAATTGAAAAAGCGGGTCTAAAAGTGAGTGGGTTATCCACCGATAAGGCTTTGGTTGAAGTGATTGAAATTGAAGATCACCCTTGGTTCGTAGCGGGCCAGTTTCACCCTGAGTTTAACTCAACCCCACGTGATGGACACCCACTGTTTACTGGGTTCATAGCGGCGGCAGGTGAATACGCTAAAAACAAGTAAGTGCATATGAATTAAGCACGTAAAAGCGTGCTTACTTAACAGCTACCGAAGATTATAAACAACATATAAAAGGAATAAAAATGGCGAATATTTCTCGCATTGTAGGTCGCGAAATTATGGATTCACGTGGTAATCCAACAGTTGAAGCAGATGTCTATTTGGAATGTGGTGCAATGGGGCGTGCTTGTGCACCGTCAGGCGCATCAACCGGTTCAAGAGAAGCTTTAGAACTTCGTGACGGCGACAAAGCTCGTTATTTAGGTAAAGGTGTACTAAAAGCAGTAGCAGCAATTAACGACAAAATTGCGCCTGCATTGTTAGGTAAAGACGCAGCAGCTCAAGCTAGCGTTGACCAATTAATGATTGACTTAGACGGCACTGAAAACAAAGAAGTGCTTGGCGCAAATGCAATTTTAGCAGTGTCACTAGCGGTTGCTAAAGCAGAAGCTATCAGCCAAAAGCTGCCTTTATACGCTCACATCGCAAATTTAAACGGCACGCCAGGCGTTTACTCCATGCCTGTGCCCATGATGAACATCATCAATGGTGGTGAGCATGCTGATAACAACGTCGATATCCAAGAGTTTATGGTTCAGCCAGTTGGCGCCCCTACATTTGCTGAAGCATTGCGCACCGGCGCTGAAATTTTTCATAGCTTGAAAAAAGTGTTGTCTGCAAAAGGTTTAAACACAGCCGTAGGTGACGAAGGTGGTTTCGCACCAAACTTAACGTCTAACGCTGAAGCGCTTTCTGTTATCTCAGAAGCTGTTGAAAAAGCGGGCTACAAGATGGGCGTTGACGTGACTCTGGCACTTGATTGTGCGGCGTCTGAATTCTATAAAGATGGCCAATATGTGTTGGCTGGCGAAGGTAAATCTTTTGATTCAAACGGCTTTAGTGACTATTTAGCAGATTTAGCTTCTGAGTACCCTATTCTTTCTATCGAAGACGGATTAGATGAAAGCGATTGGGACGGTTGGGCGTATCAAACTAAAATTTTGGGTGACAAAATTCAGCTAGTGGGCGACGACTTGTTCGTGACCAACACTAAAATATTGTCTCGCGGCATTGAAAACGGTGTGGCTAACTCAATTTTGATTAAATTCAACCAAATCGGTTCTTTAACCGAAACATTGAACGCAATCAAAATGGCCAAAGATGCTGGCTTTACCGCCGTTATCTCTCACCGTTCTGGTGAAACAGAAGATGCAACCATTGCCGATCTAGCCGTTGGCACAGCTGCTGGTCAGATAAAAACAGGCTCACTATGCCGTTCTGATCGTGTTGCTAAGTACAACCAGTTATTGCGCATTGAAGCAGAGTTAGCGGAAAAAGGTACACCTGCAGCCTACAAAGGCCGTTCTGAAATTAAAGGTCAGTGATCAGCGGGTAATGCAGGCCGATAAGGCCAGTTTTACAGGCTATTTGCCAATAAAATTAGAGTAGTTAATGAAAGCGGCATCTTTATGGTTTAAGATGCCGCTTTGTTTTGTGAATATAATAATTTAATTAAGTCAGTGATGAACGACCAGCAACCCAATCAAACCAACATATTTGGCCTAGCAGAGCAGTTTCCGAACGTCGCTGAGCTGTGTAATGCGTTGTATGAAAGAGAGTTGCTGAGCTTAGCCACGAGCAATATTAAAGACCCTATCCTATTAAAACGAAAACTCAGTGGCCTGACTTATCACATTAAAAACGCCGCCGAATTTTTGATCAACGAACCGACACCAATAGACGTTGATGTTCATAACGGTACGTGGAAATCGAAGCAAGCCAACAAATGCCCCGCAGCTAAACTGGTTGCCGACGAGCAATCGATAGCGAAAGCAGAAACTTGGTTTACCCAACATCATTATCACGGCGCTGTCGTTTGCGTATACGTAAATGACTATGGCAATGAGCACATTGAGCTTGATTCCATTGATATGTTCGCTAACCCAGTAAGCAAACTGCACACGAATAAGTTTGGTTGGTTTACGCTGAATGGTGAATCGCTTGAAGCAACAAAAAGCCACGTTACTCATCGACTAGTTAAGCCAAATAAAGCGATTTTCAGTGCTGCTTGTAGCGGGCATACTTGGAATACCAAGGGTAAGTCCACGCCGCGCGCGTTGAGTTTGCGAGAGTTGTTGTTATCAACGAATATTAACTGGAAGACGTTTAGTTAGGTGTTCCTAAAGCCCCACAAACTCATAATCCGTCAAACTCTCTAAAAAATTCAACAAATCCTGTTTTTCTTCATCCGTAATATCGAAGCCTTGTACAAAAGGACTTTTAAGCGGATTGTTAACCCCATCACCTCTGCCACCAGCCGCATAAATATCAATGACCTCAGACATTGTGGCAACCGAACCATCATGCATGTAGGGTGCAGTCAACATGATATTGCGCAAAGTAGGCGCTCTAAACTTGCCGCGATGATTCGGGTTAAAGGTAATGTCAGCTAGTCCTTGGTCACCATTGGCATAGCTGCCCTTTCCATCAATGTCATACAGACCGGTATTATGAAACGACACTAAATCTAAGGTTTGCATGGCATGCTTGCTCGATTGCGTAAAATTAAAACCACCGTGACAGTGGAAGCACTCTAGCTTTTCAGAGAAGAACAAGTCCATGCCTCTTATTGCGGAGGGCGTTAATGCCTCGTCTTGATTAAAATACGCATAGCGATCAAAGTCGGAATTAAACGAGGTTAAACTTCTAACAAACGCGGCAAGTGCTTTAACAATATGGTCAAAGTTAATGTCATCACTCCCAAAAACGCTTTCAAACTCAGGGCCATAGTCGTCTAATTTGGCAAGGATGGCTTTTTCATTCCCCGTCACGCCCATTTCCACCGGCGCTTCATTAAATAAGGGTATCAAAATTTGATTTTCAACCTTGCCCAAACCATCATGAGCCCAAGTGAAACTGCCGTTATAAGCCACGTTAACTAGCGCCATGGCATTGCGGTTTAACACTTCACCTGTGGTGCCAACCGACGTGGTTTTTGGCTCGGCAAACGCGAAGGCTTTCAAATGGCAGGAGGCGCACGATTGTTTTTCATTTGCCGACAGCCGCACGTCGTTAAACAAACGCTCACCCAAGGCCACTTTCTCTCGTGTCATTGGATTGTCGTCAGGCACGTTAGGAGCGGGAAAACCTTCAGGAATGTTCCATTTGTAGGGTGTAGCTACTTTTTGTGGCGAACAGGCTGGGATTGCTAACATTGTGATAGCTAAAATTAGCACGACATTAAAAAAACGACAGCGCGATCTCAAACGTCGAATCTGATTTTCACTATCCACAACCATACTCCTGTTCCCCATGTGATTGCATGCCAGTGCAGATTACTTAAAAACTGCATTCAGCTTCAAGTTTTCAAGCAATTGAGTACAGGTAGTACTGTCAATACCAGAGAACATACAGCTGTTTTTTCTAGTTGCCTCGATATTATCCAGTATTGCGTCCAAGTGGATGCCGACCTTAATCTGCAGCCGCTGCGCTTTATTATTCTTATCATCAGCTTCAACCAACTGTATTGAATCGAACGGCAGCGTTGCTGCTACCGGGATTAGATTAGGCTGAGCACACGGTTTTTGCGGAGCACGCACCATTGCAGCCGACTCACAGCCCACACTGCCTAAATGAAACGACCATGAATCGCCAGACTCGCTTTGCATATCCCAGCGAATAAATTTGTAACCATTGCGCCAAACCCAAAACATGGTCGAATCATTCAATGGCGACCTTTGTATCAGCGGATTCTGGTGATTAACAGCAAAAGGTACGCCCACATTGAAGGAAAGCGTGATGGGTGTTTTAGCTGTAGCATCATAATTAACCCTGACCCCATTAATTTTGGCGGTGACCGTTGTATTCGCTGTTGATTTTTCGCAATCTATCGCAGGCCTAATCAAAGCAACTTGCTGGCTTTGCCAATCGTTATCGTCTAGGATAATTCGCTCAGAGAGATTGAGTGAAAACTGGCTAAAAAACATCGCTAATTCTGCTATGCGCCACTGCTCGTTCTGAATATTGAGTGCTTGCCCGCATTGCATTTCTTGTTCTTGGAAGTATGGCGTAAAAATGATCTGAACTTCATTTTGATTTTCGGCATCATAGCTGTTGATGCTATTTTCGGTAGCATTATCAGAGTCATTCGAATCAGTTGCCGACTCTGGCGCTGGCGAACAAGCACTCAAAAATAACGCGCATATCAGTCCTAAATGTTTTACATTAAGGCCTTCTTTGAATATCGCAAAAAGTGCAGAAAACACTTTTGATGTTAATAACTGTTCGAATAAATATGTCATTGAGTACAAAATAAACGGAATCATTATGAAAAGAATACTCGCTAGTTTACGCATATTGCTTGTAATTACCACAGGGATTTGTGTACAAGCAAACGCTCATACCGAGCATGATAAAGCCCGCTTCGTCTCTGAAAAAGGCGTTGACATAGGGGATTGTAAAAATCGATTTCGCCCCTGTGCTTCCATTGGTTATGCCGCGCAGCAAGCCAATAAAGGAGACGCCGTTTTAGTTGCTCAGGGCACTTACGAATTAACTGAGTTTTCCGACATTTTTTATCTAATCAGTGACGTTGTTCCAGCGCTGGGCGGCTTTCAAACGTTGGACAACTACCAAGTACAAAATCCGCAGGCATTCCCAACCACCTTAATTGGTGTGCCCGCACAATACGCTAATCAGCTGTATGAAAAAGGCTTTGATGTTATTGCTGACACGAAAGGCAACACTGCCGAAAATGCGCTTGATTTAGATAAGAGTCTAGATGCCGTTAAGGCCATGTACGAATCACAAGCAGAAACCGCTTGTGTGAATGGCACAGCAGGTAGATTTGCTTGTAACAACATTTCTCTCTTGTCGCACATTCCCATTAGCGACTTCCCCACCAACAGTGCAGGTGCTAACGATATTTGGGGCCATGTTGACCTCAACACCATGAAAGAATACGCACTGTTAGGGCTCAGACGAGGAGTTGCACTGGTCGACGTATCTGATCCAGTCAACCCCGTAGTGATTAACGCAATTTCAGGTCAAAATACAACGTGGCGCGATATGAAGGTATATCAATACTTCAATAGCACTACCAATAAGTGGGAGGCTTATGCCTACGCCACCGCCGATAGCACAACAGAAGGCCTGACTATCATGGATTTAAGCAATCCTGATGACGGTTTAGTGTTAGTAAGACGCGATCTTACAGATTCAAAAGCACACAACATCTACATTTCAAACGTCGACTATGGCTTGAACATACGCGACAGCGCTGCCGTTCCACAAGTGCATATACTCGGTGCTGATAACCTGGGCGGCTCAATGCGCAGCTACCGTTTAAGCGACCCAGAACAGCTAGCGCCGAGCTATTCGCTTTCAGGCGCTTCTCGCAGTGATTACACTCACGATGCATCATCGCTGTTGATCAACGATGCACGCGCCGACCGTGACTGTGTTAACGCCTCTTCCGCTGGCTGCACGCTCATGCTCGACTTCAACGAGCGAACCCTGCGACTGTGGGACCATTCAAACGTAAAAAGTGCAGTAGAATTATCAGCTGTGTCATATCCAGATGCAGAGTACACGCATTCAGGATGGTGGACTGAAGATAGACAGTATGTAATTTTGCACGATGAACTCGACGAAAGTAACAGAGGCTTGAACACAACCGTTCATGTGTTTGACATTTCAGACCTAAACGACCCGACGCTTGTATCCACATGGCGCGGGCCAACGCGAGCAATCGATCACAACGGTTTCGTTCGTGGCAATAAATATTATATGTCAAACTATGAGCGCGGCGTAACAATACTCGACCTGTCAGACCCATTGGCGCCGACAGAAATAGGCTTCTTTGACACTTTTCCTTCGTCTAATAACGCGGGCTTTAATGGTGTGTGGGGTGTTTATCCTTACCTACCTTCCGGCATTATTCTAGCGAGTGATATTCAAGGTGGATTGTATATTTTAAAAGACGAAACACAGAGCGCCGCAAAGGATGATATTCAATTTTTAACAAAAGCATATGCCGTCACCGAGGGCAACACAGTCGACATCATCGTTGATCGTTCAGGTACAAGCGCAATATCAGTCGACTATAAAATCATGCGCGGCGCTGCCAGTATAAGTGACTTTTTTGCCCCCGAGAGCGGCACGCTAACGTGGAGTGTGAACGATACCGATGCAAAAGTCATTAGCATCGAAGCCTCTAATGACAATATCGACGAAGGTGTTGAGACCCTGTTTATTCGCTTAGAAAATGCATCAGACAACGCAGAGTTAGGCCTGCCAAACATCGCTAAAATTGATATCCAAAGTTTAAGCGGTCTGGCCTCGTCTATTGTCTTAGATGATGACAACGTAACTGTAAAAGAAACTGACGGAACGCTAAGTTTAAGCGTCACGAGGTTAGGTAGTTCTGAGCAAGCTGCTACCGTTGGTCTGCGCATAGAAAATGATTCAGCAGACGATGGCGCTGATGTCACCCTATCCACCACTTCCTTGACATGGGCCGCGGGTGAATTGGGCGTAAAAAATATTGACGTTACCATCGTTAATGACAATTTGAATGAAGGTAATGAAAGTTTCGCCATTGTTCTTGATAACCCTGAAAATGTGGCAATTTCAGGTTCATCGAGAGTTTCCGTTACGATACGAGACGACGAATCAAACCTAGCACCCGCCATCAATACTGAAACAAGTTTGAATGTGAATACCCGTCAATCGGTTACTTTGACAGCCTCGGCAAGCGATCCTGAGGGTGAAAGCATGACGTTTGCATGGGAACAAACATCAGGCCCAACGGTTAACTTAGCAAATGCCGACAGTTTATCTTCTGGTTTTACTGCACCCGATACAGCTGGCACTCTAGGATTCACCTTTACAGCAACGGATGACTTCGGCGTCGCCACTTCTATGAGTGTGACAGTGAATGTTGCAGCTCTGCCTTTTGCACCGGTTAACAATTTGAGCTCAAGTGGCGGTGGTGCTATTTGGTTGATGAATATTTTGCTGCTGCTTACCTTGTTTAGAAGAGTACAAGCAGCGCGGCATTCGCGCTGAATAAGAAAAGGGTTTACTGATTTAGTGAGCCCTTTTGCTTCCTATAGTATATCCTGTCCTATTGCATTCAACGCGCGCTTCGCAACATATAATCCAATTAATCTCAAAAGGCATTTCATTGAACAGCAGCACTTCAATACTTTCATGGCTATTCTCACATTTACGCCCCTATAGCAGCAAAGTTGTTTTTGCGTTAATCGCCCTAGTTGTTGGCGCAATGTCGTGGTTGATTTTAGGGCAAGGCATCAAGATGGTGGTTGACCAAGGCTTCGTTGCGGGCGATGAATCCATGCTGTTCAGTTCACTTGTACTGGTATTAGTTATCGCGTTTATTGGCAGCATCGCAACCTACTGTCGATTTTATCTGATGGTATGGCTTGGTGAGAGAGTATGCGCCGATATCCGCAAAGCCCTGTTTTCGCATTTAGTCACCCTGTCGCCTAGCTTTTATGCAGAATCTCGCACGGGTGAAGTTATTTCGCGCTTCACCAGCGACACCACGCTATTGCAATCAGTGGTTGGCACCGGCGTTTCAATGGCACTGCGCTCATTTGTGATGTTTATCGGTGCGCTTGTATTAATGGCAATCACCAGCACCACGCTCACCGTTTATGTGTTCATTGCCGTGCCTGTTATTTTACTGCCCATAAAACTATTGGGTAAAAAAGTACGTCATTTTGCCAAAGTCAGTCAGGATGACGTGGCTAATATGGGCACCTTAATTGACGAAAGCCTGCATGAAATCCATACCCTACAATCTTACAATCACGAACGCCAAAGCGTGGGTGACTTTGATGCCAGCGCTGAACAAATTATGCAAAGCGCATCAAAACGCATCCATTATCGCGCCCTTCTTATTGCGATGATCATGTTTATCAGCCTAAGCTCAATATTCATTGTGGGCTGGATTGGTGCCATTGACGTTATATCCGGCGCTATTACAGCAGGCGAACTCACTGCCTTTGTTTTTTATGCTGTACTCGCGGGCGGCGCCATAGCAACCATTAGCGAGGTGATTGGTGATCTACAGAAAGCAGCAGGCGCAAGCGAACGCATTGTCGAGTTGATGAACACCGTGTCTGATATACCAATTGACTCGTCGGCGTCAAACCTCAGCACACAAGCAGATGAGACCTTTGAAAAACCAGCAGTAAACGTCAACATCAAAGGTTTCAGAATTAACGAACAAGCCTTAGTTGAGGCTAACAAGCCCATATTAACGCTGCATAATGTAGGTTTTAGCTATCCTAGCGTGCCGGATAAAGAAATCATCCACGAAGTATCGTTCAAGGTCATGCCAGGCCAAAAAGTTGCTATTGTGGGCCATAGCGGCGCAGGTAAATCAACATTGTTTGATTTGCTGATGCGCTTTTACGACATTGATTACGGCGACATTTTAATTGGTGACACCGCACAAAAAAGCATTAGTACACATGATATTCGCCGCCAATTTGCATTGGTCCCACAAGACGCCGTCATATTCGCCACGACGGTATTGGACAATATTCGTTTATCCAACCCAGTAGCAAGTAAAGAAGATGTGGTTGAAGCGGCTAAGCTCGCCTTTGCGCATGAGTTTATTTTGGACTTTGTGGATGGTTATGAAACGCAGCTAGGCGAGCGTGGCGTGAAGCTGTCTGGCGGTCAAAAGCAACGTATTGCAATAGCACGAGCGATTTTGGCCAAGCGCCCTATTCTCTTATTAGATGAGGCGACCAGTGCATTGGATGCCACCAGTGAGAAGTACGTAAAACAAGCCTTGGATTCGCTAATGACCAAAACTACTACCTTAATTATTGCGCATCGTTTATCAACGGTGATAAATGCTGACAATATTATTGTGTTGGAGAAAGGCAGAGTGCTCGCGCAGGGTAAGCATGCAGAGTTGATGGCAGCGAGTCCGGTTTATAAGGAGTTTGTTGAGTTGCAGTTGAGTTGAATCGAATGTTTTTAAATTTCGATGACAAGTTTTGTAACAATTAACCAACAATATCAACACAAAGCGAACTAAATTAATGCTTCTAAAGTAGTAATATGCTGAATTGGCTTCGACGAAGCACTCGCGCCTTCGACAGAAAGGCAACATATAACTCGCATTGGAAAGCATTATGTTTGTAAACCTAACACGTAAATCTTTGCTTGCCGTTTTTTTCTCTTCACTGGTTTTTACCGCCTTTGCTGAAGATAAAAAAGATGACGCAAAAAAAGATGATGAAAAAGAAAAAGAAACACTTACTCAAATACTAGAGAAAAAAGACGCTTTTGACGGTTTCGTCAACATCTATCGCGACAAAGAAGACGGCAGTGGTTTAGTCGTTTTTGATGAGTCACAGTTAAACAAGCCCTTCCTCTATTTTGTGTCCACAGTTGATGGCGCTGTTGCTGCTGGCACTTTTAGAGGTCAGTTTAGAGGCTCTCGCTTAATTGAGTTTCGTCGCAATTACGACAGAATCGAAATCATCTCAACTACGCCTAGATTTTACTTTGACCCAGAAAATGCGGTCAGCAAAGCCTCTGATGCGAATATTAGTGAAGCAGTTTTAGTTTCAACAAAAATAGAGCACGAAGAAGACGGTAAAATCGCGATTTCTTTAAGCGATTTATTCGCTAATGAAGACTTGCACAAAGTCTCGCCAACGCCGTCAGACAACCCCGAAGCGGAAAAGCGTCGCTTCAAGCCAGGTAAATTGTCAAAAGACAAAACCAGCATCAGCGAAATTAAAAACTTCCCAGAAAACACACACGTTGTGGTTCGCTACGTTTATGAAAACAGCACGCCTAAAGTCGACGGTGGTGATGAAGTTTCTGACCCGCGTTACACAACGCTGCATATCCAGCACGCCTTTATCAAAGCGCCTGAAAACAACTTCAAATCACGTCGTGACGATGCCAGAATAGGCTACTTTTCACAACAGTTTGACGACTTAACGTCTGATCAAACAGCGAACTACCGTGACGTAATCAATCGCTGGGATCTTCAAAAGAAAAACCCAGGCGCTGAGGTTTCTGACCCAGTTAAGCCAATCACTTGGTGGATTGAAAACACCACTCCACTTGAATGGCGTGACACAATCAAAAACGCAACACTGGCATGGAACACCGCTTTCGAAAAAGCAGGTATCAGCAACGCCATCGAAGTAAAGGTTCAGCCTGACGATGCAAAGTGGAGCTCAGACGATGTTCGCTATAATGTATTACGTTGGACATCTTCACCTCGCCCTCCTTTTGGCGGTTACGGGCCAAGTATCTCACACCCATTAACAGGTCAAATTATCGGTTCTGACATCATGTTGGAATACAGCTTCATGAAAGGGCGCTGGATTGCTGGTGAAATGTTCACTGACGGCTATGCTTCGTTAAGCAACAGCTTGCAGGGTGACGAGCGTATGAACTGCTCACTCGGTCATGAACTCAACCTTGGTATGATGTTTGGTCAGTATGCAGGATTAGCTGACGGCATGGGCAAAATTGAAGAAGAAAAGCTACTGCGCCAGTCAATGGCATACCTCATTCTTCACGAAGTAGGCCACACCTTAGGCTTAAACCACAACATGATGGCATCGCAACTGCACGGTCATGAAGAAGCTCACGATGATTCAATTACCAAAGGTATTCTTGCTGGTTCTGTGATGGATTATCCATCGGTTAACTATGCGCCGGTTGGTAAAGAACAAGGTGACTTCTACACAGAAAAGCCAGGTCCTTATGATGACTGGGCAATTTTATATGGTTATTCAGAAGCACTTGCCGATCCAGAACAGGAAGAAAAGCGCCTAACAGCGATTCTAAACCGCTCTGCCGAGCCAGAACTAGCATTTGGTAACGATGCCGACGATATGCGCTCTGTTGGCCGTCACGTTGACCCGCGCATCAATATTTTTGATATGTCGGGTGAAGCCGTTGATTATGCGCAAGACCGTTTTGAGCTCATCAAGCATATGGCAGGCAAGCTAAAAGATAAAACACTGGTAGATGGCCGTTCTCACAACGATCTCACGGTTGGCGTTAACGTATTGTTTGGTGAATTTGCACGTCAAGCTTCTGTTGTTTCACGCTACATCGGCGGTGTTTATTTGAACCGTGCGTTTGTAGGCCAGCCTGGTTACACGCAGCCGCTAACACCAGTGCCTGAAGCTGAGCAACAAAAAGCGATGAATACCCTAATGAACTTTGTCTTCGCACCTGATGCCATTGATGAAATGTCACCTTTGTTTGCGTATATACAGCGTCAACGTCGCGGTTTCAGTGGTTGGGGACGTGATGAATCACCTCGCCTGCACGACATGTTGCTAGGTGCACAAAAGAACGTGCTTGACCATGTTATGCACCCAAATGTGTTAATTCGCCTAACTGACACAACACTTTACGGCAATACTTTTACCGCTGAAAAAATGATGAGCCGATTAACGGACGCTATGTTTAAGGCCGATATTAAGGGTGATGTGAATTCATATCGTCGCAACTTGCAGGTTGAGTACGTAGAGCGTTTGATCAAAATGTCTGGTTTAGAGAAAGAAAGTGGCTATGACAACTTTGCTCAGGCTTCAGCCATGTATGAACTTGGCAGAGTGGCGGATATGGTTGAAAGGTCGCGTGGTGATCAGGCGACTAAGATCCATAAGGCGTTTTTGAAGGATAGGATTGAGCGGGCTTTTTATAAGGGCTGATGTAGATTTGGCACAGAGTACATTTTAAACTTTGTGCTAAATTCTGATTTTTATTGTAAAAAAAACGACCATTGAGGCTTCCCTAATGGTCGTTTCTATTTTGCTGAACTAACTGGCTATTTATAAAATCCCTTATACCACTTCACAAACTCAGCAATCCCTTCATTTAAACTAGTGCTAGGGCGGTAACCAACGTCTTTAACCAAAGCCTCTACATCCGCATAAGTATCAGGAACATCGCCCGGTTGCATAGGCAACAGGTTCTTTTCAGCGGTCTTACCGAGTGCTTTCTCTATTGTTTCGATGAACGTGAGAAGATGCACGGGCGTTTGGGCACCAATATTATATACCCGCCAAGGACCTTTACTTGAACTTGGTGAAGGCGACTTAGCGTCCCAATTAGCATTGGGCTTCGCCACGTGCATCATAGTTTTTATTACACCCGACACTATGTCGTCAATGTAGGTAAAGTCACGACGGTGATTACCAAAATTATAAACATCAATCGGGTCGCCAGCGCTTATCGCTTTAGTGAATTTAAACGGCGCCATGTCAGGGCGGCCCCATGGACCATAAACAGTGAAGAAGCGCAAACCAGTGGTCGGTAAATTATATAGATGGCTATAGGTATGTGCCATTAACTCATTGGCTTTCTTACTGGCTGCATACAGTGACACTGGATGGTCGACATTGTCGTCAACGCTAAAAGGCATTGCCTCATTCGCACCATAAACTGAACTTGAAGATGCATATACTAAGTGTTCAACGTCGTTATGACGGCAACCCTCAAGTATGTTCATGAAACCAACAATATTAGCGTCGATGTATGCGTGTGGGTTTTCGATTGAAAATCTAACGCCAGCTTGCGCTGCTAAGTGAATGACCCGGTCAAATTTATGTTCTTTAAATAGAGCTTCCATCGGGTCGCGATGCGCAATATCCATTTTGATGAATTGAAAGCGAGCGGCATTTTCATGCTCTGCAACCCAATCTAAACGCGCCTTTTTAAGCGAAATATCGTAATAATCATTGATGTTATCTATGCCGATAATGTCCATGTCCATATCGAGCAATTGCCTACACGTATGTGCACCAATAAAACCGGCGGCTCCTGTTACTAAAATCTTCAAAATGATGCTCCTAATGCTTTACGCTATAATAGCGAGCATAACACGACAATTACAGTATTTTTACGGCCTAATGTATGGATATTCCTTTGCAAAGAGCATATGATTGTCAGAGGTTTTTACACTGACGTCACGCCTGAATATTTTTTTCTTAAAAAACATAGACTTAAATTCGGTACGTTTTTTGCAAAGAAACAGTAATAGCATCAAGTAGTATTTAAGGAAAAGTTACAATGGATAACAATAAAGCGAACACGGCACCCACGAATGGTTCGTCTAGACGCGATTTTATTAAAAAGTCATCAATCGCGGCAGGTATCACAATAATTCCCGCGAGTAATGTTTGGGGAGCATGCAACGTTACAGGCGTATCAGGCGGCTCTCAAACAGTGAATACGACGTGTATCGTGAAAACCTTCAACGGTGGGCGTTCCCCTGGTACTTGGAAGAAGTTTGTAAAACGCAATCCTACTCAGCAAGATTATGACCGAATAGCGACCATATTGTCCGATGTTCATAAGAACGACATATTTGGCGAGAGCGGCCAGAAAAAAACTAACTATTATTATGGGGAGTTAAAAAAGTTTATTTATGCTCAAGCGATAACTATTATTGGTGACACTAGCGGGCAGATTCGCAGTAAAACAATCAACGTAGGTGCAGCTGTAGACAATAATGCAGAATCATTTGAAAAGCATATCGCTTGTACCTATTTGAACGGACTGTTCGGTATGAATCAGGGCTTGAGCCTTGAGTTTACTGGAAAAGATGGCAATCTCTTATTTATGGACCATATATGGGGGTCTGCAGAAATCAATCGCAACCACGGCCAAGTGCAATCCGTCTTGGATGCATCTTATAAAGATGAAAAAAGAATAACAGAGCAGCAATTTGCCTCTGTGTTAAACGGCTATGGTTTATAAGATATAGCTTTTTGACTAATAAAAATTATCTATGACCGAAAATCTCATTATCGAAAGGCTGACTGACATGTCAGCCTTTGTCATTTTTAATCGTGTAAACTGGCATACTTCTATTATTGGATACTCAAAAGTGATAGATGACTTGCAAGATAATGTTAGCAACGATCTTAGCACAGAAAACTTTACCAAACTTACCGCGCAAGAACAGATAGATATGCTATTTAAAGAAGGTTACTGGGACACGTTTGAATAAATGATTAATGTGAGCTCAGGCAAGTACACATATCGCTTAAGAGGCGATACCACATCAGTAGAGCATGAGCTTGAGCTCTTATACCCCGACTCCCTAAGCCTGCAATTTAGCATTGCTGATTTCGACATTGAAATACAACAAACAAGTGCGTTAAGAACGTTACTGCGTCCGCAAGTCACCCTTAATATTGAGGGGCATAAACCCTTTAACCCTATCCACCCTTCAAAGCTTTTACCCTCCATTGAATGGGCCATGAATTGGTGTGTTTCAGCCTATGACCATTCCAAATTACTAGTGCATTGCTCTGTTGCTGTTAAAAATGGCAAAGCTGTTTTGTTTCCAGCTAAGTCAGGTTCAGGTAAATCGACCTTAGCAACCTTTTTAGGGTTAAACGGTTGGCACTTATATTCTGATGAAATGGCGATCATTAACATAGACACCGGATATGTCGAACCGGTATTTAGACCAGCCTCGTTAAAAAATGAGTCTATTGAAATTATTAAACCGTTTGTGCAGACCAGCGAGCAGTATATGAGTGCAATAACAAAAGGCACTCATAAGGGCGATATAGCGCATGTTCGGACCATGTCCAAGCGTGTTTTTGACAGCCTTGAACCTTGCAAAATAGCAGCGGTGTTATTTTTAAACTTTGATAAAAACCAAAAATTCAATGTGTATGAAATTGATAAATCCGTTGGTTTTGCAAAAATCATCACTAATGGTTTCAATTACAGTGTGATTGGCGAGCCCGCTTTTAAAGCGCTAGTCTCAATCGTTAATCAAGCCACGATATTAGAAGTTAGCTACGCACAAATGTTAGATGTTAAAGACTTAATTACGGAGTTAGTGTGATGACGCAAACGGGTATTTCAAAGTCGACATTTTTAGCCGTGCTGAATCAAACAGAGAGTATTGAAGCGCTAAAACCTGAGCAACAAGATGCCTTGTTAAGAGTGGCTATCGCAGCGCATATGCACGGTATATTGGCAAATATAGTGGACAATACGTCGTCACTCCCCTTGCCTTTAACGCGACACTTTTCATCAGTAAATACATTTTCAATTGCACAAAAAGCGCAAGTTATCGCCACATCTAAATTATTATCAGAACAGCTAATGTCAATTAGTGTACCGGTTTTGCTGCTCAAAGGAGCTGCTTATATTGCTGGTCATAAAGTGAATGCCAAAGGAAGATTGATATCTGATATCGATATTTTGGTCCCGTCAGAGGCGTTAACCAGGGTCGAAAGTACCCTGCAAAAAAATGGCTGGCGAGCTAAACCCTTAAATAACTTCGATGAAAAATATTATAGAGAGTGGTCGCATGAATTACCGCCTTACATACATAACGAAACCGGCGTCACCCTTGATATACACCATAATCTGATACCTTTATCTTCCGGCAAAACCATCAACATTGCGCAAATTCATGCAAAAAAAGTAGCCGTAGGAAGCAACCTGTATATTCCGTCTGATGCCTATCTGATATTGCACAGTGCCATTCATTTGTTGTTGAATGATGATACCCAAAAAGGCTTGAGAGACTGTTTTGATTTGCATTTACTTATTCAAGCCTACTTATTATCAGGAAGCATCGATTCCTTGAGGGCAATATTTAGCGATGCCAAGTGTGACCTTGAATTCAGTATACTGGTGAATTTACTCAATCGTATTTTTAATCAGCAATACCATGAAATATTGCTGGATAATGTCAAGCGCTTGTCTTGGCACGAGCAGGTATTAGTCAATTCTTTATATAACACTATTTTTCCAAAAACTGATTACCTGCAAGACAACCGCTCAACTTTAGCTAGGCAACACGTTTATATTCACGGTCATTTAAGCAAAATGCCTTTATTATTGTTTATCAAGCACATTGGCTATAAAGGCTACCGCTCGATTGTGAAACGACTGTTAGGTGAAACGTTTTTTGAGCCTTCCCCTCCTAAATAATAGTTTCGGGCTTTGGCACACGATAGATTACAAGCTTATGTCCACGGTTTTTGCCAGCCTACGTAATTCCCTGATAGGAATGGCGTAACTTATCCCGCTTGGGTTGGTTAACGCCGCTTCCTTACCTTCAGATACAAATACCTTATTAACAATCCCTATCACCTCGTTGTTATCGCGATTGAAAATAGGACTCCCACTATTACCCGGATAGGCAGTGGCATCTAACTGATAAATCAAAAAAGGCTGTTTGAGCCTAGCTAGCATTTGAGTTGTCAGTTGGTCAGCATTTTGGGCAGGGTTAATATCTGGCGTAATAGCAGCGACTATGCCCTGATGAGTAGCAGGATATAAACCCAAGACAGCACCAATAGGAAAACCTGTAAAGTAAACGGACATCCCCTCATCAACCAAATCGTCAGCCGCCATTCTTAATGCCGGTAAGGCTTTATCAATCGACAAAATTGCAACGTCATGCACCGGATCGATAGCAACAACTTTCATTATATGCAAAGTTGGATTTGGACCCGTGCCACTTAACGCAACAAAGTTTTGAACGATTTTAGGATCTAATTCTTCCGACACAACATGATAGTTAGTCGCTATATATTTGCCATTGCCAATTACAAAACCCGTACCCAGTATTTGTGGTGCCTTTGATTCGATAGGAGCGTATATAGCAATACCTACAACTGAAGGTTTAATCTGCTTTATTGATTCAGATAACGATTGAGATTGTTCAGCTAAACTTATCGCTGAGAAACACAACACGCATAAAGTAAGAAAGAAGCGATTTAAGTGTTCGCCCAAGCTTCCATAATTAAAAGCATTTCCTTTTTTGATCGGCATTATCATTCTCTTCTGTTGGTTTGTGAGTTAGCATAGCTAAAATACAAGCACTTACCAACCAAAACCTATGCTGACTCAGATTATTAAAAACTATGAGCTAGATGATGTGAAAACATTGCTAGAACAAGTTGAGAATTCAAACGGCAGCATTTTTTTAAGTCAAGTTTGGCTATTAACTTGGTTAAAATCACTTTCAGAAAAACCGTTATTAATAGTGTGCAAACGGGACTCAAAAGTCCTAGGCTTGGCATTTTGGGGGTGTCAAAAGCACTGGCTTGGCGACAAGTATTTCTTAAATCAAACCGGCGCGCACGACGACGATCAGGTATGGATTGAACACAACGATATCATTTGTTGCACTGAATACCGTGATGACGTTTTAGCAGCAATGCTAGAAAAGCTCAGTGAGTTGACAAATGTCGGAAAAATTACGGTTCAAACAACACGCAGTGAGCAGTGGCAACATAGCCATTATTTACCAGCAGATATTGAACAGGAAACCAATTTCTGCGCTGACCTTAACATTTCGGGCAATTATATTGATAGCCTTTCAAAAAATACCCGAGCGTCAATTAAACGCTCAAATAAACTGATTGAAGAAAAATTTGGCCCAATTGATGTCACTATTGCCCAACCCAGCGAACACCAAGATTTATTCAAAAAAATAGCCAAAATACATATAGTAAAGTGGGGTGAGAGCGACTATGGCAGTGGTTTTACTAACCCTAAATTTGTCGAATTTCATGAACAGTTGCTGGGCATAAATAATCAAGGAAACCAAGAGTACGCTGGCAAAGCCAAATTATTAACCGTTACAGCTGGCGATTTCACGCTTGGCTATTTATATGTATTAATTAGCGAACACCAGATACTATTTTATCTGTCAGCGATTAACTATGCTGACTTAGGCAACAAATACAAACCCGGTTTAAGCATGCACTTTTATGCAATAGAGCATTTTAAAAAGCTGGGATATGACAGATATGACTTTTTGGCGGGCCCTGCTAGGTATAAAGAGCAAATGTCGAATAGTAGCTATTTGGTTTATCATGTAGTCATGTATAAAAACACATTTATCAATAAAGCATTGGCATGCATAAAGCCATTTTTTAGGCGCTCCAAGTAGCCCTCCAATATGTATTTTCAAGCTTCGTGTGTGTATTGTTAACTCACGTTATCAAAAAAAATACTTATAACTTTTCGAATAAAAATCTATACTCTTCGGCGAGAAAATGAGCACACTCCAATGACAGGTACCGCGTTATAATGATTCATGCGTTTAGTTTTGATGGAACAAACGGAGTCCCCACCCCATTTTCAGTTGGGTTGCCGTTGCCAAAAGGTGCCTTTTGGCCTAAACAAAAGTTGCAATTGGTCACCGAAGCAGGTGAAGCCGTTATTTCGGGCGTAACGCCAATCTCTTTATGGGACGACAAATCCATCAGGTGGTGCCAAGTAGAAGGCTACTCAGAACAAATCGAAAGCCAAAAGTACTTCTTAACGGAAGCTCAAGCGAGCTTATTCATAAAGCAAGACTGTTGCTTTGAAGAAGACAATACATTCATCCTAAAATCTAAAGATTTAACATTTCAAGTAGCAACAGATTCATTTTTATCGCTAAAACAAATCACTGGAGCAAACATAACGCCACTTGATATATCACCGTTATTTTCCTTGAAAGAAAAGTGTTCAAATTTCACTCTCATTAATTCAGCGCTGCTGACCAAAACGAGTTCGTGCAACAGTCCTTTATATGCGACTTTGAAACAACAATACAAAGCTCAAGTAGATGAAGGTAAAAAATACCTGAATGTTGTTGTCGAATATAAATTGGATTACCCAAGTAACCAGCTAAAAATCAACTTATCTATTCACAATCCGATGCCCTTGATTCAGAAAAATGGTCAGTGGGACCTTGGCAACGAAAACAGCATAGAGCTCAGCAGTTTTGGATTGAAATTGTCACTTCCAAATAGTGCATTTTCAGTTGCTGATAAGGATATTAACGGCGGCGAATTTAGACGCTTTGATCAATGGTCTCTGCGAATAAACAACAGTGGCGGTGAAAACTGGCAATCTAAAAATCATGTTGATAAAAATGGCGTTGTACCTAAGACAGAACGCGGTGCGGAAATTGTTGAGGTCTCTAACAAGCTAACACATAAACACCGCACGCTGCGGCCTTCACCAGTATTTAACTTATCTAACCAAGCGCAACGTTTTGTGATAGACATAAACCATATGTGGGAGAAATTCCCACTGCAAGTAGCTGCTTACAATAACGATATCGATGTCAATTTCTGTGATGAGAGCACCGCGCCCCCTATTGAGCTGCAACCCGGTGAGATAAAATTTCATTCACTTAGCATTGTATTAGTACAAGCGACTTCAAATACGACACTAAGTTTATCGTCTCCAGCGCTAACACTTAACCCAGATATATTTTGTAACGCGAATACTATTCCATGGTTGACAACGTCTATTGCGCAAAGCCCATTGAATAGCATTGTTAATTTAGGCTTAACGGGCAAACGAAACTTCTTTGCTAAAAGAGAAGCTGTTGATGAGTTTGGCTGGCGTAATTTTGGTGATATTTATGCTGATCATGAAGCGGTTGGTCATAGTGGCGAAGATATTTTTGTATCCCACTACAATAATCAGTACGACCCTCTACAAGGTTTTTTAAAGCAATGGTTAATTAGCGGTGACAGCAGATGGAAAAAACTGGCTGATGAGCTATTTGAGCATATTGTTAATATTGATATTTACCATACTGAGCTAGATAAACGGGAATATAATGGCGGTCTATTCTGGCACACCGATCATTATGTAGAAGCAGAAACGGCGACTCACCGCACCTATTCAAAAAGACAAAAAACCGGTGTATATGAAGATCATGCCGGCGGTGGCGGGCCTGGCAGTCATCATTGTTATACCAGCGGCTTAGCCTTGTATTCTCAGTTAACTGGCAATGAGAGTGCAAAAAATGCAGTCATCAAACTTGGAAATTGGATTACCTATTTTTTTGAAGGTGACGGCACCTTATTGGGTACCTTATTGCAGTACAGAAATAAAACAATTGTAAGAAACCCATTGACTGGGCGTTACCCCTTAGATAGAGGTGTGGCGAACTACGTCAATGTAATGCTAGATAGTTATGAGCTAACAACCAACTCAGAATACTTAAGACGCGCATCAAGTATCATCACCCATACCTTTGATTTTAGCGATGTCATTTCTGAACGGAATTTTGATGATATTGAAAACACGTGGTATTACATTGTGTTTATGCAGTCAGTAGCGAAGTATTTGTGGATGTGCGAAACCGTTTATGGCATCGATAACGACTATGCAATCATCAAAAAGTCATTTATGCATTACGTGAAATGGATTGCCACGCAAGAACAACCTTATTTAGACAACCATCACAAGCTCGAATACCCTAATGATACTTGGACAGCGCAAGACCTGCGAAAAGTAATGGTACTCAATATTGCTCTAAATTATGCTGATACTGAGGAGTTGAAGCATAGTATTCAGCAAAAAATTGATAGCCTTACGCAGTTTGTAGAAGGCAAATTATGCAGCAGCGACGAAAAAGATTTCACTCGTGTTTTAGCTCTCGTGATGCAAAACGCGATTGGTGATATTAGCCATATCGGCGTGGATAATCATATTGCTAAAGAGGTTAGCATTGGTCATAGCACAACCGCATATTCTTTTACTGGTTTTGCTTGGCGTTTTATCAAAAATTATTCATTGCGACGAGAATTTAAACACTTGTTTATTCGCTTCCCTCAACTGAGGGGCAAATAATGAACAGTAAAAAAGAATGCTGCAGTTTCATTATCCCTCATTTAGGCAGGGAGGCTATGCTAGTCGACACACTCACATCCATTAGCTTGTTAGACAAAGCTGAGATTGACGTTGAAGTGATTATTGTGACCAAAAATGACAAGTTGCTTTTTGATGTCGACGCACTTGCTACACAAATGAGTATTCATATTATTTATGCGCCTAAACACATCACCATATCCGCACAGCGAAACATAGGCTTTGAAAAATCAAGCGGAAATGTCGTTGCCTTTCTAGATGCCGATATTGCGCTTGCTACTGATTGGCTAAAGCAATTGCGCCCATTACTCACTGAACAAACAAAATTAGTTAGCGCAGTTCAAGTTGCTTCAAAAAACGCAACCCCACTTGAGATACTTAGAACCGAATTAAGCAACGCCTATGTCGACTGCAACGTTGAATTTTTACCGGGCAGAAACTTGCTCATGACACGCGAAACCTTTTTAACTTCCGGGGGGTTTCCTGAGCACCTAGTTACTTGTGAGGATTATGTGTTCACCCAAAAAGTGGGAGAACAAGGCAAATTATTCTATTCTACCGCTAGTAGTTATGTGCATCTAGGTGAAGATAAAGCGTTTATTGAAATGGCGAAAAAAGAAATTTGGCGCGGTCAGTCAAATTTAGCCTCGCTAAAAGGCAGAGATATTGGACTGGCGGAATATCCCAGCTTTATTGCACCGCCTGTGTTTTCATTCGGTTTTTTATTCGTACTAGTATTTGCTATCTTAGGATGGCCGTTTTTAGCCAGCTTAAGCTTATTAGCCAGTATCAGTGTGCTCTCAATATATACAGTACGACTATTTAAGCTTGCATCGCCTGCCCTATCACTTGGCACCATTATTAAATTTTACGGTCTGTATTTTCCTGCTAGAACTTGGGGTACAATTTTAGGCTTAATCAAACCCATTAGAACGAGTAGCCACATTTGATTAACACGTCACGCAAAATGCACATATTACAGTTTATTTGCTCTACCGGATTTTACGGTGCCGAGCGCTGGATACTCGCTATGTGCAATAACACACAAGATACAAATGTGACTTATAGCCTAGCTGTAACTGATGAAGCTGCTTCACAAAACCTCGAAATTGCAAAACACTTCAAGCGAGACTGCGGTGACGTATTTGAGTTACCCATGGCACATAAGTTTGATTACAAAGCGGTAAGCCGATTGGCCGACTATATCAAGGCAAATAACATTGATGCCGTGCACACGCATGGATATAAGTCGGATATTCTTGGTGTACTAGCAGCGAAAAAAGCCGGCGTGCCGGTTATTGTAACGCCACACGGTTTTGAAAACGCAAAAGATTTTAAGCTTCGATTATTTATCTGGTTAGGTTGCCAGGCAATGAAATATGCCGACCATGTCGTGCCCTTATCGCCGCAGTTAGTCGAAGATTGTAAGCACTACAACATTAACGAACCGCAATTGGTGTATATTCAAAACGGCGTTGATTTAAGTGAAGTTGAAAGGTTTAAAAACGCAGCGGCTGTGTTACCAAAAACCAAGAAAAGAGTGGGTTTTATCGGTCAAATGATCAGCCGTAAAAACATTCACGACTTATTAGACGTTTTTGACGCCTTGCACCAAAAAATGGCTGATGTGGAACTGGTATTGCTAGGAGACGGTGATTCAAGACCGTCACTTGAAGCACATACGCAAACACTGCAGTCAAAAAATGATATTCATTTTTTAGGTTATCGTGACGACCGACTAGACTATTTAAAAAGTTTCGATTTATTTGTTATGACCTCGACACTGGAAGGTATTCCTCGCTGTTTGATGGAAGCCTGTGCGATGGAAACTCCAGTAGCGGCTTATGATATTGCCGGTATCGATCAATTAATCACGCATGGCAGCACGGGACTTCTTGCGCCCTTAGGTAATAAGGATGCATTGCTGTCTGCTTGGGAAGCTATATTGCAAGATGAAGCCTACGCTAGTACCTTAGGTAAAAATGCTTGCGATTATGTGAATGAGCATTATTCGGCTAAAAGAATGGCCGATGAGTACATTACACTATTTAATAAAGTGTTGGATAACAAGGAAGTTGGCCCGTGAAAAACAAACCTGAATTAGTCTTTATACTTACCGTAGATACCGAAGAAGAATGGGATTGGGAAGGCCCGTTCCCAGAAAAAGACTTTTCAGTTAAAAATTTAGCTAAAATACCCGCATTCCAATCATTTTGTGACGAGCGCGGTATACGTCCCTGCTATTTTGTTGATTATGCAGCAGCCAAAGGCGCTGTCGAAAATAAAGTATTTGAAAATGCCTTAAAACAAAATACCTGCGAGTTAGGCGCGCATTTGCACCCATGGGCAAACCCGCCATATTTTGACAAACCAAATGAAGCCAACTCACACGTGGTTAACCTGCCGATTGAACAGGTAGAAGCCAAGTTGGATGAGTTGGTATCTACCTTTGTGAATGAGCTTGATTACCAACCCACCTCATTTAGAACTGGCCGTTGGGGTATTTCAGAGGAAATTATGCATCTTTTGTGGTCGCGCGGATTTACCGTTGACTCAAGCGTATACCCTTATTATTCAAATGAGTTTTTCACCTGCCAAGGGTCACCGATTGGCGCTTATTGGCCTGACACTCAGAATGTATTAAGGGCTGGCGCACAGCGTGATATCATGGAAATACAAGCATCCGTTGGCTTTAACCGAAAGTTCTTCGCCCTTGCTGATGCTATTCACCATGCCGCAGAATCAGTGCCGCTAAAATATATTAAAACAGTTAGCTTGCTTTGGCATACAAATCTACTCAGAAAAATTTATATGAGCCCGGAAGTAATGGACGCTCAAGACATGGTTGCGCTCGCGCGAAAGATACATGAAAACGGCTCGAATTACATTAATATGTATTTTCATAGCTCTAACTTAATTAAAAACGGCACCGGATGTTTTAATGTTGACGAGCCATTCCAAATCATTTGCTCCCGTATCAGTCAGGTAATTGATACTCTTTCTGAGGACTACACTCTGAATTTCATGACCTTAAAAGAAGCACAAGTCTATTTTTCACAGAACCCAATGATGCTAAATACAAATGATTGAAATAAAACAAATTAGCGAAAATGACCAAGCCATTTGGGACGACTACGTAAACACATCAGACAACACCACGCCCTATCATCGATTTGCCTGGGGGCAAGCTGTCGAGCGTAGTTATGGCTTTGACATGCTCTATTTAGGCGCATTTGAGGGCGTTAAACTTATTGGAATATTACCATTAATTAGAATGGGCATTCCCTTACGACAAAAGACCTTAGTGTCACTCCCCTATTGCGATGGCGCAGGAGCTGTTGCTGACACCCAAGAAGCGCTTGACGCGTTAATCGCGCACGCTAGCGCCAAACTAACAGAGACCACGCAAGAGCCTGTTGAGTTGCGCCATGCCGATACGACAACAGTTGAACCTGAAACACTCGCTGATGGACAAAAAGTCAGAATGCTTCTTAGCTTGGCCGCATCACCCGATGAGCAAATAGCTATTTTCAAGTCAAAGCTGCGAAGCCAAATACGAAAAGCGGAAAAAAATGGGCTAACGTCAACAGTAGTTATGCATAACAATACCGACGATTTTGCAAAACGAGTGGATGAGTTCTATGCCGTGATATCAGGGAACATGCGTTTACTAGGCTCACCCGTTCACTCTAAAGCATGGTTCATGGCGGTGCTACGACAGTATGCTGAGAATGCGTATATGGTGCTGGTATATCAAGATGACATTGCCGTTGGTGGCGGTATTGTGCTGCTTAATAACGGCACAGCGTCTATCCCCTGGGCATCAACCGATGCAGAATACAACCGACTCGCACCTAACATGTTGTTGTATTGGACGGTAATTAGTGAAGCAATCACAAAAGGGGCCCAGGTATTCGATTTTGGGCGGTCAACGCTGAATGAAGGTACTTATAACTTTAAGAAGCAATGGGGTAGTCAACCAGCGCCTTTGCACTGGGCTACTTATATAAATGGGGTTCAACAAGACGTTTTAGATATTGGTAAATCGAAACCTCGTGAGCTTGTAGAGCAAATTTGGCGTAAGCTGCCGCTGGCTTTGGTCAACTTTGCTGGGCCGTGGATAAGGAAGTTTGTGAGTTTGTAACCGTAAATTCTTAATAGCGTCTTGCGTTTAAATCAAAATAAACGTTTTATAGCCTTTTTCATACCTAATGCAAAAAACATTATTTTCCGTATAAAATCGAACAATCTAAAAGAAGCAATCTAAACGTTACGGGATTCTGATAAAAAACATATTAATCAGATGATTATGAAAAAATATTTTTATCTATTTTTAGAGGGTGATCTATGATTTGTATTTTTACAAATACCCTAGTATTGAACTAATACTCCCCAAATATACCTAAGCAATTATTATCTACTAGTCGAACGTTAGCCGGTAATTCTGAGGTAGGTAGTTATGAAATTTATTCCGAGTGTTTTAAAAACAGCCATTGTTGTTGGTTTAGGCTTTACGCTTTTTGCCTGCGGTTCAACTGATAGTGAAGAGACTCTAGAGGAAGCGTCAGTGCCCGCTGCAATTGCGCCACCGCCAGAACCTGCCGATCCAGCGCCAGCACCTGCAGATCCAGCGCCACAGCCTTCACCACCTGAGGAGCCAACGCCTCCGCCTCCGCCACCTGAGGAACCAGCGCCACCACCTCCTCCACCTGAGGAACCAGCGCCACCGCCTCCTCCACCTGAGGAGCAGGTTTTGTTTGAAGAAGATATTGCTAAGGATATTCGTCAGTCTACTCCTACAGATGTGAATATTCCGCTGGGTATACAAGCGACTTTGGATGTTGAGTATTTGGGTGCGTTTAGAGCTTTGGCTGGAGGGGAGTCAAATTCAAATTACGCTGTGGGCGTATTAGGTCATAATTCTGACAGTAATAGTCTTTACATGGCAGGTCACTCTCACCACAATGCAATTGCTGAATTCGAAATACCTGATGAACTATCTCTCGAGGAGGCTGCCGAAGATATCGTTACTGCAAATGTTCTGCAAGAATATATGACGATACTCGATAAGAAACTAGATGGAAATAACACAGATAAGATTACTGGGATATTAAGCTATGAAGGTAACTTATTAGTAACATCTGAAATTTGGTACGACGCGAACGGTTCGAACCGTGACAATTTGCAAGTTTTCTCTACTTCATATGCGCTTAGTAGCTCCAGCTTTAACGGAATGTTACAGATTGATGGTGGAGCCACGGCCGCAGGTTATATGTCTAAGGTGCCTGCTGAATTGGTAGATAAAGTAGGCTCTCCTTACATTGTTGGTTGGGCTGCAAATTATTCAATAACATCAAGATATTCGCAAGGACCAAGCCTACATACTTTTGATCCGCAAGACGCTATAAATGCAGTAATTGGTGTCGATAAGAAAATTGAGGCTATTCCCCGTATGGTATTTCCTTTAGAGCACGGCAAAGAACTGGTTGAAGACGGGACGAAATATAGCCTAAATATATCTCCAATTTGGGGGCCGCTTTCTAAAGCCAAGTATGGTTTTATAATTCCTGGTACTGATCTGTTCATGGCAATTGGGAGCACTGGTGGAATTCATAGCGGCATTGGTTATAAAATAACGCAGGATGACGGCAGTTTATGCAGTGGACAATGCACATATGAGGCTGACGATAATTATAACTATTTTTGGTTGTTTGACATAAACGATATCATATCTGCCGATGAACCATGGTTAACCAGACCTATAAGTTATGGGAAGTGGAGTCACCCTTACGATAAAGGAGGCCGCCATAGTGTCCTCGGTGCTACCTATAATGAGGAGTCGTCAGTTTTGTATATTTCATTGCGCGAGGCTGGTCAAGTAGGAGCCTATGATAGACCCCCTTTAATTATAGCTTACAACATTCAAGCAAAAGGCTAAAATATTTTAAAGCAGTTATCAATAAAAACTTGCCCCTTAATTTTATTGAAACGTCCTCGGATATTGGAACTAATAATATTTTTAGTTCCAATTTTTATCACCGCCCACGAAAACGTTCGCGACCTACCATAGTAATATAATTTTTTGTTATTTGTCGAGTAACACTATCTCTCCAGCTTTAATCTATCATAAACATCCATTGTATGGAGATTAATTAATTCAATCTCATCAGATGTTAGACTGTCTCGCCAAGAATCGACTTTAAATGACGAACTTCGATAAACGCTGTAAAAGTCACTATTAGAATCTTTAAAAATAGCTTGATTTGTTTGGTTACCGGAGCTCTGTAAAATAAACTTTTCAACTGAAGCTGAATATGCCAGTTTTATTTTTTTAAACAATTTTTTTGTTTCGTCGACAGGAGTTTCAACAAAGTCCTCATAAAAACAAACTATAGAATCAGGAAAAACTGATATTATTTCAAATAACTCTAAGTGGTAAAGTCTCCAACTAATCGCAAGAAACTCAACGGTTGTTATGGACTCGAAATACGCAGGTGTAATATTTAAAGTTCTGATATATTCATTCTCTGAATTTATGGCGAACCATTTTTTTATAGCTTGTTTATTCGGGCGTTCCATTTCCCCTTTATTGATACCGCTGACGTGAGAAGCTATACACCCTTGTGGCGCTCTGACTAAAAACAACTTATTCTTCACTCTTAGTCCCGTTAGTATCGATTTCATATCTGTGGTTGATCGAGTCTCCTTAAGCAATACTTTAAAATCTTCTCTACCGCTGGGAACTCTAAATAACTTACTATAAACAGGTCGAAAAACAGGCACCAACTTCGCGCAAAGCCACATAGCATGGTGTAATTTGGGTATGTGCGACAACCCCATATCTTTCTTGAAAAATGGCGGTTTATCTGTATTTACATCAGCATCAAGAATGACACCCATTGCTGATAAATATTGTTGATCAGTCAAACCATTGTTGTACTTAAGTGAATGAAAAACATCCTCGCCAAACTTACTATAATTACGACCTATTAATTCATGCCTGTAAATCACTTTTGAGTGGGAGTTAATCAAATTCGAGAACCACGTAGTCCCAGATCTGGGAAAGCCAGCGACGAAAATAATATGTGTATTAGGAAATCCTCTCATCAAAGCCTCTTAAATTGTTAGCCATAAATATTTGAATTACGAAGTTAGTAGTTCATCGGCAGAAGAAGAGTAAACGATAGTAGCTCGCTATTCAACAAGGACTGAAGTGGTTAGTTAATTTGGCCACCAATTAAGAGATGTTATGCTATCAGCATAGCAAGATTAGGTGCCAAAGATTAGTAAAAAAAACAAGACAGACGTTTAGTCCAGAATTTAGATTAGAAACAGCGCAATTAGTTGTCGACCAAGGTTACACACATGACGAAGCAGCTAAGGCCATGGAAGTGGGTTTTTCAAATGGGTGAACCAGCTTCAACAGGTGCGCGAAGGGTTGCGTGTGAAGCAAACACCAATGACGCCAGAACAGCTTGAGATTTGTGAGTTAAATAAGCGTAACGAAAGCCTTGAACTAGAGAAGGAAATTCTAAAAAAGGCTACCGCTCTGTTAATGTCTGACTCCATGAACAACTCTCGGTAATCGAGAAACTGAGTCAGAGCGATGAACGCCGTTATTCAATTAAGCTGCTGTGTGAGGGATTTGGAGTCCACCGCAGCAATTATAAGTACTGGCGTAAGCGTGATAAACGCATGACACCAGAGACGGCTAAATTGCAAAGTCAGGTTAAAAAAGTACATCGCCAAAGTAACGGCTCAGCAGGCGCAAGAACGGTGGCAGTGATGGCAACCAACAATGATCGCCCCTTGTCTAGTTATCGAGCTGGCAACATCATGAAGAAGCTTGAATTAGTCAGCTGTCAGTTGCCGAACCAGACCAAGCCTAGTGCGGTCATGTGACATATATGGGCAGGCATTCGTAAGGCTTACCTAGCGGCTGTCATGGATTTATTTGCACGGAAACCTGTTGGCTGGGCGTTGAGTCATTCGCCCGATGTAATCCTCCCCAAATGAATCGGAATATCGGTATTGGAAAGACTATAAACCCGTGGCCAAAATGACTTGACCACTTCAAAAATAACGCGATGTTTATAGTAATGTTTAACTTCATAGTTGTCTGTTAATATCTACAATAAAAGTAAATAAATTCAGGGCTTAGTTCATTCCCTATAAAAAATTTAACTAAACGTAATTTCAATTTTTATTATTAAAGGTTCTGGGTGTCAGTGAGTAATTTAAAAAAACTAGTAATAAGTAGTGTTTTATTGGTGGGTGATGCCATTGGCCAAAAATTAGTTGGACTTATTAGTACAATTATTCTTGCTAGAATACTCGTACCTGAAGATTTCGGAATAATTGCTATCGCACTAATATTTCTCGGTTTAACTCAAGTGTTATCAAATACAGGATCATTACAATATTTACTAAAAGCAAAGAAAATAAACGCAGAGATAGTAAATACGGCTTGGACAATAAGTTTATATACTAAGATGCTGATAGCTTTATCATTTTGTCTCTTGGCTTATCCAATTTCAATATTCTACGGTGATAGCCGGCTAACCTTGGTAATTATTGCTTTGATGGTAGTTTTTATAATCCAAGCTTTTCGCAATCCTGCTGAGGCTTATTTAAAGCGCGCTCAGACTTATCAGAAAATTGTTATACTGAATTTGCTATGTAAAGTTTTCGCAGTAGCTGCAGCCATTTCAGTTGCACTAATTTATGAAAGCTATTGGGCTTTGGTGGCCGGCCAATTTATTGCCGCAACAATTGGAACGATTGGTTCATTTTTTATTAAATCACACAGATTAAAACTAACCCTCTCAGATGTATCGAGCCAATGGGCATTCTCAAAGTGGATGATTCCCCAATCATTATTCGGTTATTTTAGAACGCAGCTAGATACAATTTTGGTGAGCGTTTTTTATGGTAGAGCTGAATTAGGTTCATTTCATACCATGAAATATTTGGCATACTTACCGTCAGCTAACTTCCTTGTGCCAGCGATGCAACCCTTACTAGTGGAGCTATCCCATTTTAAAAATGACAAATTAGAGTATTCAAAGCGATTTAATTCGTCTTTTTTTGTACCATTTTTGGTAAGTATCCCAATAACTGCAATTTTATTCCTTTACGGTGATTTGTTCACATTAGTTGTTCTTGGCTCACAATGGACTGAATATAGCTCTATATTGAGTTTTTTTGCTCTGCTTATACCTGCAAATATTATTTTTCAAACTTGCGCGAGAACTTTAATAATATATGGTCATTCTAAGCACCTACTGATAGCTGAAGTAATAATGTTCATGCTGATTTATGTAACTCTCTTAGGCACGAACATTGAATCGATCAAGCAATTTACTATTGTTAGAGCTCTTATGGAAAATGTTCTTTGTATGAGTTTAATGATATTAATATCAGTGCTCTTTACATCGAAATTAAGCACTGTTAGATTAATCATCACAATAACGCTTTTAATTATAGCAACATTACCAACTTTTTATTTAGTAGAATTTATTCCTATGCAGGACTCCCCTTTGGTTTCTTTGATTATAAAAAGCTTTTCGTTTTCTATAGTCTATTTTGCTATTATTTTATTAATCTATTTTGCCTTAAAACGCTACATGGCAGATTGGTATTACACAGCGCAGTTATTAAAAAAAATAATGCCCCTAAAGAAAATATGATATTAAAAACTCCTAAGTGACTCCATAGATTTGAGTTACTTAAGTAGGTACAATTAATACTTAATTTTTATGTTGCTTAAACTTAACCTGAGGAGAGAACTCAACATTTATTAGTGACTCTCGACCAATTCTCTAACCGCGAAACTATTAATGAGTTATTATTATGAATATTTACTACTGCAAAATGCCAAATGGAAATATTGGTGATGATTTAAACGAGTATATTTGGCCTAATTACTTAAAACTCGGTGGTAATAATCAGAACCATTTAGTGATCGGTATCGGTTCTCTTTTAAATGTAAATATCCCACAAGCACAAAAATACACAGTGATTTCTGCGGGAATTGGCTACGGTGAACTCCCAAGTGTCGATAAAAATTGGACGTTCATAGCAGTTCGTGGAGAGTATTCTAAAAGCGCGTTTAATTTAAACGATGATGTCATCTTACTTGACGGTGCCTACTTATTGAGAGATTGTTACCCTAAGCCCAATTCTGCAGTTAAAAATAAAATAGGTTATATTCCTCATGTTGAAAGTTTAGATTATGGTGATTGGAAACGCGTCTGTGACCTCGCTAATATTCAGTTCATTGATCCCAGATTAGATTTAGATGACTTTTTACAAACACTTTGCAGCTGCGAAAAAGTGATGACAGAGGCCATGCACGGTGCCATTATAGCAGATTGTTACGGAATACCTTGGAAACCCGTGAAAGCCTACCACCATATAAACACGCACAAATGGAATGACTGGTTGAGTGCATTTGATACCGAGGCAAGTTTTAGCCATATAAATTCAGTCTGGTATGATATTAAGATTCCTGATAAGGACTTGTTGAAAAACACCATAAAAAAAATCATTTTTAAAGTTAACGCAAATTTAAACTTGACTCCTCCTATCTATCCCAAAAGCAATGATTCAGACTATATTGAAGTCGCTGGTCAGTTAAAAGAACTAATAAAAGAAGAGTTCTTTTTAAATGATCAATCTCAGATTGATGAGAAGGTGCAGGCTTTAAAGTCAAGGATACAAGAGCAGTTCAACTAATCCAAAAGTCTAAATATCTTTTAAGCGCAAATGAACCCCCGTGGAAAACTTGCTTATCAGACATCTCGTATTTTAACACCTACCTCTTTTTTAGACCAAAAGATTGGTATTGCTCTTCTGTAAAAACCAGTGACTTGATATGTAATTTTATCCATTTTTTTATTTTTGGGATAATATTAATAAAGTAATAATTGCTAATATTATCTCCATGATCTCTCATATATATAACTAGACGCTCCTCTGGAGTATGATATTCAAGCTTGTTGGCCTTAAAGTATTCTTTTACATTCATATGAGGTACTTGACCATAAAACATTTCTCGATATGCTTTCTTATTTATTTCATTAGGTATATAAGTTACTTGTGATTTGATTACGCAACTAGAACCACAAACTGAAGAGAAGTTCTCAGCTTTATTAAAAACATTTCTATTTTCAAAATAAAAATAGCCTTTATCGATAACAATTGCGTCGAAATTTTTCAAATTTTCAATACATTTAACAAAACTTGAATGTAATAAATCATCTGCATCAAGGGCAAACCAATGCGTGATCCCAAAATTATTAAGGAACATCATTCCCTTAGCAATTTTAGAGCAGCGATCAAATTCATATTTAAGTTGTAGTTCCATCCCTGAATATGTTTGTTGATCAGGCGGCTCAAACTCTTTAAATGGAACAAACTGTGCATTTTTGCACAATTTTCTAACAGCGTATTCTGGCTCATCGTGACCAACTACAACACACTCAAACTCACTAGATGTCTGATTATTAATTGATGTCAATACTCTTAATAAAGCAGACTCAACATTTTGCCAATTTTGCGCTACTTTTCGAGCTTTTAGTGGAATTAAAATTCCAAGTTTAAAATTATCCATCTGTAACTCCACGCACCTAATCTATGATTTTATTGGGAAAAATCATACTAACTAACCTAAACAACACAAGCTATTTAATTTAAAAACAGTCAGCAAACCTACCTTTCTATTTTATTCTCGTTAATACTTCGGAGAAAATAAATATTATATGCAACCGCCGTATACAATATACACCAATATAAAATTTCGGCTCTAAATCTATTCAAAAATGTCATTGAGATGACAAAACAAAAAAGTGAACATCCAATCGCTAGTACTTTAAAATAAGGTTCAATTCTATTCTCTATTTTCAATTTTTTTGTAGTTCTTAAAATAGTAATAAACGCAAATAAAATCATAAATGTGAAACTTAATATGCCTAAATATCCAATTTCACTTAAAACTTCGAACCAAGTAGAGTGAACCGCTCTATCTCTACTCCCACCAGTATCTACAGTTTCAGGAATATAAAGACTTGAGTAATAAATAAACCCAGATGCCCCCGCTCCAAAAGGGTGATCCTTTGCCATGTCAATAGCAGCCAACCAGAAAAAAACTCGGGTAGATCCTGATTCTTGCGTTGCTGCAACTTGTAGATTTTGACTTTTTATAGTGCTCATCCTATTCCAGAAAGCACTATCAGTTACGACTCCGATCCCGATCATACCCAACAAAACTAATGCAACAACTTCTTTCTTTTGATTTTTTCGTTGCATTTTTGAAAAATATAATTTAAATAAAAATAAGGAGCAACTAAAGAAAACCCCGAGAAAAGCGCCTCGACTACCAATTTGAACCAGCGAATTCATCAAAATTAAACCTATCAAACCGAAAGTCAATTTTGGAATCCATTTTTGGCGATTCCAAAAATAAAATAAACAAATTACTACAGCTGGAGCAAGCGCAGCACCAACACCATTAGCGTCAGGCGAATCAACCATCCCAGCACCTTCAAATCTACCATTAGTAGTTCTTCCAAATTGAGAAACATAATATCCCATATAACCAGCGAAAATTAAGTAGCCTTTTAAAATTATATCTAAATGCGCTTCAGTTTTTACTAACTTATAAACTAAAGGTACCAAAACAGTAATGGTAAGGATAGCATCTAACGCGATAGCATGAATAACTGGAAGAACCGCATAAAATGAAGCAAAAATATAAAGAGATGTTGTAAAAAACATAAATTTAAATTGGGGGATTGCTAGGATTTTATTTTCTTTTAATTTCGACCAATTAAAAAGCACAATTATAATAAGCGTTAAAACTATATAAAATGAAAACCTAATGTCTGGAATATAGTTACCCCACCACTTTGTGTTGGGGTTAAAAAAATAGTAAGCCTGGTACAGAACAAAAAGGTAAACAGCACTTTGTCGAATAGCAAGCGCAATTGTGCAAAGAAAGGTGAAAACAAAAAAGAGTGCACTAAACATAAAGAGTTCCTAAAGAGAAATAGTCGAACTTTGGAATATATGGATTTATTTTATATTGAAATCAATTTCCATGACCTCACGATTAAATACTAGCTAGCAATTTTACTCCGTATATCCGACCTCTTTACTTTTACAACAAGTAGCATCCTTATTTAATCATATTGCTCATTATTTAATTAACAACGATTCATATAGGGACGCATACTTTCCACTCATTATGTCAACTGAGAATAACTGACTGTAGCGCTCTCGACTAGTTTTTCCCATTTTTGTTCTTTCATAATCATTCCTTATAATTTCCAATATTGCAAAAACAAATGACTCAACAACTTTATTTTCGGTTACAAGACCATTATTCTCTGATGATATTAGCTCTGAATTGCCACCAGCTTCAGTTACTACGCAAGGTTTACCAACAGACATAGCCTCTAATAAAGTCATCGACGCCCCCTCACTTAAAGACGATAGTAAAAATATATCAAACATTTGGATATACAAACTAGGTTTTGTAATATACCCCGTAAAAATAACAGAATTAGCAATTGATAGTAATTCACACTGTTTTTTGAGTTCTTTATTTAATTTGCCGTCTCCAACAATAACCAACTTAGTGCTTGGATGTTTTTTAAGCACCATGCTGAAGGCATCTAACATCATAGCGTGATTTTTAATAGGGTCTAACCTTGCAACTGTTCCAAGAACGATATCTGTATGTTTTATTGATAGTTCTCGCTTGAGTGAATCGATTTCATTAGGCTCAAACTTTTCTAACGCCGTTATCCCATTATAAACAACCTCAATTTTGTTCGCCGACAAAAACTCATAATCAACCAAAGCTTGTTTCGTCGCTTTAGATATAGCAGTAATAGAATCAGTAAAAAACGATAAGATTGGATTAACCATACGCCTCTTCCAACTGCTTGTATCTGGATAAAAACGACCGTGCTCAGTAAATATCACTTTGGTACCTATGCCAATAGCGGCGATGACACCATAAACCCAAGGCGTATACTGATGGCAATGTATTACGTCTATTTTTTCAGATTTTAAGACTCTGCGAATAGCACTAATAAGTGAAAAATCAAAGCCCTCTTTCCTATTTTTACTGTGTATACTGATTCCATTTTCTTCAAGTTCTTTACCCCAAGGCCCTATCGGCTCTTCGATACAAAAAATGGACATGCCATACTTTTCTTTATCACAACCTTCAATAATATTTTTAATCACCATTTCGGTGCCACCAATGCGCATGTCATAGGTTACATGGAGAATTTTTTTCTTACTCATGTTATTTCATATACCTCTGCCACCACATTTCATAAATCAACATTGACCAAAGCAGAACACTGTGGTCTTTTGTCTGTTTTTGATGCTGATACCATAAGTTCTCAATCTGTTCTATTTTAAAAATAGAGCTTAAACCTTTAACGTCATCAATCAGATAACGTTGAGCAATATCTTTTATTTCAACTCTAAACCATTGAGCTAACGGTACCGAAAAGCCCATTTTTTTACGATATAAAATATCGTCATTCAACAAAGGTTTGAACGCTTCTTTTAAAATATACTTTTTCTGTTTATCTTTAAATTTCAGCGATGATGGAAGCGTTGCAGCAAACTCAATCACTTCTTTATCCAAAATAGGAGCTCTTACTTCAAGTGAGTTGGCCATGCTCATTCTATCGACTTTAACTAAAATCCCCCCCGTCAGATACGTTTTCATATCGGTATAAAGAATTTTACTAAGGTGGTCTGGGCCATCAGCTTCGTTATATTTATCTATAGTAAATGACGAAGGATGATAATTCCCAAGTTCTTTTTTTATTTCAGTTTTAGCAAGCTTCTGCCAATCGTCATCCGTAATAAAACTATTCGTAATGTAAAACCCCATTTCAGGGCTCACACTCAAGCTGGTTAGCAAGCTTTTGGCTCGTTTAAACACAGGCAAATTAATCAAGCCGCAAACATTACCTACAACTGGAAACAATGACGTTCGCAGCCATTTTGGAAATTTATTTCTAAGCTGGTTTTCCACAAAGTCTGTTGAATATTTTTCATACCCTGCAAATACTTCATCGCCACCATCGCCGGCGATAGCAACGGTGACCTTTTTTCTAGCAAGTTCAGAAACAAAAAAAGTAGGCACCAGCGACGGGTCGGCAAAGGGTTCATCAAAAAAACTCACAATATTTTCAAGTGTGTCGGCTACATTTTGATGAACCAAGAGTTCGTGATGTTCAGTGCCGTATTGCTTTGCCACCGATTCCGCAAATTTCGCTTCGTTATATTTTTCATTGTCAAAAGCAATTGTGCACGTTTTAATCGGTTCATCGGAGAGCTTCGACATTATTGCAACCACACCAGAAGAATCAACGCCGCCACTTAAAAATGCACCCAGTGGCACATCACTTATCATTCGTCTTTTCGTGGTTTCTTTAAGAATATTTTGTAATTTTTCTATATTAACTTTTTCACTATCAGAACTCGTAGTTGCAAAACTAAGGTCCCAATATTTTTTAATTTCTATATTACCATCTTGTATAATAACATAGTGTGCTGGGGGCAACTTATGAATGTGCTTAAAAATACTTTTCGGATCGGGAATATACTGATAAGCGAAGAAATCATGAACTGCATCTAAACGAATTTCTCTTTTGATATCCGGCAACGCCAGAATAGCCTTGATTTCAGAACCAAATGCGAACCTGCCGTCATCCATGTAGTAGTACAGTGGCTTTTTACCTAATCGGTCTCTTGCAATAAACAATCTAGTTTGGTTTTTATCCCAAAGTGCAAAAGCAAACATACCGTTTAACTTTGCCAAACAATCTACACCGTACTTTTCATATAGTTTAATAATAACTTCGGTGTCGGTACCTGAAACAAAAGTAACGCCGTCAGCTTCAAGCTCTTTTCGCAGTTCCAAGAAATTATAAATTTCACCGTTGAAAACAATCACAATGCTGCCATCACTTGAAAACATGGGCTGATTACCAGCTTCAGATAAGTCTAATATACTTAATCTGCGATGACATAAGCCAACGAACGTATCTAGATATTCGCCATGGGCATCAGGCCCCCGGTGCGCGATAGCATTACCCATATCCAACAAATTATCTGTTGTGAGTTGTTCATATTTTGTGGTTAAAAACCCTGCAATGCCGCACATATAAAACCTATTGCTGATTTATCTAAAATTTTGATACCCGATAAGACCTATTACTCTTATTTGGGCAATATAATTAAAACACAACTTATCTTGTTTCAAATTGATATATAGCACTGAACAATCTAAAACTTATCACATCAATTTAATGCCACAAGGCTATATACTGCGTGTTTACGCGCAGAGAATAAACGTAATACATCAGCTATGCAACTGCCCGCATCTGTAAACTTTTCTCTTTAAAAAGTTATCTCTTATCCACAAAAATGGGATTCGAATAAGCACTTAAATCATTTTCCTCTGGCGTTTCCCTAACCACCCGAGAGCGTAAAAAGCACGTGCCGGCGTCTTCAGCCACTGGCAAAAACACACTCAACGAGCTCTCCTCTGGTGCCATTATCTGAGTATTAGCATACACCTCAGTGGCATTGCAGTTTGTAATCAAATCAACTCTTAAAAAGTCCTGACTATACTGAGTATTTCGTTCTACATTTATCTCGACAGCTAAAATATGTGCATTATTTGCCAAGGCAATAGTGCCGCCAGGATAAACTCGCTCACTTCCATCAACAGAAACGTTAAAGTCATAACTTTTTAGCAACTTGCCATGATCAGCCCAAAATGTCCCCGCTTTGATACCTGCTATCAGACCACTGTAGTCTTTTTTTGGCGCAGCCACATGAGTTCGAGCAAACTCACAGGGTCCATAATCCATTACGTCATTGTGATAATCAGATGATGCTATTGCTCCCCATATTCGTTGGCCTTTTACTAATAATTGATCCCATGTCCCCCCCACAGTGGCAACGACAGGGTCCCATCTATTTATAGGCAATATCTTTGTCTCGTAAGACCCAATTTCCGCTTTACGTTGATGACCCGGCGCACCGGCAAACGCAGTAATTACACTGCTATTCTGATTCCAAAATAAAGTATCGGTATAGTTTTCATCATTCTCTTCATTCAAATCCTTTCGACTGGGGTGGTTATAAATAGCAATAGTATTATTTTTAGCATTTTCAATTTCATTAATTGCATTTAAAACATGAAGGTCACGTGCTTTCTTTTCCATCTCAGAAGAAGTTTGTAAGGCGTTAATAATGCTTGATAAAGTCTGCTCTTCAAATTCCGGAGTGGTGATCACATTCACATGCTCTCGTCCCAAGTAAGATGGCATCCCTAATTCAATACCGGCAAAAATCAACATCACCGGATACTTGTCTCGCATCGCTCGAATTTCTGCCAATTTTATATTTGTAAAGCTATTAAAATTTTGCGTGTGGTCGGTAATTGAAAACGCATCGCAGCCTTTTAAATAAGCGAGCTCTGTTAGCTCAGCGACCGACTTATCACCGTCTGAATATACGGTATGCGCATGATGATCAAATATAATGCGGTCACTTTTTGAGCCTGCCCAATATGGCTGTTCAATGCTTATTTTTGCCTTATCTGTGTTCCAAACATATGAAAAACTAATAGCTACTATGATAACTATCACAGTGAATGTGGGTAACCAAAACTTAGCCTTAGCCTTGGCCTTGCTATTGACCATCATTTTTGCCTCAACTTTAGTGATTGCTGCTGGGCCATGATGCTCAATGTTAGCTGACTTTCGTTGTCTAAAGCGCGATAAAATTGGCCGCTCTAGCATTTTATACGATAAATGCGAGAGCGCGAGGGTAATAACAAGTGTAATCATCGCATACAGTGCAGCTTGACCAGCCACACTCATATCCAATAACTCAAAAACCTTCAGTGTCGCTTTTTGAATCGGATAATGGAAAATATACACGCCATATGAAATTACACCCACCCATTTTAAGGGCGCAAACTCCAAACAAGCACTTGCCCATTTCGTCTTTGGGGCGGTAAACACGATAAGACCTAATAAAACAGGCACGAATGGAAAGTTATATCGCCCAAAATCCAGCTGCAAAAGGCTATCTAATTCGGTAGTCAATATAATAAATACCAACATAGCACTCGTCCAAAAAATAGCTTCCGCTATTTTAGATATGCGCGATGTATATAAACTGGCTGCAAACAGCCCAATCAAAAAATGCGGTAAATGAGCAAATAATGAATACGTTAACGATTGACCACTAGCCGACCCTATATTAATACCAAAAGGCCAAATTAAAGCTATTGATATTGGCCATTCATCATTCAACGCCATCTGTTGCATGAAATATCTATAGCCAAAATAGATACCGGGAATAAGCATCAGACAAAGCCACTGTGCTTTACGCAAGCCCAATTTAAACAGTAATAAAAACAACAAAGGTAACAGTAAATAAAACTGAAACTCAACGGCAAGCGTCCAAAATGGCGGGTTTAAGCTCATTACCTGCTGATCTTTTAAGTTATGCAGGAAAAATAAATGCGAAACAATATTATTGAAATTGGCATCAGCACCTTGAAACCCTTTAAGCGCTAATAGCCCAAACAGGCACAGATAATAAATAGGGAGAATGCGAACAACACGATTTACAAAATATTGTTTTATGTTGGGATAGTTTGTATCTTTAATGCCCTGCCAAAAAGGCATCGATAACAAAAAACCACTGAGCACAAAGAATAGAGCGACACCTGTATTACCATTTACCATCCAACGTTCAAAATCGATGAATCCAAGCGTTCCTTTAAGCCCACTAAATTGCTGAAAGTGAACAAAAAAAACAGACAGCGCAGCAACTGCTCTTAAGCCATCTAATCCAGGCATATATTGACTGCTAAGATTTTTTTTGCGAGAACTCGACGTATTGACATTTTCTTTCTGCAACGCAAACTCGCTAATTTTATCTTCTTCTGTATTTCTTTCGCTAACATTCTCGCCTCTGCTGTTATCTATGTTTAACTCAGCGTGCGGCACCGACTTAAGCCTAAGTATTTGGGCAAACATAAATGCTACAAAAAGCGTAAGCAATACGTCGGTGCTTTCAGGAACTGAATTAGTAAATAACGTTTGTAAAAATTCGGATAGCAACACAATCAAAGCGCATAACACCGTGCCCAAAAGTAAACTGTGTTTAGCTAAATAAAATAACCAAATCACGCCACCATAAAACACGAGCTTTTTCATAAAGGCTAAAATATTAAGTAAAATATTACCGCCCATTGAGCCAGTAAAAGGTAGCCAATGAAAGGTCGTAGCTTGCGCTCTTAACTCAAAGGGATAGAGGCCATTACCTAATATGGAAAGTAACAGCAAAATTGCTAAATGCAGGGCAGTCAACCTAGTCGAAAAGGCACGCCAAATAGCGACTGATAAAACACCTGCTAATAATTGAGATAGGTCTATATTGCTTGAAATAATAATGAACTTTGAGAACAGCACAATGGCAACGACAATGCTTAAATTTCTAATACGAGCAAATTGAGGTGATGCGGTTTTTATGCAGAAAAAACTCACTAACCAAAACACCGTATTTTCAAATAACCAATACCACTTTATAGTTGGCGCATTGAGCACCGCCTTGATGTTCTGTTTTAGAACATCAAAGTCGATAGAAGGCGCAAAGGGCGCAAATTCTAAGGTAACAATGGTGAGTGCAATTGCGAATGAAATTTGTTGCTCTACACTGAAAGACTTCGATGGCTTACTAATGTCCAAACGGACAATAGAATACAAAAATAAACCAATAGCACAACCAACGGTATTCCAAATTGCATCACCGCCCCATGGCAAACGATCTTCAGTAAATAACTGCAAGGCTTGAATTGCAAAAGCAAATATGAAGGTATAAATCAAAAATATGAGCGTATGTTTGGCATAGTTAGAGCTAGAGTGAGATTTAGGATAAGCAGCTTTTAATAGCAGACCAAAGGGCACAAATAACACTATATTTGCAATTAAGTCAGTGATATCCGTTTTGATAACATTAAAATTAAAAAGCGCTTGAAGTGATGAAGAAGAAATTGGCGTAAATACAAGATTAAATGGATACAGTGAGCCATAAATAATAAGCAAAGCGATAATAATTAGGATGGCTTTCATATATTTATACTGCAGCGAAGGTAGCAACAATCAGCCTTATCTGCCGTTTCCTTGTATACGGTAAAAACGCGTTTTCAGTAATGTCCATTAAAGGCACATATTTAGTGATTTTGGTAAAGTCGAGCGTTACATAAATAACGAGCTCAACTAAAAACACAAGGCCTCGCCAATCATGACATGACTACTCACTAATTTTTGGTATAGTACAGCAATATTTGCAAGTTTGTTTATAACCATGATGGTTTTTTAGGTAAATTATTAATTGAAAATTCTAGTCATCTCACATCGTGTGCCCTTTCCACCGAATAAAGGTGAAAAACTGCGAACCTACCATCAATTAGAGCGCCTAAAACAACTCGGTCACTCGCTTTCACTCATTGCGCCCGGTCACGCTCCAGAAGACCATCAATTTGCAAAGGGTCTTTCTGATGTATTTGATATGCCGGTCACTGTAAGTAAACTCCCATTTAAACTAGTTAGGTTTATTAAAGCCCTGTTAAGCGGACGCTCGCTAAGTGAAGCTAACTTTTATTCAAACAACACCAAAAAGCTGATCGAGGCACAAATTATTAGCTTTCAGCCCGATTACTTATTGCTAACGGCATCGTCATTAGTAAAGTATGCTGAAGCGTGCAAAACGGTAGAAAAAGCGCCGATTATATTAACTGATTTTATGGATGTTGACTCCAATAAGTGGCAGCAGTATGAGTTAAAAGCAAGTTTCCCTATGAACTTGATCTATAAAAGAGAAGCGAAACTCGTTAAGAGTCTTGAAATAGAAGCAACACAAATTTCCAAAGAGTGTTATTTGATTGCCTCAGCAGAGGTCGAATTATTCAAAAATGAGGTAAACAATGTCACCTCAATCACCATCTTACCTAACGGTATTGACGAAAATATTTTTGCCCCTGCAATTAAAAAAGCTGAAGGTGATACGCAAGCACCCATTTTATTATTCACCGGCGTGATGGATTACAAACCCAATATCGACGCAGTAATGTGGTTTATAAACAACTGTTGGCCAGAACTTAAAAAACAATACCCTGAAGCTAAATTTATCATAGCCGGTATGAATCCCGCACCAGCAGTGCAAAAGCTCCAATCAGATAACAATATTCAAGTCACTGGTTTTGTCGACGACATCATGCCCTACTTTCAATCTGCCACTATATTTGTAGCACCATTTCATATTGCACGAGGCGTCCAAAATAAAGTGCTACAAGCAATGTCATGTGAAATACCTGTTGTTAGTACCTCCAAAGGTATTGAAGGAATCGTTCACAGCGATGGCAAAGACGTTCTGATTGCCGACACCCCTGAGTCTTACACTCAGGGGTGCTTGAGCTTATTGCAGTCGACCGAGCTTAGAGCTTCCATTGGAAAGGCTGCGCGTAATACCATACTGTCGCATTACGCATGGCCGGAAGTACTCAAGCCCTTAACTGACCAAATCGAAAGTAAGATATGAAAACATTGATTAAAGAATTTTTATTTATCTTATTCGCCCTACTTGCAGCGCCCTTTTCTCTGCTTTACTTTTTGCTGACGTTGGTAATCAATAAAAACGACAGTATCGCCTTTTTTAGCCAGTTGCTCAGTTTGCTTCCTGGTAAGATAGGCGCTTATTTTCGAGCTGGTTTTTATCGCTTTACCCTAAAACATTGCAGTAAAGATGCCGTCATTTCTTTCGCAACACTTTTTTCACAGCAAAATACCTCTATTGCTAGCGGCGTATATATCGGCCCTCAGTGCAACATTGGTATGTGTTCAATTGGTGAGAATGTACTGTTAGGCAGTGGCGTGCATGTAATGAGTGGCGCAAAGCAACATAATTTTGATGCTGTTGATGTACCTATAAGAAATCAGGGTGGCACTTATGAGAAAGTCACTATTGGCAAAAACTCTTGGGTGGGAAATGGCGCATTAATTATGGCTGACATTGGTGAGAATTGTGTAGTCGCCGCGGGCTCAGTGGTAATAAAACCGGTTGCCAATAACGCCATTGTTGCTGGCAATCCGGCAAAAGTAATAAAAACTCGCCAATGAACATATGGATAACAAGCTTCGTTTCCGACAAAAGTCGAGGAAGCTTGCTAAGAACATAAAATTAAATACTAGCGGCCTTCAAAAACTAATTTGGCCTGCTGTGAAATTTGCTCTAAAACAGAATTAATTTCACTATTAGCAGCATCTGCACTATCTACTGACACCGCTATAAACATGCCATCAAAGGGTTTACCCTGCAACTTCAACCACACTTGATAAAGCTTCGCTTTTTTTGCATCGGTAAATAATTGTCCATCAATCACATACAGGTGATACACCATAATCTTTTGGCTAAACGAGGAGCTTAGTTCAATAAACTGATAACGCAGATCACTGCCTATCTGTTTACTGCCAGTGCCTGATATACTCCATTTACTTTCGAGAAAAATATCATTTTGCGCACTCACTAACTCGCCCGCCACACCATTACTGCTAGAAGCATCAGCAGACGAACCACTGTAATAAGCCTGAAAATAAACAAAAGACAAACTGTCGTTGCGCATTGTTTTTAAGGTGATACTTGACGGATTCTTAAACGCAGGTTCCCAATTAGAAATGCTGTTGCCCTCGGCTACTATGTCAAACGGCAGGCTGATGCTAGGTTCCACAGGCAATGTGCTGCTGTCTGACTGAATAGACATCGACTTGGTGATGCCTGCCAGCAACAGTCCAATCACAACAAAAGACCACAAAATAGTCGTTTTAGGTGCTTCAAAGCCTTCGTCAGCGTTAAGCAATGTTGTTTCACTTGTATAAAGCTCACCATTTAACAAAAATCGCTTTTCTAAGCGGCGGATAATTTCGCCAAGGCCCAATAAACAGATAATAACGAAAGCAAAAAAGAACCAACCATATATTAAATGATCCGCACCCACGGCGTGTTCCATGTTAGTTTTATAGCCAATTAAAATAATCCCAAACACCCTAATCGCGTTTGCAATGATGGGGAATATTACCGACAAAGCCACAAAGAAAATGCGCGTTCTCAGGCGTTTCAAATTCATATAGGCATATAAATTACCTAACACAACAGAGGCAATTAAAAAGCTCACACCAGAGCAGGCTTCTGCCACTAAAAATTTTCCTTGAGGAATTTCGATAAACAAACCAGAGCGATAAAGTGGAATACCAATCCACGTCAGCATTTCTACCGATATATCAGCGGTAATCTCTTGCAATGCAGGAATGAGTTCTTCACCAAACGGAATGGCAAACAGCATGAATGCCAAGGGAAACATAATTTGCTTAGCAATTTTGTTTCCCAAAAAGAACCAAAGTAATGATGGCAGCAGCGAAAACATGGCCGCATGTTGGAATAACTGAATGTCTCCAGCAACGCCGATAATGTAGAGCAAAATTTGCAATGTAATAAACGGAATAGCGATTAAGGCAAACCGTCGGCTAGCCCAATCTATGTCACCTTTTTTTTCCCAAATAAGGTATAAACTGACGGGGATCACAAAAAAGCAATGATTAAAAATTTCAGATATGTACCAGATATTAAGCGCCGACACTAAGCCCTTAAATGTAAATCCTAGCCATAAAAAAAATAGAACGCCCCCAAACGCCCAATCTACTTTCGTATTTTTTACTAAAGCATTATTTTGCATCTATTACATCCTTGTACGCTTCGTGCATTGTGCCCCAATTATAATCGGACATTAGGTAACCTAGCTTTTTTTCCATCACATGTAAATTTACATAATGACGCAATTTCGATTTGAGCGGCGCTCCTTGCACTCTAGGTTGGTCAGCATCAATTTCCCAAGGGTGAAAGTAAAAATTGTAAGGCTCGTTGTTGGCTGTCATGTATTTTTCTATGCGCCTTTTAGACAACCAGTAGGGATACAATCTAAAATATCCACCACCACCAATACCTGTATTCTTGCCATTTTTAACAATAGTTGGCACCGGTATTTCAATAATCCCTTCTTTGCGCATATGTTTAAATCGTGGCCAATCAGGCACACCATATAAGTCATGTTCTATCGGATAGGTACTTGAGCTGTATTTGAAACCCTGTTCAACTAGAATATCAAACACCCACTCATTGGTTTTATTGATAGAAAAACTGGGGGCCCGGTAACCTAGAAGGGCTTTACCTGAAGCTTGTTCGAGCTTGTCTTTACTAATCCGAATGTCTTCAAATACTTCGTCACGCGTCATGGTTGTTGTGCGTCGATGATTAGAACCGTGACTCGCTAACTCATGCCCTTCATCAACAATGCGTTTCACCACATCAGGACAATGTTCCGCTACCCAACCAAGCGTAAAAAAAGTCGCTTTTATGCCGCGTTCGTTAAATAAATCAATTAAGCGGTGTGTATTATTGCCAACGCGCGGCGTAATACTAGACCAATCTGAGGGAGAAATAACGGATTCAAACGCAGATACGTGAAAGTAATCTTCAACATCCACAGTCATCGCGTTAAGTCTTTTGGGGTGAACCTGCATAGTTTATTTTCCCTGTTCAAAAAATCGATTTAACGATTATCGACCTTTACCAAATAAAACAATCTCAACGGTTCTGATCAGTATTAAAATGTCTAAAAGTAAGCTTTGATGCTTCACGTAATATAAATCAAATTTGAGTTTTTCAAGTGAATCTCTCACGCTAGCACCGTATGGGTAATTCAATTGTGCCCAGCCGGCTAGGCCCGGTTTTACATTGTGGCGCTGATTGTAATATGGCACTTCCTTCACCAATTGCTGCACAAACTCAGGACGCTCGGGTCGTGGACCAATAAATGACATTTCACCTTTGATCACGTTCAGCAATTGCGGTAGTTCATCAATGCGGTACTTGCGAATAAAGTTACCTATACTAGTAACTCGGTTATCGTTTTTGGTAGCCCATTTAGCGCCGTCTTTTTCAGCGTCAGGGCGCATACTTCTGAATTTTAGAATATTGAATAGTTTACCGTCTTTCCCTACCCGCTCTTGCTTATAGAAAACCGAAGCGCCTGTGCGAAAACCATCATCGATGTAAATTATGAGTGCAGTTATCAGCATAAATGGCCACGCAAAAAACATTACAAAAGTGGCCAACGTAATGTTAAGCACATAATCGACTGACTCACGCAGATAATTTTGAGAATGAAAACCGTTTGAATAAATAACCCAACTTGGGTACATCAGATCGACCACTATCTGGCCGCGCTCTCGCTCCATAAAATCGAGCAAATCCGTTACCTCTATGCCTCTTAAGCGGCAATCAAATAATACTGATACAGGCAAAGTACCGCGGCGCTGATCACAGGCGACAATAATTTCTTCAATATTATTGTCAGTTAAAAATTGTCTAAAGGCGTCATCCACTTTTACATGAATAATCTTCTCTCTCTGAACACCACTTTGGCGGTCATCACCAGGAATGGGCACAAAACCAACTAACTCGAAACCCAAACGATCTACATCTCGGCGCATTCTGCTTTCAATAATAGAGGCTCTAACGCCAGCACCTAGCACTAAAATACGCGAACTGCTTAAGCCCATCAGGCCTAAGCGATTCGTAAAGTAGCGGAAAAAAACTAGGGTCACGATATTGAAGCAAACAGCGGTTGGTAAAAAGTAGGCGTCTAAATCAAGTTGGGTAAACAGTGCACTCGTCACAATTTCGACGATAAAGAAGCTTAATACCAAACTCACAAAAATGCGTCGTATAATGCCTCTAAATGTTTCTCGAAGCTTGGTTTCGTACAAACCAACGGACAGAGAGCAGACTAAAATTGCTATCATGAGGAGGAAAATGTTAATTGCCAACGCTTCAGAGTTTGGCTTAGCCGTAATTTGTAGACTGACCAAAACGAAGCTTGCAATATAGCTAACGTAGGATACAAGTACGGCTTCAGTGAGCACTAGCGCAGTTGAACGTTTATTCTGTCTTTTGTTTGACGATGCCATAACTTCCCTTTACCACTAGACTTTTATGCAAACTCTCGTTTTAGACGTATGATAATTGATTTATTTAAGATAAACTTATGTTGATTCATCGGGCATTATAATAGGTTTCACGCTCGGGTAAATGACTGATTTATGATTTATGATAAACTTTGTGAATATCATCAACATCTGTGAAGGAAATTTAGGGATGAAAAAAGCACATCAATTAAGCATCGTTGGACTAGTTCTTACCACCTTTGTTATGACTGGATGTAATGTTAACAAATTGCCGGAAGCAACAACGCGAGCGTCATTAACTACCAATGTTAACGATTACCAGTATCTTATTGGGCCGGGTGACAACCTCACGATTTTTGTTTGGCGAAATCCAGAAATTTCTGGCAGTTTTGTTGTGCGTCCTGATGGAAAAGTCACAACATCATTAGTTGAAGACGTCGAAGTATCTGGCAGAACGCCTACAATGCTTGCTCGCCAACTAGAAGAACAACTTTCTACCTATATCAATAATCCCAGAGTTACTGTGAGTGTTGCTAGTTTTCAGGGTCCTTTCAGTGAGCAAGTTCGCGTGATTGGTGAGGCAACTAACCCCAGTGCGGTTAATTATACGGAGAACATGACTCTGCTCGATCTGATGATCGCTGTGGGCGGCTTAACCGAATTTGCAAGCGGTAACAACGCCAAGTTAGTGCGTGTTATCGAAGGCGAACAAACCACATTTGAGATAAATATCGAAGCCCTCATAAAAGACGGTGATATTAAGGAAAATATCGATATGCTTCCAGGCGACATCATTATCATTCCAGAAGCTTGGTTTTAATCTAATTTAGAGAAATATTTACATGCAAGATTTAGAACAAACCATTCAAATGGTGCTCGACTTTATCCGAGGGATATGGATAAAAAAAAGATACGTGATGATATGTTCATGGCTGATATGTCCTATTGGCTTTTTTTATGTTTCCACTTTACCTGACGTTTACAAATCGGATGCGCAGGTATTTGTAGATACCCGCTCGGTACTTCAACCAATTCTTTCAGGTTTAGCATTCGGGACCAATCCTGAACAAGAAATTCAGATGATGGCAAAGACACTGTTAAGTCGCTCAAACGTCGAAACGATTGCACGCGAGTCGGATTTAGACGTTACAGTCACTACTGATGCAGCATACAACAAATTAATTACCGACTTGACCGATGATATTGACCTTGCGGGTACAGGTCGCGACAACATCTACACAATTTCATATGCTAATGAAAGCGCTGAAATGGCAAGAACCGTTGTACAAGAAACCCTAGATTTGTTTGTTGAAGGCTCAATTGGCGGCTCCCGTCGAGACGTTGATACAACCACACGATTCCTCAACGATCAAATTGCAGAATACGAATTAAGCCTATCAGAAAGCGAGCAGCGCCTTGCTGACTTCAAAAAGCAGTATGCCGAGATCCTACCTGGGGAAGGTACCTTTTATAATAATCTTCAATCTTTGCGGTCGTTGCTAGAAAGCACCGAGCTCACCATTAAAGAAACGCAGCAACAAATAAACGCGATGAAAGGGCAAACGCGTCAAGCACAAAAAGCCGCAGACGGTTTTGGCGTGCGCAGTAACGACGGAGAACAAGTATTAACCACGCGTTATGACGACCGTATTCTAAGTTTGGAAGGACGATTAGACGAACTAAAGCTGCGCTTTACTGAAAAACATCCCGATGTTATCGAATCACAGAATTTATTAGATGCGCTTAAAGAGCAGCGCGAAAAAGAAATCAAAGCGTTTATGGCGCAAGACGCCGGTGAAGAAGCCCCGTCCATGCTAACTGAATCAGACCGTCAACTAAGACTTGAAATTACGCGTTTAGAAGGAATGCTTGCGTCATTGAACGTAAGAAAGACTGACGCTATTCGCAAGATTAAAGACTTACAATCCAAAATTGATTTGGTGCCACAAATAGAAGCAGAACAAACAGCTCTTAACCGCGACTACGGTATTAAAAAACAGAAATATGAAGAGTTGTTGTCACGCCGAGAGTCAAATGATTTGACACGTCGTGCAGATGTCCAGTCTGAAGATTTGCAGTTTAGAATTATTCGTCCGCCGCTGATTGCTAGCAAACCTAGTGGCCCGAAGCGCATCATATTCTATACTGGCATTTTGGTCGTCGGTTTCGGTTTAGGCGTCGGTATTGCGTTCTTAATGAGCATGATTAAACCTGTTTTGGTGCGTGGTCAACAAATCAGTGACTTAACCGGCTTCCCTATCTGGGGTATGGTGGGTCACTTAGCAATCGTGAAAATCAAAAAACGAAACAAAATGCGCATTTTCATTTTCACATTGTCATCCGGCGCTATTTTGCTGATGTACGCGGGCTTAGTAGTTGTAGATGTGATGAACATTGATTTAGCGAGCAAAATTCCATTATGAACAATACGATAGAAAAAGCCTTACTTCGCCAAAAAGAAGCCGAACGTTTAAAAAAGGAGGCAGAACTCCTAAATACTGAAGCAGAAAAACTTGAACAGTTGACTGCAGATAGTTTTTCTCAGGACGAACCTACCCTTGCCCGCGCGAGTGCAACTCAAGAAAGTGCAACTAAGGCCTCTCCTGCCGCAGTTGCTGATAGCAAGTCAAAAGGCGAAGCGCATTTTACCGAGCAAACCTTTAATATTGATATTGCTGACCTCGAAAGTCGCGGATTTGTGTCTCTGCACAGTACTCGAAGTCAGATTAATGAAGAGTTTCGTGAAATAAAGCGCAAGCTTTTATCAAATGCATTTGGCGCATTGTCTCACACTATCACCAACGCCAATATTATTATGGTAACCAGCGCCCGCCCGGGAGAAGGAAAAACATTTACTGCAGTTAACTTAGCCCTCAGCATCGCTGCCGAAAAAGACAAGCGCGTACTGCTAGTAGACGCTGACGTTTTGAAGCCAAACACACTCCGTACCTTAGGTATTGAAGAACGCTCTGGCTTAATGGAATATTTATTGGGTGATGTAAAGGAAATTGGGCAGGTTATGTTTCGCTCAAACATTGAAAAATTAAGAATTATCCCGGCAGGTCGCTCGCATCACTTATCCACAGAGTTGTTAGCCAGCCAAGCGATGCACGAACTAATAACAGAGTTTTCTACGCGCTACTCTGATCGCGTTGTGATAATCGACACGCCGCCACTTATTGGTATTAATGAATCGGCAGTACTGGCTAATTTTGCGGGTCAGGCAGTGGTGGTAGTTGAGGAAAGTCGCTCAAAATTATCTGATATAGAAAAAGCAGTGGAGCGTTTAAATCCGAATATGGCTATCGGCTTTGTGGTGAATAAATCGCTCAACACATCAGAGCAAACTGGTTATTATGGCTATCACCATTACGGAACAGATAGAGAAGGCGAAGAAAAGCCTTTTCCAAAAGCATAATATAAACAAAAGGAAGTGATTAACTGATGCAGTTTAAAAGGAAGTACTTAGCGACATCAATACTTGCTTGCACGCCTTTGATAATGCAAACGTTCAGCTCTACTGCGCTTGCAAATGAGCTGAATTGGGCCGTTGGTGTCGACAATGAACTTGTCTTTCAAGATGTTTATTCTGATGAGCGACAAGAGACTATTAATTCCGAAAATTACATTTTACGCCCTCAAATATCACTTAACTATACATCGAAACGCAGCAATGGATTTTGGCGAGCGACTCATAACCATGTTCGACGCAGTTTGCAAGATGCTAAAATCACTAATAACTATACTAACTACGCTTATGGTGGCAACTTTGCTGCGATACAAAACCTACTAACATTTACCGCTAGTGGCGCTTTAAACTACCAAAGTGCAGCCGCAAACGGCTTTTTAGTGGATAGCTTCTTGCTAAATGCTGACAACTTATCAAAAACACGCTCTAACCGTTTCGGTGCAGAGTTTACCCTGCCAAGAGGCGATTATTTTGGCCATTCAACGGCTGTTAATTATTCTATTACCCAAAGCGAGCAGAGTGAAAACTCGTTTAATCAATTGGACAGCAACGTACTGAGCATAACTACAAACACCTATACAGGGAAAGACTTCGAGCGTTTTAATGCTCAAGTAAACACCAACTTTAGTGTATCCGAACGCAGCGTTAACGGCGACTACACAAATCGCCGCGCCAGTGGCAACATGTCCTATCGACTTATTAGCAATTTTGGCGTTATCGCCACCGCCAGCCATGAAGCCAATCAGGTGCAATCGCAAGACAATGTGTTTTCCAACAGGCGGGAGTTCAATTCTGTAGGTGCTGGTTTAATTTGGCGAGAAGCGAACAATAAGAGAGTTGCCGTTACATGGAACACAGCTGAAAACGATGCCTTAGAGGAGAATGAAAAGAACAAAGGATATGTTGCTGCTGATCTAAACTGGCAATTTACACCAAGAACACAAGTCAGCGCCGGCTATACGCGACGCTTCTTTGGAGAAAGCGGTAATTTTAGCTTTCAACATCGTATTAAAAAGCTGAGAACTCAGATTACGTATTCCGAAGAAGTCACCAGTTTTTCACGCTTAATTGCTGAGCCGGGAAATTTAGGGGTGTTTATATGTGCAGACGGTATTGCCGAGCTAGCCGCCTGTTTTCAGCCTAACTCACTCAATTATCAGTTACAGCCTAACGAACAATTCGTGCAATTTAATAGCCAAAACTCAGAAATTAACGATGATCTTATTTTACGTAAAGCCCTTTCGTGGCAGTTAGGCACAGAATTACGCAGAACAAAAGTATCACTAAACGGACGCTATGCAACCAATGATTATTTGGAGTCCGATCGCTTATCACGAACCTATTCTGCAGGTACATCAGTTGCATTCGCAATTGGCCAAAAAACCAATATTAGCTGGACAACCAACGCGGCTGTGACTGACGACATATTCGAAGGTGAGAGAGGAACATCAGAAGTATTGACGAGTAAAGTAGGGCTCGATCGTAAAATCGGGCGCTATTTTGACTTATCACTGAATTTTTCTTATCTACAACGTGAGACAGAGGGCCGAGTACTTGACGAAGCCGGTTTGGGCGGGCTAGGCCTGACAGGCGACATTAAAGAACGCCGAGTGACACTGACCCTAAAATACAATTTATCTAAGTAATAATATATCTAAGTAATTACGCATCTACTCATCATTATCCTTCAACCGCACATAAGCCTGATACTTCTTCTTCAACAGCTTATCAATATACTGCGTTAGCTTAATCTTGTGCTTCAAAGCATCGTCTAAGGCATCCACTAACTCGTGTAGCATATCTTTGTAGTACTTTGCCTCGTGAATTTCCGTCCCCTTAGCGGTAAACCTCAGTTCTTCAGCACCAGCATCAAATGCTTCTTCTCTAGCAGGCATTGCGTTTTCGGGTACAAACATCTCCGACTTCACTTCATCAATGACCAAATCTACCTGCTCTTTTTCGAAAAACACAACTTCTTCCAAAAATCCATACAGCAAAATACGATCCATCAGTGTGTTCATGCGTCTGGGTACACCACGAGAAAACGTATGAATAGCAGCATAGGATTCATCGCTGAATAAGCCTTCACCCGAATATCCCGCATGCTGTAAACGAAACTCAATGTACTCACGCGCTTCTTCTGCGTTCAGCGGAGCCAAATGGCATGAGGCAACTATACGTTGGCGAAACTGCTCCATGTTCGGTGCACGCAGTATCGGTTGAAGCTCGTCTTGGCCCAACAAGAAGCTTTGTAACAGCGGCTTACCGGCTTTCTGGAAGTTAGACAGCATGCGCAGTTCTTCAATTGTTTCTAAAGGCAAGTTTTGTGCTTCATCAACCAGCAGCAAGGCCCGCTTGCCTTGGTCGGCTAGTTGATTTAAAAAACGTTCTAAATCTTCAAGTATTTCGCTTTTGCTTTTGCCGGACACGTTAAGTTCAAACTTGGAGGCAACCATTTTTACGATTTCATCGGGCGACAGCTTTGGCGTGACAATTTGCGCAGCAAAAATATCTTCTTCAAGGCTATCTAGGAGACTGTTAGCTATCGTGGTTTTACCGGTACCTATATCACCGGTGATAACGATAAAACCCTCGGCTTGCGACAATCCGTATTGCAAGTACGACATAGCTCGCTTATGCAGTTTACTTGCATAAAAGATAGCGGGGTCAGGCGTTAACTGAAAAGGCTTTGAACTGAGTCCATAATAACTTTCGTACATGTTTTATTGTTTGTCCCTATTTAAAATCGTGGATAATATACACTATTTTGCGTCTGCATTCACAATCTGTGAAATAATTCCGGTGGTGGATACGCCCTCTTCGAATAAAAGCACGCGCACCTCGCCACCATTGGCGATAACTTCTTTACCACCGGCTATTTCATGTATCTGGTAGTCACCGCCTTTTACCAACACATCAGGCAAAATATCCGCAATCAGTGCCTGCGGTGTCTCTTCGCTAAAAGGCACCACCCAATCTACTGCGCTTAAGCCTGCTAGCACCGCCATTCTGCGCTGTAAGTTATTGATGGGTCGGCCTTCACCTTTTAATTTACGCACTGAATCGTCGGTATTAACTGCAACGATCAAACGGTCACCCAGTGTTGCAGCTTCTGTTAGGTAAGCAACATGGCCTGAGTGTAAAATATCGAAACAACCATTGGTCATGACCACCCGCTCGCCTTTCAGCTGTGCTTGCTGTACTGCAAGACGAAGCTGCTGTGCATTCATCACCCCGCCGCCCTGATGTACCTGCGCGCTGACCGCTATGGCGAGCTCGGTAGTTGATACTGTAGATGTTCCAAGCTTACCCACAACAACGCTAGCAGCGTGATTGGCAAACTGACATGCTCTTTCAAGAGGCAAACCAACCGCTATGCAGCACGCTAGGGTAGAAATAACCGTATCGCCAGCGCCGGTTACATCGTAAACTTCTTTCGCATGCGCTGGTAAATGATAAACCTGCTCTTGGAACAGCGACATGCCTTTTTCAGAACGCGTGACTAATACCGCTTTGAGATCGCACTTCTGTTTTAAAGCTTGTGCCTGTTCAAACAATTCATCTTCGCTTTCACAAACCCCCATTTCACCTTCGAATTCCGACATATTGGGCGTAATTAAGGTTGCGCCTCTGTATTTGGCGAAATCGCTGCCTTTCGGGTCAACGATAATCGGTTTATTGTATTTACGCGCAAGGGAAATAATTGACTGGGGGTCTGACAAACACCCTTTACTATAATCAGACAGCACCACGAGGTCGGTGTGCTGAACACGCTCTTCAAACTTAGCGAGTAATTCTGATTTATCGTCCTTAACAAAGCTCTTTTCGAAGTCTAAGCGCAGCAATTGCTGATTACGGCTCATTATTCGCAGTTTTGTAATGGTGTCCTGATGCGCTACTTTCGAAAATTCACAGGTAACGTTCATCGCCGCTAAGCGATCGGTGAGTATTTGAGCAGCTTCATCCTGCCCCGTCATTCCCATCAACACCACCTTAGCACCCAAAGTCGCGGCGTTGATAGCCACGTTTGCCGCGCCGCCGGGACGGTCTTCCACATCGTCTACACGCACTATAGGAACAGGTGCTTCAGGGGATATTCGCGCAGTAGGTCCGGTCCAATAACGGTCGAGCATTACGTCGCCAATAATGAGAATGTTCGCTTTGCTAAAATCAGGTATTTGCATGATTAACTGTCTTGTGAATTGCTATTTTTTTTGAATTGCTGGAGAGTATAACAATGAATCAGAAAAAGTCCGATAAACCTTGGTTTATCTACCTCATAAAAAACAAATTAAACCAACTGTACTGCGGCATTTCAGTAGATGTATCGCGACGTTTTTTTGAGCATGCGATTAACAGTCCTAAATGTGCAAAGGCTTTGAAGGGAAAAGGCCCCTTGGTATTACTATTTTGTGCTCAGGTGGGCAGTCAGTCGGACGCTTTAAAATTGGAACGTTGGTTAAAAAAGCAAACAAGAGAATTTAAAGACCGCCTTATTGCGGGCTCCTCAACACTGCCATCAGAGTGTGAACTGCTTGATACTGCCCTTATTCAGGAGAATGTCATGCTCAAAGCAGCGGATACCTTAGCCAGAAAACAGTCCTGCAATCAACAATGCTAAACCGATACTCAACACAAACTCAATGCTCGCAATACCAACGTTATGCTGCAAGTCTACTTCTCTTTTCCAGTTAACGCCGGCCAATATGATGCGTTTAGACACGCTCGCCAATATAATCAGTGAAACTGCAAACGTCAGTCCAACTAATAGCCATCCCGTTATGTTGCTAACGTAGGACTCTGGTTCGTAAGCTAAAATCGACCCTGCTGACGACACCGCTATAGCTGTACCAATTAAGTTTCCTGAATGTTGAATTGCAAGCGCCAAATGGCCTTTACAAAGGGTATCCTGAAAACTGTTGTCTTGATTGTTGTTGGCAAATCGACGTTCATACACACGAGTTGTTAATAGCAGTACACTTAACACCACCGTTGTACCAGAAAAAATCGCGATCAAGGTGTTCACATCGGTGCCTACTGCCCAGTCGATAATACTTTTAATAATAATCGCGCTGGCAATTGAACTGGCAGCATCTACTAAGGCCACTGATACGTTCTTTTCAGCGATCATTTGGTTTTTGTCGAGGCGGTTAAGCACCACTTTATCGTGGGCAAAGCGACCCGCTCTGACCAATACGATACCGACAGCACCAAATACCACCATTCCCAACGCAGCAACTTCGTAGCCTAAATGCGTATGGCGCCCAACCACTGCTGATAAAACGATAGTGAGCGATAACATTCTCCCGGCCATGCTGATACCAAAAGCGAAGTTATCTTTTTCACCCAATTCATTTCTCACGCTTACCTTAGAAAACACGCCGGAAAATGAGCGAATTGCCAGTAACAGAAGAACGGCGATTGAAAGATCAATGGCTAAATAAATCAAAATATCTGATGAGAATGGTACAAATTTTACCAGTTGTTCCATATTGGGATAATCCTAACTTCACATTTAATCGAAAACTGTACCATAATACTCGTATTGAAGAATAAGCACATGTTGTTAAATGCAAAAATTACCGAATATTTTAGATGAGCGCGCAAAATCTCACTTTGACGATTTTAAGGATAAGTTGCAGAGTGCGTTATCAGGTGACGAACAAGCTGCCGACCTCCACGCTAGCTATCTTGAGTTGATCAGCGAACACCAAGCCGATATTCAGCTTGCATTTGGATTGAGCGATTTTATTGCCAGAACCGCTCAACTCTATCCTCTGCAATTTATGCAGAAACTGCCCGATATCATCAAGCAAAAAAATCACGATGGCCAACAATACCAAGAATACTACGAGGCTTTGCAGAGAGGGCTTGTGCAAAATGAGGCTGAGCAGAAAGGAATTGAGTATCAACCTGCCGCAAAAAATGACGAAGCGAGCCTGCATGCAGTATTACGACAGTTTCGACATATAACGATGCTGTCGATTGCGTGGCGCGATATGCTTTACAACGCAGACATTAAACAATCCTTATTAGCAATTTCCCATCTCGCAGACGCTTTAATTAATACAGCAAATACGTGGCTTTACCAAAAAGCCTGTGAGCGCTACGGCAAGCCAGCAGCTGTTAGTCACACTATTGCTCACAGTCCAGATAATCCGAACTCCCCAAGCCAGGTGTCGCAACAGCAGCAGGAATTACTTATCATTGGTATGGGTAAATTAGGCGGCCGTGAGCTCAACTTTTCTTCAGATATTGATTTGATATTCGTTTATCCTGAATCAGGCGAAACCGATCATCCCCGCAAGCCGATAGATCACCAGACCTTTTTTACTCGCCTAGCGCAAAAACTAATAGCCGCATTGCATCAAACTACCCTGGACGGACAAGTTTATCGTGTTGATATGCGCCTTCGTCCACTCGGAGACAGTGGCCCTCTGGTCGTTTCGATGCCGGCATTTGAATCGTATTACCTTGAGCAGGGCCGCGAATGGGAAAGATTCGCCATGCAGAAAGCGCGCGTTATTAATCCTGATTCAGAAGCGGTGCAAGAGCTGCAAAGCATTATTACTCCCTTTGTATATCGCAAGTACCTTGATTTCACTACTATAGAGTCATTGCGAAATATGAAGCAATTGATCGCGAATGAAGTGGCAAGGCGCAATTTGACTAACAATATTAAGTTAGGCAAAGGCGGTATTCGAGAAGTGGAGTTTTTTGTTCAATCGCTGCAAATGATCCACGCTGGTAAAGTGACTGAATGTCAAACTAAGTCGATATTAGCTTCATTTTCTGCCTTAGTTGAACATGAGTTTTTGCCACCAAAAGATGCGGCCGAGCTGCAAGAAAGCTACCTATTTTTGCGTCAAATAGAGAATTACCTGCAAGCATTCAACGATGAGCAAACTCAGCAATTACCCGATGATGAAGTGGACCAAGCTCGACTTTCATATTTGTTGGCGAATATGCTGCAAGCCAACACACAAGCGTCCGCCAAGTCAGACGAGGCGCTCATCGAAATTGAGCTGGATGCGCCATTAGAAAAAATTGACCCCATACATCAGCACATGAAGCGCATTAACCGCCACTTTATGTTGTTGATTGAAGACAACAACGAAAATAACGATGAGAACCAAGCCTTAAATCAAATTTATCGCGACTTGTGGTTGTTAGAACTAGACGTACAAGAAATGCAGAGCTTGTTTTTTACTTTAATAGACGAGTCAGAAGTGGCTGAAAAACTTAGCTCGCAACTAGTAGAGTTTAAACGCAAATGCACCAAACACGACATTGGTCAACGAGGCAACAACACACTCAACAAGCTCGTGCCTCAGTTGCTTTACGAAGTGCTAACTTATGAGGAAAACGATGTTCAGACTGACGCGCCCTTTGCTAGCAGTGAAATCAAGCACTCAAGTGAACTCTTCGAGCGAATTTTCGATATTCTGTTAACCATTGTTGGCCGCACAACCTATCTCGACTTGTTGCTCGAAAATCCAGCCGTGCGCAAGCGCTTAATGACTCTTTCTGCGAATAGCCAGTGGGTCGCTAAACAGATAAAAGCCTTTCCACTGCTGCTAGATGAGCTTCTTCACCCTGCCTACCTACAGACCGATCAAGCAGAACTATCAGCATGGCGCGACGAGTATGAAAACGAACTTCGCCTACAGTTGCTCCGAGTCGAGCCTGATGATGTTGAAGCGCAAATGGATGCTTTGCGCTATTTCAAATTAACCCAACAGTTGCGCATTGCAGCAGCAGACATTACCGGTACACTCCCTATTAATAACGTCAGCGACAAACTCACCGTACTCGCAGAGGTATTGCTGGGTCAGGTAATTGATATTGCGTGGGTGCAGATAGCAACTCGCTACGGCACGCCTGAAGGCTATTCGATGCAACACAAAGGACTCGGAGTGCTTGCCTACGGGAAGTTAGGGGGCGTTGAATTAGGCTATGGCTCTGATCTCGACATCGTTTTTGTACATGACGTTGATCTATCTGTCATGACCAATGGCCCGAAAGTAGTATCGTGCAGTGAGTTTTTTGTAAAACTGATACAGCGCATCACGCATATTTTCACGACAAAAACGTACTTAAATGAACTCTATGAGATAGATCTAAGATTGCGCCCATCGGGCAATTCGGGCCTGTTAATAAGCCATATTGATAGTTTCGATAATTATCAAAAAAACGACGCTTGGACTTGGGAACATCAAGCATTAGTGAGAGCTCGCTATGTTTATGGTCATGACGCTCTTGAAAATAAATTCAAAAAAATTCGCCAAGAGGTGCTTTCGAAAAAAAGAGTCATGAGTGAATTGCGCAAAGACGTTGCGGACATGCGCGAAAAGATGCGGGTTCACCTCGACAAGTCTGATGAAAACAATGCGGACTTAAAGCAAACGTCGGGTGGCATTACAGATTTGGAGTTTTTAACGCAATATTGGGTGTTGCTTCACAGTCATCAATTTAATGAATTGACTCATTGGACCGACAATTTGCGGATCCTCGACTCTCTCGCACACGTCGGTATCATTACCAAAGATGAAAACCATGCGCTGCAGCAAGCTTATTTATTTATTCGCAATCAGCTGCATAAACTCAGCTTAGGTGCGTTTGGTCGCCATAAACCAGTGCCAGATTTAGACAAGCACATGGACATTATTCAACGCAATTTTGTAAAGGTATTTGAGGGCTAATCGAAACCTGCTTTCTTGCAGTTGTCTACAACGTAGGTTCCTGCGTTTTCGGCGATAACGATAGTGCGTTTTTTGTTGCAAAAATACACGTTAACTTGTGGTATGAAGTTAGCGTCAATAGCCCCTGCAATTTCATCGAGCGTTGCCACTAAACTATTTTCGGACAAGAAACGGTGGCGAATAATGAAATCTTGATTAAGATCCCAAATTAGCTGCATTCCTTCTTGTTCAGCATATTTCATTGCTTCAGTTCTAATTGTCGTGCCTTGTGCAAAACTTCGAAATTTGTATTGGCCTTGCCAATTCTCTTCAGGCGGTGAATTAACGGTTGAGATGGCTATCAGTTGCTCGGTTTGACTTGCTTCTGGCGTCTCTAGGGCAATTACATAGTCGCCGTACTGTTCTTGTATTGGGTCCTTTGAAGACAGGCGAAACTCTTCATAAAAGCGGGCAAGATTATCAGAAATATTTTCTTTTGAATCAGCACCTCCCATACCTGACGAGTCGTTGTCATTTGGTACGTACAACAAAACGATTAAGGCACCCGCCAGAACAATGAACGCGAGCACTAAATGTTTTATCCAGAACGCGGATACTTTCTTATCTGCCATTTTTACCTCTGTAACAAAGCCAGTGTCGACAAACCTAGCTTAACTTTCAATTCAGGCACATCCCTAAGTTGAAACTACTTGTACAAAGACTCAGGTGCATTTTCAGGCCTGGTTTTAAAACGCTTGTGCATCCACAAGTAGCTGTCTGGCTGCTGATTGACTACCGCTAACACATCTTCGTTAAGTTTAGTCAAAGCAAGCTCTTGGTTCTTATCGGCCAAATACTCGATTGGTGTACCTATTTTTACTTTGTAACCCTTTTTGCTGTATTGCGACACAACCATCAATGGCACGCAGTTAGCTCGATTCGCAAACATAAGCGTTGCTGTGGTCGTTGCCGTTTGCTCAACACCACCAAAGGGAACAAATATACTGGTACTTTTGCCATAGTCTTGATCGGGGAAATACAAACAAAATTCATTTTCGTTCATGGCTTGAATAAGCGCTTTAGCGTTGCGTTTATCAATCATATATTTATTTGAACGATTACGACCGTGATATTGCATATAATCGATTAGGGGGTTGTTATGCTTGCGATAAAAAGCAATGCAAGGGTAAGCATAACCAATAATGCGACAGCCAATTTCCAAATTAACGTTGTGCAAGGTTAAACCAAATACGCCCTTCCCTGACTCGAGCACCTTGATCGCATTTTCCAGACCTTCAACTTCGGCATGACGACGAACCCGCCACTCTGGCCACCACCAGCCCATTCCTGTTTCGAATAAGCCCATTGATGTACGAAAAATATTATCTTTTAACACCTTTGCACGTTTTTCTGCAGACCATTGGGGATAGCAGAGCTCAAGATTGCGTCTGGCAATTTGAATGCGCTTGGGTACGAAAACAGTAATGAGTTTGGCGATGACTCTCGCTAACAATTTAATGATAGACAAGGGTAGCCAAGTGATAATGTAAAGCAATGCAGCGCCGAACCATACACCCCAATACTTCGGATGAAAGAACGCAGCAGTGAAGCGAGGTGCCATAACCGTTTTGACGGGTTTATAGGGCTTTGCTGGTTTAGGCGATTTTTGTGACGCAGCTGCAGCGTCTTGCTCATTCGCCGTCGTGTGTTCTGGCACAACTACGCTCTGTTCAGCGTTTACTGATCCCGTTGCGTAGTTGTTATTCTTGTTATTCGTTTCAGGCGTATCCACAATAAGCTCATTGACGTATTTTTCGATATTCTACAACGTCACAGCGAGCATATAAAGGTGGAGTGCCGTTATTCGTGCTCTTTATCGGTATTCTTTATTCGAACTCTTTATTCGGACTTTTTATTCGAACTCTTTATCTATACTCTCCAGCTTTTTCTCAAAAGCCTCAAAGTTGCTCTGACTTTCGTAATCAAAGTGGTATTGGTTATGAAAACCGTAGCTGAGTTTAACCAAAGCATCTTCTAAATAAAGCGTGTAGCCGTCAAAATCGGTAAACGCTTTGATTCCGTTCAAATGGTAAGAACCGTCGTCTTTATGTTCACCGTGCTGACGAATTTTTTCGAACACTTTAAGTATCATTTTACTGTCTAAATTATTTTTCATATTTCTCCCATTGCGCTTCGTATATCATTAGCGCTGGACTAGCGTTAAATCAGTGTTATTGATCCCAAGCTTAAACATAGGCTTATATTGTTCATCTTGACTTGAATTTGTCAGTCTTATACATGGAGATTGATGCATTAAAAACCAAGTTACAAGCTCAGTATTATCGCCTTGTGAGTTTTACTGATAAAAAAATCTGCACCGTTTATCAAAGTAAACACCCTACAACACAGGCTGTCCTTAACTATTCACATTTAATTGCGCACTTTTTAATCAAATATTTTTGATCTTTAGTTATTTTCATGTAGTATACATTATTCAACTGGTCAGATGAGCGGATAAGTTAATTATGAGTATTAGAACAAACCTTAAAAAAGTGTTACCACCAATTTCAGTCACAGAGCAAGAAGCATTAGATGCTGGCGACGTGTGGATTGAATCGTCTATTTATCAAGGCAAACCTGACATGCATGCCCTGCGCAGCCTTCCTCAAGCAGTATTGAGCGCAGACGAGCAAGCTTTCTTAAACGGTCCGGTTGTTGAGCTGTTAACCATGATCGACGAATTCGAACTCGGCAACAGCAAGCACATTCCACAAGAAATCATCGATTTCCTTGGTAAGAACAAATTTTTCTCAATGATCATTCCAAAGAAATTTGGCGGTCTTGAATTCAGCCCTTTCGCAAACTCAACCATCGTTGCCACTATTGCAGCAACGAGTGGCGCAATCGCCGTAACGGTTATGGTACCTAACTCCTTAGGCCCCGGCGAATTGCTAATGCATTATGGTACTGAAGCCCAGCAAAACTATTGGTTACCTAAATTATCAGTTGGCGAAGACATTCCATGTTTTGCCTTAACAAGCCCAGAAGCAGGTTCTGACGCTGGTTCAATTCCAGATGCAGCGATTGTGACTAAAGGCATGTGGGAAGGCAAAGAAGTTGTCGGTCTTAGCGTTACTTGGGATAAGCGCTACATTACGCTTGCACCAATAGCGACTGTGCTTGGCTTAGCATTCAAAGTATTCGACCCAGAGCACTTGCTAAGCGATAAAGTTGAGCGCGGCATTACATGTGCACTTTTACCGAAATCTCACCCAGGTGTTGAACTAGGTAATCGCCACGACCCAATGGGCGTAAAATTCTATAATGGTACAACTCGCGGTAAAGATGTATTCATTCCAATGGACTTTATTATTGGCGGTGAAAAGAACATCGGACGCGGTTGGCAAATGCTAGTGAGCTGCCTAGGTGCAGGTCGCGGTATTTCATTACCAGCAATGGGCGTTGCATCTGCTCAGTCTGCATTTAAATCGACTGCTGAGTATTCTTTTGTACGTGAGCAATTTGGTGTGCCAATTGGCCGTTTTGAAGGAATTCAAGATAAATTAGCCGATATCGCAGGTAAAACATTCTTACTTGAATCAATGCGTGTATTAACTACCGAAGGTTTGGGCGAAGGTCTGTCTCCAGCAGTAGTAACAGCAATAGCTAAATACCACATGACTGAGCTAGGTCGTGACGTGTTGAATTCAGCCATGGATGTTCAGGCTGGTAAAGCAATCCAGCGTGGCCCACAAAACACATTAGCAAACGGTTATGCTGCGCTACCAATCGCCATTACGGTCGAAGGTGCAAACATATTAACGCGTAGCTTGATGATTTTTGGTCAAGGCACAATGCGTTGTCACCCACATTTGAAAGAAATGGTTGACCTGATACACAGCGATGACAGTAAAGCTGATGCAGAATTTAATAAGGTACTTGGTAAGACAATCAAGTTCAGTGTTAAGAATGCATTTAGAAGCATGGCGAACAGTTACTTACCGTTTTTACGTTCAACAGAGTCGAACTTCCCAATCGTTCGTCCTTACGAAAAACGTGTAAATGCACTTGCTGCTAAACTCGCACCACTTGCCGATTTATCATTGTTGGTACTTGGCGGCGAACTGAAGAAAGCAGAATTGCTGTCAGCTCGTTTAGGTGACGTAATGAGCTACTTATACGGTGCAATGGCGTCAATTCGTTTCTTTGAGCAACGCGTTAAAGACCGTGCACAAGCTGAAGCCTACTTCCGTTACGCAATGGAGTGGTCACTTCAACAGGCAGAAAAAGCGATTGTTGATTTCATCAACAATTTCCCGAATACACCAACGCGTGGTTTGATGAGATTGTTGACTAATACCTATACGTCTTCAGTAAGCCACATCTCTGATGACTTGGTACGTGAATTGTCAGCAGCATCAATGCAAGACAGCAGTATCAAAGAACAGTTAACGCACCTTGTTAAAGTAATGCCAGGCGACGGAAACGATATTAACGAGCAAGCATTTAAAGCGAAGCATGCTGCATTGCCGTTGTTGTCGAAAGTACAAAAAGCACTACGTAAGTCACCTGTTGTGCCATTCATTTCGTTTGAACACGCGGTGAATACAATGCACACAGCGGGTACCTTAACTGACGCAGAGCGCTCAACCTTGTTGGAATACAATGAGAAACGCAAACTGTCAGTACGTGTTGATGAGTTTACTTTTGACATGGAACTGTTAAGTGCTGAAGAGACCGATGGTCCAAGTGCTGGTATGAATACAGAGAAAAACGCGACTAAAACAGAAGAAGCAGCATAATTTCTGTAGAAAATATCGCATAAGATAAAATGGAAGGCGTCCGACAACGGGCGCCTTTTTTTATTTAATGCGAATATTAGATTGACTCCACTGTCACATATTTGCATTATCAAAGAGCAAAGCAGTCGCAAACGGAGTCATTGCCACGTAATTTATTTCCATGTCGAATATTGTCACGGCCTTTGGTGTCGCATTAGTCAATGCATAACGAGGTGTTACGCCAATATTACTTAGGCAGTTTAATTGTCAAAAGATATGTTCAACAGGCAAATTAATGCGTCACACCGATATTTATAACTCAACCAAACAAGATACAAAAGCTCGACTACAGCTCCTTTATGGGAACGCTTTAGGAGGTTTAGCCATTTCGCTTTTATGTATGGCTGTCTTTTGCTTCGGTTTTGAAAGTCCGGACTACCAAAACACAAAGACCGTCTTTTTCCTTGTGTTAGTTTGTTCTCATATTTTTCGCTTGATTGATAACCTTTATACCAAGGTTCAATTCAAAAAAGATAATTTCGATGTTCGCGCTGCCGCGACCCGCTTCACAATAGGCATTATCAGCAACAGCTGTATTTGGTCAATGTACAGCATCATGCTCACTCTACATATGTTGAACACTGAGATTTTGGTTACGACTATCGTTTTATCTGCCTTAGCAGGCGGGGCAACGACTATCTTCGCTGCATCCAGAAGTTTATCCGTGCTTTATATCTCTAGCTTAATACTGCCCTTTGTAATGACGGGCTTTTTTAGTCAGTACAGCTACTTTCCTCTGATTTCCTCTCTAGGCATAGGATTTTGGGCTGTCATGGTCATATCGTCGGGGCATGCGAGTAAATTTGTGTCTGAAACATTAGCGTTAAAGAACAAAAATGCGTCACTACTAGAGCTCATGGACGAAGAAAAGAAAGAAGTTGATCGCATTAATCAAGAGCTATGGTCAGCTAATCAGCAACTAGACAACAACAACCACTTACTTGAGAGTAAAGTGGAAAAACGTACAGCCGAAATTTATCGCCTCTCCAATTTAGATCCCTTAACTAACCTAATGAATCGTAACGCTTTTTTAAAAATCTTAAAGAAAACGCTGCACAGCAATTCGAATAACGTTCCTCATTCCACTGAACAATACGCCCTATTGTTTATCGACCTAGATGGTTTCAAAGATGTCAACGACGGCTTTGGTCATAAAGTGGGTGACTCCGTATTAAGCGAAATTGCCATGCGCTTACAGGAAGTTGAAGTGCTGATGAACTTGGACAGCAGAGCTGAAAACCTACTCTGCCGATGGGGTGGAGATGAATTTTTAGTTTGCACCAAGTACTTAGGCGAAACCAGCCTTTCTAGCTTGGTGAAAGACATCATGACCAGCATAGCCAGCCCTATTTCTATTGCATCCAATAAAATTACTTTAGGCGCAAGTATTGGTATCGCGAAGTATCCCAACGATAGCAGTGAGCCGCATGAATTAATCCAATATGCTGATATCTCGATGTACTATCAAAAGAAGCATCAAAAAGGAGATGCGACCCATTTTACACCTGCCTTATTTGATGACTTTCAACATGATCAAGTCATTCGTGATGGGTTAAAAAGCGCCCTCGCTAACAATGAATTTTCGCTAGTGTTTCAGCCCATTGTTGATATACAGGAACATGCTCCGTGGGCAATTGAAGCTCTATTAAGATGGGAACACAAAGGCAAAAACATCTCACCTGCGGAATTTATTCCGATCGCAGAGAAGTCGGGACGTATTATCGAAATTGGTGCATGGGTGTTACTTCAGGCTTGCAGCATTGCGGCTAAGTGGACATTTAAAAACCAGCCATCTGTGTCAGTTAACGTATCCTCATTGCAATTATTAGATTCGAATTTCATTGACGTTATCGATGATGTTTTAGAGAGTACAGGACTGCCAGCAGAGCGCCTGCATCTAGAAATTACAGAAAGCGTAATGCTTGAAAACGGAGAACTTGCGCAATCGCAATTAAAAGCGATTACCGAGCGCGGTATTCACGTTTCAATTGACGATTTCGGCACGGGTTTTTCCTCGCTAAATCAGCTGCAAACCATGTCGTTCGATATCATTAAAATTGACCGTAGTTTCTTGCAAGCCTTAAATAAAAAAGATCTCACTATTATCTCTGCTACAAAACTCATCGCTGATGAGTTTGAAGCCATCACGGTTGCTGAAGGAATTGAAACAGAAGAAGAATTGGCAGTTCTAAAAGCAATCGGAATTCGGTATATTCAAGGCTATCTATTTGCACGGCCTATGAAAAGTGATGAACTCAGTAATTGGAGCGACAGTTTTTAAATCGTCTATGCTAAGTCGTCTAAAAATAAGCATGTAACAACAATAACAACATAAGAATCGCGATTAATGGCACAGCTCTACTACTACTATTCGGCAATGAACGCCGGTAAATCAACTTCACTCCTTCAGTCTGCATACAACTATAAAGAGCGCGGTATGCACATTACCTTATTCACTGCCGCACTCGATAACCGCTACGGTGAAGGAAAAATAGCGTCGCGTATTGGACTAGAATCGCCAGCAAATCTGTTTACGCCAGAAACTGACCTCTATGTTGAAATGCGCAAAGAGTGCGACAAGCATAAAATTAGCTGTTTGTTCATTGATGAAGCTCAATTTCTAACTAAACAGCAGGTTGTTCAGTGCCTCAAAATAGTGGATGCACTTAAAGTGCCGGTATTAGCTTATGGTTTGCGCACCGACTTCAAAGGCGACACTTTTGAAGGCAGCCAATATCTGCTTGCTTGGGCTGACAAACTCTCAGAGCTGAAAACCGTTTGTCACTGCGGACGCAAAGCAAATTTCGTCGCTCGTCTTGATACCAACGGCGATCCTATTTCTGAAGGCGCTCAGGTGGACGTTGGCGGCAATGAGAAGTATGTGTCCTTGTGCCGAAAACACTTTATGGAAAAAGTGCCGCTTTAGTAGTGTAAGTAACGTTAATATCATTCAAATTTATCAATTAACCCAAATAAAACAAAGTTCGCTGATGTCCGATTATCGTCTACTATGTAGTTTAGTAATTGAATGTTTTATCAATTCAGTGCTTCTCAATGTAACTACTTTTACACGCTGACAATAAGGGACATCACATGGACTTTTCGCACAATGCAAAAACGCAAGATTATCTCACTCGAATTCGCGATTTCTTAAACACCCACGTTGCCCCAATTGAAGAGCAGGTATATCAAGAACTAGCTGAATTGAACCCAACAGGCGATTGGACAACTTGGAAAGTACATCCTGCGATAGAGCCGCTTAAAGAGAAAGCCAAAGAAGCAGGCTTATGGAATCTTTTTCTACCCGATGCCGAGCTTGCGCAAGGCTTAACAACACTCGAATATGCGCCGCTTGCTGAAGAGACTGGTCGTTATGTTTTTGCACCCGAAATCTTTAACTGCAACGCGCCCGACACAGGCAACATGGAAGTGTTGTATCACTTTGGTAATAAACAGCAGCAAGATAAATGGCTTACACCGCTATTAACCGGTGAAATACGCTCCGTGTTTGGCATGACAGAGCCTGATGTAGCATCATCTGACGCTACCAACATGGCCGCTACTATTGAATTAGACGGTGATGAATTAGTATTAAATGGCAAAAAATGGTGGACCACTGGATTAGGCCATCCGAATGCAAAAGTGTGCATATTCATGGGGCTGTCAAATCCAGAAAACGACAAACACAATCAGCACAGTATGGTACTTGTGCCGCTGGACACAGCAGGCATTGAAATCAAAAGAATGCTCACGGCCTACGGTGACTATGATGCCCCATTCGGTCACGGTGAAATGCATTTTACTAATGTGAGAGTACCAAAAGAAAACCTATTGGTTGGCATGGGTAAAGGCTTCGCCATCGCTCAAGGACGCTTAGGCCCGGGCCGCATTCACCATTGCATGCGAGCAATTGGTGCTGCAGAAAAAGCGCTCGAATTAGCGATTAAGCGTGGTTTGTCTCGCGTTGCGTTCGGCTCACCAATTATTAAGCTAGGCGGTAACGGTGAACGCATCGCAATGGCTAGAATGAAAATTGAACAGGCTCGTTTACTGACGCTACAGGCCGCTTGGAAAATTGACAATTTAGGCGTCAAAAATGCCATGGTTGATATTTCCGCGATCAAAGTTGTGGTGCCACAAATGATGGAAGAAGTGGTTGATATGGCGATTCAAATTCACGGTGGCGCAGGCATGTGTGAAGATTTCCCATTAGCCCGCTTTGCTGCCGGAGCGCGTTCGTTGCGACTAGCCGATGGCCCTGATGAGGTGCACATGGGCATGGTCACGCGCTTAGAGCTGAAGAAATACAGATAATGACAGACAAGATTATTGATAAAGCGGGTGCCGTTCGCCCTGGTGAAGAGCTTCCCGTTGCCTCTCTAGTGGAATGGATAAACATTCATATTCCTGATTTAAAAGGCACACCGACTGTCACACAATATTCCGGAGGCGCTTCTAATTGGACATACTGTCTCGACTTTGAAAACAAGTCGGTTATTCTGCGCCGCCCGCCTGCTGGCACTAAAGCGAAAGGTGCACACGACATGGGTCGTGAGTACCGCCTGCAAAAAGCATTGCAGGAAGTGTATCCTAAAGTACCTGAAATGTTGGGATACACCGATGATGAGTCTGTTATTGGTGCTGAGTTTTATATCATGCAGAAATTTGACGGCATTATTCCTCGTCAAAATATGCCCAGAGGCTTTGTTATTTCGGCGCAAGATACCCGAAAACTCTGCGAGTCGGCTCTCGATGGTTTAATCGAACTTCATAATGTAGATTATAAAGCCGCCGACCTAACGCATATTGGCAAGGGTGAAGGCTATACACAGCGACAGATTTCAGGCTGGACTGGGCGTTATCAAAAAGCGAAAACTTGGAATGTACCAAAAGGCACGAAAGTGACCGACTGGCTTGCTAACAACATCCCTAAAAACGAAAAAATTTGCATTACTCATAACGATTATCGCTTTGATAACTTAGTTCTCAATGCGAAAAACCCACAGGAAATCATTGGTGTTTTAGATTGGGAGCTGGCGACTTTAGGCGACCCACTGATGGACTTAGGCAACAGCCTCGCGTATTGGGTTCAGGCAGATGACGACTGGCTAGCAAGAAGCACTAGGCGCCAGCCAACACATTTGCCTGGCATGATGACGCGTAAAGAAGTGATTCAGTATTATTGCGACAAACAAGGTTTAAAAACGGAAGATTTTGCTTTCTATGAAGTGTACGGTCTGTTTCGTTTAGCCGCCATTGTGCAGCAAATTTACTATCGCTATCATCACAAACAAACACGCAACCCTCAGTACAAAAATCTGTGGGTATTTGTACACTACTTGCTGCACCGTTGCAGAAAAATCATTAATAAAAATAATAAATAGAGAGCTTTATGTCATCACCCCTTAGACAAAATATTTTAATCACCGGTGCAAGCTCTGGTTTAGGCAAAGGCATGGCGGTACTTTATGCAAAAATGGGCCGCAACCTCGCCTTGTGCGCAAGACGCGTAGACCGCTTAGAAACGTTAAAAGCAGAGCTGGAAGAAATTAATCCTAATATTACCGTTTTGATAAAGTCACTTGATGTGAATGATCACGATGCCGTGTTTACTGTTTTTAACGAATTCAAACAGGAAATGGGTTCGCTCGACCGCGTTATTGTCAACGCAGGCATGGGCAAAGGTGCATCAATTGGTACAGGCTATTTTAAAGCTAATAAAGAAACCGCGATCACCAATTTTGTATCGGCAATTGCACAATGCGAAGCCGCTGTTGAAATATTCAGAGAGCAAAACGCAGGTCACCTTGTTACTATTTCATCTATCAGCGCCGTACGCGGGTTTCGCCGAGCACTTACCGTTTATGCGGCGACAAAAGCTGCGATTACCTCACTATCAGAAGGTATTCGCATTGATCTGATGCGCACACCAATCAAGGTGTCGACGATCCATCCCGGCTTTATTCGCAGCGAAATTAACGAGAAAGTAGAAAAAGTTCCGTTTATGGTAGACACCGAAACGGGCTGCAAAGCAATTATCAAAGCGATTGAAAAAGAAGGCGGAAATAGTTATGTTCCAGCGTGGCCTTGGGCTATTCTTAATCGAATTATGCGTGTGGCTCCTTTATCGTGGCTAGCGAAGATGAGCTAGCGAGAATACTCAGTGAAACGCTAAACCAGTGCATGAATAATCACTAAGCTCAACTAATAATAATTATAAAGAGACGTCAATTTGCAAGATACTATTTTCACGCAAGTTCTACTGCCTGCCATACTTGGCGTTATTATGTTCGGTATGGGTTTGAGCCTCGAAAAAGAAGACTTTGTTCGTATTGCAAAAGTGCCAAAAAGCGTTGCTGCAGGTTTACTTGGACAGGTCATATTACTACCTCTATTTGCCTTTGCTTTGGTGACCGCATTTTCGGCCCCCATAGAAATTGCTATTGGTTTAATGATATTAGCAGCCTGCCCGGGCGGCACAACGTCAAACCTGATCAGTCACATTGCCCGCGCTAATTTGGCGCTATCGGTGAGTTTAACCGCAATCACTACCGTGATTTGCGTTATCACTACGCCATTTTTGATTAAGTTTTCAATCAATCACTTTACCCAAAGCGATACCACTGAATTCTCACTCATTGGTATTTCGATTAAGTTAGTTATTTTGCTAATAGTGCCGATTTCTTTAGGTATGCTGCTGCGCCACTTTTTCTCAAAACTAGCCAGACGGGCAGAACCATTTTTTAGACATTTTTCAACAATATTCATGTTGATGCTCATTGGCGTCATTGCCTATCAGGAAAGAGAAATGATGCAGGCATCCTTTCCCGACATCTTCTATATCACCTTTAGCTTGAATATTGGTGCGACGGTCATGGGCGTACTGTTAGCCAAAGCATTTTCTTTGTCTAAAAAAGATGGCCTAACGCTAGGTATTGAAATTGGCACACAAAACGCGTCGATGGCGATGCTGATTGCCATTACCTTTATTGAAAATAGTGCCTATAGCATTGCCGCTGGCATTTATGGCGTCACCATGTATCTTGGCGCGTTTTTATTAGTGGGTTATCATAAGATGACCTTGCCACGTGCAGTCGCAGACTAAGAGATCACAAGCGCATCACTTAAACGACACTATGAATATCGGCGGAACCCACTATGAACGGATTGAAGCTCAGTAGAATAAGAAAGTCCAGTGACTATAATTGTGTTTTATTGAGTAAAAAAACAAGCTCAAAGGGCATCCTGCATGCTAAGTTCCTTACTTCTTTGTGGGTTCTTCTCGTTACTTTACCCGTAATTTCTCTCGCTTCAGCCCCTGTACCTGTAAATGATGGCATTATTTTAACCGCCGATATAAACCAAACGCCGCCTACTCGTTTTGACGCGCTTGCCACTAAAGAGCTTATGCAAAAAGCGCTAAGTACTTTCTACACGCCCGGCATGTCTGTCGGAGTCGTTCATAAGGGCGAGCTTATTTTCTTAGAAAGTGCGGGCTTGCGTAATATTACAGAAAACAACAGCGTTACCCCTGAAACCTATTTTCGACTCGCTTCCACTAGCAAAGCATTCACTGCCGCTGCGATCGGTATCTTAGTCGATCAAGGCAAGCTCACATGGACCGACAAAGTCACTCAGTATTTACCTGATTTTCAAATGCAGGACCCTTGGGTAACGCGTGAGTTCAGCATCAAAGATTTGCTAGTGCATCACAGCGGACTCGTTTCTGGCGCTGGTGACAGCATGATTTGGCCAGAGCCCTCGGGCTTTTCACGCAGCGAAGTCATACAGAACCTGCGCTACTTAACACCACAAAGCAGCTTTAGATCCCAGTACGCTTACAGCAACGTGATGTACATTAGCGCTGGAGAGATTATCGCTAAAGTATCCGGTATGAGCTACGGTGATTTCGTTGAAAAATTCATATTTGGCCCTCTTGATATGAGCTGTTTCGCTGGCGACGTTCCGACCAAGAAATTAAAAAATACGGCAATGAGTTATGCGCATAACGATGAAAAAGGCATATATGCAATCCCCAGAAACAGTATTCAGCAAACACAGCAAATGTCTGTTGCCGCAGGCGGAATTGTTTGCAACGCTCAGAGCATGAGTAAATGGGTTAAAGCACTGCTGACACCTGACACCCTCCCATTTTCGAGAGATGTATTAGATGCACTGTGGTCACCACACACAATCCTCGACGTGAGCAACAGTGAGGAAGCGTTGGACGGTACTTTGTTCAATACTTACGGATACGGCTGGCGCATTGCCGACATGCATGGCTACAAGCTGGTTTCGCACACAGGCACGCTGTCAGGCTATCAAGCTTATGTCGCCTTGCTACCTGAACTCGAGGTAGGCGTTGTTGTATTAAATAATGGGTCTAATTACGGGGCACGTTCGTCAGTGATGCAGCACATTTTAAAATCGTTCATTCCAACCCAAAGACTCCCCGACACAACGCCTAAGGATTGGGTTCAGGCCTTCGTCGACCTGCAGGCGGAACAGGAAGCTGACTACTTTGCTAATTACCAGCCCGTGCCTGAGCCTTCGCTGCCGATGCGAGTGAGTCAGCAACAATTAATTGGCAATTATCAAGATACCTGGTTTGGCAGTATGAAAATTACGGCACCTGAAACATCGAAAGGCCAGCTTAATGAAGGTACTTTGCGCATAGAATCTGAACGCATGATTACGCTCAAGGGTAACGTCACTCCTTACGAAGGAAACCGCTTCAAAGTAGAATGGGACAATAAAAACGCGGCTTCAGATGCCTTTCTGATAATTGAAACTAATTTTAAAAATGAAGTGACGGGCTTGAAGATGCATCCTTTCGTTGCCGCAGAAAGGGATCGGCACGAATATCGCGACATGCATTTTTTGAAGCAATAACAATCAGAACTCAGCAAGCTTCACATTCGTTTACGATGAATACCACCTCAGGCATTCATCACATGCATTAAGCACTGACGCTAGTCTTGTTTATCCTCTTCAAACAGCTGCTGCAGTTCTTCTCTGCCTTGCTTCGTCTTTTTTATCATGTCATTGAGGCCAAGATTTTCTTTTATTACGCGGTCGAGCATCTTATTGTCGTGTTCAGAAAAGATTGTGGCCATACCGTCGGCTTGCCCTTGTGTATAGCCATAGGCTTTGAGCACTTCTTTTGATGCAGACAATGCACTGTCAAAAATTTCACGGACAAAGTAGCTCACCCCCAATTTAGACAACTCAATGGCATGCATACGATTGCGTGCTCGAGCAACTATTTTCACTTTTGGATATTCGTGTTGGACTAGCTTCACAAGGTCGGTAATTTCTTCTGCGTTGTCTATCGCAACTAACAATACCCTAGCGCTTTCGATGCCGGCTTTCTTTAAGAGGTCAATTCGCGTGGCATCACCAAAATACACCTTATTGCCAAACTGACGAACAAACTCGATATGCTCTGCATCTTTGTCCATGGCCGTAAAAGGAATGCTGTTAGCGGCTAAAATACGCCCCGTAATCTGTCCAAAACGACCAAAGCCCGCGATGATAACCTTGGGCTCGGATGTATCCGTGAAAGAGTCGTAAACAGCGGGACAATTTTTAGTGTTGAAGAACAGACTATAAACAATCACTGCGGGTGAAGTGAGAGCCATAGATAAGCCGACGATCAGGTTCACTTGACCGGCAATAGAGGCGTCCAACACCGTATTCGACAATGCTAGCGTCATCACCACGAAAGCAAATTCACCGCCTTGTGAGAGCATGATTGCAATGCGCATCGAATCGGTTGATCTTTCTTTGGACACACGCAAAATAGAAAAGATAATCGCCGTTTTCACAATAACTAGCAGAATACTCATGCTCACAATGAAAACAGGTTCGTTAAACAGTAGCTGCAGGTCCAAGTTCATTCCAATCGCAATGAAAAAGAGTCCTAACAATAAGCCTTTAAAGGGTTCAATTTCCGTTTCGAGCTGATGCTTAAAGCTACTGTCCGCAAGTAAAATGCCAGCGATGAATGCCCCCATGCCCATCGATAGCCCAACTTGGTCCATTGCCATACCGGTTACTAAGACAATAAATAATGCAGCTGCTGTCATTACTTCGGAGCTACCATAGCGCGCTACCACTCTCAGCAATGGGTTAACTAGAAAGCGTCCTACTAGTAATACGCCAACAACAGCACCCACACTGATGTACCAAGCTGGCGCTGATTCAGTTTGTGCAGAACCGAGCGCTGCCACTAGAAGCAAAATGGGGATAACGGCAACGTCTTGCATCAACAAGATTGAAAAGCCTTTCTGGCCTGGCAGAGTATGCAATATTCGTTGTTCGTTCATTAATTGAATAGCGAATGCCGTGGAAGAAAGCGCTAAGCCAAGCCCAATCACTAAGCTAGCGGCAAAATTAATACCCAGTACATAGTGACAAAATAAACCAATCGCTGCCGCTGATATCAATAACTGCGAACCACCAATAAAAACGATTTGATTGCGCATACGCCAAAGGGTAGCGGGTTCAAGTTCCAATCCAATCACAAATAACAGCAACACGACGCCTAATTCGGCGAAGTGTAAAATAGTGTAGGGATCGCTAACGAGATTGAATACAGAAGGACCAATCACTACGCCAGCAATCAGATAGCCGAGAATGGCGCCCAGTTTGAACTTTTTGAATAAGGGAACAGCAACTAGCGTAGCGCCTAAAAATATCGCGACAGAGCTCAATAAACTCATTTATGGTCCTTGATAGAGAATGTGGAGCCCTGTATTTCTAATAGAAACCTAGTAGCTTTTCGACACAGTATAGTCAACATAGCGTTGATATAACACTGTTGTTGAACATTCACTACGCCTAAGTCCTTAGTTTGGAAAATAGATATAGCTCACCGCGATGTAGGCAAAATATCCGAGCAACAAAAGGCTACCTTCAACTTGGCTTAGCTTACGGCCACTGAGGAGAAAGAGATACAGCAAAATAGATGAGCCTAACATGACCCATTGGTCAAAGCCTATTACTCTTCCTGCTACCGCAATAGGCTGTAAGATTGCAGACACACCAAGTATGCCGAATAGATTAAAAATGTTGCTACCAAGAATATTGCCAATCGCCACATCTGCTTGTTTGCGAAAGGCTGCGATAACTGAAATTGTCAGTTCAGGTAAGGAGGTTCCCACCGCCACTAATGTTAGTCCAATCACTGCCTCTGAAACACCCAATCCAATGGCAATACCAACAGCGCCTTTGAGTAAAATCTGAGAGCCGGCTATCAGCAGCGCTAAACCGCCTATCGTTTCAGCAACAGTCCAAATAATCGCTTTAGGTTTTACTGCTATCTCAGTTGTCTCTTCCTCAGTTATCTCATCCTCAGTTATCTTATCCTCAAGCATGTTAGCCAAAGGCATGTTTGCTTTTTTTTCAGTCCGATACGCCCAAATCAAATAGCCAACGAGCGAACTTAAGAGAATAGTGGCATCAATCCAGCTTAGGCTGCCGTCAAGCACAATTAACATAAATAGACAGCTTGAGGCCATTACCGCCACAGCATCACGGCGTAGTGACAATGGTGAAATAAATAGCGGCGTAATAGCAGCACAGAGTCCTAAGACTAATAGAATATTCGCAATATTACTGCCAACAACGTTGCCTATAGCAATATCAGGCTGTCCGCTTAACGCTGCGCCAACCGACACAACCAGTTCCGGCATTGAGGTGCCAAAACCAACAATCACTAGTCCAGTCAGCAATGGTGATATACCAGCTTGCTTAGAAATACCAAGCGCGCCTCGAATTAGGAAGTTGCCACCTACAGTCAGTAATCCAATCCCTAAGACGAGATAAAAAACATCTAACATAAACACTTCCTATTTTTCTTACTCATCAACATTATTACTACATTGAAGGCTTAGTTCCCCACCGACAAATAGTGAATAAAAGCTAAAATAGCGTTAAGTATGAGCTCAACTCTCGTTAATACAAGTTCAAAGATGAAAAATCAGCGCGGATATAGGCCTGCAATAAAGTATCACACTCTTTGGCAATTGACAGGCTGTTCTGGGCAGTTGCCTAACTACAATAAGCGAGCCGCGCTTATGTATGACAGAACATAGAAATGTTCGATATGAGTCGAAAACACCTTATCATGACAGTACCAGTAACCAGGGCGTGCTCATGTTTTCTTTGAGTAAATCGACTTCATAGGAAAATTGGCGGCGCTCATACCACCACCACGCCTGTTTGGTTATAGCTCTATTTTAGATGTTCGCTATACGGTGCGATGCTCATGCGGCTATAAAGTCGCGTAGGGCGCTGGCGAAACGCTCTAGGCCAGTGGCTAGCTCTGCCTGCGTAATGTTCAATGGCGGCAAGAATCGGCACACATTGGGCCCCGCTACCAGCACCAATACACCTTTAGCGCGAGCGCGCTCTGATATGTCGCCTGCTTTGCCGTGCCATTCGGGTTTTAGCTCTGCACCAATCATCAGCCCACGCCCGCGAATTTCTGTAAAGCAGTGCAATTCATCATTGAGCTGGTTCAGCGCCTCTATCAATTGGGCATTACGTTCAACAATATTGTGCTTAATCTCGTCAGAATTGAGGATTTCTAGCGCGGCAAGCGCAACAGACGCGGCCATGGGGTTGCCACCAAAGGTGGTACCGTGGCTACCAATTTGCAGCACATCCTGCACCTTCTCGCCCACTAACAAGGCGCCAATGGGGAAGCCGCAGCCCAAGGCCTTCGCAAGTGATACCGTATCTGGCTGCACGCCCTCTTCATGCCAATGCGAGAAAAGTTTGCCGGTGCGCATCATGCCGCATTGCACTTGGTCTAGCATTAAAATAGCGCCTACCTCATCGCATTTCTGCCGCAAATAGCTTAAAAACCCAGGGGCAGATGGAATAATACCTCCCTCGCCTTGCACCGGCTCGACCAATATGGCGCAGGTGCGCTCTGAAATCACCGCTTCAACCGCCGCTTCATCATTAAAGCGCTCCGCATACACGAATCCGCCGGGCAATGGTTCAAATCCTTCATGATATTTAGGCTGCGCGGTGGCGGTCACGGTGGTGAGTGTGCGCCCATGGAACGAGCCTTTGAAAGTGATAATTTCGCGGTGAGAGGGTGGCTTGCCCTGATTGGCTGCATGTTTGCGCGCTAATTTAATGGCGGCCTCATTGGCCTCTGCACCAGAATTGCAAAAGAAGGCTTTGGTGGCGAAATTGCTCGATTGAACCAACGCTTCTGCCAGCTTTATGGTGGGCTCTGTGTAGAATATATTGCTGGTATGCCACAATTTATACATCTGGGTGTGAAGTGCTTCAAGCAGCTTGGGATGCTGATGACCCAGCGAATTTACGGCAATGCCTGAGCCAAGATCCACATAGTCATTGCCATCTAAATCCCAAATGGTCGCCCCTTTTCCATGATCTAAGATCATGCCGCGTGGGTTGTAATTGGGTACATAATAATGTTTACCCTTATCGATTAACTCTTGCGTTAATGCATGCATATTGTGTTTTTGGTCTGTCATAACGTCTCCCTTATTGACTTGGTACTATAGACTATATTGCTCTGAATTATCGGCGATAATTTATGCCCTACTCACATAAAAGGTATCCAACGGATATTAGTCTATTATTAAATATTTCAGTCTGATATTAACTTTATGTTAATAAAATATATGTATTTTTATGAGTGTAGCAACACTAACGATCACTTATTTTTTTAGGAGCCACAGCGCTTTCACACCATTTCCTCCCGCTAATAGGCATTAAGCGAATGATAGAATGCATAACGGGAAGGTTACCCTGCAATTGAGGTAAGCAGTTAGACGATAAAGTTTAGAACTTTCTAGACTGTTTTTCCGACCCTTGGTGCCATATTGCGGACTTTTTGGCCTCAACATTATTTACCTTACGAAAGGAAGCGGACGTTTCAAAATCATTACCGAAGGGAAAGAATGGGCAGTTTGCCGACCTTGACGTTTTCTTGTATTTGGCATCGACATAGTCAAAAGGTGATACTTTTTTTAATGATCTCTGAGATGAGTTTACTGTTATTTTAATATCGATAATGAAACTATTTTTCTCGATAGCTGACGTTCAATAACACCCGAATAAGCGGCGAAAACCAATCTTGTTTTTGTCCGATTTCAATCGTTTGTTAGCTTGCAAAATAACCTCGATTTATGCAAATCAAATGGACTGTAACAAAATACGGCACAACCGCAAAAATAGTCAACACGACTGAATCCAAAAATAGAAAAGGAACCGGCAATAGAGCAGATGCACCGCAGACTAAATAAATTATTAATCTACTTTTCGCAGCTAATTTAATTTCAGTGTCCAGTGACTGAGCTAGTAATTGACAGACTCCCCAAAAACCAAGTGCGCCTCCTATTGTCATAAGTGGAACAAAGTACCATTCAAACAAACCACTAAAAATATTAACAAGGGCGATTGGCGTACCGAAAAAACCCATTCCTAAAGCAACGACAGGCAACCAAAATGCAAAGGCGAACTCAATAACTAATATAGCTTTGAAAAAAGTACTATTCACCATCCGAAAACTAACAACTTATTATGCAGCGTTTTCACTTTCAACATCCCAACCGGGGAAAACAAGAACTGCAGGGTGGCACCTTAAAGCTCTAGCCAGTGATTTAGCTCTTTCTATGCCAAGATTAACACGGTCATTCTCAATTGCAGAAATTGTAGATTGAGGGATATTAGCGAGTCTTGCTAGTTCGTTTTGACTCAACTCTTGAAGTTCCCGAAGAATACGAACAGACTCCCCACTCGATACAGACATACGCTTAGTTGCTTTTTGAAAATTACTCATTATGACCTCCTTCGATAGTCATGTGCTGTTACATCAAGGACTTGAACAAACATTTCTCCATTTTCTACAGAGTAGATGACACGGTATTGTTGATTTAAACGAGAAGAACGAAATCCTTTCCAATTTCCTGAAAGCGCTTCGTCGTTAAAACCCCGAATCAACCTTAAACCTGATGGGCCTGACAACTCAACAATGTCTTTCCATTTCTCATAGCGCTTCTGGATTTCAATTGGAGCTTTCGATAACTGCTTATCTAGCTTTTTATGTTCATATATAGTCCACATACCTAAAAGTATATATACCTTTTAAGGTATGTCAAATCCTCAAGCTGCATAACACCCGATTAAAGTGCTGCACGGAGTGACGTCACAGCGAAGCGAATTAAATCTCTTGTTCGATTCATGCTCTCCCCACTTTATTTTTGTATTTCACATACAAGTCGACAAACAAACCAATTGGTGCAATTACAATGAGCATGAACAACAACGCAAATAATGAATTCTGTATACTTAAATTAAATTCGAAATATCCGGTTACTGCATCAAATAATTGAAGCATAACAAAACAGATCAGCGTCAAAATGCAGAGCATCTTAGTTCTAATAAACTTCTTGCCAATACTGACTTTTTTCATCTATTTCCAATTTTTGTTTTATGAATCTAACTTCTCAATAACGGGCGCATGCACGCAGGGCATAATGGCGAAGCTGCCCTGCGTGTATGCGTCGCAGCGAACGAAGTGAGTGCGTTAATTAACTTGTTATATTTCATTGCTGTTCAATCCACTCTCTTCGGTAAGCCAAGAGCAAGAAAATAAACAAGCATATTGCTGTAAGTCCGCCCAAGTACTTTTGCATATCTGTTAGTGCGACAATTACATCTTGTTTGTGATTTAAACTGGCATTTTGGCTTTCTATGAACTCAGTGAGCTGAGGGTCATTTTTTGCTGATTCTAGGGCAGCCTCGTAAGCCAAAGTTTGCGCATGGTCTTGTTGTGAGGATGGGCTCATTAGGACTGCTACCCAAACTTGAATTAAAACTAACAGCACAAACCAAGTTAGTGGATTCTTATAAAAATAAACGATTGTGCTCATGTTTCCTCCATGAAATATAACAACTTATAATAAAGACTAAATAGTAACAACGGGCTAACGTTATTTATAAACTCTTCATAGTTTATTATTTTCAATACCTTACCAACTTTTTAATAATAATTACTATCACTTTTTCTGTGAATACTGTGACGCCATAGCAACAACAGCGTGCAAAACCTTCTTGAACATAAGAATTAACTGCCCTAATCGCTGATTTTTCATTTTATTAAATGTTGATTAATGAAATGGGTTTTTCGAAGAATGTCCGCTTTTCTGCTAAGGGGGTTTATGTTGATGTTATAAAGGTCTCAAAACTTTAACGTGTTAATTATCTTTCGAATGCCCATCAATAACATTCTGCGACTGTCCGTTATTGCCGTAATCTTGCCATTAGCAACTCCAACATTTCAGAGCTTTAAAGGATGATACTTTATTTTCACTCTGCAGCGGCAGCGTCTATTTTACTCTGAAGTAGTGGTCGAGCGAGAGCTTCCCAGCACCCCAAACCGCGACTAATACAAGCAATCCACCCCAAAAAATATGTTCGTTTAGCGCGGCTGCTGGCATGTCTTCCAGACTTATTACTGCGACATAGTTAATGATGAACAAACCTAAAGCCATTTTTCTGCCAAACAAACCAACAACGAGTAAAATGGGCAGCACAATCTCGCCGAAGGTTGCTAAGTAGGCTGCTACTTCAAAATTTAGCACCGGCACGGCGTATTCGTATTCGAACAATAGCAGAGTTGAATCCCAATCTCGCAGCTTGGTTAGACCGGATTTAAAAAAGACCCAAGCGACATAAAATCGCGCAGCTAAAAGCGTGACCGATTGAAGCAGGTCTAATTTGCCAAAAATAGAATTGTATAAATTGATGAGCTTATTCATGGTGAACTCTTGTGTTAGTTTCAGCAGCACTGATCAGTGCTCAAACCCCGCACTGTTGATTTCTATGCTACACAAAAAATGTATTTATTCGATATCGCTTTGCTTAACCACGCTACGAGGTCAATATTGTGCGTACCGATGCTTTCGATAATCGCGTCGACAGAGGCGTGCCCCACTAATTGCTGCATGACATCAGCCTCAACTTCTGACAAATATTCAAACTGCGCTTTGTATTCTGGACGCCACAGAATAAGAGACCTTGGTGATGAGCTATTTATTGCACTGCTGATGGCTATCTTTATTTCCGTTAACAATGTTTGTCGAGCCAACGCACCTTGCGCTGACTGCAAAGATGGGTCATGTATAAGACGATACAAGTCGCTTACTGGGAACCAAAATTTGAATACCTGCAAACCAGGCGCGGGTAAAAAGCGAAGTAAGCTAGTATCTCCACTTTCGAGAAGAGCAAAGCTCGCTGCCACGAATGGTTTGTCTGGTTCACGCTGCGCTTTGTGTATTGCCCAATCAAGCTCTGCAACTTCACTTAAAAATGGGTATTCCTCCAGCGCCTCTTGATCTGCAATAAACACCGGTAAACTGCTGCCATATTCAGCCCAGTCGAAGCTAGTTTTTGTCTCGTACTTTAGAAAGCGCCGCGACAACATTCTAAAACTGTCCTCACCTATAAAACCTTCAACGGTCGGAAAAGTGATGCTTAATGCGCGAATGCCGTTTTCTATGAAGTTGTTGGTGTATACATTAAGGGCAGCTTGAGTAGCTGTTTCAATAGGAAAACCAGTAGCGTTTGCTGCCTGGGTCTCTTGTGGTTTTGGCTTATCTGCATCTACCGTCTTATTTTCCAAATCCCGAGAAAGCTCGACTTGAAAGATTTTCGCAACCATCTGTCGCTGGTATTCTTGAAGCGCGCTGTCTCGATTTGGATTATCTTGGTTCATCCCGTAATGGCCTGAGCTATCGCCCTAGCTTTGCTAGCTTCATTTACCAATACCGACCATTCTGGAATAGCTGTGTCCCACTCAACTAAGGTTGGCGTACTCGGGAATTTTTGCAACGCATATTCATATAATTGCCAACATTGTTCAGATACCGCTGCGCCATGATCGTCAATAATAAACTGGGCTGGACTGCTGATTTCCTTAGCGTTTGTTGTCACTCTCTGTTGGTCAGTGAAGCCTGCTAGATGGATTTCACCCACAATATGAGGCGGTAATGCGTTCAGTCGCTCCTGAATAACATCAAGGGGATTCGTCGTTTTTCTATTCAGTTCGTTAATAATAAGGTTGTTCAAATCGAGCAATAAACCGCACCCTGCCGATCCACACATACTCACTAAAAACTCAAACTCCGTCATGTCGTCTTTGCTATGCGCTAATAGCTGGTTTGGCGTGATATAAGCAGATAAATTTTCAATCAATAAAGGGCGTTGAATGCTTTCTTGGACTTGCTGAATATGCGCAACGATAGTGCGCAGTGAATCGCCATTATAGGGAATAGGAAGCAAGTCACCGCTATGCAATACGGTGCCGTTAATATCAGCGCGGTTAAAGCATAAATGCTCCGATACCAGCATGGGTTGTGTGCTTTTTACTAACTTGGTGAATTGCTGCAAAACAGTCTCAGGGACCGGTACCGTAGAGCCTAATCCTAAAGACGTACCGTGCACGCTCAGCGGATAGGCCTGCGCAATATCATGAATTAGCGCATGCGTTGCACCGCCTGCAGCAAAAAAATTTTCGGCATGCACCTCTACAAAATCGATGGTGTGGGTGTCGTCTTCCTCGTACCGTGAGTTTCCGGCTCTCACAGGTGGTCCTTTAGGCGCTAAAGCTTCTGAATAGTGAGAATGACGAAGCCCAACGCCGATAAGGCTGCTGGGCTTTGTTTTTGAACTGCTATTCATACATATAAGTCATACGCTGAATGCTTGAGTAAATATGTAAATTTCGTATCTACTAGCTGTTTTTCTTTGCTTGCATTGCTTTAAACATCTCTTTGGCTTCTTTACGATCAAAACCACCGAGTTCTTTGCACGTGCCGCCTGGTACTAGACGCCATTCACCAATATCGTTATCAGTGGTTGCTTGACCTGCACAGCTGTGTGTGCCAGCTAAGTTTGCGCAGTCATTTTGACCCGCTGCAGAAACGCCGTAGCATTTCTCTTTCTTTTGCTTGTCTGCAGCTTCTGCAGTATCGATTACGCCCGACGTCATAATAGTGGCTAGTGCTGCGGCGATGGCTAAATTGGTTTTCATGGGTAAATCCTCGTAATTTAAATAATGGCTATTGAAATAGCTTTCGAAAGAGCTGCGCTATTAATATAGCTTTTTTGATATTGCCTGCGTTAACAGGATAAATATATAAACCGTGAAATGGAATATAAAATTTCAGGGTTCAGTGCAAATAATACTAATATTGTAAGCCGAACAGCAGTTCAGCCAAGTCTGGATGCCATTGAAATTCGGCTAGTTTGACTCGATTATTCAGCACCATTACACCATCTTCTTGCAACAAGCCGGTTTGCAGAAGCGCCTGTTCGCTGCCTTTTGCAAAAGCAATCTGACCCGTTGAGCGCAGTACTTTATACCAAGCAACTGTGCGCCCCTTCGGCACAAAACCTAAGCTTTTCCCTACTAAACGAGCGCGTCCAGGTAAGCCTGCTAGGTCAGCAATTTGGCCATAGCTGGCAACCTTACCGCTTGGAATTCGATCAATCGTAGCCCAAATTTTTTCGTAAGCAATCTGACTCATCGTAGCAACATTACGTCACTGCATTTCTTCGATTGAACTCAGGCTCTTTGTATTGCTCACTCTCAACAATTACTTTTAACTTTTCGACACTATCAAACAACTGTTCAAAGCTCAAAAAGCTTGGCGAGAATCCAAAACGTAAAATGTCTGGTGCTCTGAAGTCGGCAATCACGCCATGCGCAATCAGCGCCTGACACAATGCATAAGCATGAGGATGTTTATAAGCAAGCTGCGAACCTCGTATGCTAGCTTTATTCGGTGACGCCATAACGAGTTGAGATAAGCTCTGAGCTTGAGCAATAAGCTGCTGGTAAAAACGCGTCATCGCCACCGACTTTTCTCTAATTTGCGTCATGTTCACTTGCTCAAAAAGATCCAGTGCTGCGCTCAATACTGCCATAGAGATAACGCTCGGCGTGCCGCTCAAAAACTTTTTAATACCCATATCGGGTGTATAACTGGGGTCGAAAGTAAACGGATTCGCATGTCCCATCCAGCCAGTTAAGGGCTGTTTTAGTTTAGCAATATGGCGTTTAGCCGCATAGATAAATGCAGGCGCGCCGGGCCCACCGTTTAAATATTTGTAGCCACAGCCTACCGCAAAATCAACCTTACAATTATCAAGCTCAACAGGAACTGCTCCAGCGCTGTGCGCTAAATCCCAAATCACTACGATACCTTGCTTATGAGCTAACTGTGTCAGCTTTTGCATGTCATGAATTTTACCCGAACGAAAGTTAACGTGAGTTAGCATTAGGACAGATATTTCACCGCCTTTTTCTGTTATCACTTTTTCCAATTCGTCAGCATCACAGGTAAGCAAAGAACACTGTTGCGCTCCCAACATTTGTTGCATGCCTTCAACCATATACAAGTCGGTCGGAAAGTTATCTTGTTGAGACAACACAATATGACGTTCGGAACCATTCAACTGAAGTGCACATGCCAACAGCTTGAATAAATTCACTGAAATTGAATCACAGCAAATAACTTGGCCTTTATCTGCGCCAATAAGCGGTGCAATTTTATCTCCTACAGTGACAGGTAAATCAATCCAAGCGTGCTTATTCCAACTGGTAATTAAGTCTTGCCCCCACTGTTTTTCGACCACATCAATCGCTGCTTTTTTTGCGCTAATCGGCAAAGGCCCAAGCGAATTACCGTCTAAATAGATAGTGTTAGCCGGGATTTCAAACTGCTTTATTAGATGCGCAATTGGATCATGCTTATCGAGCGCCAATGCATGCGACTTGTTCAGCGTTTCCGTCGCGTGTGTATGCTCGCCATTCGGGGCTGAGTTTGGAAATACGTAGTTCGACGTTTGCACATCCGCTGTCGCTTGATGCTTTGCTGCTTGCTCACTTTGCAGGTGAGATGTAGTTGAAGACATGTGTTGTACCACTTATGTTTTATTAACTAATTAGAGCTGACTGATATTAGCTCGTTGATTAAGTCGAGAACGCCTAGTTACTTTTTAGCGTTAATTTCTAATTGACGAAGTAACTGTTTAAACGCATCGCTGCCAGGATGGATCCAATCAAAATGACCAACGCCATCCAATTTTATCGTTTCTGCATTTTGATGATGTGCTTGCGACTTTGGAACGATGGTGTCTGCGCTGCCTTGTAGCAGTTGGAAATGCCCCAACTTTTCTCCCATCGCCGCAAAGTTTTTGGGGTTTGCCAAGTAGTAAGCTTGAGGTTGTTCCTCTGGCATTCCCGCCATAAACTGGGGCGTTGCCGTCTGACAGCTATTCGCACCATTGGCATATTGCGGTACATCCATAATGGCAGCCAAACCAATAACATCTGCTTGTTTAACCGAAACCGGCAACACATCAATTAGCTGTACCCCCAACATTGCCGCTAAATGACCACCGGCGCTGTGGCCGACGATAGTGATATGTTCCAAGTTAACACCCGCTTGCGCTAATACCTCAATCTTTTTCAATCCAAGTGTAATATCCTGCAGCGCAACAGGCCATTCTCCGCCATTACCTGCTCGCCGATACTCAATTGACCAAACGTCATACCCAGCCTGCGACAAGCCTGTCGCAAACGCATATGCATGCGACATATCAAATGCACTTAACCAGCAGCCACCGTGAATAAACACAACAACTCCTTTAGAAGAAGTGTTGGTTTTGCCATTCATATTAGCTGCGCGCCAGTAGGCAGCGTATTGATCGGCATGCTCATTTGCATAAACAAATGTAGACGTAGGTTTCATTGAATCTAGGCCGGCAACCATGCTGTAAGGTGTATTTTTAGGTGCCAATGGAAATTCAACAAACGCAGATGCCTCTGTTTTTTCGAGTGCCGACTCTTCATTCACATCACTAGCATGAGCAGGAGTAAGCGAACAAATAAGGACAAACAAGGCACTAGCTAAAACAGGGTGCTGGAAGCGACTTAATACAAAAGCTTCACGCGAATGAACAACCGAAAATTTACGCTGCATTTTTAACTCATCCTAGACTGCAGTAAAAAACTGTATAAAGTATAGAGATATCTACACCGTCAAGCAGTATATTTTTACATGAGTTATCAATATCAAGTTAAATTGCGCGCGAGAAAGCGTGGCTTTCATCTAATCACAGATGAATTAATAAAGGCGTGTCCTGATCTATCTGCAGTTAACTGTGGTTTGTTTAACGCTTTCATTCAACATTCATCGGCTTCTCTTACGATCAATGAAAATGCAGACCCGACCGTACGAGAAGACTTTGAAGCTCACACCAACGTTATGGTGCCGGAAAATGCGCCCTACTATAAACATACCTATGAAGGGCCTGACGACATGCCGGCTCACATAAAGGCATCGCTATATGGAAGCAGTGTTTCTGTCCCTATCAACCAAGGACGCCTGCTGCTGGGAACTTGGCAGGGTATTTATTTAGGTGAGCATCGTGATCATGCTGGCGGCAGAAGCATCATTATTACCTTGCTGTAAAACTGATGCCTGCAGTGTATTATCTTTTCGCAAATTAAGCGCTAACGCAACCAACACATCAATAAAAGGACTGATATTGGAAGACCAACAAAAACAACTCAATATTCTCAGGGAAGAATTAGCGGCCTTGCGTGACCAGTTCACGCTAAAAACGATGCTGTTGACTCGAAAAATAGATGCATTAGAAAAGGAATTTGTTACAGCAAAGGTTGGCGGTGCAGTTACAAATAAGACCTTGCGCAACACTGCCACCACAAATCAAGCAATTGAGACAACAAACTATCAGCAGCCCCATACGAATGCACCAGAAAAAATGGCTCCAGCAGACATTCATTTGGACAATATTCAAGCCCATACACCGAAACCACACAAGCCGAACCTAGTTGATGTATTTTTCACCCAAATAATGTCGCTTTTATTCGAATGGTTCAGCCCAGTTACCGCCATTTATGAAAGCTACAAAGCGCGTGGCATGCTGGGTATATTCTTTCTCACCGTCGCGGGCGCCGGACTGGTTTTAGCTGGCTTTGGCTACCTGATGCAGTTACTCATTGATGAAATGGGCGCAGGCAGTAAATCCTTGCTCATGAGTGCAACCGCCGTTGGTGTTATAGGCGGCGGCATTGCCTTACAGATAAAAACAAAATTCAGTGAATTTGCCAGTGCCATTGTTGCCCTGGGCTTATTGCTTTGTTTTAGTACTATTTATTTTGTCGGCAGCGTATACCAACTCATTCCAGGCATACCCGTGCTGCTGCTGTATGTTGCGGTGGCATTTGCTTGTCATTACTTAGCCTTGTGGCTCGATACCAAAGTCATTGCCGTGTTTGGGATTATTGGCGTTACGGTAATGCCCCTGCTTACGGGCTCAACAATTATTGAGCCAACATACTACGTGCTTGCTTTACTGTGCGTTAGCGCTAGCAGTTTATACTTAGCCTATAAGCACATTGGCCATTGGTTAGCTGATCTCACTTTTGCATTTACGTTTCTTGCTTTAGGTTGGATTGACGCCGCCAATGCGATCGCCATGTCTGCATGGATGATTAATGCATTCTATTTATTATTCTCCGCTTATTTGTTTGTGGCTCTTTTTCAACATAAGCCGCTAACCAAACGCTACCTTATACTGCAGGCTGCCGTTATTGGCGGCACCCTGCTATTACTGCTGCAGGGCAACGGTTATGCCGACTTTGATGCAGGCTACACTTCAAGCGGTATGAATATTCAGTTGCTTATTAACGCAGTCGCTGCGAGCTTGCTAGCGCTGTTATTCTACAAAGTAAAGCATGAGCATATTGCCGTTATGGTGCTGATAGCGGCCACATGGACTGTGATAAGTATCATCGCTCTGCTCGACGCCACTTACTGGGGAATTGCGTGGGCTGTTGAGGCACTGCTCCTGATATTTATGAGCCGTTATTACAAGCTACCGAGCTTGGTACATCAAGGCCAAGGTTTAGCCGCGATTGCTCTATTTTACTGCCTGCTTGCCGTTCTTCCTTATTTTCCAGCACCCGCGTTACAAAGTCAGGATGGCTGGGTTATTGTGCTGATGATCCTGCTTCTCACGTCTGTATGGCAGCGCATTATCAAGCCAAATATTGCTTTAGTTGGCAGTCCCAATATGGACACCAATGAACTAGCAAATCAAACAAATACCACCACTCATTCCCCTGCTCATAAGCAAGTTCAGTACAGCCAATATGTTTATACCCAAGTGTATCCATTTCTAGTTCTCGCTGAATCACTTTGGCTAAGCATTATTGCACTCTCTTGTGCGTATATTTGGCTCGGAGAATGGGCCGGCTTAAGCGCCATAGTTGTACAAATTGCCCTGTTATTTAGAGCAAAGCAAGTACAGTCAACGCGAACCAACAAGAGCAGCCTAGAAGTGCTGGCCGTTATCCTTATTCTATTTCCGTTGGCCTATGTCGCAATGGGAAGTGATGAAGTTAATTCAATGCGTTTCTCGATGTTGCCTATATACGCCAAGGCATCGTTAATCATTGCATTTGTGCAGCTCTGGTTATGGTCTGCGTTTTACCGCAAGTTCAACCCACAAAGTACCTTAAGAGACATTGCAGAGCGCGCCAGAATTCTATTTTACTTGATGTTACCCATTTGTTGGCTACCGGCAACGTACCGACGCTTAGATGACGATATTCTCATGCTGCTATGGCTATCACCAGCGATTGCGATGCTTTTGGCCCACTTCACAAAAGCGAAGCCGCTGCTGCTAGAGAGCAAAGTACTGTTTATTGGCCTCACGCTTACAACCTTAGGGCTGTTAATCGATAATGATATTGGGATCTCAAGTATTGGTATTGCAGGCTATTTACTGGTCGTTGCTTTGGCCTATTTGCTTAATAGCAAAACGCCAACCGAGAGCCTTTTTACCTTCGTTAATACTTGGGCTATAAACACAATAGGTATCATGCTAGCAATAATTGCTGCCTTTTATTTCAATAGTTTATTCGCGCCATTGGTCGTTATTTTCATCTATTCTATGTGTGTCTTTGGCATGAATTGGACTTCCCAGATTTTGCTAGACACTTTTAACAGTTACAATGTAACTTCAAATAGAGGTGTTTATGAGCAAAGGCAAACGGTATACCGAAGAGTTTAAGATTGAAGCAGTAAAGCAAGT